>Ga0182005_1000014_pt1 | contig 389763 bp, 342 predicted proteins | sample Sormic07211103_1_FD_123021 | JGI IMG/M metagenome (GOLD analysis project Ga0182005, IMG submission 123021) | Rhizosphere microbial communities from Sorghum bicolor, Mead, Nebraska, USA - 072115-103_1 MetaG | ecosystem: Host-associated > Plants > Roots > Rhizosphere | place: USA: Nebraska...
CTTCCACAGCTTCGGCGGCTGGAAGCGCAGCCTGTTCGGCGACCACCATGCGCACGGCCCGGAATCGGTGCGCTTCTACACGAAGCAGAAGGCGGTGACGCAGCGCTGGCCGGCCTCGACGGCTGCCGGGGCCGAGTTTGCCATGCCGACCTTGAAGTAAAGCGCGCTGGCGGCGCGCAGTATCAGCGCGTCAGCGCGCCGCCACGTGTCCGTAGCAGGTTTTCAGTTTCGCATAGTCGTAAAAGACGCTGCCTGGCGCGATGCGGGCGCCGTCGCAAGCGGCCTGGAAGTCCGTTTCCTTTTCGTTGTACAGCAGGCGCACGATGAGCTGCCCTGCGTCGTTGCGGTACACATCCCACTGTATATTGGCCGCCAGCGGCGAGACGCTCTGGCCGCGCCATGGATTGTTTTCATAACTGTAGCTGACCGATGCCGGCAAGGGGGCCAGCGCCTGCTGCAAGCCCATGGCCGACGCGAGCGGAATGATCATCTCGGCGTGCGTGAAGCGCAGCTTGGCCGCGTGGCGCACATCGCCCCTGGCCAGCGCATCGACCTCATTGAAAAAATCGTCGCGCAAGGCCAGCGCAAAGCGCCACGTCACGCCGCTGCTTTCCGTGGTGGCGGGGCCCTTCTGGTAAAAATCCTCATGGTCGGCGACATAGGCGTAATAGCGCGCATCCTCGGCAGGCATGTAGCGGCTGAAATCGGCCGGCACTTCATGCCGCATGCCGGCGGCGATCGCATACAGCTCATACAGTTTTGTCGCGGCGGCATTCAGGCTGCGGATGACGGTCTTGCCGCTGCCCGTCATGGTGCGCGTGAACTTGCCGTCGGCGCTGGTGAAGGTATAGCTGCCCGTGTCCGCATAGCTGGCGCGGCCGGCTTCAAACTGGTCGAGGAAGGCGGGAGAAAACAGCCGTTCGAGCACGTGGCGCGCATGCGCTGTCGCCGCAGGCAGCCTGGCCGGAGTGCCCATCAGCGCATCCAGCTGCTTGCTTCGTTCATAGTACTGGTAGGTCTGGCTGGCGGCATAGGTGGCGTAATAGGGATTGGCCGGATCGGTGACGCGGTCCGTCTGCGGCGCCAGCTTGTGCGCGTACAGCAGGAAGCGGTTGACGCCATCGGGCTGCAATATCGGCTGTACCGTGGGCTTGCGTCCCTGCGGATACGGCGCCGGCGCGGGCGGCAGGTACAGCAAGGGCGTCAGCGCGGGCGCGTGCTCGAGCAGCGACTGCGTGAAAAAGCGTGCGCTGTCGCGCGCGCGGTCCACGCCGGAATGGATGGTGACGAGCTGGCGCGGCGCCGTCGCGGCGTCCTGGCCCACCTGCGCGAACAGGGCGGGCAGGCGCGCCAGCATGCGCACGGCCAGCTGCCGGTGTTCGTCGATGCCCGTCTGCGACAGATTGCCGTAGCCGGGCCGCTCGATACCCGCCACGCCATAGCCGAGCAAGGCATTGGCCTTCATCAGGGCCAGGATGTCGGGGCCGAGTTCGCGGCCCAGGGGCGTGAGCGCATCCTGCGCGGCGGCCTGCTGCCACATCGCATACAGGGCCGCGTCGTTCTTCATGCTGGTGAGCCCGCGCGAACCGTGGCGCGCCACCAGTTGCGTGAAGATGGGCTGGAAGCCGGCCGGCGGCGCGGCATAGGTGGCCGGGTCCTGCTGCGGCGCATACGGCGTCTTGGTCTGGTAATGGCCTTCGACGGCCAGCGTGGGACCGGCGCACATGGCGAGGGCCAGGGCCAGCGGGATGCTGGCCAGGGGAAGCGATGGAGGCATGGGAGTCCGTGACGTGATTATCTAGGCGCAAGCCTAGCATCAAACGCCAAACAGGCGGGCACGGCTGTGAGCCGGTCCGCCCACGCTTCCCGCTTACTGCGCCACGTGGCCGTAGCAGGTCTTCAGCTTCGCATACACATAGAAATGGCTGCCGGCAGCGAAGCGCGCGCCATCGCAGGCGGCCTGGAAGTCGGTTTCCTTTTCGTTGTACAGCAGCTTGACCAGCACATTGCCGCTGGCGTCGCGGTACACGTCCCACTGCATGTTGGCCGCCATCGGTGCCACGTACAAGCCGCGCCAGCTGCTGTTGTCATAGCTGTAGGTCTGCGCCGCCGGCAGCGCGCCGACGACGGTCTTCAGACCCATGGCCGTGGCCAGCGGGATGATGGCTTCCGCATGCGTGAAGCGCAGCTTGGCGCCGTGCGACAGGTCGCCGCGCGCGATGGCGTCCACTTCCGTGAAGAAGTCGTCGCGCAGCGCGCGCACGTAGTTCCAGGTGACGCCGGCGCTTTCCGTGGTGCCGGGACCCTTGTTGTAGAAATCCTGGTAATCCTGCACGAAGGCCTGGTACTTGGCCGCGTCCGACGGCATGTACTGCACGAAGTCGGCTTTGACCTCGTTCGTCATGCCGGCCATGATGGCGTACAGGTTGTACAGCACCGATGCGGCGTCGGCCAGTCCTTTGATGGTGGTGCCGCCGTCGCCGGTGACGGTATTGGTGAATTTGCCGTCGTCGCTGGTGAAACTGTAGGTGCCCGTGTTGGCGAAGCGGTAGGTGCCGTTGTCGATCTTGTCGACGAAGGCCTTGGTGAACAGGCGTTCCAGCACTTCGCGCCCCAGGGTGCGCGCCGTGGCATCCGTGTCGATGGCCGAGTATTTGGCCTGGAAAGCGGGGCTTTCCAGGTAGGCCTGGTAAGCCTGGCTGTCCTGGTATGTCTGGTAGTAGCGGTCGAGGGCATCGGTGACCAGGTCCGTCTTCGGCACCAGCTTGTGCGCATACAGCAGGAAGCGGTTGGTGCCATTCGGCTGCGCCACGGGCTTGCCGGCCGGGTAGCCGGCCGGTGCGGGCGGCAGGGTAATCAGCGGCGCGACGTTTGGTGCCGTGGCGGCCAGCGACTGCGCAAAATACGCGGCGCTGTCCTTGGCACGGTCCACGCCGGAACTGACGGTGACGATCTGGCGCGGCGCGCTGGCGGCGTTCGCGCCCAGTTGCGTGAACAGGGCGGGCAGGCGCGCCAGCATGCGCACGGCCAGCTGCTTGTGCTCATTGATGCCCGTCTGCGACAGGTTGCCATAGCCGGGCGCCGTGATGCCGTCCACGCCGTAGCCGAGCAGCGCGTTGGCCTTCATCAGTTTCAGGATGTCGGCGCCCAGCTTTTGCCCCAGCGGCGTGAGCGCATCGTCGGCGGCAGCCCTTTGCCAGACGTTGTAGAAGGCGGCGTCGTACTTCATGCTCGACAGGCCGCGCGAACCGTGGCGCGCCACCAGTTCGGTGAACACGGGCGCGTAGCCGGCCGGCGCCGCTTCATACGTGGCCGCGTCCTGCTGCGGCGTGTACGGCGTCTTGGTCTGGTAATAGGTGGCTGGCGGCGGCGTCACAGGGGGCGTCACAGGGGGCGTCACCGGCGGCGTTGTCTCGCCGCCGCCACAGGCGGCCAGGGAGAGCATCAGGATGGACAGGGGAAGATGGCGTGCGTGCAGCATGGCGTTTCCTTCAGGTGTGGTTAGCCCGGGTGCGCCGCGCAGGACGGCGCACCCGGGGCAGGCAGGAGGGGAGAATTACAGCTTGAGGGCCTTGGCCAGGCTGTTGGCGCGCGCATCGCGCTCGCTCAATGGCGCCAGGCCATGGCGCTCCTCGATGAACTTCAGGATCGACACGGTTTCATATTCGGTATGGTCGATATGGCCGCCTTCGCTGAAGGGCGAGATGACGAGGGCGGGGATGCGCGTGGCCGGGCCGAAGCGGTCGCCTTTGGGCGGCGGCACGTGGTCCCAGAAACCGCCGTTTTCATCGGTGGTGACGATGATGACGGTATCCTTCCATTGCGGGCCTTCCATGATGGCGTTGATGATGGCCACGCCCTCGTCGTCGCCTGCCGCCACGCTCGATTTGTCCATCCCCGGATGCATGTTCTTCTTGCCCATGGGCTTGTAGAACGAGACGGGCGGCAGCTTGCCCGCCTGGACGTCGGCGATCATGTCGGAGCGGTCCTTCAGGTGCGTGGCGCGCTGCTGCGGGCTGTCGATGAAGCGCTTGAAGTAGGTGAACGGCTGGTGGTGATACGAGAAATCGTCGGCCTTCTTGCCCGACTTGGTCGAGGCGACGGCGATGTCGTAGCCGTCCGCATAATAGACCCAGGATATGCCCTTGTCCGTCAGGCGGTCGCCGATGGTGGGCATGGTTTGCGGCGGCAGGAACGTCTGCTTCTTGGTCGGATCGAACAGCAGCGGGCCTTGCATGGTGTTGACGGCGTAGCCGTCCTGCGTCACTTCCGCTTCCTCACCCTTCTTGTGGCCGGTGCCGCGCTCATCCTGGGCGACGATGGACTTGGGCGCGTTCGGGAACACGGGCGTGCAGGCGCAGGTCAGCCACATGTGGTTGAGGAAGGAGCCGCCATAAGCGGACTGGAAGAAGCGGTCGGCCAGGGTGTAGCGCTGCGCCAGGGCCCACAGTTTGAGCTTGCTGCCGTCGAAATAGCCCATGGGCAGGGCGCCCGTGTTGCCCTCGACGACGAAGCGGTCGTTCTTGCCGTCGTTGATCTGGCGCTTGTGGGTCCAGAACGCGTGCACGGGACTGGCCGTCTTGTCGCCCAGCGACACGCTCGGCTCCATGTGGAAGGGCGCGTTGGCGATGTCGCCCTTGAAGCGCTGGTCCAGGCCGCCCTTGTCGAGCGCCACGGCGGGCAGCATCGCATACGGCTTGCCATCGGGGCCGGTCTGCGTGGTGGTGTCGGGCGAGCGGCCATTGGCGATGCCGTCGGCGCCGGGGAAGGTGCCGAACAGGTGGTCGAAGCTGCGGTTTTCCATGTACACGACGACGATCTGGCCGATCTTCGCCAGCTTCGGATCGGCGGCGGCTGTGGCGGCCGTATTGTGCTGCAAGCCGGCGGGGGTGGTGCAGGCCGCCAGGCCGATGGCCCCGGCGCCGAACAGGGCGATTCTTAGAACGTGGTTCAACATAACAGTCTCCTTGATGGCGCCTCCGTGGACGGGGCGCTTTTTTTAGTGGTGTGGCCAGAACAGGCTTTTTGAAGAAATTGCACACGTGTGCAGCACGCGTGTGCAAACAGTAACCCGGATTTTTTTCGATGTCAACAAGTACAGGCGGGGGATGAAAAAGTGTGGAAAACGGGGAACGGCGGGCAGTGCGGGGCGGTGGCGGGCGGCAGACGACGGCGTTGCGCCATCTGCCGTGTCGAAGCGCTTAGCGCGTCGTACCGCGCCGCACCAGGGTGACGGGGACTTCCTTCAGGCGGCCCGGCATGGCAAATTTTTCCATGCGCTCGACCAGGCTCTTGACGGCGCGGCGCGCCAGTTCGCCCGCATCCTGGCGGATGGTGGTCAGCTGATAGGCGTCGAGCGCCGCCATGGGAATGTCGTCGAAGCCGATCACCTGCAATTGCGCGGGCACGTCGATGCCGTACTTGCTGCGCGCCGCGTCGATGAAGCCGCAGGCGATCAGGTCGGTGGCGCAAAAGACGCCGTCGGGCAGCTTGCCCGAGGCGAGCAGGGCGTCGGCCGCTTCCTGGCCCGCCTGGTAGCCGATGGCGTCGGCCAGGTATTCGCCGGCCGTGCAGCGCTTCTTCGCCACAGCCGGCGCCAGGTGGTCGAGGAAGGCCTTGCCGCGCGCGATGCCGCTGAAACTGCTGGCGCGCGTGTTGACGAAGGCCAGCCGTTTGGCACCGCTGTCGAGCAGGGTGCTGGCCGCCAGTTCGCCGCCATGGCGGTTGTCGCTGTTGACCACGTCCACGCCCTTCAGGTCGCGCGCGCGGTTGATCATGGCCACCGGTACTTGCCGCTGCAGGTATTCCGTCGCCACGGCGGACGGCGGCGAGCCGGACGTCATGATGACGCCGGAAATCTTGTAGCTGAGGAGGATGCGCAGCAGTTCGCTGAGGCGTTCGGGATCTTCCGCATTCATCAGCAGCGGCACCAGCGCATGTTCGCTCAGGCTGCGCGTGACTTCGCCCAGCAGGGCCACGCGGAACGGGTCCGTGAAGCCCGTGATGACGACGCCGACCAGATTGCTCTGGCCCTGGTTCATGCTGCGCGCCAGGATGTTGACCTGGTAGCCCAGCGACTGCGCCGCTTCCATCACGCGGGCCCGCGTTTCGGGCGCCACGCTGGCGCCGGGCGTGAACGTGCGCGAGACGGCGGAGCGCGAGACGCCGGCCCGTTTGGCGACGTCCACCGAAGTGACCCAGGACTTGTCTTTTTGTTCCATTGACGGTGTAGATGATTGAGAGGCCGATGCACGATGCGGTGCGGCGCAATGCCGCGCCATCATCTTAGCCGAAAATCCCGGCCGCGGCGCGAACTGAATGCCAGTCAGAATGCCAGTCATGTGCGAACCGGTGGTGTTGTCGGACGGGATGACATGGCGTTAGCCGAGAGCGTTGCTGATGTTGAGCGCCAGGCCATTCATGGCTTGCCAGCCCAGGCGTGCAATCCGGATCGGGAAGCCCGCCGCATGCCCGGCGCGCGGATCGCCGCCCGCTGGCTGCAAAGCGACCGCCGATGCGGCCCAAGGCTGGCCGACGGACATCAGGTTCCAAAGACCTCGGATGAGAGTCATTGTCGGCGCCAGCTTGTCACGATCCCTGCTTGCAGGGGGCAGGTGTTGCATACAGGCCGCATGCGCGACGGCCGGAAATGAAAAAACCCGCCGCTGCACGGGGCAGGGCGGGTTCATCAATGCTGCAAATTCTTGGTGGTGATAGGTGGACTTGAACCACCGACCCCAGCATTATGAATGCTGTGCTCTAACCAACTGAGCTATATCACCAAACAGACCGGTCAGACCGGATGCTGGTTTTGACCAGAGGAAACCTGATCGATGTTCTTTGGTGGTGATAGGTGGACTTGAACCACCGACCCCAGCATTATGAATGCTGTGCTCTAACCAACTGAGCTATATCACCCAACAGCCGAGCATTATCCAGTCTTCCCATTTCCTTGTCAATGCCGGCGCAAAAAAATGTGCGGATTTTTCGTGGTGGATTGTTGTATGGCTATTTCAGCAACGCTTGAATCTGCGCCAGCATGGCTGCGGCCGGGTTGGCGCCCAGGCAATCGATGACGATGCGCTCCGGCATCGAGCGTAACCATGTCAGCTGCCGCTTGGCCAGCTGGCGCGTGGCGATGATGCCCGTCTCGCGCAGGGCGGCGCGGTCGATGCGGCCATCGAGGTATTCCCAGGCCTGGCGGTAGCCCACGCAGCGCATCGAGGGCAGGCCAGGATGCAGGTCGCCGCGCCGGCGCAGCTGTTCCACTTCATCGAGCAGGGCGTCGTCTTTCAGCATGAGGTCGAAGCGCGTGGCGATGCGCGCATGCAGCACGGCGCGGTCGGACGGCTCCAGCGCGAACGATTGCAGCTGGAATGGCAGCACGGTCTTTTCGCGGCGGTCCAGCAGGGCCGACATGGGCTGGCCGGACAGGGCGATGATTTCCAGCGCGCGGCCGATGCGCTGCGCATCCTGCGGCGCCAGGCGCGCGGCCGTGACGGGGTCCTGCTGCGCCAGGCGCGCATGCATGGCGGGCCAGCCGATGGCGGCCGCGTCTTCTTCCAGCCGGGCGCGCAAGGCAGGATCGGCGCCCGGCAAGTCGTCGAGGCCGTCGGCCAGTCCCTTGAAGTACAGCATGGTGCCGCCGACGAGCAGCGGCAGCTTGCCGCGCGCGGAAATTTCCGCCACCAGGCGCAGGGTATCGTTGCGGAACTGCGCCACGGAATAGGCGTCCAGCGGGTCGATGATGTCGATCAAATGATGCGGTACCTGGGCCAGTTCTTCCTGCGAGGGCTTGGCCGTGCCGATATCCATGCCCCGGTAGACGAGGGCGGAATCGACGGAAATGATCTCGGACGGGATCGCTTGCGCGATGGCCAGCGCACTGGCCGTCTTGCCGCTGGCCGTGGGACCCATGATGGCGACGGCCAGGGGGAGGTGTGGGGTGTTTTGCATGTTAACTCGTGTAAGGTGATGCGTAGGTCGGATGAGCGCAAGCGTAATCCGACGCGATGCCGCCGCTGCAGTGTCGGATTACGTTGCGCTAATCCGACCTACTGGCCGCGCAGGAACAGTTTATCGAGCGCGTTGATCTCGACCTGCACCCACGTCGGGCGTCCATGGTTGCACTGGTCGGCGCGTTCCGTGCTCTCCATCTGGCGCAGCAGGGCGTTCATCTCCTGCACCGACAAGATCCGGTTGGCGCGCACGGCCGTGTGGCAGGCCAGGGTACCCAGCAATTCGTTCTGGCGCTCGATCAGCACGCGCGAGCCGCCGTATTCGCGCACGTCGCGCAGCACGTCGCGCGCCAGGGTTTGCGCGTCCGCGTTCTTGAGCAGGGTCGGCACGGAGCGCACGGCCAGGGTAGTGGGCGACAGGGCGGCGATGTCGAAGCCCAGCGCTTTCAAGGTGTCCTGGTTTTCATTCGCCGTCGACACTTCGATGGCGTCCGCATAGAACGTCACGGGGATCAGCAAGGATTGCACCTGCATGTCCTGGCCGGAGACCTGCGCCTGCAGCGCGTTTTTCAGCTGTTCGTACAGGATGCGCTCGTGCGCGGCGTGCATGTCGACCAGCACCAGGCCCTTGGTGTTTTGCGCCAGGATGTAGATGCCGTGCAGCTGGGCCAGGGCAAAGCCCAGCGGATATTCTTCGCGCGCCATCGCTTCGGGCGAGGCGATGTAGGGCTCCACCTGCGTGATCGGCGAGTTGGCGGCGCCTGCGCCGCCGCCGAACAGGGCGCCGTAGGTCGCCGTGTCCTGGGCCACGCCTGGCGCGTCGGCAAAGAAGGGGCGCGTCGCGCCGGGTGGGGCGGGCGCGAAGGTATTCGTAAATTGCGCGCCGAACGAGGTCTGCGTCTGCTCGCGGCGCCAGATACCGGGGCCGCCGTTAGCGGAGCCGGCGTCGCCGCCGCCCAGGGTGGAAGCGGCCGGCAGCGGGGCTGGCACGCTGCCGAAGGCCGTGGCCGACGTTTGCGCCAGCGCGCGCTGCACCGCGTGGAAGACGAACTGGTGCACGGAACGGCTGTCGCGGAAGCGCACTTCGATCTTCGACGGGTGCACGTTGACGTCGACCAGGGCCGGGTCGAGGTCGAGCGCCAGCACGTACGACGGGAAGCGGTCGCCATGCAGCACGTCCTGGTAGGCCATGCGCACGGCGTGCACGAGCAGCTTGTCGCGCACGAAGCGCCCGTTGACGTAAAAGAACTGGCCGTCGGCGCGCGCCTTCGATGCCGTCGGCAAGCCGGCAAAGCCGTGAATGCGCAGGCTGCCGGCCGACTCGTCCAGCGCCAGGCGCGCTTCGGCGAAGTCGTTGCCGAGGATGTGGGCGCTGCGCTTGGCCAGTTCGCTGATATTCCACTGGTCGATGGTGCGGCCGTTGTGCGACAGCGAGAACGACACGTCGGGCCGGGCCAGCGCGATGCGGCGCACGACTTCGGCGCAGTGGCCGTACTCCGTCTGCTCGGACTTGAGGAATTTGCGCCGCGCGGGCGTGTTGAAATACAGGTCCTGCACGTCGACCGTGGTGCCGTGCGCGCCCGACGACGGCGAGACGCTGCCATTGTGCGAGCCGACGATTTCCCAAGCGTGTGCGGCGTCCGCCGTGCGCGAGGTCACGGTGACGGCGGCCACCGAGGCGATCGAGGCCAGCGCCTCGCCGCGGAAGCCCAGGGTGCCCACGTTTTCCAGGTCGTGCAGCGATGCGATCTTCGAGGTGGCGTGGCGCGCCAGGGCCAGCGGCAGCTGGTCTTTGTCGATGCCGCGCCCGTTGTCGGTGATCGCGATGCGTTTCACGCCCCCTTCTTCCAGCCGCACGGTGATCTGCGTGGCGCCCGAGTCGAGGGCGTTTTCCAGCAATTCCTTGACCACGGCCGACGGCCGCTCGACCACCTCGCCGGCGGCGATTTGCGAAATCAACTGGTCAGGTAAGGCCTGGATCGGGCGGTGGGGCGTGATGGGAGCGTTCATGCGGTAATTATACCGGGGTCAGACCCGCAACGCCGCCTACGCAAAGCGTCGCGCCAACGTACTTGGGGTCAGACCCTCAACACCGTTAACACAAAATTTGGCGCCAACGTACCCGGGGGTCTGACCCCAGCCTTGGTCCCTATTTACTTCGCCACCTCCCGCACCGGTATCGGCGCATTGCACAGGTCGACGTGGCCGGCCGTGACCTTGCTCCACGGGCCGCCGCGGTGGCGCTGGGCTTCCAGCACGGCCTGGTAGGCGGCGCTGTCGGTGCGCATCACTTCCAGGTTGCTGCGCTGCTCGGGTGGCACGCTGGCGGCCAGGCGGATGGACTTGATCGGCACGTTTTTCTCGGGGCTGTCGTAAAAGCCCATGAGCGCCGTGCCGCGCGGCAGGGTGGACAGCAAGGGCATGCCGGAGACGACCCTGCCGACGACCGTGATGTCGCGGTCCAGGTGGCGCGGCGACTGGCCGATGACGGCGTACAGTTCGGTGCCGCCGCCGCTATCGCTGGCGCTGTCGCGGCCCACGCCCACGGTGGCATAGCAATGCGTGAGCCAGGCCGTGCCGGTTTTCGGGTCGCGCGCGGACGGAAAACCGTTCGAATGGCCGACCTGCGGCGCATAGCCGTCGACGTCCGGCAGACGCGTGAAGCTCTTGACGTTTTTCAATGGCACGGTGAATTCGCCGGGCAGGGTGCGCTGGGCGTGCTGGATCGGTTTGGGATTTTTCTCGTTCGGATCGCCCCACTGCGCCACCCAGTTGTCCTGCGCGCGCGTGATGGCCAGGCCGTCGTAATACTGTTCGGCCACCAGGGCCTTGATGTTGGCCACGTGTTTCGGTGCGAAGTCGGGCGCCAGTTCGATCACCACGCGGCCGGCGGGAATGTCCAGGTACAGGGTGTTGTCCGGGTCCAGCGCACGCCAGTCGGACGGCTTCGAGGCCTTGATCACGTCGGCCAAGGTCGCCTTGGCGGGCAGTTCGGCGGGCGCCTTGATCTGGACAGGGGCAGCGTGGGCCGTCAGATGTGCAAGGCCCAGTACGGTGGCCATGGTCAGGCCGCTCAATGGGTGTCGATACATGTTTTCTCCTGGTGGGCGCGGGTTGCGCCGTGCAGAAAGTGTATACCGGAATGGCAATATTTCGTTGTAAAAACATTGCAGATGGCAATCCTGAGAGCTGCCTGCCGAGACGGCGTTTCCTTAACCTTTACTTAAAATGCCACATCGCCAAGGGCGCTGCCGAATTAATCACGAAATATCGGCCCGGGGACTGCCGTTGCGCTGGCCGGGTGGTGTATGATTCCGCCGCTACCTTTAGGGAAAAATATATGGATTTTGTGCAATTCCTCGACATGATCGTGCATGTCGACAAGACGCTGGGTCTCTTGATCGAGCAGTACGGTACCCTCGTGTATGCAGTGCTGTTTGCCATTATTTTTTGCGAGACAGGCCTCGTGGTGCTGTTTTTCTTCCCTGGGGATACCTTATTGTTTATCGCCGGCGCGTTTTGCGCGACGGGACAGATGCACCTGGGCTTGCTGATCGCCTTGCTGGTGACGGCTGCCGTCACGGGCAACACGCTCAATTACTGGATAGGCGAGGCCATCGGGCAAAGGGTGTTTACCCACGATTACCGCTGGATCAACAAGGATGCCATGCGCCGCACGCATGAATTCTTTGAAAAGCACGGCGGCAAGACCATCATCCTGGCCCGTTTCGTGCCGGTGGTGCGCACCTTCGCCCCGTTCGTGGCCGGCATTTCCGACATGACGCATGCGCGCTTCCAGATGTACAACGTGACGGGCGCCCTGTTGTGGGTGGTCGGTCTGGTGACGGCGGGCTACTTCTTCGGCAATATCCCGTGGATCCGCGACCACCTGACCTTGATTGTGCTGATCGGTGTCGGCGCCGCCGTCGTGCCGGTGGTACTGGGCGGCTTGTGGAAACTCTACAAGCGCATGGTCGGCAAGTCGGCGTAAAGCCGCATGGATCCGGGGCAAGCGCGCTGCGGCACAGCCCGCAGCCGGCCCCGGATCCCGTTTTTCTCTGCGTTGTTTCTGTTTTACTCCCGCGCTGATTCAAGTTTTGTTGCTTTCCAGCCGTAAACCAGAGGGTATTCTCACTTTCTGGATTTCCATGCGACATTTGAGCGCCCTGTTAGCTTGCAGCCTTGCCGCGATGGCGGCCATGGCAAGCGCCAAAGATGCCCCCGCTTCGGCGAGCGCCGCCGCCTCCGCGCCCATGTCGGCGTCGGCGCGCGCGGCCGCCATGAAAACCCTGACCGAATCGGTGAAGGGCAAGGAAGCCAAGGCGCCTGTCGTCGTCGCGCCCACGGCGCGCGACAAGGAAGAAGCGGCCGAAGTCGACCTGTCCGAACGCATCGCGGCGCGCCTGGCGGAAATGCGCGCCACCCAGGCGGCCCGCGCCGCCGCCCGCGCCAAGCGCGCCGCCGTGGTGAAGGCCGCGCCGCCGCCACCGCCGCCCGTGGCGCGTGGCACGCACTGGTCGTACGAGGGCGACAGCGGTCCGGCCAACTGGAGCAAGATCAATGTCGACTGGGCCAAGTGCGGCAATGGCAGCCGCCAGTCGCCGATCGATATCCGCGATGGCATGAAGGTGGAACTCGAGCAGATCAGCTTTGACTACCATCCGTCGTCGTTCAATGTGGTCGACAATGGCCACACGGTGCAGGTGGGCGTGAGCGGCGGCAATTACATCACGGTGCAGAACCGGATGTTCGAACTGCAGCAATTCCATTTCCACCGGCCGTCCGAAGAGCGCATCAATGGCAAGGCATTCGAGATGGTGGTGCACCTGGTGCACCGCGACGCGGAAGGGCGGCAAGCCGTGCTGGCGCTGCTGCTGGAGCGGGGCGCGCCGCAAGCGACCATCCAGACCGTGTGGAACAACCTGCCGCTGGAAAAATTCGAGACCATGCAGCCGACCATTTTGCTCGACCCGGCCGAGATGCTGCCGGCGCGGCGTGACTACTACACCTATATGGGATCGATGACGGAGCCGCCTTGCAGCGAAGGCGTGCTGTGGCTGGTGATGAAGCAGCCGGTGCAAGCGTCGCCGGCGCAGATGGCGCTGTTCAGCCGTTTGTATCCGTTAAATGCGCGTCCGGTTCAGCCCGGTAACGGCCGCATCATCAAGGAATCCAACTAAACGCATTCTAGGCGCTGGCGGCCGGTCCATGCGGCGCCGGCGGCCAGCGTATCGGGCTGGATCAGGGCCGGTTCGATGCAGATGAAGCGCTGGTATTCGTCGTCGGCCAGGTCGGGCAGGGCGGCCGCGTCTTGCGCGCCCGGGTTCCACACGACGGCGTCCGTAAAGCCCTGCTGCTCCAGGCGCAGGGTGGCGGTGCCCGCCTGCAGGGTCAGGGCGCCCGGTAGCTGGTAGTAGATGCGGTCCAGCTTGTCCGAAAATTGCAGCACCTCTTCCGCCTGCAAGGCATCCTGCGGCGTCTCGTCCGAATAGCGCACGCGCTGCAGGCCGCCAATGCGCGCCTCGCTCAATTGATCGATCGCAAAATAGCTGTGCAGGGCGGCCGAAAATGGAAACGCCTGCTCGCCCGTATTGTGCACGGACAGCTCCAGCTCCAGCGCCTGCGCCTTGACGGCCACGCGCAGGCGCAGGGTGAAGGCCCAGGGCCAGCTGGCGGCGATCGCCTCCGGCAGGTCCGTGTGCCGCAGGATGAATTGCGCCCATGCGGCACCATCGGCGTCGCCCGTCGATTCCAGCTGCCAGGTCGCCACGCGCGCAAAGCCGTGGCGCATGCCCGTGCCGCGCGCGCCGAACTGGGGAAAGATCACGGGCACGCCGCCACGGATGGCGCGGCTGCCGTCGAGGGCGGAATCGCGGCTGCAGAACAGGCGCTCCTGGCCATCGCTGGTTTGCCACGAGACCAGGTGGCCGCCGTACAGGGTGACGGTCGCTTGCGCGCCGTCAGCGGCGCGGATGGTCACGGCCGGCAGCTGGCCAAAGGTACTCTCGCTCATGCTAGGCTTTCATGTCAGGTCAGGCGGCTTTTCGCCAGCGGCGGATTCTTGGCAAAGTAATTCTTGATGCCCGTGACGATGGCGTCGGCCATCTGGTCCTGGTAGCCGTTGTCGGTCAGCTTGGCTTCTTCCTCCGGATTCGAGATGAAGGCCGTCTCGATCAGGATGGAAGGGATGTCGGGGGCTTTCAGCACGGCGAAGCCGGCCTGCTCGACGGAACCCTTGTGCAGGCGGTTGATGCCGCCGATTTCGCGCAGCACGGCCTTGCCCAGCTTCATGCTGTCATTGATCTGCGCCGTCGTCGACAGGTCGAGCAGCACGCTGGCCAGCTGCTTGTCGTGGTTCTTCACGTTCACGCCGCCGATCAGGTCGGCCTGGTTTTCCTTGTTGGCCAGCCAGCGCGCGGCCGTCGAGGTGGCGCCTTTTTCGGACAGCACGAAGACGGACGAGCCGCGCGCCGTCGGCTGGATGAAGGCGTCGGCGTGGATGGAGACGAACAGGTCGGCCTGCACCTTGCGCGCCTTTTCCACGCGCATGCCCAGCGGGACGAAGAAGTCGGCGTCGCGCGTGAGCATGACGCGCATGTTCGGCTGCAGTTCCAGCTTGGTCTTGAGGCGCTTGGCGATGGCCAGCACCACGTCTTTTTCGCGGCTGCCCCGGCTGCCCATGGCGCCCGGGTCTTCGCCGCCGTGGCCGGGATCGAGCGCGATGGTAATCATGCGCACCACTTTCTGGCCCGGCAGGGGACGCGCTTCGGGGCGCTGTTCCGGACGCAGTTCGGGCACCGGCGGCACGGTGGGCGCCGCCGGCGGCGTCACGGCGGCCACGGGCGGCTTGCCGCTCTCGGGCAGCGGCAGCGCGGGCGGCGGCGTATGCGTGTCGGACATCAGGGGCTTGGCCGGGTCGCTCGACCAGTCGCCCTTTTCGATCATCTGCGCGATCAGGTCCGGCTCGCGCACGGGATACAGGTCGAAGATCAGGCGGTGGTTGTAGGAGCCGGCCGGCGGCAGGGTAAACAGCTGCGGCGTGACTTCCTCTTTCAGGTCGAACACGAGGCGCACGACGTTGGGCCGGTTCTGGCCCACGCGCACCTGCTTGATGTACGGGTCGTTCGACTGGATCTTCGCCACCAGGCCCTTCAAGGTGGGATTGAGTTCCAGCCCTTCGATGTCGACCACCAGCCGTTCCGGGTCCTTGACGATGAAGTGGGTCGCCTTGAGGATGCTGTCGTTTTCCAGCGTGACGCGCGTGTAGTCCTCGGCCGGCCAGACGCGCACGGCGAGAATTTGCGCCGCCATCGCCGACATGGGCGCGAACACGGACAACAGCAGGGTGCCGCCGGCCTTGAGCACCGTGCGCCGGGTGATGGGCGAGGAGATCAAAGGTTCGGGGCGAATTTGAGACGGTGAAGGCATGACAGACCCAATTCAGAAGACGCTTGCAATTCTACATCACGTCCTGTACCCGCAACGTTCAAATAAATATTCAGGTCGGCCGGCGGCAGCACCGGTTCGGCTTTCTCCGGCCATTCGACGATGCAGATATTGCGCCCGTCGAAGTCTTCGCGAAAGCCCGCGTCGAGGAATTCCTCGGCGCTGCCCATGCGGTACAGGTCGAAGTGGATGACGTTGACGCTCTGGCCGTCGAGCCGCACCGTGTACGGTTCGGACAAGGTGTAGGTGGGGCTTTTGACGTGGCCCGCATGGCCGGCCGCGTGCAGCAGGGCGCGCGTGAGGGCCGTCTTGCCGGCGCCCAGGTCGCCGTGCAGGTAGATCGCCAGGCCCGGCGTCAGCGCGCGCGCCAGCGCGGCGCCCAGCGCGGCGGTGCCGGCTTCGTCGTGGAGGTGGGCTGTGAAGTGTTCGGTCATTATCTTCCGTATCGCATAAAATGGAGGCTGCTGTCATTGTAACCGCCCGCGCGCCTGCCGTTTTCCGTAAAGTCCCCTATGTCCGCCACCGTCACCGATCTTGCCGTCCTGGCGCGCACCATCAAGGAATGGGGGCGCGAGCTGGGTTTTGCCGAGGTGCGCATCGCCGACGTGGACCTGTCGCACATGGAAGCGCCCTTGCAGGCCTGGCTCGATGCAGGGTATCACGGCGAAATGGATTACATGGCCAGCCACGGCATGAAGCGCGCGCGCCCGGCCGAACTGGTGCCGGGCACGGTGCGCGCCATCAGCGCGCGCATGAACTACCTGCCGCCGGCGCTGGGGCCCGACTGGCGCGCGCACGAGGCGGCGCGCGACGCCGACCCCGCGGCGGCCGTGATCTCCGTGTATGCACGGGGCCGCGACTATCACAAGGTGATGCGTTCGCGCCTGCAGCAGCTGGCCGACCGCATCAAGGGCGAGATCGGCGACTTCGGCTACCGCGTCTTCAGCGATTCGGCGCCCGTGATGGAAGTCGAGCTGGCGCAAAAGGGCGGCCTGGGCTGGCGCGGCAAGCACACCTTGCTGATCAACCGCCAGGGCGGTTCCTTCTTTTTCCTCGGCGAGATCCTCATCGACGTGCCGCTGCCCGTCGACCCGCCCGAGACCCCGCGTTGCGGCCAGTGCTCGGCGTGCATCACGGTGTGCCCGACGCAAGCCATCCTGGGGCCGTACCAGCTCGACGCACGGCGCTGCATCTCCTACCTGACGATTGAGCTGAAAGGCGCCATTCCCGTCGAAATGCGTCCCTTGATCGGCAACAAGGTGTACGGCTGCGACGATTGCCAGACCGTCTGCCCGTGGAACAAGTTCGCCCAGCGCGCCGTCGTACCCGATTTCGACGAGCGCCACAGCCTGGGCAGCGCCGGCATGGTGGAACTGTTTGCCTGGACGGAAGAGGAATTCAACCGCCGCATGGAAGGCAGCGCGATCCGCCGCATCGGCCACGAACGCTGGCTGCGCAACCTGGCCGTCGGCATGGGCAACGCGGCGACACAGGCCCAGGGCCAGGCCGACATCGTCGCGGCCCTGCTGTCGCGCCGCGAGCACCCGTCGGCCATCGTGCGCGAACACGTCGAATGGGCGCTGGCGCTGCACGGCATCGATTAGCGCCCGTTTACGCCAGCTTCAGGCGCAACGCCGACCAGTCGGCGTCGATGGCGACCATCGCCACGCTATCGAGTCCCATTGTTTGCGCAAAACTGCGGATATCGTCGCGGTGGATGTCGCTGCCCGCTTTTATGCCACCCTTGCGGTAGGCCACCCAGACCGCGCCGCCGGACGCCAGGCGCGCCTGCGCCGCCGGCAGGAACTGCTCCAGTTCCGCGCGGCTGCGCGCGAACAGCACTATCCAGTCGGCGTTCTCTCCTTCGCTCACCCGCCGTTCGGCCGGCAACTGCGCCAGCAGGGCGGCATGCTCGCCGCCGTCATTGAGCACGGCCAGGGCCTTGGCATTTTTTACATACATTTTTTCAGCAACGGTTTTGTCAGGCATGGCATGGGCGTGTCGGTTGGGAAAAGACGAGCATAGCAAATTTCTCCTTGACTTATCGATATATCGTTATAAAATGGCGATACCTACTAACGATATATCTTTAAAGGGAAAACATGAGAAACTCACACCACGCAGAACACGGCCATTGCGGCCAACATCACCACCACCATCACCATCAAGGCGGGCATCGCCACGAACACAACCCTGATTACTTCATGCACGGCCGCGGCCCGCGCGGCTTTGACGAGCGCGGCGACGGCATGGGCGGCGGTCCTGGCGGGCGCGGCGGGCGCGGCGAACGGGCCGAGCGCGTCTTCGGCCGCGGCGATCTGCCGCTGATCGTGCTGGCGCTGATCGAAATCAGCCCCCGTCACGGCTATGAAATCATCAAGGCCATCGAAGAGCGTTGCGGCGGCGCCTACGCCCCCAGCCCCGGTGCCGTGTATCCGACATTGACCTTGCTGGAAGAGCAGGACCATGTGACGTCCTCCGAAAGTGCCAGCGGCAAGAAGCTCTACACGATCACGGACCTGGGCCGCGCGTATCTCGACGAGAACCGCGCCCAGGTGGACGGCATCCTGGCCCGCCTCGACATGTTTGCCCGCGTCCAAGCGCGCAAGGCCTTGCCCGAGCGTGTGCACCAGGCCATGCACACGCTCAAGCATGCGCTGTTGCTGAACAAGACCAACTGGAGCGACGCGGAAGCCGAACGCGTGTCCGCCGTGCTGGAACAGGCGGCGAACGCCATCGTCGACGGCCACTGAGTCCACTTTACAAGGATACGCAATGACTACTGCCTCACCTGCAACACCACGTCCGCACGCCATCGAGCGCGTGCGGCATGACTTGAAACTGCGCGTGCTCACCGTCGTGCGCACCGAGCAGCTGACGCCGCACATGCGCCGCATCACGCTGGCGGGCGACGACCTGGACGGCTTTGTCTCGCCCGCGCACGACGATCACGTGAAACTGTTCTTCCCCGCGCCGGGCCAGACCACGCCCGTGTTTCCCGTACTGGGCAATGGCGCCAATCCCATCGAGTATGCGGAAGGGCCGCGTCCCATCGCCCGCAACTACACGCCGCGCCGCTACGATGCCGCGCGGCGCGAGCTGGAAATCGACTTCGTGCTGCATGGCGACGGCCCCGCAGCCAGCTGGGCGGCGCAAGCGGCGTCCGGACATACCCTGGGCGTGGGCGGGCCGCGCGGCTCGATGCTGGTGCCGCTCGACTTCGACTGGTATGTGCTGGTGGGCGACCAGACGGCCTTGCCGGCCATCGCCCGCCGCCTGGAGCAGCTGCCGGCCACGGCGCGGGCGATTGCCGTGATCGAGATCGTCGAAGACGGCGAACAGCTCGCGCTCGAGTGCGCGGCGCAGCTGGACCTGCGCTGGGTGGCGCGCAATGGCCGCCAGGGCCCGCTGCTGCTCGACGCCTTGCGCCAGATCGCGCTGCCGTCAGAGGGCGACGGCTATGTGTGGGTGGCGTGCGAGCACGCGCAGGTGCAGGGCTTGCGCGGGCACTTTATCGACGCCGGCGTGCCGAAGCAGCATCTGCATGTGGCCAGCTACTGGAAGCATGGGGCGGCGGAGCACCATGAGCATCACGATGCATGATGGGGGTGGTGGTGTCGGGTTACGCGCTTTGCGCTAACCCGACCTACATTGTGCATCATGGCGTAGGTTGGATTAGCGGCGCGCCAGCGCCGCGTAATCCAACGTTACCGCCGTTACTTCAACAATCCCGCCAGCTCCACCGCCGTCTTGACCTGCATCTTGTCGAAGATATGCGCGCGGTGGACTTCCACGGTGCGCATGCTGATGCCCAGCTTGTCGGCCACCACCTTGTTCATCTTGCCCGCCAAAATCAGGTCCAGCACTTCGCGTTCGCGCGTCGACAGGGTGGCCAGGCGCGCGTGCACGGCGGCCAGTTCGCCCGCCTGGCGCGAGTTGGCCAGGCCCTGCTGCACGCGGTCCATCAGGTCGTTGTCGTTGAACGGCTTTTCAAAGAAATCGAAGGCGCCCCGTTTCAGGCTGTCGACGGCCATCGGCACGTCGCCGTGGCCGGTAAGGAAAATCACGGGCAGGCGCGCCGTCAGGTCGCGCTTGACCAGCTGGTCGAACAGGGCGATGCCGTTCATGTCGGGCATGCGCACGTCGAGCAGCACGCAGTCGCCGGCGGCGTCGAAGCCGCCGTCGAGGCTATCGAGGAATTGCTGGGCGCTGGCGTAGCTGCGCGCCTCGATGCTGCGCGAGGCGGCCAGCCAGGACAGGGAGTCGCGCACGACTTCTTCGTCGTCGATAATGTGTAGCATGGTGTCTCCGGCTTGTCGTTTCGTTATTCGTTATGCGTTATTGCCTGGTGCGGCGCGCGGCGCGGCCGGCACGCTGAAGGTAAAGATGGTACCGCCTGCGGGATTGGCACCGAAGGTCAGCGCGCCGCCGTGAAATTCGATGGCGGTGCGGCAGATGTTCAGGCCCATGCCCATGCCTTCGGACTTGGTCGAGAAAAAAGGCGAAAACAGGCGCTCGGCCACGTCTTGCGCAATGCCGTGGCCATGGTCGATCACGTCCACCGTCACCATGCCTTGCTGCGCGTCGTGACTGGCCCGCAGGCGCATGATACGCCGTCCGGGCGCCGCATCCTGCATCGCCTCGATGGCGTTGCGCGTCAGGTTCAGCAGCACTTGCTCGATCATCACGGGGTCGGCACGCAGCAGCGGCAGGTCCGGCGGCAGCTCTTCCTGGATGGTGACATAGTATTTGCGCGCCTGCAGGTCGATCAGCGCGCGGATGCCGTCGATCAGGGTGCGGATGGCGATATCCTGGCGCTGCGGCTCGCTCTTGCGCACGAAATCGTGCACGCTGCGGATGATCTGGCCGGCCCGCTGCGCCTGCGCGCTGGCCTGTTCCAGCGCCGGCTTCAGGGTGCCCGGATCGACGGGGGCGTCATGCTCGATGGCGCGGCGAATCAAATTCAAGGCCCCTGTCGTGTAGCTGGAAATGGCCGCCAGCGGCTGGTTCAATTCATGCGCCAGCATCGACGCCAGCTCGCCCATGGTGGCCAGGCGCGAGCTCGTTTGCAGCTTTTCCTGCTGCTGGCGATTGAGTTCCTCGACGCGCTTGCGGTCCGAGATATCGAGCACGGAACCCATCCAGCCCGTCTGCTGGCCGTTCTTGTCCACCAGCGGCGCTTCGAAGATCAGCACGGGCACGCGCGTGCCGTCCGGGCGCTGGAAATAGGTTTCGAACTGCGGCGTGGGATTGCCGGCCAGGGCCTTGACGAAGCGCTGCTGGTATTCCTCGAGCGCCTCGGGTACCCAGTAGGGCATGGGCGGCAAACGGCCCAGGATTTCCTCGGGCGGATAGCCGACGATCTGGCAAAACGCGGGATTCACGTAGGTGACGCGGCCTTCCAGGTCGCGCGCGCGCATGCCCGTCACCAGCGAGTTTTCCATCGCCGTGCGAAACAGCATCTGCTGGCGCAGCGCGCCTTCGGCCACCAGGCGGCGCGAGATGTGGCGCCACAGGGCCAGCAAGCTCCATAATAAACCCAGCGACAGGGCGATGACGGAGCCGACCAGCAGATTGGGCAGCAGCTTGGGCTGGCTTTTGACGCTGTCGGTAAACAGGGTGATGGTGGCGCCGGGCACGTCGAGCGCGCGCTTGTGCGTGTACACGCCGTGGCCCGGACCGGCGGCGGCGCGCCGCGCCAGCACCTTGTCGTCGCGGTCGATCAGTGAAATCTGGTTATCCTGCGCAAACCACCACGGCACCATTTCATCGAGCAGGCTGCTGATCTGGTAGGTGGCCACCAGGCTGCCCACGTAGCGCTGGCCATCGAACAGGGGCTGGTGGTAATCCATCAGCATGGCGCCCGGCGGCGCGTCGGGAAAGCCCGTCTGCTGCGAAGGCTGGGCATATTGGCCCCGGTGCAGGCGGCGCGCATTGTCGGCCGCCGTCAGCGAGGCGGGCGAAAACGCCAGCGCGTGCGGCAGATTGTTGTCGCTGGTGGCCAGCACCTTGCCGCTCGTGTCGAGCCACAGCACGCGCTGCAGTTCGCGGCCATTGCGCAGCATCTGCTGCAGCCGTTCGTGCACTTTTTCCGCCGACAGGGAGCTGCTGGCGATGTCCACGCCCAGGTTGAACAGGCTTTCCTCGTTGCGCGCCAGCTGGAAGCGGATGGTCTGCTCCACCCACAGCGTATCGGCGATCAGCTGCTCCTGGCGCTCGTTGCTTTCCATCTGGCGCGCCTGCCAGGGCAGCCAGAACAGGATGGACAGGAACAGCAGCAGCAGGATGACGGGCAGCAGCCAGCGCATCGGGCTCGATAGCTTGAAGCGGCGCGCAAGGGTGGGTGGAGTCGGCATGGCTGGCAGGGTAGCGGCTTATCGGGAACCGGCTATTGTGGTTAACCACAATAGCCGAGGCAGTTTCTTTGGCACAATATTCAAGTAGACAAATAATAAAGTTTTTCTAAAAACCATTCAGGAGACAAAAATGCAGATGAAAACCATGTTCGTCGCGCTGTGCGCGGCCATAGGCGCCACCGCCGGCGTGCACGCTTACGCGCAAGCGCCCATCGTCATCAAGTTCAGCCACGTCGTGGCGACGGACACGCCAAAAGGCCAGGCCGCCGAACGTTTCAAGCAGTTGGCCGAGAAAGCCACGAATGGCAAGGTCAAGGTCGAACTGTACCCGAACAGCCAGCTGTACAAGGACAAGGAAGAACTCGAAGCCCTGCAGCTGGGCGCCGTGCAGATGCTGGCGCCATCGCTGGCCAAGTTCGGCCCACTGGGCGTGAAGGAATTCGAAGCGTTCGACCTGCCCTACATCTTCCCCACCAAGACGGCGCTGTACAACGTCACCGAAGGCGAAATCGGCAAGAGCCTGCTGAAAAAGCTGGAGCCCAAGGGTATCACGGGCCTGGCCTACTGGGACAATGGCTTCAAGGTGATGTCGGCCAACAAGCCGCTGCATACCCCGGCCGACTTCAAGGGCCTGAAAATGCGCATCCAGTCGTCGAAGGTGCTCGATGCGCAGATGCGCGCGCTGGGCGCCAATCCGCAGGTGCTGGCCTTCTCGGAAGTGTATCAGGCGCTGCAGACGGGCGTGGTCGACGGCACGGAAAATCCGCCATCGAATATGTACACGCAAAAGATGCATGAAGTGCAAAAGCACGTGACCGTGTCCAACCACGGCTACCTGGGCTATGCCGTCATCGTCAACAAGAAATTCTGGGATGGCTTGCCGCCCGATATACGCGGCCAGCTGGAAAAAGCCATGCGCGAGGCGACCACGTTTGAAAAGGCCATCGCCCAGCGCGACAACGACCAGGCCCTCGACGCCATCAAGAAAGCGGGTAAGACGCAGATCTACACGCTGACGGTGCAGGAACAGGCCGAGTGGCGCAAGGCGCTGGCTCCCGTGCAGAAGGCCATGGAAGGGCGCATCGGCAAGGATCTGATCTCGGCCATCAACAAGGAAAGCGCGAAGTAAGCAACTTGCTGTAGCGCACCGCCTGGTGCGCCGGGCAGGGTCTTCCCTGCCACTGGCTTGAGTGACTCCTGCGCGTCCTGCGCGGGAGTCCGTGTACCCGCATTCTTTGAAAGTCCACCATGAAATTTCTGGATCACCTGGAAGAGTGGCTGATCGCGTCCCTGATGGGCGCCGCCACCTTCATCATCTTCGTCGCGGTCGTGCACCGCTACCTGGCAGGCTTGCCGATACCGGGCCTGCAAGACTTCCTGATTCAAATCAATACCAGCTGGGCCCAGGAACTGTGCATCTACATGTTCGTCTGGATGGCCAAGTTCGGCGCCGCGTATGGCGTGCGCACGGGCATCCACGTGGGCGTCGACGTCCTGATCAACCGCATGAATCCGCGCTGGCGCGACCGTTTCATCGTCTTCGGCCTGGCCGCCGGCGCCCTGTTCACGGGCATCGTCGGGACCCTGGGCGCCAGCTTCGTGTGGTCGATCGGCCACACGGACCAGACTTCGGCCGACATGGAAGTGCCGATGTGGCTGGTCTATCTGGCCGTGCCGCTCGGTTCTTACCTGATGTGCTTCCGCTTCCTGCAAGTGATGGTGCATTTCATCAAGACGGGCGCCTTGCCGAAACACGACCACTCGCACGTCGAGGGCCTGGAAGACGAACTGACGGCGGAAGAAAAAGGAGCCAAGGCATGAACGCGCTGATTATTTTTGTGCTGCTGCTGGCGCTGATGCTGACCGGCATGCCGATCTCCATTTCGCTGGGCCTGACGGTATTGACGTTCCTGTTCACCATGACCAGCGTGCCCATCGAATCGGTGGCCCTGAAGATCTTCACGGGCATCGAAAAATTCGAGATCATGGCCATCCCGTTCTTCATTTTGGCGGGTAACTTCCTCACGCATGGCGGGGTGGCGCGGCGCATGATCAACTTCGCCAGCTCCATGGTCGGCCACTGGCATGGCGGCCTGGCGCTGGCCGGCGTGATGGCGTGCGCGCTGTTTGCCGCCGTCTCCGGCTCCAGCCCCGCCACCGTGGTGGCGATCGGCTCCATCATCCTGCCGGCCATGGTCAAGCAGGGCTATCCGCGCGGTTTCGGCGCCGGCGTCATCACGACTTCGGGCGCGCTGGGCATCCTGATCCCGCCGTCGATCGTGATGGTGATGTATTCCGTCAGCACGAACACGTCCGTGGGCAAGCTGTTCATGGCGGGCGTGATTCCCGGCATGATGCTGGCCATGCTGCTGGGCCTGACCACGTGGTTCTTGGCGCGCAAGAATAACTATCCGCGCATGCAGAAGGCCAGCTGGAAAGAGCGCTTCGTGACGTTCAAGAAAAGCGCCTGGGGCTTGCTGCTGATCGTCATCGTCATGGGCGGCATCTATTCGGGCGCGTTTACGCCCACGGAAGCGGCCGCCATGGCTGCCGTGTACGCCTTCATCATCGCCGTCTTCGTCTACAAGGACTTGAAGATCAAGCAAGTGGGCAAGGTCTTGCTCGATTCGGCAGCCATGTCGGCGATGCTGTTGTACATCATCACGAATGCCGTGCTGTTCTCGTTCCTGATGACCAGCGAAAACATCCCGCAAGCGATGGCCGAATGGATCACGGGCAAGGGCCTGGGCGTGATCAGCTTCTTGCTGGTGGTCAACGTGCTGTTATTGTTGGCTGGTAACGTCATGGAGCCGTCGTCCATCGTGCTGATCATGGCGCCGATCCTGTTCCCCGTCGCCATGAAGCTGGGCATCGATCCCGTGCACTTCGGCATCCTGATCGTGGTCAATATGGAAGTGGGCATGTGCCATCCGCCTGTGGGCTTGAACCTGTATGTGGCGTCCGGCATCACCAAGATGGGCATCTCGGAGCTGACCGTGGCCGTGATGCCGTGGCTGCTGACGATGCTGGCCTTCCTGGGCTTGATTACCTACGTACCACAAATCTCGCTGTGGCTGCCAAATTTAATTTACAACTAAAACAGTTGTCCCCGTCATGGTGCAAAAAAAGTCGATCCTGCCGAACAAATGCGCTATGATGGGCAGCCTTAAGGGGAAACACGTATATGCATATGCGCCCCGGTAGCAAGGCTGAAATACAGAATTGGCAACAAGGTTAGTGGGGGAGTGGTCTATAAAAACGGTATTGATACCGGGGATATATTGAGGAGACACACGTTTCACAGAAGTTGTTGAGTCATAGCTGTCTGCGGCCACAAGCCGGCACCGGCGGACCCAAACGACCGGGAACGTGAAGCAATATTTGAAGCGCACCGACTGGTGCGCTTTTTTTTCGTGCGCGGGAAACGTCCGCCGGCACGCCCAAAGTCGGTGCATAATTCCCGTGGCGCGGTTTCCGGCGCCGGCAGGTTGCATATATGCCACACTTGAATAATGATCAGCAGATGAAAAAACAACAGGGCAGTGAACTGTTCAGCGCCATCGTGGCCGCGCCGTTCGGCGCCATGGGCGTGCGCGCGCAGGACGGCCAGGTGCGCGAACTCGTGTATTTGCCGCCGCACTTCGACGAGAAAGCGCCGCAGGATGCCGTCTCCGAGCGGGCGTGCCAGCAACTGGCGGCCTATTTCCGCGACCCCGATGCGCCGTTTGACTTGCCGCTGGCGGGCCTGGGCAGCGCCTATCAGCAACGGGTATGGGCGGCGATCGCCGGTATCCCGCGCGGCCAGGTGCGCACGTATGGCGACGTGGCGCGCCTGATCGGCTCGGCCCCGCGCGCCGTGGGCCAGGCCTGCGGCGCCAACTGGTTTCCCGTGGTGATCCCCTGCCACCGGGTCACGGCTGCCGGCGGCCTGGGCGGCTTTGCCCACCATGACGATGCGACGGGATTCCACCTGGGCGTGAAGCGCTGGCTGCTGGCGCATGAAGGCGTGGCGGCCTACCGATGATGAACAGCCTGCTGGCGCCCGACAACGCCACCCTGATCGACGAATTCTGCGACAGCCTGTGGCTGGAAGACGGCCTGTCGAAAAACTCGCTCGATGCCTACCGGCGCGACATGCGGCTGTTCGCCCGCTGGCTGGAAGTGGCGCGGCCCGGGCGCGAGGGCCTGTACGAAGTGACCACGGCCGACATCGAGGCGTATTTCGCCGCCCGCCACGACGAGAGCAAGGCGACGTCGTCGAACCGGCGCCTGTCCGTGCTCAAGCGGTTTTACCAGCTGGCCTTGCGGCACAAGCATATCGCCGCCGACCCGTGCCTGAAGATGGTGTCGGCCAAGCAGCCGGCGCGCTTCGTGCATACCCTGAGCGAAGCGCAGGTGGAAGCCTTGCTGGCGGCGCCCGACGTGAGTACGCCGCTGGGCTTGCGCGAGCGCACCATGCTCGAACTCATGTACGCGAGCGGCTTGCGCGTGTCGGAACTGGTGGACTTGCAATCGGTGGAACTGAGCCTGAACGATGGCGTGCTGCGCATCACGGGCAAGGGCAGCAAGACGCGCCTGGTGCCGTTCGGCGAACAGGCGCGGCTGTGGATCGAGCGCTACCTGAAGGAGGCGCGCGGCGTCATCCTCGACGGGCAGATGGACGACGCGCTGTTCGTCACGCGGCGCGGCGGCGCCATGACGCGGCAAATGTTCTGGGTCATCATCAAGAAACACGCGCTGAACGCCGGCATCACGGCGCCGCTGTCGCCGCATACCTTGCGTCACGCGTTCGCCACGCATTTGCTCAACCATGGTGCGGACTTGCGTGTTGTGCAATTGTTACTGGGACACTCCGATATTTCCACCACGCAGATTTACACGCATGTGGCCCGTGAACGGCTGAAACTGCTGCATGCGCAGCATCATCCGCGAGGCTAAACATTTGGAGTTTGCTCCAACTACGTCATAATGTGCCTTATATGCTTATCTGTAACATCTAAAAACTAAAGAGGTAGTAAATGGCCAAGACAAATTTCCAATACGAAAAACGGCAAAAAGAGCTGGAAAAGAAGAAGAAAGCCGAGGAAAAAGCCAGGCGCAAGCTGGAAGCGAAAAACAATCCTAAGCCGGCCGACGGCAGCGAGGGCGATGAGCCGGAAGCGGACGACGCAGACGTCGACGCTGATCCAGCCGCCGCTGGCGACGCTCCTGCCCAGCCGCAGTAATTCCCCTGTTTCTGACGACCGGTGCGGCATGGCCGCGCCGGTCTCCCCGCGTTTTCCCTTCCCCCGCTACAAGCGCGGCCGCTGGCCGATCGCCAGTTGCAGCTGCGTGCTGGCGATGGCCGCATCGGCGCGCGCCTGCACATAGCCCTGATACGCCTCATCGGCCGAACGCTGCGCCGCCAGCCATTCCAGCAGCGAGGCATTGCCACTGAAGTAGGACAGGCGCATGCCGTCGACCACCTTTTGCGCATCGACCAGCACGCCGTCGCGGTAGCGCGCCAGCCTGTCCTGCGCCGCACGCAGCTGCCGCTGCGCCGTGCGCACCTGCGTTTCCGCCGTCAGTTCCGCCTGGCGCAGGGCCAGCATCGCCTGCGTCACGCCCGCTTCCGCCTGCACGACGTCGCCCTTGTCGCGCCGCGACAGGGGAATGGGAATGGCCAGCGATACGCTCAAGGCGCGCGAGCGCGGCGACCCGTCGACGGGATTGCCGCTGGCGTCAACGCCGTCATGGTAGCCGCGCGCGGCGGCCAGGCCCACGGTGACGGTCGGGTCGACCGAGCGGTTGGCGCGCACGAGCGCCGCGCCGTCGCGCAGATTGTCCACGGTGGCGCGGGCGATGCGCACGTCGCTGCGCGCCTCGAGCGCCTGCGGCACCAGCACCGTGGCATCCCTGTTCTCATACGCGGCGAAGTCGCAGGCCAGCTGCGCGTCCGGAAACAGGCTGTCGAACTGGCGGCCCAAGGGCGGCGACAAATTCAACATGGCGCTGTCCGCCTCGCTGCGCGCCTGCGCCAGCTCGGCCTGGAACTGGTCGCGTTCCACGCGCGACTGCAGCAGCTCGATGCCGCCCACGTCGCCCGCCTTGCGCCGCACGGCATTCGCCTCGACGACTTTCGACAGGGCCGCCATGGTCTGCTGCTTGCGCGCGAGGACTTCGCGCGTGCGGCACGCTTCCGTGAACGCGGCGGCGGCCGTGCCATACAGTTCGCTTTTGAAGCCGGCCACCGTTTCCTCGGCCAGCGCGACATGGCTGTGCGCCGCCTTCAAGCGCGCGGCGCGCTTGCCGCCCGTTTCGATGGCCATGCTGATGGCCGGATTCCACGTGACGGGGCGGTGCTCGACGCTGCGCACGGTTTCGCGCGTGGCGCCCAGGGTGAATTCGGGATCGGGACGCAGGCCGGCGATGCCGATGCCGGCCTTGGCCGAGACGATGTCTTCCTGCTGCGCCTGCAATTCCAGGCTGTGGCTTTCCACGGCGGACAAATAGGTCTCGAAGCTCAACGGGGCGGCGCTGGCACAGGGCGCGATCAGCCAGGCCGCCAGCAGTACATTAAAACGTGTCATGGTTCACTCCTTCGGTATCGGTCCGGCGTTGTTGTACATAGGCCTCGATCAGGTAATACAGGGCCGGCAACAGCAGCAGGGTCAGTGCCGTCGCCGTCACCAGCCCGCCCACCACCACCGTGGCCAGCGGGCGCTGCACGTCGCTGCCCAGGCCCGTCGCCAGCATGGCCGGCGTCAGCCCCAGGGCGGCCACGGTGGCCGTCATCAGCACGGGGCGCATGCGGTCGCGCGCGCCATCCAGCACGGCGTCGCGCAAGCTCCTGCCTTCGTCCGCGCGCAGGCGGTTGATCTGCGCCAGCATCAGCACGGCATTGAGCACGGCCACGCCGAACAGGGCGATGAAACCGACGGCGCTCGACACGTTCAGGGTCATGCCGCGCAGGTGCAGCGCGGCCAGGCCGCCCAGCATGGCCAGCGGCACGGCCAGCAGGACAAGCGCGGGCTGGCGCAGGTTGCGGAACTGGCCAAACAGCAGCAGGAACATGGCGCCCAGGGTCATCGGCAGGATCAGGGCCAGGCGGCTTTGCGCGCGCTGCAGGTTTTCGAACTGGCCGCCCCACTCGACGCCGATGCGCTGGTGTTCATCGGCCACGACCTGCGCCACCAGCGGGCGCGCTTCGGCCAGGAAGCCGGCCAGGTCGCGCCCGCGGGCATTGAGGCGCACGATGATGTGGCGCCGCCCCATTTCGCGCACGATCACGCTTTCGCCCGAGGTGGTGCTGATGGTGGCCACCTGCGCCAGCGGTATCCTGGCGCCGTTGGCGGCCGTGAGCTTCAGGCTGGCGATGGCATCCGGGCTGGAGCGCGTGGCGGGCGGGAAGCGCACGGCGATGTCGTAGCTTTTCTCGCCCACGTAGACCTGGCCGATGGGCGCGCCGCCGATGCCGGTGGCAATCAGGTCGGCCACGTCGGCCGCATTGATGCCGTAGCGGGCCGCCTTCGCGCGGTCCAGTTCCACCTTCAGGTTGGGCAGCGGCGGCTCCACGTCCACCGCCACGTCGGAGGCGCCGTGGACAGTCTTCAGCACATTGGCCACCTTACCGGCGATGGCGCGCACCTCATCGAGGTCGTTGCCGAAGATTTTCACCGTCAGGTCGCTGTGCGCGCCTGACAATTTGTCCTGCACGCCATCGATCATCGGCTGCATGAAGGCGACTGTGACTCCGGGCATGCGCGCGAAGCGCTCGTTCATTTTTGCGATCAACTGCTGCTTGCTCATGCCCGACTTCCAGCTTTTATAGGGATGCAGTCCCACGCTTGCCTCGATGTGCGACGGCGTCCAGTAATCGGTGCCATCGTCGTTGCGTCCCGTCTGCGTGACGATGGTCGACACTTCCGGGAATTCCAGCGCGGCGCGCCGCAGTTCGCTGGCCATCTCGGACGCCTTGTCCAAGGTGATCCCGGGCGGCATCTGCACCTGCAGCCACAGCGAACCCTCATCGAGATAGGGCAGGAAGTCGCGGCCGATGCTGCCGCCCAGGATGGCAAGCGCTGCGAGCGATCCTGCGCACACCATCACCACCCAGCGCTTCTTGCCCACCATGCGTTCGAGGAAGCGGCCATACGCGCCCGTCAGCTTGTCCAGCACGCGGTTATGGAAGGTGCGGCGCGGCTTGCGCAGGGCCAGCCAGGCCAGGCCCGGGATCAGCACCAGCGCCACCACCAGCGCACCCACCAGCGCCGCGCCCACCGCATACGCCATGGGCGAAAACAGCTTGTACTCGATGCGCTGGAAGGCGAACAGGGGCAGGTAGGCGGCGATGATGACGGCCATGCCGAACATGATGGGCCGCGCCACCTGCAGGGTCGCGTCGATGGCGTCCTGCAGGGTGAGCGGGCGGTCCTGCTCGCGCTCGCGGCGGCGCAGCATGTTTTCCAGCACCACCACGGAACCGTCGACGAGGATGCCGAAGTCGATCGCCCCCAAGGACAGCAAATTGGCGGGAATCTTAAAGTGGTGCATGAAGATGAAGGCGATCAGCAGGGCCAGCGGGATCGTCAGCGCGACGATGGCGGCCGCGCGCGGGCTGCCCAGATACAGCAGCAGCACGAGGGCGACGAGCAGCATGCCTTCGCCCAGGGTATAACTGACCGTGTGCAGGGTGGCGTCGATCAGCGAGCTGCGGTCCAGGTAGGGCACGACCTTGACGTCCTTCGGCAGCACGTTGGCATTCAGGTCGTCGACGGCCGCATGGATGCCGGCCAGCGCCTCGGACGGGTTGAAATCCTTCAGCAGCAGGGTGATGCCTTCGATGGTGTCGGGGTTGTCGTCCTTGCCGAGGATGCCGCGCCGCTCCACGTTGCCGTAGGCGAGCTTGCCCAGGTCCTTCACCAGCACGGGCACGCCGTCCTTGCTGCTGACGACGACATTGCCCATGTCGTCGAGCGAATGCAGCAGGCCCACGCCGCGCACCACGTATGATTGCTGGCCGCGGTCGATGACGCTGCCGCCGCCGCTGAGGTTATTGGCGTTGATGGCGTCCTTCACCTGCGCCAGCGAGAAGCCGTAGCTGTCCAGTTTTGCGGGGTCGAGTTCCAGCATGAATTGCGTCGTCAGGCCGCCGAAATTGCTGACGTCGGCCACGCCGCGCACCTGCTGCAGGCGCGGGATCACGGTCCAGAACTGCAGCTCGGACAGTTCGCGCAGGGAGCGTGTTTTCGATTCCAGCGTGTAGCGGTAGATCTCGCCCGTGGGCGAGGTGTAGGGATCGAGCCCCGGCTTGGCGTCGTACGGCAGGTTCACGCTGGCCAGGCGCTCCTGCAGCCGCTCGCGCGTGAAGTAGCCGTCGCTGCCGTCTTCGAACACCACCGTGATCAGCGACAGCGCGAACAGGCTGCGCGTGCGCAGCACGTGCATGCCGGGCGTGCCGAGCAGGGCGCGTTCGAGCGGAATGGTGATCTGCTGCTCGATTTCCTCTGCGCCCAGGCCCGGCACCTGCGTGACGATCTGCGAGGTGACGTCGGCGATGTCGGGATAGGCTTCGATGGGCAGCTGCTTCCAGCAGTAGACGCCGTAGACGGCGACGAACAGCAGCACCAGCCAGACGATGCCGCGCCGCTGGCAGCAGGTGGCGATGAAACGGTCAATCATTGAGCAGCACTCCTTCCTTGACGACGATGCGTTCGCCCGCTTTCAGGCCTGCGAGGATTTCCACCTGTTCTCCATGGCTGGCGCCCACTTCCACCGTGCGCGGCGTGAATACCAGCGGGCTGCGCTCGACCATCACGCGCGTCGATGGCCCGCTTTGCAGCACGGCGGCCGCGGGCACGAGGAGGGCGCGGCGGCTGGCGCCGGCGAATCCCGCGTGGGCGAACATGCCCGGCTTGAAGGTGCCGGCGCGGTTGTCGATGGCCACGCGCACTTTGACCGTGCGCGTCTCGGGATCGAGCACGGCGCCCACATACGCGACCTTGCCCTCGAAAGCCTTGCCGGGCCAGGCATCGACGGTGATGCGGGTCTTTTGGCCCACTGCCACCTGTGCCAGGTCCCTTTCGGCGACATTCGCCGACAGCCACACGGTGGAGAGATCGGCCACCGTCATGACGGGCGCGTTGATATCGTTCCAGTAGCCGCCCTGGGCGCCTTCCATGGCGATCACGGTGCCGGCGATGGGCGAACGCAGCACGTAGTCGCGGCGCGAACCGCGCGCGCCGGCGCCGTACTGGGCCAGCTTGTCGGCGCTGGCCTGGGCGTCGCTGCCCGCCTGCGCAAAGGCCGCCTGGGCCGCCTCGTACTCCTTGCGCGCGGCGATTTCCGCCTCGAACAGGGTTTTCTGGCGCTCCAGTTCCTGGCGCGCCTGCAGCAGGGCGGACTTCGCCTTGCTGTCGTCCGCGTAGGCGGCACTCAGTTCCGCCGAGTCGAGCGTGAACAGCGGGTCGCCCGCCTTCACGCTGTCGCCCAGGGCGCGCTGCAAGCGCGTGATGCGCCCGGCCAGGGGCGGCGTGATCTTCACCAGTTTTTCCGGCATCGCTTCGATGCTGCCCGGCGCCTCCGTCTGCGTGGCGATATCCTGTTCCTGCACGGCGGCGATCTGCAGGCGCTGGCGCAGCGGCGACATCTTGTCGACGGCGATGCTGCCGTCGTCGAGATGCATCGATTGGACGGGCGGCATGGCTGCCGCCGTCGGTTTGGCGCAGCCGGCCAGGGCCGAGCAGGCGAGAGCGAGGGCGCAGCTGGCGCCCAGGGCGTTGCGGGTGGTCGTGTTCATCCCGTGTTTCCTTGTTATTGATGGTGATGGGGCATGCGTGGATGCCGTGCCCAGGCGGGCGGTCAGAGGGGAGCGCGGGCAGCGGTATGACAGCGCCGGAAAAGCATAGCAATGTGCTCCTGAAGAAGCGCCCAAGAACGCCTGAATCATTCTTCAGGTTGCGTGCGCGCATGGCACGGCGCGGTAAAATGCAAGGATGGAAAATGCGGGAAAACGCAGCACAATGGGAAAGGCAGGCATGAGAATCCTCCTGGTGGAAGACGACCGCAAGGCGGCGCGCCTGCTGGCCCGTGGCTTGCAGGAAGAAGGCTTTGTCGTCGACGTGGCGCACAGCGCGGAAGAGGGCGAGGGCGAAAGCTACGCCGTCGACTACGACGCGATCGTGCTGGACTGGATGTTGCCGGGCAAGCAGGGCATCGACTTTTGCCGCGACTTGCGCGCGCGCGGCATCCAGACGCCCGTGCTGATGCTCACGGCGCGCGACGCCACGGCCGACCGGGTGGCGGGCCTGAACACGGGCGCCGACGATTACCTGACCAAGCCGTTCGAATTCGAGGAGCTGCTGGCGCGCATCCGCGCCTTGCTGCGCCGCTCGGACATCAGCCGTCCGCTGGTGCTGGCGCTGGCCGACCTGACGCTCGATCCCGTCAGCCACCAGGCGACGCGGGCCGGCGCGCCGCTGGTGCTGACGCCCAAGGAATACGCGATTCTGCTGATCCTGCTGCGCCAGGCGGGGGAGGTGGTGAGCCGCGCCCGCCTGGCCGAGCAGATCTGGCAGGCGGACCTGATCGGTATCGACAACCTGATCGACGTCCACGTGCGCAACCTGCGGGGCAAGGTCGATGCGCCGGGCTTGCCGCCCCTGATCCACACGGTGCGCGGACGCGGCTTCCGCCTGGCGGAAAACCACGGTGGCTAGTTTTCGCAAGCGATTGCTGCTGGTGCACCTGGCCGTCATCCTCGCCATCGTCGCCTGCACGGCGCTGGCCGGCTACTGGGGCCTGTCGCGCGCCGTGCATGGCCAGCTCGATGCGGCCCTGCTGGCGCTGGCCGAGACGGAAATGGCCATGCTGCCGGCCGCGCCGCGCCAGCCCGTGCAGGTGCACGAGGTGGCGCCGGGCCTGGCGCCGCCGTCGTTGACGCGGCTGGACCGCCTGGTGCAGATCATCGATGGCGAAGGCCGCGTGCTGGCGCGCAGCCGCAACCTGGAGGCGGCGCAGCTGCCGGCGCCGCCCGCCCTGCTGGCGCGCCTGGCGGCCGGCGAGACCGTCTTCGAAACCCTGCCCAAGTTCGGCGAGGAACCGCTGCGCATGGTCTCGATTCCCGTGCCCTCGTCCGGCGCGCGCCTGGCGGTGCAGGTGGCCGGTTCGCTCGACGACACGAATCACGTGCTGGCCGCGGCCACCGTGCTGTTTGGCGCCATGGCGCTGGCCTTGCTGGCGGCCGTGGGGCTGGCCGGCGAAATGCTCACGCGCCGCGTGCTGGGCGCCATCGACGACGTGGTGGACCAGGCGCATTCGATCGGCGAAGCCAGCCTGCACCAGCGCCTGCCCCATCCCGGCACGCAAGACGAGATCGGCCGCCTGGTCGATACCCTGAACGCCATGCTGGACCGCCTGGAACACGGCTACGATGCGCAGCGCCGCTTCACGGCCGATGCTTCGCACGAACTGCGCTCGCCCCTGTCGCGCCTGCGCACGGAAATCGAAATCACCCTGCGCCGCCCGCGCGAAGCGCCCGAGTATGTCGATGCGCTGGCGTCCTGCCTCGACGAAGTACAGCGCCTGACGACCCTGGTGGAAGAACTGCTGATGCTCACGCGCCTGGACGTGGGGCAGGAGCGCAATGCCGTGGAAACCATCGCGCTCAATCCGCTCGTGCGGGCGGCCGCGCAGCGCCTGGAAAAGCCGGCAGCGCAGCGCGGCATCCGCATCGTCTTCGATGACAGTGTGGCCGTGCACGCGCGCGTGGCGGCCGGCCCCGTGGACCTGGTGCTGGCCAATCTGCTCGATAACGCCGTGAAGTTTTCGCCGCCAGGAAGCAGCATCACCGTGCACGTGGCGCGCGAGGGCGAACATGCGCTCGTCGGCGTGGCGGACGCGGGACCGGGCATCGGCGTGGAAGACTTGCCGCATCTGTTCGAGCGCTTTTACCGTGGCGCGCAGGCGCGCGCGGGCGAGGCGCCCGGTTTCGGCCTGGGTCTGGCCCTGTCGCAAGCGATCGTGCACGCGTACGGCGGCAGCATCGAGGCGCGCAACCGCCCGCAAGGCGGCGCACTGTTTACCATGCGCCTGCCAGCTTCAGGCTGAGGGGGCGACGCCTTCCCAGCGCACCTGCCGCACTTGCGGCCAGGCGCCCGCGCGGTTGACGAAGCGCACCAGCACGGCGCGCTGCACGGCCTGGCACAGCACCGTGGCGATCAACCGCACCACTTGCCTGGCTTCGTCCCAGCTGCGCAGCATCTGCGACGGCGCCAGGCCCGCGCCTTGCAGTTCGGCCAGCAGCAGGCGCACCACGTGGTCGGCTTGCGCCGCGGGGCAGGTGACGGTCAGGCGGTAGGTGGCCACGACGGGACCGCGCCCGGCAAACCAATGGAAGAATTTTTTCATCATCACACTCCCCGTTCAGCGACAAATTCCGCGTTGTTCACCAGCGCCCAGCGCACGGCCGAGACGCTGCCTTCCAGGCTCACCTGGCTGACGATCTGCTCCAGCAATCCCAGGCTGGAGACGGGCGTGAGCAGGTCGGCCCGCACTTCGATGCGCCCGGCCTGCGCCGCGTCTTCGCTGTGCAAGGATTGCAGCATCAGCGCCGGCATGCCGCTGATCAAGCGCAGCATCAGCTTGCGCACCTGCACTTCCTGCTCCGCCTCGCACACGGCCGTCACGCGGTAGATGCTTTCCGTCTCGATGCCCGCTTCGCTGCCGTGGGCGTTGATGCGCTGCGCCAGGTGGCGCAGAACCAGGTTGGCGATCAGCACGAAGCCCGTGCCGATGGCCGCTTCCAGGGCAAACCCCAGGCCGCACAGGATGCCGATGGCGGCCGAGCACCACAGGGTGGCGGCCGTGTTCAGGCCGCGCACCGTCATGCCCTCGCGCATGATGACGCCGGCGCCGAGAAAGCCGATGCCCGACACCACCTGCGCGGCGATGCGCATATGGCCGGAGGCATCGCCTTCGAGCACGGAAACCATCACGAACAGCGAGGCGCCGACGGACACCAGCGCATTCGTGCGCAGGCCCGCCATGCGCTGGCGCAGCTGGCGTTCGGCGCCGATCATGGCGCCCAGGGTCAATGCCGCGGCAACGCGCAGCGCAAAGTCAAATACCACCATCAGTTTCTCCCGGCTGGGGAGGAACAGGCGAGTGCAAGGGCGAAGACAATCCGCCCGCAAGGGGGCAGCAGACGATCACGGTGGAACGATGAGGAGGGAAGTGGCGGCGAATGGGCATCGCCGCTGGTAAAACCGCACCTTGCCGAGGGCAGGGCGGGCGGAATGCGCGCGTCTTGCCTAAGGCCGATCGCCGATGGTCAATCGACTACTGTCACTGGAACAAGCACCCACGAGTCACTCCATATCATTGATAACGGGGGACAGTCTAGCCAGTGGTGCCGCATTGGTCAACTGAAGCTCTCTTCAGGTAGCCGCCGCGTCGTCCCCGCCAATGCGGGGACGGTGAAGGCGACCGGTAAATCAGTGGGCGTGTGCTTTGCCATCATCGGCGGATTCGGCATGCTCGCCGCCGCCGAAAAAGCGCGCGGCGCGCTTGCCCAGGCTGTCGAGATAGGTGTAGGCGACGGGCACCACCACCAGGGTCAATAGCGTTGAGGTGATCACGCCGCCGATGACGGCGCGGCCCATCGGCGCCTGCGATTCGCCGCCGTCGCCCATGCCGATGGCCATCGGCAGCATGCCGAACACCATCGCCAGGGTCGTCATCAGGATGGGGCGCAGACGCACTTGCCCCGCTTCCATCAGCGCCTCGAACTGCCCCAGGCCTTCGCGCTGGCGCTGGTTGGTGAAGTCGACCAGCAAAATCGCGTTCTTGGTGACCAGGCCCATGAGCATGATGAAGCCGATCACGGAGAAGATGTTCAGGGTGCTGCCCGTGATCAGCAGCGCGGCCAGCACGCCGATCAGCGACAGCGGCAAGGACACCATGATGGCGATCGGCTGCAGGAAGCTGCCGAACTGCGAGGCCAGCACCAGGTAGATGAAGATCACGGCGATCCCCAGCGCCATCATCGCGCCGCCCATGGTTTCGGCCATCTGCTGCGCATTGCCGGCCACGTCGAAGCGCACGCCCGGCGGCAGGTCGATGGACTTGATGGCCTTCTGCACGTCGGCGTCCACGTCGCCGGCAGGGCGGCCCTGCACGCCCGCATAGATGGCGACGCGGCGCTGCAAGGCCTGGCGTTTGAGCACCTGCGGGCTCGATGACGGCACGAATTCGACCACCTGACGCAGCGGGATCATGACGGGCTTGCCGTTCGCGTCAAGCTTGCTCGACGCGAGCGACAGGTCGGCCAGGTCGGCCACCTTTTGCCGGCCAGATTTGGGCAGCTGCACGTTGACGTCGTAGTTCTGCCCGTCGGACGCCAGCCAGTGGCTGACCGTGTCGCCAGCCACGAACGGCCGCAAGGCATTGCCGATCTGCTGCACCGACAATCCCAGGTCGCTGGCCAGTTCGTTGTTGATCTTCACGGTGGTCGACGGGTTGGCGCCTTCCTGGCTGTATTCCATGTCGGCCAGGCCCTTGATGTTGCGCATCTTGTCCATCAGGGTGTGCGCCACCGCATCGAGCTTGCCTTCGTCCGTGCCGAGGATGGCGATGAAGATGGGGCGCTGGCCGACGGACAGGGTGATGCCGGCGATCGGCGCCAGGCGTTCGCGGATCAGTTTTTCCAGCTCCTGCTGCGAGCGGCGCTTGTGCGTCTTGATGTCCGTCAGCTTCAGGTTCACTTCGGCCGCGTTGCGTCCATCGGGCGTGCCGATATTGGCCACCAGGCTGTCGATCTCGGGAAATTCCTTCAGGGCCGTTTCGATCTGGCGCACTTTGCTGTCCGTGTATTCGAGGCTGGAGCCGACGGGCGTCTTGAAGCGCAGGTTGACCCAGCCCTGGTCCGTCTCGGGGAACATCTCGCCGCCGATCATGGGCACGAGCATCAGGCTGCCCGCGAACAGCGCCACGGCCGTGGCCAGCGTGGTCTTGCGCCAGCGCAGGGCCACTTTCAACACCTTGCCGTACCAGACGTGCAGGCGGTCGATGCCCGTCTCGATCCAGGCCATGAAGCGGCCCAGCCACGGCGCGTACTTGAAGCGGTCCTTGACGGGATCGCGCCAGACGGACGACAGCATGGGGTCGAGCGTGAAGCTGACGAACAGCGAGACGAGCACGGCGACGGCCACGGTGATGCCGAACTGCAGGAAGAAGCGGCCGATGATGCCGTCCATGAAGGCGACGGGCACGAACACGGCGACGATGGCGAACGTGGTGGCCATTACGGCCAGGCCGATTTCATTGGTGCCGTCGTTGGCCGCCTGGTAGTGGTTCTTGCCCATGCCCAGGTGGCGCACGATGTTTTCGCGCACCACGATGGCGTCGTCTATCAACAGGCCGATGCACAGGGACAGCGCCATCAGGGTCAAAAAGTTCAGGGTGAAGCCGAAGGCCTTCATGGCGATGAAGCTGGCCAGCACGGAGATAGGAAGGGTCAATCCCGTGATGATGGTCGAGCGCCACGAGTGCAGGAACAGGAAGACGATCACCATGGTCAGCACGGCGCCTTCGATGATGGTGCGCTTGACGTTATTGAGCTGGCTTTGCACGCGCTCCGACTCGTCGTCGAGCACGCGCAGGGTGATATCGGGCGGCAGGCTCTTTTGCAGGTCCGCCGCCACTTTCAGGATGCCGGTGCCCACTTCGACCACGTTGGCGTCCTGCACCTTGGTGATTTCCATGGTCACGGCCTGCTGGCCGTTCATGCGCGAGATCGACAGTTCTTCCTGCTCGCCGTCGACGACGGTGGCCACCTGGTCCAGGTAGACGGGACCGATGGCGCGGCGCGCCACGATGATCTTGCCGAATTCGCGCGCATCCTTGATCTTGCCTTCCACGCGCACCAGCTGCTCGGCCGCGCCATGGCTGATGGAGCCGGCCGGCAAATTGGTATTCGTCGCCTGGATGGCGCGGATCACTTCATCGACGCCGATGCCCTGGGCATTGAGTTCGATCGGCTTCATGCTGATGAGGATCTGGCGCGCGCGCAGGCCGCGCAGCTTGACTTGTCCCACGCCGGCCACGCCCTGGAAGCGCTTGCTGATGATCTGTTCCGTCATGGTCGACAGCGAGCGCAGGTCATGCCCGGTCGAGGTCAGCACGATGGTGGCGATGGGGCGCTCGTTGTCGCCCTCGGCGCGCGCGATGAACGGGTCCTTGGCTTCCTTCGGGAAGCGGGGGCGCACCAGGGCCACCTTGTCGCGCAAGTCCTGCATGGCCTTGTCCATATTGGTCGACAGCTCGAATTCCAGGTAGACGCCGGCGCGCCCTTCCCACGAATTGGCGCGGATGGTCTTGATGCCGCTGACGGTGTTGACGGCGTCCTCGATGGGGCGCGTGATGTCGTTTTCCACGGCTTCGGGCGAGGCGCCCGGATAGTTCACTTCAATGGCGGCGAACGGGAACTGCACGCTGGGCATGCTCTCCACGCCCAGGCCACGGTAGGAGAAGATCCCCAGCACCACCAGCGCCACCATGACCATGGTGGCAAAGACGGGGTTTTGAATGCTGACTTTGGTCATCCACATGGCTTAATCCTTCCGTGCCAGCACGGCCGCCGGCGCGGCAGGGGGCGTGGCGGGCGCGGCGAAGGTCACGCCGTGGCCCGGTTTCACGCCATCGAGCTTGGCGACGATGACTTTCGCGCCCGGCACCAGGCCCGACTTGACCTCGGCATAGCCTTCGTCCTCGTTGCGCAGTCCCAGGGTGACGGGCTGCGCGACGACCTTGTTGTTCACCAGCGCATACACGACGGGACCCTGCTTTTCGTTGCGCACGGCCGTCAAGGGCACCAGCGGCGCCACGGCCGAGCGTTCGGTGACGATGCTGCCCTTGGCGAACATGCCGCCGCGCAGCGCGCCATCGCCATTGTCGACGGCGATGTAGACGAGCATGGCGCGTGAGCCGCTCTCGGTGGTGGGGTTGATGCGCGTGACCTTGCCGGCAAAGTCGCGCGCGCCGAAGCCGTCGACCTTGAAGTGCACGTCCTGGCCCAGCTTGATGCGGGGAATCTCCGCGCTGGGCACGGGCGCTTCCAGGGTCAGCTGGGCCAGGTTGACGATGGTGTAGACGGGCATGTCGGGCGCGACTTTTTCGCCCGCCTGCAGGTGGCGCTTGCTGACGATGCCGGCCATCGGCGCGCGGATCACCGTGTCGGCCAGCGCGATGCGGGCGATGTCGACCATGGCGGCGGCGGACTTGACGCTGGCACGCGCCAGGTCGACCGAGTTTTGCGTCGTGTCGTAGGCCGTCTGCGAAATGTATTTTTGCTTGAGCAGCGCCTGGCTGTTCGCTTCATTCTTGGCCGCCATCGACAGGCGCGCCTGCGCTTCGTCCAGCATGGCTTGCTGCTGCGTCAGGCGGGCGCGCAGGTCGGCCGCATCGAGGCGCACGAGAACTTGCCCGTTGGCTACTTGCTGGCCTTCCTGCAAGGTCGTTTCCTGGATCACGCCGGAAACCTTGGCCTTGATGGTGGCCTGGGTCACGGGCGCCAGCGAACCGGACAGGGGCAGGCTGATGCTGAGGGCGCGCGCATCGATGGCGGCCACGTCGCCCTGGGCCAGTTCATGCACGGGCGTCTTGGCCTGCTCCTTCTTCTTGCTCGCTTGCTGTTCGGCAACCTTAGCCGCTTGCTGCTTCGATTGCATCACCGTCCAGCCGCCGCCGGCCAGGCCCAGCACGACGAGGATCAGCACGGGGGCGCGCCAGCGCCGGCGGCGCGTGGCGGCAAGGGGAGAGGCGGGGGGCAGGGTCTCGTTTTTCATAGGTTTTTTTTCAGGAGCGGCGCAGGGCTTCGGCGCCAGGTCTCGGTGCGGCCGGCCTGCGGCAGGCCGGGGGAATTCGGGTAGCGCATCACCGTGGCGGCCGCAGACAACACGCCTGCCGCTGCGGCCGTTCACGGCGATGCGCATGTTGCCACTTTAGGAAGATTCAAGTCCGGCCGCCATCGCCGTGCGACAGATTGCACAAAACCGGGGCTGGAATGCAAAAAACGGCGACCAAAGACCATCGCCAGCATGCACGCCGTCCACGTCACGATGCTTGCGCCTCCTCAAGAAGCCGATTCGCGGGCGCGCAAGAATGGTCGGGATGGTTGCGCCACCGGACAGGCCATTTGCCCGCCGGTTGCCGCGCGGCCACGCCACGGGGGGCCTGATGTCTGATCGGATTGTCGGAGCCGCCCCGTCGCCGGGCCGTTTGCTGGCCGCGGCCGAACCGCAGGCGGGGCCGGCCGGCAAGGCGCTCGACTTGCTGTCCATCATCGTTGCCGCCGTCGAACAGGCGCCCGGCCTGGCCGTGCGCGGTATCGACCGCGACGGCATCGTGCGCTACTGGAGCGCCGGTGCGGTACGCCTGTATGGCGTGGCGGCCGAGCTGGCACTGGGCCAGCCGTGGGCCAGGGTGGCCGCTTCCCTGCCCGGTGCCGCCACCTTGGCCGAGGAGGTTAGCGGCGAACTGGCGGCCGTGTGGGAGAGCGGCAAGGCGCGCGGCATGCGCCTGTGGAAGCTCGACGCCGACGGGGCCGCGCCGCGCTGCATCTGCTCCACCGTGTTTCCGGTCATGCAGTCCGGACGTGTGCGGCAAGTGGTCTGCATCGATGCCGACATCACGGCCAGCGGCCAGGATGGCGCGGCGCAGGGCGCTTTGTTGTTGATGGGCGACAATTTCCGCCAGCTGTACGAGAAGTCGGCCGACGCCATCGTGCTGCTGCGCGACGAGCACATCGCCGAAGCGAATCCGGCCGCCATCGCCCTGTTTCAATGCGAAGACCGGACACGGCTGCTGGGGCGCCGCCTCAGCGACTTTTCGCCCTTGCGCCAGCCCGATGGCACATTGTCCTCGTTGCGCGGCACGCAGCTGGCGGCGCAGGCCCATGCCGACGGTAACTGCCGCTACGACTGGCGTTACCAGACGTGCACGGGCCAGCTGTTCTGGGGCGAAGTGCTGCTTACTTCCGTCACGCTCGACCATAGCTATCTGTTTTACGCCGTGATCCGCGATATTTCCTCACGCAAGCTGGCCGAGCGGGCCCTGTACCTGTCGGCGCAGGTGGTCGAGCATGCGCGCGAGGCCATCGTCGTGATGGACCCGCAGCAGCACGTCGTCAGCATGAATCCCGCGTACAGCGAGATCAGCGGCTACAGCCTCGACGACATGCTGGGAAAGCCCTTCGTCCCGCACGGCGTCGAGCCGGACGTGCCCGCGTTTTTCGACCACGTATGGGACGAAGTCGATGCCAACGGTTATTGGCAAGGCGACATCGTCGGCCAGCGCAAGGCGGGCGGGCGCTATCCGGCCTGGCTGTCGCTGACGGCCATCCGCGACCCGCAGGGGCAATTGAGCAATTACCTGGCCATCCTCAGCGACATCAGCGAGCGCAAGAAAAACGAGGAGCACACGCGCCACCTGGCCGAGCACGATTTCCTCACCGACTTGCCGAACCGCGTGCTGCTGCTGGACCGGCTGTCGCTTGCGCTGGCGGCCGCGCGGCGCAAGTTGAGCATGCTGGCCATCCTGTACCTGGACCTCGACCATTTCAAGCACATCAACGACAGCATGGGCCACCACGTGGGCGACCTGCTGCTCAAGGAAGTGGCGCGGCGCCTCGTGCGCTGCGTGCGCGGCGTCGATACGGTCAGCCGGCATGGCGGCGACGAGTTCGTCATCATCCTGGCCGAGGTGGGCGGCATCGACCAGGTGGCCCACGTGGCGGCCAGCCTGCTGCATGCCGTCACGCAGCCCTATCAGCTGGGCGAATACGAACTGCATGTATCGACCTCGATCGGCGTGGCCATCTTTCCCAGCGATGGCGACAGCATCGATACCCTCGTGCATAACGCCGACATCGCCATGTACCACGCCAAGGAAAGCGGGCGTAACAATTTTCAGTTTTTCAATGCCGAGATGAATGCGCAAATCGTCGAGCGGGCCAGCCTGGAGCAGGGCTTGCGCGAAGCGCTGGGGCGCGACGAATTCGTGCTCGAATTCCAGCCCGCGCTCGATGTCGCCAGCGGGCAAATCCTCGGCGCCGAGGCGCTGTTGCGCTGGCGCCACCCGCAACTGGGCGTGCTGCCGCCCGAGCGTTTCATTGCCGTGGCCGAGGAGTGCGGCTTGATGGTGTCGATTGGCAACTGGGTGCTGCAGCAAGCCTGCCGCCGCGCGCGCGCCTGGCACGATGCGGGCCATGCCTGGCGCGTGGCCGTGAATCTGTCGCCGGCGCAATGCCTGCACAATAATTTATTGCTCAGCGTGCAAGAGGCGCTGGCCGTGTCGGGCTTGCCCGCCGCCTGCCTGGAACTGGAAGTGACGGAGTCCTTGCTGATGAAGGGCGGCGCGCGCCTGGCCGGCGTGCTGGCGCAGCTGCGCGCGCTGGGCGCCAGGCTGGCCATCGACGACTTCGGCACCGGCTATTCGCGCCTGGCCAATCTGCGCCATTACCCGGTCGATCAACTCAAGATCGACCCGTCGTTCCTGCCGGCCGCGGCGGACGGCGCGGCCGGCGAGTCCGACACGGCCGTGGCCGCCACCATCATCGCCATGGCGCGCGAGCTGCAATTGACGGTGATCGCCGAAGGCGTGGAAACGGCGCAGCAGCTGGCGTATCTGCGGGGGCAGGGCTGCCAGCAATACCAGGGGCGCTATGCCAGCGCGCAAGTCGCGGGCAGTGTTCTGGCGAAGTTATTGAATTAGTGAATGTTTCCCAGCAGCTTGATGCGCGCCAGCACCTGGCCATGGTCGGACGCATGCGGCAAGCCCAACAGCAAATGGTCGTTCAGATACGTCACTTCCTGCAGCACGCCGATGGCGCGCGGCGAGGCGGGATGGAAATGCTCGGACACGAGGATATGGTCGATCGTCATGTAGGCGCTGTCGTGGATATTCGTGTAGCCCACATGGCGCAGGGCATCCTGGCGCTGCTGGATGGCGTTGGCGTCGTACAGGCGCGCGCGCATTTCCATGCCCGGTTCGCACGGCGCACCGGCGCCCATGACGATGGATGTGGTGACGGCATTGGCGATGTCGTTGAAGTCGCCCAGCACGATGCGGGGACGGCCAGTGTGGCCCAGCTCGCTTGCCAGCACGCGCAGGGCCACGGCTTCCGCGCCGCGCCGCTGCAGCGAGCGCAGGTTGGCCAGCGCGTAAGCGGCCGCATCGTTGCCGTCGCCATGGCGGTAGTCGGGCCGGCGCGATTTCAAGTGCACGACGACCACGTCGGTGAGTTGCCCTCCCGGCAAGATGACCTGGACGTGCAGGGGCGCGCGGGCGAAGCGGCAGGCGTTGTCGTCGGCGGGCTGCCTGTCGGCGGACACGGTCACGCCGGCGGGAAAATTCGCCCAGGCAACACCAGCGCCGGCCAGCGGCAGGCGCGATACGAGCGCCACCGTGGGCAGCATGCGTCCGGCAATATCCGTCGCATCGTAGCCCGCCAGCGTGGCTGCGCGGTAGTGGCGCGTGCGCGACAGCACGTCGCGCAGGGCCGCCTGCGAGAAAATTTCCTGGAAACCGATCACGTCGGCGTCGAGCAGGTCGATCTGCCGCGCCGTCCATTCCGCCTTGGCCTCGTATTGCGCCGGGCTCAACGGTTCCAGGTTGTCATACAATTTCGCCCCGGCGGGGGCCAGGTTGCAGACATTGAATGTGGCAAAGCGGATTTCTTCCTGCATAATTAGCACTCCTCACTGAACGATCAGCGTATCACGCATGGCTAAAAAAGAGCATATTTCCGAAACCCAGGCGACGCAGCTGCTGCGCAAGCATCAAGTTTCCTTCGAAGAACACCCGTATCCGTACGAGGAGCACGGTGGCACCAGCGTCTCGGCGCGCGAATTGGGCGTGCCGGAACACGCGGTGATCAAGACCCTGGTAATGCAGGACGAGGCGGCCAAGCCGATGATCGTGCTCATGCATGGCGATTGCAAGGTGTCGACCAAGAACCTGGCGCGCGGCATCGGCTGCAAGTCCGTCGAGCCGTGCAAGCCCGAGGTAGCGCAGCGCCATTCCGGCTACATGATCGGCGGCACCTCGCCCTTCGGCACGAAGAAGACCATGCCCGTGTACGTGGAGCAATCGATCCTGGACTTGCCACGTATCTACATCAATGGCGGGCGGCGCGGTTTCCTCGTCTCGCTGGCGCCGCAGGTCTTGCTCGACTTGCTCAAGGCCAAGCCCGTGCAGTGCGCGCTGCAAGATTAAGAAAACCAGACGCCGCCCTGTCCCTGGACTGGACGCTGGTGTATATTCTGCTGCGCCAGCCTCGATGCTGGTGCAATAAACACAATAAAGGGAAGAAATGAATCCAGTAATCACAACCGTGGCAATGACAGTGGCCGCTTACTTGCTCGGCTCGATATCGTTTGCCGTGGTGATGAGCAAGGTCTACGGCATTGCCGATCCGCGCACCTATGGCTCGAAAAATCCGGGCGCCACCAATGTGCTGCGCAGCGGCAACAAAGGCGCCGCCATCATGACCCTGCTGGGCGATGGCGCCAAGGGCTGGCTGGCCGTGTTCCTGGCCGACCATTTTGCCAGCGCGCTGGGCGTGGGCGACACGGCCGTGGCCCTGGTGGCCATCGCCGTCTTCCTCGGCCATCTGTGGCCCGTGTTCTTCCGCTTCGTCGGCGGCAAGGGCGTGGCCACGGCCCTCGGCGTGTTGCTGGGCATTAATCCCTGGCTGGGCCTGGCGACCCTGGCCACCTGGCTGATCATCGCCTACGCCTTCCGCTATTCCTCGCTGGCAGCCCTGGTGGCGGCCCTGTTCGCGCCGTTTTACTACGGTTTGCTGTTCGGCGTCGATCCCATCTTGCTGGCCGTCATCGTCATGAGCGTGCTGCTGGCGTATCGCCACAGCCAGAATATCGCGAATTTGCTCTCTGGTAAAGAAAGCAAGATCGGCGGCAAGAAGGATGCGGCCAAGGCGCCCGTCAAGAAAAAGTAAGCGCTTGATTTCCCGCGGCCCGCACGCATATGCTGTGCTTGCGGCGCCGCGCGGTGCGGCCGCCACCGACTCGCGCAAAGGCTGCCCCATCATGAGTTCCACTCCCGCCACACCAACCCCGGTTCTGTCGCATTAGCGAAGGTCGATGGGCCAATCAGGTAAATTGCGGTGCCCGAACCCAGGACGAACCGACATGCTCAACTTCAAAGGGATGCGCTTTCCGATCGATGTGATCCTGGTCTGCATCCGCTGGTATGTGGCCTACCCGCTGAGCTACCGGCACCTCGAGGAGATGATGGAAGAGCGCTGCGTGTTGTTCGACCATTCGTCGATCAACCGGTGGGCGATTCGTTTCCTGCCGCTCATCGAGAAGATGGCCCGGAAACACAAGCGTGCGGTCGGCGGCAGTGGCGCATGGATGAGACCTACATCAAGGTCAAGGGCATCTGGAAATACCTTTGCCGCGCCGTCGACAAGCAGGGCAAGACTGTCGACTTCTTGCTGACGGCCAAGCGCGACATGGCAGCAGCGAAGCGCTTCCTCGACAAGGCAATGGGAGCGAACGGCGATCCGGACAAGGTCGCGATGGACAAGAGCGGGGCCAACACGGCGATCGATGCGATCAACGCCGGCCGCGACGTGCCGATCCTGGTGCGCCAGGTTAAATACCTCAACAACATCGTCGAGCGATGACCATCGCGCCATCAAGCAAGTGACCAGACCGATGCTCAACTTCAAATCGTTCCGGTCCGTCGGCTCCGTGCTCGCCGGCATCGAACTGATACACATGATCCGCACGGGCCAGTTCGCCATCGACGGCGCCGATGCAATGTCGTTCGCCGACCAATTTTATGCGCTGGCAGGAATGGTCCGTCCAGTTTGAGCGCCGCAGTGCCGTTCCGGGAAAATTCCGCCGTTTGATCAACAATGCGACAGAACCCCAGGGGTTCCACCGGCCGCGCCGCCATCACGCTGCTTGGTAATGAGCTTTGGTTGAAGCTTGAGTGTGGACGATTCTGGAATTCGAAATGCCGATACGAACGGTTCGTTTGGCGCCAGGCGTGTTGGGGCGCAGTTGCAGCATGATTTCTCATCGAAGTTGATCGATGATCAAAGCGCCCCCGGCTTTTGCCGGCCGGTCAGCGCTGCGGTGGATTGAATTGCCCCAGGCATGCCTGGAACAGGATCTGCAACACGGATAGATTGCCTTTGAAAGCGCTGATCTTGGTCGGCACCTCGCCTTTCGGATAACGGCGGATGGTCGACAATTCTACGCAACGATAACCAAGCTTGGGCACGCGGTACGACAGGTAAGCCAACAACTCATAGGTCATGAACACCGCGCGGAACGGCGCCACCTTCGGGTCGAGTAGCATGGCGCGGCTGTAGGCGCGGAAACCCTGGGTGGTATCGGTCCATTTGAAGCCCGAAAACAGGCTCAACATCGGAGCGTGGATGAAGCGGATCGCGAAGTCGCGCGACTTGGGCGTGTTTTCCGCCACACCGCCCGCAACGAAACGCGACGCCTGAACAAAATCGACACCTTGGTCGAGCGCGGCGATAAAGCGCGGAATGGCTTCCGGATCGTCCTTGTCGTTACCGTCGATGCTGACGATGCCGTCATAGCCCTGCTCGAGCGCGAACGAGTACACGCAGCGCAGTTGGGCGCTGAGCTTGCCGGCACCGGTCTTGACCAGCAATCCCCGCACGCCGTTCTCTTGCAGGAATGGCAGTGCCAGCGAGCCATCGGTGCTGCCGCCGTCGATGATGATCACATCGGCGATATCGGCAACGTGCAGCGCAGCCATCTTGGTCAGCAGGCTCTTGATCCGTTCGCCCTCGTTGACCACAGGAATGATCACGCACCAGCGGTGTTGGCGGCCCAGCCACATGGGCGTCTGGTAATCAGGGATATCCCAACCGGCGCGTACGGCGGGGGAAATTTCAGTCGAGCTACGTTGCATTATTCTTCTTTCGATGTTCAGGAAACTTTAGCAGTAATCAGTACCACGCCGCCGATCACCAGGGCGATTCCCAGCCCGGTCGTCCATTGAAATGGTTCCTTGAAGATGACCACGGAACAGAGCGCAACGCTGGCCACGGCGCCTGCGGTGAGCAACGGGTGGGCGACGTTGAGCGGCAGCCGGGCCAACGCGGCGGCATACAGCAGGAAGGCTCCGCCATACAGTCCCAGACCCAGCCAGAACGGCCAGTTGCTCAAGGACTCCAACGGCTTGGCCAGCGAGGGAAAGCTGCGCGGAGGGATCATGGCCATCTTGACCAAGACGCTGGCAGAGGCATTGCAAATGATGCCCAGAACTAAAATCAGCCACTTCATGCCGCGCTACCCGTAGAGTCGCCGCGATAATGCTCGACCGCCACTTTCAGCGCCCTTTCGATGGCAGCCAGGTGGGGTTCGTTGGCCGTGGCCACCATTTCGATCGCGACCAGGTGCTGCGGGAGGTAGTGGCCGATGTCAGCTGCCATGGCCGCATGCGCAGTAGTGCCGTCGCCCAGCGGCACCAGGTTCGGCTCGCTGGCGTGGATGTGCACAATCAGCGGTGCGCAATCGGCCAGCACCATCTGCGGATCCTCGCCATTGATGGCCAGGGCGCCGGTATCGAACTGCATGCCGATGGACGGATGATCGACCAACCGCACCACGCTTGCCGTCTCGACGCTGGTGGTCATGAAGTTGGCGCCGTAACAGCTTGGGTTAGGCTCCAGGCAAATGGTCACGTTGTGGCGGGCAGCCACGTCGCCTAACTGGCGGAAAAACTGGCGTGCAACGGTCGCGGTGTCGGCGTCGTCAAGCAGGCTGCGATCGCGATTCTTCGGCGAACCAAAGACGATCCTGGTGGCGCCAAGCACGCCGCCGATGCGGCACACCCCCTCGAGATGCTGCAGCAGGGCCGCTTGCGACTCGGGTGATCCGAATACATTGAGTCCGGTGGTACCGAACAGCAAAGCCTGCATGCCGGTGATCTCGATGCCGCGTTCGGCCCACCAGGACTTGACGGCTTCAATCTGCTCGGTGGTTGCTTCGTTGGGGAGCGGAAAATATTTGCCCGGGGCAATATCGATCGCATCGATAGCATAACGCTTGAGCAGTGCAGCGACTGCTTCGTCTTCCGCGATATCCCAGGCGATGTTGGAAATGGCAAGCCTCATACGCCCGCTGCCGCTGGATGCTTCAACTGCACGGGCTCGGACTGCGCATAGGCGCGAATGGCCAGTATGGTTTCGCGGCGATTGTATTGATAATCACCGTTTCCCTGGAACAGCGCCGCGTGGCGGGTACGAAAATCGTAACGCGCCGCATTGCCGGCCAGTGCATTGTCGAACGGCTTGCCGAAACCTTGGCCGGAGATATCTGCCACGCTGATCGGTTCCGCGGTCAGGTGGAGCAGTTTCAGACCGGCCTGGATGGCGCTCTGGATATCCTGCCACAGATTGATCATCGGGTAGAACTGGAATACGCCACGGCTGTCGACGGCCGAGACGTTGTTATCGTTGAGGAGGTCATAAATTACATTCTTGCGCAAGCCCGGGCCGACCAGTCCGGGCAGGCGCACGATCAGGTGGTCGGGGAAATGCGCTGCCACGAATTTCTCGAGCAAGCGCCGATGCAGGCCGTAGGCATGCAGGTCCGCCTCGTCCACGTCGGTATCTTCATCCACCTCCACCGGCGATTTGAAGACATCGACGGTGCTGATCAGGATGAATTTTTTGCAGGTCAAGGTCTTGAGGTGGGCGATCAACTGGTCGATATTCTGGCGGTCCGCCACGGGGTCACGGTTGGCGATCCACTTTTGGGCCGGCGCGGCCGAGCACACCACGGTATCGAACGACTGGCCGCCGACTTCCGCGATATTGGTTGAGCGGTACAGCTTGTCGAAGCTGGTTTGCTTGAGCAGCGTGGAGCCGACGAAGCCGGAAAATCCGATTAGCGCATTCATGGGTTTCCTTTATTTCTGTTTCGGTGTGGCGAAAACGTAGCCGTAACGGTTTTTGCTGAACACGTAATTTTCGTTAATGAATTGGTCAATCGCGGGCAGACGCTCTTTCATGGTCCGGCCAAATATTGCTGTCGACCAGAACGGCGAATCGTACACGATCAGGCCCGGTGGGGTTTTCTTCAGTTCACCCAGTACCGTTGCTTCCTGAGCCCGCGAGATATACACCGGATACGCGTACTTGGTACATGCCGGTTTTTGCAGGAACAACGATAGCACGCCTTCATTGGTCCACAAGAATACGCAGGAAAGGTTTTCCGTTACCAGGCCATCCAATGCATATCGTTGAATGTCGAGCAACTCCATATTAGTGTGCGTCTTGACAGCGGAGCGAACGGTTAATACCGAGAGTGCGACGGCGTTGCTAAAGAAACTCAGCGTCAGCATCACGAGGGCGCCAAACAATACCTTGTTCCCACGCGTGGCGGCGTGCCAACCATGGCCCTCGCGCCAAAAATTGGTCAACTGCGCATTGAGTATCCTTGCCCAAGTGAGTTCCGGTGCAATGATCATCAACAGAACAATCGAAGGCCAGACAAAATAGTGGTTGGTCGGGAACGAAGGCAAGCTGTACAGCTTGGTCAGGAAAACCGCTTGCATCAGCATGATGCCCAGTACGTGGGGAGCGAAACGGTGCTGGCGATTGTTCAATACCCATTGCACTGCAAATGCCAGCACCAGCAGTGCAAACAACATCAAGCTTACCGCACCAGGGATCGCCATCATCTTGCCCTTGAGGGGCATATACCAGACATCGCCCGAGCTTTTGACCCAGTACAAGACATTGTTAAGAGCTTCTGCAAGGGTGCCTAATATCTTGATGCTCGACGCGAGGAACAGCCCCGCCACATAACTCAACAACAACACCGCAGTGTTTTTGTATTTTCTTTGGTAAATGAAACCAAGGGAAAGCATAATCATCCAGACGCCCGCAATAACGCCGCGGTCATAGCTCCAGTAAAGGCAGAGCGCAGCGGCCAGGCCGGACAATACGAGAAACACCAGGCTCGCAAACGAACGAACGCATACGGCCGCCTTGGCCGTGCCCCAAATACTCAACATCAGGAACAAATCCCGCGTCCCGATAAAGGACTGCTGGCGATGAACAGGGTCTGTATCGGCAGCGTTTGTCATGAAAAAGAACAGCGCAATAAATGCGCCCAAGAGCACGAGGCGCTGTGCATGATTGCGCAGCACCGTACGCACCAGGTCCATGTAGACGACCCAGCAGAGGGCCACAATCAGAGTATTGAACAATCGGGTCCAGACGATCAGGTATTCTTGTCCGGCAACCTTGTCGGCCATTAGTGCAGGAATAAAATCCATGGCGCCGTGAACCAGGACAGGAAATGCCGAGGTGCCCAGGTAATAATCGCGTATCGCCGTCACCGCGATTAGATACTCACCCTCATGAAAACCGTCTTCCAGCGGCCCGCCAATTTGCGCGCTCATTGCAAAGAAAACGGGAACGAATATAAACAGGAAAAGATATATTACCTTCTCAATGCGAAAACCATTCCGCATCGGTTTTGGTGCTTCAGATGTCTTCGTCATTAAGTTTTTCCAGTACGTCGTAAATATTGTCAATTTTCCCGCCCAGCACCGAATAAAACCCTTGCAATTCGGTGTGTTTTTCAAACAGAATCGGACGGCCATCATCCACCTCGTTCTTGGTCAAGATCGTTTTTACCTCGAACAAAGAATCTACATGCCTGGCGTCTTCGACACCAGGCATGTAGCGGCTGATATCTCGGATCATGCGGTCGACCCGTGTCGCGCGGTCATATCGCGCTAATTCTTCATACGGATTGAGGCCGGGGCGGTCGGTCCAACTCATGTGCGGGGTGTAGCGAACGTGCGAGACAGTGTGGAGCTGCCGGGCCGGGAATGGCATCATGGAGAAAAACGGACCGTCCATGACGGTGACACCGATGTCTTGCAGCTGCGGCGGCATCTGCATCAGCGCCATTTCGGTGATTTCGTGCTTGAGGCCCGTCTTGGTACCGGTAAAATCACCACCGATCTGGTTCAACCCGCTATAGGTGCAATTGAATACGAGGCGGCTACGCAGCGTTGTGGACTCGCCACCGTTGGGTGTCAAGGTCACTTCTAGGCCGCTGACAATGCTGTGTTTCACGGCGTCCACCGTAGTGTCGAGCAATACCTGAACACCGAGGGCACTCAACTCTTCCCTGGCCCAGTCCGCCAATTGCGTGGAGTTGAACGCATACTCCTCCACCATGAACACGTCTTCGATCAGGCGTGGCTCGAACAACTGCCGCATTGACTGCTCGACCGGTTCGAGCCTGGCGCCGATTTCCTGGCAAAACCGTTGAAACTGGCGCGAGGTTACTTTTGAGTTCCGGCGCGCGATCGCGTAAAGCTTCGAGAAATCCTTGTGTACCGCTTGCGGCCAGTCCCGCACGAACTTCGGCAGGTTGATCCGGCTGCGATAGGCGGTTACGAAGCTGCGCGGATAATGGTAACCATTATGCACCCGGGCCTGGTTGTTATAGGAAGCGCGGGTCAGCAGCGCCGGCTCGCGTTCGACCAGCACAATACGCTTGAATCCGCGTTGCTTGGCCATATAAATGGCAATGGCGGCGCCATAAAAGCCGCCACCAATCACCACCACATCCTGCATCGCATCCACCGCCGGCATCAGTACCCCGGCCCTGCCGCACGGCCACCGCTGATAGCGCCAGCGCCCACTTCCTCGATATTGAGTTTTTCGCGCCGCGTCATGCGAGCGCTGGTAAACTCCTGGCCCACGTAATACAACGGCCCTTCATTCGAAAGACTGGCCATATTAAGGATGTATTCGCCCAAAACCATCAGTACCAGCGAGATCAGGAAGAACATCCCCGACTGCTGCAGCGACAAGCTTACCCAACCCGGGCTGACATCGGCCTTGAAGATGCCGATCGCAATCACGTAGAACGAATAGATCAAGTTGGCAACGGCGCCAAACAGCGAAAGCGAGGTGACGACGCGCATAGGTGCGCGGGTGGTCGATACCAGTAACCGGGCACCGCGGTCGAGGCTTTCGCCGAGGCGCTTGATCCGCACAGGCCTGATCTCGGAGCTATAGTTGAGATTGGCGCGCGCAAAGCCGCCCGTGGCCGGCAAATGACGATAGGTGATCGCAGGCTGCGGGTGCTGCAAGATGAAATTGACTACCCGCTTGCTCAGCACCCGGTATTGCGGCGCCTCTTTCGACAAATCGATACCATTGAAATAACGATAAAGGCCGTAGAAACCGGCATAAGCCATCTTATAAAGGATGCTTTGCGGCGCTTTTTTTCCATTGCTGGCAAATACGACATCATAGCCACTGACGGCCTTGCCCAGCATTTCGGGCAGGAACCCGAGATCGTCCGAAAATACGTCGACTACCGCAACATAATCGCCCAACGCATTTTCCAAACCTACCCAGCTTGCGGTGTCGCTGTCGACTTCCTTGGTCAGCGCATACACCTGGATATTCGGAAATCCGTCTGCCGACACCAGACGCTTGAGGACGGAAATGCTATCGTCATCGGAGGCATTGTCCACGACAATCAATTCATAGTCGCTGACCAAGCCCGCTATGCCGGCAGCTGCATCAGAAAGAATTTTTTCAAGTCCCGACGAATGGTTACGTACGACAAGCACGATGGATAAAAACACAGGAATAAAAGCCACTTCACGTTCCTCAATGCCAGACAATAGGGAAAACAATGCGAAGATAATTTAATTATCTTTTAGGAGGTTATACGGGTAGTAACACGCTCTGATCACCATCGCATGAAATATGTGCAAGGTTGATACGTTCGCCAGACGAACCGACAGCGTAGAAAGTACAATAGTATTTTTTTGCAACTATACAGCCTTTTATTGCCGCCGAACAGCAGACTGGGGTTGCGACACGGTGTTTTCGCGCCGGGCAGGCTCTTTATCGGTCCATTACGCAACACTGCCTGCGGATCGACGATACGCACATCATGCATCTGGTTCAGATACGCTTCAAGGTAAAACTTGTGCGATGCGCCCACGACCACCAGCATGCGCATGCCGGGCGGACTCATCGCTTCGTGGATGTTCGCCGCCATGCGCAGGTTGCGCACTTCCCAGTAGGTCAGATAGCTGCGGCCGTAGTGCTGCGGCGACGGTTCTTCCAGCGCCGCGCCGAAGTCGCTGTTGAAGACTAGCGCGGCCTGGCCGGGGTCGTTATAGGGTTCTGTCGCATTAACTTTTTCGGCAGGATTGGCATACGATATTTGGGCTTCACCTCGCGATTCAACACTGCCTGTTGTGGTCAATTTTTTTTGGGATTTTGCTTAATGCGACAGAACCGGTGCGCGCGCAGGAGCGCTTCTACCAGCAGAACGGCATCAATTCGGTGCCTGCCGTCATCATCAACGAGCGCCACCTGATTTCCGGCGGCCAGCCGCCCGAAGTGTTCGAGCAAGCCTTGCGCCAGATCATCGCCGGCGCCTGAACGGGGCGCCAATGGCGCGCGCCATGGCGGACTTTTTGCGCTACACTCGGCGCAGAAGGAGGATAGTCAAATGCCAACAGCCAGATGGAATGGCGCCGTCATCGCGCACGCTGCCGACGATCAGGTGCAAGTCGTTGAAAACAATGTATATTTTCCTTTGTCCGCGGTGACGCAGGAGTATTTGCGTCCCAGCAGCCACACGAGCATCTGTCCGTGGAAGGGCACGGCCAGCTATTACGACCTCGTCGTCGATGGCCAGACGAATGCCAACGCGGCCTGGTATTACCCCCAGCCCAAGGATGCCGCCAAGCAAATTGCCGGCCACGTCGCCTTCTGGCGCGGCGTGAGCGTCGAGCGCTGACCTGGCTCCCCCTATTTCCGGACAAAGAAAGCAGACGATGGATTTACGCCTCGCCGTGTACCAACTCGCCTCGGCCCATGCGCTCGATGCCCAGCAAACCCGGCAGTTGCAGGAAGTGGCCGGTTTCCAGCGCGAACCGGCGCGCCTGGCCTACTGGCTGCCGCGCGGCGTGGCCGTGCTGGGCGCCGCGCTGCTGGGCATGGGCCTGATCTGCTGGGTCGCCGCCAACTGGGAAGACCTGGGCCGCATGGGCCGCTTCGCCCTGCTGCAAGGCGTGTTTGCCGCCGCCTGCGTGGGTGCCTTCGCCGTGCCCAAGGCGCGCATACCGCTGCTGCTGATGGCCTTGCTGGCCATCGGCGGCCTGTTCGCGTATTTCGGCCAGACCTACCAGACGGGCGCCGATCCGTGGCAATTGTTCGCCCTGTGGGCCGTGCTGGCCTTGCCTCTGTGTTTAGTCGCGCGCAGCGACGTGCTGTGGACGCCGTGGATGCTGGTGCTGGCCACGGCCGCCGCCCTGTGGATGCAGGCGCATGCGCGCCACAGCTGGCGCATCGATTCGGCCGACTTGTCCATTTTCGTCAGCGGCTGGCTGGCCGTGCTGCTGGCCTGTGCGTTTGTCTCACCCCTGCTGGCGCGCTGGACGGGCGCGGGCAGCTGGGCCTTGCGCCTGGGCCTGGTGCTGGCCACCATCCTCATCACGGGCACGGCCGTCAGTGCCCTGTTCGGCAATGAGATCGAATCGCCGTACTGGGCCGGTCTCGGCTTGCTGGCCGTCGCCGCTGTCCTGCTGGCCACGCGCCGCTACTTTGACGTGTTCGGCCTGAGCGCCGTCGCGCTCGGTATTAATACCTTGCTGGTGGGAGGGCTGACGCACGTGCTGTTCAATGGCCATGGCGATGGCGTCGGCGCGCTGGCCACGCTGGGCTTGCTGGCGGCCGTGCTGCTGGCCCTGACGGTGCAAGGCATTCTGTGGCGCACGCGCCAGGAGGCGGCATGAGCAAGATGAACACTCAGCGCGACGATGCGCTCGCCACCCTGATCGACGATGCCACGCGCGCCGGCCTGTTGCCGCCCAACGCCAGCCGTCCCGTGCAGGATGTACGGCCGTGGCCGCTGGTGCTGATGACGGCCTTCGGCGCCTGGCTTGCCGCCATCCCCCTGATGATCGCGCTGGGCGTGGGCCTGGAAAGCGTGGTGCGCCACGGCCCCGGCGCGTATGTCGTGGCCGTCATCGTGCTGGTGGTGTCCGTGCTGCTGATCCGCACGCGCGGCGTGGCGCTGTTTGTCGAGCAGCTGGCCGTGCCCTGCCTGCTGGTGGGTGGCGGCTTGCTCGGCTATGCCCTGTACCGCGACTATTCCACGCAGACGGCGTCGCTGCTGCTGTGCCTGGCAAGCCTGGTGGTGGCTGCCGCCTTGCCGCGCGACTGGCTGCGCGTGCTGCTGGGGCTGGTCGCCTGCGGCTTGCTGGGGCTGGGCATCGTTGACAGCACGCGCGACTGGATCTTCGACAACGATCCGACGCAACTGTATCTGGCGTGGATGCTGGCCCTGGCACTCTGGCTGGCGGCCCACTGGCTGCAGAAGCAGGCCTTCAACGATGGCCGCGGCGCGCCCATCGCCGCCTTCCTGGAATCGCTGTCGACGGGGTGGGTATTGGCCATCTTGCTGGGGCTGGTCTTCTGGTCCGGCATGACCTTCATGCTGGGCGGTGCGCTGGGCGGCGGCTTCACGGGCGAGGTGGCGCGCGAAGTGAGCCGGCACCATGCCGGCGCCTGGTATGCACAGGCGTTGAATGGCGTCTCGCTCGTGCTGGCCACGGCGGCTGCCGCCTGGACGGGATGGCGCTGGCCGGCGCTGCGCCAGTTGCCCGCCATCGGCGTGGCGCTGGTGCTGGTTGTGCTGTCGTGGTTCATGCCGGCGCTGGGGCCCGTGCTGCTGATCCTCGCGTATTGCGTGACGAGCGGGCGTACACGCGTGGCCGTCGCGGCCGCGCTGGCGGCGGCGTGGATCATCGGCAGTTTTTATTACCAGCTGGCCTGGCCGCTGGCCAGCAAGGCGGCGCTGCTGGCCGTGGCCGGCGCCGTGCTGTGCGCCCTGTCGTGGCTGGCCACGCGCGGCGCCGTGCTGCACCTGGTGGAAAGTACGCCGGCGGGCGTGGCGGCCCAGAGCCGCAATGTCCGTCTCGGCGTGCTGGCGGGCTTGCTGCTGGTGTTGCTGGTCGCCAACGGCGGCATCTGGCAGAAAGAGCAGCTGATCGCCAAGGGCGAGGCCATCTTCGTGGCGCTGGAACCCGTCGATCCCCGTTCGCTGATGCAGGGCGACTACATGCGCCTCAATTTCGTCAACCTGGGTGTCCTGAGCACGTTGGCCAGCGTGGAGCGGGCGCCGGGCCGGCCCCTCGTGGTGGCCAGACGCGATGCGCGCGGCGTGGCCGAACTGCTGCGCCCGTACACCAGGGAGGCACTGGCGCCCGGCGAATTTTTGCTCGAGCTGACGCCGAAGGATGGCAACTGGGTGCTGGTCAGCGATGCCTGGTTCTTCAAGGAAGGCGAGGCGGCACGCTGGGAAAAGGCCCGTTACGGCGAGTTCCGCGTGCTGCCCGATGGCCGCGCCTTGCTGGTGGGCATGCGCGGGGAAGATTTACAGGCGCTGTAGCCGCTTGATTGAACAAACCCAATGGCAGAATCCGGGGTCGTACCCTCAGGGTACGACCCCAGTCTTTGTTCTTGGGATGGCCGTATCCTGTAAAATTGCCCGATGGATAATATTACGCATTCGGTCATCGGCCTCGGGGTCGGCGAACTGGTACACCGCAGCCTGCCGCCCGAGCCGCAAGCCCCCGCACAGCGCACCCGGCGTGCGCTGTTTCTGTTTACGGCCTGGTTTGCCAGCAACGCGCCCGACCTGGACCTGGTGCTGACCAAGCTGCTGCCGCGTCCGTTCGGCTACATGCTGCACCACCGTGGCCATACGCATACCTTGCTGCTGGCCTTGCCGCAGGCGCTGCTGTTGCTGGCCCTGCTGTGGCTGCTGTGGCCCGGCGCGCGCCGGCTGCTCAAGGAAAGCGTGCCGGCCCGCATCGGCCTGGCGGCTTGTTTGCTGCTGGGATTCTGCTTGCACATGGGCATGGATTTCCTCAATTCCTATGGCTTGCACCCGTTTTACCCGTTCAACAGCCGCTGGCTGTATGGCGACATGGTCTTCATCGTCGAGCCCATGTTCTGGGTGCTGCTGGGCGTGCCCGTGATCATGTCCTTGCGCTACGGTATCGTCAAAGGCGTGCTGCTGGCCGGATTGGCGGCGGCCCTGTGTTTCTTCACCTATAAAACCTATCTGGCGCCCGCCGCGCTGGCCGTCTTGCTGGCGCTGGGCGCGGTGCTGGCCGTGCTACAAGGGCGGGCCGGCGAGCGGGGGCGGGGAGCGTTGCTGCTGGCCTTCGCGCTGGCGGCCACGTTTATCGGCACGCAAGGCGTGGCCTCGGCCATCGGCCGCAGCCGCATCGAGGCGGCCGTGCAGCGGCTCGACCCCGGCACGCGCGTATGGGATGTGGCGATGACGGCGTTTCCCAGCCATCCATTGTGCTGGATCTATGTTTCGCTCGACAGCAAGACGGACGTGTATACCTTGCGGCGCGGCACCCTGAGCCTGCTGCCCGGGGCGCTGGCGCCCGCCGCCTGCCCGGCCGGCCTGGTGGAAACCAGCAAGCAAGGCCGGCAACTGGCGCCCGGCATCGCCGTCTCTGCCCAGGCGGCCGGCAGCCTGGCCGCCTTGCGCGCCTTGCAGGAAGACAATTGCTATGTCGACGCCTGGTTCCGCTTTGCCCGCATGCCCCGGTTGAATGCGGACAAGCTGACGGACGTGCGCTTCAATCCCGGCATGCTGCCCAACTTTACGACCGTGGAGCTGCAACAGTTCCGTAGCCGCCCATGTCCCGCCTACGTGCCGGGCTGGGACCGCCCCCGTGCCGACATGCTGGCATTGCCGGAATAGGGCGCCGGGAGCAAATGTATTGCCTTGTGGCAAAAAATATCGCGTGTGTACTTACTTCGCCATGGCACAGCATGCGACAATTATCAATTCGGCATGGATGTCATTGAGTTAGGACTATTTTGGAAGAGCAACACGCCTTACCGTATTTGCGGGAAACCCTGCTGTTTCTGGCCCTGGCCGGGATTTTTATTCCGCTATTGCAACGCCTGAAAGTCAATCAGGTGCTCGGCTTCCTGGCCGTCGGCGCCCTGTTCGGCCCGTTCGGCTTTGGCCTGTGGGCCGGCGACTTCACGTGGCTGACGTATTTTTCCTTCGTGCGTGCCGAGCAGGTCAGCGGCCTGGCCGAGCTGGGCGTGATGTTTTTGATGTTCATGATCGGCCTGGAACTGTCGACGGAACGGCTGTGGGCGCTGCGGCGCTGGGTATTCGGCGCGGGTGTAGGGCAGGTGGCCGTCAGCGCCTGCCTGATCGGCGGCGTCGCGTATTACTTCGGCTTGTCGCTGGAAGCGTCCATCGTGCTGGGCCTGGTGCTGTCGCTGTCGTCGACGGCCGTGGTGATGCAGCTGCTCACGGACCAGCGCTCCCTGCAGACGCCGGCCGGCCAGGCGGGCTTTTCCATTCTGATGTTCCAGGATCTGATGGTGGTGCCGCTGTTCATCCTGATCGACGTGTTCGCCAGCGGGCGCAGCGACGACCTGGCGTACCTGCTCAGCTTTGCGGCCGTGAAATCGGCGGGTGCCATCCTGCTGATCTATCTGCTGGGCCGCCGCGTGATTCGCCCCCTGTTCCAGTTTTTCGTCAAGAAACACCAGCCCGACGTGTTCATGGCATTGACCCTGCTCAGCACCCTGGGCATCGCGGGCCTGACGTATCTGGCGGGCCTGTCGATGGCGCTGGGTGCCTTGCTGGCCGGCCTGCTGCTGGCGGAAACGGAATTTCGCCACGAAGTGGAAGTGACGATCGAGCCCTTCAAGGGTTTGCTGATGGGCCTGTTCTTCATGTCGGTGGGCATGCAGATCGACGTGCGTGAAATCCTCAAGTCGCCCGTCTTGATTCCCCTGGCCGTGCTGAGCCTGTTTTTCCTGAAGACGCTGGTCATCAGCGTGATTTTCCGCATCGGCGGCTTTCACTGGGGGCGTGCCGTGGAAACGGGCGTGCTGCTGGGGCAGGGCGGCGAATTCGCCTTCATCGTCGTCGCGTATGCGCTCGGCACCAAGCTGATCGGCCCGCAGGTGGCGCAGTTCGTCATGCTGGTGGTGGGCCTGAGCCTGTTCGCCACGCCCGCGCTGGCCAAGGCGGCGCGCGCCTTCGGCAACTGGTGGGAACAGCGCCACCACCATCAGCTGGCCGACCTGGCGCACGGCGCGCTGCCGCCGCAGGGCAGCACCGTCATCATCGCCGGTTTCGGCCGGGTGGGGCAGTTGCTGGCCAAGGTGTTGACGGAGCAGGATATCGCGTATGTGGCCATCGAAAATGATGCGCGGCTGGTGACGACCCTGCATCCGCGCGGTTTCCCCGTGTATTTCGGCGACGCGTCGCGGGCGGAACTGTTGCAAAAGGTCAATGCGGACCGGGCCGCCGCCGTGGTGCTGACGATGGACCATGCGGCGTCCGTGCTGCACGCCGTCAAATCGATCCGCCGCGAATATCCGCTGCTGCCCGTATATGCGCGCGCCCGCGACGAGGCGCATGCGGTGGCCCTGATCCAGGCGGGCGCCACCCTGGTCGTGCCAGAGGCGCTGGAATCGGCGCTGCAGCTGACGGCTACCGTGCTGCACACGGTGGGCCTGTCGGAAGCGCGCACGACGGACATCGTGCAAGCGGAGCGCGACCGGCGCAATGCCGTGCTGCTGGCGAAAAAATTGTCGTAGGGAAAACCTTCGCACAAACGTGCGTGTCGCCGTGCTTTGTCAATTATCTATACAATAATAGTATATGAGCACACTACCCACATGAAAGCCGCGACGAAGAGCGGCGCGGCACCCCTGACGCCGCAGCAACTGGCGGCGCAGGAAACGCAGCAAAAATTTGGCAAGCCCGAACGGGGCTGGCGCGAGCGGGTGTACACCGTCATCTTCGAGGCGGAAACGCGCACGGGCCGCGCCTTCGACCTGCTGCTGATCGCCGCCATCCTGATCAGCGTGACTGTGGTCGTGCTCAGCAGTGTCGCCTCCGTGGCCGAGCGCTACGGCACCTGGCTGACGGCGCTGGAATGGTTTTTCACCATTTTATTTACCATCGAATATTTCGCCCGCCTGTCGTGCCTGCAGCATCCGGTACGCTATGCCAAGAGTTTTTTCGGCGTCATCGACTTGCTGGCCATCGTGCCGACCTATATCGGCTTGCTGCTGCCCGGTGCGCACGTGCTGATCGACGTGCGCATTTTGCGGCTGCTGCGCATGTTCCGTATCCTCAAGCTCACCTCGTATGTGCATGAATACACGGTGCTGGGGCGGGCCTTGCTGGCCAGCCGGCGCAAGATCCTGATTTTCTTGTCTTTTGTCATGATGGTGGTCTTTCTGTTGGGTACTGTGATGTATGTCGTGGAAGGGCCGGATAACGGCTACAGCAGTATTCCCACGTCGATTTACTGGGCCATCAGCACCATGACCACGGTCGGTTTCGGCGATATCACGCCGCGCACCGACATCGGGCGCACCATCGCTTCGCTGATGATGCTGCTCGGCTGGGGCATCCTGGCAGTGCCTACCGGCATTATCAGTGCCGAGATGACGGTACAGCGCAGTTCCAAGCTGGTCACCACGCGTACCTGTCCCACGTGCCTGAAAGAAGGGCTCGATGACGATGCCAATTTCTGCAAGAACTGCGGGGTTGCATTGCCGCCGCTGGCACGCGATTAATTCATAACCCTATTTACTTTACTTTGTTAAGGCCAACATGATTCCAGTTCGCCTGATCGCGACGGGCAAGGCCGTGCCGTCGCATAGTGTGACTTCCGCCAGCCTGGACCTGAAATTGGGGCATCCGGACGGCTACACCCTGCGCAAGAGCGGGGTGCTGTCGCGCTTTGTCGCCGCACCCGATGAATCGCAAAGCCAGCTGGGCGCCGCCGCCCTGCTTGACGCGCTGAAGAACGCCAGCCTGCGTCCGGCCGATATCGATCTCCTGATCTGCGCCTGCGGTGTGCCCGAGCAAGCCTTGCCGAATACGGCCTGCTTCGTGGCCGAACATGCAGGCTTGCCGCCAGGCACGCAAAGCTTCGACGTCAACGCCAGCTGCCTCAGTTTCATGGCCGCCTTCCGCGTGGCTGCGTCCATGCTGGCTGGCGGCGCCTACCGCCGCATCGCCATCGTCTCGTCTGACCTCGCCTCGCGCGGCGTCGACTGGAGCGAGCCGGAAGCGTCGATGATCTTTGGCGACGGCGCCGCCGCCGTCATCGTCGAGCGGGGCGACGGCAGCGCCGGCATCCGCGCCTACAAGATGGGCACGTATCCGGAAGGGCGGCGCTACTGCGAAATCCGCGGCGGCGGCACCGAGCGCAACCCCCGCAACGGCTGCGAACCGGGCGACTACCTGTTCCGCATGGATGGCAAGGCCGTGTTCCGCCTGGCCGTCAAGGTGATGCCGGATTTCCTGGAGGAATTGATGGCCGAATCGGGCGCGGGACTGGAAAAAATCGACGTGGTCGTGCCGCACCAGGCCAGCCCGCTGGGCCTCGCGCATGCGGCGCGCATCCTCGACGTTCCCGATGCTAAAATCATCAAGATCTTTGAAACGCACGGCAACCAGGTGGCCGCGTCCCTGCCCACCGCCCTGCATGAGGCGGTGATGACGGGGCGGGCCGTGGCAGGCCAGCGTTTGCTGATGATGGGCACGGCCGCGGGCCTGACCATCGGCGGCATGATTCTTGACCTGTGAAGGTGGGGCGATGAGGCGGATACTGGTCACGGGAGCGACGGGCGGCTTGGGGCGCAATGCCGTGCGCACCTTGCTGGCGCAGGGCGTGGAAGTGCGCGCCACGGGCCGCAACGCCGCCGTGGGCCGCGAGCTGGAACGCATGGGCGCGCAATTCGTCGCGCTCGACCTGGCGCAAGCCACGCCGCGCCAGGTCGACGAGCTGGTGCGCGGCATGGACGCCGTCTGGCACTGCGCCGCGCTGTCGTCGCCGTGGGGCGCGGAGCGCGACTTCATCGCCGCCAACGTCACGGCCACGGCCCAGCTGCTGCGCGCGGCCGCCAGCCTGCACGTGGCGCGCTTCGTGCACATCTCCACCCCGGCCATCTATTTCGATTACCGCAACCGCTACGAGGTGCCGGAAACCTTCCGCCCCGACGCCTTCGTCAACGCGTACGCGCGTTCGAAAGCGATGGCGGAAAAGCTGGTGCAGGAGTGCGTCGACCGCCACCGCGGCATGACGTGCGTGATCCTGCGTCCGCGCGCCATCTTCGGCCCGCACGACCAGGTGCTAATCCCGCGCCTGGCGCGCGTGCTGCAGGAGCGCGGCGGCAAGCTGCCGCTGCCCAATGGCGGCGCGGCCACCATCGACGTCACCTATGTCGACAATGTCGTGCACGCGATGTGGCTGGCCACCGTGCACAAGACCATCGCTTCGGGCGCCGCCTTCAACATCACGAATGGCGAACCGGCGCGCCTGTGCGACATTTTGCGCACCTTGTTCTGCGACCATCTGCAGCAGCCGTTCGAGATCTTCAGCGTGCCTTACCGCGTGCTGGCGCTGGTGGCGCGCCTGATGCAGTTCGCTTCGCGCTTCACGCGCCGCGAACCCTCATTGACGCCCTACAGCATCGGCGCGCTCAGTTTCGACATGACGCTCGATAACGCCAAGGCGCGCAAGGTGCTCGGTTACCGTCCCGTCGTCAGCCTGCAGGACGGCATCGCCCGCACGGCGCAGTGGATGCGCCAGGAAGCGGCGGCGCACAAGGTGGGCAAGGAGCGCAATGGCTAGCATCACCGCATTTCGCGTCGGCCACTGCACCCATCCTTCGTGCATGGTCTTGAAAGGCAGCGGGCTGGCCAGCCGCTGCTTCCCCTCGCGCGCCTACCTGATCGAAACGCGCGCGGGTCTGTACCTGTGGGACACGGGGTATGCAGAGCACTTCCGCGCTGCCACGTCGAAAGGCGTGTACCGCATGTACGCGTGGGTCACGCCGATCTTCTTCGACGAGAATGAGTCCTTGCACGGCCAGCTGCGCGCGCATGGCGTATCGCCCGGCGATATCCACACCTTGCTGCTGTCGCACTTCCACGCCGACCATATCGCCGGCCTGCGCGACTTTCCCGGCGCGCGCCTGATGGCCTCCAAGACGGGCTGGGACGCCGTGCGCGGCTTGTCCGGCGTGTCCGCCGTGCGCCAGGCCTTCGTGCCCGAACTGCTGCCGCCCGATATCGCCGACCGCCTGGCGTTTGTCGAAAGCGTGCCCGAGACGGCCTTGCCGGCGGCCCTGCTGCCGTTCACGCACGGGCGCGACGTCAGCGGCACGGGCGAAATCTACATCGTCGACTTGCCCGGCCACGCCATCGGCCATCTGGGCGCCTTCGTGCTGCAGGACGAAGGCTGGACCTTGCTGGCGTCGGACGCGGCCTGGGTGCCGGAAAGTTTCCAGCAGCTGCGCGGACCGTCGGAACTGTCCTTCCTCATCCAGCACAAGCGCGCGCCGTACTACGCCACCCTGAACCGCCTGCACCAGCTGCACCAGTCGGGCAATGCGCGGATCCGCATCACGCATGAAGATACCAACGATTATTTGCCCGTGGCGGGCCGTCCGTGAAGCGAATTTTCTGGCTGTTGCTGTCGTACTGGCGCACGCGCCGCCTGCGTTTCACAAGCCGCGCGCAGCTGGACGCCTACCAGCACAAGCAGCTGGCCCGTTTCGTCGAGGTGCTGTGCGCCCGCAGCACGTATTTTGCGCCGTACCGCAAGCTGCCCCTGGCGCAGTGGCCGACGATGAACAAGGCGCTGATGCTCGAGCATTTCGATGCCATGAATACCGAGGGAATCACGTTGGCGCAGGCAATGGACGCGGCCATGGCGGCCGAGCATAGCCGCGACTTCACGCCGGCCGTGGGCGACATCACGGTGGGCCTGTCGTCGGGCACCTCGTCGCGGCGCGCCGTGTTTACCGTCAGCCCCCGCGAAAAGGCCCAATGGGCGGGCGTGATGCTGGCCAAGGCGCTGCCGGACGGCCTGTTTTCCGGCGAACGGGTGGCCTTGTTCCTGCGCGCGAACAGCAATCTGTACACGGCCGTGCGCTCGCCGTGGCTCACGTTTGCCTTTTACGACCTGTTCGCACCGTTCGACAGCCTGTGCGCGCAGCTGGCGCGCTATCAACCGTCCGTGATCGTCGCACCGGCCCAGGTGCTGCGCCAGCTGGCGCTGCGCGTCATCGACGGCAGCCTGGCGCTGGCGCCGAAAAAAGTCATCTCGGTGGCCGAAGTGCTGGAAGCGCAGGACCGCGCGCTGATCGTGCAGGCGTTCGGCGCCGTGCATGAAATCTACCAGGCGACCGAGGGTTTCCTCGCCAGCAGCTGCGAACACGGCGTGCTGCACCTGAATGAGGAATACGTGCACATCGAGCCGCAATGGCTCGATGCGGAACAGCGTCGTTTTGTGCCCGTGATTACGGATTTCACGCGCATCACGCAGCCCATCGTGCGCTATCGCCTGGACGATATCCTGGTCGCGCGCGCCACGCCATGCCCGTGCGGCCGCGCCACGCGCGCCATCGACGGCATCGAAGGGCGCTGCGACGACATGCTGCTGCTTCCGTCTGCACGCGGCGGCGCCCCCGTCGCCGTGTTTGCCGACGTCTTGACGCGCGCGTTCGCGCAAGCCTTGCCGGCGGACGCCGATTACCGCCTGCTGCAGTCGGGCGATTGCTCCTTGCAGCTGCATGCGGCCCTCGACGACGCTGGCCTGGCTGCCTTGCGCGATCACCTGGCAACGGTGCTGCGCGGCCTGGGCGTGGCCGTCGATGGCCTGGCCTGGACGACGAGCGGCGAACTGCCTCCCTTTGACCCCACCATGAAACGGCGCCGCATCCGGCGCCTTGCGACCGCATGAATCCTTCTTCCATGACCGTACGCTGCCGCCTGCTGCATTTGCTGGCCGGCTGGGGCAGCGTCGGCCTCGTGTATTTTTCCAGCGACCTGCTGCAAGGGCAGGGCGTGCTGCTGCCGGAAACGGCGCTCGACCGCGCCATCCCCTACACGGATGCCGCCATCTGGCTGTACCTGTCGTTCTTCATCCTGATTCCGTACGCCTACCTGGCGGCCGATGCGGCCCGCGTGCGCTGGCTGGCGCGCGCCATGGCGCTCTCCGCGCTGGCCTGCGGCGTGGTCTTCCTGCTGTATCCGACCACGCTCGCGTATCCGCCCGTGGGTGACGGTCATGCCTGGAGCACGCAGGCGCTGCGCATGCTGCAGGCGGCCGATTCCGCGCAAAATTGCCTGCCCTCGCTGCATGGCGCCCTGACATTGCTGTGCGTGTGGGCCCTGTGCGACAAACGCCACCTGGTCCGCTCCGTGCTGGCCCTGGTGCTGGGCGTGGCCATCTGCTACGCCATCATCGCGCTGCGCCGGCACGTGAGCATCGACCTGGCCGCCGGCCTGGCCGTGGGCGTGGCGGGCGGCATGTTGGCGAAAATGCAGGTATCCTTGGCTGCCCGCCGCGCCGTTTCCATAAAAACCGCATCATGATGAACCCCTTTGCCCTCTCTTTCCTTGTCATGCTGGCCTTCGTGCTGGCCGAACTGCTGATCCTCAAATGGGTACGCAAGACCCCCGTGCCGTGGAAGGACGTGATCTTCAACCTCAATTCCGGCCACATCCTGATGTGGGTATTCCGCGGCGTGGAAGTGGCGGCGTTCGCCCTGCTGCTGCGCCATGTGAACCTGCACATCGTCGACCAGTGGCCCGTGGCCGCGCAGTGGGTCTTCGCGTTTTTTGCCTGGGATTTGTGTTTTTACTGGATGCACCGGCTGCACCATAAAATTCCCTTGCTGTGGGCTGTGCACGTGGTGCACCACCAGGGCGAGCATTTCAACCTGTCGCTGGGCGTGCGCAATTCCTGGTATTCGTCGCTGACGAATTTCCCGTTTATTGCCATCCTGGCCGTGCTGGGCGTGCCGCTGGAAATCTTCCTCGTCGTCTCATCCCTGCATTACACGGTGCAGTTCTACAACCACAATGCGCTGGTGAACAAGTCCGGCATCCTGGATAGCTTCATGGTCACGCCCTCGCACCACCGTGTGCACCACGGCACCGATAAACGCTATATCAACCGCAATTTCGGCGGTACCCTGCTGCTGTGGGACAGGCTGTTCGGCAGCTTCCAGCCGGAACTCGAGGGCGTGGAAATGCGCTATGGCGTGAAGGGCATGACACCCACGCACAATCCGCTCCTGGCCAGCAACGGCAAGCTGTTCACATGGCTGCGCGCGCGCTTTCCCCACTGGCAGTCGCGCGGCACTTTCGAGGTCCCCGAAATGTTCATCGGCATCGGCGGCGTGATTTTGTTTGGCCTGGTGATCTATTACGTCAACCACGAAGCGGTGCTGGCCGGCGCGCAGCAAGCCATCCTGTTCGCGCTGATCTTTGGCGGCACCTTGGCGCTGGGCGGCCTGTCGGATGCGCGCCGCTGGGGCGCTATCGCCTGGGTCGTCATCGCGCTGGCCATGCCGGCTCTGTACCTGGGCTGGTATGGCGCGCGCGATGCGTGGGGCATGGTGTTTTTGGCCGCGCTGCTGGCGCATGGCCTCGACGGCGCGCGCCGCCTGTGGTGGCCGGCCGCGGCGGGGACGCGCGCGTGACGCCTGTGCCCCCTTTGCCGCCGCTGCGCTTCCAGCCCGCCCGCGATTCCGCCTTCCGCCGCGAACTGCGCGCGCGCGCCGACGCCTACCTCGCCAGCGAGGGAAAGCACCGCTTCGGCGACTGGCGCCTGCATGCGAAAACCGTGTTCCTGGCCGCGCTGACGGCGGGGCTGTATGCGCTGGCCTTGAGCGCCGGCAGCACCTGGCCGTTTGTCGCCAGCTATGTCGCCTGCCTGGTGGCGGCCATGGCGCTGGCCATGAATACCCTGCACGATGCGGCCCACAGCGCCGTCTTCCGCCAGGGACGCCTGAATCGCATCCTGATCCGCCTGGTGGGCTTGCCCGTGGGCGTGGACACGGATTTCTGGACCATCCGCCACGTGCATTTCCATCATACGTATGCGAACGTGGAAGGCTATGACCTCGACACGGAACCGAACCCCTTCCTGCGCCAGACGCCGTTCCAGCGCTGGGCCCCCCAGTACCGCTATCAATACCTGTACTGGCCCGTGGTGGCGGCTCTGTCGCTGCCGTATCTGAACTGGTATGGCGACTGGCTGGACCGCTTCGGCAAGACGCCCGTGGCCGCGCACAGCCGCTTGCAGGGCTGGCGTGGCTGGCTGTCGTTCCTGGGCTGGAAGCTGGGCCACGTGGCGCTGGTGCTGGCGCTGCCCATGTGGGTGCTGCAGCAGCACGGCATCGGTTGGGGCGTGGTGCTGGGCGCGTATTTCGTGGGCCAGATGCTCGCCTCGTGCGCGCTGGTGGCGCTGATCCTCGGCACGCACTGGGCCGAAGTGGAATTCTTCCAGCCGGGGCAGGACGGCACCTTGCCGCACGACTGGTACCAGCACACGTTTTATACGGCCTGCGACTGGACGCCGAAACCGCGCGCGCTGCGCTGGCTCGGCTACTGGCTCGGCGGCCTGAATCTGCACCTGACGCACCATCTGTTCCCCACCTGGAACCACCGCCATTACCCGGCGCTGGCGCGCATCCTGGCCGAACTGGCGCCGCACCATGGCCTCGTCTACCGCGAACTCGGTTACGGCCAGCTGCACGCTTCGCAGCAGCAGTTTCTGCGCGCCATGGGCCAGCCGCCCGCCCAGTCCTGACGAATCGTGCTTGACTGGGATTCTGTTTCGTCTTACATTTCTGTAACGACAGAAATAAGAGAAAATCATGGAATTGAGTCCGACCACGCAGAAGTACATTCTCCATTGGGGCGAAATGGGCACCCGCTGGGGCGTCAACCGCACGGTGGCGCAGATCCACGCACTGCTGTTCCTGGCCAACGAACCGCTGACGGCGGAAGACATCGCGGCCAGCCTGAACGTGGCACGCTCGAACGTCAGCAACAGCCTGAAGGAATTGCAAAGCTGGGGCCTGGCGCGCATCACGCACGTGATGGGGGACCGGCGCGACCATTTCGTCGCCCTGCAGGATGTGTGGGAAATCTTCCGCGTCATCATGGAAGAGCGCAAGCGGCGCGAGATCGACCCCACCCTGACGGTGCTGCGCGAATGCGCGATCGAGGGCGAACACGATGCGGCGATTCCACCGGCCACCCTGGAGCGCATGGGCGAAGTGCTGGCCTTCCTGGAAATGCTCAGCTCCACCTACAGCGATTATAAAAACCTGCCGCCGGCGACCCTGCAGCGCATGCTGTCGATGGGCGGCAAGGTGGCCAAGTTCCTCAGTCCGGACGACAAGCCTGGCAAGCCGGGAAAAGCATGAACGGCCCCTCGGAAGGAGAGCTGTTCAAGAAGGTCATGGGCGAGCGGTGGCTCGCCCTGCACCCGGACATCCGCCGCCGCTTCGAGAAAAATCCCGCGCCGGGCCAGCCCCTGTATTACCGTGGCGAGCTCAGTGAACTCACGAGTTCGCGCCTGGGCAAGGTGCTGGGCTGGCTCACGCGTCCCTTCATCGACGGCGCCCTGATCCCGCATGACGATCACGACTTCCCCGTCGATATCGAAGTCTATTCGCGCGCCGGCTGCCCCTTCATCTTCAAGCAGCGCACCTACCGCCTGCATGGGCGCGCGCCGATCCGCTTCACGTCCTACATGGCCGAAAGCGCGAAGGGCGAAGTGCTCGAATACGTGGGCATGGGCTTGGGCATGAAGCTGGTGCTGCACGTCGAGGATGGCAACCTGCATTTCACCAGCGATGGCTATTTTTGGGATCTGTTCGGCTGGCGCATGCCGCTGCCCGGCGTGCTCACGCCCGGCAAGACCTATCTGTGCCACCGCAACGACACGCCGCAGCAGTTCAATATCCGCATCGAGATCCGCCACGCCCTGTTCGGCACCACGTTTACCCAGGTCGGCGTGTTCCGCGAATCCGCCGCACCGGAAAGTCACAAGGAGACACCATGAATACGCATCTGCTGGCCCTGCAACTGATGGCGGCGCAAGGCTGCCTGGGCGCCTTCGACACCATCTACCACCATGAAATCACGGAAGCGCTGCCGCAAAAGGCCTCGGCGCGCCTGGAACTGACCATCCATGCCACGCGCGCCCTGATCTACAGCCTGCTGTTCGTGGGCCTGGCGGCCTGGAAATGGCATGGCGCCTGGGCCTGGGTGCTGGTGATCGTGTTTGGCGTGGAAATCGTGCTGACCCTGTGGGATTTCGTCGTCGAAGACCAGACCCGCCTCTTGCCCGCCACGGAGCGGGTCACGCACACGGTGCTGGCGATCAACGCAGGCGCCTTCATCGCCCTGCTCGCCCTGAACAGCAGCGACTGGGCGAGTCTGCCGACGGCCCTCGTATGGCAGCCATATGGCTGGCTCAGCGTCTTCCTCGCCCTGTGCGGCGTGGGCGTGGGCCTGTCCGGCCTGCGCGACGCGTACGCCGTGTGGCAGCTGGGCCGGCGCAAGGTGCAGGAGCAGGAAGAGCAGGAGGAGCACCTGCGCTTTGCCGCCGCGCCGCAGTCCGTGCTGGTGACGGGCGCCACGGGTTTCATCGGCCAGCAGCTGGTCAGCGCCTTGCTGGCCGACGGCCATGCGGTGACGGTGCTGACGCGCCAGCCGAAACAGGCCGCGTGGACGTTTAACGGCCAGGTGCGCTGCATCCGGTCGTTCGACGAGCTGGCGGATGCACGGCGCATCGACATGGTGGTCAACCTGGCCGGCGCGCGCATCGTCGGCAAGCGCTGGACGGACGCGCGCAAGGCGGCCCTGCGCCGCAGCCGCGTGGCGCTGACGCAGGACCTGGTGGCGTGGATCGCCCGCGCGCAGCACAAGCCGCGCGTGCTGCTGTCGGCGTCGGCCATCGGCTACTACGGCGTGCAGCCGCAGGGCGACGCGACGGAATTGACGGAGGAGAGCGCGCCGCAAGCCATCTTCATGTCGCAGCTGTGCCAGGAATGGGAAGTGGCCGCGCGCCAGGCGGAGAAATTTGGCGTGCAGGTGGGCTGCATGCGCTTTGGCCTCGTCTTCGGCCACCAGGGTTCGCTGCCGCAGATGCTGCTGCCGATCCGTTTCGGCGTAGGCGGCCCGCTGGGCAGCGGCAAGCAGTGGGTCACGTGGGTGCACGTGCGCGACGTCATCCGCGCCATCGCCCACTTGGCGCGCCGCAGCGAACAGGGCGCGGTGAGCGGCGCGTATAACTTCTGCGCGCCGGAAGCGATCGAGCAGCGCCGCTTTGCCCGGGTGGCGGGCGCCGTGCTGCACCGCCCCAGCATCGTGCCCACGCCGGCCTTTGTCATGCGCGCCCTGCTGGGCGAGCAGGCCGACTTGCTGGTGGAAGGCCAGCGGGTCGCCCCGCGCCGCCTGCTGGACGACGGATTCAGCTTCCGCTATCCGCAGCTGGAAGGGGCGCTGCGCAGCCTGTAGGCTGGCGTAGAATGGGCTATTGGGATGCCTTGGAGCACAATCTATGCCCCGCTTCAGCCATACGATAGACAGCCATGTTTACCAGTTCGCCAGCCTGAAGGAACTGCTGGCCAAGGCCACGCCGCTGCGTTCGGGCGACGTGCTGGCCGGCGTGGCGGCCGCCAGCGCGCGCGAGCGGGTGGCGGCGCAGCTGGCGCTGGCCGAGGTGCCGCTGTCGGCCTTCCTCAATGAAGCGCTGGTGCCGTACGAAGACGATGAAGTCACGCGCCTGATCATCGACACCCACGCGCGCGCCGCATTCGCACCGATTGCCCATCTGTGCGTAGGCGACTTTCGTGACTGGCTGCTCGATGACGCGACGGATACGCCCACACTGGCGCGTGTCGCGCCCGGCATCACGCCGGAAATGGCCGCCGCCGTCTCAAAAATCATGCGCCTGCAGGACCTGGTGCTGGTGGCCCGCAAGTGCCGTGTCGTCACGGCTTTCCGCAATACCCTGGGCCTGGAAGGGCGCCTGTCCACGCGCTTGCAGCCGAACCACCCGACGGATGACGCCACGGGGATTGCCGCGTCGATGCTCGATGGCCTGATGCTGGGCAGCGGCGACGCCGTGATCGGCATCAATCCCGCCACCGACAATGTGGCGCAGGTGGTCTCGCTGCTGCACCTGCTCGACGCCGTCATCGGCCAGTACCAGATTCCCACGCAGTCCTGCGTGCTGACGCACATCACCAATACGCTCGAAGCGATACGCCGCGGCGCGCCCGTCGACCTGGTATTCCAGTCGGTGGCGGGCACGCAGGCGGCCAACCGCAGCTTCGGCATCGACCTGGCCCTGCTGGCCGAGGGGCAGGCGGCGGCCCTGTCGCTGGGACGCGGCACGGTGGGCAACAATGTCATGTATTTCGAAACGGGGCAGGGCAGCGCCCTGTCGGCCGGCGCCCACCACGGCATGGACCAGCAGACGTGCGAGGCGCGCGCGTATGCGGTGGCGCGCGCGTATCAGCCGCTGCTGGTCAATTCCGTGGTGGGCTTCATCGGCCCCGAATACCTGTACGACGGCAAGCAGATCATGCGCGCGGGGCTGGAAGACCATTTCTGCGCCAAGCTGCTGGGACTGCCCATGGGCTGCGACGTGTGCTACACCAACCACGCGGAAGCGGACCAGGACGATATGGACGCCTTGCTGACCATGCTGGGCGTAGCCGGCTGCAATTTCATCATGGGCGTGCCGGGCGCGGACGACATCATGCTCGGCTACCAGAGCACCTCGTTCCACGACGCCCTGTATGCGCGCCGCGTGCTGGGTTTGCGCCCCGCGCCCGAATTCGAAGCCTGGCTGGCGCGCATGCGGATCACGGATGCGCAGGGAAATCTGAGCGTGGCGCTGGCGCCGGCCTTCCAGGCGGCCCTGCTGCGCCTGGACGATTAGGGAGGATACATGGACGAGAAAAACCCATGGCAGGCGCTGCGCGCGCATACGGCGGCGCGCATCGCGCTGGGGCGCCGCGGCGTGAGCGTGCCGACCCGCGCGCAGCTGGCATTCCAGCTGGCCCATGCGCAGGCGCGCGACGCCGTGCACCTGGCCCTCGATGGCGAAGCCCTGGCAAGCGCCCTGGCCGCGCAGGGGCAAGACTGCGTACAGCTGCACAGCGCCGCCGCCACGCGTGCCGACTATCTGCAGCGGCCCGACCTGGGGCGCCGGCTCGATGATGCTTCCCGCGCGCGCCTGGATGGTGGCGCCAAGGGCGTGGACCTGGCACTGGTGGCGGCCGATGGCCTGTCGGCGCTGGCCGTGCAGCGCCACGCGGCGCCGTTCCTGGCCGCTTTGCGCGAACGGCTGGCGCTGGAAGCGTGGACGCTGTCGCCCGTGCACATCGTGGCGCAGGGGCGGGTGGCTATCGGCGACGAGGTAGGGGAATTGATCAAAGCGCGGGCCGTGCTGGTGCTGATTGGCGAGCGGCCGGGCTTGAGTTCCCCGGACAGCCTGGGTCTGTACCTGACGTGGGCGCCCAAGTCAGGCTTGCTGGACGAGCGCCGCAACTGCATCTCGAACGTGCGCCCCGAGGGGCTGGCGTATGCGCCAGCCGCGTACCGGCTGCACTACCTGCTGTCGCAGGCGTTCAGCCGGCAGTTGTCGGGCGTGGACTTGAAGGATGAAACAGTGGAAGAGGGCGCGGCCCTGGCAGGCGCGCGCAATTTCCTGCTGGCGTGATCAGACTTCGCGGATTTCGTCCAGCGGCCAGCGCGGGCGCACGTTGAACGAGTAATCGTGCTTGGCGGCGTCGGGGTTGATCTGCAGGCGCATGGCGCCGGCAAAGGCGATCATGGCGCCGTTGTCGGTACAGAATTCCAGCTCCGGGTAATACACTTTAAAGCGCTTCTTGACAGCGGCCGCATTGAGCGAGGCGCGCAGTTGCGCATTGGCGCCCACGCCGCCGGCGATCACCAGGCGCTTCAGGCCCGTGTGCTTGAGGGCCGATACGCACTTGGCCGTCAGCACGTCGACGATGGCGTCGACGAAGCCCCGTGCGATGTTCGCCTTGTCCTGCTCGCAGATATTGGCGATGACTTTTTCTTCATGGTTTTTCACCACCGTCAGCACGGCCGTCTTCAGGCCGGAAAAGCTGAAGTTGAAATCCTTCGAATGCAGCATGGGGCGCGGCAGTTTATACGCCAGCGGGTCGCCGAATTCGGCCAGGCGCGAAATGGCGGGACCGCCCGGGTAACCGAGTCCCAGCAGCTTGGCCGACTTGTCGAATGCCTCGCCGGCCGCATCGTCGAGGGTTTCGCCCAGCATCGTGTACTGGCCCACGCCATCGACGCGCATCAGCTGCGTGTGGCCGCCCGACACCAGCAGCGCGATGAAGGGGAATTCCGGCGGTTCGGACGCGAGCAGCGGCGACAGCAAATGGCCTTCCAGGTGGTGGATGCCCAGCACCGGCTTGTTGATGGCCAGGCCCAGGCTGCAGGCCACGGACGATCCTACCAGCAGCGCACCGGCCAGTCCCGGCCCTTGCGTGTAGGCGATGGCGTCGATTTCGGACAGGCCGATGCCGGCCTTCGTCAGGGTTTCTTCGAGCAGCGGGATGGCGCGGCGGATATGGTCGCGCGACGCCAGTTCCGGCACCACGCCGCCGTACTGCTCGTGCATGGCGACTTGCGAATAGAGGGCGTGCGACAGCAGACCGCGTTGCGTGTCGTACAAGGCCAAGCCGGTTTCGTCACAGGAGGATTCGACGCCAAGAACAATCATGAAGATACTGAATAGGGAGGAGTAATCCGCCATTGTAAAGGAAAGCCGGACAGTCCACCGTGCGGCCGGCGCACCATTTCGGCGGCAGTGTGCACTTGCGCAGTGCGGCGCTGGCCGGTTTTGCCCGGGATTTTGGCTGCTTTGCGCCTGGAACGGCACTGGCACCGCTCTTGCTTAGACAGGCGTGTGCCTTTTTCTCAAGGGAGCTTGCGATGTCGGAACAATGGAAAATGATTTGCCGCCTGAAGGACATGCCGCTGGCGGGCGCGCGCATGGTGCAGCGGGGCCTGGCGTGGCAGGACTTGCCCGGCGTGGCGCTGTTTCGCGCGGTGGACGACACGGTCTATGCGCTGCTCGACGCGGTGCCGTGCCTGGGCGGCCCGCTGGCGCACGGGGTGCTGATGGAGAAAAACCTGATGGGGCCGAAAAATAGCTGGATCATCGAGCTCGATTCGGGCCGCCTGGTGGCGCCCGTGCAGGGCATGGCGCGCATGTATGCCGTGCGCATCCTGGACGGGCGCATCTACCTGGACATCAATGAACTGAATATCCCGGCCAGCAAGGCGGAGCAGGCGCTGGCGGGATCGTTCGCCGTGCTGCCGCATGTGCAGATGGCGTGATGAAGGGAAAAGCAAAAACGGCGCACAGGGCGCCGTTTTTTGTCTGCAGTGATGTGTCGGCTTACGCGCTACGCGCCAAGCCGACCTACGTATTGACGCGGCCGGCCGGGTAGGTCGGATTAGGTCCACAGGGCCGTAATCCGACAACATTGTTGGCGGTATATTTTACGCCGGGCGATTGAGCAGGTGCGCATGCGCGTCGCGCAGCATGGTGGCCGTCGTGTCCCAGTCGATGCAGCCGTCCGTGACGGAGCAGCCGTAGGTCAGTTGCGACAGGTCTTGCGGGATCTTCTGGTTGCCGCCTACGATATTCGATTCGATCATCACGCCCACCAGCGAGCGGTTGCCCTGGCGGATCTGGTTGACCACGTCACCCATCACCAGTGGCTGCAGCTCCGGCTTTTTATAGCTGTTCGCGTGCGAGCAGTCGACCACCAGGTTGGCCGGCAGCTTGGCCTTGGCCAGCGCCTGTTCGGCGATGGCGATCGAGACCGAATCGTAGTTCGGGCGGCCGTCGCCGCCGCGCAGCACCACGTGGCCGTAGGCGTTGCCGCGCGTGCGCACGATGGCGACGTTGCCTTCGGCGTTAATGCCGAGGAAGGAGTGCGGGTGCGCAGACGACAGGATGGCGTTGACGGCGATGCTGATGTCGCCATCGGTGCCGTTCTTGAAGCCGACCGGTGTCGACAGGCCCGACGACATTTCGCGGTGCGTCTGCGATTCCGTCGTGCGCGCGCCGATGGCGGTCCAGGCGATCAGGTCGCCCAGGTATTGCGGCGAGATGGGGTCCAGCGCTTCGGTGGCGGTGGGCAGGCCCAGTTCGCACACGTCGAGCAGGAACTGGCGCGCCTTTTCCATGCCTTCGTTGACCTTGAACGAATCGTCCATGTACGGGTCGTTGATATAGCCCTTCCAGCCCGTGGTGGTACGCGGTTTTTCGAAATACACGCGCATCACCAGCAGCATCGTATCCTTGACTTCCTCTTGCAGCGCTTTCAGGCGGCGCGCGTAATCGAGGCCGGCGACGGGGTCGTGGATCGAGCACGGACCGACGACGACGAACAGGCGCTGGTCCTTGCGGTCGATGATGTTGCGCAGCGCTTCGCGGCCGCGGCTGACGGTGTCGAAGGCGCTTTCCGACAGGGGCAGCTTGGCGTGCAGTTCGGCCGGTGTCGGCATGGGCGCGAAAGAGGTGACGTTGATATTTTCGATGTCTGGCGTATTCATGATTCTGGCTCGGCTTTCGCTATTGCGTTCTTTAAGAGGCAATAGTGTAGCGGAAATGCGGCCTGGCAGCGGGGTTGGGGCCAAAACGGAATGCATGAGTTGTTTTTATGGCAGGGCCGGCAACCCGCCGGCCCCCTTGCTGCCGGGCGCTCAGCGGCCGCCGGCCAGGCTGGCGCCAACGCTGTAGCGGGCGATGCGCTGGTAGTTGCCGGCCAGCTCGGGCGGCCGGGGCAGGCCGGGATGGCGCCGAACATGCTCGAGGATGGCCGTTTCATGCTGGCGTATCTGTGCGTCCAGGCAGGCGATTTGCTGGCGCAACAGGGTGTGCAGCGCATGCTGGCCAGCCTGCAGATGGGCATCGAGGCGCGCCGACTCCTGCTTGCGCACGCCTACGATGGCGTGCAGGCGGCGCAGCCACAGGCGCAGTTCCACGTAGGCGGGGGAGGGCGGCGTCCAGCGCGCAGGGCGTTCGTCCTTGCAGTAATTGGCCAGCACCACGGCGCTGTGCGCCGCGTTCGCGGGCAAACCTTGGTTGCGCAGATAGTCTGCCAGCTGCGCGGGCTGGGCATCGCAGACCAGCATGCCCATGTCGGCCAGCGCGCGGGCTGGCGCCTCGCTGTACGGGGCGTCGAGGCGCATGCAGACGCGCAAGCCCATGACGGGCACGTCATTCCTCTGCAGCCAGCTGCGCAGCCAGCGGTAGCCGGCCATGTCGTTTTCCAGCACCTTGCACAGCACGTCGCCGCCCGAGCGCAGCACGGCTTTCAGCAGCAGCTTGCTCGTTTCGATGCCGACGAAGGCAGTTTCCTGTTTGATCGCGTCTTTCATGATGAGTCCCCCTGTGCAGTCTTATACGCAGCGGCGGCGCGTTTGGATGCAGGCGCGAAGCAAATTCGTAGAAATAGCCTGGAAGACTGTTGCATTGGCGCCTATGGCGTCTATCAGCCCCTCTGCACGGGGAAAAATCCGTGTAAGCTGGCGCCATGACGACTGTATCCATCCCCCATACCGATGTGGCCGGCGAGCCATTTCCCGCTGCACGTTTCATTAAAGAAATAGGACGCGGCAAGAACGGCGCGCGCAGCATGACGCGTGACGACGCCCGTGCCCTGTACCGTGCCATGCTCGAGGGCCGCGTGTCGGACCTGGAACTGGGCGGCATTTTGTTGTCGATGCGCATCAAGGGCGAGTCCGTGGACGAGATCGCCGGCTTTCTCGACGCGGCCGAAGCCTCGTTCGCTCCCCTGGCCGCGCCGGCAGGCGAGTTCGCCCCGATCATCATTCCCAGCTACAACGGCGCGCGCAAGATGGCGAATTTGACCGCCTTGCTGGCGCTGCTGCTGGCGCGCGCGGGCGCACCCGTGCTCGTGCACGGCGTCACCAGCGACCCGGGCCGCGTCACGACGGCCGAAGTGCTGGCCGCGCTGGGCGTGCCCGCCTCGCAGGGCCATGCGCAAGCCGAGGCCGTCATGGCGCGCGGCGAAGCGGCCTTCCTGCCGATCGAGGCGCTGGCGCCGCGCCTGGCCTGGATGCTGTCGCTGCGGCGCGTGCTGGGCGTGCGCAATTCCACGCACACCCTGGTGAAAATCATGCAGCCGTTCGCCGCTCCCGCCCTGCGCCTGGTGTCGTACACGCATCCGGAATACCTCGAAATGCTCGGTGAATACTTCCTGACTGCTTCTGATCCCGCGCGCGGCGACGCCTTCCTGATGCGCGGCACGGAGGGAGAAACGGTGGCCAACGCCAACAAGGCGCAGCAGATCGACTGGTTTCACGGCGGCGAACGCACGGTGCTGGTGGAAAAGCAGTTGCTGGTCGAAGAGTTGCCGCATTTGCCGGCCGAGCGCGACGCGGCCACCACAGCCGCCTGGATCGCGGCCGTGCTGCGCGGTGAGGTGCCCGTGCCGCCATCGATCGCGGAGCAGGTGGAGCAATGTCTGATGGCATCGCGGCAGATTGCAGCACGGCCGCGCTAGCCGCGCCGCCGCAGTTTACAATGGCGTCTTTGTAATCAGCGGTGACCGGAATTCTTATGGCAAAACAATTTGATGTGGCAGTGATCGGCGCGGGCGCGGCCGGCATGATGTGTGCGGCTGTTGCCGCCCAGCAAGGCAAGCGCGTGGTGTTGATCGATCACGCGGCCAAGCTGGCCGAAAAGATCCGCATCTCGGGTGGCGGACGGTGTAATTTCACCAATATTAACGCCACCCCGCAAAATTTTCTCTCGGAAAATCCGCATTTCTGCAAGAGCGCGCTGTCGCGCTACACGCCGCAGGATTTCCTCGCGCTGGTGAAAAAATACCGGATCGGCTACCACGAAAAGCACAAGGGCCAGCAATTCTGCAATGAATCGGCCGAGCAGATCATCGACATGCTCAAGGACGAGTGCGCCGCTGGCGGCGTGCACTGGCGCATGCCGTGCAAGATCGATAATGTTGTCCAGCAAGATGATGGCAGCTTCGTGCTGCAGACGGACAGCGGCGACATCGAGACGGCCAGCATCGTCATCGCCACGGGCGGCCTGTCGATCCCGAAGATCGGCGCCACGGACTTTGCCTACCGCATCGCCAAGCAATTCGGCCTGGCGATGGTCGAGCCGCGTCCGGCCCTGGTGCCGCTGACGTTCGACCCGGCCAGCTGGGCGCCATTTGCCGAATTGTCCGGCATCGCGCTGGAAGTGGATGTGGAAACGGGCAGCCTGAAAGGCCGCAAGGCCACGGGCGCGCGTTTCCGCGAAGATTTGCTGTTCACGCACCGCGGCCTGTCGGGTCCGGCAATTTTGCAGATTTCCAGCTACTGGCTGCCGGGCGAGCCCATCGTCATCAACCTGCTGCCGGAAGTGGACGTGGCGCAAACCCTCATCGAAGGCAAGGGCACCCTGAAGAAGCAACTGGGCAATATCGTCGCCCAATGGCTGCCGCAGCGCCTGGCCGACTGCCTGCTGGCCACGAACGGCCTGGCGCCGGACGCGCGCATCGCCGACATGCCCGACGCGCAGCTGCGCAAGCTGGGCCAGGCCATCAATGCCTGGTCCATCGTGCCGAACGGTTCCGAAGGCTACCGCAAGGCGGAAGTGACGCGCGGCGGCATCGACACGCGCGAACTGTCGCAGCAGACCATGATGGTCAATAAAGTGCCGGGTCTGTATTTCATCGGTGAATCGGTCGACGTGACGGGCTGGCTGGGCGGCTACAACTTCCAGTGGGCCTGGGCTTCCGGCGTGGCGGCAGGTATTGCCTTGCAGTAAGCAACTCTGTAGGATGGGCGCACCGGTGCGTGGTTTACGCCACATTCCGGCAGCGACCTCAGGCTGCATGCCGCACGCAAGTGGGGAGGGGCTTCCCTTTCCGAATAAAAGCTGCTACTATCTATCTCTTCCTATACACCACCTCAACGGTTTGAATTTTACATGACCACTATTCGCCTTAAAGAAAACGAGCCGTTCGAAGTCGCAATGCGTCGCTTCAAACGCACCATCGAAAAAACGGGTCTGCTGACCGAATTGCGCGCTCGCGAATTCTACGAAAAGCCAACAGCTGAGCGCAAGCGCAAGCTGGCAGCTGCTGTCAAGCGTCATTACAAACGCATCCGCAGCCAACAACTGCCGAAAAAATTATTCTAAGACTGTTCAGTCAGAACCAACCCGGGTAGTTCGGCGCATTGTTCGCCACGGGTTTTGTTTTGATTCGCCTGGAGTGATACTTCAGATGAGTCGCATACCCGCTCCGGTTCGCCGCAGCGGGTTTTCGCTTTTGTGGCCGCCTGCTTGGAGTGCCTGCACGAGCATCGAACCCTACTTACCAACACGAGGATTGCCATGAGCTTGAAAGAACAAATTACCGAAGACATGAAAAACGCCATGCGCGCCAAGGAAACGGGCAAGCTGGGCACGATTCGCCTGTTGCTGGCGGAAATCAAGCGCAAGGAAGTCGACGAGCGCATCGAATTGACGGATGCCCACGTGACGGCCATCGTGGAAAAGATGATCAAGCAGCGCAAGGATTCGATCACCCAGTTCGAAGCCGGTGGCCGTGCCGACCTGGCCGACATCGAAAAAGCCGAGCTGGTGCACCTGATCGGTTACATGCCTGCCGGCCTGTCGGACGAGGAAGTGGCGGCCGAAGTGGCTGCCGCCGTGGCCGCCTCGGGCGCCGCCGGTCCGCAAGACATGGGCAAGGTCATGGCCATCGTCAAGCCGAAGCTGGCTGGCCGCGCCGACATGACCGTGGTGTCCGCGCTGGTCAAGAAAGCCTTGACGCCGGCCGCGTAAGCAACAATAGTAGTAACCGGCTGCCGGCCCATGCTGGCAGCCGCTCAATCGCCCACACGTTGACCTGGCTCAACCTCCGGCCACGTGCGGTAGTATAGTCTGACCTATAACAAGACCCGCCCTAGCCAGTGATACCTCAATCCTTCATTTCCGATTTGCTCAACCGCGTCGATATCGTCGATGTCGTGGGGCGCTATGTGCAACTGAAAAAAGGTGGCGCCAATTTCATGGGCTTGTGCCCGTTCCACAGTGAAAAATCGCCCAGCTTTACCGTCAGCCCCACCAAGCAGTTCTACCATTGCTTCGGCTGCGGCGCGCATGGCACCTCGATCGGCTTCCTGATCGAATACTCGGGCATGGGCTTTGTCGATGCCGTCAAGGACCTGGCGCAAAACGTGGGCATGGTCGTGCCGGAAGCGGACGACAAGATCCCGCCAGCTCAGCGCGCGCAGATCCAGGCGCAAAGCCTGGCCCTGTCCGACGCCATGACGCAGGCCTGCGATTATTACCGGGGCCAATTGCGCCACGCGCCGGAAGCCATCGCCTACCTCAAAAATCGGGGCTTGACGGGCGAAGTGGCCGCTCGCTTCGGCATGGGTTTCGCGCCCGGCGGCTGGGATAACCTGCGTTCCGTCTTCCCCGACTACGATGTGGTGGCCCTGGCCGAGGCCGGTCTCGTGATCGACAAGGTCGATGAAGAGGGCAACAACCGCAAGCGCTACGACCGTTTCCGCGAGCGCATCATGTTCCCGATCCGCAATACCAAAGGGCAAGTGATCGCCTTTGGCGGCCGCGTGCTCGACCATGGCGAACCGAAATACCTGAATTCACCGGAAACCCCCTTGTTTTCCAAGGGTTTCGAACTATATGGCTTGTTCGAGGCGCGCCAGGCCATCCGCGACGCCGGCTATGTGCTGGTGACGGAAGGGTATATGGACGTGGTGGCGCTGGCGCAGATGGGTTTCCCGCAGGCAGTGGCTACCCTGGGTACGGCGTGTACGCCCACCCACGTGCAGAAACTGCTGCGCCAGACCGATAACGTGATTTTCAGCTTCGACGGCGACAAGGCCGGCCGCCGCGCCGCCCGCCGCGCGCTCGAAGCGAGTTTGGCTCACGTGTCGGACAATAAAACGATCAAATTCCTGTTCTTGCCGTCGGAACACGATCCGGACAGCTATATCCGCGAATTCGGTGCCGAGGGTTTTGAGCAGCAAGTGCATGAAGCGATGCCGCTGTCGCAATTTTTGCTGAAAGAAGTGTCGGGCGAGCATGATTTGTCGGAACCGGAAGGGCGCGCCCGCGTGCAGTTCGACGCCAAGCCCTTGCTGCAGCTGATGGCGCCGTCTTCCCTGCGCCTGCAGATCGTGCGGGGCCTGGCGCAGCTGACGCAGTCCACGCCGGCCGAGATCGAAGCCCTGTTCGAGCTGGCCAAACCCGTTGCCGTGGCGCGCCGCGCGCCGCCGAAATCGGGCCGCCCCGTGCCCGTGGGGCTGGAATTGAAGATCATGCGCATGCTGGTGGCGCATCCGCCCTTGACCATGCGTATCGACGAGGCCGCGCTGGCCGCCTTCCAGCACCTGGGGCCGGATGCGGCGCACAGCCTGGGGCAGCTGGTGGCCGTGGGGCAGGCGCTGGGCGAGCACGGCAGTTTTGCCGCGCTGGCGCAGCAGTTGAAGGAGCTGGGCAGCGAATACGACGAGATCATCGGCGAGATCGCGGCCGGCACGGAGTCCGATTACGACAGCGAATTGTCGTGGCTGGTGAGCACCATCCGCGAGATCAAATTGAATGCATTGAAGGCCGAATTGCAGCAATTGTTTGCGTCGGGTTTGCCATCGGAGAAAATTGGTGTACGCTACCGCGAAATCATGCAGGAGCAGGGCGAGCTGGAACGCGAACGCGATGCCGAGTTGGTGAATCGCTAACCTTGCCCTGAGGGTATGGCGCGCACTGGAAAAACATTTTTCGCGTGCTATAATTAAATGCTAAGTATTGTGTGCTTTGGCAAGCTAGTTCTGTTTCGTAAATAGTATTTGTTTTCAGTAAGTTAGGCTCTTGATCGGCGCGGTGGATCGTGTCGGCAGCCAGGGCCAACTGGCGCTTTCGGCGTTGCGGGCAAGGCTCGCGGACGCTGGCAAGCCGCGCCAGGCTCTCGCTCCCAACGCGGTCGATGCAGGAATTTTTGCCGAGACGGCTGGCAACAGCCGGTGGACAGGAATTGCTGCGCTTCCCGCGGATCGTGGCCGATGAGGTGTAAGTAACGTAACAGTGTCGAATTTGCGTAGTCGGCAGGTTCGAAGATGGTGGTTCCCGCAGGTAGACAGGGAACTGGCAGCAAACTTTATCCTAATCCACCGTAAAGCAAGTCGTTGTGTAATCGAAAGCGCCTGTGCCAATCAAGAAACCCGAATCCAAAGCGGCTGCAAAGCCCACTAAAGTTACCACGAAAGCCGAAAAGGCGCTCGACCGGCCAGAAGCGCGCGTGACCAGCGCGCCCGTGGTCAGCCAGACCACCGACGCCGCCACCCTGGCGGCCATCGATACGTCCGGTTATGTCTTGCCGTCGGTAAAAGTGCCAGGCCGCCGCGGCCGCAAGCCAAAAGAATTCCAGCCAGAAAATGATGAAGTCGCCGCCCTGAACGCCGTCGAGCGGGCCGAACTGAAGGCCGTCGACAAGGCCAAGGCCAAGGACCGCAAGGCGAAAGAGCGCGCGCTGCTGAAGGATGCGTTCTCGTCCGACACGGAAGCGAGCGAGGAAGAACTCGAGCGCCGGCGCCAGAAACTCAAGACCCTGATCAAGTTCGGCAAGGAACGCGGTTTCCTCACGTATGCGGAAATCAACGATCACTTGCCCGAAAACATCGTCGATCCGGAAGCCATCGAAGGCATCATCGGTACCTTCAATGACATGGGCATCGCCGTCTACGAACACGCGCCCGATGCGGAAACCTTGTTGTTGTCCGATAACGTTGCCGTCGTCACCAGCGACGACGAGGCGGAAGCGGCGGCCGAGGCCGCATTGTCGACCGTCGATTCCGACTTTGGCCGCACCACCGACCCCGTGCGCATGTACATGCGCGAGATGGGCTCGGTCGAGCTGCTGACGCGCGAAGGCGAGATCGAGATTGCCAAGCGCATCGAAGATGGCTTGAAAGACATGATCCAGGCCATTTCCGCCTGCCCCGTGACGATCGCCGAAATCATCGCCGCCGCCGACCGCATCGCCAACGAAGAGATCAAGATCGACGAAATCGTCGACGGCCTCGTCGATGAAAACGAACCGGTCGCTGCCGCTCCCGTCGTGTCCGCTCCCGTCGAAGAAGACGAGGAAGAAGGCGAAGCGGAAGAAGAGGAAGAGGAAGAAGAGGAAGAAGCGAGCGCTTCGGGCGCCGCCGGCTTCTCGGCCGAACAGCTGGAAACCCTGAAACGTACGGCGCTGGAAAAATTCGCCGTCATTTCGCAGCAGTTCGACAAGATGCGCCGCGCCTTCGAAAAAGAAGGCTACAACTCCAAGCCCTACGCCAAGGCGCAGGAAGCCATTTCGCAAGAGTTGCTGGGCATCCGTTTCACGGCCAAGGTCGTGGAAAAGCTGTGCGACACCCTGCGCGGCCAGGTCGACGAAGTGCGCCATATCGAGAAGCAGATCCTCGACGTGGCCGTGAACCGCTGCGGCATGCCGCGCGCCCACTTCATCAAGGTCTTCCCGGGCAATGAAACCAACCTCGACTGGGTCGATGGCGAAGTCAACGCAGGACACGCCTACAGCGCCATCCTGGGCCGCAACATTCCGACCGTCAAGGAACTTCAGCAGCGCCTGATCGACCTGCAGGCGCGTGTCGTTCTGCCGTTGCCGGACTTGCGCAACATCAACCGCCAGATGGCGGCCGGTGAAATGAAGGCGCGCAAGGCCAAGCGCGAAATGACGGAGGCCAACTTGCGCCTGGTCATTTCGATCGCCAAGAAATACACGAACCGGGGACTGCAATTCCTCGACCTGATCCAGGAAGGCAATATCGGCCTGATGAAGGCCGTCGACAAGTTCGAATACCGCCGCGGCTACAAGTTCTCGACGTATGCGACCTGGTGGATCCGCCAGGCCATCACGCGCTCGATCGCCGACCAGGCGCGCACGATCCGCATTCCCGTGCACATGATCGAGACGATCAACAAGATGAACCGGATTTCCCGCCAAATCCTGCAGGAAACGGGCGCGGAGCCCGATCCGGCCACTCTGGCGATCAAGATGGAAATGCCCGAGGACAAGATCCGCAAGATCATGAAAATCGCCAAGGAACCGATCTCGATGGAAACGCCGATCGGCGACGACGACGATTCCCACCTGGGCGACTTCATCGAGGACAACAACACCCTGGCCCCGGCCGACGCAGCGCTGCACGCGTCCATGCGGGGCGTGGTCAAGGACGTGCTCGATTCCCTGACGCCACGCGAAGCGAAAGTGCTGCGCATGCGTTTCGGCATCGAGATGTCCACCGACCACACCCTGGAAGAAGTGGGCAAGCAATTTGACGTGACGCGCGAGCGCATCCGCCAGATCGAAGCCAAGGCGCTACGCAAGCTGCGTCACCCATCGCGCTCCGACAAGCTGAAAAGCTTCTTGGAAGGCAACTAGAAGCCAATAGGGCTTGACGTACGCCCCTGATACCCCTATCCTCGCGTGTCCGTTTCCAAAACGGCCGCGCGAGGCGGGCATCAACAGCGCCGCCAAGCCGCAGTCCCCGGGCCTCTAGCTCATGCTTGGTTAGAGCAGCGGACTCATAATCCGTTGGTGCCGTGTTCGACTCACGGGAGGCCCACCAGAATTTGCAGCATCGATCGAAGCCCCGGCGGGCCACTGCCGGGGCTTTTTTATTGGCTGGCTGGTTTGAGCGGTTGAGTTGAGGGCCGGGGCGATTGGAGCCGAACGAATGTGAGGGGACCCCGGCGTCTCGCGGCCACATGCAGGAGCGTTTAGCCGGGTCGACCCCGGCTGCGACGATGTGGCTGCTTGTTGGCGGCTGAGTGCCCTATTTGTACGTCTGCTTAGAGATGGACGGCGATACGAGACGCTACCTGAGCGCAGCGCGGGGAGCGGCGCGCAGCGCCGCTAAACTTGTATTAGGGACACTTAAGCACACAGCACGATAAATCATAGCTACGAGTAAGTGCAGGATCGGATTCCGGCTTTGCCTTTTTGCTTATTTTTTGACATCTTTTTCATCCCCTGTTGAGTGTAATTACAAATGTACGTACAATTGTAATTACATCGTTTTCACTTAAGGTTTTTATGCCAGTTCAGCGCAAAACTGCTGTCTTTCAAATTCGAATAGAGCCGGAATTGCTGGCCCGATTTAAGGTTGCTTGTGAGGACGCTGGATTTACCGTTGCAGACGCTTTGCGGAGCTACATGCTGCGTCGAGCCGATATTCATGATGAACACCACCAGGGTGCTCCGCAACCTCAGTCTCAGCCTGTTGTAAAGGATGAGAGGTTGCGAGCGTATGAGGCAAAGAAGGAAGCGCGCCGGCAAGTCCGTGCAAGGAAGTAATTATTATGCAATGTCATTTCTCCCACATGCTGGGTCTTGCAGATCAAATTAATTCTGCAAGTGACCCGTCCGCGGAACTTCGGGCCGCTCTCGTAATCTTGCTTTCTATGGTAAAGTCGGCCGATCCCGTTGAGGTCTCCTCTGCCGTTGAAAAAGCCATGATCGAGTATCGAAGCAAGGCGCTGAACTGAGTAGAGAAGGTGTCTCATAATCCATTAGTGCCGTGTTCGATTCACGTGAGCTCCACCAGAATTGAGCCGTAATAGAACAAGCCCCGGCGGGCCACTGCCGGGGCTTTTTTCATGCTGTCGTACAATCTCGGCATTGCGATTTATCAAGGATAAGACGAGATGACGGCTGAAGTGAAGATTGACGATATCGTGGTCGGTGACGGCAAGGCGGCGGCGCGTGGTGCGCTGGTGACGGCGCATTACCGGGGCTGGCTGGAAGATGGCACGGAGTTTGACTCGTCGCACAAGCGGGGCGAGCCGTTTCGCTGTGTGTTGAGCAATAACAAGGTCATCCAGGGCTGGATTCTGGGTTTGCACGGCATGCAGGTGGGCGGCACGCGCAAGCTGTGGGTGCCGGCGGCGCTGGCGTATGGCGAGCGGCAGGTGGGCTTGATACCGCCGAACTCCAATTTGATCTTCGAGATCGAATTGCTGGAAGTGCTGACGCGCGATTGATCGCTTGACGCGCAATCAGGCGGGCAGGGCGCTTGCCTTCACTCTACGCGAGTAGCGGCGTGTTGTCGTGCCGCTGCCAGCGTATTTCAGGTGGTGCGCTTGTGGAAGATCAAGCCTGTTTCAAGTTGACCTGCATCACGTCCAGCGCCGGCACGATGTCGTGCAGGCTGGCGACTTCAAAGGTCGGGATGGCGGCCGAGGTATTGGCCATGCTGTCCGGGTTGAACCAGCAGCTGTCTATGCCGTAGCGGTTGGCACCGAGGATGTCGGCGTCCAGGCGGTCGCCGATGATGATGGTCGTTTCCTTGTTGAATGCGCGCGCCATGTTGGCCGCGTATTCGAAGAAGCGCACGTCCGGCTTGGCGTGGCCGCAGGCTTCGGAGGTGGCGACGAAGGAAATGTAGTCGCTCAGGCCGGAGGCGGCGATGCGGCGGCTCTGGATGGACTCGACGCCGTTGGTGATGATGCCCACTTCGCCGATGCGCGACAGCGTTTCGCACACTTGCTTGGCGCCATCGATGAGCACGACCGTGTCCGGCAGCGATTCCAGATACAAACGGCTGGCCAGTTCCGGGTCGATGGCGATACCGTTCAGTGCGAACGTCTTGCGGAAGCGCTCCACCTTCAGGAAATCCTTGCTCACCTCACCCGTCTCGAAACGTTTCCACAGGTCGACGTTGATCGCCTGGTACTGGGTAAACAGTGCGTCGATGCCGTCGCGCAAGCCCAGTTCGTGCATGGTGTGCAGGAAGGAGCGTTTTTCGGACGCCCGGAAGTCGAGCAGGGTATCGTCGAGGTCAAACAGGAATAGCTGGTAGGTCATGGTATGTATTGAAAGCGTGGAACTTGTCTTGCATCGTAGCACGTAGCGCTGAGTTCGGTTGGTCGTGCCCTGCGCGGGCGATCCGCTACAATCGCTGCCAGACCCGTCACTTTCACTTCATTCCTTTCATGACCCAGCTCTCCGTCAACGTCAATAAAATCGCCCTGCTGCGCAATTCGCGCGGCCGCAATTTCCCCGATCTGCTCGCGTTTTCCACGCGCTTTCTCGACCTGGGCGCCGCCGGCATTACCTTGCACCCGCGTCCGGACCAGCGCCATGCGCGCTACGATGATGTTGCCGCTTTGCAGCGCCTGTGCGCGGAGCGGGGACGCGAGCTGAACGTGGAGGGCTATCCGGCGGCGGATTTTCTGGAGGTGGTGAAAAGCGCGCGCCCGGCGCAATGCACCCTGGTGCCCGACATGCCGGGCCAGCTGACGTCCGATCACGGCTGGGACATCGAACGGCATGCGGCGCTGTTGCGTCCCGTCATTGCGGAATTGAATGACCTGAGCATCCGCGTCAGCCTGTTTGTCGATGCCGACTACCCGGCGCTGGAATGGGCGCGTGAGGTGGGCGCGGCGCGGATCGAGCTGTACACGGAACGGTTTGCCGAGAGTTATGGCGGTGCGCAGGCCGAGACCGTGTTTGACACGTATCGGCAGGCGGCGCGGCGGGCGCAGGCGCTGGGCCTGGGCGTGAATGCGGGGCACGACCTCGATTTGCACAACCTGGCGCGCTTCCTGGACATTCCCGGCATCCTGGAGGTGTCGATCGGCCACGCGCTGGTGGTCGAGTGCCTCGAACTGGGCATAGACACGGTGCTGGGCCGCTACCTTGAGATCTGTCAATCGTAGGGGATTTGGGCGGCGGCCGGCCGCTGCAGCCTGAGCCGGACTGGCCCTTCTTCGATGCCGATTTCGCCATCCCGGCAGAAATGCTGGCGCAGGTGCAAGTGCAAGCGATTACATATCCACCCACCAGTTAAGCAAGGTTTCATCATCGTCGTCATCGAGGTTGGCGTAGATGTTGGCGAAGTACCATTCCACGCCCGTCGCCGTGCGGAAGGCGTCGAAGGGGCCGTTGACGTTGTAGATGCCGTGGTGTCCCGGCACGCTGAAGGTGAGATTGCCCTTGTACTGGCCGTCCAAGGTGCCGCCCAGCTGGTCTTGCACGTCGCGTGCGAGCTGGTCCACTGCTTCTTGCGGCACATCGTCGGCATAGATTTGGATGCAGAAGTTACCGCCGCGCTTTAATACTTCGGCGGGGGCGAGCGGGTCGGCGATGCTGACGATGTCGCCGCGCGCCAGGTTCAGGGTCAGGCCGGGCGAGGCCAGCAGTTCGTAGACGTGCTCGTCAATCTGGCGCGCCGGCAGGGTTTCATACACGGGGCCGCTGGTGTTTTCGCCTGCCAGTACGCGGATGTGCGGCAAGCCTTCGCAATTGATGTCTTCCATTTATTCTTTCATAGTGCCGGCGCGATGTGTTGCGGGTCGCGCCAGGATGGGGGGTATGACAATATTGTACCGGGGTACGTGCCATCTGGCTGGGGATGCAACGGTGCAAACGGGGAGCGGCAATGGGGAACGCGCTACGGGCAGGCGGCTTTTTACGTGCCCCGTGCGTCTGGACATGACTGGCGAGGGCGCATGGTCCGGAATGAAAAAAGCACGCCGAAGCGTGCTTTTACTGATGACCTGGCGCTGATTACTTAGTTATGTGCGCTGATGCCGCTACGGAACTGTTCGAAACCGGCGCGCGCTGCCTTGTAGCAATTGCCAGCTGCCGCTTCCAGGCCTTCGCGGTCGAGCACTTCGACCGTGCCGCGGCGATACTGGATCAAGCCTTCGTCCTGCAGCTTGCGGGCCGTGACGGTGACGCTTTCGCGGCGCACGCCCAGCATGTTGGCCATGGTGTCTTGCGTCACCTTCAGTTCGTTCGACAGGGAACGGTCGAGGCGGTCCAGCAGCCAGCGGCACAGTTTTTGTTCGATGCTGCAATGACGGCCGCCCACCACGTTTTGTGCCATTTGCGCAAACATGGCGCTGGTGTAGCGCATCAGCAATTGCGCCAGCGCGCCGCCTTCATTGAACACTTCACGCAGGAAGGCGGTTTTCAGGCGATAACCATAACCGGCCGTCTGCACGATGGCGGTGCAAGTGGCGCGCTCGGCTTCATACAGCACCACGCCGGCGACACCTTCGCGGCCGATGACGGCGATCTCGGTGGTGGCGCCGTCTTCCATCACATACAGCAGGGAAACGATGGCGTTGGTGGGGAAGTACGTGTATTCAATCTTGCCGCCGCAATCGAACAGGTGCTTGCCGGCTGGCAAAGCGACCAGTTCCAGTTGGCAAAACAGGCGCTCCAGATCGGCGCGCGACAAGGCGCGCAGCAATTCGTTCTGTTGCGCGCCCGTGATGCTGATCATGGGCGTAGCCGGTGCGGCCTGCCAGTTGTGCTGGGCAGCGGCGTGGCTATTCGTGGCTGGTGTCAGGTTGCTATAAGCTTTGTACATGGTAGGGCCTCGTCTTCTGATTTTGTTGGATGGCGCTGCTTTTCTGGCTTGCTAGCGTTGTGCTGAATCTTGTATCCACTATAGGGCCAGGGGGCGCCGCCGGGCATCGGATGAGCCGACGTGCTTATGTAGGCTAGGAACATTGCCTCGTGTCATCCGACTCCTACGCTGTTTTTTCATTTTTTTGCGGACACAACGGCACTGGGGCAAAAAATACGCAGGCTGCCCGCGACACGCGAACTTTGGCCGCATGCCGCGGTCAAACCACTCTACGCCATAGTGCGATGGTGATAAAATATTGCCTTGTGGAAATTGAATCGTATTTCGGCAGGAGTCCTTGCTCCCCATTACCGATCACTTTCGCTTCAACCCGCCCTCACTGACCGCGCCGTGCATTGATTGGCGCGCGCCTGTCTACTCCCGCTTACCCGTTTAATGAAGGAAAGCAACGCATGAAATGGTTTTTTGATCTGAAAATTGCCACCAAGCTGATCTTGTCGTTTGGCGCCGTGCTGCTGTTGACGGCCGCGCTGGGCGTGTCGGCGATTTTTTCCATGGCGCGCATCAACGCCGCGTCGACGGATCTGTCCGCCAACTGGATGCCCAGCGTGCTGGCGGCCATGTCCATGCGCAGCGATGTCAGCGATTTCCGCCGCTGGGAACTGGCGCACATGCTGGCCGCGCAGGATGCCGACATGGCGCAGAACGAAACGCGCATGACGGAAACGCAGGCCAAGCTGAAGACGGATGCCGACAACTATCGCCGCCTGATTTCAGAACCGGGCGAGAAGGACGTGTTCGAGCGCTTCCTGGCGCTCAACGATGAATTCATGCGCCTGCACGCAACCATGCTGAGCCTGTCGCGCGAGATGAAGAAGGAAGAGGCGCGCGCGCTGGCCGTGGGACCGTCGGCCAAGGTCATGACGGACATGATGGCGGCGCTCGATAAACTGGTGTCGATCAATACGGACGGCGGCATGCGCTCGAGCGCCGGCGCCGATGCAACGTATGCGGCCTCGCGCGCCAGCCTGATCGGCTTGGTGGTGGGCATCGTCGTCATCGGCATGCTGCTGGCACTGTGGGTGGCGCGCAGCGTGGCGCGTCCGCTGATCGAAGCCGTCGGCGTGGCGCGCCAGGTGGCGGCCGGCGACTTGACGGCGCATATCGTTGTGCGATCGCAAGACGAAACGGGGCAGTTGATGCAAGCGCTGAAGGACATGAATGCCAGTTTGCAGAGCCTGGTGGGCCAGGTGCGCAGCGGTACCGATACCATCGCCACGGCGTCGAGCCAGATTGCCGCCGGCAACCAGGATCTGTCGTCGCGCACGGAAGAGCAGGCCAGTTCGCTGGAAGAAACGGCCTCGTCGATGGAGGAGCTGACGTCGACCGTGAAGCAGAATGCGGACAATGCGCGCCAGGCCAACACCATGGCGCTGACCTCGTCGAGTATCGCCATCGAGGGCGGCAAGGTCGTCCGCGAAGTGGTGGGCACGATGGCGTCGATCAACGCCTCGTCGCACAAGATCGTCGACATCATCGCCGTCATCGACGGCATTGCGTTCCAGACCAATATCCTGGCCCTGAATGCGGCAGTCGAGGCCGCGCGCGCAGGCGAGCAGGGACGCGGCTTTGCCGTCGTCGCCACGGAAGTGCGCAATCTGGCGCAACGCTCGGCCGCGGCGGCCAAGGATATCAAGGTCCTGATCGGCGATTCGGTCGAGAAAGTCGAGGCGGGCTCGAAACTGGTGGACCAGGCGGGCCGCACGATGGATGACATCGTTGCCAGCATCACCCGCGTGACGGACATCATGAGCGAGATCACGGCCGCCAGCAGCGAGCAGAGCGCCGGTATCGAGCAGGTTAACCAGGCCATCGCCCAGATGGATCAGGTAACGCAGCAAAATGCGGCCTTGGTGGAAGAGGCGGCGGCAGCGGCCGAATCGATGCAGGAGCAGGCCGCCAGCCTGAGCGAGGTGGTCAGCATCTTCAAGCTCGACGTGGCCAGCGCCGCCGCAAGCCGGCCGCGCGCGCCTGTCAAGGCTGTCAAGGCGCCTGCTGCCGCGGCGCCGGCACCTGTGCCGCGTCAACTGGCCAGCACGGCGCGCCGCGCGGCGCCAGTGGATGAGTGGGAAAGCTTTTAATTTAAGCGCGCTTGCGCGGTTTCTTGACGCCCTGGGTGGCGGGCGCGGCAGCAGTTTGCTGGCGCTGTTGCCACGCCCTCAGGGCATCTTCGTAGGCGGCCAGGTCTTCCTGGTACATTTCCAGTACGCAAAAAGTGCAACCGCTGTGGCAGCACTCGTCATTGCCCGGTTTGCTGGGCGGCTGCGGTTGCGGATCGTGGGGGAAAGGCGGGGTGGGCATGGTAAGGGCAGGGACGGCGGAGCTGGCATCGGAGCTGGCATGATACGGCATCCCGGCAGGCTATTGCTGGAACGCTTTTTGCTCAAAAATCACGGTTTCCGTGTACAGTTGCGGTGAATTAGGGTATCGTTTACAGCACTGATATTGTATCTTCTGCGCGCGATGTTCCGCCGGCGCGATCTCCGCCGCCATCGCAGCACATCTCTTCGACGCTCCCGCATACGCCATACAGCATGTCCCGGAGCACGGAGGTGCCGCAAGAACAATGATCCATGGCTTGCAAGACGGAGCTGCCTGTGCCCCGAAATGTTGTTTATTGAGAAAGCATGGCTTCCGCAGTGCGGAGGCACACCAGAAAATTTATGTCTGAAACCGAATCGACTCCTACGCCCAGCCCGGCGATTGCCCCTGACGCGGCGCCCGCCGCCGCTGCACCTGCACCTGCACCTGCACCTGCACCTGCCGCATCCGCTGCTCCCAGCCTGACCTTTGCCGACTTTGGCCTCGCGCCTGAAATCCAGCGCGCATTGACCGACCAGGGTTATACCCATCCGACACCGATCCAGGAACAAGCGATCCCCGTGGTGCTGCAAGGCCGCGATGTGATGGGTGCCGCGCAAACGGGCACCGGCAAGACGGCCGGTTTTTCCTTGCCGATCATCCAGTTGCTGATGGCGCATGCCAGCAGCAGCATGTCGCCGGCACGCCATCCGGTGCGCGCGCTGATCCTCACGCCGACCCGCGAACTGGCGGTGCAGGTGGCCGAAAACGTCAAGGCCTACGCCAAGCACACGCCGCTGCGTTCGACCGTCGTCTTCGGCGGCATGGACATGAAGCCGCAAACCGTCATCCTGCGCGGCGGCGTGGAAATCGTCATCGCCACGCCGGGCCGCCTGCTCGACCATATCGAGCAAAAGAACATCAGCCTGAGCCAGGTGCAGATGCTGGTCATGGATGAAGCGGACCGCATGCTGGACATGGGTTTCCTGCCCGACTTGCAACGCATCATCAACTTGCTGCCGAAACAGCGCCAGAACCTGATGTTCTCGGCCACGTTCTCGCCGGAAATCAAGAAGCTGGCCGCCACCTTCCTCAACGATCCGCTGACGATCGAAGTGGCGCGCAGCAACCAGACGGCCGACAAGGTCACGCAAGTGGTCTACAAGGTGACGGAAGACCAGAAGCATGCCCTGGTCGCCCATCTGCTGCGCCAGCGCGACCTGAAGCAGGTCATCGTGTTTTCGAACACCAAGATCGGTGCCTCGCGCCTGGCCCGCGTGCTGGAGCAGGAAGGCATGAGCGCCACGGCGATTCACGGCGACAAGAGCCAGCAGGAACGCATGGCGGCGCTGGAATCGTTCAAGAAGGGCGAGATCGACGTCCTGGTGGCCACCGACGTGGCGGCGCGCGGCCTGGATATTTCCGACCTGCCTTGCGTCATCAATTTCGACTTGCCGTACAACGCGGAGGACTATGTGCACCGCATCGGCCGCACGGGCCGCGCCGGCGCCTCGGGTGACGCCATATCGATCTACTCGGATAAAGACGAGCGCTTGCTGGCCGATATCGAGAAACTCATCAAGCAAAGCATCAAGCGCGGTGAATTGACGGGCTTCAACCCGGCGCCTGCCCGCAGCAGCGACAGCGAGCGCCGTCCGCCGCGCCGCAGCGAAGGTGGCGAGGCACGTCCCGCGCGCGCCCCCGAGAGCCGCCATGCCAGCGACAGCCGCGACAGCCGCTCCGCCGAGCGCAGCCCGCGTCCCGCCTTCGGTCCCGGCGCCCGCCGCGAAAAGGCCGATCCCTGGTTCCTGAAGCCTTATGAGCCTGCCAAGGCGGCGGCTCCCGCTGCCGCCAGCATGGCGCCTGCCGCGGCCAAGCCGAAGCAGAAGGTGGCGGCGTTGCTGGGTGGATTGTTGAAGAGCTGATATCTTTTGAAGCCGTATTTTCATACGGCTATTCCATTGAGTTCCTTTTTGCCCTCATTTTATGTGGGTAGTGGCAGGAAAGAGTGGTTTTGCTATATTTCCTGTCAAATCGATTTGCACCGCTTAATAGCACCGTGGTACGCGGCAGTGAGCTGTAGCAGAGAAGCGCAGCTGTGCGAATGTATGGAGCCCTCGAGACAGTGAGCGTCGCTGGCCGCAAACCGCGACGCGCAGCCGGTTTGATCGGTGTTCTGGCCACTTTCAGCTTCTGCCTATGCGCCACCTGAATCCTGCATTTTCTGCATGGATTGTTTGCGTCGGTGCCAACCCACTTTGTAACAAATATATCCAATTGTAAGATTTATCTTTACGTGTGCTAATCATGTTTATCCTGCATGATATTATGCGTGTAGTATGATTTGCACCTCAATAATTTCATTTATGATAACTTTTATCAATAATTCCTGTCAATATACTTCAGTATTTTATTGATATTATTGCGATTTTATTTTCAAGCTCTTATTGTGTTTTTTTTGCTTCCTTGGAAATAATGCAATAATGTAAAGTGGTTATGGTCGGGGTTTGTATTTTCGTATAAAATGTCAGGCCCTTCAATTTTGAGGTTTTTTTGTCAAGGGTGAGCAGCGACGTTTCAATGAATTGCACGCCCTTATGTTCCTCATGGCGCTTCCATTACCCGCTTAGAGACCTGCTATTTATTCCCGTTCTGAAGCTATTTTTTATTGAAATTCGAGAGATCAACGAGTACTTGAAATGCCGTCATCGGAGGACATCGCGTGATTGAATTTTCATGTGTATTGCCAATATTAATAACAGAAAAGGGTTAAAAAACAATGCAGTCCTCGGGTTTTTCTTCGTCAGCCGTTTTTTTTATTGCTACCTTTCTCTTGGGGTGTGGCAACAATAATGCTGAAGTTCCTCGTGTGGCGGAAGGGAGTCCTGATGCTCGGGCTACCGCTCTGGTACAGAAAATGACGCTGGAAGAGAAAATCCAATTGGTCCATGGGATCGGGCCCGGCGCCTCGCCATTGAATGGCGCGGGCTATATTCCTGGTATCAAGCGCCTTGGTATTCCAGATATCAACATGGCTGATTCTTCGACCAGCGTCCGGGTTGCAAATGTGAATGCGACGGTGATGCCATCGACATTGGCCCTCGCTGCCAGCTGGGATCGGGATATGGCATTTGAGTACGGCGCTTTAATCGGACGAGAGTTGCGTACGTTGGGCTTTGCTGAGGGGCTTGGGGGCGGTATTAACTTGATCCGGGAACCAAGGAACGGCCGTACTTTTGAATATTTGGGCGAGGATCCCGTACTGGCTGGGTATCTTTTGGCTCAGCGCACGCTAGGTACTCAGCAGCAGAAGGTTATCGCTACGGTCAAGCATTTTGCATTGAATAACCAAGAAACAAACCGGTTTACTTCGGACTCGGTGGTCGATGAGCGGACTATGCGGCAACTATACCTGCTCGGATTTGAAATAGCGATTAAGGATGGTCAGCCTGGCAATGTCATGTGTGCTTATAACTATGTCAATGGGGTCAAGGCATGTGAAAATTCTTATCTCCTGAATTCCGTGTTGAAAAATGAGTGGGGATTCAAGGGATACGTGCAGTCCGACTGGAGTTTCGCTGTCAGTGATACCGTGAGGGCAGCTAACGCTGGATTGGATGAAGAGCAACCAGGCTCGCTGGATGATGCTGTAGGCGCTGGTGGCGAGCCTACGTACTTTAATCAGAAACTGAAATCTGCAATTGCTGCTGACCTCGTTTCCATGAGCAGGCTGGATAATATGGTGACACGGAAGCTGCGAACGCTGTTTCAGGTGGGCATTATGGACTCTCCACCAGTTCCTGGTGGCATCATAAATCGCGCCGATGGACGTACAGTCGCCAAAAAAGTGGCCGACGCTTCTATTGTTTTGTTAAAAAATCAAGGCGAAAATGGTGAGGCCAAAAGACTTCTTCCGCTTGATAGCAAGGCTGTAAGATCTATCGTCGTCATCGGTGCGCACGCTTCTGTCGGCGTAATGGCAGGAGGTGGCTCTGGTGGTCCTTTTGCTTCAGTGAACAATCCCGTGGCCTGCTTATTGCCTGAAAAAATGTTTTCGGAGTGTGCTCCATATTCGTCCTCATCGCCATTGCAGGCAATCAAGGCCAAGGCTGGGCTTGCTCAAGTTCGTTATTTTGATGGCAATGATACCCGTGCGGCCTCGGATGCTGCAGCGACTGCTGACGTGGCCATTATTTTTGCTTCACAGTTCAGCGGCGAAGGGCGGGATCTGGTTTCGTTGGCGTTGCCAGACCAGCATACCGATCCCGCCAATCAATCTTACGATCAACGTGCATTGATCGAGGCTGTGGCGAAAAAGAATCCTCGTACTGTGGTCGTACTGGAAAACGGTACCGCAGTGACTATGCCATGGCTGAATACCGTTTCTGCGGTGCTGGCTTCGTGGTACCCAGGAGATAGCGGAGGAGAGTCCATCGCTGATATCTTGTTTGGTGATGTTAACCCCTCGGGAAAGTTACCTATCTCTTTCCCCAGGATGGAACAAGATTTACCTCAGAAAAATATTTCATCAAGCAATTTAAGTGTCAGATATAACGAAGGGCTGATGATGGGGTATCGATGGTACGATCATCACAAGATCGAACCATTGTTCGAATTTGGTTACGGATTGTCATACACCAGTTTTGATTATTCGGATTTGAAAACTGAGTTAACTCAGAATGATGACGTGAAGATCAGCTTTAGTCTGAAAAATACTGGCAGCCGCAGCGGCGCCGAAGTCATGCAAATTTATGCATCCATACCATTCGATGGTGAACCGCCGCAACGTCTTGTAGGGTGGGAGAAGGTGCATTTGCATAGCGGCCAGCAACGAACTGTGGAGTTGACAATTGCGCGGGAGCGTTTGCAGGTATGGGATGCACTAAAGCGGCAATGGTTTATACCCAAAGGAAATTACGAGTTTCGTGTCGCAAATTCATCAAGGGCCCGTAACATATTACGCAACACCAAGTCATTATAAATAGAGTAATTTTTTAGTGTTGATGATTGAGTTTTACATTTAGAAAAATCAAATTAATGATTTCCTTTTTTTACGGGGATTGGATGTGATTTCCCGACAGAAGTTGAATGTTGTATACCTTATGGGGAATCAGGGCGTTAATTATTTGATGCCGCTTTTGGTTTTCCCATTTTTAATGCATACCTTGGGGCCATTGAAATTTGGTATTCTTAGTTTTTCTTTGGCAACAATGCAGTTTTTGATCTTGCTGACCGACTTTGGTTTTAATTATAGCGCGACAAAGAGTATTTCAATAGCGGGAAAAGACAAGCGTATTATTTCGGATGTCTTTTTTCGCACCATGTGGGCGAAAGCAATATTAAGTGTCATTTCATTATTTGTGATGTTGTTTTTGATTGTGGTATTTGATGCTTACGGTGCAATAAAAGAGTTGTTATTTATAAATTTTATAGCGGTAATTGGCACAGTAATATATCCTATTTGGTTATTTCAAGGGCTGGAAAAGATGGGTTCCATTACCGCTTTTTCCATCTTGTCACGTGCATGCGTATTGATATCATTTTATTTCTTGGTGAACGGCGAAGGCGACATCAATATGGCGATGTTCTTGCTGGCTGTTCCTAATGTACTGGCCGGAATATTTGCGATCTTGACGATATATCATGGACGTCTTGTGTTTTGGGTGAAATTTTCATTTCTGGAAATTCGGAAATCATTTTTGGAAGGTGTCCAGGTATTTTCATCGACACTGTTAACCAGTATGTATACGCTGATGACGCCGGTAGTAGTCGGATTTGTTGCTGGGCCGGAATCGGTCGGATACTTGAATGTCGCAAATACCGTCAAGCAGGCGGTGTGTGGATTATTTTCTCCCATTTTACAAGCATATTTCCCCAAAGTGAACGCCTTGTATATTGATCAACCGGAGGCTTCTCGGGCGTTGGCGACAAAGATATTAAAGTGGATGGCATTGATGCTGCTTGTGATTTCTTTGGTTTTGTTTCTCATATCGGAAATTCTCATTGAAAAAGCATTTGGAGTGAAGTATTTGGCTGCTATCCCGGCATTAAAAGTGCTTGCCTTTGCACCACTTTTTATTCTGATAAATTCGGTGATGGGATTGTTGTTCATGATTCCTCGCGGCGATATGAGAGGTTATCTGGGATCGATTTTTTCTGGAGCAGCAGTGAGTTTGGTAATTGTGGCGCCGGCGGCATACTATCTCAAAGAAACGGGTGGCGCTGTGACATTGCTGGCGGTAGAGCTGGTAGTGGGCTTCTGTATGGCATTACGCATACGCAGTTATAAAAATTAGGAATTAGCAAGGAAAATGAATATATCAATAATTATTCCTTACTGGAAACGTGAAAAACAGATAGAACTGATGTTTTCCAGTCTGGCTAAACAGATACCGTCGGGCATAGAGACTGAAGTCTTGGTATGTGACAGCCATAGTGGTGGACAAATTGAAGAAATCATCATGCGTGCCCGGGAAGTTCATCCGTGTTTGAATATCCGTCATTTGCAATGTGAAAATATTGTTGCACAAAAAAGAAATGTCGGCATCCGCGAGGCTCGTCATGATTTGTTGATTTTTCTTGATGATGACTGTGTTCCGCAAGCTGACTACTTGAAGAATGTTTTTCTTGATGTGGGTAACAATCCAGGCGTCATATTGTGTGGCGAAATTCGATTCCCCGCCAGTCTGGTAGAAGGCAGTAATTATTATCGTTATCGGGATTCAAAACATCCTACTTTTTCATCTCGACCATTTCGGGAGTTGGATCAGTGGAGTTTTGTTTCCATGAATATGGTAGCAAAAAAGACAGATTTGATACAGGCAGGTTTGTTTTATGATGAGCGTTTTATTGGTTACGGTTGCGAGGATCATGAATTTCCATGGCGTATACTCAAGGCCGGGATGAAAATCAGGATGGGAAGGTTTTGTATTGATCATCACGAATATGATGGTGATATTGTCAAGTATAAACGAAAAATATTTTGCACGGCACGTGATGGAATGTACATGCTCTCATGTTTAGCGCCAGAAATCGTGCAGTCGCATCGAAAACTGAGGATGATCGAGACGATCTATTCTGTAAAAGACATTTCGACTGTATTGGCAAGAACGCTTTTCTCGATTCTGTTTAATCGTTATTTTTGTCGTGCCGTTGAGTTATTTTTGCAAAAAACAGATGCCAAAAGAAATTTCTATTTTTCACGAGCATATCGTTATGTTTTGTTATGCAATTATCTCGCCGGAGTCAGATCGCGTGAGGATCGCCTGACGCAGGCTAGTGTTGGGGCGGGATGGTATGACTAAAGTCTATAATGTATTGATATCGTTGCTCATATGGTCATTTTTCCTTCATTTATTGAGGAACGTAAATAGTGCATATGTTGCAATTCAGGGTATTATTTTTTTTGCGACTTGTGCCTGGTTTTATGTGAGCTATAAGTTGACAAAGAGTGATGTCATTGCTATTGCGATACTTTGCTGTGTATTCTTTTATGTTTTGTTATTGTCCGTTATTTACAATGATGATTATGGTGGTGCTGCACTCGGTATATTCCGTTTCTCAAGCTTGATTATGGCATTTTTGAGTGCATTAATGGTTGTCCGGAGCGATAAAATCGATGTATTTTGGATGATTTTTAGTCAGTTTATGGCATTGTGTGCCCTGTCATTATATTTTCAATTTATCTTCGGTCCCATTGACTGGTTTGCTGAGTCAAGTGAACGAGCTGGTTTTTCTCGATATGCATCACTCGCAGGAAGCCTGACCGTGTACGGAGTAATTTGTGGGATGGCCATAATATCAAGCTATTTTTATTTTCAGGGATGGAAAAGAATATTGCTGATATCCATAATCGTTTCTGGCGGCTTTATTTCTCTGCAGAAGGCTGCAATTGCAAATATTTTCATCGCAGCGGTAGGTATTGCGATAATTGAAAAAGTTTCTTTTAAGCAGCTGTTTAAGATTGGCTTGATTGTATTAGTCATTGGTGCAGTTGTTTTGTGGAGCACAGGACTATATGATATTGCTGAAGTAGGATTTAAGAGTTCGCTAGGTGCCGCGGGTGAGGACGTTCAATCCGATGTATCCCTCTTGCAAAGTGCATTTGATCGCATCATTGAATTGCCTGGTATTGTCTTCGATTTTTACGGATTGAACAGGCTGTTCTGGGGCATGGGTGTATTTGGCGGTTCTGGATCTCTCGGTTATCCCGATTTGCCAATGATGCATAATGCATATTTTGATATAATTTCAATTGCAGGATTGCCATTGTTTAGTGCCTTGTTGATTTATTTCATCACGTTGATTTATAAAGTAACTTATTACTTCGACACGTTGATGAGCGCTGATGTAGATCGAAAAGCGACAGTGCTGATTTTCCTCATGTCCATGCTGAATATGCTTTTTGCAAGTGGGAATTTTTTCCAGCCAGTAATTGCGATTATTTTATGGGTGTCGGTGATATATGTGGCGCGTATGCGCAACCGTACCTGACGTGTCATGTTAATTATTTATAGAGAAAAATATTATGTTTAAAGACAAGGTGTTGTTGATTACTGGCGGAACAGGTTCATTCGGAAACGCTGTATTGAAGCGTTTTTTGGATACATCTATCGGTGAGATTCGGATTTTCAGCCGAGATGAAAAGAAGCAGGATGACATGCGTAAGAAGTACAATCATCCGAAGCTGAAATTTTATATTGGCGATGTGCGTGACTATTCCAGTGTTCTCAATGCCACACGTGGGGTTGATTTTATTTTTCATGCTGCGGCATTAAAGCAGGTTCCATCGTGTGAATTTCATCCAATGGAAGCTGTCAAGACGAATATCATCGGAACTGAAAACTTGCTGGAGGCGGCAATTCAGAATGGCGTGCGCCGCGTAGTCTGTCTTAGCACGGACAAGGCTGCCTACCCGATTAATGCCATGGGCATCTCCAAAGCCATGATGGAAAAGGTCATGGTAGCCAAGTCTCGCAATGTGGATGATGCAAAGACGGTCATTTGCGGTACCCGCTACGGCAATGTGATGGCATCGCGCGGTTCTGTTATCCCGTTGTTTGTCGATCAGATACGAGCCGGGGCCGCGCTCACCATTACTGACCCGGCGATGACGCGTTTTATGATGACCCTGGAAGATGCCGTTGATTTGGTGCTGTACGCTTTCGAGCATGGCAGCAATGGTGACATTTTTGTGCAAAAGGCGCCAGCTGCCACAGTTGATACACTCGTGCAAGCATTGTTGGGATTGCTGGACAAGGCTGGCCATCAGGTGGATATCATCGGCACGCGCCATGGAGAGAAGCTTTACGAAACTTTACTCAGCCGTGAAGAAATGGCTGCGGCGGAGGATCGGGGAGATTATTTCCGTGTTCCCCCTGATCTAAGGGATTTGAATTACGGAAAATTTGTCGAGCACGGCGAGCAGAAGATTTCGACCGCAGAGGACTATAACTCGCACAATACGCATCGCCTTGACGTGAAGGGCATGCAGGCACTCCTGATGAAACTGGAATTCATCAAGAGTATTGTCCGCGGCGAAAATGCTGTTGCAGAAAGTTGATGTCATGAAAGTACTTGTTACTGGCGCAAATGGTTTTATCGGCAAGAATTTGTTGATTCGCTTGCGTGAGCGCGGCGACATTGATGTCCTTACTTTCGTACATGGGGAAGTGCTGTCTTCCTTGGCAGAGAAGGTGGCCGAGGCCGACTTCATTTTTCACTTGGCTGGCGTAAATCGGCCGCAAAATGAAGCCGAGTTTGTCGAGGGAAATGCCGACCTGACGCAGCGCCTTTGTGAAATCGTACGCGCTGATGGACGTGGTGTCCCTGTCCTGTATACCTCGTCTTCCCAGGCAAGTCGCGACAATCCATATGGCGTCAGCAAGCGTAGCGCGGAAGATGCGTTGCGGGCGCTGTCGTCTGAGGGCTTGGCGCGAACCTATATATATCGCTTGCCGAATGTGTTCGGTAAATGGTGCCGGCCTAATTACAATTCTGCTGTCGCGACATTTTCGTACAATATTGCGCATGGTTTGCCGATTCAGATCAATGACCCGGCCGTGCCGTTGCAGTTGGTATATGTCGATGATGTGATTACTGACTTTTTGCGCGTACTCGATACTCAGCCAGCGGCCGGAGAGTGCGAGGTCGCGCCTGTCTATGCAATTACTGTGGGTGCACTTGCTCAACAGCTGCAGGCGTTTCGTGACAGCCGTACGTCCATGGTCACCGAGGCTGTGGGGACAGGTCTGATACGCGCCTTGTATTCCACCTATATCAGTTATTTCACCCCGGAGCAGTTTGCATACCCTTTGGTCCGCCATGCGGATCCGCGCGGCGTATTCGTCGAGATGCTCAAAACCCGCGATGCTGGGCAATTTTCCTACTTCACGGCACATCCCGGGATTACCCGTGGTGGACATTATCACCATACCAAGACAGAAAAATTTCTTGTCATAAAAGGACGTGCACGGTTTGGATTCCGTCAGATCGATACTGGCGAAACCTATACGCTGCTTACGGACGGCGAGACTCCGCAAGTTGTGGAAACCATTCCTGGATGGTCGCACGACATTACCAATATCGGTGAGGAGGAAATGATCGTGATGCTGTGGGCGAATGAGATATTTGACCGGGCACATCCAGACACTATCACTTACAAGGTTTAAAGATGAAAAAATTAAAAGTAATGACAGTGGTTGGCACACGTCCGGAAATCATTCGCTTGTCGCGTGTCATGGCCATGCTGGATCGGCATTGCGATCATGTGATCGCCCATACCGGACAGAATTATGATTACGAGCTAAATGAGATTTTTTTCCAGGATCTGGAAGTGCGCAAGCCCGATCATTTTTTGAATGCTGCAGGAAGCAACGCGGCAGAAACCATCGGAAAAGTCATCATCGCGGTCGACGCGGTGCTGGAGCAGGAACGACCGGATGCCGTGTTGATCTTAGGAGATACGAATAGTTGTCTGGCTGCGATTCCTGCCAAGCGTCGCAAGATCCCTATTTTTCATATGGAGGCGGGTAATCGTTGTTTCGATCAGCGGGTACCAGAAGAGACGAATCGCAAGATTGTCGACCATACTGCCGATATCAATATGACCTATAGCGATATCGCACGCGAGTACCTGTTACGCGAAGGTTTGCCGCCCGACCGCATTATCAAGACTGGTAGTCCGATGTTTGAGGTCCTGCACCATTATATGCCAGGCATTGATGCCTCGGACGCGTTGGCACGCCTCGACTTGGAGGAGGGACAGTACTTTGTGGTCAGCGCACATCGTGAGGAAAATATCGATTCAGATGTCAATTTTCTCAAGCTGATGCAGGCACTGAATCTGGTGGCGGAAACCTATCAGTTGCCTGTCATTGTATCGACGCATCCGCGCACGCAAAAGCGCATTGATGCCAAGGGTTTTGTCTTTCATCCGCTGGTGCGCTTGCTCAAGCCGCTGGGCTTCAAGGACTATGTACATCTGCAGGCACGTGCGCGTGCTGTATTGTCTGATAGCGGCACTATTACCGAAGAGTCTTCGATCCTGAACTTCCCTGCGCTCAATATTCGTGAGGCTCATGAGCGTCCCGAAGGCATGGAAGAGGCGTCGGTGATGATGACCGGCCTGGATGGCGAGCGTATCTTGCAGGCATTGGCGATTCTGGAAACGCAATCTCGTGGCGCGCAGCGCAATTTGCGCCAGATTGCCGATTACAGCATGCCAAACGTATCGGAAAAAGTGCTGCGCATTATTCATAGCTATACCGACTACGTTAATCGCGTGGTGTGGAAAAAGGCATAAACCCGTTTACGGAAAAGGAACCCCTTGCGTATTCTTTTGTTAACCCAGTGGTTTGATCCAGAGCCAACCTTCAAGGGGCTTTTATTTGCCCAAAAATTGCAGGAACTCGGACATGAAGTCGAGGTCGTTACTGGTTTCCCCAATTATCCTGAGGGAAAGATCTATGCCGGTTATCGTCAGTCGTGGTGCCATCGCGAAAGCATCGGCGGTGTGCGGATAGCACGCGTACCGCTTTATGCTAGCCATGATAGCTCTGCCTTGAAACGTCTGTTGAATTACTTTAGCTTTGCTTTGTCGTCCAGCCTCTACGGGATTTTCATGGCGCGCAAGGCGGATATCATCTACGTTTATCATCCGCCAATGACGGTTGGTGTCGCCGGCGCCTTGATCGGTTGGTTCCGGCGTACACCTTTTGTCTATGATATCCAGGATCTGTGGCCGGACACCCTGAAGGCGACGGGCATGATCGGCAATCCCCGCATATTGAGTGTCGCGGGGGCTGTGTGTAACTGGATTTATCGCCGAGCCAGCCATATTGTTGTGTTGTCGCCGGGCTTTCGGAGTCTGTTGGCCGAGCGTGGGGTGCCCGAGAAGAAAATGTCGCTCATCTACAATTGGTGTGATGAGACTGGGTTGCAAGCGCCAGTGGGCGGGGTTGCTGACCTGTCCTTTATGAATGGCCGCTTTAATGTGGTGTTCGCAGGGAATATGGGAAAGGCACAGGCATTGGAGGCGGTCATCGCGGCTGCGCAGCTGGTGGCGGCGGAAGATAGCCATGTGCAATTTGTACTGGTTGGTGGCGGGGTTGAGGTGGAAAACCTGAAGGCGTTATGCGCGCGGTATAACTTGCAAAACTTGCGTTTTGTACCTCGCATGCCGATGAACGAGGTTGGCGAAGTATTGGCCCGTGCAGATGCCTTGCTGGTGCACCTGAAGGATGATCCTTTGTTCTCCATCACGATTCCATCCAAGACACAAGCTTATCTTGCTGTTGGGCGGCCAATTATCATGGCAGTTCGGGGTGACGCTGCTGACTTGTTGCGTGAAGCGGAAGCCGGTGTCGTGGCGATACCAGAGGACCCTGAGTCGATTGCGCAAGGCGTATTGCAACTTGCCCGGTTGCCGTTGCCCGAGCGCGAAACGATGGGACAGAAAGCTGCTCAGTTCTATAAGAACAAGCTTTCCTTGAGTGTTGGTGTCGCAGCATTCATCAAGGTTTTTGAGCATGTTTTGTTTTCCAAAAAAAATGCTGGAAAGTAGTGATGCATATGTTGAAAAGAACCTTTGATTTCATGGCGGCCTTGTTCGCGATCATTGTACTGTCGCCTCTGATCATCGTACTGGCATTGCTGGTCCGCCTATTTCTTGGCAGCCCTGTTTTGTTCTCGCAAACACGTCCTGGGTTGCATGGACAGCCGTTTACCGTCTATAAATTTCGTAGCATGACGGATGAAAAAAATGCAATTGGTGAATTGTTGCCTGATGAGATACGTTTGACGCGTTTTGGCCAGTTTCTGCGTCGCAGCAGTCTCGATGAGCTGCCTCAATTGTTCAACGTATTGAAAGGAGATGTAAGTCTAGTAGGTCCAAGGCCATTATTGATGGAATATTTGCCACTTTATTCCTCAGAGCAGGCTCGTCGGCATCTGGTACGGCCAGGTATCACTGGCTGGGCGCAGGTAAATGGACGTAATGCTATTAGCTGGGAACGAAAATTTGAACTGGATGTCTGGTATGTAGATCATCAGTCATTTCTGTTGGATATGAAAATATTGTTTCTTACAGTAAAGAAGGTGCTGGTTAAAGAAGGCATTAGCGCTGAAGGAGTGGAGACGATGCCACGCTTTCAAGGTGGTATCAAGGAAAAAAGCTAATGTATAAGAACCTGGTGATTTTTGGAATTGGCGGCATGGGACGCGAGGCGCATCAGATTGTCGAGGATATCAATGTAGTGGCACCTGAGCTCAACTTTCTTGGTTTTCTAGACGAAAAGCGGGAGAACCATGGATGCGATGTGCATGGGTTTCCCGTACTGGGTGGATTGGAATGGCTGGAGCAGCACAATGATATCGATGTACATGTTGTAATTGCGATTGGCAATACGATCGCAAGACAAAAAATCGTTGCGCGCATTGAACAAAGCTGCGACGTGAAATTTCATAAACTGGTGCATCCGCAGGCTTGGATCGGAAATCGTGTAGCGATCGGCGATGGTGCGATTATTTGTGCAGGCGCGCGCTTGACTACGGATATTGTGATTGGCAAGCATGTTATCGTGAATGTTGGTGCTGCGATTTTTCATGATGCACACATTCATGACTACGTCACAGTTGCACCGTCAGTCAATATTTCTGGCGCAGTGCAAGTTGGTGAAGGTTGCGATTTGGGAATCGGTAGCGCCATTATCCAGGGGAAAAGTATAGGTCCCTGGTCGATTATCGGCGCCGGAACCGTTGTTATACATGACGTCGCATCTGACGTTACCGTTGTTGGCGTTCCCGCCAAAGTGATTAAAACTCGCCAGCCTGGCTGGCATCATGGATCATAAGATGAAATCTATATTACCTCCTCCTGCTGCATGGCCTGTTTATCCGGAAGACGAAATTGCTGTCGTCACGGATATATTGCGATCAGGGAAAGTTAACTATTGGACTGGCGATACCGGCCGGGCTTTTGAGCATGAATATGCCGCCTATGTCGGGAGCAAGCATGCCATTGCAGTTGCCAATGGAACCGTAGCGCTGGAGCTTGCACTTTATGCACTGGACATCGGTTCCGGTGATGAGGTTATTACCACCAGTCGTACTTATATCGCTTCGGCAAGCTGTGCAGTAATGCGCGGTGCCGTGCCTGTTATCGTCGACGTTGACCGCGACACGCAAAATATTTCGCCTGCTGCGATTCGTGCTGCAATCACGCCGAAAACCAGAGCGATTCTGGTTGTGCATCTGGCTGGCTGGCCATGCGACATGGACGCGATCATGGCCCTAGCCGAAGAATTTAATCTGAAGGTGATCGAGGACTGCGCACAAGCGCATGGCGCCACCTACAAGGGACGTCAAGTCGGGTCGATCGGTCATGCGGCGGCATTTTCTTTTTGCCAGGACAAAATCATATCAACCGGAGGCGAAGGTGGGATGATGACCACCAACGACGAGGCTGTATGGGAAAAGGCTTGGGCTTACAAAGATATTGGTCGAAGCTACGATGCTGTCTACCGGCGCGAGCACCCACCAGGATTCCGCTGGTTGACAGAAACCTTCGGGACGAATTGGCGTTTGACAGAGGTACAGTCGGCGATAGGTCGCCTGCAACTTGCCAAATTAAATGACTGGATCATCACGCGAAAACAACATGCCGCTTTCTTGACCGAAGTGTTTTCCACGATTCCCGCGCTGCGACTAACACTGCCGCCGCCCGAGATTGGCCATGCTTACTATAAGTATTATGTGTTCGTAAAGCCGGAATGCCTTGCGTCTGGTTGGAGCCGCGACCGTCTCATGGCTGAACTCAATGCCGCAGGTGTACCTTGCTTCTCCGGTTCTTGCAGTGAAATACATCTTGAAAAAGCATTCGAGAGCTTGCCTAAGCGTGCCGTGCACACGCCAGTGGCACATGAGCTGGGGGAGACGAGCCTGATGTTCTTGGTTCATCCTACGTTGGCGCCCGAGTATATGCGGGCGATCGGTGAAGTGATACGGGCGGTATTTGCCGAGGCATCGCTTTAACTGCTTGCAGCGTATTGGTACAGCGCCTGTGTCGGCGACGGCGCTGGCGTGAATTTTAGCGATGCCGTTCTGGCCCGTGAACGCGCCATAGTTTATATTTAGATGGGTAATAATTAATGAAACCGTTATTAAGTTTTTCGCGGTTACGTAAACAAATCGTCGCGATGATGGTGGATATGTTTTTCCTGCCATTTACTTTTTGCGTGGCTATTTTTTTGCGTTTTGACGGCTTCAACCTCGCCTTGTTCCGGCCATATGTGTGGCTGATCATTGCAGCGCCATTGGTGGCCATTCCGATTTTTATCCGATTTGGTTTATACCGGGCCGTCATCCGTTTCATCGACTACAAGATTGTCTATGTGGTTATGATAGGAGTGACCCTCTCTGTGGCCGTGCTGGTGACATTGGCGGCGTTCGTGAGCGGGCTCAATGGCTTGTCGCGGGGCGTGTTTGGTATTTATTGGGTGAGCGCCATCATGTACATGTTGGCTAGTCGATTCTTTGCGCGTGCCTATTTTGTGCGGACAGCGAGAACCGACGGTGGCGTGCGGGTTGCCATCTACGGTGCGGGAAGTTCCGGAAATCAATTGGCCCAAGCTCTGAACGGTGCTGGTGAATATCGCCCACTGTTTTTTATTGATGATAAAAAGGAATTGCAAGGAGCAACTCTGGGCGGTATTCGTGTTTATGCACCAGAGGCGCTGCCGGATTTGATCGTCGATAAACAGATTAGCAAGATTCTGGTCGCGATGCCCTCACTCTCCAAGGCGCAGCAACGTCGCATCCTAGACCAGTTGGAACCCTTGAAGATCAAAACACTCGTGACGCCGCCAATCAAGAGTCTGGTGAGTGGTATTGCGAGGGTACAAGATATTCGTGAAATCGAGATCGAGGATCTGCTGGGACGGGATGCGGTCGAGCCTGACCACGAATTGATGGCCATGTGCATTATTGGAAAATCCGTGATGGTGAGTGGCGCTGGGGGGTCGATAGGATCGGAACTGTGCCGTCAAATATTGCGCCAGCAGCCAGCGCGCCTGATCTTGCTGGAAATGTCGGAATTTGCGCTGTATTCCATTGAGCAGGAACTGCAAGCCTTGCGCAAGTCCTTGCGCATTGAGGTGGAATTGCTCCCGTTTCTGGGGTCGGTGCTGGAAACGGAGAAGTGCGAGAAGATTTTGCGCAGCTTCAATGTCGAGACGGTTTATCATGCTGCGGCCTACAAGCATGTGCCACTGGTCGAACATAATCCGATCGACGGTATTCGCAATAATGCGCTTGGCACATGGAGCCTGGCACAGGCGGCGGTATCGGCTGGCGTGAAGCGTTTTGTATTGATTTCGACCGACAAGGCAGTGCGTCCGACGAATGTTATGGGATCGACAAAACGGATGGCCGAATTGATTTTGCAGGCATTTTCGCGCAAGCAAACACATACCTGTTTTTGTATGGTGCGTTTCGGGAATGTGCTGGGTTCTTCAGGATCGGTCGTGCCGTTGTTCCGCAAGCAAATTATGGCAGGTGGTCCCATTACCATCACGCACCCGGAGATAACCCGTTACTTCATGACGATTCCTGAAGCGGCTCAACTGGTATTGCAGGCGGGAGCAATGGGGGCTGGTGGAGATGTATTTGTGCTGGACATGGGTGATCCGGTAAAGATTGTTGATCTCGCCAAGCGTATGGTTCACTTGAGTGGACTGGAAGTGAAAAGCGAGTCGACCCCTGACGGAACGATTGAGATTCACCATGTGGGCTTGCGGCCGGGCGAAAAGCTGTATGAGGAATTGTTGATTGGTGAGAATGTGGAAGGGACTGAACATCCACTGATTATGCGGGCGCAAGAGTCGGAAATTCCTTGGCAACAATTGGAGCCAATGTTGAACGAAATGGCCGAGGCTTGTAATAATTTTGACCATGAAGAAATACGTGCTTTGTTGTTGCGGATTGTGCGTGAATATGCACCGCAGTGCGGTATTGAGGACCTGCTTTGGTCAGTACAATATAGCCGGACTGCATGCGATTACAAGCCTGTGGTTACATTGGCACGTTGACCGTAAGAAAAGGTGCGTGTCGGTGGTCAATTGACTTGGTAGCGGTTAATGAAATATTTGAAGAGAATTATGAAAAAATTAGATGATATGCCTGAATTGAAAAGAAATAGCAACGATGAACCTATCGTATGGAGCGAAGTGTTTTCCATATTGTGGAATGGTCGTAAGACATTAGTGGGCGGCACGGCGCTGATCATGATATTGGGCGTATCGAGCACGATGTATTTCTCTAAATACCGCAGCGATGGATTTTTGCAGTTTGGTGGCCCGATTCCATTGATTGTCAAAACTGACATGGATGCCAAGAGCAAGGAGCCAGCGAATGGAATTTCCTTGGCGGACTATAAACGTTACGCTGCTGCTTACACCACCGGTAGCCGGTTTAATGATTTTGTAGTACAAAACAAGCTGCAGGGCGATCCTGTACTGAGTGAGCTGCGCAAGGCTTTCTTCTCGCGTGATGGCATTGGAAAGATTATTGAGCCGGTATATCCATTTACCAAAATCGATGCTAAAGAATTGATGGAGCCGCCGAAGGATAGCGACAACAACGTGATTGGCTTGCGCATTAATTTTGAGGCACGTAATCCTGCCGATGCACAGGCAATGGTTGCGTTTCTGGGGCGGTATGCAATGGATAGTATCGTGTATCTGATTTATTCCGATGCCTTGCGGTTTAAGCATGCTGAAATTACGACAAGAATCACTCGCCTGGATAATCAGATTATCGATCTTAAAGATAAGCTTGAAAGTTACCAGCGTAAAGGTGGAGCGTTGAAGCAGATCGTCAGCCATTATCCGGATGCGGTAAACCAAGGAAACAGGCAAGTGGTCACAATTACGGAGGAGAATTCCCGCTACTTGTCGCCAGTAACCCATCTTATGTCGACAGAATTGGAAGCATTGTCGGCGAATGAGTCGATTATCAAATTTCAACGCGAAAAAAAGCAGAACTTGCTGATGCGTGAATATTACGATAAGGCCAAAGTTTTAATCGATAACAATAAATCCGGTGAAACTGTGTTGCGCGCACTGGAGGAGATTAAAGAAGGGGTCTTCAAGAGTAAGGATTTGAATGATGAATTGGTGAAGGAGGTTTACAACCAGATCACCATTGATAATCAAAGTGCCATGAATGTGTACCTTGAGAAAAGCCGTTTCATTGCGGGACCGAGCTTGCCGGAACATCCGTCGACCAGACTTTCCACCGCTTTGATGATGAGCTTCCTGGGCGGTGTATTGCTTTCCGGATTACTTGTGTTGGCGCGCCAATGGGTGACGACCAAGTCAAAAAAACCGGCTGAGTAAGCCGGTTCTGGGGAACGTCGGATAAATTACCTGTAATTTATTCGACGTGCTTGCCGTAGCAATGCGGACAAGACACCTCATACACATATTCCGGCGCCAGTTGCTGGCGTGGCGTGACGACGGCGCGGCAGACGAAGCACTGCACGGTTTCCGTCGGTTCCAGTTTCGGGTTCAGGGCCGTGCGGTAGTCGAAGACGAAGCAGTCGCCCGTGTAGTGCTCGCCGCCCACTTCCTCGAAATACTTCAGGATGCCGCCGTCGAGCTGGTACACGCTGTCGTAGCCGATTTCCTTCATGTGGATGGCGGCCTTTTCGCAGCGGATGCCGCCCGTGCAGAAGGTGACGACGGTCTTGCCTTCCAGTTCTTCCTTGTGTGCGGCGGCAACAGCCGGGAATTCCGTGAACTTGTCGATACGATAATCAAGCGTGTTGTTGAACGTGCCCACATCCACTTCAAAGGCGTTGCGCGTTTCCATCATGACCACGGGTTTGCCCGCGTCGTCGACGCCGGCATCGAGCCAGCGCTTGAGCGTCTGCGCGTCGACGGACGGGGCGCGGCCCAGTTCCGGCTTGATCAGCGGCATGCGCATGGTGATGATTTCTTTTTTCAGCTTGACCAGCATGCGCTTGTGCGATTGCTCATTCGACAAACTTTCCTTCCATTCCAGGTCCGCCAGACGCTCATCGCTGCGCACCCAGGCCAGGAAGCTGTCGATATGTTCGCGCGTGCCCGACAGGAACATGTTGATGCCTTCCGGCGTCAGCAGGATCGTGCCCTTCAGGCCCAGCGCCAGGCATTGCTCCTGATACAAGGGACGCATGGCTTCCGTATCGGCCAGCGTAATGAATTTATACGCGGCAATATTGACGAACGTGGCGGCGGGCGGGCTGACGGCGGCGGAAACGGCGGATGTTGCTGGGGTGATGGCTTGCATGATGGCGATCGGGTTAGACTGAACAGCCGATATTATAAGCCCGACAGGCCAGCCAGGATACCCGGTCCGCACGCGCGACGCGGTAGAATAGACCCCATTGAATTTTGCACGAAACGGTACACAGGATGGAAATGGTAATGCAAGAGGCCGGCGCTCCGGCAAGTTCACAGCAAACGATGCAGCCCGGTCCTGCCTTCGTCCATTTGCGCGTGCACTCGGAGTACTCGATCGTCGATGGCCTGGTGCGCATCGACGACGTGGTCAAGGCGGCGGCGAAGGACAAGCAGGTGGCGCTGGCCGTCACCGACCTGTCGAACCTGTTTGGCATGGTCAAGTTCTACAAGGAAGCGCGCGGCAAGGGCATCAAGCCCATCGTCGGGGTCGACGTGTGGATCACGAATGACGACAACCGCGAAAAACCGTCGCGCCTGCTGTTGCTGGCGAAGAACCGCATGGGCTATCTGCAGCTGTGCGAACTGTTGTCGACGGCCTGGCTGACCAACCAGTACAAGGGGCGCGCCGAGCTGCGCATCGAGTGGCTGCAGGCGCTGGCGACGAATACCTACGACCTGTACCCGGGCGAAAGCGCGGCGAATGGCTTGATCGTGCTGTCCGGCGCACATTTCGGCGACGTCGGTACTGCTATCGAGAATGGCAACCTGGCCCTGGCCGAGCGCAATGCGCAGCGCTGGGCCGAGATTTTCCCCGGCCATTTCTATATTGAAATCCAGCGCGGCGGCCAGGCCAACCAGGAGGCGCAGGTGCGCCATGCGGTGGCGCTGGCGGCCAAGCTGGGCTTGCCCGTGGTCGCCACGCATCCCGTGCAATTCATTTCCCCTGAAGAATTTATTGCCCACGAAGCACGCACCTGTATCGCCGAAGGCGAAATGCTGGCCAACGCCAAGCGGGTGAAACGCTTCAATGACAGCCAGCGCTTCCTGTCGCAGGCGGACATGGCCGAACTGTTCGCCGACCTGCCGGCCGCGCTGGCCAATTCGGTGGAAATCGCCAAGCGCTGCAATCTGACCTTGACCCTGGGCAAGCCGCAACTGCCGAACTTCCCCACGCCGCCGGGCATGACGATCGACCAGTTCCTCGTGGCCGAATCGCAGGCGGGCCTGGAAAAGCGTTTGATCCAGCTGTATCCGGACCCGGAACGGCGCGAAAAAGAGCGTCCGCGCTACGAATCGCGTTTGAAATTCGAGACAGACACGATTTGCAACATGAAGTTCCCCGGCTACTTCCTGATCGTGGCCGAGTTTATCCAGTGGGCCAAGGAAAACGGCGTGCCCGTCGGTCCGGGCCGCGGTTCGGGCGCCGGCTCGCTGGTGGCGTATTCGCTGCTGATTACCGACCTCGATCCATTGCAATACAACCTGCTGTTCGAACGCTTTTTGAATCCCGAACGCGTCTCGATGCCCGACTTCGATATCGACTTTTGCCAGGAAGGGCGCGACCGCGTCATCCAGCACGTCAAGGATTTGTACGGCAAAGAGGCCGTCTCGCAGATCGCCACCTTCGGTACCATGGCGGCCAAGGGCGCGATCCGCGACGTGGGCCGCGTGATGGACTTCGGCTATAACTTCTGCGACGGTATCTCGAAGCTGATTCCGTTCAAGCCCGGTAAACCCGTGTCGATCGCCGATGCCATCGAGGAAGAGCCGCTGCTCAAGGAGCGCCTGGAAAACGAGGAAGAGGTCAAGCAGCTGCTGGACCTGGCGCAGCAAGTCGAAGGCATCACGCGCAATATCGGCATGCACGCGGGGGGCGTCTTGATCGCTCCGGGCAAGCTGACGGACTTCTGCCCGCTGTACACGCAGGGCGGCGACTCGGGCGTCGTGTCGCAGTACGACAAGGATGACGTGGAGGCCGTCGGCCTCGTGAAGTTCGACTTCTTGGGTCTGACGACCCTGACGATTCTCGACCGCGCCGTGCGCTACATCAAGCAGCTCGATCCCGCGCAGGCGAACTTCGACCTGGCCACCTTGCCGCTGAACGACAAGCCGTCCTACGACTTGCTGACCAAGGCCAAGACCGTGGCCGTGTTCCAGCTGGAGTCGCGCGGCATGCAGGGCATGCTGAAAGATGCGCGTCCCGACCGCTTTGAGGACATTATCGCGCTGGTGGCGCTGTACCGTCCGGGGCCGATGGACCTGATTCCCGATTTTTGCAAGCGCAAGCACGGCGAACGCTTCGATTATCCCGATCCGCGCACGGAATCGATTCTGTCCGAAACCTACGGCATCATGGTGTATCAGGAGCAGGTGATGCAGATGGCGCAGATCGTCGGCGGCTACTCGCTCGGCGGCGCCGACATGCTGCGCCGCGCCATGGGTAAAAAGAAAGCCGAAGAGATGGCCGAGCACCGCGAGATCTTCCGCGCCGGTGCGGCGAAAGATGGCTTGACGGCGGAAAAGGCCGACGAGATCTTCGACTTGATGGAAAAGTTCGCCGGCTACGGTTTCAACAAATCGCACGCCGCCGCCTACGCCCTGCTGTCGTACCATACGGCCTATCTGAAAGCGCATCACACGGCCGCCTTCATGGCCGCCAACTTGTCGCTGGCCATGGACGACACGGACAAGATCAAGATCCTGGTGGAAGACTCGCTGGAAATCTGCAAGCTGACCTTGTTGCCGCCGGATATCAATGAATCCGATTACCGCTTCACGCCGAGCGGCGCGCCGCCGTCCGTGAGCGGCAAGAAAGTCACGCAGATCCGCTATGGCCTGGGCGCCGTGAAGGGCTCGGGCCAGAACGCCATCGAAGCCATCATCGCCGCGCGCGAAGCGGGCGGGCCATTTACGAGCCTGTTCGATTTCTGCAAGCGCGTGGATAAAAAGCAGATCAACCGCCGCACCATCGAGTCGCTGATCCGCAGCGGCGCGTTCGATTGCCTGAAGGTCGACCGCGCCATCCTGCTCGCATCCGTGGCGTTCGCCATGGAATGCGCCGACCAGGCGGCCAAGGCGGCCAACCAGGTGAGCCTGTTCGGCGGCGACGACAGCGACATGGTGGCACCGCCCGAGTACGTCAAGGTGCCCGTGTGGACGGACAAGCAGCGCCTGACGGAAGAAAAGATCGCGCTGGGCTTCTACCTGTCGGGCCACCTGTTCGATTCGTATGCGCCCGAGGCGCGCCGTTTTGCGCGCACGAAATTGTCGGAACTGTCGCCATCGCGCGAGCCGCGCATGATGGCCGGCGTCATCACGGGCTTGCGCACGCAGATGACGCAGCGCGGCAAGATCCTCATCGTCACGCTGGACGACAAGAGCGGTACCGTCGAGGTGACGGTGTACGGCGAATTGTTCGATTCCAACCGGAAAATCTTCAAGGAAGATGAATTCCTGGCCGTCGTGGGCAAGGTGTCGGAAGACCGTTTTTCGGGCGGCTTGCGTATCACGGCCGAGAGCGCCTTCGACATCATCGCCGCGCGCGTGCAGTATGGGCGCCAGCTGGGCCTGACCTTGCCGGCCACCCTGGACGCCAAGCGCATCCGCGACGTGATCATGCCGCACCGGGCTGCGGACGGATTGCCGATCGCCGCCAAGGTCAGCCCGCAGGGCGTCAGCTGCGTGCTGCAGTTTGGCGACGAGTGGAAAGTGGCGCCATCGGATGAATTGCAGATGGCGCTGGAGCAAATGCTGGGTGCGCAAGAGGTGGCGGTCGAATACTGACCGGTACCGCCCGGCGCATGCGACAAAGCCAAACCGCAGACATGCTGGTTTGGCTTTTTTTACGTTTACATGTCTTTCAGGCCCGTGATCGCATAGCCCTTGGCGGCGATCTGCTGGTGCGGCTGTTCGATATGGTAGTCGGGCAAGATCTCGGCATCGTCGGCCACTTCGCTGGCGCGCACTTCGAGTTGCCAGTCGGTATTGGTCACTTCTTCCGGAATGAGCTTTCCTTCCGGCACGGCGAGGTAGGAAAAAATGCCGTCGTGTTCGGCCCGGCGGTAGATGTCTACGCGCATGAATGCCTCCTAGTAAACGTTGGGGGAACCGGCGCACCGCAGTGCATGCCGATAGCGCTAGCGTAACAGGATTGTGTCATGCACGGGTTGTAGCGTGTGCCGCAAGAGGGAGGCGCGCTCAGGCGATAGCGGAAGCGTAGTCGTCGTCTTCATCGAGCATGGCCGATTGGCGTACCTCGCCGACGGCGGCCGCGGCGTTTGCCGTGGCGGCCTGCAGCGGACTGCGATGGGCGTCGAGGCCGCTACGCAGGCTGCCGATCATGGCCAGTGTCAGTTCATGGCGCTTGCGGGCTTCCGAGCGTTTTTTGGAAGGAATGTCTTCCAGTGCCGGCAAGGGCAGATTTTCGCACATCAACTCAAAATCGCCATCCTGGCGCGCTTGTGCGCCCAGTTCTTGCCATAGTCCATTGTAGTCGGCGAACAAACGGCCTTTCTTCGCGGAGTGGTGCACGGCGCGGTTAATATTGCCGACAAGAAGCATCTTGCGGCAGCCGTGCTCATACCCCAGCTGGCGCACCAAGCGTACCATCAGGGTCTTGGGACGCATGCCGTGCAAGTCGCGCGTTGCCTCGCGCACGCGGTGCGCGCTTTCCTGGCCTTTCGGACCTTGCAGGCAGCCGATGCGCATGCCCAGGGTGGCGCGCAGCTGGCTGCCGAAGAAGGAAAAGGCGATCGAATAGAGCACGTCGTCGTCATCCATCAGTTGCAGCACCATCTCGCCTTCGCGGTCCATCGGGTGCAGCGAACACAGTTGCAGGTGGTAGGGCGCGCCCGACTTGCCCGCCACCGTTCCTAGGCGCACGGGGCCGTGGGCCGCTTGGCTCATCAGCTTGCCCCAGCCTTGCTGCAAGATGAAGTGGTAGTGCTCGGCCAGCAATTCCACGCGCTGGTGGCAATTCAAGGTCAGGCTCAGGTAAGGCCGGTAGACCTTGTGGATCATGTGCGGATAGGCGTGTACCAGATCATGAAACACCGGATGCGAATTCAGCAGTTGTAGCCATAGTCGGGTTTGGCGCTGTTGCACGCGGGCGCGCAGATGCAGCTTGAGCAGTTCGCGCCAGCGGCGCATGCCGCTCGGCATCGCCATCAAGCCGTCAGACAGGGTAATAGTTGGCATCATCGTGCGCATGTCCATGATAAAGGGGGGAACGTCGAAGCCGTTTCTGCTCAGACGGGTACCGGGCTGCTGACGCCCTCGTGGTTTGCCAGCAGGATGGTGGTGCCGCGGCTGCCACGCGCCAGCTTGCCGGCCAGTCCGCCCGAAAAACGGCGCGGCCAGCCGTTGTGCCGCTGCGCTGGCAAGACCACTTCGTGGCAACCCAGCAGCTCAGCCGCATCGAGTATCGTAAACAGCAGCTCGCCGGCAAAAATGTGGGTGCTGAAGGAAATATGAGAGCGGCTCAGGTAGAGTCCCGCCTCGTGCATCATGTGCTGCGTGGCCGGGTCAAGGGCATCGCATTCGCTGGCGCTGTGCCGGGGCAGGCCATCGGCACAGCGGCGCGGGGCCGGTGTCACGTGCAACAGGCTGACGGACACTTTGATGCCCCATTCCTGCAGGCGCCTGGCGTAGCGCGCACCGTAGATGATGTCGCTGGCGCGCTTGACGGGCAAGAGCAGCAGCAAGGTATCCTGGCCCGGCTTGCCGCACGCGCCCGCGGCGCTGTCGGGGGCGCGGTGGCGTTGCGGGACAAGGCGCGATGCATGCATGGAAAAGATGGCCGTGGTGAGAAAACCGTGTCATCTTATCCATGCCGTCATGCCCTGTAAATTGGCGAAACAGCGTACGGGTTTCCCTTATGCTTGCATGTTGTTAATAGCGATAAGTGACATACACGGCGCCGATCGGGGATGTCTTGCGCTGCACGATGGGGCTTTTGGCCGCGTCGCCCAGGCGGCTCTCGACGCCGACCAGCGTGTTGATGCCCCAGCGCGCATCGAAGCGGTGTTCCCAGTTGACGGTGGCCTGTGCTTCATAGAAACCGCCCTTGGGCGTGTATTGCTTGAACGAGGTATTGGCGGCCTGGGTGGCCGTCACGCCATACATGGTCTGCACGTACTTGCGCTCGCCCCAGCCCAGCTGGCCGCCGATGCTCACGCTGTCCTGCTGCACGCCCCTGGCATCGGCCCGGCCGTAGATCTGGCCTGTGGCGCCGAAATGCACGTTCGCGCCATTTTCGCGGTTCGACAGGGGAATGTCGCTCGAGACGCTCAGCGACAGGCCCGGCAAGGGCGAATAACCCGCGCTGAGCAGGGCGCTGGCGTTGCCCTTGACTTCGCCCATGCCCTTCAGATAATCGCTGCCGCCCCAGCCGTTGGCACCCGTGCGCTTGTGGTCTTCGCGGTTGCCGCGGTAGCCCAGGGCGGCGCTGTAGCTGAAGGGGCCTGCCTGGCCGCCATAGCCGATGCCGCGCGAGGTACTGAAGAACAGGCCATTGGCCATGGCGTAATCGAGGATGATCAGCGGCGAGGCCGACAGCTTGTCGGCGCCGGAATAGCTGGACACGGCGGCGACGCCGCCGCCGATGGTGAAGACATTTTCCGCCGGCGGTTCGGCCGCCGCGGCGGCCAGCGGGTTGAGGATCATGCCGCTGGCGAGTGCCAGCGAGGTCAGCAGGGTTGTGGGTGCGTGCATGGAGGTTTCCGTCAGATGAGAACCGAGTCCGGAGTGGCTCGATTGACTGCCGACAGTATCGGTCCTTGCTATGAAGGAAAAATGAGCCTTTTATTAAGATTGCATGAAGGGCGCTTCTTTACCCATTCTTCAGCTTGCGGTGGTTTAATACTCACCATGAAGATACTGCTGATTGAAGACGATATGGACCTGGGCAACGGCGTGCGGATCGCCTTGCGCGACCAGGGCATGCAAGTGGTGTGGGTGCGCAGCCTGGAGGATGCGGCGCGCAGCATCGAGCACGACAGTTGCGAACTGGTGCTGCTGGACCTGGGCTTGCCCGATGGCGATGGCCTCGATTTGCTGGCCCGCTTGCGCGCGGCCCGCCTGCCGGTGCTGATCCTCAGCGCACGCGACACGCTGGAACAGCGCTTGCGAGGCCTCGATGGCGGCGCCGACGACTACCTGGTGAAACCCTTCGTGCTGGCCGAACTGCTGTCGCGCGTGCGCGCGCTGGCACGCCGCAGCTATGGCTTCGACGGCGACACCATCGAGTTGCGCGGTTTGCTGCTGCAGGTGCCCACGCGCCGTGTCAGCGTGCACGGCCGGCCCGTGGAACTGACCGCCAGTGAATATGCCTTGCTGAAGACCTTGCTGATGCGCGCCAACCGGGTCATCACGCGCCGCGTGCTGGAAGAACATATCCTGCCGGGCGGGCTGGCCAATGCCAGCAATACCCTGGATGTACATATGGGCAACTTGCGCCGCAAGATAGGCGAAGGCTATATCCGCACCGTGCGCGGCGTCGGCTATGTGATCGACCAGCAGGGCGAGACATCCACCCCGCCGGGCAGCGGCGCATGATGGGGCGTTTCTGGGCCACCCTGCGCCAGCCTACCCTGGTGCGCCGCCTGATGATCGCGCAAATGCTGATGCTGACCATGGTGTGGAGCCTGGCCGTGGCGTATGTGCTGGTCGAGGGCGCGGACGAAGCGAGCACTGTCAGCCGCGGCGTCCTGCACGCCATTATCAGCGTGACCGATAACCTGGCCGAGCAGCCGCAGCGCCAGGAACAAAGCTTGCGCGCCATCGACGAAGCCTTGCGCGAGGAGTTTGAAACGGGAAAAGTACCGGAACTGGCGCCGCGCATCCTCGTCTGGCGCGAGGGCCAGCTGGTCTACAAGTCGCCCGATGCGCCCAGCGGTATACGCAGCGCCGGCCCGGAACAGATGGAAGTCGTGTACATCAAGGGCCAGGCCTGGCGTAGCCGCAGCCTGGCCGAGGGCGGCACGCGCGTGACGGTGCTGGAAGCAGGAGGCGCCTGGCAATTGTTCATCACCATCAATTCACGTGGTTACTACCTGCTGCCGTTGCTGATCAGCTTGCCGTTCCTGCTGGTGCCGGCCTGGCTGTCGATCCGCCTTGCCATGCGCCCGTGGCGCAAGCTGGCGCAGGAGGTGGCGGCGCGCGGGCCGCAGGATTTGCGTCCGCTGACTTTCAAGCCGCCGCACGGCGAACTGGCGGCCTTGGTCGACAATATCAATGCCTTGCTGCAGCGGGTCGACGCCAGCGCCGCGCGCGAACGCAGCTTCATCGCCGATGCCACGCATGAGCTGCGCACGCCGCTGGCAGCCATGCGGGTCAATGTCGAGGCCTTGCAGGGCCAGGTACATGATGCGCGCCAGCAAGAGCTGCTGGACGGTATCTTGAACAGCGGCAATCGGGCCGCGCGCCTGGTGGGCCAGCTGCTGCAGCTGACGCGCAGCGAAGTGCAGGCGGGCGCGGGCGAGTTGCCGCGCCGGCAGGCGCTCGATACCTTGTTGCAAGATCGTCTGGCGGCCCTGTCCGGCCTGGCGCAGGCGGGCGATATCGAGCTCGAACTGCAAGCGAGCGTCTCGCTCAGCGTGCCCGGACAGCGCGAGAGCCTGGTGTCGCTGATCGACAACCTGGTGGAAAACGCCATCAAGTACAGCCCGCGCGGCAGCAGCGTGACGGTGTCGCTGCATGCCGAGCGGGGCCAGGCCGTGTTGCATGTGGCCGATCAGGGGCCGGGCATCGCCCCGGCGTTGTATGACCGCGTGTTCGACCGCTTTTTCCGCGCGCCGCAGCAGGTGCAGCCAGGCAGCGGCCTGGGCTTGTCCATCGTCGCTTCCGTCGTGCGCCAGCACGGCGGCACGATTCAGTTGCACAGCGGTAACGGCGGCCTGGGCTTGCTGGTGGAGGTGCGCTTGCCGTTGGCCGAGGCTTGACCGCGCTGGCGCGCCTTGCGATATTGCATGAAAATTATTTCATGTGCATATAACGCAAGATGACATGGCGTGGCGCACGCTTGGGATGCATAATGCAGGACAGTTAAAAAACACCGTTATGCACCCATTCCTGTCCCGCTACCTGCCGTATCCCGCCTTTGTCGGCCTGTACCTGCTGTTTGACTGGGCGACCTATATCGACCCGATGTATGGGCTGAACATCACCCCGTGGAACCCGGATCCCGCGCTGGGCCTGGTATTTTGGCTGATCCATGGACGCAAGGCGGCGCTGCCATGGTTCATCGCCCTGGTGGCCGGCGAGGTGCTGGTGCGCGGCATGCCGGCAGGCCTGCCCCTGACCTTGCTCTGTTCGGCGTGGCTGGTGCTCGGCTATGGCGGTATCGGCGCAGTCTTGCGCCGCAGTTTCAGCAGCAGCGACATCTTCGACAACCGGCGCCGCCTGAGCGCCTGGGTCCTCATCGTTCTGCTGGGTACCGCGCTCAATGCATTTGGCTATATTTCATTGCTGTCGCTCACGGGACGCATACCGGCCAGCGAATGGGGCACGGCAGTCTGGCGTTTCGGCATCGGCGACACGGTCGGCATGCTGGTGTCGATGCCGCTGATCTGGGTGCTGTTCAGCGAGCGCGGGCGCGAGCGCCTGCGTGCCGCCGTCTGGCGCTGGGAAACCCTGGCGTACCTGGCCCTGGCCAGTTTCGTGCTGTGGAGCGTCTTCGGTTCCATCGTGCGTTCCGAATACAAGCATTTCTATTTCCTGTTTCTCCCCGTGATCTGGGCCGCCTCGCGCCAGGGCTTGCATGGCGCCGTGCTGGCCGTATTTGTATTGCAGCTATGCATCATCACCCTGGTGAAATGGACGCATGCGGTCGATATCCAGTTTTATGAATTGCAACTGCTCGACGCCGTGCTGGCGCTGGTGGGCTTTTTTATCGGCATCGTCGTCGATGAAATGCGCCAGGTGGCCGACGAGCTGAAGCACACGATGCGCCTGGCGGCCGCCGGCGAAATGGCGGCCGCTCTCGCGCATGAGCTGAACCAGCCGCTGACGGCCTTGTCGACCTATGGCAAGGCATGCGAATACCTGCTGGAGCGGGGCGAGAACGGCGCCTTGCTGCAAAGCGCCATCGGACACATGATCGTTGAATCGGGACGCGCAGCGGACGTGGTGCGCCGCCTGCGCGATTTTTTCCGCACCGGCGCGATGCAGCTCGAGGCGGTGGAGGCGGGCGCCTTGATCGAGGGCTTGGCGCGCCAGTTCACGCCGCTGTTCCATGAGCATGGCATCGAGCTGGTACTGGCGCCGCCGTCGCCGCTGGCCGTCAACGCGGACCGCCTGCAAATCGAGCTGGTACTGCGTAACTTGCTGGCCAATGCACAGGATGCGGTGATGGGACAGCCGCGCGGCCAGCGCCGCATCACGGTGTCGGCCGAGCCGCTCGAGGGCGGGCGGCTGCGGCTGTCCGTGGAAGACAGCGGGCCCGGTATTTCCAATAGCCTGGCCGCGCGCCTGTTCGAACCATTTGTCTCGACCAAGGCCAGCGGCCTGGGGCTGGGGCTGGTGCTCAGCCGCAGCATCGTCGAAGCGCATGGCGGCCAGCTATGGGCCGAAGTGGGCAAGCATGGTATTTTTCGTTTTATCCTGCCCCTGGCGCACGCCAGTGCGGCCGCCAAGGGAGAGTATGGTGACAAGTAATTTGACGGTGTTTATCGTGGACGACGATCCCGCCGTGCGCGATGCCCTGGGTTTGCTGTTGGGCATACGCGGCTACCGCACGGCCCTGTTTTCCTGCGGCGAGGATTTCCTGCACAGCTGGCGGCCCGAGTGGGCCGGTTGCCTGCTGATCGATATCCGCATGTCGGGTATGGATGGCCTGAGCCTGCAGCGCCGCCTGCTGGAGCTCAACTGCATGCTGCCCATCATCATCATCACGGGGCACGGCGACGTGGCGCTGGCCCGCCAGGCATTCAAGGCGCAGGCCAGCGATTTCCTGGAAAAACCATTTGACCATGACAAGTTGCTGGCCGCCATAGACGAAGCGTTTTCGCGCGAGGCGCATGCGCGCGTCCAGTTGCAGCGCCAGGTGGAGGGGCTCGCCTTGCTGCGCGCCTTGACGCCGCGCGAGCGCGAAGTGATGCAGTTGGTGGTGACGGGCCAGCACAACCGCGACATCGCCCCGGCGCTCGGTATTTCCGTGCGCACCGTGGAAGTGCACAAGGCGCGCCTGATGGACAAGCTGGGTGTCGATAATGTGGCCGACCTGGTGCGCATCAGCATGCTGGGCACCGGCTAGCCGAGGCAGAGTTCTCTAGGCGATGGCCTTCAATACCTGATCGCTTGAAATCGCCTTGACCCAGTCGCTGCGCCGCGCCACCGTGATGACGGTGCTGTTGGCGCTGTCGAAGGGAGCCCATTCGGGATTTTTCTTGCGCATCAATGCCACCACGGGCACATGCACGGCGTTCGCCAGATGCATGATCGATGTTTCCACCGAAATAATCAGGTCGCATTGCGCCAGCATGGCCGGCAGCTGGAAAAAGTTGTCGACGGCACTGAAGGCCTGCGTGCGCGGCAAGTTGTGCGCCCGCACGACGGCATCCACCTTGGCCAGTTCCTGCGGCATGGCATTGATCAGGAAGCAGGCATGCTGCCATTTCGGCATCGCCTGCATGCGTGCGATCAGTTCGGCAATGCGTTCCAGCGGCCAGCCGCGCTTGTGCGACTTGGCAAACGGGTTCAATAGCACGAGCGGCCCCTGGCGCGGGGCAAAGCCCCAGGCGGCCAGCTGCTCCTGCGCCTGCTGCAATGCGTGCTCGGGAATGTGCACGAAGGGATAGCGTTCGGTCACGGGAATATCGAGGCCCGTCAATTGATGGAACCAGTCCGCATACACGCTGCTGATATGGTGTTCGCCGGCATCCTGCCCCGCATACGAGGCCAGCACGGCATCGATCTTGCGGTAGGCCAGGTAATGCCAGGGGCGCAGCGGGCTGAACGGCTTGCGCGTGCCGATCACCAGCCCGTTCGGGCTGATCGCGCGGGCAAGGTCCGCATATTGCTGTGGCCGTACATGGGCCAGCGACACGACGACAGGATAGTGCTCCGCCTTGGCTTCGCGCAGTGACTCTTCGTACAGCGCCGGGCTGTAGGTCTTGCGGTACACCTTGGAAAACAGGCCCGACTGTTCTACCCAGTCGTACAGCGAATAGGTGCGCAAGCTTTCCCATTGCTTGGCGTCGGACGTGCGCCGTACTTCGTCGACCCACAGATGGATCTGGATATGGGGGTAGGCCGCGGCAAAGGCGCGGAAACCATTTTGCAGGTAGGTAAAGTCTCCCAGCGCCAGATGGGCGATGAACAGAATTTTTTCCGACTTTTGTAGAAGTTCGGCGGGAATCAAAGGCGTCATGTATCAGTACGATTTCAGGTATTCATTCGATGGTGTCAAGCCACTTGCTGGGAAAATTGCAGGCGATGCAGATTGGCATACGCGCCGTCGGCATCCAATAATTGCTGGTGACTGCCGGTTTCCATTATTTTCCCATGTGACAATACCACGATACGGTCCGCACGTTCAATTGTTGATAGCCGATGAGCAATAACTAAGGTGGTTTTACCTTGCATCAGGTGCTCCAGTGCCGCTTGCACGGCCCGTTCCGCCTCCGTATCCAGTGCCGAAGTGGCTTCATCGAGGATCAGGATGGGCGCATCCTTGTAAATGGCGCGGGCGATGGCCACGCGCTGGCGCTGGCCGCCGGACAGGCGCGAGCCATTGTCGCCCAGGCGCGTTTCCAGGCCGTCGGGCAAGCCGTCGATGACGTCCGACAGGAAGGCGGCCGCTGCGGCCGCTTCGACGCGCTGCCGGTCCGGGGCCGCATCGCCATACGCGATGTTGGCGGCCAGGGTATCGTCGAACAGCACCACCTGCTGGCTGACCATGGCGATCTGGCTGCGCAGGCTGGTCAGGGCGATGTCGTCAATATTCTGTCCATCGAGCAGAATCTGGCCGCTGCTGGCCGAGTAAAAGCCGGGCAGCAGGCTGACCAGGGTCGATTTGCCGCCACCGGACATGCCGACAAAGGCGACCGTTTGTCCTGGCGCGATGCGCAGATCGATGTGTTGCAGGGCCAGTTCCTGGTGCCCGGGGTAGGCAAAGCTGACGTCCTTGAACTCGATGCGGCCTTTGCTGCGCCCCGCCAGCGGCTTGCCGCCCGTACGTTCCGGCGTCTTGTCGATCAGTAAAAAGACTTCTTCGGCGGCCGCCATGCCACGCTGCAGCGGGCCGTTGACTTCAGCCAGCTGCTTCAAGGGCGTCAGCAGCATCAGCATGGCCGTGATGAAGGAAACGAAGCCGCCCACCGTGATTTGCCCCTGCTCCGACTGGAACAGGGCCATCACGATGACCAGGGCCACGGCGGCGGCGGTGATCACCTGCGTGATGGGCACGGTGGCGGAAAAGGTGGTGGTCATACGCATGCTGTAGCGGCGCAATTGCTCGGCGCGCTCCTCGAACCGCGCCTTTTCGTAATGTTGTCCGCCGAAGATCTTGATCACTTGCTGGGCGCGCGTGGTTTCCTCGATGACCTGGGTCAGTTCGGCGTTGACGGCCAGCGAGTCGCGGTTGAGTTTTTTCAGGCGCTTGCCCGTGGTGCGCACGACGATGGTCAGCACGGGCAGCAGCACCAGGGTGACCAGGGTCAGTGCCCAGTTCAGGTACAGCAGCCAGGCGAGCAAGCCCAGCACGGTGAGCGAGGAGCGCACGATCGAAGTAAACACCTTGGTCACCATCTCGATGATCTGCTGCACCTCGAACATGATGGAGTTGATGACCTTGCCCACGGTGTGCGTGTTGTAGAAGTCGATGGGCAGGTTGAGCATGCTGGCAAACATCCTGCGCCGCAATTCGTTGAGGATGCGCGTGGAGACATAGCTCATCAGGTAGCTGCTGGCAAACGTCGAGGCGCCGCGGATGGCAAAGATGCCGATGACGATCAGCGGCACCAGCCAGTAGGAAAATTCGACCTTGCCGCCGAAACCGTTGTCGAGCAGTAATTTGAGCGCATACGGTAACAGCGGTTCCGTCGCCGCCGTGACGACCATCGCCAGCAGGGCCAGGGCAAGATGTTTCTTGTAGGGCGCGTGCAGCGCGGTGAGGCGCTTCAGGTCGGGCGTGAGCATCGGTATGGTTCCTGGCAAGCAAGGTAAAACGGTCAGGTGGAAGACGAACTCAAGCGATACGCTCTTGCTGGCGCAACAGGGCCCACAATATCACCATGGGAAAGACCAGCATGATGATGCCGATATTCAGGGTGAGCGAACTCGTTGTCAGGCCAAAAACAGGATAGCAGGTACACAATACTACGCCGGCGAGGGCATATGGCCGTGCACTTGGCAGGCTGTGGCGCAGAGCATACCCAAACAGGGTGAGCGGAACAATAAATAGTGCCAGCAAGGCCAGTAGACCGAGGATGCCGCGCTTGACCAAGGCGTCGAGATAGTCATTGTGGGCGTTGGTATAGGCGCTGATAGAGGTACTCATCTTTCCTTCGGCCACGAGCTCTTGCTTTTGTGCGAGATAGCCTGTGCGTCCCATACCCAGCCAGAGATTCTGCTTGGACATATCCAGCGCGGTATGCCACATCTCCAGTCGTTGCCCCACAGATGTCGCCGCATCGCCGGTGCTTTCGAATTTTTCCAGTTCAGAAACTGCAATGATCGCGCGCTGGTAGACAAGCGAGCTGGGCATTGCATAGGCCGCTGCGATTATTGCAAGCAACAAGGTAAACATGGCGATCCGGTAGCGTTTTCCATGCTGTTTGGCGTGATGTACCGCGATAATCACGAGACAGATCGGCAGCACCACCCAGCCACCCCGGCTGCTGCTGATGACAGAGCCAAAAACGCCGGCCAGGCCGCCAGTAAGCAATAGGCATGTCCAAGCGGTCGAGTGGCGTTGCTCACGGGCCCAGCCAAGTCCTGACAACGCCAGCATGCCAAATAGCATGCTGGCGTTCCCGTAATGGATAGGATTGCTGGTGGCCGCTTGTGGGCGTGTGGCGTTGGTGGCGAGAAACTGCGAGAAGGCCAGCGCAGCGCCAGTTGTGGCACCGATTGCCAATCCACTCCACCATGCAGCTTGCCGTGGCGGATAGGCAATCAGCAGCAGCAGGACCGGCACGGCCAGCAGCGCCCGCAGGGGCATGTCGAGCTCGCGCGCCGGGTCGCCGTGGTACAGCATATTGGCGGTAAAGATGAAGAAGTACAGCAGCAGGGCGCCGAGCATCAGATAATCGCGGCGTTGCAGGTTCAGATGGGGACGTTTCCATAGCAGCCAAGTGCTGGCGAGCAGGAGAACCAGCGCGCCCAGCGAGTATCCGCTGGTAACAGCTAGCGCCAATGCCGAAAAGAGAAAAACACAAACAGAGGTCAGGCCCAGCATGAATATCCTTGGTAAAGCACGACGTCGCCATTATGGCAACTGTAGCAACATAAAGTAGGCGTCATTGTAATCGAAGGTGGCAGCAAAAACGCTCTCTGAGAATTTACTCTTCGATAACTATACAGGCGGTCTCAAGGGGGAAATGAAAAAAACCATGGTTTTCAGCCATGGTTTTTTTGTAAGCAATGGTAACTTGCTGTTAATTTGTTAAGGCCGCAAGGCCTGTCATGCGTCTCAGGCGATGGATGGCACGCGGGTGGCCACGCCGGTGGCAATCGCCGCTTGCGACACGGCAGGCGCGACCCAGCTGCGCAGGCGCTCGTCGAACGGCGACGGGATCAGTTGCAGCGGCGTCAGCGCGCTGCTTTCGTGGCCTGGCAGCGGCTCCTTGGCCAGCGCGGCGATGGCGCGCACGCAGGCCAGCTTCATTTCTTCGTTGATGGTGGTGGCGCCCACGTCGAGCGCGCCGCGGAAGATGTACGGGAAGCACAGCACGTTGTTGATCTGGTTCGGATAATCCGAGCGGCCCGTGGCCACGATGGCGTCGTCGCGCACGGCATGCACTTTTTCCGGGGCGATTTCCGGATGCGGATTGGCCAGGGCGAAGATCAAGGGCTTGGCGGCCATCGATTCGACCATCTGCGCGCTGACCACGCCGCCCTTCGAGACGCCGATGAAGATGTCGGCGCCGACCATGGCATCGGCCAGGTCGCGGTCGCTCGTGTCGTTCGCGTAGCGCGCCTTGTTCTCTTCCATGTTGGCATCGCGGCCCGGGTAGATCACGCCCTGGCTGTCGCACACCTTCAGCAGCGACTTGTTCAGGCCCAGCGAGACCAGCAAGTCCAGGCAGGCGATCGATGCCGCGCCGGCGCCCGAGACGGCCACCTTGACGTTGCCGATGTCCTTGCCCACCAGTTCCAGGCCGTTCAGGATGCCGGCCGCGACGATGATGGCCGTGCCGTGCTGGTCGTCGTGGAAGACGGGAATGTTCATGCGCTTGCGCAATTGCTGTTCGATGTAGAAGCAGTCGGGCGCCTTGATGTCTTCCAGGTTGATGCCGCCGAAGGTCGGCTCCATGCGCACCACGGTGTCGATGAACAGGTCGGGATCGTTCTCGGCCAGCTCGATGTCGAACACATCGACGTCGGCGAACTGCTTGAACAGGCAAGCCTTGCCTTCCATTACCGGTTTGCTGGCCAGTGGGCCGATATCGCCCAGGCCCAGCACGGCGGTGCCATTGGTGATCACGGCCACCAGGTTGCTGCGCGACGTGTAGGTGCCGGCCGTGCGCGGATCTTCCACGATGGCTTCGCAGGCGAAGGCCACGCCCGGCGAATACGCCAGGGTCAGGGCGCGGGCGTCGCCCAGCGGTTTGGTGGGCGTGACGGAAATCTTGCCTGCGCGGGGTTGTGCGTGATAGGCGAGGGCGGCTTCTTTCAGGTTGAAGGTTTCGCCGTTCTGTTCGGCGTGCTTGCTGTGGGAAGTAGACATAGGAATTCTGGGAGGGGCAACCAGGCCCGAGTGGTAAGTCCGAGCCATGGTATGCAAGCGTTTGCACGCTGTCAAGGCTGGAATGTACTTAAGCATACCAAAACCGCTTTGGGCAACGGCTTTATTTCAATGCAAGCGTTTGCTCGGTTTTTGACGGAAAGGGGAATTTTTGCGATAAAATCACGGTATTGCGATCCGGGAAGCCCATGACAAACAAGAACCCCACCTTAAGCGACGTTGCGCGGGCCAGCGGCGTGCACTTTTCCACCGTGTCGCGCGTGATGAACCCGGCAACGCGGCAAATGGTCAGCGCCGAGGTGGCCGCGCGCGTGCTGGCCGAAGCGGGCCGGCTCGGCTACCGTCCCAACCGCGCCGCCTCGACCCTCGTCACGCGCAAGTCGCGCATCATCGGCGTGGTCTTGCCCGACATCACCAACGCTGTTTTCCCGCCGATTTTGCTGGGCATCGAGGAGGGCTTGCGCAAGCATGGCTACCTGGCCATCGTCGCCAACGTGGGCGCCGACGAGGAAGAGCAGCTGTTCGTCATCAACCGCCTGCTGGGGCAGCAGGTCGATGGCCTGATCCTGGCCACGGCGCGCCGCGACGATCCCGTCATCAAGATGTGCATCGATCAGAACGTGCCCGTCGTCACCGTCAACCGCAGCGACGAGACGGGCGTCGCTTCCTGCGTCGTCAGCGACGACGTGGTCGGCATGCGCCTGGCCGTGGAACACTTGCTGGCGCTCGGCCACCGCCATATCGCGCACATTGCCGGCCCGGAAAACCTGTCCACGGGCCACGTGCGCCGTCTCGGTTTCCTGGCCGCCATCCAGGCCAGCGAACTCGACCCCTCGCAAGCGTTCGTCTTTGAAAGCAGCGGTTATTCGCGCGAATGCGGCAAGGCGGCCCTGCTGGAACTGCTGCGCCAGTCGCCGCGGACGACGGCCGTGGTGACGGGCAGCGACCTGGTGGCCCTCGGCTGCTACGACGCCATCCGCGAACTGGGCTTGAGCTGTCCCGAAGATATTTCCGTCGTGGGCCACAACGACATGCCCTACATGGACATGATCCGTCCGCCTTTGAGCACCATCCGCATCCGCCACCACGGCATCGGCACGGAAGCGGCCCGGCTGATCCTGCAAACCATCGCCTCGCCCGATTCCCCGGTGATCGACGTGCGCCTGAAGCCCGAGCTGGTGGTGCGCGAATCGACGGCCGCGCCGCGCGCCTGACACCTTCTTGCCCTTCTTTCGTCCGAGTATGTTTAAATCTTGATATTGATAATTATCAAGGCAACGCCATGCAGACGAGAGCAAAGCAAGCACAGCAGGGAGGCCGCTGATGCCGAAAAACTTCGGCATGCCCGGCAACGCCTGGCGCTATGCACTGGGCAGCGACTATGGTTATTGCTCGCCGCTACTCGAAGGCATTGAATTTGAAAACGAGTGGGTGACGATACGCGAATCGGCGATCCGCATCCGCGCCGGCTACGCCTGGGATGGCTGTTCGCCCTGTATCAGCGTGCTCGGCCTGTTCTATGTGGGCACGCCCGATGGCGCGCAGCACCTGGGCCTGCCTGCGACCTATCACGCCAGCCTCGTGCATGACGTGCTGTGCCAGTGGCGTGCCGAGATTCCCGTCACCCGCGCGCGCTCGATCGCCATTTTTCACCAGTTGCTCAAGGAAGTGCGCTTCCCGCTGGCCGGCCTGTATGCGGGCGCCGTCCACCTGTTCGGACCGCGGCGTTTCTTCCTGCCACCGGGCGCGGCCGGCGCCACGGCCGCGCCATCCGGCACCCGCCAGGCGCAACATTAAAGCGCCCGCCGCGCTGCCGCAGGGGCCGCATGGTGTTAAACTGGCGCCCCTCATCGTTTCTCTTGCCCTCATCGCCATGACCAAAACCAACACGCCTTCCCCGAAACGCCGCGAAGAGGGCGTTGCCAAGCTGACCGTCAATCCTTTCCTGGACGCCGAATTCTATGCGCGTATGCGCGACTATACGGAGCGCGATGCGGCCATCATCAAGGAATTGAAGGCGATTGCCGAGATTCGCGCCGGCAACAAGCAGCCCGATCCGCGCCTGGCGCCGTCGCTAGCTGCCCTGCGCAGCACCGTAAAGAAAGGCTTGAACTTCGGCGAGATGCTCGAGCGCATGGCCGCCGGCAAGGAAAAAGGCTTGTGGGAACCGTGGATGACGACCTTCGGCATCGAGATCCGCGCCGTCAACTACGGCGCCGGCCCGCGCAACGCCTGCCTGGTGCTGGACTTGGCCGCGAATGCCCCCGCGCACGCGATGTTCGCCAAGGCCGGCATCCAGAACTGGCGCAGTCTGGCCGCCGACGATTGCTCCGTCGTGCGTTCGGAAAAAGCGACAGAGACGTCGCCGTTGAAAGTGTATGCCGTGTTTTACCTGGACCCGCTGCCGGCCTGAACCAGCAGTACCACCGCCAGCACGATCAGCATCACGCCCGACAGCCGTTCCAGCAACGGCAGCGCGCGCGCAAAGCGCTGGCGCAGGGCGGTGCTGCCGATGGCCAGCGCCACCGTCATATCCCACGCCAGCACGGCAAAGACCATCCACGTGCCATACGCCGCCATCGCAGCGGGACTCGTCTGCCTGGCGGCCAGCACGGTGGCGAGGCTGACGTAGAACAGCGCATTCTTCGGATTCAGGATGGCGGACATGAACCCCATCACGACGCCGCCGCGCCAGCGCGCCTTGCCACTGGCGGGCTTTGCATCCAGACTGCTCTTGCCCGCATGGCGCAGGAACAGCCAGCCCAGGTACAGCAGATAGGCGCATCCCGCCAGCCGCACCACCATGAATGCCGTACTGCCCGCCCGCAGTACCGATAATCCTCCAAATGCCGCCACGATAAACACCGCATTGGCCACGGTAATGCCCACGCACGTGCCGGCGGCGCCGCGCCAGCCGTGGGCCAGCGAGGTGCGCGCGATCAGGAAAAAATCGGGACCGGGCGACAGCAGGGACAGAAAGTGGGCGGCGGCGATGAAGAGGAAATCCTGCATGTAAGTCGGCTCCGGCAATGGCGATGCGCGAGTATGCAGGGGCTGGCGGCAGCCCGTATTGAAGAAAATTGCAGGCGCTCTAGCCGCCCTGGTCGCGATAGCGCCCGGGCGTGATGCCCGCATGCGCCTTGAAGACGCGCTGCAGATGGCTCTGGTCCGCAAAGCCCAGCTCATGCGCCAGCTGGGCCAACGCCGTCCCCGCCTGCAAGCGGCTGCGCGCGCGGTTGACGTGCGCGTTCAGCTGGTAGGCATGCGGCGTCATGCCCGTGGCGGCGCGAAAGGCGCGGATCAATTGATAAGGGCTCAGGCCTGCCGCTTCGGCCAGTTGCCGCAGGCTGGCCGAGGGCTGGGCCTGCAGCGTTGCGAGCACGGGCGCCAGCTGCAGCGGCACCGGCTTGCGTTCCGAGGGCAGCAGGTCTGCACGGGCGCTGGCGCAGGCGCCCAGGAACGCCAGCAGCGCCGCATTTTTTTCACCTGTGCCCGCCGTTGAAAACAGCAGCGCATGCATGGCGCAAAACTGCGCGTACAGCAGCGGGCAGTGCAACACCGTCGCCGTGTCGCCATCGAGCGCCGGCGCGTGGGCTTGCAGCCATTGCGCATCGAGATGCAGCATCTGGTAGCTCCAGACGGCGTCAGGCAGTGGATTGCAGGCGTGCACGCAGCCGGCCGGCACCAGCACCAGGCTGCCATTGCCAAGGGCGGCCTTGCCCTCTTTGCTGCCCGTAAAGATGCTGCCGCCTTCGTCGACGGCACCGATGGAAAACGTGGGATGGCTGTGGGGCTTGTAGCAGGCCCGGCTGTGGCAGGCGCGCCGGCTCTCCACGTGGGGCAAGGCCGGGTCGCGCCAGAAGGCGGTGGTGCCCGGCATGGCTACATCAAAATCACGTCGTACTGCTCCTGGTGGTAGGCGTTCTCCACCTGCAGCGAGATTTTCTTGCCGATGAAGTCGCCCAGCATGGCCAGGTGCTGCGATTCCTCTTCCAAAAACAGGTCGACCACTTCCTGCGAGGCGAGGATGCGGAATTCGCGCGGGTTGAACTGTTTTGCCTCGCGCAGCAGTTCGCGCAGGATTTCGTAGCAGATCGTGCGCGAAGTCTTCACTTGTCCCTTGCCGGCGCAGGCGGGGCACGGTTCGCACAGGATGTGGGCGAGCGACTCGCGCGTGCGCTTGCGCGTCATTTCCACCAGGCCCAGCGGCGAGAAGTTGCTCACCGACACCTTGGTGCGGTCGCGCGACAGGGTGCGTTTCAGTTCTGCCAGCACGGCGTTGCGGTGCTCGGCGTTGTCCATGTCGATGAAGTCGAGGATGATGATGCCGCCCAGATTGCGCAGGCGCAGCTGGCGCGCGATGGCGTGCGCCGCTTCCAGGTTGGTCTTGAAGATGGTGTCGGCGAAATTGCGCCCGCCCACAAAGCCGCCCGTGTTGACGTCGATGGTGGTCATCGCTTCCGTCTGGTCGACGATCAGGTAGCCGCCCGATTTCAGGTCGACGCGGCGGCCCAGCGCGCGCAAAATCTCTTCTTCCACGCCGTACAGGTCGAACAGGGGGCGCTCGCCCGTGTAGTGCTGCAAGCGCGTCAGTTCGCTGGGTGTGTAGATTTCCGCGAATTCGCGCAGTTTTACATAGTTTTCGCGCGAATCGACCTGGATGGTGGCCGTTTCATCGCCGACGAAGTCGCGCAGCACGCGTTGCGCCAGGCTCAAGTCCTGGTGCAGCAGGCTGGTGGCGGGACGCGTGCGCGCGCCGTGCGTGATCGTGCTCCAGGTTTTTCTCAGGTAGTCGATGTCCGCCTTCAGGTCCGCGTCGGACGCGTCCTCGGCCATGGTGCGCACGATGTAGCCGCCTTTTTCATCGGGCGGCAGCAGGCTTTGCAGGCGCACGCGCAGCTGTTCGCGTTCCGCTTCCTTTTCGATTTTCTGCGAGATGCCGATGTGCTTGTCTTGCGGCAGGTAGACCAGCATGCGCCCGGCGATGGAAATCTGCGTCGACAGGCGCGCGCCCTTGGTGCCGATCGGGTCCTTGATCACCTGCACCGTCAGCACCTGGCCGTCGAAGAGGATTTTCTCGATCGGCGCCGGCGTCGCGTTCTGGCCGTCGTGGCCGCGCGCTTCCCAGATGTCGGCCACGTGCAGGAAGGCGGCGCGTTCCAGACCGATGTCGATGAAGGCCGACTGCATGCCCGGCAACACCCGCACCACTTTGCCGGAATACACATTGCCGGCCAGGCCGCGCGTGAGCGTGCGCTCGATGTGCAATTCCTGCACGGCGCCCTGCAGGATGAGGGCGACGCGCGTTTCTTGCGGCGTGATATTGATCAGGATGTCTTCGTTCATGGGGGCGCGGGAGTGGAGGCAACGAATGACATCATACCCGGGATCAGGGCAGGGGCAAACCTGCTAGCCGTAGCAACTGTGCGGTTTCGTACAGGGGCAGGCCCATGATGCCGGAATGGCTGCCTTCGATATGCTCGACGAACAGGGCGGCGCTGCCCTGGATGCCGTAGCCGCCGGCCTTGTCGTACGGTTCCGGCGTGGCGCAATAGGCGGCGATCGAGGCGGGCGAGAGCACGCCGAAGCGCACTTGCGACACCTGCGTGCGCTGCTCGGCGAAATCCTTGTAGTGCACGGCGATCGAGGTCAGCACCTCGTGCGTGCGGCCCGACAGCTGCTGCAGCATGGCCACGGCCTCAAGGCGGTCGGCCGGTTTGCCGAGGATGACGCCGTCGATGGTGACGGTGGTGTCGGCCGCCAGTACGGGACGCGGGGTCAGGTGGCGGCGGCGCACCAGGTCCCAGGCGAAGGCGGCTTTTTCATTCGACACGCGGGCGACATAGTCGAGCGCCGATTCGCCGGGAAGCACTTCCTCGGTGACGTCGGCGCCGCGCGGGCCGTCGCTGCGCAGCAGCAGCAATTCGAAATCGATGCCGATCTGGCGCAGCAGTTCGCGCCGGCGCGGGCTTTTGGAGGCGAGGTAGATCTTGTGATCAGCCGTTTTCATGGGGGAGTTCAGACGCGGTGGTAGGGGTGGTTTTGCGTGATCGACCAGGCACGATAGAGCTGCTCGGCGAGGATCACGCGCACCACGCCGTGCGGCAGGGTCATGCTGGAAATGCGCAGCATGCCTTCGGCACGCGCCTTGAGTTGCGGATCGAGGCCGTCGGCGCCGCCGATCAGGAAAGCCGTGTCGCGGCCATCCTGCTGCCACGCCATCAATTGCTGCGACAGGCCGACGCTGGTCAGGTCCTTGCCGCGTTCGTCGAGGGCGATGATGCGCACGCCCTTGGGCAGGACGGCTTCGATGCGCTCGCGTTCGAGCGCCATCGCCGTGGCGGCGGTCTTGCTGCCGGAACGCTCCACCGGCTTGATTTCTTTCAGCACGATGCGCAATTCCGGCGGCATGCGCTTCGCGTATTCCGCGAAGCCCGTCTCTATCCAGGCCGGCATTTTATGGCCGACCGCAGCGATGATGAGCTGCATCGAGGCTTACGCTTCGACTTTTTTGATACGCTTGATCACGGTTTTTGCCGGTGCAGCATCGGCTGCCGGCTTGGCCGCGCGTGGGGCGCGTACTTTTTTCTCCGGCAGCGCTTTCAGCGCTTTTACGGCAGCCGCTTCGGTCTTGGTAGGCGCGACTTTCACGGTCTTGCCGACGGCTTTGGAAGCGGTGGCTTTTTTCGCCGGGGCTTTCTTGGCGGCGGTGGCAGCGGTGGCTTTCTTCGCTGGCGTTTTCTTTTCGATCACGGGCGAAGCTTCCACATTGGCCTTGCTTGCCGCCAGATGGCCGCTGACCTTTTTCGGCTCGTCGCCGGCGGCTTTTTTCGGCGCGCGCTTGGCGGCGCCCAGCTTGACCGGAGTGTCGCCCCAGATTTCTTCCAGGCGGTAGTAGGCGCGGATAGGCGCTTGCATGATGTGGACGATCATGTCGCCCAGATCGACCAGCACCCATTCACCCGTTTCCTCGCCTTCCATGCCGATGATTTGGCCGCCGGCGTCCTTGACCTTGTCGCGCACCGAGGCGGCCAGCGCCTTGGTTTGACGGTTCGAGGTACCGGAGACGATCGCGATGCGGTCGAACAGGCTGGTCAGATGACTCGTTTCGAAGACAGCGATGTCTTGGCCTTTGACGTCTTCAAGGGCGTCAACGACGAGGGTTTGCAGTTTTTTGATATCCATTTAGCTTTTGTATAAATTATGTTGTTCAATATAGTCTAGCACTAGCGGGGAAACAAGCGAGTTTGCCCGATTCCCCCGTTGTAATGCCGCACGTATTTCGGTGGCGGAGATATCCACCGCGAAGTCCTGTGCCAGATAAGTCAGACCGTGCGGCGTGTTGCGGATGCTTTCCAGAGACCCCAGGCGGCGCGAAAATGCATCGGCGACCACTTGCGGTACTGCTGTGTCATTCAGCGCGAAGCCTGGGCGGGCCGCGACGCAGATATGCGCGTATTCAAATAATTGCTGCCATTCGCGCCATGTCGCGAGCCGCTGCAGCTGGTCGGCGCCCATCAGGAAAACGATGGAAGCGCGCGGTCCCAGCTCGGCGCGTACCTGGCGCAAGGTATCGATGGTGTAGCTGGCCTGGCCATGTTCGCTGCGCTCGATTTCCTGGCGGTCGATCACCACGGGCAGGGGCAGGCCGGCGAAGGCCAGGCTGGCCATCTCGGCGCGCTGCTGGCCGGTGGCGCCCAGCCTGCTCTTTTGCCAAGGCGCGCCGGCCGGAATCACGCGCAGTTCATCGGCGTGCAGCAGGCTGGAAAAATGCGTGCCCAGCGCGACATGGCCCATATGCACTGGATCGTAGCTGCCGCCCAACAGGGCCACGCATGCCGTACTGCTCGCAGTACTACCCGCCGTGCCAACTTCCGTCACGCCTGCAGCCAGTCGCGATGCACGAGGAAGTCAGTATACAACGCCGCTTCGGGACTGCCCGCTTCCGGATGCCAGTCGTAGCGCCACTTGACCACGGGCGGCATCGACATCAGGATCGCCTCGGTGCGTCCCCCCGATTGCAGGCCGAACAGGGTGCCGCGGTCGAACACCAGGTTGAACTCGACATAGCGTCCGCGCCGGTAGCACTGGAAATCGCGTTCGCGTTCGCCATAGGGCGTGTCCTTGCGGCGCGCCAGGATCGGCACATAGGCATCGATAAAGGCGTCGCCGGCGCTGCGCAGCATGGCGAAACTGTCGTCAAAGCCCAGGGCGTTGAAGTCGTCGAAGAAGATTCCGCCGGCGCCGCGCGCTTCGCGCCGGTGCTTCAGGTAGAAGTAATCGTCGCACCACTGCTTGAACTTCGGATGCAGTTCCGCGCCAAACGGCGCCAGCGCGTCATGGCACACCTGGTGAAAGTGCTTCACGTCGCCCGCGTCGCCGTAATACGGCGTCAGATCCATGCCGCCACCGAACCACCATACGGGTTCGCCATCGGCATTCACGGTGCTGAAAAAGCGCACGTTCATGTGCACCGTGGGCGCGTAGGGATTGCGCGGATGCAGTACCAGCGACACGCCCATCGCTTCCCATGCCTTGCCACCGAGTTCAGGGCGCGCGGCCGCGGCCGATGGCGGCAGTGCGGCGCCGGTGACGTGCGAAAAATTCACGCCGCCACGCTCGAACACATTGCCTTCCTCGATCAGCCGCGAAATGCCGCCGCCGCCCTCGGGGCGCTGCCAGGCATCGGTCAGGAAGGGCTTGCCGTCCTGCGCTTCGAGCGCCTGCACGATACGGCTTTGCAAATCGAGCAAATAAGCCTTGACGGCCGAAGGAGAGGGAGTTGACGACATCGCGTGGGCCGACGAGGCCGAAATAAAAAAGTAAGGACGGATTGTACCCTGTAACGGATTTTTGTGATAGCAAAACCGGCGATGCTGTTGCCGGCCCTGCTTTATTGAGGCGGCTTGTCCTGTATTACCTGCACCTCGAATTGGGGCGCATCCGCGCCTGGCTGGCGGGCGCCCTCCACCATGCTTGCCGCGCGCTGTTGCAGGTCCGTGCGTTCGATCGTGTCGGCCGGCTGCGCCAGCGGTGCCACGGGCACGGGTTGCTCGCGCTTGAACCATGCGCGTCCTGCATACGTCAGCATCGTCAGTATCGCCAGCAGCAGTGCCGCAGCCATGATGGTGGAAGGGCGCGGGCGGGGCCGGCCATATTGAGTCGGCGGTTTGCCGGCGGCGTCGACGATCAAGCGCGCCAGTTGCGAGCCGTTCGCGCGCGTGCGCGCTTGCAGCTCCTTGTATTGCAGCGGCGATAGCGTGCCCTGTTTCAGCATGTGGCGCAAGGCCGCGACGGGCGTGGCGGCCAGGTGATAGCCTGGCAGGCTGTCGTGGGCGGCGTCGCGCTGAAACTGGTTGATCAGGTTCTCGCCGTACAGCGCATCGATCGCCTCGCGGTTCACCTGCTGCAGCGCGGCGCTGGCCAGTTGCCGGCGTGGTTCGTCGGCGGGCAGCTTGCGCAGCATCCTGAAAAAACGCTCCTCGGGCACCAGTTCGGCGCTCAGCAGCCAGGCCAGCGTCTTGATCCGGTCGGCATTCATCGCCAGTTCGGGCACCTCGATGTCTTCGGCAGCATTGTGCGCGCGCTGCAGCTCGATGATCTGCAGCTCGGCCAGCGTATCGTCGTATTCATCGCTGGTGATCAGGTCCAGTTGCCGCAGTTCGCCGAGCGGTTTGAGGCGCGGATCGGTGCTCATGGCCGCAGGCCTCCGGTCACGACACCGTAAAGCACGGACATCACCAGGATCATGCCCAGCACGATCAAGGCGCCTTTCCAGGCCGGTGGCCGCTTGTACGGGATGCGGTCGTGACCGTGCCGCAGTCGGGACGCGTCCATGATTTCGCGCGCCAGTGCGCTGCCATGTTCACGCACGTGCGCTTCCAGCGCCTCGAACTGCTGCGTGGATAGTACGCCGTTGACCACCAGCCAGCGCATGGCGATCCAGGGCGTGTAGAACAGGCGGTCGGCCGGCACCGCCGCATGTGCAGCATCGCGCTGGAACTGGTTCAGCAAATCGAGCTCGTACAAGGCGTCGACCTCGCGGCGGTTGTAGTACCGCACCCCCTCTGCTGCCAGCGCCTGTTGCCGGGGTGGCAGTGTGGCCACGCGCTTGTCGAAGTCATTCTTGGGCAGCAGATCGGTCAGCAGCAGCCACCCCAGGGTGCTGACCAGGTCGGCGTCCTGCGCCAGTTCCGGCATGTCGACCGGCTCCTCGGGCGGATGCAGGCGCTCATGGGCGGCGACATCGCGTTCCGAGTTGGCCTCGTCGAGTTCCTGCGCGGTGATCAGGCCCAACTGGTGCAGCTGGTCCAGCGATGCGTGGGGCGGTTCGATATGCATGGACTGACTCTTTTACCTTGGCCTGGCGCAGTTCGCCGGCCGGCGCCCTTGCGCATGCCGGACCGCGTGTTTTGCATCACCGCTGACGCCGGACGCGATGCGCCGGGCCATGGACTTGACTTGCGCGCGCGGCAGCAGTCCCACGTGCAGCAAGGTGCCGGGCAGCGGCGTACCGATGGCCAGCTGCGGCAAGTCGGGATGCGCCAGCGCCTGCTCGCGCTGGCGCCGCGTGAGCAGCTTCAGCACATGCAGCGCCTCGACGGAAGTATGCGCGGACACGGGGAGGTTGCTTGTCATCGGGAGTGGGTTTATCAAGAATCAAGGTGATGAATTTTACAATGCAATCTCGTTTCCCTAGCGTACTATTGAAGTGGCGCCTGATCCAGTTCTGTCCTGAACTGGGGTGTTACTGACCAGTCCTTGCCATCTTTGCTGCGCTGGAAAGTAAAGTCGCCTTGCTGCAGCACCGAGACGGCCAGCACCTTGCTTGCGGCAGCGGGCGCAAGGTCGTTACGGGCCAACAGCAGGCGGCAGGACACCACGCCGGGCAATATCTCCTTGCATGGTGCCAGCGCTTCAATATCGCCAATTTCACGGTAGTGCTGCGGCGACACCACTGCGTTGAGATTGACATGGTAAAGCGGCTTGCCGCGCAGTGCATCCATGCCGGCCAGCACCGCCTTCTTCAGCCCATCGCGCCCGATGGGCTGGCCCTGCTGCGCAAAGCCGCCATGCCAGGCGATGTCGGCAAAGCGCGTTTGCACGATGCCCGGATGCGCGTGGTCATATTCGAGCCGGCTTTTGCGGCGGCCTTCCACCCGCGAAATGGTCCAGGCGAATTGCAGCGGCTTGCCGTCCTGCATGACGGTGGCCAGGCAGCCACGGGTTTTTTGGGACCAGGCATAACCGGCCTGTTGGATATCGTGCAGGCTGAATTTGCCATCCGTGACCGCGGCCACGGTTTGTCTGGTGTCGCAGCGTGGTACGGAATAACTGCCGAACCAGTACCAAGCCAGGGCGGCAACGAGCAGCGAGGCAAGCGTCAGCCAGGCAAGGAGGCTCACCGGGGCATCGTTGTCTGGTGCGGCAAGGCGGGTTGGCATGCTCATGGCGAGGAGTGGAGGTGACAATCAAAACGGGCCGGGGCGGATGAATTCCGCGCCGGCCCGCCGTGTGATCGTTATGGGGCGATCAATGCTTCAAACCGCGCCAGCCGATGTCGCGGCGGTACTGCGCGCCGTCGAAATGGATTTTTTCCACGGTTTCATATGCCTGCTTCTGCGCCATCTTGATGCTGTCGCCCAGGCCTACCACGCACAGCACGCGCCCGCCGTTGGTGACCAGGCGTTCGCCGTCGATGCGGGTGCCCGCATGGAAGGTGACGGAGTCCGGCGTTTCGGCCGGGATGTCGCCGATCGGCGTGCCCTTGACGGGATCGTCCGGGTAGCCGGCGGCGGCCATCACGACGCCAACGGCCGTGCGGCGGTCCCATTCCAGTTCCACGGCGTCGAGCGTACCGTTGACGGCGTGTTCCATGACGGTGACCAGGTCGGTCTTCAGGCGCGCCATGATGGGTTGCGTTTCCGGGTCGCCCATGCGGCAGTTGAATTCCAGCGTCTTCGGCGTGCCCTTGTCGTCGATCATCAGGCCCGCGTACAGGAAGCCTGTGAACGTGATGCCGTCCTTGGCCATGCCCTGGATGGTCGGCACAATGATTTCGCGCATGACGCGCGCATGCATGGCCGGCGTGACGATGGGTGCCGGCGAATACGCGCCCATGCCGCCCGTGTTCGGGCCCTGGTCGTGATCCTTCAGGCGCTTGTGGTCCTGGCTGGTGGCCAGCGGCAGGATGTTCTTGCCGTCGCACATGACGATGAAGCTCGCTTCTTCGCCGGCGAGGAATTCCTCGATGACGATGCGCGCGCCGGCGTCGCCGAACTGGTTATCGGACAGCATCATGTCGACCGCCTGGTGCGCCTCTTCCAGGGTCATGGCAACGACGACGCCCTTGCCGGCGGCCAGGCCATCGGCCTTGATGACGATCGGCGCGCCCATGGCGTCGACGTAGGCATGCGCGGGAGCGACGTCGGAAAACGTCTGGTAGGCGGCCGTCGGGATGCCGTGGCGCTGCATGAAGGCCTTGGCGAAGTCCTTCGACGACTCCAGCTGTGCCGCTTCTTTCGTCGGGCCGAAGATTTTCAGGCCGCGCGAGCGGAACAGGTTGACGATACCGGCCGCCAGCGGCACTTCCGGGCCGACGACGGTCAGGCCGATGTGTTCCTGCTGAACGAAATCGGCCAGCAATTGCGGGTCGCTGATGTCGAGATTGACCAGGCGCGCATCGCGCGCGGTGCCGCCGTTGCCCGGTGCGACATACACCATCTGTATGCGTTCGGACTGGGCCAGTTTCCAGGCCAGGGCGTGTTCGCGGCCGCCAGAGCCGACTACCAGAATTTTCATAGGGACCGTTCGTTCAGTGTGGGTTGCAGGGCGGCGGTGCCGCCCTTGTGTGCAGAGTGATTAATTCTCGATGAGGGCGTTGGTGAAGACTTCCTGGACATCGTCCAGCAATTCCAGCGCATCGATCAGCTTTTGCATCTTGATGGCGTCGTCGCCCGTGTACACGGTTTCCGTCGCCGGTTTCATGATGACTTCGGCCACTTCGGCCTTGAAGCCGGCCGCTTCCAGCGCTTCCTTGACGGCGGCGAAATCGTGCACGGGCGTGACCACTTCGAAGCCGCCTTCTTCATCGGCGATGACGTCGTCGGCACCGGCTTCCAGGGCCGCTTCCATCAGCTTGTCTTCGTCGGTGCCCGGCGCGAACAGCAACTGGCCGCAGTGCTGGAACATGAAGGCAACGGAGCCTTCATTGCCCATGTTGCCGCCATTCTTGTTGAAGGCGTTGCGAACCTCGGCCACCGTGCGCACCTTGTTGTCGGTCATGCATTCGACGATGACGGCCGCGCCGCCCACGCCGTAGCCTTCGTAGCGCACTTCTTCATAGTTGGCGCCATCGACGCCGCCGCTGCCGCGGTTGATCGCGCGCTGGACGTTGTCTTTCGGCATATTGGCGTCAGCCGCCTTGTCGACGGCCAGGCGCAGGCGCGGATTGGTGATGGCATCGGCGCCGCCCATGCGGGCCGCGACCGTGATTTCCTTGATCAGGCGCGTCCAGATTTTGCCGCGCTTGGCATCGGTGGCAGCCTTTTTATGCTTGATATTGGCCCATTTGCTATGTCCTGCCATGTCGAATCTTCCTTAGACGGGTGTTCAATTGTGGCCGACATTTTAGCATATCGGCCCCCTGCGAAGCGGCATGGCCCCGTCATCAGGATGACACAATCTGTTGCTAAAGTGACGCGCTTTCACCATATCGAGGGCGCGACATCATGGCAAGTCAAATGGACAGGCGGCAATTTCTGAAATTGGGCGGCTTTATTACCGTCTCCGTGGCTACTGTCGGCCTTGCCGCCTGCGGCAGCACCGATTACAGCGATCCTGGCGTGCCGCTGGCCTCGGGCAGCGACTGGAAATTCCCGCAGAGCGTGGCTTCGGGTGACCCGCGTCCGGATAGCGCCATGCTGTGGACGCGCGTCGTGCCCGCCAGTTTCGACGCCGTCGCGCCCGCTGTGGCCGGCAAGTCGGACGTGGCCGTGCGCCTGATCGTCAGCGCCAGCGACAATACGGCCGCCCTGGGCGGCAATACGGCCCTGACCGGCACGCCCATCGTCGACGCCAAGCTGCCCCTGAAAGCCGATTTCGACAATACCCTGCGCCACAAGGTGACGGGCTTGCAGCCGGGCCAAGTGTATTTTTACCAGTTCATCGCCGGCGACGTGCGCTCGAACGTGGGCCGCTTCAAGACGGCGCCCGCCGCCACTGCCGACGTGTCGCAGCTGCAGTTCGCCTACCTGACGTGCCAGGACTGGAGCATCAACCACTGGGGCGCGCTGTCGCACATCGCCGCCAACGAAGCGCTCGATTTCATCGTCCACCTGGGCGATTACATCTATGAAACGGTGGGCGAGGCCTTCCAGAGCGGCGCCGTGGAAAGCCGCCACGACCAACTCAAACTACCCGACGGCACGTATAAAAGCGGCACGTCCGGCGCGAAATACGCGACCACGGTGGCCGATTACCGCTACCTGTACAAGAAATACCGCACCGATACGCGCCTGCAAGCCGTGCACGAGCGCTTTGCCTTCATCGCCATCTGGGATGACCATGAATTCACGGACGACGCCTGGCAGGATGCGTCCACCTACGAGGGCATCGTGGCGCTTGATGGCAGCGATCTGCACCAGCCGGCCCGCCGCCGCAGCGCCAATCAGGCCTGGTTCGAATACATGCCGGCCGACGTCACGTTCGATGCCGCCGCGACAACGTTTCAGAATATCCAGATCTACCGCGATTTCCAGTTCGGCAAACTGATGCAGCTGGTGATGACGGACGAGCGCCTGTACCGCGCCGATCATGCGATCGCCGAATCGACCATCAACCCGGCCACGGGCAAGCCGCTGGGCAGCATCGGCAGCCGCTACCTGGTGCCGCAAGCGCTGTTCGACAGCGTGGAAGGGCAGAAAATGGCCGCCGCCACCAAGGCCGGCGCCGATCCGCTGGCCTTTGTTGCCATGCTGGGCAGCACGCAGCGCGACTGGTGGAAAAGCAAGATGAAGGCGGCCACCTCGACCTGGAAGCTGTGGGGCAATGAAGTGTCCCTGCTGCGCATGGGCTTGAATGGTACGGATGCGATTGCCACCTTGCTGGCCTTGAGCGCCATGGCCAACGTGGGCAAGGCCATTGCCAGCACCTTGCCGCTGGTGGGCGGCAGCGTGCCGCTGGCCTCCAGCATCGTCGCCGCCTCGACGGCCGGCGCATCGCAGTCCGTGGCACAGGCGGCGGCCATGGCCATTGCCGGCGCGGCCGCCAACGCCGGCGCGCAGGGCGCCGCTGCCGTGGGCGCGGGCTTGAGCGCGGCCCAGGCCGGCATCACGGTGGCCGCCTACAACAGCGGCTCGCCGGCCGCCGCCGCGCAAGTGATCGCCTTTGGCTGGATCAAGCCCGACGTGCAAGCCAAGGGTGCCGCCTCCAGCTTTGTCGCCGCGTCGGGCCAGCAGGCGGCGCTGGCACCGTTCTTCACGCGTTTCCTGCTCAATTGCGACCAGTGGGACGGCTACAACAGCGAGCGCAAGAATCTGATGGCGCACCTGAAAACGAATGCCATCGGCAATGTGGTGGCGATTACCGGCGATATCCACTCGTTTTTTGCCGGCACGGTCAGCGACGATTTCGACGCGGCCGGCGGCGGCACGCCCGTCATGGTGGACCTCGTGTCGGCCGGCGTCAGTTCGGATTCCTTCTTCAGCTACCTGAAGTCGGCCGCCGGCGCCATGGGCGACATCGGCACCCTCGTCAGCTATCCGCTGGCCATTCCCGTCACGGGCCTGGGCACGGTCAACCTCGACGTCAACCTGCTCGACTACACCATGGGCAAGACCGTCCCCACAGTCGACAGCCTGCTGGAACAGTTGCGCGTGCAGCTGCGCGGCGCCCTGGCCGCCAAGGGCGTGCCGGAAGCCCAGCTGGACGCGACCGTATCAGCCGTGCAGGCTGGCTTGAAAGCGAGCACTGACTTCAGTGCGACCCTGCTGGGCCTGGCGCAGCAATTGTCCGGCCTGGGCAACAACCCGTGGATCAAGCACCTGAACACGGATGCGCAGGGCTACACGGTGGTGATCTTGACGCCGGGCAAGCTGGTGGCGCAGTTCAAGCAAGTGAATAAACTGATCGGCACGGCGGCGCCGTCGAACGTGATTGCGCGGGTGACGACGGCGACGGTTACGGCGGGCGCGGCGGCGGTGGTCATTTCTTAAACTTATTTCTTAAACGTCAACCCCAAAGAAGGCCGGGGTCGGACCCTCAGGGTCCGACCCCGGTATTTGCCGTTGGGGTTATCAGCTTGCTTTCGCTTTTGCCATTACAATCTGGGCATGAGCTCCAGTTCCCCGCAAGCAACCCCTCCATCTATTCCCCGTTCCGTCTACCTCGGTGGCCTGGCCATCGCCGTGGGCGGGGCGGTGCTGTTTTCCACCAAGGCCATCGTCGCCAAGCTGCTGTACCGCTACCAGATCGACGCCGTCACCCTGATCGCCTTCAGGATGATCTTTTCGCTGCCCGTGTTCGCCGTCATCGCCTGGTGGAAGATGCGCACGGAGCCGCCCTTATCAAACAGCGACCGCTGGCGCCTGGTGGGGCTGGGCCTGGTCGGCTATTACCTGTCCAGCTATCTGGACTTCCTGGGCCTGCAATACATATCCGTGGGGCTGGAGCGGTTGATCCTGTTTCTCACGCCCACCTTCGTGCTCCTGATTACCACCGTGTACTTCAAGCAGCGCATCAGCCGCCTGCAATGGCTGGCCTTGCTTACCTCGTATTGCGGCATCGTGCTGGTGTTCGTGCACGACTTGCAGGGCGGCGCCAGTAATGTGGCGCTGGGGTCGACTCTCGTGCTGGGCTCGGCCTGCTCGTATGCCGTGTATCTGCTGGGTTCGGGCGAGCTGGTGAAACGTATCGGCTCCATGCGCCTGGTCAGCTACGCGATGTGCGTGGCCAGCTTTGCCTGCATCGCCCAATTCTTCATCCTGCGCCCCGTCGAATTGCTGATCCAGCCCATGCCCGTGTATGGCTTGTCATTGCTCAATGGCATCTTTTGCACGGTGATGCCCGTCTTTATGACGATGATCGCCGTCGAGCGCATCGGCGCGCCCGTCGCCTCGCAGGCGGGCATGATCGGCCCCGTGTCGACCTTGTTCCTGGGCGCCATGATCCTCGACGAACCGATCACCAACTGGCAACTGGCTGGCACCAGCCTGGTATTGGCCGGTATTTACTTGCTGTCGAAAAAGAAATAATTCCTCCAACCACTGAAATGGTCCTCACCATGAAAACACGCATCGCCCTGATTGCCCACGACAAGAAAAAAGATGACATGATTACTCTGGCGGGCGAATACCTGGACTTTTTGCAGGGCTGCGAACTGTCGGCCACGGGCACCACGGGCGGCCGCCTGATCAACGAGCTGGGCCTGGCGGTCGAGCGCAAGCATTCGGGCCCGTTCGGCGGCGACTTGCAGATCGGCTCGCTGCTGGTGGAAGGCTTGATCGATTGCGTGATCTTCCTGCGCGACCCGATGACGCCGCAGCCGCACGAGCCGGACATCAACGCCCTGGTGCGCGCCTGCGACGTGCACAACGTGGCGTGCGCGACGAATCTGTCGTCGGCGCACCTGGTGCTGTCGCAGCTGCAGGCGCGTGCCAGCGCGGCCGCCTGATTTACCCAGACTAGGAGATAAGCATGAGCGCAACGATTACCACCAAAGCCATCCGCGTACAGCGCGTGGGCGGCCCGGAAGTGATGGAATACGTGGACGTGGAACTGCCGCCGCCGGGACCCGGCGAGGCGCGCGTGAAACACGAGGCCATCGGCCTCAATTTTATCGACGTGTATTTCCGCACGGGCTTGTATCCGCAGCCGCTGCCCAATGGCCTCGGCGTGGAGGGCGCGGGCATCGTCGAGGCGGTGGGCGAGGGCGTCACGGAAGTGAAGGTCGGCGACCGGGTGGCCTATGCGGCGCGCATCAATGGCGCGTATGCGCAGCAGCGCAACCTGCCGGCGGCCCTGCTGCTGGTGCTGCCCGAACGCATCGGTTTCGATACGGCCGCCGCCATGATGCTGCAAGGCTTGACGGTGCAATACCTGTTCCACCGCACGGTGGCGCTGAAGGCGGGCGATACCATCCTGTTCCACGCAGCCGCGGGCGGCGTGGGCCTGATCGCCTGCCAGTGGGCCAAGGTGCTGGGCGTGAACCTGATCGGCACGGCCGGTTCCGATGAAAAGGCGGCGCTGGCCAAGGCGCACGGCGCGGCCCACGTCATCAACTACAACACGGAAAACTTCGTCGAGCGCGTGCGCGAGATCACGGGCGGCAAGGGCGTCTCCGTGGTCTACGATTCCATCGGCAAGGATACGTTTACGGGTTCGCTCGACTGCCTGGCGCCGCTGGGCATGATGGTCAGCTTCGGCAACGCTTCCGGTCCCGTGCCGGCATTTACGCTCAGCGAACTGGCCTCGCGCGGCTCGCTCTTCATCACGCGCCCGGCCCTGTTCAGCTATGCCTCGAACCGCGCCAACCTGGAAGAGATGGCCACTTCGCTGTTCGGCGTCGTCAGCAGCGGCGAAGTCAAAATCGAGATCAACCAGCGCTACAGCCTGGCCAATATCGCCCAGGCGCACACGGACCTGGAAGGGCGCAAGACGACCGGTTCGACCATCATCGTGCCATGAGCGGCGGCAGCGAAAGAGACGGCGCGCCGAAATTCGGCCGCCTGCTGATCGTGCTGTTGTTGGCCGTGGCCCTGATCGGCGCGCTCACCTTTGCCGCCGAGGCGTATTACTCATAGGCATAAAACAGACATGAAAAAACCGGCTGGCGCATTGCTGCACCAGCCGGTTTTTTTGTCTTGCCACGAAATTATTCTATTTTCACTTCGACTTTGCGTGGCACGCCGCTCTGTCCGGGGAAGTCGGCAAAGGCGCTCGCTACCATGGCCGGCATCACTTGCGAGGTGGCGCGCTTGTTGCTGGTCGATTGCACGGTCACGTCGTACAATTTCTTGCCGTTGCGGTCATTGATGGTGATGCGCAATTCGCGTTCGTATTTGTGGCGTACGCTTTCTTCCACATCCATCGGGCCATACCAGTAGGGGTTGTAGCCGAAGCGGCCATAGCCTGGCCATGCGCCGTAGCGGTAGCCGTAGCGGCCAGGCCAGTAGCCGGGACCATACCAGAACGGGTCGGTGGCCTGCAGCACGCGTTCAGGATAGTCTACGGTGGAAAAATTCATCGCCACGCGCAAATTGGCTGCCGCGGGGCCGGAAGCTTCGCCGAGACCGTGCTTGGCCAGTTCCGCGCGCACCAGGTTCTGGTAGCTGCGGTATTCCAGCGTGTCGTCTTCCGCCGCTGGCGCTTCAAACGCATACGATTTGTCCTGCAATTGCGCGGGCCACTCATGGAAGACGGTCACATCGCTGCGTATGGTGGTGGCGCATCCGGTCAGCAACACGGTCAATGCGGCCATCATGATGGTGAGATATCGTTTCATTGCATGACCTCCTGATTAGTAGACGCAATTCATCGCTTAATATTATAAGAATAGTTCTATTTGTTTCTATTCATTATTACAGAATGTTACCTGGTATGTCGGCGTGTAAGGGAATCCAACATTCCTGAGCTGAATCGCGACTATCGGCGGCTGGTGTTGGTAAAATAGGCTTTTGCCTCCGCTCCCACCCAAATCCCTATGCGCACAGACAGCCCTCAGACGATTTACCGCAAAGATTACACGCCGCCCAGCTTCCTGGTCGACAGCGTCGAACTTGGTTTCGATCTTGATCCCGCCCGCACAGTGGTGGCGAGCCGGATCCGCATGCGCCACAACCCTGCCAGCACCAGCCGCAGCATCGAATTGCACGGTGAACACATCGAACTGGTGCTGGTACGCCTGAATGGCAAGCAGCTGAAACCGTCGCAATACAAGCTGACGGCAGGCATGCTGACCATCCCCAAGGCCCCGGACGAGGTGCTGCTCGATATCGAGACCGTGCTGGCGCCGCAGGACAATACCTCGCTGTCCGGCCTGTACGTGTCGAACCATAATTTCTTCACGCAGTGCGAAGCGGAAGGCTTCCGCCGCATCACCTTCTTCCCGGACCGCCCGGACGTGATGGCCAAGTACACGGTCATGCTGCGCGCCGACAAGGAACGCTATCCGGTGCTGCTATCGAATGGCAACCTGATCGAAGAGGGCGACCTCGGCGATGGCCGCCATTACGCCAAGTGGGAAGACCCGTTCAAGAAACCGTCCTACCTGTTCGCGCTGGTCGCGGCGCGCCTGGTGTGCCAGGAAGAACACTACACGCTCAAGTCCGGCCGCGAAGTGCTGCTGCAGGTGTGGGTGGAAGAGGGCAACCTCGATAAGACCGATTACGCCATGCAGTCGCTGAAAAACTCGATCCGCTGGGACGAGGAGCGCTTCGGCCTGGAGCTGGACCTGGACCGCTTCATGATCGTCGCCGTGGGCGACTTCAACATGGGCGCCATGGAAAACAAGGGCCTGAACATCTTCAACACCAAGTACGTGCTGGCCAATCCGCGCGTGGCGACCGACGTCGATTACGCGGGCATCGAAGCGGTGGTGGGCCATGAATACTTCCATAACTGGACCGGCAACCGCGTGACGTGCCGCGACTGGTTCCAGCTGTCGCTGAAAGAAGGCTTGACCGTGTTCCGCGACCAGGAATTCTCGGCCGACATGATCGGCACGGACACGGGCCGCGCCGTCACGCGCATCGACCAGGTGCGTACCCTGCGCCAGGCGCAGTTCCCCGAAGACGCGGGCCCGATGGCCCATCCCGTGCGTCCCGACTCTTTCGTCGAGATCAATAACTTTTATACGGTCACCATCTACGAGAAGGGCGCCGAAGTGGTGCGCATGTACCAGACCCTCGTGGGCCGCGACGGTTTCCGCAAGGGCATGGACCTGTATTTCGAACGCCACGATGGCCAGGCCGTGCAGTGCGACGACTTCCGCGCCGCCATGGCGGACGCGAATGGCCGCGACTTCAGCCAGTTCGAACGCTGGTACAGCCAGGCCGGCACGCCCGTCGTTACCGCTTCCACGCGCTACGACGCTGCCAGCCGGACGTTCGAGCTGACCCTGGCGCAAAGCTGCCCCGCCACGCCGGGCCAGCCGAAAAAACTGCCTTTCCACATTCCCGTCACCGTCGGCTTGCTGGCTGCCGATGGCGGCGACCTGCCGCTGCACGTGGATGGCGTGGCGTCGAACGGCGCGGCCAGCGTCGTGCTGGAATTGACGCAGGCATCGCAGACCTTCCGCTTCACGCATGTGACGGAAGAACCCGTGCCATCGCTGCTGCGCGATTTTTCCGCGCCCGTGGTGCTGGAATACGGCTATACCGACGCGGAGCTGCTGCACCTGTTCCGCCACGACAGCGATCCCGTGAACCGCTGGGAAGCGGGCCAGCGCCTGGCCATGGAGCGCCTGCTGAAACTGACCGCCGCCGTCGCCGCCGGCGAGACCCTGGCGCTGGACGACACCTTCATCGCAGCGCAGCGCGCCCTGCTGGCCGACGACACCCTCGATCCTGCCTTCCGCGAACTGGCCCTGATCCTGCCGTCGGAAACCATCATCGCCGAGCGCATGGCGCAAGTCGACCCGCAGGCGATCCATGCGGCGCGCCAGTTCATGCGCCGCACCATCGCGGCAGCCCTGAAACCTGAATTGCTGGCGCAATACCACGCCAACCAGACGCCGGGCGACTACAGCCCCGACGCCCTGTCGGCCGGCAAGCGCGCGCTGAAAAACCTGGCCCTGTCGTATCTGCTGATCGCGCCCGAAGCGGCGGAGCTGGACCTGGCGCGGCTGCAGTTCGACAATGCCGGCAACATGACGGACCGCGCCGCGGCGCTGGCAGCGCTGATTCATTCCGGCTCGCAGCCGCATGCGCAGGCGGCCTTGACCAGTTTCTATACCGACTTCGAGAACGAGGCGCTGGTGGTCGACAAGTGGTTCGCCATGCAGGCGGCCGCGCCGACGACCGACGTGCAAGCCGTGCGCCAGCTGATGACGCATCCGGCCTTCACCTTGAAGAATCCGAACCGCGCGCGCAGCCTGATCTTCAATTTCACCAACGGCAATCCATCGCAATTCCATGCGTCCGACGGCAGCGGCTACGCCTTCTGGGCCGAGCAGGTCATCGCGCTCGACGCCCTGAACCCGCAGGTGGCCGCGCGCCTGGCGCGCTCCATGGACCGCTGGCGCCGTTACGTGCCGGCGCTGCAAAGCCATATGCGCACGGCGCTGGAGCAAGTCGCCGGCCAGGCCAGCCTGTCGAACGACGTGATGGAAGTGGTCAGCAAGGCATTGGCCAATTGACGGTGTGTCGGATTACGCCCTGCGGGCTGATCCGACCTACGCGGCGTCATGATTTCGTAGGTCGGCTTGGCGCCAACGGCGCGCAAGCCGACAATCACCGCACGAGACGTATTTAAAACACTAACTAAGGGGTTTCATGAAACGCATCAGTCTTACGCAATACCTGGTTGAAGAGCAGCGCTCGAACAACAGCATTCCGGCCGAACTGCGCCTGCTGATCGAAGTCGTCGCGCGCGCCTGCAAAACCATCAGCCACGCCGTCGGCAAGGGCGCCCTCGGTGAAGTGCTGGGTACGGCCGACACGGAAAACGTGCAGGGCGAAGTACAGAAAAAACTCGACATCATCTCCAACGAGATTTTGCTCGAAGCGAACGAATGGGGCGGCCACCTGGCGGCCATGGCGTCGGAAGAGATGGAGTCGATCCACCCGATCCCGAACCGCTATCCGAAGGGCGAATACATGCTGCTGTTCGACCCGTTGGATGGCTCGTCGAACATCGACGTCAACGTCTCGATCGGCACCATCTTTTCCGTGCTGAAGGCGCCGGACGGCATGGGCCAGCCGACGGAGCAGGATTTCATGCAGGCGGGCAGCAAGCAAGTGGCGGCCGGCTACGCCGTGTACGGCCCGCAAACCATGCTGGTGCTGACCTTCGGCAACGGCGTGAACTGCTTCACCCTGGACCGCGAGATGGGTTCGTGGGTCCTCACGCAAAGCAATATGCAGATTCCGCCGACGACGAAGGAATTCGCCATCAACATGTCGAACGCGCGCCACTGGCATCCGCCCGTGAAGCGCTATGTCGACGAACTGCTGGCCGGCGACACGGGCCCGCGCGGCACCAATTTCAACATGCGCTGGATCGCCTCGATGGTGGCCGACGTGCACCGCATCCTGAACCGCGGCGGCATCTTCATGTACCCGGCCGACCTGCGCGACACCTCGATGCCGGGCAAGCTGCGCCTGATGTACGAAGCGAACCCGATGGCCTTCATCGTCGAGCAAGCGGGCGGCGCTGCCACCGACGGCCAGCAGCGCATCATGGACATCGCCCCGCACAAGCTGCACCAGCGCGTGCCCGTCTTCCTCGGCTCGAAGGACGAAGTGGCCCGCGTCACGGCCTACCACGCCGAGTAAAAAGCCGCACTTTTCCACGATTTTCAGCGGCCCGCAGCCGGGCCGCTAAAAAAATGCAAAAAAGTTCGCGTTGACACTAGCAAATTTTGTGCATTGTTTGTAGAATGTGGGTCTTCGCCGTTGTAGCTCAGTTGGTAGAGCAGCACATTCGTAATGTGAAGGTCGCCAGTTCGATTCCGGCCAACGGCACCAGGTTTCATCAGAAAGCCCGCTGACTTGCAAAAGTCAGCGGGTTTTTTGTTTTTGTCACTGTTATCTTTCCTGCTTCAGATCCACTGATCGTTCTCCACCGTGCGCTCGCCCGCGTCGCCGTCGCCCGTGTTGACCACGCCGCGCGGCTCGATCAGCAGCAGCCGGGTTTCGGCGAGGGCGCACGGTTTATGTTCGACCCCCTTGGGCACCACGGCCATCTGGCCGGCAGTGAGCACGATGGCGTGCCCTTCCGCGTAGCCAGGGCCGCGCAGGGCAATGCGCAATTCGCCGTCCAGCACGATGAAGGTTTCATCCGTATCGGCGTGCCGGTGCCACTGGAATTGGCCGAGTACCTTGACGACCTTGAATTGGTAGTCATTCATTTCGGCGATGACGCGCGGCTGCCAGTGCCCCTCTAACAGGGAGATCTTGCCTGCCAGGTCGATGGACCGGCCCTGGCCGCGCGTGCTGGTGGTGATAGTCATGCTGTGCTCCGTTCAAGTGGCGATGCAGCCAGAATACGCAGGCGCTTGCCGGCCGTATTGAACGATCGTGGGTATTTTCAGTCCTGGCCGATGCCGCTGGCGTAGCGCAGCCAGCGGCCAGGCGTCAGTCCATGGGTCTTCAGGAAATGCCGCGTCATGTGGCTCTGGTCGGCAAAGCCCGCGGCCATGGCGGCCGAGGCGAGCGTGCTGCCTGCCAGCAGCAGGCGCCGCACCATTTCCAGGCGCCGCATCGTCAGATAGCGGTACGGGCTGGTGCCGTAGAACACGCGAAAGTCGTGCGACAGGCTCCAGCGGTCGCGCCCCGTTGCCGCTTCAAGCTGCGTCAGGGTGACGGCGTGGGTGCAGTGCGCCTGCAAGTAGTCGCGTGCGCGCCGCGCCGCCAGGAAGTCGCCTTTTGGACGCTGCGCCGGCGTGCCGGCCGCCGCCGCCAGCGCATGCGCCAGCTCGGCCAGCGCCTCGCTCTGCTCCAGCGCTTCGAGCGGGCGGCCGTCGTGCGGCAGCAAGGCGGACGTGGCCGCCGCCAGGCGGGGATCGGTCGACACGCCGCCTTCAATGAAGGGCAGCGCGCGTCCGCCCAGCACATCCTGGAACAGCGCCGGTTCGATATACAGCATGCGGTAGCGGAAGCCGGCGTCGGTGCCCGCCTGGCCATCGTGCGCCTCGTCGGGATGCAGGATCATGGTATTGCCGGGCAGGCTGTCGCGCTGGCCGCGGCGGTAGCTGAAACGCTGCACGCCCGCCAGCGTGCGGCCGATGGCGTAAGTGTCGTGGCGGTGCATGGCATAGGCCTTGCCCTTGAACCATGCCTCGATGCGTTCGACCCCTTGTACCGGTTCGGCGCACTTGACCCAGTCGCTGCGCGCTGGCGCTGCTGCTCGCTTCATGATGGTTGTCCGCGTCTGCATTCCTCGTTGCTGAACGCAGACTGTACCCGCCGGGCGCCGGGCTGTCCACGAAAACCGCCGAATCAGAAATGATGCCTGATCCCCGGCGCCACGTCCTTCAGCAGGGGCAGTCGCCGCACCCGCGCCTCAAAACGCAAAGCAGCTGCATCCCAGTGCGCCCCAGAAGCCGGAATGGCTGGAGACGGGCACGGAACTCTTGCGCGCCACGTCGTGGGCGTGGGCGTGCACGCCGCAGGCGCCCTGGCACTGGTGCTGTTGCATGGCGCTGGTCTTTTGCGGCGGCGCGGCGCGGTAGTGGCCGGCCACGTTTTTCACGGGGGACCAGTCGGGCAGCACGGGGATGGCTGGCGGCGCCAGATGGGAAAATTCCCCCTGGCCGTAGACGATCTTGCCGCCGACGACGGTGAGCACCGATTCGATCGACTTGATCGCCTCTTCATCGATGCTTAAAAAATCCGCGCTCAGCACGGCCAGGTCGGCCAGCATGCCTTCCTGGATGCGGCCCTTCTTGCCTTGCTCGCTAGAGAACCAGGCGCTGCCCGCCGTCCACAGTTCCAGCGCCGTGTCGCGCGACAAACGGCTGCCCGCGTCGTACAGGCGCAAGCCGCCTACGGTACGGCCCGATACCAGCCAGTACAGCGCCGTCCACGGGTTGTAGCTGGCGACCCGGGTGGCATCCGTGCCGCCGCCCACCGGTACGCCCGAGGCCAGCATGCGGGCGATCGGCGGCGTGGCCTTGGCCGCTTCCGCGCCGTAGCGGTCGACGAAGTATTCGCCCTGGAAGGCCATGCGGTGCTGGATGGCGATGCCGCCGCCCAGCGCCTTGACCCGGTCGATGTTTTTCGGCGTGATGGTTTCGCAGTGGTCGAACATCCAGTGCAGGCCGTCGAACGGGATATCGCGGTTGACCTTTTCAAAGACCGTCAGCATGCGGTCGATCGATTCGTCGTAGGTGGCGTGCAGGCGGAAGGGCCAGCGTTTGGAGACCAGGTGGCGCACCACCTTTTCCAGTTCGTCGTCCATGCCGGGCGCCAGGTCCGGGCGCGGCTCGAGGAAATCCTCGAAGTCGGCGGCGGAAAACACCAGCATTTCGCCGGCGCCGTTATGGCGGTAGTAATCGTCGCCCTGGCCCGGCGTGACCATCTCCGTCCATTTTTCAAAATCCTCCAGTTCGCGGCCCTTGTTTTGCGTGAACAGGTTGTAGGCGATGCGGATGGTCAGCTGCTCTTTTTGCGCCAGTTCCTCGACCACCGCGTAGTCTTCCGGATAGTTCTGGAAGCCGCCGCCCGCATCGATGGCGCTGGTCAGCCCCAAGCGATTGAGTTCGCGCATGAACTGGCGCGTGGAATTGACTTGCAGTTCGCGCGGCAGGGTTGGCCCCTTGGCCAGGGTCGCATACAGTATCATCGCGTTCGGCCGCGCGATCAGCATGCCCGTCGGGTTGCCGGCCGCATCGCGCACGATCTCGCCGCCCGGCGGGTTCGGCGTATTTTTGTCGTAGCCGACCACGCGCAGGGCGGCGCGGTTCAAGAGGGCGCGGTCGTACAGGTGCAGGATGAAGACGGGGGTATCGGGCGCGGCCGCGTTGATTTCGTCGAGGGTCGGCATGCGCTTTTCGGCGAACTGGAATTCGTTCCAGCCGCCGACCACGCGCACCCATTGGGGGTTCGGCGTGCGCAAGGCTTGTTCCTTGAGCATGCGCAGGGCGTCGGCCAGCGAGGGCACGCCTTCCCAGCGCAGTTCCAGGTTGTAGTTCAAGCCGCCGCGGATCAGGTGCAGGTGCGAGTCGTTCAGGCCGGGAATGACGGTGCGTCCTCCCAGGTCGATCACGCGGCTGTCCGGCTTGCGGTGGCGCATGACGTCGTCGGCATCGCCGACAGCGAGGAATTTGCCGTCGGCGATGGCCACGGCGCTCGCCTGCGGGCACGACTTGTCGACGGTATGGAAGCAGCCGTTGATCAGTATCAGCGGCGCGGCGGAGGAAAGGGTCGGTTCGGTCATGATGCGGCTCCATGGTGGCAATGCGGGGGAGGCCGGGGCGCGGCCAGAATCTGCGTCCAGTGTAGCCCAGGGCCCGGGAGCGGACACGGGCCAAAAGATCAGGTATGGCAGGTATGACGGCGCGCCGACTGGTCTAAGGGCGGGTGCGGCGGCGCGCGACATGGATTACCATGCCGGCAGTAGCGGCTGGGCATGCGTCCGGATGCATTGTTTATCGCGGTTTACCACATCGCAGGGAGTCCTCATGGATCAAGCACCACACAGCCGTTTATACGGCACCAGCCTGGGCTTTTTGGCCGGGTATGTCGATACGCTGGGTTTTATCGCCCTGTTCGGCCTGTTTACCGCCCATGTCACGGGCAACTTCGTGCTGATCGGCGCCGCGCTGGCCGAACCGACGCGTATCCCCATCCTGCTGAAAATCCTCGCCTTTCCCGCCTTTATCGCCGGCATCGTCGTCACGCGCCTGATGGTGCTGGCCATCGAGCGCCGCGGCGGACCGGCGCTGACGCTGGCCTTCCTGCTGCAATGGATCTTGCTGGCCGGTTTCATGGTGTTCGGCGTGCTGGCCGAGCCGCTCGGCAAGGAAGTGGGCACGCTGGCGATGCTGGCCGGCTTGCTGGGCACGGCCGCCATGGGCGTGCACAGCGCCACCAGCCGTCTGCTGCTGGCGCATCTGGCGCCCACCTCCATGATGACGGGGAACGTGACGCAGATCGTGCTCGACACCGTCGACGTGCTGCGCGGCGCTGGCGATGGAGGCACGCGCGCGCGCTGCGGAAAGTTCTTCTGGCCGCTGCTGGCCTTTGCGCTGGGCGCCATCGCTGCCGGCTTTGGCTACCTGGTCTTCGGTTTCGCGGCGCTGGCCGTGCCGCTGGTGCTGCTGGGCGGCCTGATCGTGGTGGAGCAGCGTAGCGGACGGACCGCCGTGCCCGTGTCCTGACAGCCGTCATGCGCGCCTTCCTGCTGTGGCTGATACTCATGCTGGCCAGTCCTTGCGGACTGGCCATCGATGCCGCACGCGGCATCCATCAGCTGCAGCACACGCGCTGGACGGCCAGCGACGGCGCGCCCGACGATATCATCGTCATGACACAGGGCAATGACGGTTTCCTGTGGCTGGGCACGCATGCGGGCGTGCGCCGTTTCGACGGCTTGCGCTTCGAGCCCGTGCGCGCGCGCCAGGGCAGTTTTCCCGACACGGTGGCGCTGGCGCTCAAGCGCGCCGCCGACGGCGGCATGTGGATAGGCTGGCAAGTGGGCGGCATCAGCCACGTCAAGGATGGCGTGGTGCGCAATTACGCCGAGCCGCAGGGCGTGCAGGCGGGCGCCATCTGGGGCTTTGCCATCGGCGGCGACGGCGCCGTGTGGGCGGCCGGCGTGTCCGGCATCTCGCGCTTCGATGGCCGGCGCTGGCAGGCGATGGGACCGGCGCAGGGCTACACGGCGCAAAAGGCGTCCGCCGTGTTTGCCGACCGCGATGGCCGCATCGCCGTGTTCAGCGAAAACGGCCTGTTTATATGGCAGGCGACGCAGTCGCGTTTCGCGCCGCCCATCGGCCGGCTCGACCTGCGCGCGCCGCCGCAGCAGGGACCGGACGGCCGCATTTATTTGCTGGAGATGCGCGGCATCCGCATCATCGAGTCGCTGGAACGCTACGAGCAGCTCGATCATCGGTGGATTTACCGCGATACCAGCGGCACCAGCGGCAGCATGCTGGTCGACCGCGCGGGCACCTTGTGGTTCGACAGCCAGTACGGCTTGCACCGCACGCGCAGCGGCGGCGCGCTGGCGCCGGGGCAGCTGGGCATCAGCAGCGACACGGAATCGTTCCTGCCGCGCGATGGCTTGAGCAATGTCCTCGTCGGCTCCATGTGCGACGACAATGAAGGCAATGTCTGGGTTTCCACGTACGGCGGCCTGGACCGTTTCCGCCAGGCCGCGCCCGTGGTCCTGCGCACGCGTGCCGCGCCCGATGTGGCCGAAGTGTTCCGTACCCAGGAAATGCTGGCGGGGCCGGCAGGCGCGATGTGGCTGTCGCGCGATGACGTCCTGGGGCCGCTGCTGCTGGCGCGGGCCGACGGCACGGTGCTGCGCGCGCCGCGCCTGGGGCCCGTCAGCGCCATCCTGGAAGCGCCGGGCGGCCTGTGGGTGGCGGCCCGCGCGGGCCTGCAGCAGCTGGCTGGCGAGGATGGCCGCGTGCTGCGCACGATCGCCTATCCATCGGGCGCGGCCGCGGTCAAGCGCATGCGCGCCGGCGTGCTCGCGCCCGATGGCAGCATCTGGGGCGTGTTCAGCGGCGCCGGGGTTTTCCAGTACCGCGACGGGGCCTGGCGGCGCGAACCGCTGCTGCCCGATGGCGGTGCGAAAGTGCCGCTGGCGCTGCTGGCCGACGCGGCCGGACGCCTGTGGCTATCGTATGCCGATGGCAGCGTCGCCATGCTGGAAAAGGGGCGGCTGCACACCTTCGGTCCCGCGCAGGGCCTGGACCTGGGCAAGATTCCCATGCTGATCGAATACCACGGGCAGGTGTGGGCGGGCGGGCAGCGTGGCGTGGCGCTGTGGCGCGGCGGCCGTTTCGTTACCCTGCGCAGCGAGCCGGCCAGCGCCACCGAGGGCGTGGTGGGCCTGCTGCGCGCGCGCGACGGCAGCCTGTGGCTCAATCATGGCAGCGGCGCCGCGCACATCTCCGCCGGGGAAGTGGACCTGGCGCTGCGCGACCCCGCCCATGCCATGCGCGCCACCTTGTACGACGCCGTCGATGGCTTGAACGGCAGCATCGGCATGCTGCACAACCGCTCGGTGGCCGAAGCGGACGATGGCAAGATCTGGTTTTCGCGCCAGAGCGCGACGTTCTGGATCGATCCGCGCGAGGCGCTTGCGGCCTTGCCGGCGCCACGCGTGGAAATCGGCGCGCTTCTGGCAGACGGCCGGCGCGTCGATCCGCCCGCAAGCGCGGGCCTGCAGCTGGCGGCCGGTACGCGCGACGTGCAATTCCATTACAACGCCGCCAGTCTGGGCACGCCGGAGCGCTTGCAGTTCCGCTACCGGCTCGACGGCTACGATACGCAGTGGCAGCAGGCGGGCGGCCGTCGCCTGGCGCAGTACACGGGCCTGGGGCCGGGCAGCTACCGCTTCGAGCTAATCGCGGCGAATGGCGATGGCGTGGACAGCACGGTGGCGCAACTGCCGTTCCGCGTGCTGCCCGCCTTCTACCAGACATGGTGGTTCCGCAGCCTGTGCGCGGCGCTGCTGCTGGCCGCCGCGTACGGCGCCTACCGCTGGCGGCTGCGCCAGCACGCCGCGCGCCTGCAGGTGAGGATGGAGGCGCAGCAGGCCGAGCGCGAACGCATCGCGCGCGAGCTGCACGATACCCTGCTGCAGGGCACGCAGGCGATGATCCTGCACTTTCACAATGCCAGCATGGCCATCGCCGAGGATGATCCCGCGCGCGCCGCCATGCTGCGCGCCCTCGACGATGCCGACCGCATGCTGGGCGAGGGGCGCGACCATGTGCACGACCTGCGCGCCGGCGACGATGGCGGCGCGCGCTGGAGCGCCATCCTGCGGCGCGAAGGCGAGCGTCTGGCGGCGCAGCACGGCATCGTGTTCCGCTATGCGGAGGAGGGCGAGGCGCGCATGCTGCATGCGCGCGCCGCGCACGAAATCTACCGCATCGCCAGCGAAGCGCTGCGCAATGCCTTCCAGCACGCGCGTGCGCAGGTGGTCGAGGTGGCGGTGCGCTATGCGCGCGGCGGCATCGAACTGGTCGTGCGCGACGATGGCCAGGGCTTGCCGCCGGTGGTGGCGGCGAACGGACAGATTCCCGGACACTGGGGCATGCCTGGCATGCGCGAGCGCGCCGCCAGGCTCGGTGCGCGACTGTCCGTGGACGGGCGCGACGGGGGCGGCACGCAGTGGCGCCTGCGGGTGCCGGCGCGGCGCGCCTGGCCGGCGGCACACGGGCCCTTGCGACGCTGGTGGCAGCGCTGGCGCCGTTCAGGCGTCGAGGATGCCGCGCCGTAGCGCGATGGTGACGGCGTGGGTGCGGTCCCTGGCGCCCAGCTTGGCCAGGATGGTGCTCATGTGCGCTTTGACGGTTTCTTCCTTGATCTGCAGCAGGGCGCCCGTTTCGCGGTTGGAATTGCCTTGCGCGACCTGCTTGAGCACGTCCAGTTCGCGGTTCGACAGCACGTCGCTGCAGGCATACAGGGCCAACTCCGCCTCGATCTCGGGCGTGATGTGGCGCCGCCCCGCGTGCACGTTCTGTATCGCCGCCAGCAATTCGTGGCGCAGCGCGCTTTTCAGCACATAGCCGCACGCGCCCGCGCGGATGGCGCGCAGCACCTGCGTGTCGCCCTTGTAGGTGGTCAGCACGATGATGCGCGCCTGCGGATGGCGCGCGCGGATGGCGCCGATGGCATCGAGGCCGCTCATGCGCGGCATCTGCAAATCCATCAGCGTGACATCGGGCTGCAGCGCGTCAAATTGCTGCACCGCCTGCTGGCCATCGGTGGCCTGGCCCACCAGCGCCACGCCGGGAAACGCGCGCAGCAGGGCCGCGATGCCGTCGAGCAGCAATTGGTGGTCGTCGGCGATGAGCACGCGTATCGGTGCCGCATCGCTGCGCATGATGTTGCCTGGCAAAGAGGAGTGATCGATCAAGAGTCGTCGGAAGATGGTAAGCAAAAGGTATTTTACCGCAGCGCCTGCCAGCCTGCAGAGGGGGATTGCTCGGGGGGAGCCTATATTTAGATAGTGGTGCGGGCACGCCGCCAGGCATACGATGCACGGCAGTACCCACTCAACCCTTTCTTCATGGATGACATCATGACCAATCCGAAACTGGAAGTCCTTACCCCCGACAATTGCCAGATCATCTTCATCGACCAGCAGCCGCAAATGGCGTTCGGCGTGCAGTCGATGGACCGCCAAGCCTTGAAAAACAATACCGTGGGCCTGGCCAAGGCCGCCAAGGTGTTCAACATCCCCACCATCATCACCACCGTGGAAACGGAAAGCTTCTCGGGCCACACCTATCCGGAACTGCTGGACGTCTTTCCGGGCAAGGATATCCTCGAGCGCAGCTCGATGAATTCGTGGGATGACCAGAAGGTGCGCGATGCGCTGGCCGCCAACGGCAAGAAAAAAGTCGTCGTCTCGGGCCTGTGGACGGAAGTGTGCAACAACAGCTTCGCCCTGTGCGCGATGCTCGAAGGCGATTACGAGATCTACATGGTGGCCGACGCATCGGGCGGCACCTCGAAGGAAGCGCACGACTACGCCATGCAGCGCATGATCCAGGCCGGCGTGGTGCCCGTGACGTGGCAGCAGGTGCTGCTGGAATGGCAGCGCGACTGGGCCCACAAGGCGACCTATGACGCCGTCATGGCCATCGTGCGCGAACATTCGGGCGCCTACGGCATGGGCGTCGATTACGCCTACACGATGGTGCACAAGGCGCCGCAGCGCATCCATGGCGAACACGCCACCCTGGCGCCGGTGCCGGCCAAATAAACGCCGCACGGCCATGCCATGCGCCGCGCGCCTGACCGCGCGCGGCGTTTTTTTTATCGAAAGGAATGCGCCATGAAGTTATATGTGATTTCGCTGGCCGTGGGCTTGCTGGTTGGCATCATCTATGCCGTCCTGCAGGTGCGCTCGCCGGCGCCGCCAGCCATTGCCCTGATCGGCCTGCTGGGCATGCTGATCGGAGAACAGATCGTCCCCAGCGTCAAGCGCCTGATGGCGGGCGAAGCCGTGACCGTGTCGTGGCTGCGCAGCGAATGCGTGCCGAAGATCAGCGGCGTGGAAGCGAAGCCGGCATTGGCCAAGGCCCAGTCGCAGCAGCAGCAGGACGACGGCGCCGCCTGAACCCCGTTTGCCGAGTCAAAACGCTAGAACGCGCCCAGCAAGCCGCGCCGGGCGGCCACCGTGGCCGCCTCGGTGCGGCTTGATACGTTGAGCTTGGTCAAAATATTGTTTACGTGAAATTTGACGGTGCCCACCTCGATGCCGGCGCTGCGCGCGATCATCTTGTTGCTCTTGCCCGCCGACAGGTGCAGCAGGATGTCGTGCTCGCGTTTCGACAGGCGGTTCGCCTCGATGCGGCCGGCCTGCTGCGCCGCCAGTTCCGGCGGCAGGTAGTGCCTGCCGGCGGCCACCTGGCCGATGCATTGCGTCAGTTGCAGGAAGCCGGAATCCTTCAGCAGGTAGCCGCGCGCGCCGGCGCGCAGGGCCCGGTGCACGCTGTCCTCGCCCTGGTAGGTGGTGAGGATGACGATCTTCGCTTGCGCGTCGTCCGCGCAGATACGCTCGATCGCCTCGACGCCATGCATTTCAGGCATGTTCAAATCCATCAGCACCACATCGGGCCGCAGCTCCCGGTACAGCGCCACGGCGGCGCTGCCCGTGCCGGCCTGGCCCAGCAGGCGCAAGCCCGGCAGCGATGCGATCAGCGAGGCCAGGCCGGCCAGGATCAGCGGGTGGTCGTCGGCGATCAGCAGCGAGATAGGGGCTGGGTCGTTGCGGGGCGTGTGCATGCTTGTGCTCATGGTGCTGGCAGGGTGAAGTGGAAGACTGTGCCGTGGGGCGCGCCGGGCGCATGCCACAGGCGGCCGCCATGCGCGTCGAGGATGCGGCGGCAGATGGCCAGGCCCATGCCCATGCCGTCCGGCTTGCTGGAATACAGGGCGTGGTACAGGCGCCCGGCCGCCTGCGGCGCGATGCCGGCGCCATTGTCGGCGATGCTGAAATGCTGCACGCCGCCATCCAGGCGCGAGGACAGCAGCACCGTGCGCGGCCGGCCGCTGGTGCCCTGCAGGGCTTCGATGGCGTTCATCAGCAGGTTCAGGAGGACTTGCCGGAATTGCACCGGGTCGGCATGCAGCAGCGGGCGGCCCGGCGCCAGCCTCGTTTGCAAATCGATGGCGTGGCGTTGCAGTGGCGCGCGCAGCAGCGGCAGCAGCTCCTGCACGGCGTCGTCGGCGACAAAATGTGCATGGCTGCCCGGCGCATGGCAGGCCAGGCCATGCACGCTGCGCAGCACGGCGCTGGCATGGCTGCCGGCGCTGGCAACCAGGGCCAGCGCCGCGCGCGCCTCGTCGAGGCGGGGCGGATCGTGGTCGAGCCAGCGCAAGGCGGCATCGGCATTGAGCGCGATGGCCGCCAGCGGCTGGCGCACCTCGTGCGCGACCGATGCGGCAAATTCGCCCATGCCGCCCATGCCCTGGGCCTGCGCCAGGCCGGGGTCTTGCTGCTGAGGTAAATAATGCATGCTGGCCATCGCCGTGCTCCTGTCGCTGTCGCGGCGTATGCCGCATTGCAACAAGTATGCATGGCATTGTTGCCAGGGCACTTATACGAATGGGGGAGGCGGACGGTTTTTTTGCAAGGCAGGGGCGGGAAACACCGCCGGTCGGGCCGGCGGTGCGGGAGGCGAAGAGCGGATCAGGACTTGATAAAGGCCAGCAAGTCTTCGTTCAGGCGGTCCTTGTGGGTGGCCGGCAAGCCGTGCGGCGCGCCTTCATAGATGACCAGCTTGGCGTTCTTGATGAGCTTGGCCGCGGCCTTGCCGGAAGCGTCGATCGGCACGATCTGGTCGTCGCCGCCGTGCACCACCAGGGTCGGCACGGAGATTTTCTTCAGGTCGGCCGTGAAGTCCGTCTCGGAAAACTGCTTGATGCAATCGTAGGCGTTCTTGATGCCGCACTGCATGCCCTGCAGCCAGAAGGTGTCGCGCATGCCTTGCGACACCTTGTTGCCGGGACGGTTGGCGCCGAAGAACGGCACGGTCAGGTCCTTGAAGAATTGCGAACGGTCGGCCAGCACGCCGGCGCGGATGCCGTCGAAGACGGACATCGGCAAGCCGCCCGGATTGGTGTCCGACTTGACCATCTGCGGCGGCACGGCGCCCACCAGCACGGCCTTGGCCACGCGTTTTTCGCCATGGCGGCCGATATAGCGCGCCACTTCGCCGCCGCCCGTCGAATGGCCGACCAGGGTCGCGCCCTTGATGTCGAGCGCGTCGAGCAGGGTGGCCAGGTCGTCGGCGTAGGTATCCATGTCATTGCCCTGCCATGGCTGGCTGGACAGGCCGTGGCCGCGGCGGTCGTGCGCGATCACGCGGTAGCCGTGGCTGGCCAGGAACATCATCTGGTCTTCCCAGGCGTCGCCCTGCAATGGCCAGCCGTGGCTGAAGACGACGGGCGTGCCCGTGCCCCAGTCCTTGAAATGGATGACGGTGCCGTCCTTGACGGTGACGCTATTGACGGTGAGCTTGCCCGGCGCGGCGGCGGCAGCGGCAGGCTTGGCGGCGGCGCTGGCGCCACCGGCGGCCAGCAGGCCCGCACCGGCGGCGACACCGGCGACGCTGACGAGCAGCTTGCGGCGGGAGTTGACTTCTTCGGCTTCGATTTTCTTCGACATGATGCTTTCCTTCGGGGATGGGGGAGGGGCCAGTGATGGCACCGGCCAGTCTAGGCCTTCGCGCGCGCCGGCGCCTCTGCCAAAAGACCAGTCGCACCGCATCTCCCGCCTGCCTATGATGGCTGGCGGCGGCGCGCCGCGCCGCCTGCCTTTCCCACTGGAGCGAAGATGAAGACAAACTGGATGGCGGCGCTGGCCGGCCCCTTTTTACCCGATGCCGGCTTGCTGTTTGCGCGCGTGGCGGGCGCGCTGCTGGTGCTGCACGTGCACGGCTTGCCCAAGCTGCTGCATTTTTCCGAGGAACTGGCGCACATCGACGACCCGCTGCACCTGGGCCGCGCCGTCACCCTGTACTGCGCCCTGTTCGCGGAAATCGTCTGCCCGCTGCTGGTCGCCGCCGGCTTGCTCACGCGCCTGGCCTGCCTGCCCCTGCTGTTCCTGCTGGGCGTGTCGATGCTGCTCGTGCATCCCGACTGGAGCATCGCCGACGGCCAGTTCGGCTGGCTGCTGATCATCGTCTTCGGCACCATCGCCATCAGCGGCGCGGGCAAGTATGCGGCCGATGCGCGTTGGCGGGCGTAAGCGCTAATGCGGCACCACCACCCGCCAGATCGGTGGGGATTGATATTTCCGTCAGGAATGTAAGTCTGTGCTTCAAGGTGTGGCACCGCACGGTGGCGCGCGGCGGGGGCGGTTAAGGTAGTGCCAACAGCTTGCTGCTGATCCAGCATTTGATATGGCTCAGCCCGGCAGCGTTTAGCCGCTTCTACTTTCCCAGAAGCGAGGAGAATCATGATTCGGTCACGGCATCGAGCATGGTTGATTTATTCACCTTTGAAGGAAACCATCATGAACGCGATTGAAAAAACCAGCTCCGAGATGAACGGCACCACCCAGGATACCCGCCAGGATTTGCACCGCACCATCGACAAGGTGGCTAGCCAGGCCCAGCCTCTGGCCGACAAGGTCGCCACGCGCGCCCATGACGGCGTGGACCAGGTGGGTGACCGCATCGAGCAAGTCAGCGACACCGTCAGCAAGGCCTCGGAACGCCTGATGGCGCGCGGCAAGCAATTGGGCGCCGCCTGCCAGCGCGCCGGCGAAACGGGCCGCGACTATGTGCGCGAGCGCCCGGCCGTTTCCCTGCTGATTGCGGCGGCGGCCGGCTATGGCCTGTCGAAGCTGCTGGGTTCGCGTAAATAAGTCTTACGCCTTCCTGGAAGTATTTGTCGTGGGCGCTGTTCCCTTCGCCGTCATGGCGGAGAGGGCCAGCGCCCACGCACACAAGGTAGTAGCAAGCAGTAAAGGAGAGTGATGATGCGCTCCATTTTGTTGTGGTTGATTGGCATACCTATTCCCATCATTATTTTGATTGCCCTGTTCGTGCGCTGAATGAGGGAGTTGTAGCGTTACTTCCCGGGGCAGACTACTCACAGGAGATGTAATGGCTACCACCAAGAAAACGCCGTCCACGGACGGTGCGGGTTCCGTTTTGAGCAGCATGTCCGGCCCATCCGACAGCAATGCGCCGCACAGCCTGGGCGCGGACAATGAGGTGACCCGCGCGCTGCTGCAAAAGACGGCCGCCAGCCAGCAGCTGTCCGCCGCCATGGCCGATAATCCCAAGGAAGCGGGCCAGTATGGCGAGGCGGCGCGCACGCCGCCCGAAGGCGTGCATGTGGCGGCCGGCGAACCGCTGGCCACGGCCAGCACCACGGGCGAAACGCTGGCGTCGCCGAAGACGGGCGATGGCCAGCCCGCGCTGGGCGAGAATGCGCGTAACGCCTCGCTCGATGGCGCCCGCAGCGACGACAGCGGCTGCGTGCTAACGACCAACCAGGGCGTGCCCGTGGGCGACAACCAGAACTCGCTGAAGGCGGGCTTGCGCGGCCCCACCCTGATGGAAGATTTCATCCTGCGTGAAAAGCTCACGCATTTCGACCACGAGCGCATCCCCGAGCGCGTCGTGCATGCACGCGGCTCCGCCGCCCACGGCTACTTCGAATGCTACAAGGAGCAGAGCAAGCTGACGCGCGCCGCGCCGTTCGCCAAGGCGGGCAAGCGCACGCCCGTCTTCGTGCGCTTTTCCACGGTGGCCGGCGAACGCGGTTCGACCGACACGGCACGCGACGTGCGCGGCTTTGCCGTGAAATTCTATACGGACGAGGGCAACTGGGACCTGGTCGGCAACAACATCCCCGTCTTCTTCATCCAGGATGCGATGAAATTTCCCGACGTGGTCCATGCCGTCAAGCCCGAGCCGCACAACGGCATGCCGCAGGCGGCCAGCGCGCACGACACCTTCTGGGATTTCGCCTCGCTGTCGCCGGAAATCACGCACATGCTGATGTGGGTCATGTCCGACCGCGCCATCCCGCGCAGCTACCGCATGATGCAGGGCTTCGGCGTGCACACCTTCCGTCTCGTGAACGCCAAGGGCCAGTCCGTGTTCTGCAAATTCCACTGGTCGCCTATGGCCGGCACGCATTCGCTCGTCTGGGATGAAGCCGTCAAGATCAGCGGCGCCGATTCCGACTTCCACCGGCGCGACCTGTGGGAAGCCATCGAATGCGGCGAGTATCCGGAATACGAGCTGGCCTTCCAGGTCTTCACGGAAGAACAGGCCGAAGCGTTCCCCTTCGATGTGCTCGACCCCACCAAGCTGATTCCCGAAGAACTGGTGCCGCTGGTCCCCGTCGGGAAAATGGTCTTGAACCGCAACCCCGATAACTTCTTTGCCGAGACGGAGCAGGTGGCGTTCTGCACGGCGCACATCGTGCCCGGCATCGATTTTTCCAACGACCCGCTGCTGCAGGGACGCATCCACTCGTATATCGACACGCAGATCACGCGCCTGGGCGGCGCCAACTTCCATGAAATCCCCATCAACTCGCCGCTGGCGCCCGTGCATAATAACCAGCGCGACGGCATCCACCGCCAGGCCATCAACCGGGGCCGGGTCGCCTACGAACCCAATTCGCTGGCGGGCGGCTGCCCGTTCCAGGCCGGGGCGAAGGGTTTCAACAGCTTTCCCGCCTCCGCCGAGGGCGACAAGGTGCGCGGCAAGCCCGAGAAATTCGCCGAACACTATGGCCAGGCGCGGCTGTTCTGGATCAGCCAGACGCCGGTCGAGCAAGACCATATCGTGCATGCGTTCCGCTTTGAACTGAGCAAGGTGCAGACGGTGGCCATCCGCAAGCGCATCGTCGCCATGCTGCGCAATGTCGATGAGACCCTGGCCCAGCGCCTGGCCGACGCGCTGGGCCTGGCCCTGCCACCGGCCATGCCGCTCGCCTCCATGTTGCCCATGCCTACGTATCCACCGTCGCCGGAGCTGTCGCTCTTTTTCCGTCCCGGCAAGACGGGCATCCATACCCTGCGTGTGGCCATCCTCGTCGGGCCGGGCAGCGATGGAGCGCAGGTGCGCAATATCTATGCATCCTTGCTGGCCGACGGCGCCGTGCCGCGCCTGGTGGGCAGCCACCTGGGGAAAGTCGACACGAGCGGCGGCGCGCCGCTGGCAGTGGAAATCTCGCTCGAAACGGGACCGTCCGTGCTGTTCGACGCCGTCGTGGTCCCGGATGGGCAGGGCGCCGTGCAGCAGCTGGGCAGCGACGCCAATGCGCTCGACTTCCTGCGCCTGCAGTACCGCCACTGCAAGCCGATACTGGCCATCGGCGCCGGCAAGGGCTTGCTGGACAAGGCCGGCGTGCCGACGACCTTGCCGGATGGGAAGCCCGATCCCGCGATCATCGTGGCGCCGTCCGCCGATGTCGTGAAAGCCGTGGCTGCCTTCAAGAAGCTGCTGGCCGCCCACCGATCGTTCGCGCGCGAGACGGACCCGCCGCGCGTGTGATGCCCGCTTGAGCGTCAGCGGGGCAGGCCTGGCTTGCCCCGCTGGCGCAACAGTGCGCAACAATGTAAACAATAAAAACGTCCTGCGATGATATGCTGCTGACTAGAACTGTTCATTTGCAACTATTTCTATCACTGCAGCAAAGAACGGCTTCAGCAAACCGGATCGCGATTACCGCATGGACAAGTACACACCTCGCACCTGGGGGCCGGGCGAACGCCCGACCTTGCCCGGGTCGCCATCGATGCCCGAACATTCGACGCCCAAGCGTGTCGCGTATTTCATCGTCGGCCTGATCGTCGCGCTGACGGGGGGACTCGGTAACGGCCTGGTGACGGCCAATTTGCTGAACCTGCAAGGTTCGCTGGCCGCCTATGCCTACCAGATGCAGTGGCTGCCGGCCGCCTACGTGATGACCATCGTGTCCATGAATCTGCTGCTGGTGAAGTTCCGCCAGCAATTCGGCCTGCGCCTGTTTACGGAAGCGTTCCTGGTGCTGTATGCGCTGGTGACGTTCGCCCACTTGTATGCCAATACCTTGCCGTCCGCGATCGCCGTGCGCGCCGCGCATGGCATGGTGGGCGGCGCGCTGGGCGTGCTGGGGCTGTACTACACCCTGCAGGCGTTTCCCGCGCGGCACCGCCTGAAGGGCGTGGTGCTGGGCCTGGGCTTTGCCCAGCTGGCCTTGCCGCTGGCACGCATCTTCACGTCCGAACTGCTGCAGATCGGCGAATGGCACGGCCTGTACCTGTTCGAGCTGGGGCTGGCCCTGCTGGCGCTGGGCTGCGTGCTGGCCCTGAAACTGCCGCCCGGCGACCGCGTGCAGACGTTCGAGCCGCTTGATTTCCTCACCTTTATTTTGTTCGCGCCCGGCGTGGCCCTGCTGTGCGCCGTGCTGGCGCAGGGGCGCACGGCGTGGTGGATGGAATCGGAGTGGGTGGGCGTGTGCCTGGCGGCTTCCATCGTGCTGATCGCCGCCTCGCTGGCCATCGAGCATAACCGCGCGCGCCCGCTGCTCAACACGCGCTGGCTCACCACGGGCAAGATCGCCAAACTGTTTTTATCGGTGCTGCTGTTTCGCGTCGTGCTGTCCGAATCGACGGGCGCCGTGGGCTTCCTGCAGGCGCTGGGCCTGAACACGGACCAGATGCAGAACCTGTTCGTCGTGGTCCTGCTGGGCAGCGTGGCGGGCCTGGTGGTCAGCGCGCTGACGATCAATCCGGCGACCCTGAACCGCTCGCTGATGTTCGCGCTGCTGCTGATCGCAGCCGGCGCCCTGATCGACGCGCACGCCACCAGCCAGACGCGCCCCGTCAACATGTATGTCAGCCAGTTCCTGCTGGCCTTTGGCGGCACGTATTTCCTCGGTCCCACCATGGTGGCCGGCATGGGCGCCGTGATCGCCGAACCGCGCAACCTGGTGAGTTTTTCCGTGATGTTTACCATGACGCAGAACCTGGGCGGCTTGCTCGGGTCGGCCATCGTCGGCACCATCCAGACGGCGCGCGAAAAATACCATTCCAGCTACCTGGTCGAGCACCTCACCATGCTCGACCCGCAGGTGGCCGCGCGCGTGCAGTCCGGTGCCGCAAGCTATGGCGGCGTGCTGATGGACCCGGCCCTGCGCAGCGCCCAGGGCGTGGCCCGCCTGGGCGCCGTCGCCACGCGCGAAGCCAATGTCCTCGCCTACAACGACGTCTTTTTGATGATCGCCGGCGTCGCCATCGCCACCCTGATCTGGATGCTGGTCAGCCAGTCCTGGACCCGCATCACCACCGGCGCGCGCCGCCTGGTCGGCCCCGTGCGCGATGCGCAGACGGCCATGGCCATCGTCCCCATTACCAATTCGGAACCGAGCAATGACAGAAAATAACACCCCGCCGCCAGTACCGACCCCTGCACCGACGCCAGTTGCGCCAGCGCCCGCGGCCAGCAGTACGCCGCCGCAGCCGGACCGGCGCCACCAGTGGCTGTCCGCGCTGGCCTTTGCCGCCGTGGCCCTGGTGGGCGTGCTGATCGTGCTGTATGCGTGGCGTCTGCCGCCGTTCACCAGTCCCATCGTGACGACGGAAAACGCCACCGTGCGGGGGCAGGTGACCATCATCGGCACGCAGCTGTCGGGCTATGTCGTGGAAGTGACGGTGCAGGACTTCATGGACGTCAAGGAGGGCCAGCTGCTGGTGCGCATCGACGACCGCATCTACCAGCAGCGCTACGAGCAGGCGCAGGCGCAGCTGGCCGCGCAGCAGGCGGCGCTGTCGAACTGGACGCAGCAGAAGGCCAGCGCGCAGGCGGGCATCTCCGTCAGCGAGGCGGCGCTGGCCAACGCGGAAGCGCAGGCGCGCAAGGCCAGCGCGGACTTGAGCCGGGTGGAGCAGCTGGTGGCCGACGGCTCGCTGTCGCAGCGCGAACACGACCAGTCGCGCGCCACGCAGGCGCAGATGGCGGCCGCGCTGGCGCAGGCCAGGGCCAATCTCGACATCGCCCAGCAAAGCGTGCATTCGGTGGTGGTCAACAAGCAGGCGCTGGAGGCTGCCGTGGCCAACGCGCAGGCGGCCGTCAAGGCGGCGAAGATCGACCTCGATAACACGCGCATCGTCGCGCCCTCCGACGGCCAGCTGGGCCAGGTGACGGTGCGCCAGGGCGCCTACGTCAATTCGGGCGCGCAGCTGATGGCGCTGGTGCCGCGCCAGATGTGGGTGATCGCCAATTTCAAGGAAACGCAGATGAACGGCGTGCAGGAAGGGCAAAGCGCCACCTTCCACGTCGACGCGCTCGACGGCGCCGTGCTGACGGGCCAGGTGGAGCGCATTTCGCCGGCCACGGGGTCCGAGTTTTCCGTGCTGCCGGCCGATAACGCGACGGGCAACTACCTCAAAATTGCCCAGCGCATTCCCGTGCGCATCCGCATCGATCCGGGCCAGGCGAATGCGCGCCGCCTCGTGCCGGGCATGTCGGTGGTGGTCAGCGTCGACACGTCGGCCGTGCTGAACGACTCGGCGGACAATCCGGCGCCTCCGCCTGCGCCAAAGAAAGCCAAGCCATGACACGCCGCGCATTACTGATGGCCGCCGTGCTGGCGCTGGCCGGCTGCGCCGCCAAGGCGCCTTTGCAGCCCCCGTCATCGCTGCAGCTGCCGTCCGGCTGGCGCGCGCAAGCCCTCGGCGCACCTGCGGCGACGGGGTCCCAGGTCGAGCAACTGTGGTGGCAGGCCTTCGGCGACCCGGTCTTGAGCGACCTGGTGGGCGAGGCGCTGGCGCGCAATGGCGACTTGCGCGTGGCGCGCGCCCGGGTGCAGGAATACCGCGCGCGCCTGGCGCAGGCCGATGCGAACCGCGCGCCCAATCTGGCCTTCGACGGTTCGCCCACGCGCACGCGCACCTTGGCGTCCAGCGGCAAACCGTATGTGACGAATGTCTTCCAGGCCGAACTGCAGGCCAGCTATGAAATCGACGTATGGGGCCGGCTGGCCAGTCTGAGCGACGCCGCCGCCGAGAGCTACCGCGCCGAGCAGGCCAGCCTCGATGCGGCGGCCCTGTCGATCGCCGCCAGCGTGGCGACGAGTTACCTGAACCTGCGGGGACTCGACGCGCAGCTGGCGCTGACGCAATCGACCCTGCAGCTGCGCGAACAGTCGCGCGAGCTGGCGCGCAAGCAGTTCGAGGTGGGCTACAGCTCGCGCCTGGAATGGTTGCAGGCGCAATCGGAATACCATGCGGCGGCCGAGCAGGTGCCGCAGCTGCAGCGGCAGATCTTCGAACAGGAAAATGCGCTGGCCGTCCTCGTCGGCGGCAATCCCGGCCCCATCGCGCGCGGCTTGCCGCTGGCCGGGCTGGCCGCGCCAGGCGTGCCGGCCGGCTTGCCGTCCGAACTGCTGCGCCGGCGGCCCGATATCGCGCGCGCGGAACACAACCTGGCGGCCGCCAACGCCAGCCTGGCCGCCACGCGCGACCAGCTGCTGCCCTCGTTCAAGCTGACGGCGGCCGGCGGCGGGCAGGCGACGACCCTCACCGATTTCCTGCATGCGCCCACGGCCCTGTGGCGCCTGACGGCTTTGGCGGCCGGCCCCCTGTTCGACGGCGGGCGCGTGCAGGCGCAGACGGATGCGGCCGGCGCGCAGCGCGACCAGCTCGTGTACGCGTATGAAAACGTGGTGCGCAACGCCTTCGCCGAAACGGAGAACAGCCTGGGCGCCATCTACCGCCTCCAGCAGCAGGCCGTGGAAAACGACGCGCGCCGCGCCGCGGCGGCGGACACCCTGCGCATCGCGCACAACCGCTACCGCAATGGCTACGCCTCCTACCTGGAGGAACTCGACGCCCAGCGCACCCTGTACAGCGCCGACGTGGGACTGCTGCAGCTGAAGACGCGCATCCTCGTCGCTTCCGTCGACTTGTATCGGGCCATGGGCGGCGGCTGGTCGGCCAAGGCGCAATAGACGCGTGTGCACGGCGCGGCCAGTGTAATATTCTGAGCAGGGAAAGCGGCGGCATGGTGCCAGCTGCTCCCGTCACGAACGAACGAGGTCGCAGCATGACGATTTTTGGCATAGGCATCCACATCCTGATCGCGGTATTTTTTGCGATCCACGTGGTGCGCAACGGGCAGCAGCTGTACTGGCTGCTCATTTTATTCATGTTCCCGCTGCTGGGCAGTGTGGTGTATTTCTTCGCCATCTACCTGCCCAACTCGCGCCTGCCGCAAGGCGCGCGCAAGGTCGCTTCGGTGGCCGTGCAGGTGCTCGATCCGAACCGCGAATTGCGCGAGGCGAAGGCCGCCTTCGAGTACACGCCGACGGCGCAAAACCAGATGCGCCTGGCCAGCGCGCAGCTGGAGGCGGGCGATGCGCAGGAAGCGGCAGCGACGTACGAAGCCTGCCTGCGGGGCGCGTTTTCATCGGACCTGGAAATTCGCCTCGGCGCGGCGCGCGCCTATCTGGAATGCGCGCGCGGCGCCGAAGCGCTGACGCACCTGGAATTTATCCGCCGCACGGATATCCATTTCCGTCCCGAGATGGTGTCCCTGCTGACGGCGCGCGCGCTGGCGCAAAGCGGGCGCCAGGCGGAAGCGAAAGCGGAATTCGACGATGCGCTGATGCGCTACAACAGTTTCGAGTGCCGCGCCGAGTGCGCGATCTGGGCGCTGCAGCAGGGCGACAAGGTGCTGTCGGAGCGCCTGCTGCTCGATATCGACAGCGCCATGGCCCGCTGGAGCAGCCATACGCGGGCGATGTATGCGCCGTTGCTGGCGCGCCTGGAGGCGGCGCGCCGCTGATGGCTTGCCGGTGCCGGCTTACACGCCAGGCACTGGATTCTTCCCTTCAACCAGTTTGTACCCCTTGCCATCGAAGCCATAGCGCGCGTGGCCGTTCATTGGCGTGGCGATGCGCGGCGGGTCTTCGTCCTGCTTGACCGCGACGCCCGGCTTGATTTTTTCGGAGGCGCCCTTGAAATCGATCAGCAGGTCATCGTAGGCGCCGCCATTGCGCGCTGGCGCGAAGCGCCAGTTCCCCTTGACCATCCAGCACTCGTCCGTTTCAGGCCCGCAGGCGCCCATATTGTCCGAGTACAGGTCGATGGCGCCATCGAGCGAGGTGACCTTGCCGTCGCCGATTTCAAACAGGGCCAGTTGCGTGATGGTGTAGCCCTGGCCCGTATAGCCGTAGCGGATCGCCAGTCCCGGCTTGTTCGCGCCCAGCATGACCCAGTGGACTTCGCCGAGCTGCCCCGACGAGCCCAGGGCGGCGATGTTTTCCAGGCGTTTCACGACTTGCCACTGGCCGTCTTCCGGCGTGCCCTTGGGCGCCAGGAAAAAGACATTCAGCAGCCCCGGCGAGGCATGCGCCGATTCGGCCGTGCCTTCCGTGTTGGCCGTTTCCGCATTCGCCACCAGGATGGCGCTGCCATCGGGCAGCAGCTTGTGGCTGACGGCGCTGACGACGTAACTAAGCTTGTCGACGTGGTTGTCCGGATCGGGCAGGTCGGCCAGCGCGTCGTCGCTGTCGCCGCGGTAGTCCTTGCCGAAGACGGCGCGCATCATGCCTGCTTCGCGCTCGCGCGCCTGCGGCGTGTTCATCGCTTCCGTCCTGGGCGCGGTGGCGGACGGCGGCGGCACGTGTTCGGCCGATGCGGTGTCCTCAGCGGCGGCGGGGGGAGTTGCTGCCACGTCGGCTGCCAGGCCGGCGCTGGCGGGGGCGGTCTTGTCCGAGCAGGCGCCGAGCAGTGCGGAGGCCATCAGCAGGACGAGCGGGGTGCGGTAATTCATAGGCAGGGCAGATTGCGTTCATGGAGAATGGGCGCAGTATGCCAGATAGATGAAAGCGAGGGAGCGCGGCCTGGCGGCCGGTCCCTCGCTTCCTTGCCCGCAGGGGGCGTTTTTGCAATCAGCCTGGCGCTTATTTTTCCAGCGCCACCCTGTCATCGCGCCGCAGCGGCGCCTTCTGGCGGCGTAGTTTCGCCATGCCGCGCTTGAGCAGGTGCTCCAGGTCGTCGATGTAGGTGAACACGGCGGGCACCACCAGCAGGCTCAATAAGGTCGAGGTGATCAGGCCGCCGATGACGGTGATGGCCATCGGCGAACGGAAGCTGGGGTCGGCGCCCCAGCCCAGCGCCAGCGGCATCATGCCGGCGCCCATGGCAATCGTCGTCATCAGGATGGGGCGGCTGCGCTTGTGGCAGGCGTCGACCAGCGCGTCGAAGCGGTTCATGCCGGCCTGGCGCGCCAGGATCGCATAGTCGACCAGCAGGATGGAGTTCTTCGTGACGATCCCCATCAGCATGATCAGGCCGATCATCGACGGCATCGACAGGGCGCTGCCCGTGATCAGGAGCGCCACGAAGGCGCCGCCGATCGACAGCGGCAGCGCCGCCAGGATGGTCACCGGCTGCATGAAGTCCTTGAACAGCAGTACCAGCACGCAGTAGATGCACAGCACGCCGATCAGCATGGCCAGGCCGAAGCTGGCGAACAGCGAGGCCATCTCCTGCGCGTCGCCCAGTTCGGCGATCTTCACGGACGGCGGCAAATTCTTCATCGACGGCAGCGCGCGCGCTTCTTCATTCAGTTCGCCGAGCGTGCGCGAACCGAGTTCCACGTCGAGCGTCACGTTGCGGCTGCGGTTCAAACGGTCGATCTGCGCCGGGCCGCTTTCCATCGTCACCGTGGCCACGTTCGCCAGGCGCACGGGGCCGTTCTTGCCGGGCACGGTCAGGCGCTCGATGGCGGCCAGGTCGGCGCGCACGCTGTTGGGCAGCTTGACGCGGATCGGCACTTGCCGTTCCGGCAGGTTCATTTTCGTCAGGTCCGTGTCGTAGTCGCCGGCCGTGGCCACGCGCACGGTCTCGCCGATCGCTGCCGCCGTCACGCCCAGGTCGGCCGCCTTGGCGAAATCGGGGCGCACGATGATTTCCGGGCGCACCAGCGAGGCGCTGGAACTGACGTTGCCGATGCCTTTCAGGCCGCGCAGCTCGCGCTCGACCTTTTGCGCCGCGGCCATCAGCGCCACCGGGTCTTCCGAGCGCAGCACCAGCTGCATCTTGACGCCCGTGTCGGGCGGCCCCACCGTGAAGCGGGCGCCGGGGATCGCGTCGAGCTTGTGGCGCAGCTGCGTTTCCAGGTCCGCCATCGATTCCTTGCGTTCGGTGCGATGCACGGTGGTCAGGGTCAGCACGGCGCGGCGCGCCTCGGCCGCCGCGCCGGGGGCGAAGGCGTCGCCGCTGGAGCCGCCGCCGATCGAGCTGAAGACGCCCTGGATGCCTGGCGTGCGCATGGCCGCGTCGCGCGCCATGGCTGCCACGGCCTGCGTTTCGCTCAAAGTGGAGCCGGGCGGCAGTTCCAGGTTGATCTGCGTCTGCGCGCGGTCGGCGGCCGGCACGAAACCGGTCGGCAGCAGCGGCACGAGCGCGATGGCGCCGACAAAGAACAGGGCCGCGGCGATGGCCGTGATGCCGCGGTGGTTCAGGCACCAGCGCATCACGCGCAGGTAGCGCGTCATCAGCCAGCCGTCCTGTTCCTCCTTGTGCGGCAGCGGTTTCAATATGTAGGCCGCCATCATCGGCGTGAGCAGGCGCGCCACCACCAGCGAGGCCAGCACGGCCAGCACGGCCGTCCAGCCGAACTGCTTGAAGAACAGGCCGGGAATGCCGCTCATGAAGGCTGTCGGCAGGAACACGGCCACCAGCGCGAAGGTGGTGGCAATGACCGCCATGCCGATTTCGTCGGCCGCTTCCATGGCCGCTTCCATCGGTGACTTGCCCATGCGCAGATGGCGCTCGATGTTTTCGATTTCCACGATGGCGTCGTCGACCAGCACGCCGACGACCAGGGCCAGCGACAGCAGCGTGACGGTATTGAGCGTGTAGCCGAACCAGTAGATGCCGAGGAAGGCAGGCATCACGGACAGGGGCAGGGCGGCGGCGGCCACCAGGGTGGCGCGCCAGTCGCGCAGGAACCACCACACCACCAGCACGGCCAGCAGCGCGCCTTCGTACAGCAGCTCCATCGAACCGTCGAAGTTTTCCTCGACGGGGAAGGCGTTGTCGATCGACTGCTGCAGCACCACATTCGGGTTTTCCTTTTGCAGGTCGGCGATGGCGTCGCGCGCTCCCTTGGCGACGGCCACTTCGCTGGCGCCCTTGGTGCGGAACACCTCGAAGGCGACGACGGTCTTGCCATCCTGCTCGGCCAGCGCGCGCGGTTCGGCAATGGTGTCGCGCACGGTGGCCACCTGGTCCAGGCGCACGTGGCGGCCGTCCGGCAGCGGCACTTCCACGCGCGACAGTTCATCGGCCGTTTTCACGGTGGCGATGGTGCGCACCGACTGCTCGGCGCCGCTGATGTCGCCCCGGCCGCCCGGCGCTTCGCGCTGCACCAGGCGCAGCTGGCGCGAGACGTCGAGGGCCGAGACCTTCAATGCTGCCATGCGCGCCTCGTCGAGTTCCACCTGGATCTCGCGGTAGACGCCGCCCACGCGGGTGACGGCGCCCACGCCGGGTACGGTCAAGAGGCGCTTGGCCACCGTATTGTCGACAAACCACGACAGGTCGGGCGCGTCGAGCGGATTATCGACACCGGGTTTCGCCGTGGCGATAAAGGTCAGCACCACGCGCCCGGCCGTGGACGCCTTGGTGACGGTGGGATCGCGCAGCTCGGCCGGCATGTCCGCCTTGACCCGCGCGACGGCGTCGCGCACATCGTTGACGGCTTCGGCGATCTGCTTTTCCAGGATGAATTCGACGGTCACCGTGACGACGCCATCGAGCACCTTGGTGTAGATGTTTTTCACGCCTTGCAGGGTGGCGACGGAGTCTTCGATCTTGCGCGCCACTTCCGTTTCCAGCTGGGCCGGCGCGGCGCCGGGCAGCACCGCGCTGACGGTGACGATGGGCAGTTCGATGTCGGGGAAATCCTGCACCGGATTGGCCTTGTAAGCGAGCAGGCCTGCCAAAGTCAGCAGCGCGAACAGCATGATGGCCGGGATCGGATTCTTGATCGAGAGGGAGGAAAAATTCATGGCCTCTCCTTACCTTTTCGCTGCGGCCGGCTTGGCTGCCACCGGGGATGCCACCGGGTTTTGCACATTCCGCACCAGGTCGCCGTCATTGAGGAAGCCGGCGCCGCTGACGACGATGGTCGTGTCGGCCGTGATGCCGCTCAAAATCTCGATGCGATCGCTCAGGCGCCGTCCGGCCTGCACCTTGATCTTGCTGACCCGCTGGTCGGGATTGAGGCGGAAGACATAGCTGAAGCCATCGCGCACGGCAATCGCCTGCTGCGGCACCGTCAGCGCACCCGAGGTGCCCAGTTCAAATTCGCCGCTGGCGTACATGCCGGCCTTGAACGGCGCATTGTTGCCCGTGCTGGCCGGCAGGTCCACGTACACGAGGGCGGAACGCGTCTGCGGGTCGACCGTGGGGGCGATCATGCGCACCTTGCCCGTCAACACGCTGCCATTGGCCGCCTTCACCTGCGCCAGGGTGCCCGGCTTCAGGTTCAGCAGCTCGGTGGCCGTCACTTCGGCGCGCCATTCGAGGCGGCCCTGGCGGATCATGCGGAACAATTCCGTGCCTGCGCCCACCACCGACCCGACGGTAGCCGAGCGCGAGGAGATGATGCCGCTGTCGGGTGCCACCACCTGCGTGTATTTCAGGCGCAGCTGCTGCGACGCCAGCTGCGCCCTGGCGGACGCGATGCGCGCGTTGGCCGTCTGTTCGGCCGTCAGGTACTGGCTGATCTGCTGCGCGCTGATGGCGCCCGTGCTTTGCAGCGAGCGGGCGCGCTGCGCGTTGGCTGCCGCCTCGGCCGCATTCGCTTCCGCTTCCAGCACGGCGGCCCTGGCCTGCGCCACGTCGGCATTGACCGTGTCGTTCGAGAATACGGCCAGCACCTGGCCGGCGCGCACGACGTCGCCGACATTCACGCGCACGTCGGTGAGGCGCAAGCCGTTCGACTCGCTGCCGATGACGGCTTCCTGCCAGGCGGCCACGTTGCCGTTGGCGCTCAGCTTGATGGGCAGGCTGGCCGTCTGCGGCTTGGCCGTGGTGACGGTCAGCGCGGGTTTTTGCGCCGCTTTCTTGTCCTTCGCCTCGTCGGCCGCCGTGGAAGCCGATGGGTACAGGGCCACGCCCGCGCCCAGCATCACGCAAAGGGCGGCCAGGGCGAATGCCGTGGGTGTCAAAATCAGTTTTTTCATGTTGTCGTATCCGTCAAGGTGCGTTGTTGGCGATGGCGCTGCTGCCGTTCCAGCCGCCGCCGGCGGCGCGGTACAGCGCCACCCAGGCGGCGCTGCGTTCGCGCTCGAGGTTGACCACCGTGTTTTCGGCGGCCAGGCGCGTGCGGCGGGCGTCTTCCAGTTCGATCAGGCTGGCCAGGCCGTTCCTGTAGCGGTCTTCGGTGGCGACAAACGAGACGCGGTAGCCTTCCAGCGCGGTTTTGGCATGCTCGCTGCGCTCGTCCGTGCTGGCCAGGTTGACCAGCGCCTCTTCCACTTCGCGCACGGCCTGACGCACGCCGGCGCGGTATTTCACCACGGCTTCGTCGTAGCGCGCCGTGGCCGCATCGACCTGGGCGCGGCGGGTGCCGCCGTCGAAGATGGGCAGGCTGACGGCCAGCGGGCCGATGCTCCAGGTGCTGGCCGTGATGCTGGTGCCGCCGGCGCGGACATTGCCCTTGCCGATGGAGCCTGCCAGGCTCAGGCGGGGATAGCGCTGCGCCTGCGCGCCGCGTACTTCGAAGCTGGCGGCCGCCACTTCGCGTTCGGCGCTGTAGATGTCGGGACGCTGGGCCAGGGTTTGTGCCGGCAATTGCGCAATCGCCACGGGCGAGGGCAGGATGGCAGGGCTGGCCGCCAGCTTCTGGCGCAGCGACGCTTCCGGCATGGCCGACAGGGCCACCAGCGCCTTGACATTCACGTCGCAGGCGGCGCGCTGTTCGATGGCGCGGCTGGCGCCTTCGGCGGCGCTGGCTCGGGCCAGCGCGGCGTTGGCGGGCGGCTGGAAGCCGGCGCCGGCGCTCAGTTCCGTCAGGCGTGCCGAGTCGCGGCGCGAGACGGCATCCTGTTCGGCCACGGCCTGCAACTGCTGGCAGGTGCGCAAGGCGTAATACTGGTTCGCCACTTCGGCGGCCACCGAGACGCGGGCCTCATGCCAGAGCGCGCGGGCGCTGTCGTAGCGCTCCTGCGCCGCGTCGCGCGTGGCCCGGTTGGCGCCGAAGACGTCGATTTCCCACGACGCCTGCAAGGCCGCCTGCGAGGTGGTGCCGCTGGGCTGGGCCGATTGCTGGCTGGTGCGCACCACGCTGCCCGTCGCGTCGAGCTTGGGCGCCAGCGCGGCGCCGCTGGCGATGCTGTCCGCGCGCGCCTGCACGATGCGCGTGCCGGCGGCGGCGATGGTGGGGCTGACCTGTTGCGCGTCGCTGATCAATTCCACCAGCAGGCTGTCGCCCTGGCCCTGCCACCAGCTGGCCAGGTCCGTCAGCTTGCCGTTGTGCGGCAGCGGCGCCTGCCACTGCGCGGGATCCTTGGCGGCCACCGCCGCGGGCGGCCCCTGCAGGGCGCAACCGCCCAGCGCCAGCACGATGCCGGCGGCCAGGGCGCGTTGAACGGTGCATCGAATAATCGTCATGCTGGTCCTTCTGCTTGTCGTTGAGTGGTAGAGGGGGGAGTGGCCAGGCGCCGGCGCTCCACGTCGGCCATGGCCAGCGCGTAGTCGGTCATGCGCGCCAGCCAGGTGTCGAGGGCGTATGGCGTGTCCAGCAACTGCGGGCGCAGCGTTTGCAGCACGTCGGCGCCCACCATGTGCTGCAGGGCCAGCGAGGCGATCGAGAACGCCAGCCGGTGCATGTCGTCGCTGTTGTCGGGCGCGCCCAGGTGGCGCGCCAGCACGCGCGTGAGCGCCTCGTGTTCGGGGCGGATGTTCTGGTCGATCTCGTGCGCCCACAGGCCCGTCGGTTCGAGCATCTCGCGGCACCACAGGCGCATGCAGTCGCGCGCGATCTCGCCCTGCTGCATGGGGGCGAGCAATTGCGCATAAAAGCCTTCCAGGCTTTGGCGCAGGGTGAAATGCGGTTGTTCGTACAGGGCGATATTGTCTTGCGGGCTGGCCGATTGCTGCGCGAAGGCGGCGCGGTACAAGCCCGCCTTGTCGCCAAAATAGTAGCGGATGGCGGCGGCGTTGGTGCCGGCCGCCTGCGCCAGTTCGCGCGTGGACGTCTTGGCGTAGCCCTGCCCGGCAAACAGGCGGATGGCGCTGTGCAGCAGCCGCTCGCGCGACTGCTCGCCATCGGAGCGGGGCTTGCGCCCGTCGTCGGCGCTTGGCGTTGGGGAAATGTGTTTTTCAATCATGCCGCAGATTGAAGCACATATCTCAAACGATTGATATAACTAAATCGGTCGATTTAGTTAAGGAAGCATGAAGAGGCGTGGAAAACGCAGGCAAAAAAAAGCCCGCGAACTGGCGCGGGCTAAATCCAATGTTCGGAGAACGAATTGGAGGAGACAGTTCTACTATAGCGCTGAAAATGGTGCAGTGCAATACCGTAGAACTACTGTATCGGTCTCTCCTGGATGGCAAAAAGTCAGCATTCCATGCTGCGGCGCACAGAAGTTCAGGCCTTGCTGCGCAGCGCCAGCGTGAACGTGCTGCCCGAGCCGTAGTCGCTGTTGAAGAACAGGGCGCCGCCGATGGCGTTGGCCAGGTTCTGGCACAGGTACAGGCCCAGTCCCGCGCCTTCCACGTGGCGCGTGGAGGTGGAATCGAGTTGCGAGAAGGCCTGGAACAGCTTGGCCTGGTCTTCTTCCTTGATGCCGGCGCCGCTGTCGGCGATGCTCATTTCCGTCACCAGCACGCCGTCTTCCTCGCGCTGGGCCAGGCTGATGCGCACCGTGCCCTGTTCCGTGAACTTGATGGCGTTGTTGAGCAGGTTGATGAGGATTTGCGTCAGCGCGCGGCGGTCCGTCTCGATGATGGCGGGCGGCTGGTCCGCTTCTCCCAGCGCCATTTCCAGCGCCAGGCCCTTTTGCTGGGCCAGCGGGCGCAGGGTGTCGGCCACTTCGGCCATCAGATCCTGGCAGTGCACGGGCTCGATCGACAGGGTCAGCTTGCCCGCCTCGATCTTGGCCACGTCGAGGATGTCGTTGATCAGCGAGAGCAGATGGCGCGCGCTGGCGCGGATGGTATTGAGCTGCTTGTCCTGGTCCGATGTCAGGGGACCGGGCAGTTTCATCAGCAGCGCGCCGGTGAATCCAATGATGGCGTTGAGCGGCGTGCGCAGTTCATGCGACATGTTGGCGATGAAGGCGGACTTCATGCGGCTCGCTTCGGCCAGTTCCAGGTTTTTCAGGGCGATTTCGCGGTTGATGGTTTCCAGTTCGGCCGCATGGTGCGCCAGGCGCATGTTCAGCTCGATCACCTGGCGTTCGCGCGCCTGCAGTTCGCCGTTGACCTGCACCGCCTGTTCATACGTGGAGATCAGCAAATCGAGGATTTGCTGGCGCTCCGCATTGATGAAATGCTTCTGGTCGCCCAGGTACAGGGCGATGCCGATTTCCACGTTCTGGTTCTTGCGCAGCTTCTGGTTCATCAGCATGTGGCTGATGCGGTTGAGCAGGTAGTCTTCCGCGTAGGGCTTGCGGATGAAATTGTCGGCGCCGCACTCGATGCCGCGGATGATGTCCTTCGGGTCGTTGAGCGAGGTGACGAGGATCACGGGGATGTCGCGCAGGGTCGGATCGGCCTTGATGGCGCGGCACAGGTCGTAGCCATTCATTTCAGGCATGACGATATCGGACAGCACCAGGTGCGGCTTGCGCTCGCGGATGGCGGCCAGGGCCAGCTGGCCATTGGCCGCCACGCGCGCGTTATAGTGCAGCGACTGGATCAGGCGGCGCAAGCGCTCCGCCTGGGTCGGGCTGTCCTCGACGATCAGGATCTCGATTTCGTCAGGCTTGATTTGGTTGTTGGAGTCCACAGACCTCTCCTAGAATTTCAGTGTGGTGATGCTGGGCGCGGTGCGCGCGCAATATCGACATCGTATGACTATATCGGATTTAGGTCTGCAAAAGTAACTTCCAAGTAACTATTTTGGCCACAGGGAATGCTGTGGCCGCCTCTCAGTTCTCGCCCTGGAACTGGCCGGCGCGATAGGTCAGCACGAGCGTGTCGCGGTGGCCGTGTTCGCCGATGGGCTGGATCGGCGTCGATTCATGGATCACGGCGGCATCGTCGAGCAGCAGCAGCGACCACGGCTCGGTCAGGGTAAAGCGCTTGCCGTTGGGGCCCTCCGCTTCGAAGATGCGCGTCTCGCCGCCCTTGATCTGCTCGCGCCCGATCAGCAGCACGGCGACGAAATCGACGCCGTCGCGGTGCGCGCCTTCCGGCGTGGGGCGGCCGATGCCGTCGGTCGTATCGATGCGGAACTGGTGCGCCTCGATGAACCACGGCTGGCGCCCCTTGACCTGCGAGCAGGCGTCGCCCAGCGCGCGGATCAGCTGCTGCCAGGCCGCTTGCGCGACGATAGCCGCTTCGACCGGTTCGAACAGGCGGTGCATGCCGCCATGCAGGGCGTTGTATTCCACCGGCTGCCAGTGCGGACGGTGCGCCGTCTGCGTCAGGCGCTCGCCATCCTGCACGAAGCACGAGTGGCGCCGGCGGCGATAGCGGCCGCCATCCTTCAGGTAATTGTCCGGCGCCAGGGTGTTCCAGCTGGGTTCCAGCGCGCGCAGCGCGGCCAGCGGGCAGCCGGCCAGCGCGGCCACGTCCTGCGGGCGCAGGACGGCATAGCCGTCGTCGCGCAAGGCTTCCTTGAGGCGGGACGGGTCGGTAAAGATCGGTGCGGAAGTGCTCATGGCGGTGCCGGCCGGAACGCGGCCTGTGTCAGTTTATCCAGCCTGGCATTCTACGACTTCGCGGCGTTTCCTGTGCAGTACGATAAGAATTATTCTTGTTTACTTAAAAATTCTTTACCAGGGTCAGGCGCAGTGAGCGCGATTCCACCGGATGGAAGTGGATATCGTCCACGGGCTGCGCCTCGCCGGGCAGGCGCGAGGCATAGTAGTAATCGATGGCCGAGTCGCGCCGGTTGGCCAGGTTGTAGCCTTCCAGTTCCACGCGCCAGGTCTTGTCGATCCGGTAGGCGATGCGCCCGTTCAAGCCCACGCTGGCGGCGGAGCGTACGCTGTTGTCTTCCACCAGGGGGCGCGGACCGAAGTAGCGCAGGCGCAAGGAGCCCGACCACGATCCCGGCGGCGTCACCGTCATGGCCAACTGGGCCACGCCTTCGATGGCGCCGGGGATGAAGTCGCCCGCCGGCTCGCTGCCGCGCGAGCGCGCCCGCGCATACGCGAGGTCCAGGTCCAGCGACAGCCATCTGGCCGGCTTGTAGTAGCTGGAAAATTCGATGCCGTAGCGGCGGCTGGGGCGGCCCGCCTCCGTGGCGCCCGCGTCGCCGATGAACAGCAGCTCGGAATCGAAGTCCAGGCGGTACAGCGACAGCGCGGTTTGCAGGCCGGCGATGGCGGCGCTGCGCAAGCCCAGTTCCAGCCCGCGCGAGCGCACCAGGGGCGTGACCTTGCCGGCCGCTTCGCCCGTCTTCGGGTCGGCCGTGATGGTCGTGCCGCGCGCGTCGTTGCTGTGAAAACCGTTGCCGATGTTGACATACGCTTCCGTGTCGCGCCACGGCCCCGCGATCACGCTCAGGCTGGGGCTGAACAAATGGTCGCTGGCCGTGCCCGAATTGGCGGCGCGGTCGCTGCGCACGTCGAAGCGGTAGACGTCCGCGCGCAGGCCGGCCACGGTGCGCAGCGATCGCGACCAGCGCGTGCTGTTTTCGCCATACACGCCGATGCTCGTTTCGACGAGATGGTCTTGCCGCGTGGTCGACAGGACCTGGCGCTGGCGCGTGTTGTACAAGCCATTGTGGATATTGTCGTTCTGTAGCTGCAGGCCGATGGTGGTGTCGCTGCTGCCCCTGTCCGTGTGCCGGTGCCAGGTGTGGCTGGCATCGAGGCCGGCCGTCACGCGCCGGTCGGGCTGGGCGAACTGGTCGCCGTTGACCGGGTCGTCCATCGCATACGTAAAATTCGAGAACAGGGCCAGGCGGTTGGCGATCACGTACGCGCTGACCCTGGACGACACGTCGTCCGTCGTCTGGCGCCAGGCGCCCGACAGGCTGTAGCGCTGCGCCTTGCCGCCGTCGCTGGCATCGACGGCGTCGAAGCGGCCCAGGCTGCCGTCGCGCACGGCGCGCAGCGGAATCTGGTCGGTGGCGTTCCAGCTGGCGTCGTATGCCATGGCCGTGACGTTGAAGCCGTTGTTGGCATAGCCCTCGCTGTAGCGCAGCACGCCATTGCGTTTGCGGTAGCGGTCCGGCTGCGTGAACGGGCCATCGTTATGCTGCGCTTCGAGCGCGTACAGCAGGCTGCCGTCGCCCGCATCGATGGAGTCGGCCAGCAGGGCGCGGCGAAAGCCGTTTTGCCCGATGCCCGCGCTGGCGATGCCCTGCGTCAGGCGGTTCGCGTAGACGACGGACGCCGCGCCCGCCGAGGAAAAATCGCCTTGCGCCGCCGAATACGGTCCTTTCTTGTAATCGAGGCGCATGGCCAGTTCGGGGATCAAAAAGTTCAGGTCCGTCCAGCCTTGTCCGTGGCCATGGCTGCGCTGGTTGACGGGCATCTCGTCGACGGTGGTGCGCAAGTCCGTGCCGTGATCGAGGTTGAAGCCGCGCAGGTAGAACTGGTTGGCCTTGCCCTCGCCGCTATGCTGGCTGACGATCAGCCCCGGCACGGCTTCGAGCAATTCGCCGGGCCGGTAGCTGGTGCGCGCGTCGAGCTGCTGTTGCGTGACGCTGCCCGCGTTGGCCGAATCGGCCACGCCCAGCTGGTTCAGGCGCGAACCGTCGACCAGCACGCGCTGGAAGATGTCGTCGGCGTGGGCCGCAGGTGAAAACAGGGCGGCGAGAAGGATGGGAAGAGAGCGTGGCGTCATGGGGGATAGGTGTGCCGGGGCTTAGCGGATCGGCAATTCCGTATTCTGGCGGTCGAAGATCAGCGTCTGGATGCTGCCGCTGTCCTGCACGTTGAGGGTATTGCGCTGGCTGGGCAGGAAGTCGGTCAGCAACTGGTTATGGATGCGCGTGGCGGGCGCCAGGCGCGTGCGTTCGATCTCCTGGAAGATCACCACGTTGTCGGCGTTGACCTTCATGCCGACCCAGTTCAGGCGCAATCGCTTGCCGTCCGGCCCCACGAGGTAAAACTGTTTTTCGACATAGCGGCGCAGCGCCGCTTCGCTGTCTTCCTGGCCCAGGTCGAACTGGCGCTGGTACAGATTCGTCAGCAGCGCCTCGACGTCGTGGCCCGTGTAGGTGTGCACCACTTCCGTGCTGCCGCTGGCCGCGTTATAGCTGATGTCGGCGATGCCCATGTGGAAGTTATGGGCACTGGCCGCCATGCTGGCGCAGGCCAGCACGGCGCAAGCGAGGAGGCGCCAGCGCTTCACGCGTCGTCGCCCTTGTCGGAGCCGCCGTTCTTGCCTTTCAACGGCGTATGAAAATCGCGCATAAGGTTATCCTTGGGCGACTTCTCGCTTTTGAACAGTTCCAGGCGCGATGGCGTGATTTTTCTCGGCCAGCTATTGTTGCTGGTGTCGATGTCGGCCGTTTCCCAGTACGGGTCCTGCACCAGGCCCACCATCGGTTCATCCGTGATGACGACCTTGGTGATTTTCTTCGGCGAATAGCGCCACACTTCGGCCGGCACGCGCTCGACGTACTTCTTGCCGCTTTTCAGCTCGATCTCGAGTATCAGGGGCATGACCATGCCGCCCAGGTTCGATAGGTCGACCAGATACAGGTGCTTGCCCTGTTTCAGCAGGTCTTTTTCCCACGGTTCCAGGCCGGCCAGCGCTTCGGCATAGGCGTTGCGGTCCTTGTTGGTCACCGTGAAATCGTCGTGCTGGTTGTAGAAATCCTTCAGTTCCGGATGCGCGTCGACGCGGCGCGGCATGCCCTTGTTGGCGCGGCTCGTCACCGATTCCGGCTGGGCGTCCTTCTGCGCCTTTTTCCAGGCTTTTTCCGTTGCCGGATCTTTCGAGCTCACGCCGTATTCACTGATGCCGTCGATGCTGATGTCGACCGGGTCGGTGGTATAGAACCAGCCGCGCCAGAACCAGTCCAGGTCCGTGCCGGAAGCGTCTTCCATGGTGCGGAAGAAGTCGGCGGGCGTGGGGCGCTTGAATTTCCAGCGCTGCGCATATTCCTTGAACGCGTAGTCGAACAGCTCGCGCCCGAGGATGGTCTCGCGCAGGATGTTCAGGCCCGCCGCCGGTTTGGCATAGGCGTTGTTACCGAACTGCAGCAGGGACTCGGAGTTCGTCATGATGGGGACCTGGTCGCGGCTACGCATGTAGTCGACGATCTCGCGCGGTTCGCCGCGCGACGCCGGATAGTTTTCTTCCCACGCCTGCTGCGCCAGGTATTGCACGAAGGTGTTGAGGCCTTCGTCCATCCACGTCCACTGGCGCTCGTCCGAGTTGATGATCATCGGGTAGTAATTGTGGCCCACCTCGTGGATGATCACGCCGATCAGGCCATACTTGGTGCGTTTCGAATATGTCAGCTCGCCCGTCTTCTTGTCCTTCACGGGACGCGGGCCGTTGAACGAGATCATCGGATACTCCATGCCGCCCACGGGGCCGTTGACGGAGATGGCCGTCGGATATGGATAGTCGATGCTGTACTTGTTGTACTGTTCGATCGTGTGCACGATGGCCTGCGTGCTGTATTTTTCCCACAGCGGATTGCCCTCTTTCGGATAGTAGGACATGGCCATCACGTCGCTGCCGCCCTTCTTGTAGCCCTGCGCATCCCAGATGAACTTGCGGCTCGAGGCCCAGGCGAAGTCGCGCACGTTGGCCGCCTTGAAGTGCCACGTCTTTTGCGCGCGGCTGACGGATTTTTCGGCCGCTTCCGCTTCCTTCTGCGTGACGATGACGACGGGCTTGTCGCTGCCGCGGGCCTGGTCCAGGCGCTCGCGCTGCGCGCTTGACAGCACCTCCTGCGGATTTTGCAGCGCGCCCGTGGCGGCGACGATATGGTCGGCCGGAACCGTCAGCTGCACGTCGTAGTCGCCGAATTCCAGCGTGAATTCGCCCGAGCCCAGGAACTGCTTGTGCTGCCAGCCGGCCGCGTCGTAATAGGCCGCCATGCGGGGGAACCACTGCGCCACTTCGAACAGGGCGTTCTTGTCGTCGAAAACCTCATAGCCGGCGCGCCCGCCCAGCACCTTCTGTTCGTTGATGCGGTAATCCCAGTCGATCTGGAAGGCGAAGTCCTGGCCCGGTTTCAAGGGCTGCGGCAGGTCGATGCGCATCATGGTGCGGTTGATGACGTATTTCAGCGGCTGGCCATCGGCGCCCGTCAAACGGCGGATATTGAAGCCGCCCTGGAAGTCGCCGCGCGCCAGGATGCCGCGCAAGCCTTCGAACTTCATCGTGTCTTCGCCCGCCGTCTTGGCCCAGGCCTGGCGCGAGGGCGCCGTGGTCATGCGGCGCGCGTCGGAATCGGGCTTGTAGATATTCTGGTCCAGCTGCACCCACAGGTAGCCGAGGGTGTCGGGCGACTGGTTATGGTAGGTGATGGTACCGCTGCCGGCGATCTCGCGTTTGGCTTCGTCCAGGGTGGCGCGGATCGTGTAGTCGGCGCGCTGCTGCCAGTAGGCGTGGCCCGGCGCGCCGGAGGCGGTGCGGTAGGTATTCGGGGTGGGCAGCACTTCTTCGAGCTGGCGGAACTTGTCGTCGAATGGTTCGGCAGCGAAGGCCGACACGGTAAAGCACAGAGCCAACGAGGCTACGGAGCCGAAAGGTATGCGCATGGTCACCCTGATGTTGTTGTAAGGAAATAGTGGCAACTATTCTATACGCAGGGTGGTATCGGCCTTGTATCGATTTGTAATAAAGAAAGGCGGATTTCGCACCAGCTTTTGCCGGGCCCCGTCAGGGCGATGCTTTACCTGATTTTGCTCGGAAAAGCGGCGCCTTTACTCACTTTTCATCAGGCTGTCGCGCAACTGGTTCAGTTGTTGTTTCATGTCCACAACCTGCTCCACGCTGCAGTGGCTGGCCGTCAGGATGGCTTCGGGCAGCAGGGCCGCTTCATGGCGCAGCTGGTCGCCCTGCTGCGTGAGGGAAATGATGACCTGGCGCTCGTCGCTGGCGGCGCGCGTGCGCGTCAGCAGGCCCGATTGCTCCATGCGCTTGAGCAAGGGCGTCAGGGTGGCCGAGTCCAGGAACAGGCGCTCGCCCACTTCCGACACCGTCAAGCCGTCGCGCTCCCACAGCACCATCATCACCAGGTATTGCGAATAGGTCAGGCCCAGCTTGCGCAGGAGCTTGCGGTACAGCTTGTTCATGGCAAGCGAGGTCGAATACAGCGCAAAGCACAGCTGGCTATCCAGACGCGGCACCTGGTGCAAGGGGTTGGGGGTGGTGGTGGTATCCATGGAGACAGTATATATAGTGCGCTACTTAGTTGCAAGCGACCTCAATGCCGCCAATGCCTGCGCGTCGAGCCTGAGCGCGCCGGCGGCGACATTCTCGCGCAGATGCGCCATGGACGAGGTGCCGGGAATGACCAGCATGTTCGGCGCGCGCTGCAGCAGCCAGGCCAGCGCCACCTGCATCGGCGTGGCTTGCAGGGCGGCCGCTACCTGGTCCAAGGTATCGGACTGCAGCGGCGAAAAGCCGCCCAGGGGGAAGAAGGGCACGTAGGCGATGCCTTGCGCGGCCAGGGTATCGATCAGCGCATCGTCCGCGCGGTGCGCCAGGTTGTAGTGGTTTTGCACGCAGACGATGGGGCTGAGGCGCTGCGCCTCGGCTACCTGGCCGGCATCGACATTGGACAGGCCGATATGGCGCACCAGGCCTTCCCGCTGCAGCTGCACCAGTGCGGCCAGCGGCTCGGCAAGCGACGAGCCGTCCGGGCCTTCCATGCCCGGCGCGCGCAGGTTGACCACATCGAGCACGTCCAGGCCCAGGTTGCGCAGGTTGTCGTGCACGGCGTCGCGCAGTTGCTGCGGCGATGCGGCCGGCAGCCAGGACTGGTCGGCGCCGCGCATGAAGCCGATCTTGGTGACGATGGTCAAGCCGTCGCGATACGGATGCAGCGCTTCGCGGATGATCTGGTTGGTGACGTGGGGGCCGTAAAAGTCCGACGTGTCGATATGGTTGATGCCCAGTTCAATGGCGTCGCGCAGCACGGCGACGGCGGCGGCGCGGTCTTTCGGCGGACCCCAGACGTGCGGGCCGGCCAGTTGCATGGCGCCGTAGCCGATGCGGTTGAATGCGATGTCGCAATGGGCGGGCGTGAACTGGTCGCGGGCGGGGTCATACGTGTGCATGGGAGCTCCTGTGTGGTGGTGGGGAAGGGAGCGGCCATCGTAAGGGCGATTGCGCTGTATGATAATCGGGTCAATCCGGCACGGCCTGTACTCAATTACGCACAGTGAAAGCTCCCCTCATGCATGCAGACAACCCTTCCATGGCCGACCTGTCCGCCTTTGCCCTGGTGGCCGAGCACCGGGGTTTTCGCCAGGCCGCGCGCGCCAGCGGGCAGTCGGCGTCGGCGCTGAGCGAGGCGCTGCGGCGGCTGGAACAGCAACTGGGCATCCGCCTGCTGGAACGCACCACGCGCAGCGTGACGCCGACGGCAGCCGGCGCGCTGCTGCTGACGCGCTTGCGTCCGGCGCTCGAGGAAGTGAGCAGCGCGCTCGACGTGCTGAACGACTTGCGCGACAGCCCGCGCGGCACCTTGCGCCTGAACGTGCCGGTCAACGCGGCGCGCTTCTTCTTGCAGCCCATGGTCGACCAGTTCCTGCGCGCCTATCCGCAGATCAGGGTCGAGCTGGTGGTCGATAATAATTTTGTCGATGTCGTCGCCAGTGGCTGCGACGCCGGCATCCGCTATGGCGAGCGGCTGGAGCAGGACATGATCGCCATCCCGATCGGCCCGCGCACGCAGCGCTTCGCGGTGGCGGGTGCGCCATCCTACCTGGCGCAGCGGGGCGTGCCCGTGCATCCGCGCGACCTGCTGCAGCACGCCTGCCTGCTGGGAAAATTCCTCAGTGGCGCGATTCCGCCGTGGGAGTTCGAGCGCGATGGACAAAAAGTGAGCGTGGAGCCGGACGGCCCCGTGATCGTCACGCCGACGGCGGCCGACTTCGCGGTCAGCATGGCCATCGCCGGCCATGGGCTGGTGTATCTGTTTGAAGAGTGGCTGCAGCCGTATGTCGATGCGGGCCAGCTGCAGCCCGTGCTGGAAGACTGGGCGATGCCCTTTCCCGGCCCGTTTTTATACTATGCGGGCCGGCGCCACCTGCCGGCCCCGCTGCGCGCCTTCATCGATTTCGTGCAGGCCAATTTTGCGCAGTTTCCGCCGCTTCCTCAATCCGCCGGATAGCGCTGGCGTAAAAGCTGCAGCATGGCCACGTTCTGCTCCCACGCGTCGCTCACGGGCTGCTGCGTCCAGGGCAGGGTTTGCGTGTATGGCGCGGGGCCGAATTCCGGCGTGAACGTCATGCGCTCGGCGCCGGCCGCGCGGCGCAGCGCGACGATGGCATCCCACCAGGCCAGGTGGGCGTCGAGCGCCGGCTTGGCTTCCGGCGCGCGGAAGTCGGCCACCTGCGGGCCCTGCGCATGGCCCACGCGCGCATGCACGTGGCGCACCAGCGGCAGTACTTGCGCCAGCGTGTGCGGCTGGTCTTCCAGCAGCGATTCGCAGGCGCAGCACCAGTGCGACAGGTCGGCCGTCAAGGGCAAATCCGGATACTGCTGCAGATACGGCAGCAGCAGCATCGGGTGGCCGGAAAAGCGGCTGCGGTGGAGTTCGTGCACGATGGGCACGCCGTGCCTGGCCGAGATGGCGGCGGCCAGGTCGATCAATGCCGCGTTCTGCGCCTGGGTATAGTAATCCTTGCCCGTGTGGGTGTTGACCAGCACGGGGCGCGCCAGGCAGGCGTTTTCCAGCAGTTCCGCCAGGGCGGCGCGGTGCAGTTCGAAGTCGCTGTGGAACACGGTTTCCCATTGCGCGGCGATCAGCTGCAGGCCCGCCTTGGCGATGCGGTCCGCCCACTCCGCGCGCAGGGCCGCGTCCAGCGGCAGCGACATCTCGATGCCGTCGAAGCCGGCCGCCGCGACCCTGTCGATGAAGACGTCGGGCGGCAGGTCGTTATTGCCCCAGTGGGCGGCGAAAACCTGGATGCGCATCAGACGAAGCCCCGCACGGGGAACGCCGCATCGCGCTGTATCCAGTTGCGCGCCGCGTACTCGGTCTGGCCGTCGGTCGCGTGCAAGGTGTAGGCGTGGCGCGAGACGGGCGAGCGGTTCGGCGCGCTGTAGTGGGGCAGCAAGCCGTGGAAGCACACGAGGGCGCCGGCCTTCACTTCCAACGGCACGGCCGTGCTGTCGTCGGGCCACGGCATGGCATCGAGCTTTTCCACGCGCACCTGGTCGCCGTTGCGGATGAAGCGCTCGCGCAGGGGGCCGCGGTGGCCGCCCGGTTCGGCCCACAGGCAGCCGTTGTTCAGGGTCGCGTCTTCCAGCGCGAACCAGAACGTGGTCACGCTGACCGGCGTGGTCTCGAAATACGTGGCGTCCTGGTGCCAGCGCACTTCGCCGCCGATGCCGGGCTGTTTAAATATGTACATCGATTGCCAGACCTGTGCATCCGCCAGGCCCAGGTCGCGCGCCACTTCGGCCAGTTTCGGGTCAGCCGAAAAAGCGCGGAAGACGGGGTCCAGGTCATGCATGGCGTGGCCGATCTTGTTGATCGACAGGGACTTGGCCTGCTTCAGCTGGCCGTCCGGGCCGAAAGCCTCCTCCTCGAAGAAGCAGCGGATGGTGTTGTCGGAGGCGAGAAAATAATCGTTGGTGTTCTTCGCCTGGTCGCGCGTGGTGAAGATCGACTGGCTGACGCTGGGATCGAATTCGTTGACAATCTGCTCGGCGCGCGCGCGCAGGGCGGCGATTTCGTCCGCTCCCTTGAAATCGGGCAGGATGATGTAGCCGTCGCGTTGGTATTGTTCTTGTTGTTCAGTTGTCAGCATGGCGGCGGCTCCGGAGGTCAATGGAAAGCGCCATTGTAGGATGGGGGCAGTGCGCAAACAATCGCCCGGCGGTTGACAGATTGTCGCTAAAACGCAGACAATCTTTGACATGGATCAACTAAAAGCGATGGAAATCTTTGTCGAGGTAGCGCGCCAGCGCAGCTTTACGGTGGCCGGCCAGCGCCTGGGTTTGACGCGGGCCATGGTCAGCAAGACCATCATGCAGCTGGAGGAACGCCTGAATGCGCGCCTGCTGCACCGCTCCACGCGCGAAGTGAGCCTGACGGATGCGGGCCGCGCCTATCTGGCGCCGTGCATGGACACCGTCGTCCAGGCGCAGGAAGCGGCGCGCATGGTGGCGCACGTGGCGCAGGCGGGCGCCGGGCTGGCCGGGCCGCTGCGCATCCAGGCGCCATCGAGCTTCGGCAGCGCGTGGCTGGCCGATGCCGTCGCCCGTTTCAGTTTGCTGCACCCGCAGGTGCGGGCCGAACTGTTTGTCGACGATGCGCTGCTCGATCCGATACGCCACGGCTTTGACTTGACGATACGCGTGGGCGGCATCCCGGACAGCAGCGCGCTGGCCATGCGCCCGCTGGCGCCGTGCCGCGCCGTGCTGTGCGCCAGCCCCGCCTACCTGGCGCAATGGGGCGTGCCGCAGGTGCCGCAAGATTTGTTGCAGCATCAGTGTCTGCATTTCAGCCACCTGACCGATGGCACGAACTGGCATTTCCTGCGTGGAGCAGGGGAGCAGCGCGAGGAGGTGAGCGTGCGCGTGCAGGCGGGGTTTACGGCGAATAATGGGCTGGTGCTGCACCAGGCGGCGCAGCGGGGATTGGGCATCGTCTACAGCACCACGTTTCTCGCCTGGCGCAACCTGCTCGATGGCAGCCTGCTGCCCGTGCTGTCCGGCTGGGAGCTACCGCTGAATCACCTGAGCGCCCTGTATCCGGCCAGCCGCCAGCCTTCGCCCAAGGTGCGCGCGCTGATCGATTTCCTGGTGGCCGAATACCAGCCCGTGCCGCCGTGGGACCGCGAGCTGGCAGCGGCCGGATTTTTCAATTAAAGATCAGTTGAACGCGACCGGTTCCACCGTCCACGCGCCATCGGCATACACGCGCTCGTCGTCGAGATAAACGGCCTCGGTGACGGCGAAGATGTCGACGTGGTAGCGCGCATCCTTGCGCTTGAACTGGGGCTTGGTGTAGACGCCGTGCTTGGCGCCCAGCGACAGGTGGATGCCGCACATGCGTTCATACGTGCCGATGTCGTTGACCAGCTGTTCGCGCGAAAAGGCGCGGTTCATGCCGAAGCCCAGTTCGCGCACCCACACTTCACCTTCGTGCGCGCGGATGATTTCCAGCATGGCGGTAAATTCCGGCGTGGCGTGCTCCGTGCCCGTGACTCTGCCCTTGTCGATGATCAGGGTGATCGGCGTGTCGGGGCGGTTGACCATGAAGTGCGTATCGCCGAAGACGAAGATGCGCACGCGCCCGTTCACCGCTTCCAGGTCCTGCGCTTCCGTAAACACTTCGCCCAGCGGGAACTGGCCGCCGATATTGTTCATGCCGCTGTAGTCGCCGATATTGAGCTTGGCCGATTCGAACGGGGAAGCAAACACCAGCTGTTCGCCGCCGCTGTCGACCATGCCGTGGCGCGCGCGGTCGATGCGTGCCTTCAGTGCATGGCCGACGCCGCGGTAGTAGGCGGGATCGTAGGCCAGCGAGGCGATGTAGTGCAGCCCCTGCACGCCAGGCATGCGCGACAGATGCACGTGCTCGATCACCTTCAGGCCCCGCTTGAACAGCTCGATGCGGATGCGGAACGCTTCCAGGCGGAAGCTGGTCGACTGGATCAGCACGACGAGGCTGCCGGCCGGCAGGTCGGCAAACGCGGCCAGCACGGCATCGGGCGTGACGTCGTCGAAATCGATGAAGGTGGCGTCCGGCAAGGCCTGGCGATACGCTTCCGTCAGCACCACGTTGAGCCAGCTGCGCTTGTCGCAGACGATCAGGGCCGGTTCGTCGGGGCGGTTGCAGATGGCCATGGCCAGCAGGTCGGCCACGTTTTGCGCGGCCACGTCGGTGGCGGCGGCGCTGATGGCGTCGAGCCGGCTGGTGTCATTCTCGGGAAGCGTCATGGTGCAAAGGTGGGGGGCGTGAAGTAATCGCAGCATTATAAGGCGATTGCTGCTGGGCACACTATTCCCCATCCGGCGGAGGAGAGGCGGCTGCCGCGTCCCTGATTATCTTGTGTAGTGCTTTAGGGCAATGTATTATTTGAAAAATGGTATGAAACGATATGGCAGGGTATGGCAGCGAGCCTGGACGCACGGCGGTACGCTTTCAGTGAAGCAGGGACAACAAGCCAACAGGCGAAGACTAAGAGTGTGATGTGATGAGCATAATCGGACAAGATATTCCCATGGAGCGGCCGGATACGGATGGCCGTGCTGCCGTGTTCGTTCCCGTCACGGGCGTCAAGGAAGATGTCCTGTTGACCATACGCAAAGGTGCGGCCATCGTCGGCTTTGCCAACCACGACCGCACCATCACCGTGTATTTTGAAAGCAACCGTTTTGACGATCCCGCGCTGGCCAAGTGGGAGCACAAGGCGCGCAAGGCCTACGACCGCCTGGTCGACAATGCGCCCACCGTGTCGAAGCTGACCACCAGCCCCGCCAATTTCGAGCAGATCGGCTATATCAATGGCAAGGGCATCACCCTCCGCCGCATGGAAAGCCTGCAGCGCTGGCTCGCGTATTCGGATGCGATGGATACGTGCCCGGCAACGGATATCATTCCGCGCACGGTCATTGCCAAGGCCGACGCTGTCAAGGTGTAAGCGCGGCTGATAAAACGCCCAAGGCGTTGTTGCCTGCCTCTCGCCGTACTGACGTACTGTCTTCGAGGCGGCGCCTAGCCCTGAGCATTTTCTCAGCCGCTCTTGGCGCGCTTACGAATGGCTGTACGAAAGGCCACAGTTTGTAGCCTTTCCCTCGGTCCTGGCGTACTGTCTTCGGGGCGGCGCTTGGGCCTGCGCGTTTTTTCCGGCCGTTTTCGATTTTCCCCCCTCACACCACGATGATATTTGCCTGCGCCTTGAGCGGGCAGGGCAGGGTGTCGTCGAAGGTGATCTCGATGGCGCTGGCGACGAACATGCCGCCGATGTGCTGGGCCGCGATTTCCGGCGGCGTACCCGGCTTGGTCAGGTTGACGTCTTGCGCGAAGACAAACACGCGCCAGGTGCCATAGACTTCCTGGTCGAATTGCAGCAGGGTGCGGTATGCCCGCTTCAGGTCCAGGCTGGCCGCGTACACGCCGTCGTTGGCGCCCGGATCGAAACCGAGGCCGTCGTCCGTCAATGATTCCACGAAGAACAGACCCTGCGGCGCCTGGAACAGCACGAAGGCATACAGCTCCGTGCCGCGGAAGACATTGCCATTGTCGCGCCTGAAACTGGCGCGCAGCCACAGCGGCTCGAACGCCTGCACCACGGGCGGGCTGTCCGTTTCCACGGGGCCGGCCACGTGCACGTTGACTTGCGTTTCGCTGACGGCGTGCTGGTAGCTGGCGCCCGTGGTGAAACGGTCGTACTGCCAGCTGATGTCGGCCGTGTAGGGCAGGCCCGCGTTCGGCGCTTCGGGCAAGACCCACTTTGCCACCACGCGTTCGGCCAGGGTCAGTTCGCCGGCGGCCGGTGGTGTTGCTTCCTGGCCACGCCAGAATGGATCGGCCACGTCGGAGCAGGCGGCGACGATGGCGCCCGAGGCGATGGCCGAGGCCACCCCCGCCACCGTGAATTCCGGCTTGCCCGAGGCCGCGCCCTTGGGCGTGCAGCAATGCACGCTGGGATCCGTTTCCTCGAAGGTGCCGCCCACGCTGAAGTTGGCCTTGCCGGCGCCGAGCGCGGCGGCAATGATGGCCACCAGCGCGGCGATGATGGCGATGATAATGGCCAGTATCTTCCACCAGGGATCGGAAAACGGCAGTTCGCCATGCGTGCCCGCGTAGGCGGGATTCGGTGTCCAGACGAGGGTCATGCCGGTCGGCACGATCGGCCCGAAGCCGGGCGGGCAGCGGCAGTCTTTATTGTCGCCGCCCGTGCTGCCCCAGCGCTTGCCCGGCAGGTGGCCCTGCGGCTTGGACAGTTCCAGCGTGCCTTCCTCGACCGTGCAGGTATAGGTATTGGTGCTGCTGTCAAAGCGCGTCTGCGACACGAAGATCTGCTGGATCGAGCGGCGCGGCGTGTAGCCGTCGGCCTTGGCGACAAAGCTGACGAGTCTCTTGCCGGGCGTGGCGTGCTGGAAGTCGGCATCCCACATGACCAGCATGGCCGCGCCGGCGGGTACGCTGGCGAAGAAGAAAGTGCGCGCCACGGGCGCGATGCCCGGGTCGCCCACGCTTTCCAGGTACACCGTGACGTTTGTCAGCGGGCTGCCGGACATGTTCGTGACGTGGGCCGCGATGCGCAAGCCGTAGATGGCATTGTCGAAGATGCCGTCCGGCAGCATGATATTGGTGACGGGCTCGATCGCGAATGGCCGCGTCAACACCTGCATGGGCGTGTCGCTCATGGTGCTTGCTCCTCTTGGCTGTCCTGACCGGCATGGTGATGACCGTCCTGCTCAACGACCAGGTAAGTGATGCCGCCCATCACCTTGCCGTCCTGCGTTTCCAGCACCCGCAGCAGCGCGTACTCGTCTTTGGGCAGCGTCGCGGGGTGCAGGTTCAGGTACACGGGCACGGCCTGGCCGCGCGGCACGTTCAGTTCCAGTTTCTGCTCGTCCGGCGCCGTCCCGTTGCAATGGGGCGTCAGCGCCAGGCCCGCCTTCACCAGTCCCGCCTTGGCCGGACGCAGCTTGCCCAGGCCCAGGGTGGCCAGCAGGCGCTCCGGCAGCTCGCCGCCATATTCGAGGTGCAGCGCCACTGTTCTGGCCTGGCGCGGCAGGGCCGCCACCCTGATGGCCAGCAGTTGCGCGCGCCTTGCCGCCAGCACCACAGTGACATTGCGCTGGGCGATCTGGTCGTGCTGCGTGGGTTGGAAGAGGAAGCCGTTCGGCAGGGGATCGGGCAGCGGGTTGATGTCGCCGGCACCGTGGGCCACGGCCAGCAGGCATTCGTGGCCGCCATTGACGATGACGGGGATCCACGGCACCAGGCACAGCACTTCCTGCGTGGCGCCGGGCGGCAGGTCGGCAAACGCGGAACCGATCTGCGTGGCGGCACCGACGGCGATCTGGCCGGAAGGATCGGCCCAGTAAAAGTCCACGCGCACGCCGTTCGAGGCGCTGTTGCCCGTGTTGTGCACGCGCCCCCACAGGTAATTGCTGGTGCCGGCAATGGGCGCACCGGGCGGGCCATTCGGATCATTGCCGGGCACGACCCAGATATCGGCGCTGTCCCACCACCAGGGCTGGCCGTCTTCGATGATCAGGTGGGCTGGCATGGCAATCTCCTTGTCCGTGGCCTGTGCTTGTAGCTTAGGCCGTGGCGGTGGCGGCCTCTTGATCGGCGTCAAGCCTGCGGATGACTGCGCGGGCGCGCCGTGGCGGCGCCTGCGTGGGGTAATATTGCGGCAGAACGCAGCAGAGTAAATCCAGGAAAAGGTAGGAACGTGTCTGAAAAAGTGAATGAAGTGTGCCTCAACGCCGCCTGCGGCCGGACCTTGCCGCTGCGCGTGGTGCATTGCCCGTTTTGCGGCGCGCGCCAGGTGGCGCAAGCGCCTGTTTTGACGAAGGTGGCCACGCCGGTTCCGGTGGCGCCGCCCGTGCCGGCGCCGACGCCCGTCGCCCCGTCGATTTCCACGCCGCAACCCGCACCGCAGCCAGTTTCCGCTCCCCAGCCGGCCCCGCCACCGGCGGCCGCGCCGGCCAAGGCGCCGCCCGCCAAGCCTGCCGGCAGGGGCTCGGTGCCGCCGCCGCGCCCGCCCGTGCGCTTGCGCACGTGGATCGCGGCGGCCGTGGTGCTGACCGGTATCTGGTTTTATAACAAGCCCGCCGACAAGCCGGCCAGCGTGGCGGAACAGGTCGAGGCCGCCACCGCGCTGGCAGCGCAGTGCGACCTGGACGGGGCGCGCAGCGCGCTGGCCGTGCTGAAAAGCGCCAAGGCGCCCGCTGCGCAGATCAAACGCTTGCAGGCAAGCATCACCAAGTCCGCCGCCGCGTGCGACAGGCAACAGCAGCGGGCGCAGGCGTGGACGGCGCTGCAAGGCAGCGTCCAGCAGGCGCTCGATGCGGGCAAGCCGGAACTGGCCGCCACGCGCCTGGCCGCCTATGTGAAGCGCTGGGGCGACGATCCCGACACGCTGGAACTCGACGCCAAAGTGAAAGTGGCGCAAGCCAGCGCCCAGCTCGACCTGGCCGACGCCTGCCTGGCCAAGGGGGACCGGGTCTGCCTGGAAAACAGCCTGATCGCCGCCGAGCGCTACAAGCGGCCGGAACTGGCGGCGCGCACGCAGGCGCTGCGCACGGCCTTGTCGCAATTGCTCGAACGCTCGCTGCTCGATGCGTCCCCGGGCCAGTAGCGCCAACAACTAAAACGCCCGCCGCGGCCAGGCCGGGCGGGCGCAGCTACTCAGCCTTACTCTTGCGGCACCAGCGCCAGCGCCGCGCTGAAGTCGCCCATCGGCTTGCCGCCGTTGGCCACCAGCGCCTTGTCGCGCGTGCTCAAGCCGTCGAGCACGGGCAGGGCGAAGCGGTGCGTGATGGCGCGCAGGATGGAGGCCGAATCGTATTGCGTATGGTCAACTAATCCCTTTTTCACGTACGGCGAGACGAGGATGGCCGGCACGCGCGTGCCCGGGCCCCAGCGGTCGCCCTTCGGCGGCGCGGCGTGGTCATAGAAGCCGCCGTTTTCATCGTAGGTGACGATGACCAGCATGTTTTTCCATTGCGGACTCTTCTTCAGCTGGGCGATGACGCTGGCGATGTGCGCGTCGCCATCGGCCACGCTGGCGTAGCCCGCATGCTGGTTCAAATTGCCCTGCGGCTTGTAGAAGGTCACGGGCGGCAGCTTGCCGGCGCCCGCATCGGCCAGGAACTGGCTGTCGAAGTCGCGCAGGTGAGCGGCGCGGTAGGCGGGCGCCTTCACGGGGTCCATGTTGGCAAAGTAGTTGAACGGCTGGTGGTGGAACTGGAAGTTCGGCGGATTCGGGAAGCTGTTGCCGCGCGCGCTGGCCGTGGCCAGGGCCGTCGTATCCTTCCAGGCGCCCGCATACCAGGCCCAGTCGATATTTTTGCCTGTGAGCAAGTCGCCGATATTCGTCTGCGTTTGCGGCGGCAGCGTGTTGGCCTTGCCCGTGTCCGCATACAGCTTGCTGTTGTCGGCCGATGCCGGGGCGTTGCTGCTGGGCTGGAACGGCGGCTGCATGGTGTTGACGGCGTAGAACATGCCCGTGCTGTCGGCCGGCGTCAGCGCGCCGTCGTTGGCGTAGGCGGGCGCGCCGTTCAGCACGGTGCTTTGTGCCGTGGCGGACGGCGTCAGGCGCACGAAGTTGCCGTTGGCGTCGACGTCGATCTTCGCGATCGAGCCCTTGGCCACCGAGGTGTCGGCGTTCGGATACGTGGGCGCGCAGGCGCAGATCAGGTATTGGTGCGTGAGGAAGGAGCCGCCAAACGCGCCGATGAACAGGTTGTCGGCCAGCGCATATTGTTTGGCGATGTCCCACAGCTGCATCTTGCTGCCGTCGTAATAGCCCATCGACAGGCCGCCCGCATCGGAATAGGCCGCGAACTTGTCGTTGGCGCCGCCGTTGATCTGCATCTGGTTGTTGTAGAAGCGGTGCACGAGGTCGCGCGTGATCACCGATTGCGGCAGGTACAGGGGGCTGCTCGCGTCGTCGATCTGGAACGGCTTGTTCGGCAGGTTGGCCGATTGCGCCTGCGTGATGACGGCGCTCTGGCCGGCCGCCGTCATGCCGCCCCAGGTGGGCGGTAGCACGGGCAGGGTGCTGCCGTCATAGTCTTTCTGCGGCACATAGGCCGAAGTCGAGGTGGGATTGACGCCCGGCACGCCGTTGGCGCCCGGGAACAGGCCGTACAAGTTGTCGAAGCCGCGGTTTTCCGCATAGATGACGACGATGGTCTGGATATTGTTCAGCGCCAGCGCGCCGTTCAGGGCGGCCAGCGCGTCGGCCGGTGCCGCCTGCGTGCTGGCGCTGGCGATCAGGGCCGTCACGCTGGCGTTTTCCGCCTTCAGTTTCGCCAGCTCGTCGCCGCTGGCCTTGTTGAAGTCGGACGCCAGGCCCGCTTCGGACACGCCCAGGCGCGCGGCCAGCTTGCTGCTGGCGGCGGCAAAGTCGCCGCCGTTGCCGTCCATGACTTGCGCCAGTTCCGTCGACAGGGCGCTGACGAAGGCGCCGTGCCCGGCGGGAGCGCGCAGCAGCAGTTTTTGCGTGACCTTGCTGCCCGCGTCGCCGATGGCTTCATGGCGGATGGCGTCCGTGCCGACGGTCACCAGCACGGCGCCCTGGCCGTCGAGCGTGTAGCTGCCGTCGGCGGCCGTGCGCACGGGAGTCGAAGCGCTGTCGCAGGTCAGCTTGGCGGTGCCGCTTTCCAGGCACACCTGGGCGTTTTCATAGTAGCTGCCGATCACCTGGCCCGTGGTGCTGGGCGTGATCGCATAATTGCTGCCGCAGGCGGCCAGGCCTAGCGACAGCAAGATTGGTAGGGGACGTAAGACAGGGCGAGCGTGCGGTTTCATTGTTCATGCCTTCTGGGTGGAAAACGTCGCATGCTAGGCAGGCAATATGTCAGCTGCGTGACATGTCAGCGCCTGTTACATGACGTAATGTACGGACTTGATACATTACGTTTCGCAGGGTCTTGTCACGCAGCGGTCACATGCCGTTGCTACGCTGCCAGCCCATGATGAAACCGATGCCCTCCCTGCTGCTCGCCTTTGTAGCCGCCTGCCTGCTGGCCGCCTGCCATCCGGCAGCGCAAAAAGAAGCCGCAGCCAAGCCTGCCTATCTGGCGGGCGCGTACGCGCCCACCCTGCCACGCCAGCCTTCCGTGGCCCAGATGACGGCCATGGGCCGCGCCATGTTTTTCGAGCCCAGCCTGTCCGTGTCGGGGAAGATGTCGTGCGCCAGCTGCCACAGTCCCGAACACGCGTACGGTCCGCCGAACGCGCTGGCGGTGCAGCTGGGCGGCCCGGAACTGAAGGATGCGGGCACGCGCGCGGCGCCCTCGCTGCGCTACCTGCAGACCGCACCGGCCTTTACCGAGCACTATCACGACGACGATGGCGATGACAGCGTCGATGCGGGTCCCACGGGCGGGCGCAACTGGGATGGCCGCGCCCAGTCCGGCCATGAGCAGGCGCTGGCGCCGTTGCTCTCCAAACGCGAGATGGGCAACCGCGACGCGGCGGCCGTCGTCGCCAAATTGCGGGCCGGCCCCCTGGCGGCGCAGTTTCGCCAGACGTATGGCGCCGATATCTTCGAGCAGCCGGGCCAGGCGCTGCGCTGGGCGCTGATGTCGCTGGAAGTGTTCCAGGAAAGCCCGCTAGATTTCTATCCGTACACGAGCAAATACGACGCCGTCTTGCGCAAGCAGGCCGTTTTGAGCCCGCAGGAGGCGCGCGGCCTGGCCCTGTTCAACGATGAGCGCAAGGGCAATTGCGCGTCCTGCCACATCAGCCAGGTGAGCGCCGGCGGCGCCTTTCCCCAATTTACCGATTACGGCTTGATCAATATCGGCGTGCCGCGCAATGGCAAGCTGCCGGCCAATGCGGACCCGACGTTCTTCGACATGGGACTGTGCGGCCCGGACCGCACCGACTTGATGGAGCACAAGGAGTACTGCGGCAGCTTCAAGACGCCGTCCCTGCGCAATGTCGCCCTGCGCAAGGTGTTTTTCCACAACGGCAGTTTTGACAGTCTGGAGCAGGTGCTGCGCTTTTACGTGCAGCGCGATACGGCGCCGCAAAAATGGTATCCGGCAGATCAAAACGGCAAGGTGCGCAAATACAACGATTTGCCGCCCGGCCTGGAGGCGAACGTCAACGTGGAAGCACCGTTCGACCGCCAGCCGGGCCAGGCGCCGGCCCTGAACGAAGCGGAGATCGCCGACGTGATCGTTTTCCTGCACACCTTGACGGACGGCTATCGGCCAGCCCTTGCCGCACATTGAGCAAGACAATGAAAAGATATCAAGATACCATTGCTTACAAATACGCCGCTTAAGCGTGTTTTTATGTGCGTTAGCGCACGCTAGAAAATTTTAGGCAGGTGTATATTGCGAACTGATCTGTGTCTTTTGATAACAATGAAAGGGAATATCATGAAAGTAAGCAAAAATTGGATGACCGTGTGCGCCGCTGGCATGATGGTTGTGGCACTGGCTGCCTGCCAGAAGAAGAGCGATGTCGCCGCCGGTCCTGCTGAACAAGCGGGCCAGAAGATCGATGCGGCTGCTGCCAAGGCTGAAGCCGACATCAAGGCCGCCGCCAACAAAGCCGACGCTGCCGTGAGCCAGGCTGCCTCCGATACGAGCGCCAAGATGGACCAGGTCGCCGCTGACGCCGACAAGAAAATGAGCGAAGCGGCCGATGCCGTCGGCAAGAAAGTGGAAAAAGCCGGCGAAAAGATGCAGGACGCCGCGCACAAGTAATCACCGCGCCAGGGCCGGCCGCTGCCGGTCCGGTCCCCGCAACTGCCGTCAGGTGATGGCGGTTGCGGCCACGCCATCGCCGGCCTGCCTGCCATGCGCCGTCGTTGCTGTACTTGCACCATCGATCCCGTCCGTTCCCCCCAGCACCACGCTCAAATCGACAAAGCCGTCGCGCCACGCGCGTTCCAGGTCTTGCTCCACCGCTTCCAGCGTCGTTCTTTCCACATGATGAAAACCGCGCAAGCCATACGCCCGGTTGCGCCCGTGCGCCTTGGCCAGGTACAGCGCCATGTCGATCAGGTTGACGCTGCGTTCCCACGTGAGCGGCCGTCCCAGCGGCGCCAGCGGATAGGGCGCAAAGCCCACGGACACGTGCACCTCGATGGTCTGCCCCTGGTAGTCGATGCTTTGCGCGGCCATGCCGTTGAGGATGCGCCGCGCGATATCGTCGAGCCCGTCGCGCGCGACGGCTGGCAGGAAGGCGAGGAATTCCTCGCCGCCCCAGCGCACGATCATGTCCGTTTCGCGCAACACGTCATGCAAGGTTTCGGCGATCGTCGTCAGCACCAGGTCGCCCGCCGCATGGCCGTAACGGTCGTTGATGTGCTTGAAATGGTCGACGTCGAGCAGGAACAGCGCGCCCACGACATCGGCGCCGCCGTAGGACTGCTGCGGCTTGCCCGCATGGCTGCGCATGAATTCCTGGAAGTGGCGGCGGTTGTACAGGGCCGTCAGCGGGTCGCGCGAGCTCTGGCGCTTGAGTTCCTGGTTTTTTACCTTCAGCTGCACGTTCGCGTGGCGCACCTTGCGGTACAGCAAGCCAACGATGGCCGACGCCATGGCCAGCACCAGCGCCAGCAGCCACCACACGCGCTGCTGCAGGCGGCGGTTGTCGATTTCCGTGCTCTTGAGCTGATTTTCGCGGCTCAGCAGCTCGATCTGGCGCTGTTTCTTTTCCGCCTCATACTTTTCTTGCAGCTCATACACGGCTTTCTGCCGCTGCTTTTCGAACAGCTGGTTGGAAATGCCCCGCTCGCGGTGATACGCGGTGACGGCGCCGCGCAAATCGCCCGCCTTTTCCAGCGCCATGCCGTATTCCAGCAGCACGGCCTGCATGTCCGGCTGGTTGGCCGTGCGTTCGTAGTAGGCCAGGCCCGTGGCCACGCTTTGCTTGCCTTCCTGCAGCCGTCCCTGGCCGATCAGCGCCTGGCCGATATTGAGCCGCGCCGTCGCCTCCACCTGTTCATCGTTGACCAGGCGCGCCGCCGTGATGGCTTCATTCGCGTAGCGCAGGGCGCGCGCGTAGTCGCCTTCCTTCAGATAGCTGTCCGACAGATTGACGAGGGTGACGGCGACCATGCCGCGCGCGCCCAGCTGGCGTTCCAGCACCAGGGCCGCCAGCAGGGCGCGCTGGCCCCGTTGCGGCTGCTGCGCGTCGAGCGCCAGCCCGTATTCCGTGTTCTTCGCCTGCGCCATGCGGCCCGGCGATGCCAGTGTCGCGGAGACTGCCAGCAATTCGTCGAGCACCTCGAAGCCCTTGTCGTATTCGCGCATCTGCGTGTACAGCAGGGTGAGGGCATTCAGGGCGGCGGCCAGGCTGGAGGAGGATTTGCTCTGGCGCGCCAGGTCGACGGCCGCCTGCAGCTTGGCCAGCGCAAACGGGAAATTGCCTTCCTCGGCCCACGACTGGCCCGCGCTGATGGTCGCTTGCACGCGCACGGGCAAGTCGTCCGTGCGGTTGGCGATGCGTTCCGCTTCAAAGGCCAGCAGGTGCGAGGCGCGGCGTTCGTTCCGGGCAAACGTGATGTAGGCCTTGTTGAGCATGCCCTTCGCCAGCGCCACGTCGCTCTTGTTCATGCGGGCGTAGGCGATCAGCTCCTCGGCCAGCTGCATGGCGACGTCGTTCTGGCCCAGGCGCATGCGGGCGTTGCTCAATTGGGTAAGGAATTCCGCGCGCAAGGGCAAGGGAGCGCTGCGCGCCTGCGTTTCCACCTCTTGCAGGCGTTCCAGGGCGCGCGCGGGCACGAAGCGGCCATCGTCGCGCACGGCGGCAAGATACTGCTCGAGGTTGCCGACCTGGGCGTGCGCGGCAGGCGGCAGCAGGCAGGCCAATACCAGCAGCCAATGCGCCTTTCGCCATGATGCCCGTCTCTGTCTGCCTGCCAACGTCCCGCTCCCGCAATGACCACCTGTCTGGAGCAGATTATATTCTGTTGCAATCAAGAAATATCATACGGTGCGCGGAAATTTGTGAAAGTGCACACGGCAGGTATTGACAAAACATTATTACTGCGCCAGCTGCTGCAGCAGGTACAGGCGCTGGTACAAGCCGCCCTCGATCTGCATCAAGGCGTCGTGCGGCCCCGCTTCCGTGATGCGGCCGTGATTGAGCACGATGATACGGTCGGCCTCGCGGATGGTCGACAAGCGGTGGGCGATGGCGATGATGGTGACCTTGCCGCGCAATTCATTGAGGGCCAGCTGCACGATCTGCTCCGTCTGGCTATCGATGCGCGACGTCGCTTCGTCGAGCAGCAAAATGCGCGGCTGGCCGGCCAGCGCGCGGGCAATCGCGATCAGCTGCTTCTGCCCCGACGACAGGCGCGAGCCGCCTTCGCCCAGCGGCGTGTCGTAGCCATGTTCCAGCGCCGCGATGAAGTCGTGCGCATGCGCGGCGCGCGCGGCCGTCTCGATCTGCTGCTGCGTGTAACCGCGGCCCATGTCGATGTTTTCGCGCGCCGAGGCGGCCAGCAGGAAGGGGTCTTGCGGCACCAGGCCCACGTCGGCGCGGAACTGCTCGTTGTCGATGCTGTCGAGGGCGACGCCGTTGATGGCGATGCTGCCCTGCGTGACGGGGTAGAAGCGCAGCAGCAGGGACAGCAAGGTCGACTTGCCGCTGCCCGTGTGACCGACGATGCCGAAGAAGGCGCCCTGCGGGATGGTCAGCGACAGGTCGTGCAGCACGGGCTGGTTTTCCACGTAGGCGAAGGTCAGGCGCGCGATGTGGACGGCGGGCGTATTGCCATCGTTGACGGCATGGCGCGCGGCCGAAGCGGTTTTGCCCGGCGCGTGTTCCAGCGCCTGCGCTTCGTCCAGCAGGGCCGAGACGCGCGCCGTGGCCACCACCGACTGCTGCAGCTGGCTGAATTGCATGGTGATCTGGATCAGCGGTTCGATCACGCGCGCGATGTAGCTGATGAACGCATACAGCACGCCCACTTCCACGGCGCCCATCTCGCGCTGGCCGAAGCTGAAGATGACGACGGCCAGCAGCACGATGTTGAGCATGTCGAGCGCGGGGCGCAGCAGCCAGGCGTTGGCGCGCAATTCCTGCATGCGCGCCGTGTAGTGGTCCTGGTTGATGCCCGTGAAGCGCGCGCCGAAGCGCTTTTCCGCGTTATTCGCCTGCAGCACGCTCATGCCGCCGATCGATTCGGCGATCTGGCCATTGATCTCGCTGCGCAGGGCGCGCGCGCGCGTGACGGCCGGCGCGCTCCAGCGCTGGTACAGGAAGACGATGAGCAGCACGGCCGGCAGCAGGGCCAGCACGATCAGCATCAGCCGCCAGTCGAGGAAGGCCATGGCGGCCATGGTGCCGATCAGCACGATGGAGCTGTCGAGGATGACGAACAGCACCTGCACGTACAGCGATTTCACCGCTTCCGTGTCGTTGGTGACGCGGCTGACCAGCTGCCCCGTGATGGCACGGTCGAAAAAACTCATCGGCAGGCGCAGCACGTGCTGGTAGACGGTTTCGCGCAGGCGCTGCACCGAGCGCATGGCCAGGCCGGACAGGCGCACCAGCTGCAAATAGCGCAGGCCGGAAGCGACCCAGCCCGTCAGCAGGCAGCCGCCCAGCAGCAGCGACATGCGCGTCCAGTCCAGGTGGCGCGGCAGCAGGTGCTGGTCGATCAGGGCCTTGCCCAGGATCGGCCCCGTCACTTCGAGGGCGGCGGCGAGGATCAGCCAGAACGTGGCCCAGTATAAATGGCGCAGGTCGGGCGCGGCGGCGCGGCGCAGCAGGCCGATCGCCTGCACGGCCTGGCGGCGCACGGATTGGGTGGCGGTGTTGGCTTGGTCGTTCTTAGATGGCATCGAGGCTGGCCTCCAGTTGTTGATAGCGCCACTGGCTGGCGTACCAGCCGTCGCGCTGCATCAGCGCGTCGTGGTTGCCCGTTTCCGTGACGTGGCCATCGCGCAGCACGAGGATCAGGTCCGCATTGACGACGGCGCTCAGGCGGTGGCTGGCGATGATGGCGCTGCGCTCGGGGCGCTTGCTGCGCAATTCTTCCAGGTGCTGCAGGATGCGCGTTTCCGTGCCCGTGTCGACGGCGGACAGCGCATCGTCGAGCAGCAGCAAGCCGTTGTCGGCCAGCAGGGCGCGGGCAATCGCCACGCGCTGGCGCTGGCCGCCGGACAGGGTGATGCCCTTTTCGCCCACATGCGTTTGATAACCGTCCGGGAACTGCAAGATGTCCGCGTGGATGTCGGCCAGCTGCGCCGCCCGCTCCACTTCCTCGCGCGTGGCGCCGGGGCGGGCCAGCGCGATATTGTCGGCGATGGTGGCGGAGAATAAAAAGGACTCCTGCGGCACCCAGCTGATGGCCGCGCGCAGCGCATGCAGGGTATAGGCGGCCAGCGGCTGGCCGCTCCACGTGGCCGTGCCCGATTGGGGCGTGACCTGGCGCAGCAGCACGCGCAGCAGGGTCGATTTGCCGCTGCCCGTGGGACCGACCAGGCCCAGGGTCTGGCCCGGCTGCAACAGCAGCGAAATGCCGGACAGCGCCGGCGCCGTCTGGCCCGCATAGGCAAAGCCGATGTCCTGCAATTGCAGGGGGCCGGGCGTCAGCGTGGCGATGCTGCCATGGTCGTCGATGGCCAGCGGCGCGTCGAGCATCGGCTGCAGGCGCTGCCAGGCGGCGCGGCCCCGTTCGATCAGGGAGAGTACCCAGCCGGCGGCGAACATGGGCCAGATCAGCTGGCCCAGGTACATGGAAAAGCTCGTCAGCGCGCCGATGGTCAGCTGGTCTTGCCACACGAGGTAGCCGCCCAGGCCCAGGGTCAGCGCCGTGGCCGCCGTCAGGGTCAGGCCGACGGCCGGTTCGTACGCCGCTTCCCAGCGCTGCGCCGTCAGGCTGGCGTTGGCCGCGTGGCCGGCCAGGGTGGAGAACTGCTTGCTGCTGCGCTCTTCCAGGCCCAGCGCGCGCAGGGTGCGCACGCCCGACAGCGATTCCTGCACGTGGTCGTTCAGCGCGGAAAAGCGTTTCAGCGAATCCGTGGACGCCGTATGGATATGGCTGGAAATGCGCCAGAAGGCCAGTCCCATCAGGGGGAAGGGCAAGAGGGCGATGCAGGCCAGGCGCCAGTCCACGCCAAGCAGCATGATGCCCAGCACCATCAGCAGGGTCAGGGTGCCGTCGAAGCCGGCCAGCATGGCTTCGCCGGCGGCCATTTCGATGGCGTCGATATCGTTCGTCGCCAGCGCCATCAGGTCGCCCGTGCGCTGGTTCTGGTAGAACGACGCGCCTTGCTGCGACATGCGCGTGTAGAAGCGCGTGCGCAGCATCACGCCCAGCTGGTAGGCGGCCTTGAACAGGGTGATGCGCCAGCCTACGCGCAGGAAGTAGATGACGACGCCGACGGCGAGCAGGGTCAGCAGCTCAAGCCACAGTTCGGCGGCCGTCATGCGGTGCGCGGCCAGCGCGTCGATGATGGCGCCCACGCGGCGCGGGATCCAGACGGTCAGTGTTGCCACGCCTGTCAGCATGACGGCGGCGGCGGCATACGCCGGCCAATGCTGACGCACGAAGCCGGCGATGAGCCTCGATAAACTCATGGTTACCTTTTGTTTTGAGTAATGGGGTGTCGCGGGGCGGAAGGGCGGGCACGCGGACGGAAAGTACGCGTAGGATACAACAAGGCGGAAAAGCGCGCTGTGGACGGGCACGCAAAAAACGGGCCGTAGCCCGTTGTTTTGCTGCGTCAGTGCCGTGCGCGCGGCTTACTTGCGGCCGCTGCCTTTGCCGCCGCCCAGCATGTCGAGCTGTTTCGATGGCGTACCCTTGGGCGCTGCCTTGGCTGCCGGCTTGGCGGCCGGCGCAGAGGCGTGCTTCACGGCGGCCTTGGCCACGGTCTTGCCGGCGGTGCTGGCCGGCTTGGCGGCCGGTTTGCTCGAAGGAAATGGTTTCGCGGCTGGCTTGGCCGGTGCTGGCGCGGCGGCTTTCGCTGGTGCCGCGGCGGGGGCCGGTGCGTGCTTGGCCGCTTCAGGCTTGGCTGCCGGTTTCGCTTCGACGGCTTTCACGGCGGGCTTGTCGGCGGCCTTCTCGGCAACCTTGGCAGGTGCTGCCGCCGGCTTGGCTGCCGGGGCGGCAACGGCGGCTGGCGCTGGCGCGGCCTTGGCGGCAGGCTTGGCTACGTCGGCCGGCTTGGCCACTTCGGCCGGCTTGGCGGCAACTGGGGCGGGCGCCGCTGCCGGCGCAGGTGCTGGAGCAGGTGCTGGAGCAGGTGCGACGACGGCCAGCGCGGGCTTGGCTGCGGCAGGAGCAGGAGCAGGAGCGGTTGCGGCGGCAGGGGTGGCCGCATCGAGGCGGGCCTTGGCCGAGGCCAGCAATTCCGCCTGGGTGCCCGAGGCGATGCCGAACAGCTGGCGGCTGTAGGCCAGCACGCTCTCGATGCTTGGCTGCGCCTGGCTGGTGCTGTAGCTGAAGAAGTCGCGCGGGTCCTGCGTGACCAGCAGGTGCTGCGCCGTTTCCGCCGTCTGCGAGATGGCGGCCTTGCCGGCGTTCAGGTTCAGGGCGATGATTTTTTCGGCGCTTTCAAAGACTTTGCTGGTCAGGAGGCTGAAGATTTGCAGCTGGTTTTCCAGTTGCGACTTGGCGGCGCTGGAAATGTGTTCAGGAAGCGGAAACATATTTACTCCTTTATACGGATTAAAATGCTGGCAAAACGCTCTGCAAAATCCCGAAAACCAGAGTTGGCCGCGTTTTGTAAAGTGGGTAGCGTGCTGAATAGCTGATCATAGACTTTTTATGATGCAACGCAATATGAATATTCTAGCGGTGATTCGAGTTAGTTGAAAGTTATTTTCTCAAGGGCGTGCGCCGTGTGCCTGCGCTATTCATGCGCCTGGCGGCATTTGCGGGAAGTTTGCGCGCGCGCAAGGCGTTGCCAGAGAATCTATGGCTACGCTCTTGCCAGTGGCTGGTTTCTTGCACTGCAGCATCCGCGGGAAGTATATAAAATGGCAATTAGCTGGAAGCACCAGACACAGTCGTCAACCGAAGGAGTGTCCGCATGGACCTAGTCATCCGCAATGCCAGCCTGCCCGACGGGCGCCGCGCCATCGATATCGCCATCGAGGGCGGCCGCATCGCCGCCGTCGGCCCCGCCTTGCCCGTGACGGGCGCGCAAGAGATCGACGCCGCCGGCGACCTCGTCACGCCGCCGTTCGTCGACGCCCACTTCCACATGGACGCCACGCTCAGCTACGGCCTGCCGCGCGTCAATGCCTCCGGCACCCTGCTCGAAGGCATCGCCCTGTGGGGCGAGCTGAAACCGCAGCTGACGCAGGACGCGCTGGTCGAACGCGCCCTGCAGTATTGCGACTGGGCCGTGGCGCGCGGCTTGCTGGCCATCCGCTCGCACGTGGATATCTGCGACCCGCGCCTGCTGGCCGTCGAAGCGCTGCTCGACGTCAAGCGGCAGGTGGCGCCGTATCTCGATCTGCAGCTGGTGGCCTTTCCGCAGGACGGCATCCTGCGCAGTCCCGGTGCCTTCGATAATTTAAAACGCGCGATCGCCATGGGCGTCGACGTGGTGGGCGGCATCCCGCATTTCGAGCGCACCATGGCCGACGGCGCGGAATCCGTGCGCCTGCTGTGCGAATTTGCCTGCGAGCGTGGCCTGATGGTCGACATGCATTGCGACGAATCGGACGACCCGCTGTCGCGCCACATCGAAACCCTGGCCTTCCACGCCCAGCGCCTCGGCATGCAGGGCAGGGTGACGGGCTCGCACCTGACCTCCATGCACTCGATGGACAATTATTATGTGAGCAAACTGCTGCCCCTGATCCGCGAGGCGGGCGTGGCGGCCATCGCCAACCCCCTCATCAACATCACCCTGCAGGCGCGTCACGACACGTATCCGAAGCGGCGTGGCATGACGCGCGTGCCCGAGATGCTGGCCGCCGGCATTCCCGTCGCCTTCGGCCACGACTGCGTGATGGACCCGTGGTACAGCCTCGGTTCCGGCGACATGCTGGAAGTGGCGCACATGGGTTTGCACGTGGCGCAGATGACGGGCCAGCAGGCGATGCACGAGTGCTTCCTGGCCGTCACCGAGACGCCGGCCGCCATCCTGGGCCTGGACGGCTACGGCATCGCGCCCGGCTGCCACGCGGACTTGCTGATCCTCGACTGCGGCTCCACGGTGGAAGCGCTGCGCCTGCGCGCGGCGCGGCGCCTGGTGCTGCGCCGGGGGAAAGTCGTCAGCGAGGCGCCGCGCGCGCAATCGCGCCTGCACCTGCCGGGGCGGCCCGACAGTGTGAACTTCCGCCTGGGGCGCTGATACAATCGGCCATCACTTGTCATTGGGAGCACCGCCTTGAAAGAAATTGATATCCGCCCGGCCAATGAAGCCGATTTCGACGCCATGTGGGCCATCTTCCAGGTCCTGGTGGCCGCTGGCGACACCTATACCTTCCCCGCCGATACCTCGCGCGAAGAGTGCCACGCCTACTGGTTCGGTCCCGGCGTGCAAAGCTTCGTCGCCGTGATGGGCAGCGAGCGCCTGCTGGGCATGTACAAGCTGGTGGCGAACCAGCCGGGCCATGGAGCGCACGTGGCCAATGCCTCGTTCATGGTCGATCCCGCCGCGCAAGGCGTGGGCGTGGGCCGCCTGATGGGCGTGCACTGCATGGAAGAGGCGCGCCGCGCGGGCTACCTGGCGATGCAGTTCAACTTCGTCGTCAGCACCAACCTGGCCGCCGTCACCCTGTGGAAAAAACTGGGCTTCACGGTGGTCGCCACCTTGCCCCTGGCCTACCGCCACGCGCAGCTGGGCTATGTCGACGCCTACGTGATGTACCAGCTGCTGACCGACCCGATGCAGTGGCCGGCATGAGCGGCGCCATGACAGAGCCGGTCACCGTCATCGAGACGCCCCGTCTGCGCCTGCGCACGGCCGCCCTGGACGATGCGGCTTTCTACATGGAGCTGGTCAACGACCCGTCGTGGATCGCCAACATCGGCCAGCGCAACATCCACACGCTGGAAGCGGCCCGCGCGGCGCTGGAGTCGGGACCGATGGCGCAGTTCCGCGAACACGGTTATTCGCTGTACATCGTCGAACGCCGCAGCGACGGCGCGCCCGTGGGCATGGCCGGCCTGGTGCGCCGCGACAGCCTGCCCGGCCCCGATATCGGCTATGCCGTGCGCCCCGCCTACTGGGGCCAGGGCTATGCCTGGGAGGCGGCGGCGGCCATCGTGCGGCATGCACAGCACGTGCTGCGCCTGCCCACCCTGTACGGCATCACCTCGCTGCAGAACCAGGCGTCGATCAATCTGCTCAACAAGCTGGGGCTGCGCTTCGAGCGCTTTACGCGCCGCCAGCCGGATGGCAAGGATACGAATGTCTACCGCCGCGATTTTCGTCTGGATTGAATGGACAAGGCGTATCGTCAGGCTGAAAAATAGTATTTAAAATCTGGCCGCTTTTGTAGTGGTGGCGCGCAGTCTTTGTTTTTATAGTTGGCATACCGGTGGAAGACCGCCGGACTATAAAAACTGGAGACTCGTGATGAAAATCGTTACTGCTATTGCATGGGGCGGCATCATGTCCGCCGCCTGCGCGTCGATGCCGGCGGCATTGGCGCAAAGCTGCTCGGTGCCCGTCCTCAAGGTGCTGGCGCAAAAAAGCCTGGGCCTGACCGTGATGGAAAAGACCCTGGCCGAATATGAAAAGAAAAACGGCACCAAGGTGCAGATCAGCTATTTCGGCGAAAACGACCGCCGCTCCAAGGCCAGGCTCGACGCTTCCACCAAGGCCGGCTCCTACCAGATCTATTACATCGACGAAGCCAACGTGGCTGAATTTGCCACGGCCGGCTGGGTCGTCCCCCTGCTCAAATACCTGCCCAAGGATGCCGATTACGACGACTTCCTGCCGGGCCGCCGCGCCGTCGCCTCGTACAAGGGCGTGGCGTATTTCGCGCCCCTGATCGGCGGCAGCGACTTCCTGTTCTACCGCCGCGACCTGCTGGAAAAGGCCGGCATCGCCGTGCCGAAGACGCTCGACGAACTGGTCGCCGCCGTGAAAAAACTGAACAACCCGCCGAACGTGTATGGCTGGGCGGCGCGGGGCCAGCGCGGCTCGGGCATGAATGTGTGGCGCTGGGCGCCGTTCATGCTGGCCGCCGGCGGCAAGTGGGAAAACAATGGCGTGCCGGCCTTCAATTCGCCGCAGGCCGTGAAGGCCACCACCCTGTACCGCGAGCTGTTCAAGTACTCGCCGCCGGGCGGCGCCACCTACGACTGGAGCAATGCGCTCGAAGCATTCAGGTCGGGCAAGGTGGCCTTCATGATCGAATCGACGCCGTTCGCCGACTGGATGGAAGACCCGAAGAAATCCTCGGTGGTCGACAAGGTGGGCTATGTGCGCCCGCCGTCGCCGCTGCCATCGGCCGCGTATGGCCACGGCCTGGCCATCTCCGCCACGGGGGCCAGGGATGAATGCACGCGCCAGGCGGCCGGCAAGTTCATCGCATGGGCTACGGGCAAGGAGCAGGAACAGGCGCGCCTGAAGGACAACGTCTTCAGCGACTACAACCGCAGCAGCACCATCGCCAGCGAGTACTTCCGCAAGCACGTCAAGCCGCAGATCCAGGCGGGCCTGACGGACACCACGCCCGTCTCGCGCGTCACCATCTGGCCGAGCCCCGAGTGGCCGGACATCGGCGACAACCTGGGCGTCGTGCTGGAAGAAGTGTTTACGGGCACGCGCGGCGACGTGCAAAGCGCGCTCGATGAGGCGAACGAGTATGCGACGGAAGTGATGCAGCGGGCCAGCAAGCGTAAATAAGCCCATATCGCCAACGACTCCACCAGCTAAAACCAGGGGTCAGACCCGACGGGTCTGACCCCAGCTCTTGCTTTTGGGGTAACGCCAGCGCTTGTCCGTTCTCGTTTGAAAGCCATGACCATGCCACACTCCATCCGTAAAAAACGCCACACCTGGCTGCCGGCCGTCTTTCTGACGCTGCCGCTGCTGGTCCTGCTGATCCTGGGCCTGGTGCCCAGCATCGCCGCCATCAACCTGGCCCTGCAAAACCGCGTGCTGCGCTACAGCGACAGCGACTACGTCGGCTTCGCCAATTTCATCCGCCTGTTCGGCGACCGCCGCTTCCTCAATGCCGTGCAGGTATCGGCCATCTGGGAAGTGGTCACCGTGGCCGGCTCGCTGCTCGTCGGCGTGCTGCTGGCCGTGTTCCTGTTCGAGAAAGTCAAGGGACGCACGCGTGACGTCATCGCACTGCTCTTGATCGTGCCCGTGCTGCTGCCGCGCGTCTCGGCCGCCTTCATCTGGAAGTTCATGTATTCGCCGCTGATGGGCATCCTCAACTGGCTGCTCGAATGCGTGGGCCTGGGCGGCACGGCCTTGCTGTCCGACCCCGCCACGGCCCTGTACGCGGTGGCGCTGGTCGATATCTGGCAGTGGGGGCTGTTCTTCGGCGCCGTCATCCTGAAGCTGCTGGAAACTCTGCCCGCCGAACCGCTGGAAGCGGCGCGCCTCGATTACGCCAGCACGCTCCAGGTGTATGCCTACATCGCGCTGCCCATGCTGAAGGTGCCGATCATGAGCCTCGTGTTCATCAAGATGGTCGAGTCGCTGCGCTCGTTCGACCTGATCTACGTGATGACCAAGGGCGGCCCCGGCATCTCCACCGAAACGCTGGACATGTACGCGTATGCGCAAGGCATCGGCCTGATGGGCAAGGTGTCGTACGCGTCCAGCATGGCCGTGCTGATGATGCTGGCCACGACTGTCATCTTCACCTTACTCTGGAAGCGGGTCGCCAAATGGGAAAATTAACTATGGCGCGCGGCGTTGGCGCCGTCACCACCACCGCCATCACCACCGTAATTATCCTGGTGGCGCTGTTCCCCATCCTGTGGGCCGTGCTCAATTCCTTCAAGGAGCTGATGGACATCGTCACGCCCGTGCCGCGCTTTTTCTTCAGCCCGACCCTGGCCAACTACCAGCAGGTGCTGGCCAGCCCCGAGGTACTCACGGGACTGGGCAACAGCGTGGCCATCGTCGGCGTGGCCGTGTTGCTGGGCGCCGTGCTGGGTGTGCCGGCCGCGTATGCGATCGCCCGCTATCCGATTCCGGCGAAGAAGGATATCCAGTTCTTCCTGCTGTCTCTGCGCTTTTTGCCGCCCGTGGCCGTCGCCATTCCGCTGATCTCGATCTGGATCGACCTGGGCCTGTACGACTCGCGTCTGTCGATGGTGGTGACGTATCTGCTGGTGACCCTGTCGACCATCATCTGGCTGTCGATTCCCGCCTTTGCCCGCATCCCGAAGGAGATCGAGGAAGCGGCCGCGCTGGACGGCTATGGCCCCTACCAGGTGTTCTGGCACGTGGCCCTGCCGGTAGCGTCGAAGACCCTGATGGGCGGCATCGTCTTCAGCTTCGTGCTGGTCTGGAATGAACTGATGATCGCGCTGGCGCTCACCTCGTCGAAAAGCATGACCCTGCCCGTGGTGGCGTCGGCGTTTACCTCGATGGGCCAGGAAGTGCCGTGGGGCGTGGTGAACGCTTCCACCGTGCTGCTGGCGCTGCCGCCGCTGCTGTTCGTCGGCATCCTGGGACGGCTGCTCAACTCCATGCTCAAACATAAATAAGGAATTCATCATGCAAGCACTCGTACTGGAACAGGCGGAAAAAATCACCTTGCGCGACATCGACATGCCGCTCGTCGTCGGCCCGCGCGACGTGAAGATCAAGATTCATACTGTCGGCATCTGCGGCAGCGACGTGCATTACTTCAAGCACGGCAAGATCGGCCCCTTCGCCGTCGAAGCACCGATGGTGCTCGGCCACGAAGCGTCCGGCGTGGTCGCGGAAGTGGGGGAGGAGGTGACGCATTTGAAAGCGGGCGACCGCGTCTGCATGGAGCCGGGCGTGCCGCAGTTCGATTCGCCGGCCACCATGCGCGGCCTGTACAACCTCGACCCGGCTGTGCGCTTCTGGGCCACGCCGCCCATCCACGGCTGCCTCACGCCGTACGTCGTGCACCCGGCCGCGTTCACCTTCAAGCTGCCCGACAACGTCAGCTTCGGCGAAGGCGCCATCGTCGAGCCGCTGGCCATCGGCCTGCAGGCGGCCAAGAAGGCGGCCATCAAGCCGGGCGACGTGGCGGTGGTCATCGGCGCAGGCACCATCGGCGCGATGACTGCGCTGGCCGCGCTGGCGGGCGGCTGCTCGCGCGTGATCCTGGCCGACCTGGTGCCGGAAAAGCTGGCCCTGTTCGCCGATAACGCCGCCGTGACCACGGTCGACGTGCGCCAGGCCAGCCTGGCCGACACGGTGCGCGAACTGACGCAAGGCTGGGGCGCCGACATCGTCTTCGAGGCCAGCGGCAGCATGCGCGCCTACGACCACATCGTCGACCTGCTGTGCCCGAACGGCTGCCTGGTGCTGGTCGGCATGCCGCCCGAGAACGTCCCTTTCGATATCGTCGCCATCCAGGCCAAGGAAGTGCGCATCGAGTCGGTGTTCCGCTACGCGAACATTTTCCCGCGCGCGATCGCCTTGCTCGCCTCGGGCAAGATCGATGTGAAGCCCTTCATTTCGCGCACCTTCGGCTTTGCCGACGGCGTGCAGGCGTTCGAGGAAGCGGCCCAGGGCCATCCGCGCGACGTCAAGATACAAATCGAACTGGCAGGAGACTGATCATGGCAAACATCGCCTGCAGGCAGCTGCACAAGACCTATGACCAGAAGACGGCCGTGCTGCAGCCGTTCGACCTGGAGATCGCCGACGGCGAATTCATCGTGCTGCTGGGGCCTTCGGGCTGCGGCAAGTCGACCCTGCTGCGCATGATCGCGGGCCTGGAAGACATCAGCGGCGGCGAGCTGCACATCGGCGGGGCCATCGTCAACGATTTGCCGCCCCGCGCGCGCAATGTGGCGATGGTGTTCCAGAACTACGCGCTGTATCCGCACATGACGGTGTACGACAACATCGCTTTCGGTTTACGACGCCTGAAGGTGCCGAACGACGAGATCGAGCGCCGCGTGCGCGAGGTGGCGGCCATCCTCAGCCTGGACAGCCTGCTGGAACGCAAGCCGCGCGCCATGTCGGGCGGCCAGCAGCAGCGCACGGCCATCGCGCGTGCCATGATCAAGACGCCGCAGGTGTTCCTGTTCGACGAACCGCTGTCGAATCTGGATGCCAAGCTGCGCGCGCAGCTGCGCGCCGACATCAAGCGATTGCACCGGCGCCTGCGCACCACCACCCTGTACGTCACGCACGACCAGCTGGAAGCCATGACCCTGGCCGACCGCGTGGTGCTGATGAAGGGCGGGCATATCGAACAGATCGGCACGCCGGCGGAACTGTACAACCATCCGCGCACCCTGTTCGCGGCAGGCTTCATTGGCACGCCGGCCATGAACTTCATCGATGGTGTCGTCGAGAAAGACGGCGGGCAAACGGTGCTCGTGTGCGCCGGCTACCGCTGGCCATTGACGTCGCCCCGCTTCGCGGCGCTGCAGGCGGGGGCGCGCGTGGTCTTCGGCCTGCGCCCGAACCACTTGCGCGCGGCGCAAGCGCAGGCACAAACGCAGCAGCCGTCAGGCACGCATGGCCTGGCGTGCGTGATCGACCTGGTCGAGCTGCTGGGCGCCGAAGCGCTGATCAGCTTCCAGTGCGGCGCCTTGAGCCTGTCTGCCCTGCTGCCGGCGAATGCGGCCAACAGCGCGGCGCAAGTGGGGCAGACCCTGGCGCTGGCCTTCGATGAAGAGCACATGCACCTGTTCGACGCCGACAGCGGGCTGGCCGTGGCGGGAAGTGCTCACTAAGTGGTTAGAATAGCTGGCAACGAGACCGCGCAAGGGAACTGCCGTGACGCCTGACCTGGAACTGATCCACAAACCGATCCACGAATCGTTTCGCGCGTGGGCGCACGGCTTTCCGCACACCGTGGCGAAATGGCATTTTCATCCCGAGTACGAACTGCACTTCATCATCACATCGAACGGAAAATTTTTTATCGGCGATCATATCGGCAGTTACGGGGCGGGCAATCTGATCTTGACGGGGCCGAACCTGCCGCATAACTGGGTCAGCGAACTGCCGGAAGGCGTGGTGCTGCCCGAGCGCGACCTGGTGCTGCAGTTTTCCAGCGATTTCATCGAACGTTGCGCGCTGCTGTTCCCGGAAATGGCGCCCCTGAAAAGCCTGCTGGGCGAGGCCGCCAGGGGCTTGCAGTTTCCCGATGCGCTGGGCCTGCGCCTGGTGCCGCTGATGAAGGAATTGACGACGGCGCAGGGCTTGCGCCGCGTCGAACTGTTTACGCGCCTGTTCGGCGAACTGTGCGACTGCCGCGAGCGGCGGCCCCTGGCCAGCGTCAGCTACCTGGCGCAGGCGGGACGCTACATGTCGTCGACCATCAACCTGGTGCTGGCCTACATCAAGCAGAACATCACGCTCGATTTTTGCGAGCAGGACGTGGCCGACGTGGCGGAGATGAACACCTTGAAATTCACGCGTTTCTTCCGCAAGCACACGGGCACGTCCTTCATTCAATACGTGAACCAGGAGCGCATCGCGCTGGCCTGCGAGCTGTTGATGAACACGGACATGAAGGTCACCGATATCTGCTACCGCACGGGATTCAACAACCTTTCCAATTTCAACCGCCAGTTTTTGGCGCACAAGCAGATGTCGCCGTCGAAGTTCCGCTCCTGCCTGCTGATGAACATGCCCGAGCCGTCCGGCGACGGCCATCCTTAACTCTCTTTTGGAATCAAATGACTTATCTCGGTATCGATATCGGCACTTCCGAAGTCAAGGCCATCCTCACCGATGACGCGCAGACCATCCTTGCCAGCGCTGGCGTGACCCTGCGCGTCTCCAGCCCCCATCCCGGCTGGTCGGAACAGAATCCCGAAGACTGGTGGCACGCCACCCTGGACGTGATCGCCGCCATCCGCGCCGCGCAGCCGGTGGCGTTTTCCGGCTTGCGCGGCATCGCCCTGTCGGGCCAGATGCATGGTGCCACCCTGCTCGACAAGCAGCAGCACGTGCTGCGCGCGGCCATCCTGTGGAACGACACGCGCGCCTTTGCCGAATGCGTGGAACTCGAGGCGCTGGTGCCCGAGTCGCGCGCCATCACGGGCAATCAGGCCATGCCCGGTTTCACGGCGCCCAAGCTGCTGTGGCTGCAAAAGTACGAGCCATCGCTGTTCCGCGCCACGGCCAAGGTCCTGCTGCCCAAGGATTACGTGGCCCTGCGCCTGACGGGCGAGTATGTGTCCGACATGTCCGACGCTTCCGGTACCCTGTGGCTGGACGTGGCCAAACGCGACTGGTCCGAGCGCATGCTGGCCGCCACGGGCCTCTCGCGCGAGCACATGCCGCGCCTGGTCGAGGGCAGCGCCGCCGCCGCGCAGGTGCGGCCCTCGCTGTGCCAGGAATGGGGCATCGCGCATGCGGTGGTGCTGGCCGGCGGCGCGGGCGACAACGCCGCGGCGGCTGTCGGCCTGGGCGTGGTGGAGCCGGGCGCCGGCCTGCTGTCGCTGGGGACCTCGGGCGTGCTGTTCGCCGGCAGCGACGGCTTCGCGCCCAATCCGGGCCAGGGCGTGCACGCGTTCTGCCATTGCCTGCCCGAGCGCTGGCATCAGATGAGCGTGATCCTCAGCGCCGCGTCCAGCCTCAGCTGGGTGGCGCGGCTGACGCAGTCGAACGACATCGGCGAATTGGTGACGCTGGCGGAAAACGTCGAGGCGCGCACGGCCCCCGTCTTCCTGCCTTACCTGAGCGGCGAGCGCACGCCGCACAACGACGCCACGGCGCGCGGCGTGTTTTTCGGTTTGTCGACGGAGCACGGGCGCGCGGAACTGGCCTACAGCGTGATGGAAGGCGTGGCCTTTGCCATGGCCGACGGCAATGCGGCCCTGCGCAGCGCCGGCACGCGTCTGGAAGAGGCGTCGTTCGTGGGCGGCGGCTCGCGCAGCCGCTTCTGGGCGCAACTGTGCGCGAATGCCTCGGGCTTGCAGGTGCTGCGCCACGACCATGGCGTGGCCGGCGGCACCCTGGGCGCGGCGCGCCTGGCGCAGATGGCGACGACGGGCTTGCCGCCCGCGCAGGTGTGCACGCGCCCGGCCGTGCAGGAAACGGTGGCACCGCAGGCGTGCGGCGTGCTGGACGAGCGCCTGGCACGCTACCGGCGTTTGTATCCGCTGCTGCGCGAGGAGTTCGCGGGCACGGCGGCGGCGCGCTGACGGAGCCGGCAAGATTGCCTGCCGGACCATGCTGTGGGCGCGGGAATATGGCCAGACAGTCAATCTTCCTGTGTAATTTGTTGTTTCTATGTTGAAAGTGTTTCTCTAGCGAAAGCGCCGCTTGGTTTTTCACGGGGCACGCCGCATGATTTCCGTATTCGGTGAGAATTGGATAGATTTGGCGGCGTCTTTGTTGCCATCCTGTTCTTGCCGCCGGGAGAAACACATGCAACTCGCGAATCTGAAAATCTCCGTCCGCCTGGGTCTGTTGGGCGCCTTCTTCTTTCTTGCGCTGGTGTTCGTCGGCGCGCGCGGCTGGAGCGCGCTCGACGCGGCTAGCGCGCGCGGCAACGAAGCCATGCAGCGCTCCGTGGCCCTGACGGAAGCCGTCGACGCGGCGCGCAGCGCGCAGGTGGAATTCAAGATCCAGGTGCAGGAATGGAAAAATATCCTGCTGCGCGGCGGCGATGCGGCCGCCTTCCAGCGCTACCGCGAAGCGTTCGTCGCCAGCGGCGCGCAGACGCGCAAGGAATTGAAAGGCCTGCAGGCCATGATGGGGGCGTTGAAACTCGATACGGCGCCCGTGGAGCATGCGCTGCAGGCGCACGACGCGCTCGGCGTGAGCTACCTGGCGGCACTGCAAAAGTATGACGGCGCGCGCGCCGACAGCGCCCAGACGGTCGATGCGCTGGTCAAGGGCATGGACCGCGAACCGACGCGCCAGATCGACGCCATCGTCGCGGCCATCGGCAAGCAGTCGCACAGCCTGATGGCGCAGATGAAGGAGCAGGATGACGCCGCGCACCGCAGCGCCAGCATCGTCATGCTGGCCACCGTGCTGGTGACCCTGGTGGTCGGCAGCGTCACCGTGTGGTGGCTGATCCGCAGCATCACCGTGCCGCTGGGTGCGGCCGTCGGCATCGCCCAGCAAGTGGCGGCCGGCGACCTGCGCGACGTGGTGGCCGACGGCAGCCGCGATGAAATCGGCGACCTGCTGCGGGCCCTGAAAGCGATGAGCGGCAACCTGGCCGCCATCGTCGGCAGGGTGCGCGCCGGCACGGATGCCATCGCCATGGCGTCCGGTGAAATCGCCAGCGGCAATATGGACCTGTCCTCGCGCACCGAAGAACAAGCCAGTTCGCTGGAAGAGACGGCCGCCTCGATGATCGAGCTGACCTCCACCGTGCGGCAGAATAACGACAATGCCGACCAGGCGCGCCAGCTGGCCGGCGGCGCGTCCGACGTGGCGCAGCGGGGCGGCGCAGCCGTGGCGCAGGTGGTGCAGACCATGAACCATATCAATGCCTCCTCGAAGCGCATCGTCGACATCATCGCCGTCATCGACGGCATCGCCTTCCAGACGAATATCCTGGCCCTGAATGCGGCCGTGGAAGCGGCGCGCGCGGGCGAGCAGGGACGCGGCTTCGCCGTCGTGGCCAGCGAAGTGCGCAGCCTGGCGCACCGCTCGGCCGCGGCGGCCATGGAAATCAAGCAGCTGATCGGCGAATCCGTGCGCACGGTGGAAGAGGGCAGCGTGCTGGCCGGCCAGGCGGGGCGCACGATGGATGAGGTGGTGAGCAGCGTGCAGCGCGTGAACGCCATCATCGGCGAGATCGCCGTGGCCAGCGTGGAGCAGCGCGACGGCATCGAGCAGATCAGCATCGCCATCAGCCAGATGGATGGCGTGACGCAGCAGAATGCGGCCCTGGTGGAGCAGGCCGCCGCCGCCGCGGACGCGCTGCAGCAGCAGGCGGCCAGCCTGGCCGACGCCGTCAGCATCTTCAAGCTGCACGGGACGCCCGGTGTGGCGCTACCTGCCGGCGCCGCCCTGGCCCGCACGCTGTCGCTGGCCTGAAACAGGCATGCCCTGCGCCGCTTGATGCCAGTCAAGCGGCGCTTGATCAGGCAAATATCGCGCCGAAATTCTTATACTATTTCCTTTCAGCATGTATCTGCGCCCGGCCGCATGGCGCGTGTTGCAAAGGAAAACCATGTCCCGTACTTTCCGCCTGCCGGGTGACGCATGACGGCGCTGCTGCTGGCGCTGTGCCTGTGCCTGGCCGTGACGCTGAGCGTACTGCTGGCCAGCCAGTGGCAGGCGGCGCGCATGTGGCGCATGCGCCATGCGACCGGCGCGGTGTTGCAGGCGGCGCAGGCGCAGCGCATGGCAGATGCGCTGGCGCTGCTGCATGCATTGCCGGCGGCCATCGTCGGCACCGACCACGATGGCGTGGTGCAGTACCTGAATCCCCGTGCCAGCGCCATGGGGGGCTTGCTGGGCGACGATGGCCTGGGCCAGCCCGTGACCGAGCTGCTGCCGCTGTTCCATGACGGCACGCCCATCGACGCGGCGCGCCAGGTGCGCGACTGCGTGGCGCGCCAGGAAGTGCTGGAGGTGGCGCGCGGCGCCGTGCTGCTGCGCCATCTCGACGGCAAGCGCATCGACGTGCAGTACAGCTGCGCGCCGCTGGCGCAGGGCGGCGCGGTGCTGCTGCTGCACGATGTGTCGGCCCGCCGCCGCGCCGAGCAGCAGCTGGAATTCATCGCCCACCACGATGGCTTGACGGGACTGCCGAACCGCCTGCATTTCCAGATCCGCTTCGAGCACGGCATCGCCTACGCGCGCCGCCACCAGGGTTTGCTGGCCGTGCTGTTCGTCGACATCGACCGCTTCAAATCCATCAACGACAGCCTGGGGCACGACGTGGGCGACCAGGTGCTGACGGAGTTCGCGCGCCGGGTGCAGCAGTGCGTGCGCAAGGTCGATACGGTGGCGCGCCAGGGCGGCGACGAATTCATCATCCTGCTGACGGAACTGCGCACGGCGCACGATGCCGAGCGGGTGGCCGAAAAAATCGTCGCCGCCATCGCCGCGCCCTTCGTCATCGGCGAGTACAGCCTGTCGGTGGCGGCCAGCGTGGGCGTGGCCCTGTACCCGGACGACGACGACGACGTCAATGCGCTGATCGAAAAGGCCGACCTGGCCATGTATGCGGCCAAGCGCCACGCGCCCGGTACCTGTCTGCGCTATGCCGCGCGCATGCAGACGCAGACGTATTCGCGCACCATCCTCGAGACGGCCCTGCGCCACGCGCTCGAACGCGATGAATTCGTCCTGTTCTACCAGCCGCGCATGGACTTGAGGAAGCGCAGGATCACGGGCGTGAAGGCGCTGCTGCGCTGGAAGCACCCGGAACTGGGCCTGATGATGCCGCTCGACTTCTTGCCGGTGCTGGAGGAAAGCGCCCTGATCCTGCCGGTGGGAGCGTGGGTGATGGCCACGGCGGTGGAACAGGCGCGCAGCTGGATCGCGCAGGGGCAGATGCTGACCGTGTCCGTCAGCCTGTCGGCACGCCAGTTCTACCAGCGCGATATCGCGCGCAATTTCGCCGCGGCGCTGGAGGCGGCCGGCGTGCCGGGCCATTGCATCGAGCTGGAAATCGCCGCCGGCATCCTGATCGACAGCAACCAGAACTGCGAATTGATACTGCGCCAGTTCCGCCAGCTGGGCATGGCGATCGCCATCAGCGATTTCGGCACGGGCGACGCGTCGCTCACTTACCTGAAACGCTTTCCCACGGATGCCGTGAAGATCGAAAAGTGCTTCGTCGACGACCTGGGCAAGCCGGGCGGCGACGGCGCCATGGTGCGCGCCATCGTGGCGATGGCGCGCACGCTGGGCTTGCGCACCATCGCCGGCGGCGTGGAAAGCGGCGAGCAGCTGGAACTGCTGGCCGAGATGGGCTGCGACGAGGCGTTCGGCTATTTTCTCGGCCGCGCCATGGCGCCCGAGGCGATCGAGGAGCTGCTCAAGTCGCCTAGCCCGGCCTGACGGACAGCGCCGCCAGCAGCACGGCGGCCAGCACGGCCGCGCAGGCGATCACGCGCGCCAGGCGCATGGCCTGGTTGGGCGCATACGGCAGCAGCCAGATCAGCAGCAGACCGCAGCCCGTCAGGCTGCCGACCCAGCAGACGAGGCCATAGCCGCCGCCGGCGATGTGCATGGCCCAGGCCAGGGCCGCCGTCAGCGCCAGCCAGCCCGTCCACCGCAGACGGCGGCGCAGCGGGGCGGGCGGTTCGGCGCCGCGTCCGTGCAGGTCGGCGTAGTGGCGGTCCATGGCCAGGCATAGCGACGACAGGCCCGCGTAGCACAGCGCGAAGACAAGAAAATTCGCGAGGAAGTTCGACAGCAGTTCCATCACGCGGCCTCCATCGTCGTCGGCGCCGGCTTGGCCGGTGCTGGTTTGGAGGCTTTCACGGGCAGCGGTTTCAATTTGAACGCCGCGTACGCGAGGCCCAGGCCCAGCACCAGCACCACCAGGTCAAAGGCGGCCACCGCCACGGGGCCGCGGCCCAGGAACAGGGTCACGCCCAGGTGCGCATCGCTCGTGAAGACATTCAGCACGGGCAGCGCCGCCAGCAGGAAGGCGCCGGCGGCCAGCTGCATGCGCCACATGGCGCGCGACGGGCGCAGCTGGGCGATGATGGCGGCCAGGGCCCAGGCGCCGAAGAAGCAGGCGATTTCCTCTTGCGGCCGGTCTTCCATCGCCACCGGCAGCAGGCGGTTGGCCCAGAAATAGGCGCCGAAGGCGATCGGGATGCCGGCGATGGCACCGATGTTGAGCGCTTCGACCAGGCGCAGGCCGAAGCTGGCGCGCTTGCCGGCGGCCAGCGCCTTGGCCTGCTTCTGGCGCGTCTTGACGGCCCACAGCAGGGCGCCCGTGGCGACCATGGCGCAGCCGGCCAGGCCGGAGAGGAAGAACAGGGCGCGCAGCAGCGGTCCGCCGAAATGCGCGACGTGCAGGCCGACCATCACGCCGTGCGTGGCGGCGGCGCCTGGCTGCGCGTTTCCATCGGTCGACAGCAGCTTGCCGGACACGCCGTCAAATTCCATCGACGGCTGCTTCGACGACATGTCGCGTCCGCCCGCGCGCGTCAGCGTGATGGTGGCGTTGGCGTCGCCCGGGTGGTTGACGGAGATGCGCTCGACCTTGCCGCCCCATTGCTGTTCCGCCTGGCGCACGAGGGGCGCGATCGGCGTCAGCGGCGCGGCCACGCCGGCCGGCTTGCTGTCGCCCGAGCGGCCCGGGAAGGCTTCGGCGAAGAAGGCGTCTTGGTCGCCCTTGTAGGCGGCCGTGGCGCCGGACGGCATGTACAGGAACATCAGGGTGACCAGGCCCGTGTAGGTGATCATGATGTGGTAGGGCAGGGCCAGCACGGCCGTCACATTGTGCGCGTCGAGCCACGAGCGCTGACCCTTCTTCGGCCGGAAGGTAAACAGGTCCTTGAAGATGCGCTTGTGCGTGACGATGCCGCTGATGATGGAGACGAACATGAACATGGCGCAGAAACCCACGATCCAGCGGCCCCAGATGGCCGACATGTAGTGCAGGTCGAAATGCAGGCGGTAGAGGAATTCGCCACCGCGCGTCTCACGCGGCTTCGATAGCACCTGGCCCGTGGCCGGATCGGCTTTTTCGCTATGAAAATTGCCGCGCCGTCCGCGTTTCTTTTCGCCCGGTTGCGACGGCTTGCTCCAGCCCAGCTGCGTGGCGGGGCTGCGCTCGCCGGGCAGGCTGATGAACCAGCGCGTGGCGCCGTCGGCCCGCTCTTCCATCGCCTGCTGCGCGACCTTGGCCGCTTCCTCGGTGCTCACTTCGCTGGCGGCGGCGCCGTGCAGCTCGGGCTGCATCCACAAGGTGATTTCATTGCGGTAGTAGCTGGCCGTGCCGGCGCAAAACACCAGCAGCAAGATCCAGCAGACGAGCAGGCCGGACCAGGTGTGCAGCCATGCCATCGACTGGCGGAAACCTTCTTTCATGCGAGACTCCAGGATAGTGCGCCCATCGACTGCAGGATGGCGGCGATGACGGCGGCCGGAATCAGGAGACCCAGCCAGGCGCGCAGGGCGCTGCGCGTGGCGAAGACCCACATCACGGCGCAGGTGTAGATGGCAAACGACAGCAGGGTGGCCGTCATGACGGCTTCGGAACGGGCCATGGGCAGGCTCACCGACAGCAGCATGGTGACCAGTGCGGCCAGCACGTAGCCGCCAGCGATGGCGGCCACGCTGCGCGACGCCACGCCGAGGCGGTACACGGCCCCGGCGGAGAGCCGCAGGCGCGGCATTTTAATGATGACAGGCGCTTGCATGGTCAGTCGTGGTCCTTGCTCGGCGGCTGGGCCGGGCCGGACGGCAGCGGCGTCACGCCGTGCGGCTGCACCAGGCTCAGGGTGGTCACGAACATGGCCTTGTCATACGCTTGCGCGCCGCGCTGGCCGGCCGTCTTGTCCGTGTGCTGCACTTCCAGCACATACGTGCCTTGCCACGGCAGCGCGAAGCTGACCAGGCCTTGCGCATCGCTCCACGCTTCCTTGCCCCAGCCCGACTGCACCACGGCGTTGACCTTGGCCTGCGCCAGCGGCTTGCCCTGGTAGCTGACCTGGAACTGGTCCGGCGTGCCGGTCGGCACCAGGTCCAGGGTCAGCGCGGGTGCTTGCGCCTTGGCGTCGGCGATCAGGCGCGCGGCCGGCACCCACACGGTGCGCGTGGTCTTGCCATCCTTTTTCTCTTCCCACGACGGGTAGGCGTTTTCCTCGACGATGATGCTTTCGCCGGCGCCCACCTTGCCATTGAGGAGGAAGGCGCCCGCCGTCTTGCTGGCCTGCAGCGGCTGCGCGCCCTTGGCCGACAGCCACGTCACGTTCTTGATGCTGAACTTGTCCAGCAGGCCGGGCGACGCTTCGCGCAGGTTGTCGCCGAATTCGCCGAAGTACACGCTGGCCGCCTTGCCGTCCTGCTGCAGCCAGATCTGGTGCGCGCTGGCGCTGCCGCAGGCGAGGGCCGCGCCCAGCAGGGCGGTGGCGAGGGCGCCGGGGCGCGCGATGGAAGCGATGTGCATGGTGTATCCCTTATCTTGCTTATCTTGTTATGTGAGTGGAAAAAGCGGCCGGCGGTGCATCAATACTGGTAGCGCAGGTTCAGCGCCACGTTGCGCGGCTCGCCGTAATAGCCGCCGTTATAGAAACCCACGCGGCGGAAATACGTCTTGTCGAACAGGTTGTTGACGTTCAGGCTGGCCGACAGTTTCGCGCTGATCTGGTAGCGCGCCATCAGGTTGGCCAGCACGTAGCTGCCCTGGCTGACGCGGATCTTGCTTTTATTCGGCAGGGTGGCCATCGTCCAGATCTCGCTCTGCCAGTTCAAGCCGCCGCCGATGGTGAGATTTTGCAGCTCGCCCGGCAGGCGGTAGGTGGTCGAGACGCGCAGCATGTTGGTCGGCTGGATGGTATTGGTCACCACACCCTTGCCCGTCTTCGAGCTGCTGTGCGTGTAGCCGGCGAACAGCTGCCAGCCGCGCAAGGGGCTGCCCGACACTTCCGCTTCGTAACCTTTGCTTTTCGTGCCCTTGCCCGTCGAAATATACGGACGGCTGCCGTCCGGCAGCACGAAGGTCGGCGGCACCGACTTGTCTTCCTCGCCCAGGTTGTCCTGCTTGGCTTCATACACGGCGAACGAGGCATTGACGGCGCCGTCGAGGAATTCGCTCTTCACGCCCGCTTCCACGTTGCTGCCCGTGATCGGGTCGAGGAAGGCGTTGTTCTTGTCCTTCAGGTTTTGCGGCTTGAACAGGTCGGTATAGCTGGCGTACAGCGACGTGCTCTTGCTCACGTCGAGCACCACGCCCGCGTATGGCGTGACGACATCGTCCGTTTTATATGCGGAGCTGCGCTTGACGAAACGGCCCCCGGTGTCGTAACGGTCGTTATACGTTTCCCACCTCGACACGCGCGCGCCGGCCAGCACCTTGACGCTGTCGGCGACGTTGATGCGCGTGGCGATGAAGGCGCCCGACTGTTTGGTGGTGGCGACGTCGCGCGCGCCCGTGCGCGTGAGCGCCGGCTCGGGCACGTCGCCCGTCCAGTTGCGGAAGTCGGGGATGGTGGTGGCGAATGGCAGCGGATCGGGCAGCAAGGTTTCATTCGTCGTGCCCTTTCGCTTCCAGCCGTTCACGCCCAGCACCAGGTCGTGCCGGCGGCCGAACAGGGGGAAGCTGCCATTGGCCGACAGGTCGAAATTGTCCTGCTTTTCATCGTAGGGGAAGGCGCCGCTCCAGACTTCCAGGCCGCTGCCGTCGCGTTTCGGATAGCCGCTGCCGCCGTAGAACAGCTTGCCGTTCGAGGAGCTGTCCAGGCGCCCGTAGGCGGCCTTGAGCTTCCAGTCGCTGGCGAAGCGGTGCTCGAGGTAGACGTACTTGTTCTGAAACTCGCGTTCCCAGCTGCTCCACTTGGCCGCCATATTGAACGAGCGGGGCATGTTGGCCGGCGTGCCGTCCGCGAAGAACAGGGGCGTGGTGCCCCAGCTCGTGCCTTTCGGCGTGTTCTTTTGATAGTCGATGCCGGCCGTGAGCAACGTTGCCGGCGTCAGGTCCGCCTCGACGATGACGGCGCCCGCCAGCTTGCGTTCCTTGTACAGGTCCATGTAGGAATGGCGGTTCTGGCCGGCCACGACGACGCGCCCGCGGATGCTGCCGTCCGCATTCAACGGCGCGCTGATGTCGCCTTCGAGCCGGACCTTGCTCCACGAACCCAGCGTCAGGCCGGCCGAGGCGGAAAATTCTTTGCCGGGGCGCTTGTGCAGCATGTTGATGGTGGCCGACGGGTCGCCATTGCCGCTGACCAGGCCCGTGGCGCCGCGCACGATTTCGATGCGGTCATAGATGGCCGTGTCGAACAGCGCATTGGACCCGGAATTGACGGCCACGCCATCGATCTGGTAATTGCCGATGGAAAAGCCACGCGCGGAAAAACTCGTGCGTTCGCTATCGTTTTCCTGCACCGTCACGCCCGTCGACTGCACCAGCACCTCGGCCAGGCTGTTCAAGCCCATGTCGTCCATGCGCTGGCGCGTCACCACGGAAATCGATTGCGGCGTTTCGCGCATCGACAGGCCCATGCGCGTGGCCGTGGCCATTTCCCTTGTCGTGTAGGAACCCGTGTGCTCCGTCGATGCCTTGTCTTGCTGGGCTTGCACCTTGATTTCGCTCAGGGTGGCTTCCTCCGGCTTGGCGCTCGTATCGGCGGCCAGGGCCGCGCCGCCGGCCAGCGCTGCCGCCAGCAATGCCGCCTGCACGGCGGCGGCCAGCGGACGCAGGGCGGTATTGCCAACGGTTGGGGAAAACGGGCCGGCCACCATGCCGGCCAGCGAAACTGCTCGCGCCATGAAACATCCTTCTTCTCGCATGCCCGCCGTCGGACGGCGGGCGTTTTTGGTAGGGGAGGCTTGCTTGGCGGTGTGGCCTGGCTGGCGCAGCGTGTCATCCAGCCATATGGCAGTCAGGCGACTGCGTGCAGACTCTGGCGAGTCCAAATGTGAATGAGAACTATTCTTATTATAGTGCGGGGTTGTGAGACATGCAAGAGTGCGATGTGGTAAACGCGCACGGCCGCCCCGGTATTGGCGGCGGCCGTGGCGCGCGATGCTGGCTGCGCGGGCGCTTACAGCGCCGGCGTGTAGCGCACGGTGAGGATGATGTTGCGCGGTTCGCCGAAGTAATTACCACGGCGCAATTCACCCGTGGCGGCCCAGTAGGTCTTGTCCGTTACATTGGCGATGCTGAGGCTGGCGCTCCAGTGGCGGTTGAAAATATACGCGGCGCGCGCATCCCACACGGTGCGCCCGCCATTGCGGAAACGCACGTCGGGATTGTCGTCGGCCCGGTAGACATAACCGCTTTGCGCCGAGACGCCGCCGCCCACCGTCCAGTGGTTCCAGGCGCCGGGCAGGCGGTAGCTGGTCGACACGCGCAGCATGTGCTTGGGCGTGACGGTGGGCGGCGTTTCGTCGCCTTCGCCGCGCGCGATATTGTAGGTGTAGCCGGACGACAGCTGCCAGCCCGGCAGCACTTCGCCGCTGGCGTCCGCGTCGATGCCCGTGCTGCGGATGGGGCGGCCATTGCGGTAGCAGCTGCCCGTCATGTCCCACTTCAGGCAGTCGTCGTTGCTGGCCTCGTCGTAGATGGCCGTGTCGCGCTTGTCGATGCGGAAGGCCGCCAGCGCCACGTTCAGGCGCCCGTCGTACAGCTCGCCCTTCACGCCTGCCTCATAGGTGTCGCCGACGACGGGCTTCAACGGCTGTCCGCCCAGCGTGTAGTACAGGCTCTGCGGCTGGAAGATGCTGGCGTAGCTGCCGTACACGGACCATTGCTTGCCCAGGTCGTGCACCAGGCCCGCGTATGGCGTGAATTCGCGGCTTTCCTTGTAGCGGCTGACGGGGTCGGTCTCCAGCTGGCCCGTGGTCTGCTTGTCGAACCAGCTCAGGCGGCCGCCCAGCAGCAGATGCAGGTCGGGGCGCAGTTCCCAGCGCGTGCTGGCGTAAGCGCCGTAGTGCTGCTCGTTCAGGTGCGGCAGCGCGTCCCAGGCCGGATGCGGGGGGCGGGCAAGCAGCGTATTGTTCGGATGGAAGACGTCGAACGGCAGGCCGGGCGAAGTCGAGGCCGCATGATCGTCGGTGACGGCGCGCGAGGCATTCATGCCCAGCAGTACCTCATGCCTGCCGCCCCAGGCCTGGAAGCTGCCGCCCACGTTGGCGTCCAGGCCCGTGGTGACGATATCCTGCTTGCGGTAATTGACCGTGTACAGGCGCGCCCCTCGCTGCGTGGCGGGATTGATGCTGCCGCGCACGATGGCCGCCTGCTGGTCGAAGGCCCCATACGTGCGGTTGAGGGCAACTTTGGCCTTCCAGTCGCCGCCAAAACGGTGTTCGAGGTCGGCGAACAGTTCGCCGATGGTGGCGTCGTGGCGGTTCCAGTCCTGCGCCAGCGACGTCGAGCGGCGCACGGGCAAGGTGGCGCCGTCGCTGTAGCGGGGCAGGCCGAACAGCCAGTAGCCGTCCGTCACCGTGTGCTGGCGGCGCGCGCCGACGCGCACGGTGGTGGCGGCATCGAGGTCCGCCTCGACGATGCCGTAGAACAGGGGCATGCGGCTGTGCGCCGCGTCATAGAAGTAATCGCGGTCTTCATAGGCTACCAGCGCGCGCCCGCGCACGGTGCCGGCCGCGTTCAGCGGCGCGCCGGCGTCCAGTTCGATGCGGCGCTGTTTCCAGCTGCCCACGGTGGCCGTCACATCCGCGTGCGCTTCGGCGCGGGGGCGCTTGCGCACCAGGTTGGCCACGCCGCCCGGCGTGCCGGCGCCGACGATCAGGCCGGCCGAACCGCGCAGGATTTCCACACGGTCATACACGGTCATGTCGGGGATCAGCCAGCCCGTGGCATTGTCGGAAATGCCGGGCATGCCATCGATCAGGTAAGACAGGGCATTGCCGCGCGACAGGAATTCATGCGAGCCGAAGCTGCGGTTCATGCGCGTCAGGCCCGTGCTTTGCTCCAGCACCTGGTCCAAGGTGAACAGGTTCTTGTCATCCATCTGCTGGCGCGTGACGACGGACACCGATTGCGGCGTGTCGCGCAGCGCGCGCTCCGTGCCCGCCAGGGTCACGGCGCGCGTCGTGTAGGCACCCGTGCCTTCGCTGGTGGCAGTGCGCTCGCCATTGGCCGTCACGGTGATTTCCGACAGGGTCGCCGTTTCGCCCGTGGCCTTGGGCGCCGCCTTGATGATGACGGCATTGCCGTCGATCGACGCCTGCAGGCCGCTGCCGGCCAGCAGGCGATCGAGGCCGTCGCGCACGCTGAGCGTGGCGTTGATGGCGGGCGCCGTCTTGCCGGCCACCAGGTCGGGCGAAAACAGCAGTTGCAGATTGGCTTGCCGCGCCAGTTCATTCAGCGCTTGCCCCAGCGGCTGGGCGGCGATGGCCAGTTTGACGGAGGGCAAGGTTTGCGCCTGCGCCACGTTGAGCGTGCCCAGGGCCAGCATGGCGGCCAAGGCGAGGGGGGCGGGTTGCAGATTGAAGCGGGGGGACCACATGCGGCACTCTCCAGGTTATTTGTTGTCGATACACCTGGTAGACGCGGCGGCAGATAAAACCCTCACCTGCGAATGCGGCTTATTTTCATTTATTTTGTTGCAGATGCATGGACGGCGCCTGCGCAGGCATTGTTGCCGCCATGCGGATCTCGCTGGCGCTGCCGCTGTGCACGATCTGCACGGGCAGCAGCTGGGGCAGGGCGGCGGCGAAGCGGTCGAGCTGTGTCAGGCTGAAGCTGCCGCCGATGCGCAGGCGCGCCACGGCGGGATCGCGCACGAGCAGGCCCGTGTCGCCATAGCGCTCGAACTCGGCCAGCGCCGCGCCCAGCGGCACGTTGTCGAAGGTGATCCTGCCGTCGCGCCACGGCGCCACGCTGCCGGGGGCCAGGCTGGCGACGGCCGACAGGCGGCCGCTGGCGTCGGCCGTGATGCCCTGGCCGGCCGTCAGGTCGACCTGGTCTTGCCGCGCGCCCGCCACGCGCACGTGGCCATGCTGCACGGCCACGCGCAACTGGCCGTCCTGGGCCAGGGTGTTGCGCACGGCAAACTGCGTGCCCACCACCGTGACTGTCACAGGGCCGCTGAGCACGTCGAACGGCTGCCCTTGCTGCGCTTGCACCTGGAACAGCGCTTCGCCCTGCGCCAGGTGCACTTCGCGGCGCTGGCGGTACACGGTGACGTGCAGCTGCGTGGCCGTGTCGAGCTGCACCTTGCTGCCGTCGGGCAGGGACACGGCCAGGCGCTGGCCCCGCGCCGTGGCATACGACTGGCTGAACGTGGGTTGTTGCCACCACTGGTAGCCGCCCGCGCCCACGCCGAGCAGCAGCATGGCGGCGGCCGCATACGGCAGCGCGCGCAGCCAGTGCCGGCGGGGCGCGGACACTGGCGCAGGGGAAGCCAGGGGCACCGTCCAGCGCGCGGCGACGTGCGCGGGAATCCGGCGCGCCGCGCGGTGCGTCTCCTTTAGCTGCGCATACGCATGGGCGTGACGCGCATCGGCCGCCAGCCAGGCGGCAAATTCGGCCTGTTGCTGAGCATCAAGGTTGCCGCGCCGGCTGAACCAGGTCGCCGCCGCCAGTGCCAGCGGATCTTGTGTGGCGGCAAAAGCAGAATGGTCGCGCAAGTCCGCCTCGTCCTGGGCGGAGGGGCCGAAGTCATGGCGGGGCGGGCGGGCGGTCATGGGCGCCATTATGTGGCTTCCCGCAAGGAATGCAACTGCTGCAACTGCGCCCGGCAACTGAGCATGCCCCGCGCGATATGTTTTTCCACCATGCTCACGGATATGCCCATGCGCGCGGCGATCTGCGCGTGCGGTAATTCTTCGAACACGTGCAGCACGAAGGCGTCGCGGCAGCGGGGCGGCAGGGCGTCGATGGCGGCCACGCAGGCTTGCCAGTCCTGGCTGCTGTCCAGTGCCTGTTCCGGCTGCAAATGCTGGGGTCCTGCCGGATGCGCCGCTTCCGGCAGGGCGTCGAGTGCCTCGTGCTGGCGCAGTGCGGCGCGGCGGTGCTGGTCGATCATCAGGTTGCGCGCCGTGCGGTACAGCAGCGCGCGCGGTTCGCGCACGGCCGCTTCGCCCAGCACGCGCGCATAGCTTTCCTGCACCAGGTCGGCTGCAGCCTCGCGGTTGCGCAAGCTGCGCCAGCAAAAGTTCAACAGTTCTTGGTAATAGCGTGCAACCACGGCGTCCGATGTATGAGTCCGCAGCGAGGAATGCCGCATATGAGAATGATTCTCATTATACGATATGCGGGGATGCGGCGTTAAGCGGCTTGCCGCACCGTGGCAGGCGTACAACGCTTTGCCGGGCGGCCGGCATCGGTTAACATGGGAAGTTAATAGGGAGGCAAGATGGCTATTCAAATTATCAATACGGCACCGATGGCCGGCCAGCGGCCCGGCACGTCGGGATTGCGCAAGAAGGTGGCGGTCTTCAGCGCCCCGCAATACCTGGAAAACTTCGTGCAAAGCGTGTTCGACACGCTCGGCGACTGCCGCGGCCAGACCCTGGTGCTGGGCGGCGACGGGCGTTACTACAACCGCGCGGCCATCCAGACGGTGCTGCGCATGGCGGCCGCGCACGGCTACGCGCGCGTGCTGCTGGGGCAGGGCGGCATCCTGTCGACGCCGGCCGTCAGCTGCGTGATCCGCAAGCATGGCGCCAGCGGCGGCATCATCCTGTCGGCCAGCCATAATCCGGGCGGCCCCGATGGCGATTTCGGCATCAAGTACAACATCGCCAATGGCGGCCCGGCGCCCGAAAAGGTCACGGAAGCCATGTTTGCGCGCACGCAAACGATCACCGAATACCGCATCAGCGACGCGGCCGACATCGACCTCGACGCCTTGGGCACTGTGCGCATCGAGCAGATGACGGTCGAAGTGATCGATCCCGTTCTCGATTACGCCGAACTGATGCAGCAGCTGTTCGATTTCGACGCCATCCGCGCCCTGTTCGCGGGTGGCTTGCGCATCTGCTTTGACGGCATGCACGCCGTTTCCGGCCCGTATGCGACGGCCATCCTGGAAGGCATGCTGGGTGCGCCCAAGGGCAGCGTCATCAACGGCGTGCCGCTGGAAGACTTCGGCGGCGGCCACCCGGACCCGAATCCCGTCAACGCGCGGGAATTGATCGCCATCATGGCGTCCGGAGATGGTGACAATGCGGCTCCCGATTTTGGCGCCGCCTCGGACGGCGACGGCGACCGCAACATGATCGTCGGCCGGCGCTTCGACGTCACGCCGTCGGACAGCCTGGCCATCCTGGCCGCCAACGCCAGCGTGGCGCCCGGCTACCGTGGGGGCTTGAAGGGTATCGCCCGCTCGATGCCGACGTCGGGCGCGGCCGACCGGGTCGCCAGCGCGCTGGGCATCCCCTGCTACGAGACGCCGACAGGCTGGAAATTCTTCGGCACCCTGCTCGACGCCGGCATGGCCACCCTGTGCGGCGAAGAGAGCTACGGCACGGGTTCGAACCACGTGCGCGAAAAGGATGGCCTGTGGGCCGTGCTGTTCTGGCTTAACCTGCTGGCGGAGAAAAAACAATCGGTGGAAGACATCGTGCGCGCGCACTGGGCCACCTATGGCCGCAATTACTACTCGCGCCACGACTATGAAGACATCGACAGCGCTGGCGCGGCGCAGCTGATGGAAGCCGTGCGCGGCCAGCTGGCCGCCTTGCCGGGCCAGACGTTCGATGGCTACACGGTAGCGCTGGCCGACGATTTCAGCTACACAGACCCCGTCGACGGCTCCGTGGCGACGCAGCAGGGCATCCGCATCATCATGACGGATGGCGCGCGCATCGTGCTGCGCCTGTCCGGCACGGGCACCGAGGGCGCCACCCTGCGCCTGTACCTGGAGCGCTATGAAGCCGATCCGTCACAACACGCCATCCCGACCCAGCAAGCGCTGGCGGGATTGATCGCCGTGGCGGAACAAGTGGCGCAGATCCGCGCACGCACGGGGCGCGACGCGCCGACGGTGACGACGTAAAAAAAGGGCGCCCGAGGGCGCCCTTCTTGATTGCCGCAGGTCAGACCGGCATCATGCTTTCGCCGGGACAGCCGCCTGGCGGTAGTTGTCCACCATCTTGTAGCGCTTCGCATACAGGCCGAAGGCCAGCATGGCGACGGCGGCAAAGGCGGCGAAGAAGAACATCTGGAAAGCCGTCACGCTGATGCCGCTCTCGGTGATCTTGCCGATCACGCCTTCGTTCATGACGCTGCGGTTGACGATCAGCACCCACAGGTTGCCCACCGTGGTCGACAGGTTCCAGAAGCTCATGATGGCGCCCTTCATCGACACGGGCGCCTGGCTGTACGCAAACTCCAGGCCTGTGGCCGAGACCAGCACTTCGCCGAACGTCAGCAGGGCATACGGCAGGATCTGCCACATGATGGAGACGGCGTTGCCGCTGTCGAGGGCCAGCTGCAGCAAGCCGATGACGATCCACGCCAGCGAGGAAAAGCCGATACCGGCCGTCATGCGGCGCAGGGCCGTCGCTTCCAGACCGAAGCGGTTGAGCATCGGGTACAGCACCAGGTTGTTGAACGGGATCAGCAGCATCACCAGCATCGGGTTCAGCGCCTGCATCTGCGCCGGCAGGAACCAGCTCGGTTTTTCCATGGTGTTCGCCTGCACGATCCAGGTCGAGGCCTTCTGGTCGAACAGCGAGAAGAACGGCGTGACGAGGGCGAAGATGACGAGGATGCGCAGCACGGCGCGCACGCCTTCGACGGCTTCGTCCGGGTGGATGCCGCGCGCGCGTTCCAGCTGCATGGCCGTGCCGATGCTGCCGAAGGCCAGCAGCAGGACCAGCGCGGTACACGCGGAAATCACGAAGCCCCATTCGGGAATGCTGTAGAACGCATACAGGGCGCCGATCACACCGACGTAGGCGACGTACAGGCCGGGACGCGAACCGCCGTCGACGCGCGCCAGCAGGGCCGTGCGGGCCACGCGGGTGAACGAATCGGGATTCGGCGGCGCCGGCGGCACGTGCACGTATTTCTTGGCGCCCATCCAGAAGACGACGGTGGCGGCCAGCATCATGACGCCGGGGATGCCGAAGGCGATCGACGGGCCGTGGTCGCGCAGGAACATCGGCATCAGCAGCGAGGCGAAGAAGGAGCCGAAGTTGATGATCCAGTAGAACAGATCGAACACCAGCTTGGCCTTGTGCTTGTTGGTCTGGTCGAACTGGTCGCCGACGAACGAGGCGACCAGGGGCTTGATGCCGCCGGAACCGAAGGCGATCAGGAACAGGCCGAAATAGAAGCCGTTGACGCTGTTTTCAAACAGGGCCAGGCAGGCGTGGCCCGCGCAATACACGAGGCTGAGCCAGAAGATGGTGTTGTACTTGCCGAAGAAGCGGTCGGCCAGCCAGCCGCCCAGCAGCGGGAAGAAATACACGCCGATGACGAAGGTGTGGAACACGTGCTTGGCTTCGCCCGTGCGCTGGTCGATCGGGATCATCAGCAGCAGGGTGCTGATGAGGAATGGCGTCAGGATGTTGCGCATGCCGTAAAAGCTGAAGCGTTCGCAGCCTTCGTTGGCGATGATGTACGGTATTTGCCGCGGCATTTTGCCCGTGGCGGTTTGTGTCTCGGCCGATGACATTGGCTCTCCCCCAAGTTTTTTTTGTAAGCCGCGATGCTAAGGCCTGCCGCGTTTGCTTGCAACAGAAAAAACGGCCTGTCCGCTATTTCGCAGGGATTTGTAAGGTATTGATTTTCATAAAGACATTACTTTCGGCACTTGCACTTGCACTTGCACACGCCGGGCGCGGCAGCCACAGCTGCATTTGCAGCATGCCATCCGGCGCGGGGCTGTCCTCCACGGTAAAGCCGCAGCCCAGGTACAGGGTCAATGCCGCGTGGTTGTCCTGCGCCACGGCCAGGCGCAGGCGGGCCAGTTCGGGGAAGGCGCAGGCATGGGCGACGGCCGCCTGCACCAGTTGCCGTCCCGCGCCGCGCCCGCGCGCCTGCGGCGTCACATACACGCCCCACAGGCTGGCCTTGTCATGCACGACGGCGATCGGCTCGCGGCGCAGGCCGGCAATGGCGATCAATTGTTCTTCGTCGAAAACGCCAAATATTATTTGGTGGGACGTGATGCGCAAGCGCTCGGCTATCCGTGCCAGCGGCAAGCCGCTCTCCGCCGCGTACGTCGTGCAGAAGGCGGCGGGCAGTTCGGCGATGCCGGCCAGGCGCAGCGCGCGGTAGGCGCTGGCGTCGTCGGGCGTGAGGGGGCGGACGGTGGTGGCGGGCATGTGGGCGAGTATCGGGCTTCGATGCCAGAAAGTAAACCTTGCGTTGCGGTGGTTTCGATCATAAGATATATCTTATTGCGATATATCTTAAGGAATCATCATGTTCCATCTTCTGCGCGGGATGCACCCCGTGCGCGCGGCAGCCCATGGTCAGGGCGATGCGCCAGGCACGCCTGGCCATCCCGTTGCCCGCGGGCCGAAAATGTTTGACGCGGGCACCTTGCGTTATCTGGTGCTGCAATTGATCGCCGACAAGCCGCGCCACGGCTACGACATCATCAAGGCCATCGAACAGCGCGCCGGCGGCGCGTATGCCCCGAGTCCCGGCGCCATCTATCCGCTCATGCACGGCCTCGTGGGACACGGTTACGTGGCCGTCAGTCTCGATGGCAACAAGAAGCTGCACAGCATCACGCCCGAGGGACTGGCTTTCCTGGCGGCGAACCGCGCCTATGTCGACGCGATTGCCGCCAGGGTCGATGCGCCGGCCGGCGCGGACGACGACCTGCGCCACCTGATGCACGAACTGAAGGCGGCCGTGCTGGCGCGCGGGCGCGCGGGCGATGCGGATGCCGCGCGCCTCGATGCCATCCGCGCCATCCTGCGCCAGGCCCGCAGCGATATCGAGGCGCTGGCATGACGGCCGCGCCTGTTCCCGTGCTGACCCCGGCGCGCGAGCGCGCGATGCTGTGGCTGCTTGCGCTGACGCAATTTACCGTCATCATGGATTTCATGGTGATGATGCCGCTGGCGCCCCAGCTGATGCAGGCCTTTCACATCGGCCCGGCCGCCGTTTCCGGCGCCGTTTCCGCCTACGCCTGGTGCGCGGGCCTGTCCGGCTTGCTGGCGGCCACGTATATCGACCGCTTCGACCGCAAGAAGCTGCTGCTGACCATGTTTTGCCTGTTCACCTTGTCGAACCTCGCTTGCGCGCTGGCGCCGAACTTCCATGTGCTGCTGTGGTCGCGCGCGTTTGCGGGGCTGACGGGCGGCGTGCTGGGTGCCATGGTCATGGCCATCATCGGCGACGTGATTCCTTCCGAGCGGCGCGGCGCAGCCACCGGCATCGTCATGACCTCGTTTGCCATGGCGGCCGTGGGCGGCGTGCCCATCGGCGTGGTGCTGGCCGCGCACTTTGGCTGGGCCTCGCCGTTTTTCCTGCTGGTCGTGCTGTCGCTGCTGGTCTGGCTGGGCGCTGCGCGCGTGCTGCCCTCGCTGACGGCGCACATGGGGGCCGCTGCCACGCCGCTGCGCCAGGTGCTGCCGAACCTGCTGGCGCTGTTCCGCGAGCGGCGCCACCTGAAAGCGTTCTCCTTGTCGATTGTCAACATGACGGCCGGTATGCTGGTCATTCCCTTCATTTCGCCCGTGCTGGTGGGCAATATGGGGCTGGTGCCGGCCGACGTCACCTGGGTGTATCTGGCGGGCGGCTGCGCCACGATCTTCACGGCGCGCCTGATCGGCCGCTGGGCGGACCGGGCCGGCAAGCAGCAGGTGTACCGCTGGGTGTCCCTGCTGTCGATCGCGCCGCTGCTGTTCATGACGCACTTGCCCCAGCTGCCGCTGCTGGGGCTGATGCTGGCGTTTCCCTTCTTTATGGCCTTGGTGTCGGGCCGCATGGTGCCGCTGCAGGCGCTGCTGACGACCATCCCGGAACCGCACAAGCGGGGCGCGTTTCTCAGCGCCAATTCGGCCCTGCAAAGCTTTGGCAGCGGCCTGGGCGCCTGGCTGGGCGGCCTGACGCTGCAGACGGACGCGGCCGGCCACATCAGCGGCTATGGCATCAATGGCTGGCTGGCGGCGGGCTTGTCGCTGTGGACGGTGTGGTGGGTGGCGCGCGTGCGCGGCGCGGCGCCGCAGGGGGCGCCGGCGTAGGGGATTACTGCGTGGCGATGCGCTGCATGGGCGCATTGTCCTTGCGCCATTGTTCCAGGCTGATCAGCTCACCGCTGACGACGTCGTCGACGAGGATGCGCTTGCCATCCTGGGAAACGACGAAACTCTCCCAGCGGTGCGCCGCGTCCGGCGTGTTTTCCACAAAGGTCAGGTCATAGTAGGGCTTGCCATCGATGAGACGCACGTCGGGCGACGTTTCCATCACGGCGCCATGGGCGCGGCCGCCCGAAGCCTTTTCGATATGCGCCGACCAGGCCTTGATTTCCGGCAAAGCCATCAACGCATCGACGGCGCGCGCATTCTGTTCCTGCGCCGCCGGGCTGCTCGCGGCCGGGGCACGGTCATCGTGCGGCGCGGCCTGCTGGTGCAGGTAGAAAGCGCCGAGCCCGGCGGCCAGCAAGCCGGCCAGGATGCCGGCGATGATGGTGGTTTTGGAAGAAGAGGCGCGTGGCTGCATGATGGTGGCGTGAGAAAGAGGGACGATGGCGGCCATGCTAAAGCAAAACGTGCAGGCGGGCAATCGTTGAAATTTCTAAAAAGCAAGGCGAAAAAAAGCCACCTTCCGTAGAAGATGGCTCTCGGGGTTGCCGGGCAGGCGCAAGCAGCTTTTGGTCTGCCTGTCCTGTCCCGGCGATGCATCCCCGCGCGCCGTCGCCTGCGCGCGGGGATGCCGGACATTACATCATGCCGTCCATGCCGCCCATGCCGCCCATACCACCCATGCCGCCGCCCATGCCGCCGGCTGCCTTGTCGTCAGCGATTTCGCAGACCATGCAGTCGGTCGTCAGCATCAGCGAAGCGATCGAAGCGGCGTTTTGCAGCGCCGAACGGGTCACTTTGGCTGGGTCCAGGACGCCCATTTCCACCATGTCGCCATACGTGCCGTTGGCAGCGTTGTAGCCGTAGTTGCCCGTGCCAGCCAGTACGGCTGCCACGACGACCGAAGCTTCTTCGCCAGCGTTTTGCACGATCATGCGCAGTGGCTCTTCCATTGCGCGCAGGACGATCTTGATGCCAGCGTCTTGATCAGGATTGTCGCCCTTGACCGTGATGTTGGCGCGTGCGCGCAGCAGGGCTACGCCACCGCCTGGCACGATGCCTTCTTCCACGGCAGCGCGCGTGGCGTGCAGTGCATCTTCAACGCGGGCTTTCTTCTCTTTCATTTCGACTTCGGTGGCTGCGCCAACCTTGATCACGGCAACGCCGCCAGCCAGTTTGGCGACGCGCTCTTGCAGTTTTTCACGGTCGTAGTCCGAGGTCGCTTCTTCGATCTGTACACGCACTTGTTTCACGCGTGCTTCGATCGAGGCAGCTTCGCCGGCGCCATCGATGACGATGGTGTTTTCCTTGCCCACTTCGATGCGTTTCGCCTGGCCCAGTTCGGCCAGGGTCACTTTTTCCAGGGTCAGGCCGACTTCTTCAGCGATGACCTGGCCGCCCGTCAGGACAGCGATGTCTTCCAGCATGGCTTTGCGGCGGTCGCCGAAGCCTGGTGCTTTCACTGCGCAGGTTTTCAGGATGCCGCGGATGTTGTTCACAACCAGGGTAGCCAGCGCTTCGCCTTCGATGTCTTCCGCGATGATCAGCAGTGGACGGCCAGCCTTGGCGACTTGTTCCAGTACCGGCAGCAGGTCACGGATGTTCGAGATTTTCTTGTCGCACAGCAGGACGAATGGGCTGTCCAGGACGGCAACTTGCTTCTCTGGGTTGTTGATGAAGTATGGCGACAGGTAGCCGCGGTCGAACTGCATGCCTTCAACGATGTCCAGCTCGTCGTTCAGCGACTTGCCGTCTTCCACGGTGATCACGCCTTCTTTGCCGACTTTTTCCATCGCTTCAGCGATACGCTCGCCGATCGAGTAGTCCGAGTTCGCCGAGATCGCGCCAACCTGGGCGATTTCCTTGGTCGTGGTGCAAGGACGGGCGATTTTCGCCAGTTCTTCGACGGTTGCTGCAACAGCTTTGTCGATACCGCGCTTCAGGTCCATCGGGTTCATGCCGGCGGCAACGAACTTCATGCCTTCGCGCACGATGGCTTGTGCCAGCACGGTCGCGGTGGTGGTGCCGTCGCCGGCGTTGTCGCTGGTGCGGGAAGCCACTTCCTTGACCATTTGCGCGCCCATGTTCATGAGCTTGTCTTTGAGTTCAACTTCTTTCGCTACCGACACGCCGTCCTTGGTGACGGTAGGGGCGCCGAACGAGCGCTCCAGCACGACGTTGCGGCCTTTCGGGCCCAAGGTGACTTTGACTGCGTTGGCGAGGATGTTGACGCCTTCGACCATCTTGGCGCGCGCTGCGTCGCCGAATACTACTTCTTTAGCTGCCATGTTCAATTCTCCTGAGTTTCGGGATGTATCTGTCTACAACGTGGAAACAATTACTTGACGACGATCGCCATGATGTCTTCTTCGCGCATGACCAGCAGCTCATCGCCGTCAACTTTGACGGTTTGGCCGGCGTACTTGCCGAACAGGACGCGGTCGCCCACTTTGACATCCAGAGGACGGACTTTGCCGTCGTCGAGAATCTTGCCATTGCCTACGGCAAGGACTTCGCCTTGATCCGGTTTTTCAGCAGCTGCATCAGGAATGATGAGGCCGGACGCAGTCTTGGTTTCCTGGTCGAGGCGTTTGACGATGACGCGATCGTTCAATGGGCGCAGATTCATACAAAACTCCTTAAAGTTCAATGGATAGGTGTTGCTAAATGAATACATGCCTGGCACAGCGCCAGGCGTGCTTTCAGTGACCGCCGTTGAAAGCAGCCCGCAACGGTCAAGCAAACCCCATGGCATCGTGTGCATGCCGGCGCTGGGCAGTGGTGGCATCGCGGCGTCGCCCGCCGCGTAGCGTTCCCTGCTGTTGCCCGGCAGACACCATCATGTCCTGAGGATTGCTACGAAAGAGTTTGTTAGCACTCTCTACTAACGAGTGCTAATTATAGGGACGGTAGGGGGCTTATTCAAGGGCTTATTCTCCGGGAAGATAAGCTTAGACGTTCTGCACAGCCTGCATTTACGCAGGGTTTGCGCAAACGCAAGCCTCGTTCCCGGGCGTCAGCAACAGGCGCGACTCTAGCATGCCCGTCAGGCGAACGGCGTTCCTGTACGCACGGGAAACAGAGTTTTGCTATGGACTTTGATAAGATGATTGCAATTGCATATCAATATTCCCCTGTACCAGAAAGCACACCATGCCATCGACTCTTTCCCGTCCCGCCCTGCGCCTGCTCGGTGCCACCCTCGTCGGCCTCGCCTGCCTGGGCAATGCCGCCGCGCAAACGCCCACCATTCTCGACGAGATCACCGTGGCCACCCTGACGCCGCTGGAAAAGGAGATGTTGCTCAACGAGCTGTTCAACGACCTGAACAAGGATGACGACGACCAGGAAGCCCATGTGTGGGACAACGGCGGCGACCGTGGCATGCGGGTGAAGGTCACATATAACTTCAGCAACTCCGGCATGACGGAACACAGCCTGAAGGCGCACATCTGCCGCGACCTGAAATTCGTCGTCACGGCGGGCGACAAGTCGCAAGACCTGAGCCGCCGTACTTGCTCGCAGAACAGCGGCCGTTGGGATGTGCAGGGCAAGGACCCGGCGCCCGTCGTGTATCCGCCCTTCCTGTCCGACGTGACCATCGCCAAGCTGAATGCGAAGGAACAGAAATCCTTGCTGACGGCCGCCGTGCGCACCCTGAAAGATGAAGAGGATGGCAAGACCCGTGAATGGAGCAACAAGGGGCTGGGCAATGCCGTGCCCTTGCGCGTCACTTTGACGCCCTCGCGGACGGACGCCAAACCTGGCAGCTACCACCGTACTTGCCGCGACTTGACGATGGTGCTTGACGGCAAGAGCGGCAAGCAGGAATTGACGCGCCGCTCGTGCGAAAACCGCTATGGCGGTCTCGATATCGAACCCGATTACGTCGACGAGTAAAACGCTGCCATCGCGGCGCCGGCGGATGCGTGCAGATGGCGAAACGCGCCGGAAAAAGCGTGTATTTCACGGCAACTGACCTGCATTGATGTAAATATGTGTGACAGCGGCGTGATTCGATTGACGCCCATGGAGCGTCCGCCCTATAGTGGCGGGATGATTTCCGAATTCAACGAATTATCCGACAAAATAGGCCTGCTGGCCGAAATGACCCATGCGCTGCGCCGTGAAAACGCGCAACTGCGCAAGGACAATGCCGCGCTGGCCGCCGAGAACGCCCTGTATGTGCAGCGCATGCGCGAGGCGCAGGAGCGGGTCGAGGCGTTGCTGGAAAAAATTCCCGAACTGGTGCAAGCCGGCCTGGAGCAAGCCGCTTCGGAGGCAGGCGCCTATCTTGCCGAGAACGAGAAGGAAGCGTAATGCCGCGTGTCGATGTCAATATCATGGGCCAGTCCTACAGCATGGTCTGCCGCGACGGCGAAGAGCGCGCGCTGCGCGAAGCGGCGATCTATCTCGATAGCAAAATGAAAGCCATCCGCGACGCGGGCAAGGTCAAGGGCAATGACCGCATCGCCGTGCTGGCCGCCTTGGGCGTGGCCGCGGAATTCCTCTCCGTGAAGTCGCCGCAAGGTCCGCTGTCGGAGCTGACGATCCTGGAAGTGAAGCAAAAGATCTCGGCCATGCACACCGTTCTGGACAGCGCGCTGACGCCCCAGGAAAACCTTTTTTAAGCGGACACGGTACGATTTGTCTTTGCGATGCGCGATCAAAGGAGTAAACTTGGGTCTACCCTGCGGTGTTCGCGATTGCCATATATTCCTTGAACCATTTATGCGCATCGGTTGCGAATTTTGTTTGATGGGAGTGAGCGTCGCTCGTTCGACGAACCCGAAATTGAACTAACGTGACCACCTTGAACCGTTTGGTTCGGGATGCCGGCATAGCGGCACAGGCGGGGCCCAATTTGCATTACATTTGTAAGTACAACTGAAAACGGTTGCCGCATCCTGCGCAACCGTTTTTTTACGTCTGGCGCTTTCACACGGAGTCTGCATGAAACAATACTGGCTGATGAAATCCGAACCCGATGAAGTGAGCATCGACGACCTGATGGCCGCGCCCCGGCACACCATGTCCTGGTTCGGCGTACGCAACTACCAGGCGCGCAACTTCATGCGCGATGGCATGCAGGTCGGCGATGGCGTGCTGTTCTATCACTCGAGTTGCCCGCAGCCGGGCGTGGCGGGCGTGGCCGAAGTGGCCAGCGGCGCGTATCCCGACCACAGCCAGTTTGAAGAGGGCGGCAAGTATTTCGATGCCAAGGCCACGCAGGAACAGCCGCGCTGGATCAGCGTCGACGTGCGGGGCCTGAAGAAGACGGCGCTGTTGCCCCTGTCCGAGATGCGCCAGATGCCGGAGCTGGAAGACATGCTGCTGCTCAAGAAGGGCAGCCGGCTGTCCATCACGCCGGTAACGCCGGCGCAATGGAAAGTGATTACAGACAGGTTGAAGGCGTAGGCAGCCCGATCAGGCGTCCGCCACGCGGGCCTTGGTGGGCGGCGTGCCCATCACCTGGCTTTTATACGCCCATACCAGCAGCGCGATGGCGCCGACGATCATCGGCAGGGACAACATCTGGCCCGAGGTGATCGGCACGCCCAGCCACACGACTTCCCAGTCCGGCGTGCGGAAGTATTCCGTGAAGAAGCGCGCGCAGCCGTACAACAGGGTAAACATGGCGCCCACGGCCATGCGCGGACGCTGCTTGCGCGCATACAGCCACAGGATGATGAAGACTAAAATACCGTCGACCAGCATCTGGTAGATCGGCGACGGGTGCACGGGATACGGAATGCCCGGCCACTGCATGGCCCACGGCAAGGTTTCCGGCGCGATGCGGCCCGGCAGTTCGGCGTTGATGAAGTTGCCCAGTCGGCCGGCCGCGTAGCCGAGCGGCACCAGCGGCGCGATGAAGTCAAGCACGTCGAACAGGTTGCGGCCCGCCTTGCGGCCCCACAGGTACATGGCCAGGATGACGCCGAGGAAGCCGCCATGGAAGGACATGCCGCCATGCCAGACCATGAAGATCTCGAGTGGATTGTGCAGGAAGTATTCGGGACGGTAGAACAGCACTTCACCCAGGCGTCCGCCGATCACCACGCCCAGCATGCCGTAGAACAGCATGTCGTCGAGGTCTTCCTTCTTCCAGCCCAGCACGGCGATATGCGGCTGCTTGATGCGCACGCGGCCCAGGATAATGAACAGGGCGAAAGCCAGCACATACATCAGGCCGTACCAGTGCACGGCGAGCGGGCCGATCTGGATGGCTATCGGGTCGGGCATCGGGTGTATCAGCATGGGAATTCTTTCTTTGTTTAAAGCCAAGGTTGCGTAGTATGGGGGCGCTGGCGGTTTTTTGCCTTAGCGGCCACTTAATTTAATCGGCGGCAGCGCTGATCTGCTTGCGCAACAGCGCCAGGAAACCTTGCAGCACGGCGGACGGATTGTCGCGGCGCCAGGCCAGGCCCGTTTCCACCAGCGGCGTGGCGTCCTGCAGCGGCCTGTATTCTACGCCCGGGCGCATCAGATTCGATACCGATTGTGGCACAAGCGCGATGCCCATGCCAGCCGAGACAAGGCTGACGATGGTTTGCATCTGGATCGCTTCCTGGCCGATCTGCGGCGTGATGCCGGCCGCGCGGAACACGCCCAGGATGGCGTCGTGCAGGGCGGGCGAGATCGCGCGCGGAAAAATAATCAGGGGCAGGGGCGGCAGGTCGCGCAGGCGCACGGGGCCCGGCGTATCCAATATGGCGAGGCCGGACGGCGCGGCCAGCACCAGCGGTTCGGCCAGCACGGGCAGGTAATCGAGCTCCCCTTTTGCCTTCTCGGGCAGGGGCGGGATCAACAGGCCCGCATCCGTGCGCCCGGCCAGCAATTCATCGAGCTGCAGGTCCGAGGTGGCTTCCTGCAAGGCGATCTGCACCTGCGGATAGGCAGTTTGATACGCGCGCAGCAGGGGCGGCAGCACGCTGTAGTCGGCCGAGGAGACAAAAGCCAGGCTCAGGCGGCCCGCCTCGCCCTGCGCGGCGCGCCGTACCAGCGCGGGCAAATCGAGCGCCTGCGCCAGCAGCCGGCGCGCCTCGGGCAGCAGGGCGTTGCCGGCCGGCGTCAGCTGCACCTCGCGGCGCGTGCGCACGAACAGCGGTGCGCCCAGCAGTTCTTCCAGGGCCATGATGGTTTGCGACAGGGGCGGCTGCGTCATGTGCAGGCGCGCGGCGGCGCGGCCGAAGTGCAGCTCCTCGGCGACAGTGACGAAATAGCGCAGCTGGCGCAGTTCGAGGTTCATATGCGTTTCCATGCAGATTGATTGCTGTGATATGTAAAACGACTCACAGACACGTGCATCATATATTTGACAGTGGGGCGCGCGCAAGGCAATCTGGCGTACCCCCACTGCATGCAGGGTTTTGCTGGAAATCCGCGCAGTCAGGCATCAATCATCCTTGGAAGGACCCCATCATGCCGCAATACCGCTCCCGCACCACCACCCACGGCCGCAACATGGCTGGCGCCCGCGCCCTGTGGCGCGCCACCGGCATGAAGGACGGCGACTTCGACAAGCCGATCATCGCCGTCGTCAACTCGTTTACCCAGTTCGTGCCCGGTCACGTGCATCTGAAGGACCTGGGCCAGATGGTGGCGCGCGAGATCGAGGCGGCCGGCGGCGTGGCCAAGGAGTTCAACACCATCGCCGTCGATGACGGCATCGCCATGGGCCACGGCGGCATGCTGTATTCGCTGCCCTCGCGCGACCTGATCGCCGACTCCGTCGAATACATGGTCAACGCCCACTGCGCCGATGCCATGGTCTGCATCTCGAACTGCGACAAGATCACGCCGGGCATGCTGATGGCCGCCATGCGCATCAATATCCCCGTCGTGTTTATTTCCGGCGGGCCGATGGAAGCGGGCAAGGTCGTCAAGGTGGTCAACGGCACGCAGAAGATCATCAAGCTGGACCTGGTCGACGCCATGATCAAGGCGGGCGACAGCACCGTGTCCGACGCCGACGTGGCCGAGATCGAACGCTCGGCCTGTCCGACCTGCGGTTCCTGCTCCGGCATGTTTACAGCCAATTCGATGAACTGTCTGACCGAGGCGCTGGGCCTGGCCCTGCCCGGCAACGGCACGATTCTGGCCACGCACTCGGACCGCCAGCAGTTGTTCCTGCGCGCGGGCCGCCTGATCGTGGAACTGGCCAAGCGCCATTACGAGCAGGACGATTACTCGGTGCTGCCCCGTTCCATCGCCACCAAGGCCGCGTTCGAAAACGCCATGGCGCTCGACGTCTCGATGGGCGGCTCGACCAATACCGTGCTGCACCTGCTGGCCGCCGCGCACGAGGCGGAGGTGGAATTCACCATGGCCGACATCGACCGCATCTCGCGCAAGGTGCCTTGCCTGTGCAAGGTGGCGCCGATGACGGACAAATACCATATCGAAGACGTGCACCGCGCCGGCGGCATCGTGGGCATCCTGGGCGAACTGGCGCGCGCCGGCCTGCTCAACACGACTTTGCCGACGATCCACGCGCCGACCCTGGCCGACGCCATCGCGCAAAACGACATCATGTGCACGGATAACCCTGCCGTGCATGAACTGTTCCGCGCCGCGCCGGGCGGCGTGCCGACGCAGACGGCGTTTTCGCAGTCGGAGCGCTTCGCCGCCGTCGACACGGACCGCAGCACGGGCTGCATCCGCGACAAGGCCCACGCGTATTCGCAGGATGGCGGCCTGGCCGTCTTGTACGGCAACCTGGCCGAAAAGGGCTGCATCGTCAAGACGGCGGGCGTCGATGAAAGCATCTTGAAATTCTCGGGCAAGGCGCGCGTGTTCGAAAGCCAGGATGCGGCCGTCGCTGCCATCCTGGAAGACACCGTGCATGAAGGCGACGTCGTCATTATCCGCTACGAAGGCCCGAAAGGCGGCCCCGGCATGCAGGAAATGCTGTACCCGACCTCGTACATCAAGTCGAAGGGCCTGGGCAAGGCGTGCGCGCTGTTCACGGACGGGCGCTTCTCGGGCGGTTCCTCGGGCCTGGTGATCGGCCACGCCTCGCCGGAAGCGGCAGAAGGCGGTGCCATCGGCCTGGTGGAAGAGGGCGACTTCATCGACATCGACATCCCCGAGCGCACCATCAACCTGCGCATCACGGATGCCGAGCTGGCCGCGCGCCGCGCCGCCATGGAAGCGAAGGGCGACGCGGCCTGGCTGCCCGTCGACCGCGAGCGCTACGTGTCGCAGGCGCTGCAGGCGTATGCGGCGCTGACGACGTCGGCCGACCGGGGCGCGGTGCGCGATCTGTCGCAGCTGAAAAAACGCTGATCTGTTGCGCCGGTGCGACGGCCGGCCCCGTTTGACGATGCGGGGCCGCCTGTCGTTACATCGCCTTACAAACAACATGGTCATGCGCGCGCAGATGGGGCAGAATAGCTATGCCTTCTGACGACATTGCGTTACTACATTGAAACGCTTGATCTGGGCTCGTGGTGCATCTGCGGAAACACAGTAAAATGCCGCAGGAAGTAACTTTGGAGAAAAGACAATGAAACGTTTTATGTTGGTGAGTGTATTGGCCGTATCGGCTCTGGCATCGCAAGCAGCGTTGGCCAATCCGGACCTGGCGAAAGCAAAGAACTGCATGGCTTGCCACGCGGTGAGCACGAAACTGGTGGGCCCTGCGTTCAAGGACGTGGCTGCCAAGTACGCCGGTCAGAAAGACGCGGAAGCCAAGCTCGTGGCGAAAGTCATGAAGGGCGGTTCCGGCACCTGGGGCGCGATCCCGATGCCAGCCAACCCGCAAGTGAGCGATGCGGAAGCCCACACCCTGGTTAAATGGGTACTGGCACAGAAATAATCTGTGCCGCAGTACCTGCAATTAGCGCGCCGGCAATCCCGGCGCGTTTTTTTTGCCCCCAGCCTGCAAATTCTGCAAGTTCCCCATGCCCGCCAAGGTCGCCCGCACCGCCTCGTCGAGCGGCGTATGCGGCTCCTGGCCCAGCACGGCCAGCAGTCGCGCATTGTCCATGGACAAGGGCGCTTGCCACAGATAGCGCATTTCGCGCATTTCGCGCAAGGTCGCCACGAACGGCGACGCCAGCGCGACCAGCCACCACGGAAAACGCCGGAGGGCGGGCGCCGCTCCTGTCGCTTGTTCCACCACGCGGACGATCGCCCCCGTCATTTGCCGGCCGTCGTGGTCCCAGTGGCCGGCCATGTGAAAGCGCGCAAACGCGGGCAAGGTGGCGCGTACATCCAGCAATTGCACCATCGTGCGCGCCACGTCGGGCAGGTAGGACCACTGGTGGCCCACGCCGGGCGCGCCCGGATACAGCACGCTGCGCACGCTCTGGCCCGGTTTCACCAGCCCCTGCGAAAACCAGTTATTGCCGGCGCGGGGACCGAAGAAGTCGCCCGCGCGCACGATCAGCACCCTAGCGCCCTGCGTGCTGGCCCGTTCCAGCCGCGCTTCCAGTTCCACGCGGATGGCGCCCTTGCGCGTCTGAGGATGCTGCGGCGCATCTTCCGCCAGCACGGGAAAGGCGTCCGGGCCGAAGTTGTAGACGGTGCCGGGCAGCACGATGGTGGCGCCTTCGGCCATCGCCGCGGCAATCGTGTTGTCGAGCATGGGCAGCACCAGCTGGCCCCAGTTCCGGTAGCCGGGCGGGTTGACGGCGTGGACGATGACGGCGCAGCCTTTGGCGGCCGCCAGCACGTCCGCGCGCGACAGCGCGTCGCCACGCAGCCATTCAATGCGGTCGCCGCGCGCCGGCTGTGTTTCTCCCCGCTTCAGGGCGCGTACCTGCCAGCCCGCCGCCAGCAACTGGCGCACCATCTCGCCGCCGATGCCGCCCGTGGCGCCCAGTACCAATACTGTTTTCGTGTTCTCCATCATGACCTCCGTGTGGTTGATGGTGCCAGTATCTGCCGCGCAGGGCTAATTGGGAATTGACGAACATCGAGTACAAGCTATACATTTATGTATGACCAAGTTGACACCATGAACCCATCCATTGCCTGGGAATACTACCGTTCGCTGCTGGCCGTGCTGAGGCACGGCTCGCTCTCCGGCGCCGCCCGCGCGCTGGGCATCACGCAACCCACCGTTGGCCGGCATATCGCCGCCCTGGAGCAGGAACTGGGCGCGACGCTGTTTACGCGTTCGCAACTGGGCTTGCTGCCCACGGAAGTGGCCCTGGCGCTGCGGCCCCATGCGGAAACCATGGAGCACACGGCGGCCCTGATGGAACGGGCGGCCAGCAGCCAGGGGCAGGGCGTGGCCGGCGTCGTGCGCATCGCGGCCAGCGAAGTCGTGGGCGTGGAAGTGCTGCCGCCCATCCTGGCCCGCTTGCGCGCGCGCCATCCGGGCCTGACAATTGAATTAGTATTAAGTAACAAGGTGCAGGATTTGCTGCGCCGCGAGGCGGACATCGCCGTGCGCATGCTGCGTCCGCGCCAAGAGCAGCTGGTGGCGCGCAAGGTGGGCGAGATCGAACTGGGCCTGCATGCGCATGCGGATTACTTGGCGCGCCATGGCACGCCGGCGGGATTGCTGGATCTGGCGCAACACGCCGTCATCGGCTACGACGAGGCGAGCCCCTTCGTGCGCAACGCGGGCGCGGCCTTTCAGGGATTTACGCGGGAAAACTTTGCCTGGCGCAGCGACAGCGACCTGGCGCAACTGGCATTGATACGGGCGGGCGCCGGCATCGGCGTGTGCCAGGCGAGGCTGGCGGCGCGCGATCCGGCCCTGCGGCGCGTGCTGCCGCAAGCGTTTTCGCTGCTGATGGAAACCTGGGTCACCATGCATGAAGACTTGCGCGGCAGCCTGCGCTGCCGCGCCACCTTCGACGCGCTGGCCGAAGGATTACTGGCTTACGTGGCTGGACAGCCGCTTACTTGACGACTTCCATCTTGGTTTTCTTGCCATCCCGGTAGGTGAACAAGGTCAGCGCGCCATCCTTGATGTCGCCGTTGGCGTCGAACGAGATCGGCCCCGTCACGCCCTGGTAGTGCACCTTGGCCAGATACGGCAGGTAGACGGACGGTTTCGACGATTTTGCATCCTGCATGGCGGTGGCCATGGTCATCACGGCATCGTAGACGTATGGCGCGTACAGCTGCACTTCCATATTGTATTTCTGCTTGTAGCGGGCGCGGAAATCGTCCATGCCTTTTTGCTGCGCGCCCGTCACGCCGCCAGCTTCCGCGCAGGTGACCATGTCTTCGCCCACGGCGTCGCCCGCCAGCTTGCCCAGCGGTTCCGTGCACAGGCCGTCGCCGCCCATGAACTTGGCCTTGATGCCCAGCGCCTTCATCTGGCGCAGCATGGGGCCGCCCACGGAATCCATGCCGCCAAAGAAGATCAGGTCGGGATTTTTCGACTTGATGCTGGTCAAAATCGCATTGAAGTCCGTCGCGTTGGCATTGGTAAATTCCTTGCCGACGATTTGCACGCCGGGCGCCGCCTTCTTGGCGCCCTTGACGAACTGTTCCGCCACGCCCTGGCCGTAGGCCGTGCGGTCGTCGATGACGGCGATTTTCTTCGCTTGCAGCTTGCCGACGGCATACGCGCCCAGGGTGCCCCCCAGTTTGTTGTCATTGGCCACCACGCGGAAGGCCGTGTTGAATTTTTGCTGGGTATAGGTCGGGTTGGTGGCGGCCGGCGAAATCTGCGGGATGCCGGCATTGAAGTAAATGCGCGAGGCGGGAATCGTCGTGCCCGAGTTCAGGTGGCCGACGACGCCGTTCACCTTGGCATCGACCAGCTTTTGCGCCACGGCCGTGCCCTGCTTGGGGTCGGCCGCGTCATCTTCGGGCACCAGCACGAATTTCACGACTTTGCCGTCGATCTTGAAGCCTTTGGCGTTCAAATCCTCGATCGCCATCTTGGCCGCATTCTCGTTATCCTTGCCCAGGTGGGAGCTGGCGCCAGAGACCGGGGCGACGTGGCCGATCTTGATGATTTCCTGCGCGCCCGCATGGCCGGCAAAGGCGAGGGCGAGGGCGAGAGGAAGGACTTTGGTCTTGAGCAGCATAAACATTCTCCAATGGATAAAGATACGGCGGCGTCTCGTGAAAAACCGCTTCGACAGGCGGTGCGTGTGAAGAAAGGTACAACAAAAAACAGGCGGCGCAAAGCCGCATTTCGGGCTTTTTACATTTTGTCGCAACAATCACCAAAGTGAGGCGCGATGCACCGATTTCGCAGGCGCGAGCGCACCAAAGAATGGCGTTGGGAGGGGGAAAGGTGTAGGAGGTAAATGCTGGGGTCAGACCCGTCGGGTCTGACCCCGGATTTTTGCCGGTGGGTTAAATGGTGCCAACGGCAGACGTGCAGTTACTGTGCAGGCGGATGCAGATGCCCCAGTTCATGGCTCACCGCATGCGCAACGATCTGTTCCAGCGATTGCTGCAAGTCTTCGCGCAGGGCGCCGCGCATGCCGATCAGGGCGTTTTGCAGGGCCGTCTGCAGCACGTGGGCGATGCGTTCTTCCAGCAGATGGTCGATCTTGCCCTGCACCTGGTGCAGGATGCGCTGCGTGAGCCGCTGTTCGATGGCGTCCCAGTCGGGCTGCGCCACCGCTGGCGGCAACGCCGGCGCTTCCTCGACAACTGGCGCCGCCTCCGGTACTTCCGGACCCAGCAGCACCTCCGTCAACAGGGGGATGCCCTGGTCGAATGGCGGCTGGTTCATGCTTTGGCCGCCACGAAATGTGTCGGCTGCACGTCCTGCTGGCGGTAGTGCAGGAAGCGCTGGCGGCCCGCCTGCGCATCTTGCTCATCCATGGAAACGATCTCGAAGACGCGCTGGAACTGCGCGTAATTGGCGGGCGGCAGCTGCGACAGGTTGACGAGGATGTCATGGTGCGGCAGCTCGGCCGCTGCGTCATCGGTCAGGATGATGGGCGTTTGCGCCGCCAGCGGGTCGCCGGCCAGCACGTGCGGCAGGAAATCCGTGGCGGAAAAAGTCCACATGGCGCTGTTCAAGGCGTCGAGCTGGGCGCTGTCAGCCGCTAGCACGACCACCTTGTTGCCGGCCATATACGCCTTGCGCGCCAGGCGGCAGGCGTAGGCCAGCTTGTCCGGCACGTTGCTGTGAAAATCGACGCGGCTCATGGTGATCAAGCGGCCATGCCGCTGTGGCGCAGCAGGGCGTCGATCGACGGTTCGCGGCCGCGGAAGGCCGTGAACGATTCCAGCGCGGGGCGCGAGCCGCCGACGGACAGGATTTCCTGCAGATAACGCTTGCCCGCCGCCGTGGTGGCGGCCGGCCCCAGCGCCCTGGCTTCTTCAAACGCCGCATACGCGTCGGCGGACAGCACCTCGGCCCATTTGTAGCTGTAGTAGCCGGCCGCGTAGCCGCCGGCGAAGATATGCCCGAAGGCATTCTGGAAGCGGTTGAAGGCGGGCGGGATGATCAGCGCGAACTTGGCGCGCACGCCGTCGATCAGCTGCTGCACGGTCTGGCCCGTGCCGGCATCGTAGTCATAGTGCAGATGCATGTCGAGCAAGGAAAATTCCACCTGGCGCAGGGTTTGCAGGCCGGACTGGAAATTCTTGGCCGCCAGCATCTTGTCGTACAGCGCGCGGGGCAGCGGCTCGCCCGTGACGGCATGCGCCGTCATGTGCTCGAGCACTTCCCATTCCCAGCAGAAGTTTTCCATGAATTGCGACGGCAGTTCCACGGCATCCCATTCGACGCCGGCGATGCCCGACACGCCCAGCTCGTCGACGACGGTGAGCATATGGTGCAGGCCGTGGCCGAACTCGTGGAACAGGGTGATGACTTCATCGTGGGTGAACAGGGCAGGCTGTGCCTTGCCGTCGACTACGGCCGGCTCCGTGAAATTGCAGGTCAGGTAGGCGATCGGCGTTTGCACGTGTTGCGCATCGGCGCGGCGGCCGCGCGCGTCGTCCATCCAGGCGCCGCCGCTCTTGCCGGCGCGCGCATACAGGTCCAGGTAGAACTGGCCCACCAGCTGGCCGTCGCGCTCGATGCGGTAAAAACGCACGTCCGGGTGCCAGACGGGCGCCGTATCGGGCTTGATCTCGACCGCGAACAGGTTCTGGATCTGGCGGAACAGGCCGTCGATCACCTTGTGTTCAGGGAAATACTGTTTGACTTCCTGGGCCGAGAACGCATAGCGGCGCTCCTGCAGCTTTTCGGAGGCGTACGGCACGTCCCACGCCTGCAGTTCGTCGATGCCCAGCTCTTCGCGGGCGAATTGCTTCAGTTCGGCCAGATCCTTTTCGGCAAACGGACGCGCGCGCTTGGCCAGGTCTTCCAGGAAGGCGATGACTTGCGCGGGCGAGGTGGCCATCTTCGACACCAGCGACACTTCGGCGAAATTGGCGTAGCCGAGCAGTTTTGCCTCTTCGTTGCGCAGACGCAACAAGGTGACGATGTTCTGCGTATTGTCCCACTCCTCTTTTTTGCTGAACACGTCGCCCTGGTCCGACGCCTTGGTGGCGTTGGCGCGGTAGATGGTTTCGCGCAGCGCGCGCTTGTCGGCAAACTGCAGGATCGGGTAATAGGACGGGAAGTGCAGCGAGAATTCATAGCCTTGCTTGCCGGCCTTTTCGGCGGCGGCGCGCGCGGCGGCCTTCACGTCGTCGGGCAGGCCGGCGAGCTCGGCTTCATTGTCGACCAGCAATTTATAGTCATTGGTGGCGTCGAGCACGTTTTCGGAAAAACGCGTCGAGACGGCCGCGTGTTCTTCCTGGATGGCGCCGAAGCGTTCTTTCTTGTCCTCGGGCAACTCGGCGCCGCCCAGGCGGAAGTCGCGCACGGCGTTGTCGACGATGCGCCGGCGCGCCGGCGACAGGCTGGCGAAAGCGGGGCTGGCCTGCAATTGCTTGTATTTGCCGAAGAGGATTTCGTTCTGGCCCAGCTCTGTCCAGAATTCCGTCACCTTGGGCTGGTTGGCATTGTAGGCGGCGCGCAGTTCCGGCGTATCGACCACGCTATTCAAATGATTGACGATGCTCCAGGCGCGGCCCAGGGTTTCGGCGATCTGGTCCTGGGGCGCGACGAAGTTGTCCCAGCTCACTTCTTCCATGGGCGCTTCCAGTTGCGCCACCGTGGCGCGCGCCTGGGCCAAAAGGGTGTCGATGGCAGGCGTGACATGCTCGTGTGTGATCGCGTCGAAGCGTGGCAGGCCGGAAAAATCAAGCAGGGGGTTGGTGTTCATCGTCGGTTCGTCCATTCTGTCTTCATATATGGAGCGCCTGAAAAACGTTCAGGGCAAGGCGCGGTGCCGAAGGCAGTACGAATAGTACGGCGAGGCACTGTAACGCAGCCATGGACGTTTTCTCAGGTGCTCCTCTTAGATGCGCTCGGCGGCCTCTACCGTGTTCATCAATAACATGGTGATCGTCATCGGACCCACGCCGCCGGGTACGGGCGTGATGTGGGAGGCGATTTCTTTCACTCCGGCAAAATCCACGTCGCCGCACAGCTTGCCGTCATCGTCGCGGTTCATGCCCACGTCGATGACGATGGCGCCCGGCTTGACCATGTCGGCCGTCAGGGTATTGCGGCGGCCGACGGCGGCCACGACCACGTCCGCCTGGCGCGTGTACCGGCCCAGGTCCGGAGTCGCACTATGGCAGATGGTGACGGTAGCGTTCGCTTGCAAGAGCAGCAGGGCCATCGGCTTGCCGACCGTGTTGCTGCGGCCGATGACGACGGCGTGCTTGCCGCGCAAGTCGACGCCCGTGCTTTCGATCAGTTTCATGCAGCCGTACGGCGTGCACGGACGGAAGCCGGGCAAGCCCGTCATCAGTTCGCCGGCGCTCAGGACGGAATAGCCATCCACGTCTTTCGTCGTGGCGATCGCTTCGATGACCTTGTGCGGGTTGATGTGCTTGGGCAAGGGCATTTGCACGAGGATGCCGTGGATGGCGGGATCGGCGTTCAGGCTGGCGATGCGTGCCAGCAAGTCGGCTTCCGACAGGTCCGCTTCATATTTTTCCAGCACCGAGTGGAAACCCACGTCGCCGCACGCCTTGACTTTGTTGCGGACATATACCTGGCTGGCCGGGTCTTCGCCGACGAGGATCACGGCCAGGCCGGGCTGGGTGCCCTTGGCTGTGAGGGCGGCGGCGCGCGTGGCGATCTCGCTGCGCAGTTTTTGGGAGAGGGCGATTCCGTCGATCAGTTGTGCTGGCATGGTAGGGAGGCTGTGTGGGAAGGAAAAGACAGATTATAAAGCCGGGCGGCGCAAAGGGGCGGTTTTGGCGCCAGTGCCGCTAAGTTAAGCAGCGCTATGCATTTATAAGCGCAAGGCTTAACAACAGCGGGCCGGAGACGCGAGCCTGAGAAAATGCCGATGGCGGCGTTGCAGCTCCTTGCCGTACTGGCGTACTGTCTGCGTCGCTGCGCCTTGCCCTCGACATTTTTCAGGCCCGCTTGGCCCGGTATGCCTGTGCGGATGACTGGGGTTTTAATTCGGTTTGCTGGTGTGCTCGTGGGCCGTACCCCTCCCGAGATTTGCTTTCAAGGGGAGGAGGGCGCCAACTTGACGGCATGCCGCTTGTGGCGCCGCTATTTGCCACTCTGCTCACCCTAATTTCCGGACAGAATTTGCGGCAGTGCAGCATAAATTTCATAGGGCGATTTCATGATATGAAATGCTATATCGTAATTTGAAAAATACTAAATACGCTGTTAGAATCCCCACACTAAACCGACTTAATAGTAAATAATCAGCGAAATACCGTCCGACAGCGATCCGGAAAATCGGGGTGGGGCGTTCACAAAGGAGACTCAACAGATGTCAGCTCAACTGAACCAGGTAACGACACAGATCGGCACCGACCCGGATATGCAGGAAACCAAGGAGTGGCTGGACGCGCTCGAAGCCGTGCTGGAAAATGAAGGTCCGGAACGCGCGCATTACCTGATGGAGCGCATGGTTGACCTGGCCCGCCGCCGCGGCGCCCAGATCCCGTTCTCCAGCACCACCGCCTACGTCAATACCATCCCCACCAAACAAGAAGCACACTGCCCCGGCAACCTGGAATACGAAGAGCGCCTGCGCTCGTGGATGCGCTGGAACGCCATGGCCATGGTGGTCAAGGCCAACCGCGCCGACGGCGACCTGGGCGGCCACTTGTCCTCGTTCGCTTCGCTGGCGAACATGCTGGGCATCGGTTTCAACCACTTCTGGCACGCGCCGACGGCCGACCACGGCGGCGACCTGCTGTACATCCAGGGCCACTCCTCGCCCGGCGTCTACGCGCGCGCCTTCCTCGAAGGCCGCTTGACGGAAGAGCAAATGCTGAACTTCCGCAAGGAAGTCGACGGCAAGGGCCTGTCCTCGTACCCGCATCCGAAGCTGATGCCTGACTTCTGGCAGTTCCCAACCGTGTCGATGGGCCTGGGCCCGCACATGGCGATCTACCAGGCGCGCTTCCTGAAATACCTGCACGCACGCGGCATCGCCAAGACCGACAACCGTAAAATCTGGGCCTTCTGCGGCGACGGCGAGATGGACGAGCCGGAATCCCTGGGCGCGATCGGCCTGGCCGCACGCGACATGCTCGACAACCTGGTCATCGTGGTCAACTGCAACCTGCAGCGCCTGGACGGCCCCGTGCGCGGCAACACCAAGATCATCCAGGAACTGGAAGGCGAATTCCGTGGCGCGGGCTGGAACGTCGTCAAGGTCATCTGGGGCCCGGGCTGGGACGCCCTGCTGGCGCAAGATAAAGAAGGCATCCTGCAGCGCGTGATGATGGAAACCGTCGACGGCGAATACCAGAACTACAAGGCGAAAGATGGCGCCTACGTGCGCAAGCACTTCTTCGGCAAGCATCCGAAGCTGCTGGAAATGGTTGCCAACATGACGGACGACGACATCTGGCGCCTGACCCGTGGCGGCCACGATCCGCACAAGATCTACGCGGCCTTCAAGATCGCCCAGGAACACAAGGGCCAGCCAACCGTCCTGCTGGTGAAAACCATCAAGGGCTACGGCATGGGCAAGTCGGGCGAAGCGCGCAACACGGCGCACCAGACGAAAAAACTGGACGACGAAGCCATCCGCGAAATGCGCGACCGCTTCTCGCTGCCTATCCCTGACGACAAGCTGGCCGACATCCCGTTCTTCAAGCCGGCCGACGACGCGCCGGAAATGGTCTACCTGCACGAGCGCCGCAAGGCCCTGGGCGGCTACCTGCCGCAGCGCCGCCAGAAAGCGGAAGAAACCCTGCCCGTGCCTGGCCTGGACGCGTTCAAGAACGTGCTGGAAGCGACGCCGGAAGGCCGCGAAATCTCGACCACGCAAGCGTTTGTGCGCGTCATTTCGACCCTGCTGAAAGACCCGAACCTGGGCCAGCGCGTCGTGCCTATCCTGGTCGATGAATCGCGTACCTTCGGCATGGAAGGCCTGTTCCGCCAGATCGGCATCTACAACCCGAAAGGCCAGTTGTACGAGCCGGTCGACAAGGACCAGGTCATGTACTACCGCGAAGACAAGGCTGGCCAGATCCTGCAGGAAGGCATCAACGAAGCGGGCGGCATGAGCTCGTGGATCGCCGCGGCGACGTCGTATTCGACCAACGACCGCATCATGATCCCGTTCTACACCTTCTACTCGATGTTCGGCTTCCAGCGCATCGGCGACCAGGTATGGGCTTCGGCCGACATGCGCGCCCGCGGCTTCCTGATGGGCGGCACGGCTGGCCGTACGACCCTGAACGGCGAAGGCTTGCAGCACGAAGATGGCCACAGCCATATCTTCGCCGCGACCATCCCGACCTGCATGCCGTATGACCCGACCTTCAGCCATGAAGTTGCCGTCATTATCCAGGACGGCCTGCGCCGCATGATCGCCAACCAGGAAGATGTGTTCTACTACATCACGATCATGAACGAGAACTACGCCCAGCCAGGCATCAAGCCAGGCCAGGAAGAAGGCATCCTGAAAGGCATGTACAAGCTGCAGGAAGGCAAGGCTGACGCCAAGCTGCGCGTACAGCTGATCGGTTGCGGCACCATCCTGCGCGAATCGATCTTCGCCGCCGAATTGCTGGAAAACGACTGGGGCGTGGCCGCGGACGTATGGTCGGCGCCGTCGCTGACCCTGGTGGCCCGCGATGGTCAGGATGCGGAACGCTGGAACATGGTCAACCCGTCGAAACAGCAGCGCGTGCCGTACGTGACGTCGCTGATGCAGGACACGGACGGCCCGATCGTCGCCACGACCGACTACATGCGCGCATTTGCAGAACAGATCCGCGCCTTCATGCCGAAGGGCCGCACCTACAAAGTGCTCGGTACCGATGGCTTTGGCCGCTCGGACAGCCGCGCCAAGCTGCGCGAGTTCTTCGAAGTGAACCGTTATTATGTCACCGTGGCCGCGCTCAAATCGCTGGCTGACGAAGGCAAGATCGACGTGTCGGTGGTGGAGCAGGCGATCGCCAAGTACGGCATCGACGCGAACAAACCGAATCCGGTGACCCAGTAATCGTTGTGCGGACCCGATGATGCCAGGGCGGTGCGAAAGTGCCGCCCTGGCGTGTGTGCGGGTCCATCTGACAAATAAAATAACGGAGCAAGCTATGAGCATTGTGGAAGTCAAAGTCCCGGATATCGGCGATTTCAAGGAAGTCGAGATCATTGAACTGATGGTCAAGCCAGGCGACACGGTCAAGGTCGACCAGTCCCTCATTACCGTCGAATCGGACAAGGCCAGCATGGAAATTCCATCGAGCCACGCCGGTGTCGTCAAGGAATTGAAAGTCAACGTGGGCGACAAGATCGCCGAAGGTTCGCTGGTCCTGCTGCTGGAAGTGGCGGACGACGCCTCGGCGCCGGCGCCAGTCGCCGCTGCCGCCCCGGCACCTGCCGCTGAAGCCGCCCCCGCCGCCGCTCCTGCGGCCGCGCCTGCGCCTGCCGCCCCTGCCGGCGCGCCGGCCCTGGTCGACGTGACCGTGCCCGATATCGGCGACTTCAAGGAAGTCGAAGTCATCGAACTGATGGTCAAGGTCGGCGACACGATCAAGGTCGACCAGTCGCTGCTGACGGTCGAATCGGACAAGGCCAGCATGGAAATCCCATCGAGCCACGCCGGTGTCGTCAAGGAATTGAAGGTCAAGGTCGGCGACAAGGTTGCCAAGGGTAGTCTGGTGCTGGTGGTGGAAACGACCGGTGGCGCTGCCGCTCCAGCAGCAGCCCCTGCCGCCGCGCCTGCGCCGGCCGCGCAAGCTGCCGCCGCACCAGCCGCCGCCGTCGCTTCGGCGCCGGTCGCCGCTGCTGCCCCGGCAACTGCCGCCGCGCCTGCCGTGAACGGCAAGCTGGCGCACGCGTCGCCATCGATCCGCAAGTTCGCGCGCGAACTGGGCGTGGACCTGGCCCGCGTGGGCGGTTCCGGTCCGAAGGGCCGCATCACCCAGGAAGACGTGCAGAACTTCGTCAAGGGCGTGATGTCGGGCGCCGTCGCCGCGCCAAATGCGCCGGTCGCCAAGGCCGGTTCCGGCGTGGGCCTGGATCTGCTGCCATGGCCGTCGCTGGACTTCAGCAAGTTCGGCACGACCGAATTGCTGCCGCTGTCGCGCATCAAGAAAATCTCGGGTCCGAATTTGCACCGCAACTGGGTCATGATCCCGCACGTCACGCAGTTCGACGAAGCGGACGTGACGGACCTGGAAGCGTTCCGCGTCGATACCAACGCGGCCAATGCGAAGAACAAGGATGCGGCCAAGCTGACCATGCTCGCATTCGTGATCAAGGCCTCCGTCGCCGCGCTGAAGAAATTCCCCGCGTTTAACGCGTCGCTCGATGCCAAGGGCGAGAACCTGATCCTCAAGCAGTACTACAACATCGGCTTCGCGGCCGACACGCCGAACGGCCTGGTGGTACCGGTGATCAAGGGTGCAGACCAGAAGTCGGTCTCGCAGATCGCCCGCGAAATGACGGAACTGTCGCTGCAGGCGCGCGAAGGCAAGCTGAAACCGGCCGACATGCAGGGCGCCAGCTTCACGATCTCGTCCCTGGGCGGCATCGGCGGCACGCACTTCACGCCCATCGTCAATGCGCCGGAAGTGGCGATCCTGGGTCTGTCGAAAGCCTCGATCAAGCCGGTATGGGATGGCAAGGCCTTCCAGCCACGCCTGATGATGGGCACCTCGCTGTCCTACGACCACCGCGTGGTCGATGGCGCGATGGGCGCGCGATTCTCCGTGTACCTCGGCGAAGTCCTGGCCGACATGCGCAAAATTCTGCTGTAAGGAGCGATTGATGAGCACAGTAGAGGTAAAAGTACCGAATATCGGCGATTTCAAGGAAGTCGAAGTCATCGAACTGATGGTCAAGGTGGGCGACACCATCAAGGTGGACCAGTCCCTGATCACGGTCGAATCGGACAAGGCCAGCATGGAGATTCCGTCGACCCACGCGGGCGTCGTCAAGGAAGTCAAGGTCAAGGTCGGCGACAAGATCGCCGAAGGCAGCGCGCTGCTGGTGGTGGAAGCGGCTGAAGGTGTGGCCGCTGCCGCGCCAGCTGCCGCTCCTGCGCCGGCGGCAGCCGCTCCGGCAGCCGCACCTGCACCTGCGGCCGTTGCCGCCATCCCGGCCGGCAATTACAGCGGCCAGGTCGACATCGACGTCGACATGATGGTGCTCGGCGGCGGTCCTGGCGGCTACTCGGCGGCGTTCCGCGCGGCCGACCTGGGCATGAGTACCGTCATCGTCGAGCGCTACGCTACCTTGGGCGGCGTGTGCCTGAACGTGGGCTGCATCCCGTCGAAGGCGCTGCTGCACGTGGCATCCGTCATCGATGAAACGGCGCACATGTCCAACACGGGTGTGACGTTCGCCAAGCCGACGATCGACATCGACCAGGTACGCAAGTACAAGGAAGGCGTGATCTCGAACATGACGGGCGGCCTGGCCGGCATGGCCAAGGCGCGCAAGACGCAAGTCGTCACCGGCGTGGGCCAGTTCCTCTCCGCGAACCACATCGAAGTGACGGCAGGCGACGGTTCTAAAAAAGTCGTGCAATTCAAGCAGGCCATCATCGCCGCCGGTTCGTCCGTGGTGAAGCTGCCGTTCGTGCCGGAAGACCCGCGCATCGTCGATTCGACGGGTGCGCTGGAATTGCGCCAGATCCCGAAACGCATGCTGGTCATCGGCGGCGGCATCATCGGCCTGGAAATGGCGACCGTCTATTCGACCTTCGGCGCGCGCATCGACGTGGTCGAAATGATGGATGGCCTGATGCAGGGCGCGGACCGCGACGCCGTCAAGGTGTGGCAGAAGTTCAACGAGAAGCGCTTCGACAACATCATGACCAAGACCAAGACGGTCGCCGTCGAGGCGTTGCCGGAAGGCATCAAGGTCACGTTCGAAGCGGCCGAAGCGGGTGCCACGGCACCGGCGCCGCAGATCTATGACCTGGTGCTCGTCGCCGTGGGCCGCAGCCCGAACGGCAAGAAGATCGCTGCCGACAAGGCCGGCGTGAACGTCACCGACCGCGGCTTCATCGAAGTCGACAGCCAGATGCGCACCAACGTGCCGAACATCTTCGCCATCGGCGATCTGGTCGGCCAGCCGATGCTGGCGCACAAGGCCGTGCATGAAGCCCACGTGGCCGCCGAAGCGGCTTCCGGCCAGAAGTCGCACTTCGACGTCAAGGTGATCCCGTCGGTCGCCTACACGGACCCGGAAGTGGCATGGGCCGGCATCACGGAAGACGAAGCGAAAGCCAAGGGCATCAAGGTCGAGAAGGGCCACTTCCCGTGGGCGGCTTCCGGCCGCGCCGTGGCCAACGGCCGCGCCGAAGGTTTCACCAAGCTGCTGTTCGACGCGGAAACGCACCGCATCATCGGCGGCACCATCGTCGGCACGCATGCGGGCGACATGATCGGCGAAATCGCGCTGGCCATCGAAATGGGCTGCGACGGCACCGACATCGGCAAGACCATCCACCCGCACCCGACCCTGGGCGAGTCGATCGGTATGGCTGCCGAAGTGTACGAAGGCGTGTGCACGGACTTGCCGCCGCCGCGCAAGCGCTGATGTTGTAGCGCTGTGGCACTCAAAACCCCGCAAGCGATTGCGGGGTTTTTTATTGTCCAAATACGATTAAATACCTCCTCGTCGGCACGCATGCGGGCGACAGGTGAAAGATGAAGCGGCGAAATCGCGCTGGCCATCGAAATGGGCTGCGACGGCACCGACATCGGCAAGACCATCCACCCGCACCCGACCCGGGCGAATCGATTGGCATGGCAGCCGACGTGTACGAAGGCGTGTGCACGGACTTGCCGCCGCCGCGCAAGCGCTGATAAAAAATTAACTTTCAGTACAAAAAACCGGGACCTGTTCCCGGTTTTTTTATTTCCCTTGACCTGCAGCGCGGTAAAACGTGGCGCGGCGGCACCATGTGAAAATTGGTGAGTATTGCCGTATGGAAAAAATGGCAGAATGGCGGTCTGTAACCATGTTTTGCTTCCATCGAAGCGTGTGATTTTTCCAGGAATGTTGCCAGCGTGGGTTAGGGTCAAGTTCCGCTGTACTGAGAAGGTTTTGCAACGATGAAAAAATTTACCGCCCTTCATATCGCCGATGTCCGTTTGCGCCGGGCTGATGAGCAAGAGCAAGCCGTGATGCTGCATGCCTTGTACCAGGATGTGGCCGCTATCCTGGCGGCGGGCAAGAGGATCGATGCGATTTTCTTCACGGGCCAGCTGGTGGCGCCGGACGCCTGTGCCGGCACGACGCCCGTGTACGTCTACGAATATTTCCTGCGCCCCTTGCTGCAGGCGGCCAGCTTGCCCGGCGCGCGTTTCTATCTGGTGCCGGGCAGCCGCGCGCAGGGTGTCGCGGCTGCGGCGCTGGGCAATGCCGGTTTCAGCTTTTTCTCCGCCGACGAGCACGCCAGTGCCGAGCAGCGCGCGCACTACAAGAATATCCACGCCGTGTTCCATGGCCACCAGCATACGGGCGATGCCAGTTCGCTGATGAAGTCGCTGGGCATCCTGTTCAAGAGCAATCCCGGCAGCCTGTACGGTGCTCAGGGCCAGATGGCGGCGTATGCGGTGCTCGAATTCGGCACGGGCGAGGCCGATGACGGCAGTGCAGGCAAGCAGTGGAAGGTGTCCCTGCGCGAGTTCGACGACGTGAGCAAGAACTTCGCCCTGTCGGTGCTGTACACGCCGAACGGCCAGGAAACGGGGCAGATGGACGCCGAGTATGTGTTTGCCACCTTGCTGCCGCGGCTGGCAGGCGAGCGCGCCTATCTCGATGGCTTGCTGGGCACGGCGGGCGCGCCGCGGCGCGAGGATGCCGGCGTCGCTGCCGACGCGCGCGAATTCCTCATCGAGCTGGCGTTCGTGATGTTCGAAGCCAAGAGCGTGTTCCTCAACGAGGCGGAACTCGAGCGTTTTGCCAGCGACTATTGCGGCGTGAAGGGCTGGGACATGGCGGCCGGGGATTGGCTGGCGCCGCTGTATGCGCATGGCTTGCTGCTGCGGGCCGATGGCCAGGTGGCGTTTTCCTTTGATTATTTCCGCACGTATTTCCTGGCGCAACGCTTTGAAACCTCGTTCGACCTGATGCGCTATGGCCCGGACCGCTACGATGGAAGTGAGTCTTCACTCAGTGTTGATGGCGCGTCGGCGGCCCAGCCTTTCCTGCGCGCGCTGGGTTTGAACGAAGAACAGGCCGAAGCGGCACTGCCGGAAGACTGCAGCCGCCCTGGCTGACTTCCGCGGCCAGCCGTCCCGCGTCAGTCCGCCAGCGGCTGGCGCAGGGTGCCGCGCAGGAACAGGTCCAGGCTGACCGCCACCTTGGCGCGCAATTGCGCCACATCGGGCTGGGCCGGCGGCGGAAACAGCAGGCGCGACATCTGGTCGCCCAGCAGGCAATTGAGCAGGTGCAGCGCCAGCATGGAGGGCGTCAGCTCCGCGCGAAACAGCGGCGCGATGTCGGGGCGGCTGAAAAACTTGGTCAGCATCTCGCGCGTCTGCCCCGGTCCCACCTTGTAAAACGTTTCCGCCAGTTCCGGGTGCGTGGCCGCCTCGGCCACCACCATGCGATTGAGGCGGATCGCCGCCGGCATGGTCACCAGTTGCACGAACAGCAGGCCGAACTCGCTCAAAATGGTGGGCAGGGGGCGCATATCCGTTTCCAGCGCCGGCATGGTCGAGAAGTAGGCGGCGCGGCGCAATTCCACCACGGCGTTGAACAAGCCCGACTTGCCGCCAAATTTCACATAAATCGTGCGCACGGCCACATGGGCTTCGCGGGCGATCATTTCCAGGCTGACCTTCCCATACCCTTTTTCCAGAAACAGGCAACCGGCCGTGTGCAGCAGGTTTTCCATGCGCGCTTCCATGTCGGCCGCGCGGGGCCGGCCGGCTGGCTTGCCGCAGCAGGAAAGCTCCTGGGTGTCGGCGGATTCTGTATCGGTGGGCAAGGTATCGCTGAGGCCGGGATCGGACATGGTCTGGGTCTCTTTATAAGTGGGAAGGTAAGTGATGGCTCACACTGTAGTGCAAATTAAAATGAAATGCAATCGTTTCATTTCTTGACTTTGCCTTTTCTTTGCCCAATAATGAACCTATATCATTTCATTTTCGGAGCGAGTATGTCCAACCAGCCAGGCCAAGCAGAGCACAAGGTGCTGAGCGCCGTCCCACCCGCGGCCCCTGCCGCACCTTCCACGCCCGCCGCTTCCGCCAGCTCCGCACCACCGAACAACCGTGTGAAAATCATCGCCGGCCTGATCGTCCTCGTGGCGCTGGGCGCCGGCGCGCGCATGTGGTACCGCAGCCACTATTTCGTGGAAACGGAAAACGCCTATGTGGCCGGCCACGTGCATCCCGTCTCGGCGCGCATTTCCGGCGTCGTCACCAAGGTCTTCATCGACGACAATCAAATCGTGAAAGAGGGCGACGTGATCGCCGAACTCGATCCCTTCGACCAGCGCGTGAAAACCGAGCAGATCGCCGCGCAAATCGCCAGCGCCGAGCAGCAAGTGCTGCAGGCCGATGCGCAGATCGCGCAAGTGCAGGCGCAAGCGAGCGCCGCCCAGGCGCAAGTGGCGCAAGCCGACGCGCAATTGCTGCGTGCGAAACAGGATGCCGAGCGTTACGGCCAGCTGTACACGAGCCAGATGAAAGCCGTCTCGAAGGCGGAACTCGACGCGGCCAACGCGGCCCGTTCGAGCGCCGTGGCCGACCTGGCCGCCCGCCGCGACAGCGCTTCCGCCGCCAAGGCGCAGATCGGCGCGGCCCAAGCTGCGCGCGACGTGGCCAAGGCGCAGGTGGCCGTGCTGCGCGTGCAATTGAAGGATGCGGAACAGCAGCTGCAATACAACCGCATCCTGGCGCCCGTCGCCGGCCGCATCGGCAAGCGCAACGTGGAAACGGGCATGCGCGTGCAGCCTGGCCAGCAGTTGACGGCCATCGTGCAAGACAACGTCTGGGTCACCGCCAACTTCAAGGAAACCCAGCTGGCCGACCTGCACCGCGGCCAGAGCGTGCACGTGACCATCGACGCCATGCCGGGCAAGAAACTCGTCGGTACCGTGGACAGCTTCGCTCCTGCCTCGGGCGCGCAATTCGCCCTGCTGCCGGCCGATAATGCCACCGGCAACTTCACCAAGATCGTCCAGCGCGTGCCCGTGAAGATCGTCTTCCAGCCGGAAGACATCAAGGCCATGAATGGCCGCCTGGTGCCTGGCATGTCGGTGATCGCCGAAGTGGAAGTGAACCAGCCCGAGTCGGACAAGGCACAGGACAAGGCCGCGCGCCACGCGGCCGCGCCAGCTGTTCCAGCCGCGCAGACCGCCGCCCGCTAAGCTTCCATGAGCAGCCCTTCCACCACACCGGCGGCAACGCCGGCGTTTCCCGTGATTAGCGAGAAAGTCTCCGGGCGCACCTGGCTGGCGGTCGCCGCCGGCATGCTGGGCGCCTTCATGGCGGTGCTCGACATCCAGATCACCAACTCCTCGCTCAAGGATATCCTTGGCTCGCTGTCGGCCACCCAGGAAGAGGGTTCGTGGATTTCCACGGCCTACCTGGTGGCGGAAATTATCGTCATTCCCCTCACCGCGCTGCTGGCGCGCGTGTTCGGACTGCGTACCTACATGATCGGCACCACCGCTTTCTTCCTGCTGTTCTCCACCCTGTGCGGCACGGCCTGGAACCTGGAAAGCATGATCGTCTTCCGCATGCTGCAGGGGTTCACGGGCGGCGCGCTGATCCCGATGGCGTTCACCCTGGTGATGCTCAAGCTGCCGCCGTCGAAGCGCGCCGTCGGCATGGCCATCTTCGGCCTGACGGCCACCTTGGCGCCGGCCATGGGCCCGACCCTGGGCGGCTACCTCTCCGAGCTGTATGGCTGGCCCTCGATCTTCTACATCAACTGGGTGCCGGGCGTGCTGCTGATCGCCGGCATGATCTATGGCCTGGACAAGGAGCCGATGAAGCTCGAGATGTTCTGGAAGGCCGACTGGCTGGGCATCTTCTTCATGGCCCTGGGCCTGGGCTGCCTGACGATCTTCCTGGAAGAGGGCAATTCGAAGGACTGGTTCGACTCGGGTTTCATCATCACCTTCGCCGCGCTGGCCCTGACGGGCATCCTGGGCTGGGTCGTCACCAGCGCCACGCGCGCCGAACCGTTCGTCAACCTGGGCCTGTACGGCCAGCGTAACTTTCTGGTCGCCACCGTGCTGTCGGCCGTGACGGGCATGGGCCTGTACGGCTCGGCCTTCCTGCTGCCCCTGTTCCTGGGCCAGATCGCCGGCTATTCGCCGATGCAGATCGGTGAAGTCATCATGTGGGTGGGCTTGCCGCAGCTGTTCATCATGCCGTTTGTCGCCAAGCTGTCGTCCGTGGTGGACAACCGCATCCTGTGCTCGTTCGGCCTCTTGCTGTTCGGCGGCTCGTGCATGATGAATGCCTACATGGACGCGTCCACCGGCTACGACCAGCTCTTGTGGTCGCAGGTCGTGCGCGCGCTGGGCCAGCCCTTCGTCATGCTGACCCTGTCGAACTTCGCCATGAAGGGCATCGCGCCGAAGGACATGCCGTCCGCATCGAGCCTGTTCAACATGACGCGCAACCTGGGCGGCTCGATCGGCATTGCCCTGCTGGCCACGGCCCTGAGCACCCGCGAGCACTTCCATTCGCAGCGCCTGGGCGAAGCGATCAACGCGTATTCCAGCGCCACGCAGCTGCGCATCGACCAGCTGACGTCGTCGTTCATGGCCAAGGGCTATGACGCCGTCACGGCCGGCAACCAGGCCTTGCAGGCGATCGACGGCATCGTGCGCCGCGAAGCGTATGTGATGGCTTACAACGATGGCTTCTTCCTCATCGGCGCCATCCTGCTGGCCTGTATCGTGCCCCTGTGGCTGGCCGACAAACTCAAAGCTCCCGGTGGCGGTGGCGGCGGTCATTGACCGCGCCCAGTCCGCACGTGCAGCACCTCAAGAACAAGAAGGTACACATCATGCAAACAGTATTGACGAAAATCGCGCTGGCCGCCTCCCTTGCCGTGGCGCTGTCCGCCTGCGGCACCGTGGGCCAGGATTTCACGGCCCCGGCAAACTTGGCCGGCATCGACAACGGCACTTTCCGCCACGGCGCGGCGGCCGCGGATGCCGCGCAGCTGCCCAAAGAGTGGTGGAGCATCTACGGCGACGCGACGCTGGACCGTCTCGAGCAAAGCGCGCTGCAGGACAATCCCAGCGTGAAGGCGGCGGGCGAGCGCCTGCTGCAGGCGCTGGCGCAAAGCGGCACGGCGCGCGCCAACCAGGGCCCGAGCGTCAACGTCAGCACGGGCATCTCGAACTCGCGCACCTCGGCCAACACCTCGCAGGGCCTGGCCCTGGGCAACCGCTCCATCAGCGGCAATAACTTCTCCGTGGGCGGCTCGCTGTCGTATGAAGTCGATTTGCTGGGCCGCGTGAAACGCCTGGTCGAAGCGGCGGACTCGCAGGCGCTGGCGGCGCAGGCGGACCGCGACGGCGTGCTGCTGATGCTGTCGTCGCAAGTGGCCAGCAATTACTGGCAGCTGCGCGGGCTGGACGCGGAAATGGCGATCCTGAATGGCGCCCTGGACACGCGCCGCGAGTCGGCGCAGCTGGTCGAGGCGCGCTTCAATGCGGGCCTGACGAATGAGCTGGACCTGGCGCGCGCGAAGGTCGAATTGTCGAACGCGCAGGCCGACCTGCATGAAGTCAAGCGCCAGCGCAACCAGCTGGAAAACAGCCTGGCCACCCTGACGGGCAAGCCGCCGTCGGCGCTGCAATTGCCGGTGGCGGCCGATCCGTCCATCTTGCCGCTGCCGCCCGCCATCCCTGTCGGCTTGCCGGCCAGCCTGCTGGCGCATCGTCCCGACCTCGTTTCCAGCGTGGCGGGCCTGCGCGCGGCCAACGCGCAAGTGGGCGTGGCCGAAGGCGCGTTTTACCCGTCGCTGCAATTGACGGGCAATTTCGGCTACGCCTCGGAAAAACTGCGCGACCTGGCGCAGGGCGGTTCGCGCCAGTTCAGCTTTGGCCCGCTGGCCCTGTCCCTGCCGATCTTCGATGGCGGCCGCAACCAGGCCAATCTGGACCTGTCCAAGGCGCGCTATGCGGAAGCCGTGGCGAACCATGAAACGAAGCTGCTGACGGCCTTGCGCGAAGTGGAAGATGCGCTGTCCGACGTGGAGCAGCGCCAGTTGCAGGGCGATGCGCAAGCCCTGTCGCAGGCAGCGGCGGCGCGCGCCTACCTGGTGGCACGCACGCGCTACGAGCGCGGCATCTCGACCTACCTCGACGTGACGGACGCCCAGCGCAGCTCGCTGGCAGCGGACCGCGCCGCCGCGCAGATCAAGACCCAGCGCCTGCTGGCGACGGTCGCCGTAGCGAGGTCGTTGGGTGCCGGCTGGCAGCCGGACGGCGAGCTGGCCAGGCTGGCCTCGGCACCCGCCGCAAAGGCCAACTAAGTACGACGATTACGTGAGCGTGGCCGGTGGCGGTGTCGCCGCCGGCCCGTAGCGTTCCAGCAGAAAATCGATGAAGGTCGTCAGCTTCGGCGTGGGCTGGCGGTCGCGCGCATACACGAGGTGCATGGGGCGCGGCGCCGGAACGTAGTCCGCCAGCAGCGGCACCAGCCTGCCGGCGGCGATATCGCCGGCCATCAGGATCTCCGCCTGCATGACGATGCCGAAGCCGTGCAGGGCCGCCACGCGCAGCGCCTGACCATTGTTCGAGCGGAAGCGGCTTTCGCGCACGGGGCTGCCATCGTCGTCGCCGCTCCTTGCCAGGCGCCAGCGCACGTGGCGCGTCCATTGCATGAAGTCCAGGCATTCGTGGCGGGCCAGGTCGGCCGGCGTGCGCGGCGTGCCGTGTCTGGCCAGGTAGGCGGGCGCGGCGCAGATCACCATCGCATACGGCCGCAGCACGCGCGCCACCATGGCGGAATCCTCCAGCTTGCCGATGCGGATGGCCGCATCGAATCCTTCCTCCACCAGGTCCACCGTCCTGTCGTTCAGGTTCAATTCCAGGCTCACTTCCGGATACGCATCGAGGTAATCGGCCATCAGCGGCGCGATGCACTCGCTGCCGAAGGACACGGGCGCCGTGATCTTCAGCTTGCCGCGCGGCGCCGCGCGCATGGCTTCCGCCCCCCGTTCCGCCGCATGGATGCTGGCCAGGATCTGGCGGCACTGTTCCGCATACTGCTGGCCGATTTCCGTCAGGCTTTGCCGCCGCGTGGTGCGCGCCAGCAGCCGCGCGCCCAGCCGCTCTTCCAGGTATTTGATGTGCTTGCCCACCATCACGGGCGAAATCTGGAACGCCTCGGCGGCAGCCGTGAAACTGCCCGCATCGACGACGGCGACAAAAATCTCCATGCTGCGCAATTTATCCATGGCATCCCGATTGCAAACTGCAGATTAGTAATCTTGTAAATTCTAGCGTATTTATTCCTTTTTGTAAGCGGCGCATACTGGCTCCATCGTTCAACAGCAGACAAGGACAGCATCATGAAAATCGTTATCATCGGCGCCAGCGGCACCATCGGCACGGCCGTCGCCGCCCAACTGGCGCAACGCCATGAAATCATCGAAGTGGGCAGCCGCAGCGGCACGCACCAGGCCGACATGGGCGACATCGCGCAAGTGCGCGCCCTGTTCAAGCGCATCGGCAAGGTCGACGCCGTCGTCGTGACGGCTGGCAAGCTGCATTTCGGCCCGCTGAGCGAATTTACTCCTGAACAATTCCGCCTGGGCCTGGACAGCAAGCTGATGGGCCAGGTCAATGTGGCGCTGGTGGCGCAGGAATACCTGAACGACGGCGGCTCGATTACCTTGACCAGCGGCATCGTAGCCGACCAGCCGATCCGCTTCGGCACGGCCGCCACCATGACCAACGCGGCCGTGGAAGGCTTTGTGCGGGGCGCCGCCATTGAATTGCAGCGCGGCGTGCGCATCAATGTCGTCAGCCCCACGGTGCTGGCCGAATCGCTGGAGTCGTACGGCCCCTTCTTCTACGGCTTCGAGCCGGCCGCCGCCAGCCGCGTCGCCCTCGCCTACAGTCGCAGCGTGGAAGGGGCGCAGACGGGGCAGGTGTACAAGGTCTGGTAAGCCGCTTGCCATGCCATGGGGGCAGGTGGGACAATCGCAGGCTGAGCAAGAAAGCGGTAGCGCGCCATCCGCGCCAGTCGCGTCTGAGAAAAATCCAACCGAGACCTCCATGAAAAAACTCTTGATTCCCCTGCTGATGGCCGCCGCCGTCGGCAGCGCCTGCGCAACAACGCCAGCGGCCGCGCCAGCCACCCCGGCCACCGCGCAACAACTGACGGCCATGAGCGCCCGTTACGCACCCGTCGCGCTGACGGCCGATGTCACCCACCTGTCCGCAGGCGACCGCCAGGCCATCGCCAAGCTGGTCGAGGCGGCCAAGCTGGTCGACGTGCTGCAGCTGCGCCAGCGCTGGTCCGGCAATGAAGCGCTGTGGGCAGCCTTGAAGAAGGACAAGTCGGCCCTGGGCCAGGCCCGCCTGAACTATTTCTGGATCAACAAGGGGCCATGGTCGGTGCTCGACGCGCACGCCTCGTTCATGCCGGCCAGCTATGCGGGCATCGCCATTCCCGCGCACAAGCCGGAAGCGGGCAACTTCTATCCGCAGGGCGCCACCAAGGCCAGCCTGGAAACATGGATGAACGGCTTGCCGGCGGAAGACAAGCAGCAGGCGCAATGGTTTTTTACCACCATCCGCGCGGGCAAGGATGGCAAATACCAGACCGTCAAGTATTCGGACGAATACAAGGTGGAGCTGAAACAGCTGGCCAAATTGCTCGACGAAGCGGCGGCCGCCACGGACAACGCATCGCTGAAGAAATTCCTCACCCTGCGCGCCAAGGCTTTCCTCGACAACGACTATCTACCGTCCGACTTCGCCTGGATGGACCTCGATTCGCCCGTCGACATCACCATCGGCCCGTATGAAACGTACAACGATGAACTGTTCGGCTACAAGGCCGCGTTCGAAGCCTACGTGAACATCCGCGACCAGGCCGAGACGCAAAAGCTCAATTTCTTCGCCAAGCACATGCAGGAGCTGGAAGACAACCTGCCGCTCGACGCCCGCTACCGCAACCCGAAAGTGGGCGCGCTGGCGCCGATGGTGGTGGTCAACCAGGTGTACGGCGCCGGCGACGGCAACATGGCCGTGCAGACGGCCGCCTACAACTTGCCCAATGACGAGCGCATCATCAGCGCGCGCGGCTCCAAGCGCGTGATGCTGAAGAACGTGCAGGAAGCCAAGTTCAAGGCCACCCTGACGCCGATCTCCAAGTTGGTGCTCACGCCGGAAGCGCAGCAGGACGTCGATTTCAATTCCTTCTTCACGCACATCCTCGCGCATGAAATCATGCACGGCCTGGGCCCGCACGCCACCGTGGTTGACGGCAAGCCATCGACGCCGCGCCAGGACTTGAAGGAAGCGTATTCCACCATCGAGGAAGCCAAGGCGGACATCACGGGCCTGTTCGCGCTGCGCTACATGATGGACAAGGGACAGCTGAACGACACCCTGGGCCAGGGCGAGGCGGCCGAGCGCAAGCTGTACAACACCTTCCTCGCCTCCGGTTTCCGCACCCTGCATTTTGGCCTGACGGATTCGCATGCGCGCGGCATGGCCATCCAGATGAATTACATCCTCGACAAGGGCGGTTTTGTCTCGTTGGGCGACGGCAAGTTCGGCGTCGATTTCGGCAAGATCAAACAGGCCGTCATCGACCTGGACCGTGAATTCCTGACCATCGAGGCGACGGGCGACTATGCGCGCGCGCAAGCGATGATGACGAAATACGTGGTGATCCGCCCTGAGGTGCAGGTGGCGCTCGACAAGATGAAGGCCGTGCCCAACGATATCCGCCCGGAATTCGTCACGGCCCGCGCGCTGGATCAAGCGACGAAGAAATAAACCCGATGCCGTATTGGCAGAGTGAAAAGCCGGTGCTGCTGCGCCGGTTTTTTTTCGTCTTTATTTGTGAAAAGTTGCCAGTTTTTCCTTGTGGAAATGTATTCACCGCTTACTCTGCAGTGGTAAATCCTCTCTTCTCCGCACCGATCCCATGCTGAATCCGCTCTTGCTGATGAGCTTGCTCATCGCTTTCTCTCCTTTGCCTGCCGTGGCTGCCGCCCAGCTCACCGAACTGGAAACCCGTTGGCTGCAGGCGGGAAAACCCGTCATCGATTACGCACGTACGCAGGGCTTGCCCATCGATATCATCGTGCAGCCGCAGGATGCGCCCGGCGCCGTGCCGCTGGCGCTGGGCTACGAAGGGGGGCGCTGCAAGCTGGTGCTGTCCTTGCGCGGCAATGCGCAGGCGGACAGTGTCTTGCAGGGCGTGCCGGCCGCGGGCCGCGGCTTGATGATCGAAGCGATGACGGCGCATGAGATCGGACATTGCCGGCGCTATGCACAGGGCGACTGGCACGCCTTGCCACGCGGGTTTGTCGAGCCGCGCAGCGTGCAGCGCGGCCAGTTGACACCGCTGGCGCGGGAGCTGCGCGAGACGCGCCGCGAAGAAGGGTACGCGGACCTGGTGGCCCTGGCCTGGATGCATGGACGCCACCCCGGGCAGTACCGGGATGTGCTGGCCTGGATGCGCGGCGTGCGCGCCGGCGGCGATGGCGCGGGCGGTTCGCACGCCACGCAAGGCTGGCTGGCGCTGGCCGATGGCGCAGGTGCATTTGATGGGGCCGTTTCACCATTTGAACAGGCGCAAGTATTGTGGCGGATGGGTTTGAGCGGCGACAAATAAACGGTGATTTTTAGGCGAATGGCCTGTCAGCGTGTGCTGTCGCACGGAGCTTTGCGCACGGCAGGGGTCTAATCTGGGCATCAACTAACCAGAGAGGAACCATCATGAACAAAATGATCGCACTCATGCTGGCCGCCAGTGCCAGCGCCCTGCTTGCCGCCGCGCCCGCGTATGCGCAGGATGCCTCGTACAAGAGTTTGACGGACAAGGCATCGGCCGACTACAAGCAGGCCAAGGCCGCCTGCGACAGCCAGAGCGGCAACGCGAAAAAAGTCTGCGTGGAAGAAGCCAGGGTGGCGCGCGCCAAGGCCGATTCGGATGCCGTGGCGCAATACCGCAACACGCCGCGCGAGCTGACCAAGGCCCGCAAGGATGTCGCCAATGCCGAATATGACCTGGCCAAGGCCAAGTGCGGCGACCGCACGGGCGCCGACAAAACCACGTGCATGAACGATGCCAAGGCGGCGAAAACGGCCGCGCTGGCCGACGCCAATACGGGTGCCAAGGCCGGCACCAACGTGGCGCAGAATCCGCCCGCCACCACGAAGGAAAATTGCGACGCCATGGATGCGACGGCCAAGGCCGCCTGTGTGGCGCGCAATGCGGCCGGCAGCACCAAGGTGGCCGTGGAAGATTCCGTCATCACCACCAAGATCAAGGCGGACCTCGTCAAGGACAATGACTTGAAAGCGCTTGACGTGCACGTGGAAACGGTCAACGGCGTCGTCATGCTCAGCGGCTTCGTGCCTTCCCAGGCGCAAGTCAAGAAAGCCGCCGACCTGGCCCGTGGCGTGGAAGGCGTGAAAGACGTGAAGAATGGCTTGAAGGTGAAGTAAGCGCACTGTGTACAAGCATTGACACAGGAACTGGAGCCGCATACCGAGGGCGTGTGGCTCCAGTTTTTTTTGCTTGTATAAATTATGAGCGTAATATAACATGGAAAATCTGGCCGGCGAGTGGTGCTCGGCATCCACTTTTTCTCATGAGGACGGCATGCTTTCTCTTCCCTTTTCGCAATGGCTGGCGCGGCGCGGCATCCACTTTGCCTGGGTCATCGTGGCCATTACTTTCCTCACGGCCCTGACGTCGTCGGCCGCCCTGGGCTTGCCGGGCGCGCTGATGCAGCCCCTGAGCCGCGAATTCGGCTGGGATGCCGAGCAGATTTCCTCGGCGCTGGCCGTGCGCTTCGTGCTGTTCGGTTTGATGGGGCCGTTTGCCGCCATCCTGATGGAGCGTTTCGGCTTGCGCAATATCATCTGCGTGGCCCTGGGCCTGATCGCGGCCGGCATGCTGCTGGCCACGCGCATGACGCAATTCTGGCACCTGGTGGCCTTGTGGGGCATCCTGCTGGGGCTGGGCTCGGGCATGACGGCGTTGGTCCTGAGCGCCGTGGTGGCCAACCGCTGGTTCGAGACGCACCGGGGCCTGGTGGTGGGCGTGCTGACGGCCAGCTCGGCCACGGGCCAGCTGCTGTTCCTGCCCGTGGGCGCCTGGCTGATCGAGCACTTCGGCTGGCGCACGGCCGTCATGCCCGTGTTTGCCAGCTGCGCCATCGTCGCCGTGCTGGCCTTCCTGTGCATGCGCAACCGGCCGCAGGACCTGGCCTTGCGGCCCTACGGCGCCGATCCTGCCACGCCGCTGACGGCGCCAGTGGCCGCAAAAATGACGTTCGCCACACCTTTTTTGATCCTGCGCAGCGTGGCGGCGAACCGCACCTTCTGGATATTGTTTGGCACCTTCTTCATCTGCGGCCTCAGCACTAACGGCCTGATCCAGACGCACTTCATTTCCCTGTGCGGCGACTCGGGACTGTCGGCCGTGCCGGCCGCCTCCGTGCTGGCCATGATGGGCGCGTTCGACCTGTTCGGCACGATCTTGTCCGGCTGGCTGTCGGACCGCTATGACAACCGCAAACTGCTGTTCTGGTACTACGGCTTGCGGGGCTTGTCGCTGTTCTGGCTGCCGTATTCGGAATTCACCTTGTACGGCCTGTCCCTGTTCGCCATGTTCTATGGCCTCGACTGGATCGCCACCGTGCCGCCGACCGTGAAACTGGTGGGTGCCACGTTTGGCCGGGAGCGGGCGGGCATGGTGTTCGGCTGGATCTTCGCGGGCCACCAGCTGGGCGCCGCCGTGGCCGCGTACGGCGCGGGCCGCATCCGCACCCTGATGCTGACCTACAACCCGGCCCTGTTCGCGGCCGGCGCCGCCTGCCTCGTCGCCGCGTTAATGGTGCTGGCGATCCAGCGGCAGAAGGCGGCCGTGGCCGCCGTCCAGCCCGCATGAAAAAAGCCAGGCCCGCATGAGCGGAGCCTGGCTTTTCATTTCAAGAACGTTTCAGGATTTATTTGAGGTATTTGGCGAGCCAGCCTTCCACTTCGCTGTAGAAGAAACGGCTGTTCTCGCCCTTCAAAATCCAGTGGTTTTCGTCCGGGAACACCAGCAATTTCGCCGGCACGTTCAGGCGCTGTTGCACGGCAAAGTTCATCAGGGCATTGTTGGCCGGCACGCGGTAATCGAGCTCGCCCACGGTGATCAGGATGGGGGTGGTAAAGCCCGTGCCTTTTTCGTGGTTGCCCGCTTGCATGATGGGGCTTTGATCGCGCCACACGGGCAGGTTCGACCAGACGGGGCCGCCCGCGTTCGTTTCACGGCCGAAGCCGCCATCGCTGGTGCCCCACTGCATGATCAAGTCCATTTCGCCCGCGTGCGAGACGATGGCCTTGTAGCGCGTGGTGGTCGCTTGCAGCCAGTTGGCCAAGTGGCCGCCATAGCTGGCGCCGCCGGCGGCCAGTTTCGTGCTGTCGATAAACGGGTATTTCTTGATGGCTTCATCGACGCCCTGGTTGACTTCATCGCCCGGACCTTTCAATGGGTCGAACTGGATCGAGCGCGAGAACTCTTCGCCATAGCCGGTGGAACCCTTGTAATCGGTCAGCAAGACAACGTAGCCTGGCTTGGCCAGCAAATGATAGTTCCAGCGCAGCACGAACTGGTCGCGCCACATGCTGGCGGCGCCGCCGTGGATGACGGTAAACAGCGGGTATTTCTTGTTCGGGTCGAAATTCGCGGGCTTGACGAGCATATTGTGGATACGGCGGCCGTCGGCCGTGGTGAACCAGAAGTGCTCGGGCGCCTGCCAGTCGATCTTGTCTGCCTTGTCCGTATTGAAAGCCGTCAGCCGTTTCGGCTGCTTGCCGTTGAAGGCATAGATTTCCGGTGGATTGATGCTTGACTCCCACACGCCGACGAGGGCCTTGCCGCCGCTGCTCAGCGAATTGATGGTGCCCGTCGGCAAGGATGGCTCTTCGCGCACGTCGCCGCCTTTGGCATCGATCGAGTACAGCTTTTCCAGGCCCGCATGTTCATAGCTGAAAATGACGCGCTTGCCGCCTTCGGGCAGCACGAAGCGCGAAATCGAGCGGTCCAGCTTGGCCGTCAGGATGGTCGGCGCAGGGGTGCTCATCGGCCAGGCGAAGCTGGCCAGGCGCTTCACGTCATACACTTTATCGGGCGTCTCCGCATCGCTGAGGGCGAACAGGGTCTTGCCGTCGGCCGCGAATTTCAGGCTGCCATAGCTGTGTTTGTCCTGCGTCAAACGCTGCGCTTCGCCGCCCGCCACGGGCAGCAGATACAGTTGGGAGTAGACGGCTTCGCGCTGGGCCGCGTCGCGGTTGGTGGCGGCGTTGAAGACGACGGCCTTGCCGTCCGGCGTCCAGATGGCATCCAGCGATTGCCCCTCGTCGCCCTGGCCGCCGCCAAAGCCCGGCAGCGCCACCAGTTGCGTGCCCGACAGGATGTCGCGCGGCGTAGACTCCGGCTGCGCGTCGACGATGAACAGGCGCACCTGTTTGTCGGTCAGCCATTTGTCGAAATAGCGCGGTGCCGTCGTTTCATACGAACGGGCGCTGACCTTGCGCTCCTTGCGTTCCTTTGCGCTTTGCTTGACGTCGGCTTCCGTCTTGTTGCCAGGATAGATGTCGCTGATAAACAGCAATTGCTTGCCGTCCGGGCTCCATTTCGGCATGCGCGCGCCCAGGGTGAGCGAGGTCAACCGTTGCGCTTCGCCGCCGGCGGCCACGTCGAGGCGGTAAATCTGGCCCGCTTCATCGCCGTCGCGCTTGGCAACGAAGACCAGCTGGCGGCTGTCCGGCGACCAGGCCACGGCGCCTTCGCCGCCCTTGGAATACGTCAGGCGGCGCGCGGGAGTATCGTCGCTAAGGGACTTGATCCACAGGTCCGACCATTGGTCCTTGTTATCGTAGGCGCTGTCGACCACGGAAAACACGGCCCATCGTCCGTCCGGGCTGGCGACGGGCGCGCCCACCCGTTTCATCAGCCACACGTCTTCATGCGTGATGGCGTGTCTGGGTTGCGTTTGCGTGGCGGCAACTGGGGTGGTGGCCTTGGTATCGGCGGCGTGGGCCAGCGAGGCACAGGCCGCTGCGATCAGCAGGGAGCCGAGGGAACGGCGAAGACGGGGTGAGGTCATGGGCGTGGTCCGGGTAGTGAAAAAAGTACAGCGGGCAACATTATTGCCCATCGATTCGGCCACTGCCAAGGCCATGAACCGTTACTTACCAGGCGGGAGGGGCGCGTATCGGGCGGGCGGCGCGTATTCGATCAGTTAAACTTGCCGCTTTACTCACGCTGGCGCTGATAGAACATGAAAATTTGTCTACCCTTATTGAAAACGGCCTTGCTGGGCGCAAGCTGCCTGCTGGCGGCCCCGGTTTTTGCTGCTGCGTCTGCACCGTACCCGAACACCAGCGCCATGGGCGTGGGCCAGGCGGAAAGCACGGCCTGGTATGCGGGCTGCCTGAAGGTCAAGGATGCGGCGCCGCCACCGGCCGACCTGCCGGCGCCGTCCGCCGTGGCGTCCCTGCAGCAATGCCAGGCAACAGACCTGTATTACGATACCAAGAGTATGTCCTCGCCCAAGCCGGCCGACTGGCGTCCCGCGCGTCATTGCGCGATGGCAACGCAGAACAGCGCCGTGTTGATGATGCTGTACCAGAATGGACAGGGCGTGCAGAAAGACCCGCTGCTGGCGCTCAAGTATGCGTGCAGCATCGACGCGGCGCCGGCCGAGATGCAGGGCCGCATTGAACACTTGCAGCAGATCAATGCCAGCGGACGCGGCATGATCGACTTGTGCGACGACATCACCAGCGGCTACATGATGGGCGTGTGCAGCGCCATCGATGCGCGCCAGAAACAAAGAGTGCGCACGCAGGCGACAGGCAAGGTCAGCGCAAGCATGCCTGCCGTGGCGCAAGCGTCGCTGCAAAAGCTGCAGGCGGCGGCAAGCAAGTTTGCCGATGCGCGCGCGGCCAATGAAACGGACTTGAGCGGCACGGCACGCGTCGCCCAGAGCATCGCGGCCCGCACGGCCGAGCTCGACTTATTGGCGCACGATTTGCGCGAATATGAAGCGGGCAAGTTGCCTGCCAGCATGTCGAAGGCGCAGGTCGCGGCGCTCGACAAGGAACTCAACGCCATCTACGGCAAGCTGATGAAAAAGCCGGCGGAAACCCATGCGGGCGCCGTGGACAAGGATGGCATCCGCGCCACCCAGCGCCTGTGGCTCGCATACCGCGATGCCTGGATGAATTTTGGCGCCGTGCGCTATCCCGCCGTCACCAGCGAGACCTGGGCCGGCCTGCTGACGGCGCGGCGTAATGCGCAACTACAAGATTTGCTGGGGAATTGAAGCATGCGGGAAGCGTACTATCACGAAGATGACTATTGCATGATCGAACTGCTGCCGCTGGATAACTTGCAGCACTGTCTGACGCAGATGGGCGAGCAGCAGGCGTTCGCCGATGCGCACCGCAGCGGCGCAGGCTGGACGGACATGTACGTCATCAAGGCGCCACCGTCGCCACTGCGCGCGCTGGGCCTGACGGCCGAGCAGCTGCGCCTGGCGCTGGCCGATGCCATGCCGCCGTATGACGCCGTCTACACGGGCTACAGCAGTTACCGCGTGGAATGCAAGAACGTGCTGGCCTTTGGCGGCGACAAGACGGAAACCCTGTTTGCGGGCCTGGACGAGCAGGGCATCGTGTGCGACCTGTGGTGCAGCGATGGCATGCCGCAACTGTTGCTGCTGCCCTTGAAAGCGCAGCTATTGCTGGCCGACTGGGGAGCGGGTTTTGCGTGTCCGCTGGCCGATGAGGAACTGTTCGCCCGTTATCTGCAAGAATACGAACTCGGTTGATTCATTCGCAGGCGATGGCGTTCGGCTGCGCCACTTTGACCACTGACGCCAGGCGCGCCATGTCGTTGCCGTCGCCTTGCTCGACGTACGGTTGATAGGTATCGATGACGATGCGCGCACGCGCTTGCCAGCCGCAATTGTCGGCCTGGCGCGCGGGCACGCGCAGCAGGCGGCGCGCCTCGGCGTCGTTGCTGAAACAAAACCACGCATCGTGCGTGGCGGCAGGGCGGGGCAAACGGCCCCATTGCGCCTTGTCGGGCGCGAAGCAGACGCGGTTGCCGATGATTTCCAGGCTCATCTCGTCCGTACGCGCGCTGTACTGGCCGTCGAGCACGATGGGCGTTTGCGCCTGGGCGGACAGGCAAGCGGTGGCCAGGAGGAGGGCGGCGGCAAGTTTCATGCGTTTCTTTCAGGGCTGGCGAGACGAAGCGCCAGTATAACCGCCGGGCCGGAAACGAAAAAAGCCCATCCGTGAGGATAGGCTTTTTAGTACTGCGCATTCGTGGTAGGCCGTGCGGGATTCGAACCTGCGACCAACGGATTAAAAGTCCGCTGCTCTACCAGCTGAGCTAACGACCCGAAAGAGGCCGCATTATATATCAGTTGAAAAAGAATGCAAAGCATTCCTGCACGAAAATGAAGATGGCTCAATGCAGGGCTGCCGTGAGCTTCAGCACTTCGTCGATGCTGGTTGTGCCATCGATGATCTTGCGCGCGCCGGCGAGGCGCAGCGGCGTCATGCCGTCGAGGATGCTCTGGCGGCGCAAGGCGTGCAGGTCGGCGCCCGCCTTGACCAGCTGGCCGAACGTTTCCGTCACGCTCAGCAGTTCATAAATGCCGGCGCGCCCCAGGTAGCCGCTGTGCCGGCACAGGGGGCAGCCGACGGGGCGGTACATGGCGTGGGGCCGTTCCAGCTGGCCGCCCGTCAGGCGCTGCCAGGCAGCATCGTCCGGGGCGCCGCCCGGCTGTTTGCAGTCCGGGCACAGACAGCGCAGCAGGCGCTGCGCCAGCACGCCGATCAGGCACGCTTCCAGCAGATAGGAGGGGAGGCCCAGTTCCAGCAGGCGCATGACGGCCGAGGGCGCGTCATTGGTATGCAGGGTCGACAGCACCAGGTGGCCCGTCAGCGCCGCCTGGATGGCCATCTCGGCCGTGGCCAGGTCGCGGATTTCTCCGACCATGATGATGTCGGGATCTTGCCGCATCAGCGCCCGCACGCCGTCGGCAAACGACAGTTCGATGCCGGCCTGGGTTTGCACCTGCATCTGGTTGAAGGCCGGCTCGACCATTTCGATGGGATCTTCCACCGTGCACACATTGACTTCGCTGCCGGCCAGCGCCTTCAGGGTGCTGTACAGGGTGCTGGTCTTGCCCGAGCCCGTGGGGCCCGTGACCAGCACGATGCCGTGCGTGCGCGCCGTCAGCTGGCGCCAGCGTTCGGCGTCCGCGGGCGGAAAACCCAGCTCCGCCAGGCTCTTGACGGCCACTTCCGGATCGAAGATGCGCATGACGAGCTTTTCGCCGAAGGCCGTGGGCAAGGTCGACAGGCGCAGCTCGATTTCCTGGCCTTGGGCATTGCGCGTCTTGATGCGGCCATCCTGCGGGCGGCGCTTTTCCACCACGTCCATGCGCCCGAGCAACTTGATGCGCGCCGTCATGGCCAGCAAGACCACGGGTGGCAATTGGTAAGCCTGGTGCAGGCGGCCGTCGATGCGCAGGCGCACGAGGCCCGCGTCGCGCTTCGGTTCCAGGTGGATGTCGGACGCGCGCTGGGCAAACGCGTATTGCCACAGCCAGTCGACGATGCGCACCACGTGCTGGTCGTTGGCGTCGAGGCTGGTCTTGTTGCGCCCCAGTTCCACCAGCTGCTCGAAATTGTGGCGCAGCGCCAGGTCTTGCGTGGATGCTTGCCGGGCCACCTTGACGGAAGTGGCCAGGCTGAAAAATTGCGCGATGGCGTCGGCGATATGCAGCGGGTTGGCGATGACCAGGCTCAGCTTGCGCGGCGCCAGGTTGCCCAACTGCGCCTGCCAAGCCAGCGCATACGGCTGGGCCGTGGCGATGACGATGCGCTCCACGGTGCTTTCCACGGGCAGGATGTTGAAGCGGGCCGCATAGCCGGCCGTCATGACGTCGGCCACCTGGCTGAAATCGATGTGCAAGGGATCGATGCGCAGATACGGCAAGCTTGCGCGTTGTGCCAGCCACGCGCACAGGGTATCGAGCGTCAGTGCGCCGTGGGCGATGCTGCACAGCGGATGCAAGGCGGGCGCCGGCAGCAGGGCGGCCTGGGTGGCGATGGCGGCCGCTTGCGCAGCGTCAAGCAAGCCGTCTTCCTGCAGCCAGGCCAGCAGTTGCGGCAATTCCAGCGGCGTGTCGGGCGAGATGGGAGAGGGAGGAGGGGAAGCGGGCATGGCCGGCGTCTTTCAGGACTGCCGGCCATGCCTGGGAATGCCGGCGCTTACAGGGTGCTGACGATGCCCTTGACCCAGGACTTGGCGGGCAGCTTGGTCTCGGCGACGATCTGCTTGGCGCGCTCGAGCAGGGCGGCTTGCGCCTCGGTATCGAGTGCCACTTTCGTCTTGAAAGCGATCGCCACCACGTTCCCATCATGGACTTCCGGCAGGCAGATCACCTGTTCGAACGCAAACTTCATCGCCTTGATGTTCTTTGCGTAGCTGGGATGGTCGCCAAACAGATTGACCGTCATGATGCCGTGCGGCGCCAGGCAGGCGCAGCAGGCGGTATAGAAATCGGCGCTGTCGAGCACGGGACCGCGCGCCGTGGCGTCGTACAGGTCCACCTGCAGGGCGTCCAGGGTGCCGTGGTTGGCGTCGTCGTTGACGTAGTCGAGCGCATCCATCTCGCGCACGTGCAGGCGCTCGTCGTTGGGCGGCAGCTTGAACATCGAGGCGCAGATGGTGATGACGGAAGGATTGAGTTCGATGGCCTCGACCTGTGCCTGCGGGAACTGGCGGTAGCAGAACTTGGTCAGCGCAGCCGTGCCCAGGCCCAGCTGGGCGATGCGCTGCGGTTGTTCGATCCACAGCATCCACGCCATCATCTGCTGCGCGTATTCGAGCTCCGGCCAGTCCGGCTTGCGGATGCGCATGGCGCCCTGCACCCATTCCGTGCCGAAATGCAGATAGCGCACGCCATCCATTTCCGACAGCGTGACAGGGGCGTAGCGGGGCTTGCGCGCAGGGCGCGAGGATTCGACTTGTTCGATGGATTTTCGTTTGATAAGCATAAGGCGGCCTGAAAGTGTGCCGCATTATAGCCCGTGCCGGAGCGCCATAAAAAATGCCAGCCGCTGGGGCTGGCATGGTAGGGGCCGCTTATTGCTGTGCAGGTTCTATCGAGACCCGCAGGCGGATGCGCTCGCCCGGATCATAGGACATGATGCTCGTGTAGTTGCGGCCGCGGTAGTCGTAGGTGACCTGGTAGCCATTGTTGCGGCTTTCCCAGTGGTCGACCTGGCGGCATTGCTTGACGGCTTGTTCCTGCACGCCGCCCTGGTAATTGTTCTGGTTGTCGACGCGGTCGCCGACGACGGCGCCGGCAATCGCGCCAGCAGCGGCGGCGGCCGTGCGGCCATTGCCGCCACCGACCTGGCTACCGAGCAGGGCGCCGGCGATACCGCCGACGATGGAGCCGCCAGCGCTGCGCTGTTGCGGCGGTGCTTGCACTTGCACGTATTCCGTACGGCATTCCTGGCGTGGACGATTGATCTGTTCCACTTGCGGCACGACGCGTACGACCTTGCCGAAATCTTCAAAGTCGGCGGCCTGGGCGAGTGGCAATGTGCCGAGACAAACGGCTGACAACATCAATTTGGCTTGCAAGTTCATTTGTAACCTCGTTATCTAGAGAATCTTTCAGGGTATTTTTTACAACTTGGGACTATAGTAATCCCGCCAGACCGGGGCAAGTGTTTCGCATGGCAACAAAATGTAACAGCCCAAGCCCCTTGCCCCACAGTCTGTAACATGCACTTTCAATCGATACAAGATGTTGAAGTGACTTGAAACCAGCGGTTTGTAACAAATCTTGCGTTTGACATCATATTCGGGTTGATTCATGCAGGACAACACGTTACCCTAATACGCGTATGGCTTAGATAAAATCGCACTGAATCGCATAAAAGTTGATACAGATCGAATCACCGCGTGCGCATTGACCCGCGTGCGGGGATGCAATAAGAAGAGCAGCTAGAAAAAATCCATACATAACAGGTCGATTTGAGGGAAAAATGAGTTTGTTACTAACCGTGCCGCCCAACCTTGTCCAGTCCATCCGTGCCTTTCGCGTGACCGAATTACAAGACGAGGCGATCCGTCTCGGGCAGCACTTTTTATATGCGCATTGCAACGCTGGACAGACCAAACAACAAGTCATCGGCATTATTGCGGAAGCCTTCCTGTTTCCGAAAAACCTGGCGAAGAATTTCGATGCCCTGCGCCTGTGCCTGACGGACACCATGTTCAAGGCCGGCACGCAGACGGGCTTCCTGGTGGTGCTCGAGCAATTGCCAAATACGCAAAAATTCGACAAGGAAGCGCGCGAGATCCTGCTCGACGTGTTCCGCGATGCGGCCGACTACTGGGCCGAGAAGAAAGTCCCGTTCCGCGTCTTCTATTCGTTCGAGTAAGCACCTACTCACGCTACAGCGGCGTCAAGCCAGCCTTTTCTGCCCTTGCCGGGCGGCGTAAACCGGCAGCAGGGGCGGCCCGGCAGGTATGCTGCGCCGCAACAATAATAGCGGCCTTTCTTGGTTCGCATCGCCATAGCGGGTACAATGCGCGCTATGAAAAATATCGTTATCCTCATTTCCGGACGCGGCAGCAACATGGAAGCGGTCGTGCGCGCGGCGCAAGCCGAGCAATGGCCAGCCCGTATTGCCGCCGTCATCAGTAACCGGGCGGACGCCCAGGGACTGGTTTTTGCCGCAGAACATGGGATAGCGACGGCAGTTGTTGCCAACAAGGATTATGCCAGCCGCGAACAGTTCGATGCGGCGCTGCAAGCCGTGATCGACGGCTACACCCCCGACCTGGTCGTGCTGGCCGGTTTCATGCGCATTCTGACGCCGCCCTTCGTCGAACATTACGCGGGGCGCATGCTTAATATCCACCCGTCGCTGCTGCCGTTGTTCCCGGGCATGGCGACGCACCGCCAGGCGCTCGAGGCGGGCGTAACGGAACACGGCGCGACCGTGCATTTCGTAACTGCCGAGCTCGATCATGGCCCGGCCGTGGCGAGCGCGACAGTCCCCGTCTTGCCCGGCGACACAGAAGACAGCTTATCGGCGCGCGTGCTGGTACAGGAACATCTGCTTTACCCGCGCGCCATCCGCCTGTTCATTGACGATAAACTGTCAGTCGAGCATGGCCAGGTCCGCGTGGACCCTCAATAAAATATTACAGGAAGAATAACAATGAGATTGCCACCAGCGATACTTGCCAATGCTGAAGAAGTATTGCGCGAAATTTTACGTTTCACGGCCCCCGCCGACACCACCCTGTCGCGCTATTTCCGCGACCATCCGCGCCTCGGTTCGCGCGAACGCGGCGCCATCGCCGAAGGCATTTATGCCGTGCTGCGCAACAAATCGTTCTTCACGGACTTCGCCGAAGCGGGCAGCGGCCCGACCATGCGCCGTTTGACCATCCTCGGCCTGGCCGAAGCCGTCGGTGCGGACTCGCTGGGCGGCCTGACGGAAGAAGAAGTGGAATGGCTGGAACGCATCACGCAGATCGACCGCAGCCTGATGCCGGCGAACATGCGCGCCAACATGCCGACCTGGCTGTTCGACAAGCTGATCGCCCAGTTCGGCGAAGCGGAAACCATGAAGCTGGCCGACGCGCTGAACGCGCCGGCGCCGCTGGACTTGCGCGTTAATTCGCTCAAGGCCACGCGCGAAGACGTGATGCTGGCCCTGGCCGAAGCGCCCATCCTCAGCACCCCGACGCCTTACGCGCCGCTGGGCTTGCGCGTGATCAAGAAGCCTTCGCTGCAAAACATGCCCTTGTTCCAGAGCGGCGCCATCGAAGTGCAGGACGAAGGCAGCCAGATCCTGTCGCAGATCGTCGGCGCCAAGCGCGGCGAGATGGTCGTCGATTTCTGTGCCGGCGCGGGCGGCAAGACCTTGGCGCTGGGCGCGCTGATGCGCAACACGGGCCGTCTGTACGCCTTCGACGTGTCGGAAAAGCGCCTGGCCAAGCTCAAGCCGCGCATGGCCCGCAGCGGCCTGTCGAACGTGCATCCGGTGCAGATCGCGCATGAGCGCGATGCCAAGATCAAGCGCCTGGCCGGCAAGATCGACCGCGTACTGGTCGATGCCCCGTGCAGCGGCCTGGGCACCCTGCGCCGCAATCCGGACGTCAAATGGCGCCAGCAGCCCAATTCCATCGTCGAGCTGCAAGCCAAGCAGGCAGCGATCCTGGCCGGCGCGGCGCGCCTGGTCAAGGGCGGCGGCCGCCTGGTGTACGCCACCTGCAGCTTCCTGAACGAAGAAAACGATCAGATCGCCGAACAGTTCCTGGCTGCCAATCCCGACTTCACTCTGGTGCCGATGAGCAAGGTACTGGCCGAACAGAAGATCGAACTGGAAATGGGCGACTACCTGAAATTGTTGCCGCACCTGCACCAGACGGACGGCTTCTTCGCCGCCGTGTTCGAGCGCAAGGTCATGCCGAAAAAAGTCTACGCCGATGAAAAACCGGCCGACGACGTTGACGCTGAACAAGCCGAGTAAGCCTGTCACGGGCCGCCGCTGCACCCTGCAGCGGCGGCCTTCAATGCCGCCAGCCCGCCTGGCGGCATGGGGTCACTCCCCATCCGTACCACCTTCGTCCCACCTTCCGGACCGCATCCGCCATGAATGAAACCCCGCTGCTCAATCTGATCACTGATTTTGTCAATGATTTCCGTCAACCGGCCATCCTGTGGCAGGCGCTGGTCATCGTCGCCTGCCTGGCCCTGAGCTGGCTGCTGGTGCGGCAGTTGCGCGTGTTCCTGCACAAGCGGGCGGAAGCGGCGGCGACGCCAGTTACGCCGGAAACCCTGCAGCGCACGGACAGTTTCATCCGCATTTTGACGCCCGTGCTGGCGGCCATGCTGCTGGGCATTGCGCAACATTTCCTGGCCAAGTTCCAGTCGGTGAACCTGCTCAGCATTGCCATTCCTCTGTGCACCTCGATGGCGCTGGTACGCTTCGGCTTTTATGTGCTACGCCGCATTTTTGCCCGTCACGGCGACGTCAGTCCCACCATGTTGTTGCTGGAAAAGATTTTCACGGTGGTGGTCTGGGCCGGCATGGCCCTGTACATCACGGGCCTGTGGCCGGAACTGCATGCCTTCCTGGAAGGCATCGTCGTACCGCTGGGACGCAACAAGGTCTCCGTGGCTGCCATCTTGCAAGCCGCTATCTCGGTCGCCGTGCTGCTGGTGCTGGCCATGTGGGCCGGCACCTCGCTCGACGAGCGGCTGATGAAGATGCAGGGCTTGCACACCTCCTTGCGCGTGGTGCTGTCGCGCATGGGCCGCGCCGTGCTGATCCTCGTTTCCGTACTGGTCAGCCTGTCGCTGGTGGGCATCGACCTGACGGTGCTGTCCGTGTTCGGCGGCGCCTTCGGCGTGGCGTTGGGCTTCGGCCTGCAAAAGATCGCCGCGAACTTTGTCTCCGGCTTCATCATCCTGCTCGACCGCAGCCTCACCATCGGCGACATGATCACGGTGGGTCAATTTACGGGCAAAGTCACGCAGATTAATACGCGCTATACTGTATTATTGGGTGGCGATGGCGTTGAATCCATCGTGCCGAATGAGATGCTGATTTCCGGCGGCGTGCAGAACATGTCGCTGAGTAACCGCATGGTCTGGCTGTCGACGGCCGTGTCGGTAGGCTATGAAACGGATCTCGATGTCATCTTTCCCTTGCTGGAAGCGGCGACGGCCAAGGTGCCGCGTGTGTCGCAAAGCAATCCGCCCTCGGCGACCCTCGTGCGTTTCGGCGCCGACGGCCTCGACGTGCAGATCGGTTTCTGGATCGCGGATCCGGAAAACGGCACGGGCGGCGTGAAGTCGAATGTGAACCGCGCCATCTGGCGCACCTTGCAGGAACATAAGGTCACTGTACCGTTTCCGCAACGCGAATTGCGTATTGTTGGTACGCCTCCTGCCCCGCTCGCCAGCGCGGCAGACGGTGAGTCCCCGCCATCCGGCACCCAGCCTTAACCTCGCTGCCTGCCTCCGATTTTGCCTGATAGCACCCATTAGGGCGTACAATCACGCCTAAAATTAACTCTGCCGGACCTCCAGAGTCACTGGAGCGACCGTGCGCACGCCCTGTCCACTTGGAGTAGTAGTAATGACATTGAGTTCCGTTTTACACGACGTTTTGCAGTTCATGGCCACTGGTATTACCGATCTGTCCGCATGGCAAGTTTTCCTGTACACCATGGTGGTCACGCACATCACGATCGCCAGCGTCACGATTTACCTGCACCGCCACCAGGCCCACCGCGCGCTGGAATTGCATGCGATTCCCAGCCATTTCTTCCGTTTCTGGCTGTGGCTGACGACGGGCCAGGTCACCAAGGAATGGGCGGCCATCCACCGCAAGCACCACGCCAAGTGCGATACGGAAGAAGATCCGCACAGCCCCGTGACGCGCGGCATCAAGAAAGTGTTCTGGGAAGGCGCCGAGCTGTACCGTGCTGAATCGAAGAACATGGAAACCATGGCCAAGTACGGCCATGGCACGCCGACGGACTGGATCGAGCGCAACCTGTACACCAAGTACAGCTGGCTGGGCGTGGTCTCGCTGTTCGTCATCAATTTCGTGTTGTTCGGCGTGATCGGCATTTCCGTGTGGGCCGTGCAAATGATGTGGATCCCCATCACGGCGGCAGGCATCATCAACGGCATCGGCCACTACTGGGGCTACCGCAACTACGACTGCGCCGACGCGGCCACCAACATCATTCCGTTCGGCATCCTGATCGGCGGCGAAGAGTTGCATAACAATCACCATACGTATGCGACGTCCGCCAAGCTGTCGTCGAAGTGGTATGAAATCGATATCGGCTGGGCGTATATCCGCGCGCTGGAAATGTTGGGCCTGGCCAAGGTGAAAAAGCTGGCGCCGGAGCCGAAGTTCTCGCACGGCAAGCTGGAAGCGGACTTCGAGACCTTGCAGTCCGTCATCGCCAACCGCTACGACGTGATGGCCAAGTATGCGAAATCGATCAAGCATGCCTGGAAGGAAGAGCTGGAACACCTGAAGCACAAGGCGGAACTGGAAAAGCGTTTCCTGAAATCGTCGCGCAAGCTGATGCAGCGCGAACCGGGCAAGCTGGCCGATGCGCACCACGAGCAGCTGTCGGAACTGTTCCAGCACAGCAAGGCACTGGAAACCATGCACCACATGCGCGTGGAGCTGGGCGCCATCTGGGAGCGTTCGCACTTTACGCGCGAACAGTTGCTGCAAAAGCTGCAAGACTGGTGCACGCGCGCCGAAGCGTCGGGCATCAAGTCGCTGCAGGACTTCTCCTTGCGCCTGCGCAGCTACGCATAATTAAGCCTACGCCACATCAAGGCCCTGGATTCCAGGGCCTTTTTTTCGTCCCGGCACAAGGTGAGGGGAGCGGGCGGAAAATCAGGGCGAAAAAAAACCGCTCATCGGAGCGGCTCTTTTTACAGAACACAATATCAATTACTTGATCTTGGTTTCTTTGTACGTTACGTGCTTGCGTGCTTTAGGATCGAATTTCATGATCTCCATTTTTGCAGGCGTCGTACGCTTGTTTTTGGTAGTCGTGTAGAAGTGACCCGTACCGGCGGTCGATTCTAACTTGATTTTGTCGCGGCCTGATTTTGCCATGATAGCTCCCTTATTCTGCTAATTAGACTTTTTCGCCACGAGCGCGCATATCGACCAATACGGCGTCGATGCCGACTTTATCGATGACGCGCAGACCGGCGTTGGACAAACGCAGGGAGACCCAGCGGTTTTCAGATTCAACAAAAATACGACGATTCTGCAAGTTAGGCAAAAAACGACGTTTGGTTTTGTTGTTTGCATGGGAAACATTGTTGCCGACCATCGGCTTCTTCCCAGTGACTTGGCAAACACGTGCCATGGCGCACTCCTTAAAGATATTCCAAATTGGAAAAACGAGAGTATATCCAAAATAAGCAGATTTATCAATGACTTGCGAAAAACAATTGTGTCATATTGTATTGAAAAAATTTAACAATTAGACTTGCTCGTGTTTTTATGGGGCGTCTGCTTGTAAACCAGTGTGTTTACTGCTAGATAAGCAGCCTGATGTTTTCACGTATGTCCTTGTTTACACATGGTTAACTGACAATTGACCGCTGCCGGGCCGCATCTGCGCTAGATCTGGCCGTGTTCCGCGAAGGAATGCACTTGCCGTCCGGCCACGACGAAATGGTCGAGGATGCGCACGTCCACCAGCGACAACGCTTGCGCCAGCGCGCGCGTCAGCAATAGATCCGATTCGCTCGGTTCGGGCGTGCCGGACGGGTGGTTGTGGGCCAGCATGACGCTGGCCGCGTTGTGCAGCAGCGCCTGTTTCACCACTTCGCGCGGATAGACGCTGGTGTGGGTGAGGGTGCCGCGAAACATTTCCTGTGTCGTGATCAGGCGGTTCTTGACGTCCAAAAACAACACGTGAAACGCTTCATGCGCCAGGTTGCCCAGGGTCAGGCGCAGATAGTCCTTCACGGCATGCGGCGAATTGAGGGCTTGCCCCGCCTGCAGATCCTCGATGATGGCGCGCCGCGCCAGTTCCAGCACGGCTTGCAGCTGGGCGAACTTGGCGCTGCCCATGCCATGCACGGCGGAAAAACTCACGAGGCTGGCGCCAAACAGGCCACGCAAGGAGCCGAAGTGCTCGACCGTGTCGCGCGCCAGCTCCACGGCGCTCTTGCCGCGCACGCCCGTGCGCAGGAACACGGCCAGCAATTCCGCGTCCGACAGCGACTGCGCGCCATCCTCGATCAGGCGTTCGCGCGGCCGTTCGCCGGCCGGCCAATCCTTGATGCCCATGCTGTTCTCCCGTTTGGCACCGGCGCGCGCCCCAGTGTGGCCTTCTTTGACGAAGCCATGGGGCAGGCGCGGCCAGTGTGGCTTACAATATCGTTTTGCACCAGTTACTTGAAAACTACTATGTCCAACGAGCAACCAGCAGTCGTCACCGAAGCGGCTTACCTCACCCTGCATTATCGTCTTGCTACTGTTGACGGTACTGATATTGTCACTACCTTCAGCGGAAATCCTGCTACCTTGATGCTGGGACAGGGCCAGTTGGCGCCATTCCTCGAGCAGCGCTTGCTGGGTTTGCCTGAAGGCACGCACCAGACGTTCGAGCTGGCGGCCGGCGAAGGCTTTGGCGAGCGCAATCCCGAGCTGGTGCAATCCGTCTCGCGCGCCACCCTGGATGAAAACTCCGTGCCGGGCGCCGACTACAAGATCGGCGACCTGGTCGACTTCGCGGCGCCGGGCGGCGGCCGCTTTGCCGGTGTGCTGCGCGAAATGCGCGAGGATTCCGCCCTGTTCGACTTCAACCATCCGCTGGCCGGCCAGCCGCTGCGTTTTGAAGTCAAGCTCATTTCGGTCCTGTAAGGAATAGCGATGGATAAAGAACTGTTACTGGCCCAGCCCCGCGGTTTCTGCGCTGGCGTCGACCGGGCGATCGAAATCGTCGAACGCGCCTTGCAGCAATTTGGCGCACCGATCTACGTGCGCCATGAAATCGTCCACAACGCCTATGTGGTGGCCGACTTGCGCAACAAGGGCGCCATCTTCATCGATGACCTCGATGATGTGCCTGCTGGCAATACGCTCGTGTTTTCCGCGCATGGCGTGTCGAAAGCCGTGCGCGCCGAGGCGGAATCGCGCGGCTTGAGCATTTTTGATGCGACTTGCCCTCTGGTCACCAAGGTGCACATGGAAGTGGGCAAGATGCGCCGCGAAGGCCGCGAGATCATCATGATCGGCCACGATGGCCATCCCGAGGTGGAAGGCACGATGGGCCAGGCCGATATGGGCATGCATCTGGTGGAAACGCTCGACGATGTGGCGAAATTGCAGGTCGCCAATCCGGACAGCCTGGCCTATGTTTCGCAAACAACGTTGTCAGTTGACGACACTAGCGACATTATTGCGGCCTTGAAAGCGAAATATCCGAACATCGCCGAGCCGAAAAAAGGCGACATCTGCTACGCCACCACGAACCGCCAGGAAGCCGTGAAATTCATGGCGCCGCAAGTGGAAGTGGTGATCGTCGTGGGCAGCCCGAACAGCTCGAATTCGAACCGCTTGCGCGAAGTGGCCGAGAAGATGGGCACGCCCGCCTACATGGTCGACAATGCCTCGCAGATCGACCCCGCCTGGCTGGAAGGCAAGCTGCGCGTGGGTGTGACGGCTGGCGCCTCGGCGCCCGAGGTGCTGGTGCAAGCCGTCATCGACCGCTTGAAAGAGTGCGGCGTGAAGAGCGTGCGTCCCCTCGACGGCGTACAGGAAGCCGTCACGTTTCCGATGCCGAAAGGCCTCGATGGCATCAAGCGCGACGTCGCCTGAGCCTGCGGGACGATTGAGTATTGATGAGATAGTTACCTCAAAACCGAATTTAATTCGGAAATGATCGATTTATTCCAAGCTTAGTTTTTGCAAAAGATCGTTATGATTGCCTCAAGCTTGAATATGTTGTCGTTATGACTAAGCAAGGTCACGCCCGTTTTCAGTGCGTGCACCATGCTGGTGAGAACGGTCCAGGGATGGCACTGCAGGAATTCTTCCTCCGGTGCCGTTTTTGTATCAGCGACATATTCTGGTGGAAGTTGTTCCCGAAAAATGCATATTTGATAGGGCAATCATGGATACATTCATCCAGCAGATCATCAACGGCTTGGTGTTGGGCAGCATGTATGCCTTAGTCGCCCTCGGTTACACCATGGTGTACGGCGTGCTGAACCTGATCAACTTCGCCCACGGCGACGTGCTCATGATCGGCGCCATGGTGGGCTTGACCATTCTCAAGCTGCTGGGCATTTATGTGCCGGACTGGCCCGGCTATTTGAAACTGGCCACCGCCATCCTCGGCGCCATTCCCATCTGTATTCTGGTCAACATCATCATCGAGCGGGTCGCCTACCGCCGCCTGCGCAACGCCCCCCGCCTCGCCCCCCTGATTACCGCCATCGGCGTCTCCATCCTCTTGCAAACCTTCGCCATGATGATCTGGACGCGCAATCCCTTGCCCTTCCCGCAATTGCTGTCGACCGACCCCATCAACATAGGCGGCGCCGTGATTTCGCAAACGCAAGTATTGCTGCTGGCCCTGGCTGCCTTGTCGATGGGCGGATTGGTGTTGCTGGTGGAAAAAACACGCATGGGCCGCGCGATGCGCGCCACGGCGGAAAACCCCCGCGTGGCCGGACTCATGGGGGTCGATTCCGACAAGGTCATCGTCGCCACGTTTGCCATCGGCGCCGCGCTGGCGGCCGTGGCGGGCGTGATGTGGGGCGCCAACTATGCCTCGATTCAGTTTTCCATGGGGGCCATCCCCGGCCTGAAAGCCTTCTGCGCGGCCGTGCTGGGCGGCATCGGCAATATCTACGGCGCCATGCTGGGCGGTATCTTGCTGGGCATCATCGAGAGCCTGGGCGCCGGCTATATCGGCGACATCACGGGCGGTTTCCTGGGCAGCCACTACCAGGATATCTTTGCCTTCGTCGTGCTGATCATCGTGCTGACCCTGCGCCCGTCCGGCATCATGGGCGAACGCGTGGCCGACCGTGCCTGATGTGACACTGGGAGATTAAATCATGGCACTACTCGATTTTGACGCTAAGAAGAATCCGATCAAAGCCTACGCAGGCATGCTGGGCCTGGCCGCGCTGCTGATGGTGTTCCCGTTTTTTGCCGCCCAGTTCGGCAATTCATGGGTGCGCATCATCGACATGGCCTTGCTCTACATCATGCTGGCCCTGGGCTTGAACATCGTCGTCGGCTTTGCCGGCCTGCTCGACCTGGGCTACATCGCCTTCTACGCCGTGGGCGCCTACCTGACGGCCTTGCTGGCGTCGCCCCAGTTCGCCATCCTGCTCGAATCCGTGGTGAACCAGTATCCGGTGCTGGGCGAAACCCTGGTGCAGCTGATGGGGCCGGAAATCCGCGAGCACGGCATTCATTTGTCGATCTGGCTCATTGTGCCGCTGGCCGCTGCCGTGGCGGGTCTGTTCGGCGCCTTGCTGGGCGCGCCAACCTTGAAGTTGCGCGGCGACTATCTGGCCATCGTGACCCTGGGCTTTGGCGAGATCATCCGCATCTTCATGAACAATCTGAACGACCCGATCAATTTCACGAATGGGCCGCAAGGCATCAATTTGATCGACCCGATCCGTATCTTCGGCGTCAACCTGGCGGGCGAGGCGGGCACCAACAGCACGGTGATGCTGGGCGGCTTTTCCATGCCGTCCGTGAATGCGTATTACTTTTTGTTCCTCTTCCTGTGCATCGCTGTCGTGTTCGTCACCAAGCGCCTCCAGCATTCGCGCCTGGGCCGCGCCTGGGTGGCCATCCGCGAAGACGAGATCGCCGCCAAAGCCATGGGCATCAATACGCGCAACGTCAAATTGCTGGCCTTTTCCATGGGCGCCTCGTTCGGCGGCGTGGCGGGCGCCATGTTTGCCTCGTTCCAGGGCTTTGTCTCGCCGGAATCGTTCTCCTTGACGGAATCGATCGCCGTGCTGGCCATGGTGGTGCTGGGCGGCATCGGCCATATCCCTGGCGTCATCCTCGGCGGCGTGATCCTTGCTTCGATACCCGAAGTGCTGCGCCACGTGGTGGAACCGGCCCAGCAGGCGCTGTTCGGCCACGTGGTGATCGAGGCGGAAGTGCTGCGCCAGTTGCTGTACGGCCTGGCCATGGTCTTGATCATGCTCAACCGTCCCGCCGGCTTGTGGCCATCGCCGAAGCACGAAGACCGGCCCGACCACGATGTCGACCAGCCCAACAAATCCACCGGCGTCGTGTCCGCGTAAGGGAGGGATAGCATGAGCGAACAGATCATTCTCAATATCGCTGGCGTAAATAAACGTTTCGGCGGCTTGCAGGCGCTCACCGATGTGGGCATTACCATCCGGCAAGGGCAGATCTATGGCTTGATCGGCCCGAACGGTGCCGGCAAGACGACCTTCTTTAACGTCATCACGGGCCTGTACCAGCCCGATACGGGAACCTTCGAGCTGGCCGGCAAGCCGTATTCGCCCTCGGCGCCGCACAAGGTGGCCAAGGCGGGCATTGCGCGCACCTTCCAGAACATCCGCCTGTTTGGCGACATGACGGCGCTGGAAAACGTCATGGTGGGACGCCATGTGCGCTCGCACCAGGGCGTGTTCGGCGCCATCTTCCGCCACAAGGCGGCGCGCGAGGAAGAGGCGTCCATCCGCAAGCGGGCGATGGAACTGCTCGACTTCGTCGGCATCGCCCAGTTCGCCAGCCGCACGGCGCGCTTCTTGTCGTACGGCGACCAGCGGCGCCTGGAAATCGCCCGCGCGCTGGCCACCGATCCGCAGTTGCTGGCCCTCGACGAGCCGGCGGCCGGCATGAATGCGACGGAAAAGCTGGCCTTGCGCGAATTGCTGGTGAAAATCAAGGCGGAAGGCAAGACCGTGCTCTTGATCGAGCACGACGTGAAACTGATGATGGGACTGTGCGACCGCATCACGGTGCTCGAGTATGGCAAGCGCATCGCGGAAGGCTTGCCGGTCGAAATACAACAAAACCCGGCCGTCATCGAGGCTTATCTGGGGGGATCGCACGCATGAGTAATACCGTATTGAAAGTGGCGGGCTTGCACGTGGCTTACGGCGGCATCAAGGCCGTGAAGGGCATCGACCTGGAAGTCAACCAGGGCGAGCTGATCGCCCTGATCGGCGCGAATGGCGCCGGCAAGACGACGACCTTGAAAGCCATCACGGGCACTTTGCCTGCATGCAAGATCGAAGGCACGATCAGTTACCTGGGCGAATCGCTCAAGGGCACGAAGTCGTTTCACCTGGTGGAAAGGAAACTGGCCATGGTGCCGGAAGGGCGGGGCGTGTTTACCCGCATGTCGATCCGCGAAAACCTCATGATGGGCGCCTACACGCGCACGGACAAGGCCGGTATCGAGGATGACATTGCCAAGTGGTTCGACGTCTTTCCGCGCTTGAAAGAGCGGGCGGCGCAGATGGCCGGTACCCTGTCGGGCGGCGAGCAGCAGATGCTGGCCATGGCGCGCGCCCTGATGAGCCATCCGAAGCTGCTGCTGCTTGACGAGCCGTCGATGGGCTTGTCGCCCATCATGGTCGAGAAAATCTTCGAGGTGATCCGCAAGGTGTCGTCCGAAGGCATCACGATCTTGCTGGTCGAACAGAATGCCCGTTTGGCCCTGCAGGCGGCGCACCGCGGCTATGTGATGGATTCCGGCCTGGTCACCATGGGCGGCAACGCTGCGGCCATGCTCGACGACCCGCGCGTGAAGGCGGCGTATCTGGGAGAGTAAGGGCGGGAAAGTAAAAGCGCATAAAAAATGCCCCAGCTGGGCTGGGGCATAATGGCATCCGTCGGGGAAGTGCGGGATGGATGCCTGGAGGAGCTGGTACTAAAGTAACCCCCGAGGATTACTTAGCGGACCGCCGTGGCGGTCGCGCAGGAATTACTTGGCGGCAGCGCGCGGCACGACTTTTTCAGCCGCTTGCGTGAACTGGTTCACGGCCGAGGTCAGGTTCGCTTCGATCGCTTCGACGGCTTGCTTGCTGGTTTTCGAGAATTGCTCGTAGCCTGCATTGGCGTTGCCGATGGCGCTTTTCAGGATGGCGACGGCGTTTTCCGAACCGGCTGGCGCGTTCTTGGTGACTTCTTCCACCAGGGACAGGACTTTGCGGTTGGTTTCAGCGATCTGCGATTCAGCAGCTTTGCTGAACTCGGCTTGGGTGCCCGACGTGATGGCAGCCAGGTGACGGCCGTAAGCGATGGCCTTTTCGGCGCTAGGCTGGGCTTGAGCAGCGCTCAGCGAGAAGAATTCTTGTGGATCTTTTGCCGACAGCAATTGCTTGGCGGCGGCGGTCGATTCTTCCAGCGTTGCCTTGGCAGCGGTCAGGTTCAGTTCGACGATCTTTTCGATGCCTTCGAAGGCTTTGCCCGTCAGCGACGAGAACAGGGCGAATTGGGCTTCCAGGTTGGCTTTGGTAGCGGACGAAAATTGCTCAGGAATTGAAAACATATAAATCTCCAAAAAATTCGAAATCTGGTTAATTTGATGCTGCGTGTACCGTTTGGGAAAGCAGGTGAATCTAAATTTTTCAAGCTGAACAAGAATTGTGCAACGCAACAAACCCTATTCTACGGCGAAAAAAAACGAAGTCAAGCGATTCTTGTGCGATGCAACAATTGAATAGATTTGCATCAAAAGCCGTTGTTTCTAAAGAGAAATATTTGATTTCTACGTGTCAATGGTTTGAGCTTAAACGATCGTTTCCAGGGGCTGCGGGGACGATCGCGGCGCAGCATGCTAGACTTTGCCTCCCGCACTGGCGTAGCGCCCCGGTGCCGACCCCGTTTCCCGAGTTGATACCATGTCCAATCTTCCCGCCGCGGCTGGCGCCAGCGGCAAAGCCCCCAAAGCCTCTTTCCTGACGACCCTCGCACCGATGGCCTTGCCCGGCTTTTTTGTGTTGTTATGGAGCACAGGTTTTATCGTCGCCAAGTTCGGCTTGCCGTACGCCCCGCCGCTGACCTTTTTGCTGCTGCGCTTCCTGGGCGTGCTGGTGATCCTGCTGCCGCTGGTGCTGCTGTTGCGCGCGCCGTGGCCCGTGGGGCAGTTCCGCCAGATCGCCGTGGCCGGCATCCTGATGCAGGCCGGCTACCTGGCCGGCGTCTGGTGCGCCATCAAGCTGGGCATGCCGGCAGGCTTGTCGGCCCTGATCGTCGGCATGCAGCCCGTGCTGACGGCCTGCGCCGCACCGCTGATCGGCGAATCCGTGCGCCCGCGCCAGTGGCTGGGCCTGTTCTTTGGCTTGCTGGGCGTGGCCCTCGTCGTGTATGCGAAGATCAACCTCGTGGGCTTGACCGTGGAAAGCGTGCTGCTGTGCGTGTTCGCCCTGCTGTCGATGACGGCCGGCACCATGTATCAAAAACGCCACTGTCCCCAGTTCGACTTGCGCACCGGCACGGTGGTGCAGTTTGCGGCTTCCATCGTCGTGGTCTTGCCATTCGCCTTGTATTACGAAGGTTTGGACCTGCATTTCAGCAACGTCCAATGGACGGCGAATTTCATCGGCGCCTTGCTGTGGTCGGTACTCGTGCTGTCGATCGGTGCCATTTTCCTGCTGTTCGCCCTGATCCGCCGCAGCGACGCGACGAAAGTGACGGGCTTGCTGTACCTGACGCCCCCCACGACGGCCGTGATGGCCTGGCTGATGTTTGGCGAAGCATTTAATATGCTGGGCATCGCCGGCATGCTGGTGGCCGTGGTCGGCGTGGTGTTCGTGGTCAAGAAATAGCAGGGAGCAGGGCAGTGAACAAGCAAGCATTTGAAACACCGTCGGCGCAGCAAGCCGTCGACGCCGTTATCCTGTCGCGCCGTTCGATCCGCGCCTTTCTGCCCACGCCGGTGGCGCAGGACGAGATCGCGCGCATCCTGGAAGTGGCGGCGCGCGCGCCGTCGGGCGCCAATATGCAGCCGTGGAAAGTCTACGTGCTGTCGGGCGAGGCGCGCCTGCGCCTGTCGCGCCGCATCCTGGTCGCCTACGACGCGCCGAAGGCGCCCGATGCGCCCGTGCGCACGGCGTCGTATACCTATTACCCGCGCCAGTGGACGGCGCCGTTCATCGAACGCCGCCGCAAGATCGGCCTGGACCTGTATCAGCTGCTGGGCCTGGAACGGGGCGACACGGCGGGCATGGCGGCCCAGCATGGGCGCAATTTCCAGTTCTTCGATGCGCCCGTGGGCTTGATCTTTACCATCGAGCGGGTGCTGGAACAGGGTTCCTGGCTCGATTACGGCATGTTCTTGCAAAATATCATGCTGGCGGCGCGCGCGCGGGGACTCGATACCTGCCCGCAAGCCGCTTTCATCCACTACCATGACATCATCCGCGACGAGCTGGGCATACCGGCCAGCGAAATGGTGGTGTGCGGCATGGCCCTCGGCTATGCCGACCCGGACAAGATCGAGAACCGCCTGAGCACGGAACGCGAGCCGCTGGCCGGCTTTGTTAAATTCATGGACAAATAGATATTGCTGGCGATCTGTACCGGCAAACAGCCGATCAAGGATGAGCTTGTTTGCTGATCGCCAACGGTTTGTATTTCAGTATTGCAATAAATACTGTCCTAACTGTTAAATTGGCTTGCGATTGCTCTGCATTTCGCTACACTGCAATAAGGCAACAGCTTCACGGGGAATTATCGAATGGCTAAGTTTAAACTTGCGCTGGGTGTCCTGGCTTCCCTGCTGTTTGCACTGGCGCCGGCTGCGGCCGTGCACGCCAGGGACGCGAACGGCAAATCCTCAGCCTCCAAGAAACACAACACCAAGAAAATCAAGGTCGTGCTGCGCAAGGGCGCGACGGCCGCGCCGCGCGAAAAGAGCGTGCGCCGGGTCGTCATGGTGCGCGGCAAACGCAAGGTCATCTATCAAAAAGTGAGCAGCGTGGCCGTGCCCATGGCCGCCCCGATGCCCACCATGGGCGACCTGGCCGGCCTGAACCTCACGCGCGATCCGCTCGACCTCAAGTCGAGCGTGGCGCTGGTGCTGGACCAGAACAATTCGGAAGTGCTGTTTGAAAAGAATTCGAATGTCGCCCTGCCCATCGCCTCCATCACCAAGATGATGACGGGCCTGGTGGTGGTCGAAGCGCACCAGGACATGGATGAATTGCTGACGATCACGGACGAAGACGTCGATCGCGCCAAGTTCAGCAGCTCGCGCCTGAAAGTGGGCTCGCAATTGACGCGTGCGAATATGCTGCACATTGCCCTGATGAGCTCGGAAAACCGCGCCGCCTCGGCGCTGGGCCGCAATTATCCGGGCGGCTTGCCGGCATTTGTCGACGCCATGAACAGCAAGGCGCGCCAGCTGGGCATGATGGATACGCATTACGTCGATTCCAGCGGCTTGTCGAAAATGAACGTGGCCAGCGCGCGAGACCTGGGCAAGCTGGCCATGGCCGCCTTCCGCCATCCGCTGCTGCGCGAGTACTCGACGGACCCGAAAGCCATCGTCGAAGCCAGCGGCCAGCCCATGCAGTTTGGCAATACGAATCACCTGGTGGCCAATCCGGGCTGGGAAATCGGCTTGCAAAAGACGGGCTTCATCAATGAGGCGGGACGTTGTCTGATGATGCAGGCCGTCATCGAAGGACGGGCCGTGATCATGGTCTTCCTCGATTCCAAGGGGAAACAGTCGCGTACGGCCGATGCGGGGCGCATGCGCAAGTGGCTGGAGGCACTCAAACCCGCCAACATGAGCCTGCCCGGCGGATAAAAATGTCCATGGCTGCGTTGCACTAACTCGCCGTACTAGTCGTACTGTCTTCGTTAGTGCGCCTTGCCCTGAACATTTTTATACGGCAGTGCTTTAGTCTTGGGGAATGAATCCCAGTGTGACGGAAATCTGGTTCGCCGTCTCGACCAGGTCCACCAGCCACTCATCCTGCAGGCGGTCGGCGGGGGCGGAGATCGACAGGCCGGCGATCAGCTTGCCCGAATCGTCGCGGATGCCGGCGGCCATGCAGCGCACGCCCAGCTCCAGCTCTTCATTGTCGCGCGCATAGCCGCGTTCGCGCACCAGGCTCAGCTCGCGCTCGAGCTTTTGCAGATCCGTGATGGAATTCTTGTTGTGCCCGGCCAAGCCCGTGCGCGTGGCGTAGGCACGGATGGCTTTCGGCTCGTCCACGGACAGGAACAGCTTGCCCGTCGAGGTCAGGTGCAGCGGGCCGCGGCCGCCGATGGCGCGCACCACCTGCATGCCCGAGCGCTCGGAAAAGGCGCGGTCGATGTAGACGATCTCGTCGCCCTGGCGCACGGACAGGTTGATGGTTTGCTGGGTTTTCTTGTGCAACTGGCGCATGAAATCGAGCGCCGCTTCGCGCACGCTGAGGCGGCTTTTCACCACATTGCCCAGTTCCAGCAGGCGCATGCCCAGGCGGTAGGTGCCCGGTTCGATGCGGTCGACGAAGCGCGTGAGCACCATGTCGTTGAGGATGCGGTGCGCCGTCGATGGGTGCAGGCCGGACACTTTCGACAATTCCTTCAGGCTGACCGGGTCCGAATATTTGGCCAGGGCATCGAGCAGGGCGACCATGCGTTCGATCACCTGGATTGTCGTCTTTGGGGCTGCGACCGGTTCAATTTTCATGATGGATTTGGTGCAATGCAGTATTCATGCATCTTTATACCATGATGTGAAAAAATAGTGAAATGTTCCGAGATATTCAGCGAATAAATTGTCACAATTCTCATGTTGGCCGTCATAATTGGCGGCTGGATGGACTTTGAACCATGGAAAACTATGCAACCTGTCAATGAATTCAAGAGCAAAAGCGGCTTGAAACGGATTTTTTCCGCCTTTTTCTACTCGCTAGATGGCTTGAAGGCGGCCTGGCGCCATGAACACGCGTTCCGCCAGGAACTGGGCCTGTTCGTCGTCGGCACCGTGATCGCCTTGCTGCTGCGCATCTCCGCGTTTGAAAAACTGGTGCTGATCGGCGTGCTGCTGCTGGTGCTGATCGTCGAACTGATCAATTCGGCAATCGAAGCCGTGGTCGACCGCATTTCGCTCGAGCGCCATCCGCTGTCGAAAAACGCCAAGGACTTCGGCAGCGCCGCCGTGCTGCTCACGTGTATCCTGGCTTTCGCCACGTGGTCCGTGGTGCTGTTCAACCGGTTCTATTAAGCACTAAATCCCCCGTTGCGCGCCGTCCATATGCGGAAATCGCATATCAAACGGCGAAACGCTTCGTTCTCTTTGCGGCCGTTGCGCCGTAATCTGGTGGCTCTGAAAGTTCAACCATACGGGGATCTTAGATGCTGTCGAAAAAAATCATCATTGCCGCCGCCATCAGCGCGTTTGCCATTCTGCAAACGGCGCAGGCTGCCGATATCACCCTGCTCAACGTGTCCTACGACCCGACGCGCGAGCTGTACCAGGATGTGAATACGGCATTTGCCAAGGAGTGGAAAGGCAAGACGGGCGACAACGTCAAGATCAAGCAATCGCACGGCGGTTCCGGCAAGCAGGCGCGCGCCGTCATCGACGGCCTGGAAGCGGACGTGGTGACGCTGGCCCTGGCCTACGACATCGACGCGCTGGCCGAGCACAAGCTGCTGGCCGCCGACTGGCAAAAGCGCTTGACGCACAACAGCTCGCCTTACACGTCGACCATCGTGTTCTTGGTGCGCAAGGGCAACCCGAAAGGCATCAAGGATTGGAACGACCTGATCAAGCCTGGCGTGTCCGTCATCACGCCGAATCCGAAAACCTCGGGCGGCGCCCGCTGGAACCACTTGGCAGCCTGGGGCTACGCGCTGCGCCAGCCGGGCGGCAGCGAAGCGAAGGCCAAGGATTTCCTCGGCAAACTGTATAAAAACGTGCCCGTGCTCGATTCCGGCGCGCGCGGCGCCACCACCACCTTCGTCGAACGCGGTATCGGCGACGTGCTGATCGCCTGGGAAAACGAGGCGTACCTGGCCGTCAAGGAACTGGGCCCGACCAAGTTCGACATCATCACGCCGTCCGTCAGCATCCTGGCCGAGCCGCCCGTCGCCGTCGTCGACAAGTTTGCCGACAAGCATGGCACGCGCAAGGTGGCCGAGGCTTACCTGAACTACCTGTACACGGACGAAGCGCAAGACATCATCGCCAAGAATTACTACCGTCCGGCAACGGACAAGGCGGCGAAGAAATATGCGTCGCAGTTCGCCAAGGTCAACCTGTTCACCATCGAGCAAGTGGCCGGCGGCTGGACGGCGGCACAGAAGGCGCACTTTGCCGACGGCGGCATCTTCGACCAGATTTACCAGCCTAAGTAATACCGGATGGCACGATTGCCAGACCGTTACTAAAAGGAACCATCATGGCGCTGCGCAGCTTTTCCGATTACCGGGTACTGATCGTGCCGGGCTTGCATAACAGCGGTCCCGAGCATTGGCAGAGCCGCTGGCAGCGCCTGTATCCGCAATTCGAGCGGGTCGAGCAGGATGACTGGAACACGCCCGACCTGGCCACCTGGTCGGCGCGCCTGGACCAGGTGCGGCGGCAGGATGCGCGTCCGACCCTGATCGTCGCTCACAGCTTCGGCTGCCTGACGACGGCGCACAGCCTGGCGCGCGACCCGCAGGGCGTGGCCGGCGTGCTGCTGGTGGGGCCGGCCGACCCGGACAAGTTTGGCGTGGCGAAGGCATTGCCGCAAAAGCGGCTGCCTTGCCCCGGCATCCTGATCGCCAGCCAGACGGACCCGTGGATGACGGCCGAGCACGCGGCGCAGTGGGCGCGGCGCTGGAATTGCAAGTATATTGATGGCGGTGCGCTGGGCCATATCAACGCCGAATCGCGCCTTGGCGACTGGGTCTATGGCCAGGCGCAACTGCAAACGCTGTTTGATCTGGCGCAAAGCGACAAGCGCCACCGTCAGGCAGCCTGATACGACGAACATCCCGCCACACAACCTTTCAAGGAGATCACGATGACTTTACGCCTGGGCGATGTCGCCCCTGATTTTGAACAAGACAGCTCGATCGGCCCGCTCAAGTTCCACGAGTGGGCAGGCAATTCCTGGGTGGTGCTGTTTTCCCACCCGGCCGACTTTACCCCCGTGTGCACGACGGAACTGGGCCTGACGGCCAAGCTCAAGCCGGAATTCGACAAGCGCAACGTGAAGGCCATCGCCCTGTCCGTGGACGCGGCCGAGTCGCACAAGAGCTGGATCAAGGATATCGAAGAGACGCAGAACACGGTGGTGGGCTTCCCCATCATCGCCGACGTCGACAAGAAAGTGTCGGTGCTGTACGACATGATCCACCCTGAACAGTCCGTCACGGCCACCGTGCGCTCCGTCTTCATCATCGACCCGAACAAGAAAGTACGGCTGATCCTCACGTATCCGCTCAGTACGGGCCGCAACTTCAATGAAATCCTGCGCGTCATCGACGCCCTGCAGCTGACGGACGGCTACACGGTGGCCACGCCCGGCAACTGGAACGATGGCGACGACGTCATCATTCCATTGACCGTGCAAGACCCGGACGTGATCAAGCAGAAATATCCGAAGGGCTTTACGGCCGCCAAGCCATACTTGCGCTTGACGCCGCAGCCCAACAAATAAAAGTTTCTACTTTCATAAAAACGCACCTCGCCGGTGCGTTTTTTTTCGTCTGCAGATTGTGCCAGCAAGTATGCAAAATCCATCTAAGCAAATGAGAAATGGTTAGTTCTTTTTATAACGATTGCATGTGATTATTGCGCCCTATAACTCAAAAATGTAATAAGAAGGGGTTTCTATGTCTGCAGCATCAGCAGCACCGCTCAAGGCGCGCGGAGCGCCGTTTCGGGTCATGCCGGGGTTTAAGCTGTCACTGGGCTTCACGCTCTTTTACCTGGCCTTGATCGTCCTCATCCCGCTGTCGTCGGTGTTCCTGAAGACCTTCACCATGACATGGGATGCCTTCTTCAGCGCCGTCACGTCCGAGCGCGTGATGGCCTCGTACCGCCTGACGTTCGGCGCCTCGCTGATCGCCGCCCTGCTGAACGTGGTGTTTGGCGGCATCCTGGCCTGGGTGCTGGTGCGCTATAAATTCCCCGGCAAGCGCATCATCGACGCGCTGGTCGACTTGCCCTTTGCCTTGCCGACGGCCGTGGCCGGCATCACCCTGACGGCCCTGTACTCGTCGAACGGCTGGTTCGGCCAGTTCATCGAAGGCGTGCTGGGCATCAAGGTGGCGTTCACGCCGCTGGGCGTGGTGGTGGCGCTGACCTTCATCGGCTTGCCCTTCGTCGTGCGCACCGTGCAACCGGTGCTGGAAGACGCGGAAAAGGAACTCGAAGAAGCGGCCGCCAGCCTGGGCGCCAATTCCCTGCAAACGTTTATCCGCGTCATCTTCCCCACGATCTTGCCATCGTTGCTGACGGGCTTTGCGCTGGCCTTCGCCCGCGCCACGGGCGAGTACGGTTCCGTGATCTTTATCGCGGGCAATATGCCGATGGTGTCGGAAATCACGCCGCTGTTCATTATTACCAAGCTGGAGCAATACGATTACGCAGGCGCCACGGCCATTGCCGTGGTGATGCTGGTGGTGTCCTTCCTGCTGTTGTTGACGATTAACTTGCTGCAAGCATGGACGCGCGGAAAGGCGAAGAAATCATGAGTACGAATACGACTGCCGCCGCTGGCGTGGACACGGCACTGCCGACGGCGCGCCGCTTCGAACCGAATGTCGGCCCCGTCGTGCTGGAACCATTGTGGGTGCGCACGGTATTGATCACCATCGCCCTGCTGTTCCTGACGGCTTTCCTCATCGTGCCCCTGGTGGCCGTGTTTGCGGAAGCGTTCAAGAAGGGCTGGGAAGCGTATATCGCCGCCATCATCGACCCGGACGCGATTTCCGCCATCAAGTTGACCCTGATCACGGCCGCCATCGCCGTGCCGCTGAACCTGGTATTCGGCGTGGCCGCTTCCTGGTGCATCGCCAAGTTCGACTTCCGCGGCAAGAGCATCCTGCTGACCCTGATCGACTTGCCGTTTTCCGTTTCCCCGGTGATTTCCGGCCTGATCTACGTGCTGATGTTCGGCGCCCAGGGCTGGTTCGGCCCGTGGCTGCAGGCGCACGACATCAAGATCCTGTTCGCCGTACCCGGCATCGTGCTGGCCACCATCTTCATTACCTTCCCGTTCGTGGCGCGCGAACTGATTCCGCTGATGCAGTCGCAGGGCAGCGAAGAGGAAGAGGCCGCCATCGTGCTGGGAGCCTCGGGCTGGAACACCTTCCGCCGCGTGACTTTGCCGAATATCAAGTGGGGTCTGCTGTATGGCGTGATCCTGTGCAACGCCCGCGCCATGGGCGAGTTCGGCGCCGTGTCCGTGGTCTCCGGCCATATTCGCGGCGAAACGAACACCATGCCGCTGCAGGTGGAGATTCTGTACAACGAGTACAACTTCGCCGCCGCGTTTGCCGTCGCCTCGCTGCTGGCCCTGCTGGCGCTGGTGACGTTGGCCCTGAAAGCCTTTATTGAGTGGCGTTTGAACGAGAGCGACGCCGACGATTCCGCCTTACGTTCCACGGAGCACTGATATGACCATCGCAGTTAAAAACATCCACAAGCGCTTCGGCGATTTCGTCGCCCTCGACAATATCTCGCTGGACTTTCCCGCCGGCGAACTGACGGCCCTGCTGGGCCCGTCGGGTTGCGGCAAGACCACCTTGCTGCGCATCATTGCCGGTCTGGAACATCCGGACAGCGGCCAGGTGCTGCTCGATGCGGAAGACGCGTCGAACCGCCACGTGCGCGAGCGGCAAGTCGGTTTCGTGTTTCAACACTATGCGCTGTTCAAGCACATGACCGTGTTCGAAAACGTGGCGTTTGGCTTGCGCGTGAAGTCGCGCAGCGAGCGCCCGTCGGAAGACCAGATCCGCCGTAAAGTGAAAGATTTGCTGGAGCTGGTGCAGCTGGACTGGCTGGCCGACCGCTATCCGCCGCAACTGTCGGGCGGACAACGCCAGCGCATCGCCCTGGCGCGCGCCCTGGCTGTCGAGCCGCGCGTGCTGCTGCTCGACGAGCCGTTCGGCGCGCTCGACGCCAAGGTGCGCAAGGAATTGCGCCGCTGGCTGCGCCGCCTGCATGACGACTTGCACGTGACCAGTATTTTTGTGACGCATGACCAGGAAGAGGCACTGGAAGTGGCCGACCAGGTCGTGCTGATGAACAAGGGGACCGTCGAGCAACTCGGTTCGCCTGAGCAAGTCTACAACCACCCGGCGTCGCCCTTCGTCTACGGCTTCCTGGGCAACGTCAACCTGTTCCATGGCCGCGTGCATGACGGCGTGATGGCCACCGGCGACGCCAGCTTCGAGGTACCCGATTATGCGGGCGTGAGCGACAGCAAGGGCACGGCCTATGTGCGTCCGCACGACCTGGAAATCGACCGTTACACGCAGGGCGCCGAAGGCATCGTCGTGAAGCTGAGCCGCGCCCATGCGATTGGTCCGCTGGCCCAGCTGGACTTGCAGCGCGTCGATAACAGCGAGCTGATCGAAGCGGTGATGTCGAACGAGCGTTTTACTCATTTGCAGCTGAAGGAAGGCGAGACCTTGGTAGTCCGCCCGAAACGCCTCCACGTGTTCGTTGAACCAACAAGAACCTAAAGGCTGAAAATATATGAACTTTCAACAACTGCGCTCGATCCGCGAAGCGGCCCGCCGCGGCTATAACTTGACGGAAGTGGCGAATGCCCTGTTCACGTCGCAGCCGGGCGTGAGCCGGCAGATCCGCGAACTCGAGGACGAGCTGGGTGTGGTTATTTTCGAACGCAACGGCAAGCGTTTGACGGGCTTGACGGAGCCGGGCAAGGGCATCCTGAAGATCGTCGACCGCCTCTTGATCGAGGCGGAAAACCTGCAGCAGGCCAGCCTCGAATACAGCGGCCAGACCAGCGGAACGTTATCGGTGGCGGCCACGCACACGCAGGCGCGCTATGCGTTACCGAAAGTGGTGCAGGGCTTTCGCGCCGCCTTCCCCGACGTGCGCATCGCGTTGCAGCAAAGCGCGCCCGAGCATATCGCGGAATGGGTGTTGTCGGGCAAGACCGATATCGGCATCGCCACGGAGGGCTTGAGCCAGTTTCCCGACCTCGTGTCGTTCCCGTGCTACCGCTGGAGCCATCTGATCGTCGTGCCGGACGGCCACCCGCTGCTCGAACACTCGCCGATCCGTCTGGAAGACCTGGCGAAATATCCCTTGATTACCTACGACAAGGGGTTCACGGGACGCGGCCATATCGACGACGCCTTCGCCAAGGCGGGCGTGACGACCGACATTATCCTCACGGCCATGGATTCGGACGTCATCAAGCAATACGTGGCGCTGGGCCTGGGTGTGGGCATCGTGGCCTCGATGGCGTTTGATCACGGCCGCGACAAGGGGCTGCGGGCGGTGGAAGCGTCGCATTTGTTCGCCACCAACACGACGCGCCTGGCCGTGCGCCGCGGCGCCTACCTGCGCGCCTACGCCTACGAATTCATCCTGCAGCTGGCGCCGGACTTGACGCGCGAAGACATCGACCGCGCCATGGCGGGCGAGGACGCTCTTTAAGCCAGCGCGGCCCGCTGCGCGCGCGTCAGGCTGGCCACGGCGCGCGCGTAGCTATCCTGCACCAGTTCCGCCAGGTAATCGGCGGGGAAGCGCGCCACGTCGACGATGGTGACCCAGTGAAAGCGGCCCATGTAGCGGGCCGGTTTCACGCCCGGCATGTCCGTCAGTTCGATGAATCGTTCCGCGCTGACGCGCAGGCTGAAGCGCCATTGCTCGGGTGCACTGGTCTTAAAATAGGCAAACTTCTTGCCGCTCACTTCATACACGAGGATGTTCGACGGCGCACCGTACAGTACGGCTTGCGCGCCGGGCAGGGCCGCGCAAAATTCCTTCAGTTCATCTGTTGTCATGCGTCCACCGCCATGAATTGTTGCGTGTTGCGGTCGAAGGCATAGGCCGCGCCGGCAGGGGCGTCCAGCAGCGCAATAAAACGGTCGTCCACGCTGAGCACGGCGCCCAGCGACACGAGGGCCACGTTGGCGCTGTCGTTGATGTAGTCGTCGCTCTCGTCGTTGGCCGTGAAGCGCCAGCCGCTGTCGTCGTCGTTGTCCGGCGCTTCGCGGTACAGGTAGCCGACGGGCGCGCCGTCTTCCAGCACGCGTTTCGTGACGAAGCACAGGCCCGCGTAGCGGTTGACGAGGTTATCGTCATCGTCGTGCTGGGTGTTGATGATGTGGCACGCCGCGAAGGCGATGGGGTCTTTGGCCTGCAAATCCTGGATGTAGCCGGGCATGTTGTCGAGCTTGCCCGTGAAGTGCCCATGCGGCTCGACCGTATCGACCAGCACCCACATGCGCTCGGCGCCCGGCGCTTGCGGATCGTCGCTGTGGAAGGCGAAGATCAGCTTGACCACCTCGCCGGGGCGCACCTGGGCGATGGCTTCGGGCGGCGATTTATAAAAAGTGTAGGGATGGCGCGCCGCCAGTTCGGCGGCGTCGGCCAGGTGCCAGCTGGGCATGGTTATCCGTCATCAAGAAGAGTAAAACGCATGGTAGCCGATTGCGTGCCAGGATGACCACGCCTACCTGCAGGTTTGCCATTACCGCAGCGCTAAGCCGCCGCTTGGCATGTGCTGATCTACAACAAGCCGGTTTCCCGAACCAGCGCCCGGTCATGGCAACGATGGCGGCCAGCCCCTTGATAGCCGGACTCTGCAAGAAACTGATGAGATCGATTAAAAATGCCAATGGTAAAATTTGTTTCTTTTATTGCACTTTGATTTCCCAGATGATATCTTTTGTCCAATCGCAAAGAAATATAACAAAAATATAATCAACATTGTAGTTTTTGAAATTTATCAATAGGGGAAATTATGAATACGACTAAACATGCGCTGCTGGGTCTGTGCCTGAGCGTTTCGGCTTTCCTGGCGCCATTGGCCCAGGCGGCGAGCTGGGTGGAAATCACCGATCCCGCCAAGAGCGGCTTCCTGGTGGGCGGCAAGACCGTGACTTATGGCAGCGTGGCAGCGGACTCGGTCTGGGTCTATGACGGCGCCAACCCGCCGGGCGCGCAAAGCGCTGCCGCCATCCAGAGCTTGGTCAGCAGCAAGTTTGGTCTGCCTTCCAGCGGTACCGGCTCGCTGGTCTTTGCCGCCCAGGGTGACCTGGCCAGCAGCAAGTCCGGTTCGTTCACCGTCAATTCCAGCTTCGACTACCTGGCCGTGCATTATGGCCGTGGCGAACTGTTGTTCCACTGGGACACGCCGCTGGCCGCCAATACGCTCTTCAGCATTGCCAACCTGCCGCGCGGCCTGAGCAATTTCCGCGCCTACAGTTCGGTCTCGGCCGTGCCTGAGCCAGCGACCTACGGCATGCTGATGCTGGGTCTGGGCCTGGTCGGTTTTGTCGCGCGCCGCCGCCGCGCCTGAGCCTGCAGCGCCTGCGGGCGCAAGACATGAAAAAAAGCCCGCGCATCGGAAGATGCGCGGGCTTTTTGCATGGCAGGGTGCTCGCTGCCAGCTAGTTACCAGCTATAGCCAGCCTTGGCGTAGTAATAGCGGCCGTTGAAGCCGTTCGGCGCGAAGATGCTGTAGGGCTGGGTACCGTTGACGTTCAGGTTGCCCGCGCTCGTCACTTGCGCCGGGTAGCGGTTGGTGACGTTGTCGATGCCGGCCACCAGGCGCCAGTTCTTGCCCAGTTTCACGGAACCGGACACGTCCAGCACCCATTGCGGGTCATACGTCTGGTCCAGCTTGACGTCGTTCTGCGGCACGGTGAAGCTGCCGTAGCGCGTCACGACGCCGTGCGCATTCCAGATGCCGAAGCCATAGTCGGCGGCCAGGCTGAATTTGTCCTTCGGCGACGCCACCGTGATGCGGTCGACGCTCTGGCGGTCGATCAGTTTCAGGTTGTTGGCCGTCAGGATGGCTGGATTGTCGGCGATTTTCTGTACCGTGCTCTTGTTGTGGTTGTAGGCCACGGTGAGGTCCAGGCGGTCCTTGTCCTGCAGGTCGATGCGGTAGGTGCTGACGATGTCCACGCCTTCCGTGCGCGTGTCGACGGCATTGGTGAAGTAGCGCGCCGCGCCCACGGGCGTGCCTTGCGCCGCCAGCTGGGCCTTGAGCTTGTCGTTCAGCGCCAGGTTGGCCGAGAACAGGATGCGGTTGTCGATGTCGATGCGGTAGGCGTCCACCGTCGTCGTGAAGTTGCGGCTGGGCTGGAACTGCAGGCCCAGGCTGTAGTTGCGCGCCTTTTCCGGTTTCAGGTCTTGCGCACCGAGGGCGCGCGCCTGCGGCGTATTCACGGCGAAGGTGCCCGTCTCGATGGCCGTATTGTTGCCGTTGATGACCTGGAAGTTGGTGGTGGTGATGGTGTAGTACTGCTGCGCCAAGGATGGCGCGCGGAAGCCGCTCGACACGGTGCCGCGCAGGGACAGCGCGTCCGTGAACGCATAGCGGGCCGAACCCTTGGCCGAGGTGGTGCTGCCGAAGTCGCTGTAGCGCTCATGGCGCAGGGCCACGCCGCCGGACAGCTTTTTCGTCGCTTCCGCTTCCAGGTTCACATAGACCGACTCGTTGTGGCGCGAGTGGCTGCCCGCGTTGGCGGGACGGAAGCCGGCAAAGCCTTGCGAGCCGCCGCCCGTGTACGACGCTTCGTCGCCGGCGCCGATGCTGTACTTTTCATGGCGCGCTTCGGCGCCCACGGCCACCGTCAGGGGGCCCGTAAAGAAAGACACGGGAAATTCGCGCGCCGCATCGAGGTTGAACACCGTCTGTTCGTTTTTCAGCGAGCCGGCATAGAAATGCGTGGGGCTGTTCGCGCCCAGCGACTGGTTGACCGTGTTGTCCAGGTCCAGTTCGAACTTGTTGCTGCCGTAATTGAGGCTGGCATCCCAGCGCCAGCCGGCCGCATCGCCGCGCAAGCCCGTGACGATCGACTGGTCTGTCAGGGTGCTGTTTTGCAGCGGCAAGAAGCCTTCCGGGAAGATCGGCGTGCGCTGCGAGTACGCCTTGGTGACAGAATCCTGGATCAGCGCCGTGCGCCAGGTGGCGGCGGCCGAGGTGTCGCGCTTGCCATAGTTGCCGAAGGCATACCAGTCGAGGTTATCGCTGATGTGGTATTCGCTGTTGAGGAAAATCGTTGCCGGCTTGCTTTCCGGGTCGCCATAGCGCTGGTTGACCTTGCCGTAGCGCGGCTCGAGCGGATTGCGGAAGTCGGCGCCGGCGCGGTTGGTCGGGTCGCGTTCCGCCACTTCGGCCGAGACGCGCACCCAGCCGTCCTCGCCCAGGGCGAAGCCGGCCGAACCCTTGATGGATTTTTGCTTGCCGTCGCGTTCCTGCGTCTGGCCATAGCCCACTTCGATGTCGCCGCCGGCCGCGCCTTTTTTCAGGATGATGTTGATCACGCCGGCAATCGCGTCGGAACCGTACTGGGCCGCCGCGCCATCGCGCAGCACTTCCACGTGGTCGATGGCGGCCAGCGGGATGGCATTCAGGTCGACAGGCGCCGAGCCGCGGCCCAGCGAACCGTTGACGTTGACGACGGCCGAGGTGTAGCGGCGCTTGCCGTTCACCAGTACCAGGGTCTGGTCGGGCGACAGGCCGCGCAACTGGGCCGGACGCACGGCATCGCTGGCGTCGGCGCCCGTGGCGCGGGCAAAGTTCAGCGATGGCAGCAGACGCGCCAGCACGGTGGCCAGCTCGCCCGAACCCGTGCTTTGCAGGTCGCGCGAAGTGAGGATGTCGATCGGCGATTCGGAATCGATGGTGCGGCGGTTCTTGGCGAAGGTGCCGGTGACGACCACCGACTGCAATTCGCCTTCGGCCGGCAGCTCTTGCTGCGCTTGCGCCTGCATGGGCAGGCTGAAGCAGGCGACCAGGCTGGCGGCGATCACGGTTTTTACGGGGAGGGCGGGACGCTGGGAGCGGGCGGTGCTTGAACTCATCGACGATATCTCTTCGGTTGTGGTTGCGCGGACCATGGCGGTCCGGTGATGCAATCAGATTAACAGTGGGCACGCGGCGTGCTTACGAATCGTTCTGTCTATCGATATGCAATAAATATCTGAAAGACGTCAACATGGTGCGCGTAGCGCATATGGCCTCGTTTCCAGCATACGACCGGGCACGGCAAGGCCGCAATGCTGCACAGCAGTAAATTGCTCAGTGTTGTATAAATGCGACTATGCATTCCCCGGATTGGGCTGGATCGCGGCCGGGGCGGTACTGGCAGTCTCAATGCGGCTGAGCCGGAATGGACTCCTGGTGGCGGATCGCTTCGATGACGATCCGCAGCGCCCGCGATTCATGGCGGCGGCTGGGATAGTAAGCGTGGAGGCCAGGAAACTTTCCACACCAGTCACGCATGACGCTGATTAAGCGGCCTTCGCGTACATGCTCGGCCACCATGTCTGCCGTCACGAAGGCCAGGCCATTGCCGCTCAAGGCGGCTTGCACCATGGGAACGGCGCTGGTAAACACGGTCTGGCCACTCACCCGCGCTTCCACATTGCGCCCCTCATGCTGGAGCTCCCACGCGTAAATGCCGCCACTGCTGGCGAGGCGCAGCGTGATGCAATTATGTTTCAGCAGCTCTTGCAGGCTGGCCGGTTGCGCATGCCAGGAGAAGTAGTCTGGCGAACCGACGATCATGGTCGGAATGTCGGGCGTGAGCCGCACGGCGATCATGTCCTCCTCGACCTGGTCGCCGTAGCGCACGCCGATGTCATAGCGGTCCGCCGCGATATCGACCAGCTTGTAATCGGACTGAATCTCGATATGCAGATCGGGATAATGGGGCAGCACTGGCGCAAGCCTTGGCCACAGCAGCGTATCGATAATATGGTCGATGGCGGTGATGCGCACGGTACCCGCCGGCTTGCCATTCAAATCGCTGACAGCGGCGATTTCGGCATTGACCTCTTCCAGCCGCGGCGCGACGTTGGTCAGCAGGCGCTCGCCTGCTTCTGTCGGTGAAACACTGCGCGTCGTCCGATTGAGCAGCCGCACGCCCAGCCGCGCTTCCAGGTCACGAATGATGTGGCTGAGCGTGGATTGGGACATGCCGAGCTTGATGGCGGCACGCGTGAAACTGCGTTGGCGAGCCACTTCAAAAAATATCAAAATATCAATAATATTATCTCTGGCCATGTGCATCATTCCTGAACCGGCGGTGGAGGGTATCCCGTGGTGGCGCCCTGCAAGCGCTGATACCAGGGGGGAGTGTGCGAATTTTCATATAAATATACAGAACATTCATGGCTGTGGCACATATACCTGTTCGGATTTCCGGTGCGCCGATGCGGCAAGTGCCACGTACGATGTCGCCAAGGTATTCAGCCCATCCCACACCGTACGAACTGGAGAACAGAGATGACCATCAATGATGTAGCGCGCCGCGATTTCCTCAAGACTGCTGGCACCGGCATGGCCGTGCTGGGCAGCCTTTCCCTTGCAGGTGCTTCCGCGTTCGCTGCCGAAAGCAAGCCCGTGCCTGATATGTCGAACCAGGCTGACAATTTCTACCGGAGCGAAACCGTCGTCGCGCAAAAGGTCGCGTTTGACAACCAGTACAAAATGAAGGTGGTCGGGAATCTCTTCACGCCCAAGAACCTCAACCGGAATTCCATGCATGCGGCGATCATCATCGGCCATCCGATGGGCGCGGTGAAAGAGCAAAGCTCGAACCTGTATGCACAAAAGCTGGCCGAACAGGGCTTCGTCACGCTGGCCATCGACCAGTCGTTCTGGGGTGAAAGCGCAGGCCAGCCACGCAATGCCGTGGCGCCGGACATCTACGCGGAAGCCTTCAGCGCGGCGGTAGACTATCTGGGCACCCAGCCGTTCGTCGACAGGGAACGCATCGGCGTTCTCGGCATTTGCGGCAGCGGCAGTTTCGTCATCAGCGCCGCCAAGATCGATCCGCGCATGAAGGCCGTTGCCACTGTCAGCATGTACGACATGGGTGCGGCCAACCGCAATGCGCTGAACCACTCGCAGACGCTCGAGCAACGCAAGCAGATCATTGCCGAGGCGGCGCAACAGCGCTACGTGGAATTTACCGGTGGCGCAATCGCGTACACGGGCGGCACCGTGCACAAGCTCGATGGCAATACGCATCCGATCCAGCGCGAGTTCTATGACTTTTATCGCACCCCGCGCGGAGAGTTCACGCCGGCAGGAGCGTCGCGCGAGCTGACGACGCATCCGACGATGACCAGCAACGTCAAGTTCATGAACTTTTATCCGTTCAACGACATCGAGACGATTTCCCCGCGTCCCATGCTGTTCATCACGGGCGACCAGGCGCACTCCAAAGAATTCAGCGAAGAGGCCTACCGGCTTTCGGCCCAGCCCAAGGAACTGGTGATCGTGCCAGGCGCCGGACACGTCGACCTGTATGACCGCGTGAAACTCATCCCGTGGGACAAGCTGCAGGCCTTCTTCCACCAGCATCTGGCATAGGCGCATACCATGACAGTACCGATAAGCAGCGCGAGCAGCGCGCCTCAAGACGGCGTCCACGGGCACGGCAATACCGGGGCGCAGGCGGCCATGTGGGGTGGTGTCTTTGCGATGACGCTGTGCGTTTTCGCGCTGATCGCCTCGGAGTTCATGCCTGTCAGCCTGTTGACGCCGATGGCCAGGGATCTGCTGGTCAGCGAAGGCCTGACAGGGCAGGGGATCGCCATCTCCGGCGCGTTCGCGGTACTCACCAGCCTGTCGATTTCAGCAATGACTGCCAGCATGAACCGCAAGACCCTGTTGCTGGGGCTGACAGCACTGATGGCCGTCTCCGGGGCTGTTGTCGCGATGGCGCCGAATTACTTCCTGTACATGGTCGGCCGCGCACTGATCGGCGTGGTGGTGGGCGGTTTCTGGTCATTGTCGGCCGCCACCGCGATACGCCTGGTGCCATCGGATCAGGTGCCGCGTGCCCTGGCCATCTTCAATGGCGGCAATGCGCTGGCGACCGTTGTTGCCGCGCCACTGGGCAGTTACCTCGGTTCCGTCATCGGATGGCGTGGCGCATTCTTCTGCCTGGTGCCCGTGGCCTTGATTGCCTTTCTCTGGCAGTGGTTCAGCCTGCCTTCCATGCCGCCCCAGGCTGGGTCGGCCGGTTCGCGCAACGTCTTCAAACTGCTGCAGGACCCGAAGGTTGCCCTGGGCATGCTGGCTGTCAGCACGTTTTTCATGGGACAGTTCGCCCTGTTCACCTATTTGCGCCCCTACCTTGAAAGCGTCACGCGGGTAGACATCTCCACGCTGTCTCTGATTCTGCTGGCAATCGGCGCAGGCGGCTTCATCGGCACCACCATCATCAGCAAGTTCTTGAAGTGGCATTTTTTCCGGACGCTGGTAGGCATTCCCATCCTGATGGCCCTGATCGCCGTGGCGCTGACCGTCTTTGGCAGCAAGGTCGCTGCCGTGACGGTATTGCTGGGCATATGGGGCCTGGTCGCGACCGCCGCGCCGGTAGGCTGGTGGTCATGGCTGGCAACAACGCTGCCCAGGGATGCAGAGGCGGGGGGCGGCCTGATGGTCGCTGTCGTGCAACTCGCCATCGCTCTCGGTTCCACGGTCGGCGGCTTGCTGTTCGACAAAAGTGGCTACCAGAGCACATTCATCGCCAGCGCGGCCGTACTGCTGCTGGCGGCCTTCCTGACCTCGCGCCTGCAAGCGTTGCGGGCAGCTTGAATCATTTACACGGAGCAGACTATGATCACGTGCAAGCCAGCAGTTCCCAACGGCGCCCGGCATGGACTGGGCCTGTTGCTGGGTCTGCTCTCCCTCGGCGCTTGCGAAGCCCGGCAGCAGCCCGCTTCCGTGCCATACGCTCCGGTCCCGGTCCCGGTCCCGGCCCCGGTCGCCGCTGGCGCCTCCCTGCAGCCCGAGCGGTTGCGCATATCGATGCGCGTGGACGAACGCCGCTTCGCCGTCACCTTGTCCGACAACGCGACGGGGCATGCCTTTGCCGCAATGCTGCCGCTGACGCTGGATATGGCCGAACTCAACGGAAACGAAAAGCATGCGGATCTGGCGAAGGCGCTGCCTGCCAATGCATCGCTGCCAGGCACCATACGCAACGGCGACCTCATGCTGTACGGTACGAAGACCGTCGTGGTTTTCTACAAGACATTTACGTCACCGTATTCCTACTCGGCCATTGGCCGCGTGGCCGATCCTGAAGGCCTGGCCCAGGCACTGGGCCGGCATGGGGCACAGGTCGAGTTTATCCAATACCAGTCAATACCCGGTGGTGGCGCTTGCCACCTGGATAGCACAAGATGTACAAGCGTGAGATCGAAGCGAACATGGCTTCGCTATACAAGAAACCCGGATACGGCCCTTCCTGAGCAGGGCGCAGAATAGCCCGATTCGAATCGCCGCAGACAGCCCGACCCAAACTCACCCCCGAAAGGAAACCTCATGATACTCAAACGCGCCGGCACACAGCCATCCCAAAAAGGACCAGCCGAATATTTTACTGGCGTGGTTCGCATCGATCCACTGAACTTCCCACCCGCACCGGCGCGCGCATCGTGCGCGAGCGTCACGTTTGAACCGGGTGCGCGTTCGGCCTGGCACACCCATCCACTCGGCCAAACCCTGCTCGTCACGGCCGGCTGCGGCTGGACGCAATGCGAAGGCGAAGCCATCGTTGAAATCCGGGCCGGCGATGTGATCTGGTGCCCGCCCGGTCACAAGCACTGGCACGGTGCGACCCCGACCACCGCGATGACCCACATCGCCATCCAGGAAGCGCTCGATGGCGTCAACGTGATCTGGATGGAAAAAGTGACCGACGAAGAATATGCGGCGGGACTGCCATCAGACCGGCTGGCAGCCCTGCAAAACGCCTGTCGGGCGTCTTGATCTTGCTGATCATGCCGCCTGTTTGCCGCGCAGCGCGCGCGCGCAATCCTTGATCAGCGCGGGACCGGCGTAGATCAGGCCGCTGTACAGCTGCACCAGTTGCGCGCCCGATTCGAACTTGGCCAAAGCATCCTTGCCTTGCATGATGCCGCCCACGCCGATGATGGGCAGGGCGTCGCCCAGTTCCGCCTTCAGCAAACGGATCACATTGTTCGACAGCTCGAACACGGGCGCGCCCGACAGGCCGCCCGCCTCGGCGCCGTGCTGCATGCCTTCGACGGCGCTGCGCGACAGCGTCGTGTTGGTGGCGATGACGCCGTCGATCTTGTGGCGCGTGAGCGACTCGGCGATGCTTTTCACCTGTTCGCCATCCATGTCCGGCGCGATCTTCAGGGCCAGCGGCACGTAGCGCTTGTGCTTGTCCGCCAGGCGCGCCTGCGCTTCCTTCAGTTGCGACAGCAGGGCGTCGAGTTCCGATGCGCCCTGCAGCTGGCGCAAATTCTTGGTGTTCGGCGACGAGATGTTCACCGTCACATAGCTGGCGTAGGGGTAGACTTTTTCCAGGCACAGCAGGTAATCCTCGGCCGCCCGTTCGATGGGCGTGTCGGCGTTCTTGCCGATGTTCAGGCCCAGCACGCCGGCGCGCTCCTGGTAAAACTTCGACGCCTGCACATTGGCCACGAAGGCGTCCACGCCGCCATTATTGAAACCCATGCGGTTGATGATGCCCTGCGCCTGCGGCAGGCGGAACATGCGCGGTTTCGGATTGCCCGCCTGCGCGCGCGGCGTGACGGTGCCCACTTCGATCGAGCCGAAACCCAGGTCGGCCAGCGCGTCGATGTAGGCGCCATCCTTGTCCAGGCCGGCGGCCAGGCCTACGGGATTGGGGAAAGTGATGCCCATCACCGTGCGTGGGTCTGCCGCCGGCTTGCCGGCCAGCTTCGTCAGGCCCAGCGCGCTGGCGCGTTTCAGGGCGGGCAGGGTGAAATGGTGGGCCGCTTCGGCATCCATCGAAAACAGCAGGGGACGGGCGAGGGAGTACAGGAATTTTTCAGACATGGGGCGCTTTGAGTAGGTGTGCGGGCGACCGGGAAGGGCTGGCGGCGCGCGAAATAAGTGCCGTATTTTACCGTGTTCCGCGCGGCTGCCGGGTGTATAGTTCTATTTGGTCTAATGCAACATTGATTCCTTGATAATTTGCATTCGGCCGCGGACCTTCCTGTTTTTTCTCTGTTCTGTTGACTTCATAAGCGAGACATCGATTGAAAAAGACACGCATCCTGACCGCCATCGCGGCCGCCAGCGCACTGCTGCTGAGCTACCCGGCCCTGGCCCTGCCCAATACGCAAGACACCCGCATGCTGAGCGAACCGGCCGTCTCCAGCCGCCACATCGCCTTCATCTACGCGGGCGATTTGTGGCTGTCGAACCTCGACGGCGGCGGCGCGCGGCGCCTGACGTCCGACCTGGGTGACAAATCGAATCCCGTGTTTTCGCCCGACGGCAGCCAGATCGCGTATAGCGCCAACATCGACGGCAATGTCGATGTGTATGTGATCGCGGCGGCGGGCGGTGTGCCGCGCCGCCTGACCTTCCACCCGGGCGCCGACCTGGCGCAGGCGTTCACGCCCGATGGCCAGGCCGTGATGTTTACCTCGCCCCGCGCCGCCTTCAACAACCGCTTCCAGAAGCTGTTTACGGTGCCCGTGGCGGGCGGCGTGGAAACCCAGCTGGAAATCCCGAATGCATCGCGCGCCACGTATTCGCCGGACGGCAAGCGCATTGCCTACAACCCGCTGGCGCCCGCCTTCAAGCAGTGGAAACGCTACCGGGGCGGCACCAATTCCTGGCTGTGGCTATTCTCGTCCAGCGACAAATCCATCGAAAAAATCCCCCAGCCGACCACGCGCTCGAACGACGTCGACCCGATGTGGATAGGCGATACCGTGTACTTCCGCTCGGACCGCAACGGCGAATTCAACCTGTTTGCCTATGACGTCAAGACGAAAGCCGTGCGCCAGCTGACGCGGCACGCGGATTTCCCCGTGCTCAACGCGTCGGCCGCGAACGGCACCATCGTCTACGAGCAGGCGGGCTATCTGCACTCTTTTGATATCGCCAGCGGCCAGGCACAAAAACTGACCATCGGCGTGGCCAGCGACCTGGGGCAGGCGCGCCCCCGCTGGGTGAAGAACGCGAAATACATCCGCGATGCGTCGATTTCGCCGTCGGGCGCGCGCATCGCCTTCGAATACCGGGGCGAGATCGTCACCATCCCCGCCGACAAGGGCGACGTGCGCAACCTGACGCAGACGGCCGGCGCCCACGAGCGCACGCCCATCTGGTCGCCCGATGGCCGCTCGGTCGCGTATTTTTCCGATGAATCGGGCGAGTATGAACTGCATGTGCGCGCGCAGGATGGCAAGGGCGCCGTGCGCAAGTTCAAGCTCAATGGCAGCGGCTTCTATGACAATGCCGTCTGGTCGCCCGACAGCAGGAAGATCGCGTTTGCCGACAATGGCTGGAGCATGTACGTGATCGACATCGGCAACGGCAAGGTGCAAAAGATAGCCACGGAGCCGATGTATGGCGTCGACAAGAGCATGCGCGCCTCATGGGCGCCCGATTCGCGCTGGCTGGCCTATACGCTCAATTCGCCCACCTACACGCGCAGCGCCTACATCTATTCCGTCGAGCAGAACAAGTCCATGCCGGTGACCGATGGCTTGTCCGACGTGGCCCAGCCCGTGTTCGACAAGAGCGGCAAATACCTGTACTTCTTCGCGTCGACCAACGCAGGCCCCAGCAACAACTGGTTCTCGCAGCAGAACGAAGACAACCTGGTGACGCGCACCGTGTGGATGGCCGTGCTGCGGCGCGACTTGCCGTCGCCCCTGATCAAGGAAAGCGACGAGGAAAAGGCCGCCAGCGCGGAGAGCAGGAAAGACACGGCGAAGGCGGAAGCGGAGCCGAAGAGCGAAGCGAAGATCGATCCGAAGACGGGCCGCGACGACCCGAAAGTGGCGGTGGCACCCGTGGCGCCGATCAGCATCGATTTCGACGGCATCGCCACGCGCATCGTCGACCTGCCGCTGCCGGCCGCGCAGTTCTCCAGCCTGGCCGCCGGCGCCGCGGGGCAGATCTTTTTGCTGCGCGAAAGCGACGGCAAGAAGGCCGTGCAGCGCTTCGACCTGAAGGAGCGCAAGGCGGAAACCGTGGTGGCCGAAGCCGATGATTTCGAGGTCTCGGCCGACGGCAAGAAGCTGCTGTACCGCCAGAAGGACAACTGGGCCATGGGCTCCGCCACGGGCAAGCTGCTGGCGCCGGGCGAAGGCAAGATCAAGGTCGACGCAATCGAAGTGAAGGCCGATCCGCGCGCCGAGTGGGCGCAGATTTTCAATGAAGTGTGGCGCATCAACCGCGATTACTTCTATGACCCGGGCATGCATGGCGTGGACTGGAAGGCCATGCGCGACAAGTACGCCGTCTTCCTGCCCGAGCTGTCCAGCCGCGCGGACCTGAACCGCCTGATTCAATGGATGTGCAGCGAACTGGCCGTGGGCCATCACCGCGGCGGTGGCGGCGACGAGTTTATCGAGGCGAAGAAGGTGCCCGGGGGCTTGCTGGGCGCCGATTATGAGGTCAGCGATGGCCATTACCGCTTCAAGAAGGTGTATGGCGGCTTGAACTGGAATCCGGCCCTGCGCGCGCCGCTGACGGAGCCGGGCCTGAACGTCAAGGCGGGCGAGTACCTGCTGGCCGTCGACAGCCGCCCCTTGCTGCCGCCGACGAATATCTACAGCGCCTTCGAGAACACGGCCGGCAAGGCCATCGATCTGACCGTGGGGCCTTCGGCCGACGGCAAGGGCGCGCGCACGATCACCGTCGTGCCCGTGCCGACCGAGGATGCCTTGCGCAACCGCGACTGGATCGAGGGCAATATGCGCAAGGTCAATGCGGCCACCAACGGCAAGGTGGCGTACGTGTACGTGCCCAATACGGCGGGGCTGGGCCACACCTACTTCAAGCGCTATTTCTTCCCGCAGGCGGACAAGCAGGCCATCATCGTCGACGAGCGTTTCAATGGCGGCGGCAGCGTGGCCGATTACTACATCGAGATCTTGCAGAAGAAGGAAATCGCCTGGTGGACCATGCGCTACGGCGCCGACATGAAGACGCCGTCCGCCTCGATCCAGGGACCGCGCGCCATGCTGATCGACGAGACGGCCGGCTCGGGCGGCGACCTGCTGCCGTGGATGTTCCGCAAAAATAACATGGGCCCGCTGATCGGCAAGGCGACATGGGGCGGCCTGGTGGGCATCCTCGGCTTCCCCGTGCTGATGGATGGCGGCACGATCACGGCGCCGAACCTGGCGTTCTGGACGCGCGAAAACGGCTGGGGCGTGGAAAACGAAGGCGTGCCGCCCGATATCGAAGTCGAGCAAACGCCGGCCGACGTCATCGCCGGCCGCGATCCGCAGCTGGAAAAGGCGATCGAGGTGATCCAGGCCGAACTGGCGAAGAACCCGCCCGTGCGGCCTGCACGTCCGGCGTTTCCGGACAAGAGCAAGTAAGCTGAAGTGCAGGGGTCAGACCCTCGCGATTGTTCGCTCAGAGCTTGGCGCTAACGCTCGTGGGGGTCTGACCCCAGCATTACATGGTGACCCACTGCCCCTTGATCCGCGCTTCCAGCGGCTTGAAGTTGATCTTATACGCCATCTTCGGACTCTGTTCTATCCAGTAGCCCAGGTAGATATAGGGCAGTCCCAGCTCCTGCGCCTGGGCGATCTGCCACAGCACGTTGTAGGTGCCGTACGAGGCGCCCGGCACGTCGGGGTCGAAAAACGTGTAGACGGACGACAGGCCATCGGCCAGCACGTCGATGATGCTGACCATGCGCAGCGTGCCGTCAGGTTCGCGGAACTCCACCAGGCGCGTGTTGACCCGGCTTTGCAGCAGGAATTGCGCGTACTGGTCGCGGCTGTCCTGGTCCATGCCGCCGCCCGCGTGGCGCGTGCTCTGGTAGCGCAGATACAGTTCGTAGTGTTCGTCGAGGAAGGACAGGGTGGCCACGCCCGCCTGCAGGTTGGCGTGCCGGTTCCAGGCACGGCGCTGGTTGCGGTTGGGCGCGAACTCGCCGGCCACCACGCGCACGGGAATGCAGGCCTGGCAGCCGTCGCAATACGGGCGGTAGGTGAAAATGCCGCTGCGGCGAAAGCCGTTGCGCACCAGTTCCGAATACACGTCGCTGTTGATCAGGTGCGAAGGCGTGGCCACCTGCGAGCGGGCCTGGCGGTCGTCCAGGTAGCTGCACGGATACGGTGCCGTCGTGTAGAACTGCAGGGTGGCAAACGGTAGTTCGTTCAGGTGCGTCATGCTGATCCTGTCTGGTCTGGCCGCAGCAATGGATGTCTGTGTGAAGCTATCATAGCTTTTTTACGCCGGCGGCGCAGCATGCCAGTCGGTGATTTGCGCTGCTTCAATGGCGATCCTTACATGGGCCAGGAAGCGGGCGCGCGAAATGGGCGCCGCGCCCAGCGAGGCCAGGTGTTTCGTTTCTTGCTGGCAGTCAATCATGGCCACGCCGCGCGCCCGCAAAAAGCGCACGAGGTGCGCCAGCGCGATCTTCGAACCATCCGAAACGCGGGCGAACATCGATTCGCCATAGAACATGCGCCCGATCGACACGCCATACGCGCCGCCCACCAGTTCGCCGTCCAGCCACAGCTCCGACGAGTGCGCGTAACCCAGCTTGTGCAAGCCCGTGTAGCCGGCGATGATGTCGTCGGAAATCCACGTGCCCGGACCATCCTTGCGCGGCGCCGCGCAGGCGCGCATGACGGCGTCGAAATCGCCGTCGAAGCGCAGCTGCCAGCGCCCGTCCGTGGCGGCGCTGCGCTCGACCTTGCGGATCGCCTTGGCCAGGCTGTCGGAGACCTTGAAGTCGTCCGTCATCAGCACCATACGCGGGTCCGTGCTCCACCACAGGATGGGCTGGCCCTCGGAAAACCAGGGGAAGATGCCGCGCCGGTAGGCGTCGAGCAGGCGCGCGGGCGACAGATCGGCGCCGGCCGCCAGCAGGCCGGGCGCCTCGTCGGTGAGGGCGCGCGAGACGTCGGGGAACGGTGTGTGGATGTCGAGCCAGGGAATCATGCGGCGTCAAAAATGGCAGGTGATGGGGGCTTACTCGGCATCCGCGCGCGCCATCGGGCGCGTGATGTCGCCCGTATGCACACCGTAGCTGCCGCCTTCGCGGATCTTCACGCGGTCGGCAAAGAACAGTTCCAGGGTGGCGCGGATGGTGGGGAAGGCCAGGTCATCCCACGGAATTTGCGCTTCCGTAAACAGCTGCACGTCCAGGCTTTCGATGCCGGGCGCGAAATCGAGGTCGCGCAGGCGCGCAAGGTAGAACAGGTGCACCTGGTGCACGCGCTGCACGTTGAGCAGCGAAAACAGGGGACCCAGCTCGATATTGGCGCCCGCTTCCTCCACCGTTTCGCGCTCGGCCGCATCGGACGTCGTTTCGTCGTTTTCCATGAAGCCGGCCGGCAGGGTCCAGTAGCCCAGGCGCGGCTCGATGGCCCGCTTGCACAGCAAGACCTGCAGCTGGCCATCCTCTTCCCAGACGGGAATCGAGCCGACCACCATTTTCGGGTTCTGGTAATGGATGGCGTCGCAGTTGGCGCAGACATAGCGCGGACGGTTGTCGCCTTCCGGAATGGACAGGCTGACAGGATGGGCGCATTCGGAGCAGAATTTCATGGGCAGGCTTGGAGTAGGGATGGCATCGGACAAGACGATAGTGTAACGCTTACTGTACACCGATTGCGCGCTGTGTGGCGTGACGGGCGGACACAATGCCAGCTGCTGATTGGCCGACCTTTTTTAACGCATTTTAATTTAATAGCTCTATTACAGTCGAAGTTGAGATAGCTATTGCCTAAGTCACCCGTTTGCCCTTATAATTCGAGTGCGGGGTGGAGCAGTCTGGCAGCTCGTCGGGCTCATAACCCGAAGGTCACAGGTTCAAATCCTGTCCCCGCAACCAATACCGGAAAGCCGCTGATTCTTGCAAAAGATCAGCGGCTTTTTCCATTGCTGGCCAACGGCACACTCCGGCATCTGGGGCAGGCATGACATTGTCAAATCATGCCCTTTACGCCGCGCAACAATCTGGTATATAATTCGAGTGCGGGGTGGAGCAGTCTGGCAGCTCGTCGGGCTCATAACCCGAAGGTCACAGGTTCAAATCCTGTCCCCGCAACCAATTCGAAGCCGCTGGTTCCCCGCAAGGGGGCCAGCGGTTTTTTCGTTCTACGGCGAGATCGCTTCCGCCACCTGGCGCGCATACACGACCAGCCGCAAGTGGCGGTCCGCATCGATGGTCAGCGAAGTGTGTTCATACGCGAGCTGCTCGCCGCCGACGTCCAGCTGGCGCACGCCGGCGCACGGCGCATGCACGTCGTGGCGGCGCCACCACTGCTTGAACTCGGGCGAGACTTTTTCCAGTTCCTCCACCAGCGCGTGGATGTCCGCTTCCTGCGTGGCGCGCGCATAGTCGCGGCGAAAGCTCGACAGCATCAGCGGCGCCTGCTCTTCCCAGCCGGCGAAACGGGAGCGCAGCAGCGGGTCGGTAAACAACAGCCACAGCAGATTGCGGCGCGCCGGCACATGCGCGCCGAAGCCGAACAGGGCGTCCGCGCCCGCATTGAACGCCAGCACGTCCCAGCGCAGGTTGAGCACATACGCCGGATGCGCCAGCTCGTGCATCAGGCGGCGCACGGGCGGCGGCACCACGCAAAACGTCTTGCCTTCCTCGGCGGGCGGGCGCGCATGCGCCAGCAGGAACAGGTGGCGGCGTTCCGCCGCATCGAGTTTCAGCACTTCGGCCAGCTTGTCGAGGAAGGCGCTCGAGACGCCGATGTCGCGCCCCTGCTCCAGCCAGGTGTACCAAGTCAGCCCCACGCCGGCCAGCGCCGCGACTTCTTCGCGGCGCAAGCCCGGCGTCCTGCGCCGCCCGCCGCCGGGCAAACCCACGTCCTCGGGCGACAGCCGCGCGCGGCGCGCCTGCAGGTAGGCGGCCAGTTCGTGGCGGGTGCGTTGCAAGGTGCGCATGGTGCGGTCTTTCCGGTGAGGCTGTTGCTATCAGTAATAGCATAAACAGTTAAATTGTAATTGTTTATATTGTATTCCAGAATGCCTGCTTTCTTCCCGAAAGCGTGCCCATGTCTGACTATTCTTCCTCCCGTGCCGCCGCGCCTGCCGTCGCCGCGCTGCCCGCCACCGTCTACCTGATCGCCGTGGGCGCGTTCGCGCTGGGCATGGCGTCGTATGTGACGGCGGGCCTGATGCCGATGATCGCCGGCGCCTTTTCCGTGTCCGTGGCGATGGCCGCGCAGCTGGTAACGGCGTTCACCCTGGCCTATGGCCTCGGCTCGCCCCTGGCCGTGGCCTTGCTGCCGGCGCGCGCGCAGCGCTCCGGCCTGTTGACCGCCCTGGGCGTATTCGTGCTGGCGAACGGGGCCAGCGCGCTGGCAGCAGGATTTTCCAGTCTGCTGGTATGGCGGGCCGTTGCAGGCATCAGCGCCGGCGTGTATCTGGCGCTGGGCATCGCGGCGGCGGCGGGCGTGTCGGCGCCGCGGCAGCGGGGCAAGGCCATCGGTGCGATCATGGGCGGCATGGCGGGCGGCACGGTGCTGGGCGTGCCATTGAGCTTGCTGCTGGCGCAGCAGCTGGGCTGGATGGCGGCCCTGTGGCTGGTGGCTTTCCTCGGTGCGCTGGCGCTGGCGGGCTTGCTGTGGAAGCTGCCTGCGCTGCCGGAAGTACCGGCGACCTCGCTGCGCCGCAAGCTGGCCTTGCTGGCCGATCGTCAGGTGCTGGCCATTTTGCTCGTGTCGCTGCTGGCGGCCATCGCCAGCCTGGGCATGTACACGTTCATTGCGCCGCTGCTGGCGTGGTCCGCGCACGGCGCCGCGATATCCGCCACGCCCTTCCTGTGGGCGTGGGGCGTGGGCGGCATCGCGGGCAGCGTATTGGTCGGGCCATGGGCGGACAAGGTGGCGGCGCCGAGACTGACTTGGCTCATCCTGCTGTTGCTGGCGCTGGCCTTGTGCGCGCTGCCGCTGGCGGCCGGCTGGTCGGCGTGGCTGATGCTGGCGCCCATCGTGCTGTGGGGCGCGGCCGGCTGGGCCCTGCAAGTGCCGCAGAACCAGCGGCTGCTGGCCGTGCGCGCGCGGCAGGGCGACGGCAACCTGGCCATCGCTCTCAACGAATCGGCGCTGTACCTGGGCAGTGCCATCGGCGCCGCCGCAGGCGGGGTACTGCTCCTGCTTGACTGGCCCATGTGGCTGCTGGCGGCCGGCGCAGCCCTGGTCGCCGCCGCGGCGTTGCTGCTGCAGTTGCCCGCCGCGCGGCGGACTTAAGCCCTTTTCGCCAGCTGCATGCCCACGGGCAGGGCGCGGATGCGCTTGCCCGTGGCGGCGAAGATGGCGTTGCACAGGGCGGGCGCGATGGGCGGCGTGGCCGGTTCGCCCACGCCGCCCAGCTCCATGTCCAGGGTGCCCGGCACCAGGTGCGTGTGGATCACGTGTGGCGCGTCGGCGGCGCGCAGCACGCTGTAGTCGTGGAAATTGCTTTGCTCGACCCGGCCATTCTTAAAGCTGATCTCGCCGCTCATGGCCAGCGACAGGCCCATGATGCAGGCGCCCTCGATCTGCGAGCGCACGCGGTCCGGATTGATCTGCGGGCCGCAATCCATGGCGATATCGACCCTGGGCACGATGACTTCGCCGGCCGCATTGATGTCCACTTCGATCACGGCCGCCACATAGGTGACGAAACTGTAGGACACGGCCAGGCCCAGCCCCCGTCCCTTGGGCAGCTTGCGGCCCCAGCCCGCCTTGGCCGTCGCCAGCTCGATCACGTGGCGCATGCGGCCGATGTCGACCGGATACTTCGCCGGATCTTCGCCATAGTTCCAGGCGTCGGACAGGTCGGCCGGGTTGATCTTGCGCGCGGGCCCCAGCAATGCCAGCAGGTAGTCGCGGTGGTCCTTCTTCGCCGCATGCGCCAGTTCGGCCGTGAACGACTGGATGGCAAACGCGTGCGGGATGTTCGACACGGAGCGGAACCAGCCGATGCGCGTATGGGCCGGCACTTCGGGCACCTCGACGCGGATGTTCGCAATGGCGAACGGCACGTTGATGGCTGACATGCCCAGCTCGAACGGCGCCTGCTTGTTCGCGCCGGCGGCAAAGGTCGAGGTGATGGTGGGTGCGGCCGTGCGGTGCAGCCAGGCCGTCGGCATGCCCTTCGCATCCAGCGACGCTTCCAGCCGTTCGACGGACACCGTGTGCAGGTAGTCGTGCTGCAGGTCGTCGTCACGCGTCCACGTCAGCTTGACGGGCGCGCCATCCATGGCTTTCGACAGCAGCGCCGCCTCGACGGCGAAATCGGGTTTCGATTTGCGCCCGAAGCCGCCGCCCAGCAAAGTCACGTACACGGTCACGTCGTCGTACGCCAGGCCCAGGGCCTTGGCCACGTTGCTGCGCGTCGCCTGCGGCGCCTGCACGCAGGCCCACACTTCGGCCTTGCCATTGGCGATGCGCACGGTGGCGGCGGGCGGCTCCATGGTGGCGTGGGCCAGGTGGGGCAGATAGTATTCTGCACTGAGCTTGCGCGCGGCGGGAGCGGCGGCCAGGGTGGCCACCGTCTTGCCCTGGTCGCGCGCCGGGCTGGCGGGCTGGCGCACGGCCGCTTCCAGGGTCTTGCGGAAGGCTTTCGAGTCGTAATCGCCGTTCGGGCCATCGTCCCATTCCAGCACCAGCGCTTCGCGGCCCTTGATGGCGGCCCAGGTATTTTTCGCGATGACGGCCACGCCGCCCAGCGGATTGAACATGGCCGGCGGCGGGCTGCCCGCCAGTTCGACGATGCGCAGCACGCCCGGCACCTTCAGGGCCGCCGTCTTGTCCACGCTTTTCAGCTTGCCGCCGAAGACGGGCGGACGGGCGATGACGGCATACGCCATGCCGTCGAGGCGCGTGTCGATGCCGAAGTGGGTATTGCCCGTGACGATGTCGTGCAGGTCGATGCCGCGCGTGCTGTTTTGGCCTATATAACGCAGCTCGTCCGCCGTTTTCAGGCTGATGCGCGCGCGCGGCGGCACGGGCAATTTGGCCGCTTCTTCGGCCAGCGCGCCGAACGACAGCGAGCGTCCGCTGGCCGCATGCACGACCGCATGGTTGACGGCCTTGACTTGGGTGACGGGCACGTCCCAGCGCACGGCGGCGGCCGTTTCCAGCATCAGGCGCGCCGTGGCGCCCACGTGGCGCATGGCGCGGAACGAGTGGCGCATGCTGCGCGAGCCGTCCGTATCCTGGCTGCCGTAGCGCGCCTCGTCGGCGGGCGCCTGCTGCACGCGCACCTGCGCCCAGTCGGCGCCCAGTTCGTCGGCCGCCACCATGGGCAGGCTGGTGCGGATGCCCTGGCCCATTTCCGAGCGGTGTACAACGATGGTGACGATGCCGTCGGCGGCGATCGACAGGAAGACGAGGGTGTCATCGACCACGCCGCCAGCCATCTTGTCGCCGCCGTATTTGACGGCGTCGGCCGCCATCACGAGGCCGGAAGGGCCGGCCACCAGGGTCAAGCCGGCCAGCGCACCGGCGGCCTTGAGCCAGTTGCGCCGCGCAGGCGAATGTGCGGCGGCAGTGTCATGGATGCTCATTTGGCCGCTCCTTTCGCGTGGATGCTGGCCGATGCCTGCTTGATGGCCGCGTGGATGCGCGTGTAGGTGCCGCAGCGGCAGATATTGCCGCTCATCGCTTCGCGGATTTGCTGGTCGTTCGGTCTTGGGGTCTTGTGCAGCAGGGCCGTGGCCGACATGATTTGCCCGGCCTGGCAATAGCCGCATTGGGGCACGCCGTGTTGCTGCCATGCTTGCTGCAGCGCCAGGCCGACCTGGTCGTCGCCCACCGCTTCGATGGTGGTGATCTTCTTGCCGGCGGCGGCCGACATGGGCGTCACGCAGGAGCGGATCGCTTCGCCATCCATATGCACGGTGCAGGCGCCGCACAGGGCCATGCCGCAGCCGAATTTGGTGCCGGTCATGCCCAGTTCGTCGCGCAAGGCCCACAGCAGGGGCGTGTCTTCAGGCAGCGCAAGGTCGTGCTGCTTGCCATTGATGGTCAGGGTCGTCATGTGTAGTCCTCGGAATGGGGATGGTGCGGGAAAGCGCGACGGCCATCCGGCATATGGATGAGCGCATCAGTATGGGATGGTAGCACCAGCCGCCCTGTGCTGCAGGGCGCGGGTCCGGTGGCATACTGCGGCTACTGATATCGGAGTTTTTCATGACATACATCGCAGTGGCGCCGGGTTTGCCCGACATCCTCGCTCCCGGCTTGCAGGTGGTTTTTTGCGGCCTCAATCCCGGCGTGGACGCGGCGGCGGCCGGCCACCATTTTCTCGGTCGCGGCAACCGTTTCTGGCCCGTGCTGCACCTGGCCGGCTTCACGCCGCACCTGGTGGCGCCGCAGGACGACGCCAGCGTGCTCGGTTTCGGGCTGGGTTTGACGGCGGCCGTCGGGCGCCCGACCAGCCGCGCGGACCAGGTAGGAACGGACGAATTCGCGCAAGCGGCGGCCGGCCTGCAGCACAAACTGGCATTGATGCAGCCGCAGTGGATCGCCTTCCTGGGCAAGGCCGCCTACGCGGCGATGACGGGGAAACGCCAGCTGGCTTGGGGCGAACAGCCCGAGCGCTTCGGCGGCGCGCGCGTGTGGATACTACCCAATCCCAGTGGCCTCAATCGCGGCTATTCGAAGGAGCGGCTGGTCGACGCCTACGCGGAACTCAGGCGCGCGCTGGGCTGACTTCGCGCCGCGCGCCGGCGCCGCGACAGCTTATCCGTGGCTCAGTGACGTGCTTCCAGCTGCGCGTACACGGCGTCGGCGATCTTGCCCAGCTCCTGCTTGGGCAGGCTCGCCGAGAGGGCATAGCCGAGCTGGCCATCGATCCAGTAAAACACGCTCAAGTCCTTTTCCTGCGTGTAGCGGAAGGCCGTTTCCTGCTTGCCGGCCCGCTCCTTGGCCACGTACAGGGTCAGGCGCAGGCCTTTGCCATCTTCATACATGAATTGCGCCACGGGGCCGTCGCCATCGCCGGGCAGCAAACGCCCGCCGATCAGGTGATAGTCGAGCGGAGACAGCGCGGGCGGCCGCAAGGTGCTGCCCAGGCGTTTCGACAGCCATTGCACCAGATGCGCTTCCTGTTCCGCGCCCACCTCGACGGGGTGGCGCACTTCGGGCGTGTAGACGGCATGGGCGATGGCGGCGCTGCGCGCCAGCGAGACCGGGCTGGCGCTGGCGGTCGTGCTGTCGCCGCCGCGCAGCAGCCAGCCGCCCGCGCCGCCCGCGATGACCAGCACGATGGCCGCTGCCGCCTGCATGGCGGGGCGCTGCCAGGCGCCGTTCGCCGCCGGCGGTGCCGCCGCCTGCAGCAGCGCCGAGGGTAAGGCTTCGTCCAGCAGGGGATCGAACAGGGCGCGCAATTGCCGGTTCTGCGCGCGCCACGCATCGACCCTGGCGGCGTCCCCGGGATGCGCGCGCAGGTGCGCATCGACGGCCGCGCGCTGGTCTTCGGGCAGGACGCCGTCGGCCAGGGCGTGCAATTGCGCTTCGCTGATGGCTTGCGTTGTCATTTCACGACTTTCAGGGTGGGTGGGCCGCTGCCTTGGCTGCCGGCAGGGCGGCCATCGAGCAGGGTGCGCAGCTTGTCGCGCCCGCGCGACAGGCGCGACATGACGGTGCCGACGGGGATGTCGAGGGTGGCCGCCACCTGCTCGTACGGCATCTGTTCGAGCGCGACCAGCAATATCACTTCGCGCTGCCCCAGCGGCAAACGGGCCAGCGCCGCATCCATCTCGCCGATGGCGATGGCTTGCCCCGGCGCGCGCTCCGGCGCGGGCAGCACGGTCTCGTCGTCGAGTTCCTGCAGCGCCAGGCCGGGACGGCGCAGCTGGTCCACGTGCAGATTATGCATGATGGAGAACAGCCAGGGCCGCATCTCGCCGCCGCGCTGGTCCAGCTTGCGCCACGCCCGCTCCACGGTGTCCTGCACCAGATCGTCCGCGTGCAGGGCGCCCGCCAGCGCGCGCGCATAGCGGCGCAGGCCGGGCAGGCACGCTTGCAGCTGGCGGCTATCCTCTTGCGTGGTCATCGTGGCGGCGGGCAGGGCTGCTTACGGCTTGACGACGTGCCACACATTCTTGAAATTGTCGCCGGCCATGTCGCCCGGCTTCTTGTCTTCCTTGTACAGGTACAGGGGCTTGCCCTTGTAGGTCAGCTGCATGGCGCCGTTGTCTTCGCGCTTGATGCTGCCATACGGGGCGGCGGGCGCCGCGTCGGTGGCGATGACGGCGGGCCAGGCGACCAGGCAGCCGCCGCTGCAGGCGCTCTTGCCGCTGTCGGCGACATCCTTGTCGAACACATACACGGTCATGCCGCTGGCGTTGACCAGCATGCCGTTGGCGGGCATGACGTCGGCGGCAAAGGCCAGCGGGGCGGACAAGGCGGTGAAAAGGGCAGTGGCGGCGAAAGTGGTAAAGCGCATGATGATCTCCTTGATGTTTGGTGGGCTTGCAAGGGATAGACGCGCGGCGCGGCCCGTTTATTCCACCGCTGACGGATTATTTTTCGGGTGCAGGCTGGCCCACAGGTGGGCGGCCGCCATGGTGCGGTGCGGCGCGTACTGGCGCAGCCATTGTTCCGTGCGCGCCATGTCCGGTTTCGTTTCCTCGCCGAGCAGCTTTTGCAGGGCGGCGCGGATCGCCACGTCGCCGTGCAGCGAGCAGTCGGCATAGCCGTAGCCGCGCAGCAGCGCGTAATTGACGGTCCACGGGCCGATGCCCTTCACGGCCAGCAGCGCCTGCGAGATGGCCGCCACGTCGCCGGAAGGGGGCAGTTCCAGCGACAGCGCTCCCTCGTCGACCAGGCGCGCCAGGCGCAGCACGGTTTCCGCCTTGGCGCGCGAGAATTTGCGGCTGGTCAAATCCTCGATGTCCAGCCGTGCCACGTCGCGCGCCTCCGGGTAGCACCACAAGCCGCTTGCGTGCCGGCGCCCCGCCTGCAGAATGAAGGTGCGGCGCAGGGAAATGGCGAACGACAGGTTGATCTGCTGGCCGATGATGGCCCAGGTCAGCGCCTCGAAGGGGCTGGCCGATTGCACGATGCGCAAGCCCGGGTTGACGCGGATTAGGGGCGCCAGCAGCGGATCGCCGGCGGCCAGCCGGGCGAAGGGTTGCGGGTCGATGCGCAGGCCGAGGATGTTGAGCAGGGCGCCGTGCAGCGCCGTGTGCAGAGCGTCGCTGGCGCTGCCGTCGATCTCGGCGCGGCAGACGGCCGTATCGTCCGTGAAGGCCACGTCCAGCACGACCGGCACGCCGTGCAGCAGGATGCCCTTGCGCAGGCCCGTCGGCGTGACTTGTTCGGCCACGGCTTCCGTATCGCGGCTGTGGAAGGCGATGACGTCGTCGCGGCGGTAGCCGGCGGGCAGGGGGAGGGTCCAGTGCAGCAGGGTCATGGTGGCCAAATTCAGTGAAGGTAGCAGGGGCGCGCCGCCGGCGCACCGCGTTTCTTGCTGCGGTCCTTAGCGGGCGCAGATATCGGTGGTGGGCGGGCTCAGGGCCGCCGCGTGCTGGATCTGCAGCGCGTCGGGCACGCCATTTTTCACGGCCGTCAGCTCGGCCAGGATGGAAATGGCGATTTCGGCCGGCGTCTTGCTGCCGATGTACAGGCCGATGGGGCCGTGCAGGCGCGCCAGCTGTTCCGCGCTGACGTCGAACTGCAGCAGCCGTTCGCGGCGCTTGGCGTTATTCGCGCGCGAGCCGATGGCGCCCACGTAAAACGCAGGGGATTTCAATGCTTCCATCAGGGCCAGGTCGTCGAGCTTGGGGTCGTGCGTGAGGGCGACGACGGCGCTGCGGCTGTCGAGCTTTAATTCCAGCACCAGGTCGTCCGGCATGGCGTGCAGCAGGGGCACGCCCGGTACGTTCCAGCCGCCCCGGTATTCCTCGCGCGGGTCGCAGACGATGACGTGGTAATCCATGGCCGTGGCGATCTGCGCCACGAAGCGCGACAGCTGGCTGGCGCCGATGATCAGCAATCGCCAGCGCGGGCCGTGCTGCGTGGTGAGCACCGCGTCTTCCAGGGCCAGCACGGCGCCCGGCACGGCGGTTTTCAGGGTGACGGCGCCAGTGCGCAGGTCGAGCCGGCGCTCGACCAGTTCATGCGCTTCCAGGCGCGCCAGCAGTTCGGCCACGCGGCTGTCCGCATGCAGCGGCTCGATGGCCAGTTCGATGGTGCCGCCGCAGGGCAGGCCGAAGCGGTGCGCCTCGTCGGCGCTGATGCCGTAGCTGACGATTTCCGGCAAGGTGCGCACGATGCCGTGCACGCGCACGGTGTCGATCAGGTCATCCTCGATGCAGCCGCCGGAGACGGAGCCGACCACCGTGCCATCGTCGCAGATGGCCAGGGTGGCGCCCACGGGGCGGGGGCTGGAGCCCCAGGTCTTGATGACGGTGACGAGTTCGCAGCGGTGGCCGGCGGCGAGCCAGGCGGCGCTGGTTTTCAGAACTTCAAGGTCGATGCTGTCCATGGGGCAAGGGAGGAAAGCCGCAGGCAGGCGGCAAAGTATGGAATATTTTTCAATATTATGGCTATACTACGCTCTCCAACAGCCTGCGGAGAGTTTTCATGTCGAATGACCAAAAGACGCAAGATGACGGCATCCCCAAGTTTGGCAAACTGCTCATCGCCCTGTTCCTGGCGGTGGTATTTTGCGGCGCCCTGACCTGGATCATGGGCACCTACTTCCCCAACTTCCCCGGCGCCTGACCAAACCCTGTTTGATCAGGATGAAGAACGTCTAACAGAACCGTAGCGAGCGGCAGCGATTTGTGGCCGAGAAGCGCAACTGTGCTTGAGCACAGTGAGCATCGCAGACCGCAAAGCGCGACGCGCAGTAGGTTATGGTAGGCGTTCTAAGGCTTGAGCGGCTTCTTCGCCGCCTGCTTGGCGCGCACGTCCGTCACGGCGCGGTTGATGGCCGCCATGCGCGAGTTGGTGCCCGGGTGCAGGGCCGTGTAGCCGTTGGCGACCGTGGCCGGTACTTGCGTGGCCAGGCGCTGCCAGAAGCGGGCCGCGTTGTCGACGTTGTAGCCGGCGCGCGCCAGCAGGTAGATGGCCAGGGTGTCGGCTTGCACGTCGAGTTCCTGCGGCATGGCCTTGATGCCGGCGGCGCCCGTCAGCATCGACACGTCGGGCTGCACGGCGCCCAGGCTGTCGATGATGCTGCCGGCCGTACCCGCCGTGCGCTGGCTGCGCGCGTGGTCGAGGATGTTGTGCGCCATTTCGCGGGCGATGACGAAGGCGATGCCTTCATCGTTTTGCGCCGCATTGACCATGCCGCGCGTGAGCATGATGCGCGAACCGTCCGAATACGCGTTGATATTGTCCGCATTGCCCAGGGCGACGCGGAAGGCGCAGGCGCGCGTGACGGGAATTTTGAGGTCCTGCTGCTGGCCGTCGCGGGCGATGGTCATGTTCAGGCTGGCGCTTTTCGAGGCCAGCGGGCCGACGATGGCGCCGAACGGGCCTTCCGCTTTCGGGCCTGCCGGCAGCGGCTTGCCTTCGGCGGCCAGCAAGCCGTCGCCCTTGCGCAAGCCGGCGCGCGCGGCGCCGCTGCCCGGCAAGACGCCGGAGACCTGCATCTGTTCGCCGTAGCCGAGGGCTGCCTGCGCCGCGTCGGCATAGATGCCGGGGTAGGAATACTTGTTCTGCGCCGTGAAACCCAGCAGGTTGCGCGCGTACGTCTTGCACAGGTCCGCATTGTTGATCAGCAGGGGCGCCGAGACTTTCGACAGGCGGTCCTGCAGCGCCACCATCTTCACCAGCTCTTCCTGCGCCGCCTTTTGCTGCGCCGTCGGTGCGGGCGCATCGGGCGCCGGCACGACGTTGAACGGGCCGCTGACATTCGGCGCCGGCGTGGTGCAGCCGGCCAGAATGGCCGCGCCGGCCAACAGGAGGGGAGTGGCCAATCGGCGCAGCGAAGTCGGGGCTGGGATCAGATGGCGGAAACCTGGCATAAGTATCAATCCTTAATGTTTGCCGGTGCTGCCGAAACCGCCAACACCGCGTTCGCTGTCGCCGAATTCCTCGACGACGTTAAAGCCCACTTGCAGCACCGGCACGATAATCAGCTGCGCCAGGCGTTCCATGGGATTGAGCGTGAATGCGCTCTGGCCCCGGTTCCAGGTCGATACCATCAGCTGGCCCTGGTAATCGGAGTCGATCAAGCCTACCAGATTCCCCAATACGATGCCGTTTTTGTGGCCCATGCCGCTGCGCGGCAAAATCATGGCCGCATACGACGGGTCGCCGATGTGGATGGCCAGGCCGGTCGGAATGAGCACGGTCTGGCCGGCTTCGATGGTGATGGGCTCGGCTATGCAGGCGCGCAGGTCGAGTCCCGCGCTGCCCGGCGTGGCGTAGGCCGGCAGCAGTTCTTGCATGCGGGCGTCGAGGATCTTGATGTCGATATTTTTCATGAATCTAACTAACTAAGCTAAGTCGTTTAAAAAGTGATTATTTGAGCAGCGAATTCCTGGCGATCCGCTTCGAGATTTCGGAAATCAGCTGGCGCGCCAGGTTCAGTTTCGAGGCGCGCGGCAGCACGGTATGGCCTTCCTCGTCGAACAGGATGATGGTGTTGTCGTCCTGGCCAAACGTGTTCTGGCCGATATTGCCGACCAGCAGGGGAATGCCTTTTTTCTCGCGCTTGACCGAGCCGAATTCCACGAGGTTTTCCGATTCGGCGGCAAAGCCCACGCAGTACGGATAGCCGGCCAGGTTGGTGCGCGCCGCCACGGTGGCGAGGATGTCGGGATTTTGCACGAACTGCAGTTCGGGGACGGAGCCGTCGGCCTGCTTTTTCATCTTCTGGTCGCTGGCGTTGGCCACGCGCCAGTCGGCCACGGCGGCCACGGCGACGAAGACGTGCTGGCCGTCGACGTGGGCCAGTACCGCATCATGCATCTGCTGCGCGCTTTGCACGTCGATGCGGCGCACGCCGAAGGGCGCGTCCAGGGCCGTCGGGCCGGAAATGAGCAGCACCTCGGCACCCGCTTCGCGCGCCGCGCGCGCCACCGCATAGCCCATCTTGCCCGAGGACAGATTGGTGATGCCGCGCACGGGATCGATGGCTTCAAACGTGGGGCCGGCCGTGACCAGCACGCGCTTGCCCGCCAGGACTTTCGGCTGGAAGGCGGCGATCAGTTCCGTCAAGAGCTGTTCCGGTTCCAGCATGCGGCCCAGGCCAACTTCGCCGCAGGCCTGTTCGCCGGCGGCCGGACCGAACAGCTTGATGCCGTCGTCGCGCAGCTGCTGCACATTGCGCTGCGTGGCGGGGTTCTGCCACATTTCCACGTTCATGGCCGGCGCCACGAGCAGGGGCAGGTGGGCCGGACGGGCCAGGCACAGGGTCGACAGCAGGTCGTCGCACACGCCATGGGCGAGTTTACGCAGAAAATCGGCCGAGCACGGCGCGATCAGGATGGCGTCCGCATGGCGCGTCAAGTCGATATGCGCCATGTTGTTGTCGATGCGGGCATCCCACTGGCTCGTGTGCACGGGGTGGCCGGACAGCGCCTGCATGGTCACGGCCGTGATGAAGTGGCTGGCCGCATCCGTCATGACCACCTGCACCGAGGCGCCCGCCTTCGTCAGCGCGCGGCACAGTTCCGCCGCCTTGTAGCAGGCGACGCCGCCCGAAAGTCCCAGGACGATTTTTTTGCCGGACAATTCCATGCCGTTCTCCTGCGTGTTTATTTGTTTACCCGGCGCAGTTCATCGACGATGAACAGGGCCGCGCCGATGCAGATGGCGCTGTCGGCGATATTGAAAGCGGGGAAATGGCCCCAGCTTTTCCAGTGGAAGTCGAGGAAATCGACCACGTGGCCGTAGACCAGGCGGTCGATGGCGTTGCCCAGCGCGCCGCCGAGAATCAGCGCCAGGGCCCAGCAGAACATGCGCTGGCCGGCGTGCTTTTTCAGCAGATAAATGATGTAGATGGCGGCCGCCAGGGCGATGCCGGTGAAGAAATAGCGCTGCCAGCCGCCCTGGTCGGACAGGAAGCTGAACGCGGCGCCCTTGTTATACGCGAGCACCAGGTTGAAATACGAGGTGATGACCATCTCTTGCGCGTAGCGGAAGGTCTTCAGGATCGTGATCTTGGTGATCTGGTCGAACAGGATGACGATGGCGGCGATGCCCAGCCAGGGCACGAGCGACGCCGAGGATGACGATTTCGATGAAAAACGGTTTTTAGTGGCCATATTTTTCCAGGGAAGATAAAGCCGCCGCCTGGCAGCAGGCGGCGGTTGGAAGCGGGACGCAGGCAGCGCCCCGGGATGACAGTCTATGCGAAACGGCGCGATTCGCCTTTTCCAAACAGGTTGCTGACGCAGCGGCCGCACAGGGTAGCATGTGCGGCGTCCGTGCCCACGTCCGCGCGGTAGTGCCAGCAGCGCTCGCACTTCGGCGCCGTCGACGCGGCCACGACCACTTCCTCGGCCGCTTCGTCTGCCACCTCGGCCACGCTGGCCTGCGAGGTGATGAAGACGAATTTCAAGTCGTCGCCCAGGGTGGTCAACAGCTTGTACTTCATCGGCGCGGCCTTGATCGTCAGTTTCGCCTGCAGCGAGGAACCGATGGCGCCCGAGGTGCGCAAATCTTCCAGCTGCTTGGTGACGTCCGTGCGCACGGCGCGCAGGGCCGTGTATTTCTCCAGCAGGTCGGCCGCGTCCGCGACTTCCGGCAGCTGCCACCAGGTTTGCGTGAAGATGGTTTCATCGCTGGCGGCATACGCCTCCGCGCCGGCGAAGACGGCCCACGCTTCTTCGGCCGTGAACGACAGGGCCGGGGCCATCAGGCGCAGCAGGCTTTGCGTGATGTGCCACAGGGCCGTCTGTGCCGAGCGGCGCGCGTGCGACGTCAAGCCCGAGGTGTACAAACGGTCCTTCAGGATGTCCAGGTAGAAGCCGCCCAGGTCTTCCGAGCAGTACGTCTGCAGCTTCGACACGACGGGGTGGAATTCGTAGCGCGCGTAGTTGTTCTCGATCTGCTGCTGCAGCGATGCCATGTTGGCCAGCGCATAGCGGTCGATTTCGAACATCTCCGCCACCGGCACGGCATCCGTGGCCGGATTGAAGTCCGACGTGTTCGCCAGCAGGAAGCGCAGGGTGTTACGGATGCGGCGGTACGATTCCGTCACGCGTTTGAGGATCTCGTCGGAGATCGACAGCTCGCCCGTGTAGTCGGTCGAGGCGATCCACAGGCGCAGGATGTCCGCGCCCAGGGTGTCCGAGATCTTTTGCGGCGCCAGCGTGTTGCCCAGCGACTTGGACATCTTCTTGCCTTCGCCATCGACCGTGAAGCCGTGCGTCAGCAGGGCCTTGTACGGCGGACGGCCGTTCAGCATCGACGACACGAGCAGCGACGAGTGGAACCAGCCGCGATGCTGGTCCGAGCCTTCCAGGTACAGATCGGCCGGGAACTGCAGCTGCGTCGAATGCGAACCGTGGGCCTGCGGGCCGCCCAGCACCGTCTGGTGCGTGGCGCCGGAATCGAACCACACGTCCAGCGTGTCCTTGTTCTTGGCGTAGATGGCCGCTTCGTCGCCGATCAGGTCTTTCAGGTCCAGCGCCTGCCATGCCTCGATGCCGCCTTTTTCGATCAGCTTGGCCACCTGCTCCAGCAGTTCCGGCGTGCGCGGATGCAGGTCGCCCGTTTCCTTGTGCACGATGAAGGCCATCGGCACGCCCCACTGGCGCTGGCGCGACAGGGTCCAGTCGGGACGGTTGGCGATCATGCCGTGCAGGCGCGCCTGGCCCCAGTCCGGGAAGAACTCGGTGTCGGCGATGCCTTTCAAGGCCGTCTCGCGCAAGGTCGCGCCGCCGTCCTTCGGCGTCACGTCCATGCCGGCGAACCATTGCGAGGTGGCGCGGTAGATGATCGGCGTCTTATGGCGCCAGCAGTGCATGTAGCTGTGGTCGAACATCTTGACTTCGAACAGCGCGCCCGCTTCGCGCAAGGCGTTGCAGATCGGCTTAGACGCTTCCCAGATGGTCATGCCGCCGAACAGGGGCAGGGTCGAGGCGAATTTGCCGTCGCCCATGACGGGCTTGATGATGTCGTCGTCCTTCATGCCGTGCGCCTTGCACGAGATGAAGTCGTCCAGGCCGTAGGCTGGCGCCGAGTGCACCACGCCCGTGCCGCTTTCCGTGGTCACGTATTCGGCCAGGTACAAGGGCGACAAACGGTCGTAGAAGGCGTCGCTTGCATGCAGCGGATGGCGGAAGCTGATGCCGGCCAGGGCCGCGCCGTCGCAGGTGGCGATCGTCGTGCCTTCGAGCTTGAAGCGCGCCAGGCTGGCCACGACCAGGTCTTGCGCCAGGATCAGCAGCAATGGCTGGCCGTCGCGCTCGGCCTTCACCAGCGAATATTTGACTTCCGGGTGCACGTTCAGCGCCTGGTTCGACGGGATGGTCCACGGCGTGGTGGTCCAGATGACGATGAAGCCGTTATCGGTCGGCAGGGCAGGCAAGCCAAAGGCGGCCGCCAGTTTTTCCGGCTCGGCGAACTTGAAGCCGACGTCGATGGCGGGATCGCGTTTTTCCGCGTATTCCACTTCCGCCTCGGCCAGCGCCGACTGGCAGTCGAAGCACCAGTTGACCGGTTTCAGGCCGCGGTAGACATAGCCTTTTTCCAGCAGCTTGCCCAGCGCGCGCAGCTCGTCGGCTTCATTGCCGTGCGCCATGGTCAGGTAAGGGTTGTCCCACTCGCCCAGCACGCCCAGGCGAATAAAATCCTTCTTCTGGCGCTCGACCTGCACGTTGGCGTAGGCGCGGGCCTTTTCCAGCACTTCGGCCGTCGGCAGGTTCTTGCCGTGCAGTTTTTCGATCTGGATTTCGATCGGCATGCCGTGGCAATCCCAGCCCGGCACATACGGCGCGTCGAAGCCGGCCAGCGAGCGCGACTTGACGACCATGTCTTTCAGAATCTTGTTGACGGCGTGGCCCAGGTGGATGTCGCCATTCGCATATGGCGGGCCGTCATGCAGGATGAATTTCGGACGGCCGGCGGCAGCTTTGCGCACGCGCTCGTAAATCTTCTTGTCTTGCCATTGCTGCACCCATTGCGGCTCGCGCTTGGCCATGTCGCCGCGCATCGGGAACGGGGTTTCCGTCATGTTGACCGGGTATTTGCTTTCAGGCTTCTTGTTTTGCTTGGGCGTGGCTGGCTTGTTTTGATCGGACATAGTCTTCTTTAATGATATTGAATGGTTTGCGGCGGCAGGCGCCGCCAGGCGGCGGAGTTGGCCGGCGTCAAATTCGGTCGGTGGCGGTAATGGCGCCGCTGCGCTGCTCAAAATAGGCGCGCGCCTGGTTCGAGTCGCGCTCGATGGCGGCCGTCAGGGTGGGCAAGTCGTCATACTTTTCTTCGTCGCGCAGCTTTTCCAAAAACTCCACGCGGACCAGCTTGCCGTAGCAGGACTGGGCGAAATCGAACAGATGCACTTCCAGCAAGACGCGGCCGCTGTCGTCGACGGTGGGGCGCACGCCCAGGCTGGCCACGGCCGGCAGCGGTACTGGTCCCAGGCCGTGCACTTGCACGATGAAGATGCCGGACAGGGCGGGGCGGTGCGCCACGCGCAGGTTCAGGGTGGGGAAACCGAGCGTGCGGCCCAGCTTCTGGCCATGGATGACGTGGCCGGAAATGGCGTACGGATGGCCCAGCAGCTGCGTGGCCAGCGGGAAATCGCCGGCGGCCAGCGCCAGGCGCACGGCCGACGAGGAGATGCGCGTGCTGCCATTCATCACCGTCGGTAAAGTTTCTACGTGGAAACCATATTGACGACCCGCTTCTTGCAGCATGGCCACGTCGCCGGCACGCCGGGCGCCATAGCAGAAGTCGTCGCCGACCATCAGCCATTTCACGTGCAAGCCGTCGACGAGGACTTTTTCCGTGAATTCCTGCGGCGTCAAGGCGGCGAACTGGGCGCTGAAGTGCTCGACGACGACCCGGTCGATGCCGGCGTCGTCCAGCGACTGCAGCTTGTCGCGCAGGTTGGCGATGCGCTGCGGCGCCTTCGACAGGTCGCCCGCGCGCTGCGCGAAGAACTCGCGCGGGTGCGGTTCGAACGTCATCACGGCCGCTTCGATGCCGAGTTCGGTGGCCGCTTCGCGCACGCGCGCCAGCAAGGCCTGATGGCCGATGTGGACACCGTCAAAATTGCCGATGGTCAGAGCGCAAGGCGCTCGTGCCTGGGCATTGGGAAGTCCGCGGAATACCTTCATAGGAATCTGATGAAAAACTGTGCCAAAAGGGGGATTATACGGACTGTTTCAGGGATGCACACCCGGCAGGGCGGCCGCAGGGGTAATTTCCCTGCCGAAATGATAAAAAGCGTTGCCGGCGGGTGTGCCGGCAACGCTTTAGTGATGGGCAATTGACTAGCTGCCCGACAATATCTTGACGATATTATCTTATTTATTCATCAAGGCCCAGTAGCGTGCCAGGTCAGCCGCGCCATCCGTGCCCTTGACGGCTTTGAGTGCCGTCGATGCGTTGGCTTTCTTGCCGGCGTGGATGTAGGCGATGCCCAGGTGCAGCTTGGCTTCTTCCGGATACTTGGCGGTGCCCAGCTTCACGGCGTCATTCATCAGGCCCAGGCCTTTTTCTGCCTGGCCATCGTAGACCAGGGCGAAGCCCAGCTTGCTCAAGCTGTCGGCGTCCTTGTTCTTGACGTATTCCGCTTCCGACTTGGCGGCGTTGGCCTTCAGGTCGGCCTGGGTCTTCAGGGCCAGGTCTTTCAGGCGCTGGTGACGGGCGGCATCGGCGCCGGTACCCAGCACGCCTTTTTTGTAGCCCTGCTCGATGATGCTCAGCGCTTCGCCAGGATTGCCTGCTTGCAAGGCCAACTGGCTGATTTCCATGTATTCGGATGGCTTGGTGAACAGGCCGTTGGCCAGGCGCAGGCGCTGGACGTCCAGGCCCAGGCGTTGCGAGAAGCCAGGTTTGCCCGAGACGCGGTTCAGCAGGTCAGCCCAGTAGCTGGTCTTCGGATAGCTGCCGGCCAGTTTTTCCAGGGTGGCCACATAGCCGGCCTTGTCGTTCTGCTTCAACTGGATGTTGGCCAGCATTTGCAGGCTCGACTCCGAGTTGCCGCCGCGCGCTTGCAGCTCTTTCGCCGCTTCGGCGTAGTTGCCGCTGACATAGTAGGTCTGGATCAGCAGTTCGCGCATCTGTGGATCTTCGCGGTCTTTCAGCGAACGTTTGATCCAGGTGATGGTGTTCGGCCAATCCTTGGCGCGGTAGTACATGCCTGCCAGCGCTTGCGTGAATTTGGGGGCTTCGGCGGCGCTCAGGCGGCCGGAATTGATGACGGCTTCGAAAGCCTTGATGGCGGTGCCGTTGTCGCCGGCGGCGGCAGCGGCCGAGGCGCGCACGCGCTCGATCTGGTAGCTTTCAAAGGCGGTCTTGCCGCCGACACTGTCAGCTTCGCGCAGCTTGGCCAGCGCTTCCTTGTTTTTGCCGCTGCTAGCGAGTTTTTGCGCTTCTTGCAGTGGCTTGCCCACTTCGGCACGCACGGTGTCCGCGGCGTATGCCAGCGAGCCCAGGCCGATTACGGGAGTTGCTGCGGTAAAACCGATAGCGGCCATGACGAGGCCGAGATGAGCGAGACGAAACTTGGACATAAGAAAGTCTTTCAGTAAAAAGCGAATAGGCAGGAAGTCCTGCCTATTCGGATGTAAAGAGAACCTGATTGCAGCTTACTGGAATTGCTCGTTGCCGACCAGACCGATTTTGGTCACGCCCAGACGCTGCGCCGACGCCATCACACCGGCGACGACTTTGTATTCCACCAGCTTGTTCGGACGCAGATGCACTTCCGGCTGGTCTGCTTGCGCAGCAACGTTGCTCAGCTTGGCTTCCAGCGAAGCGCGGTCAGGAACGACCTGATTGTCCCACAAGATCGTACCGTCAAAATCGACATCGATCGTGACGACCACTGGTTCGGTTGTCGGTGGCGGCGGGGTGCCGACCGGCATGTTCAAGTTCACCGAGTGGTTTTGCTTAGGAATCGTGATGATCAACATGATAATCAGCACCAGCATCACGTCGATGAGGGGCGTCATGTTCAGTTCCATCATTGGTTCCGGATCCGCGCCTGGAGCGCTTCCCGAACCGACATTCATACTCATAGTGTTTCCTTTAAGAAGTCCAACGAAGCACCGGGCGAAACTGCCGCCCGGTCAGCTTCCGGCAGTGGCGCGCCCTTGTTGCCGGGGCGCCGCTGCCAGTTGCTATCAGCCCTTGTCAGGTGGTTCGGTGATGAAGCCGACCTTCTGGATCCCGGCACGTTGGGTCGTGTAAATAACCCGGCCGATCGATTCGTAGCGTGTTTCTTGGTCGCCACGAACGTGTACTTCCGGCTGCGGTACTTTCACTGCTTCAACTTTCAGATAATCGAACAGTTCGCTCGTATCTTTCAGTTTCTTCTGGCCCAGATAAATCTCGCCATCCTTGTTGACAACGATGTTGACGTTTTCTGGCTTGCTTTGAAGGGCTTGGTTGGCCTCGATCGGCAGATCGATTTTCTGCAATTTGAGGACAACCGGACTGGTGATCAAGAAAATGATCAGCAAAACCAACATGATGTCGACGAGCGGCGTCGTGTTGATTTCTGACATTACTTGATCTTCATCTCCGCTGTCGGAGCCGACGGACATCGACATGATTCTTATCCGATCTTTTTAGCGCCGGCAGCACGGCCAGCTTCGCTGGTCGACATTGCGCCGGAGATCAGTACCGAGTGAACGTCGGCGCTGAACGAGCGTACGTCTTCCATTGCGGTTTTGTTACGACGCACCAGCCAGTTGTAACCCAGAACGGCAGGAACGGCGACCAGCAGACCGAAAGCGGTCATGATCAGTGCTTCACCAACTGGACCTGCAACTTTATCGATCGAAGCGTTACCGGTCATGCCGATGTTGGTCAGCGCGCCATAAATACCCCAAACGGTACCGAACAGACCGATAAACGGTGCGGTCGAACCAACGGTTGCCAGGAACGACAGGCCATCTTGCAGACGCGATTGGACTTTGTCCGAAGCGCGCTGGATCGACATCGTCACCCAGGTCGACAGATCGATTTGTTCCAGCAGGGCGCCGTCATGGTGAGCCGTTGCCTTGGTGCCCGATTCAGCGATGAAGCGGAATGGCGAGCCTTCGGTCAGCGTTGCCGAACCAGCAGCGATCGAAGGCGCTTTCCAGAATTTGGCAGCGGTTTCTTTAGCTTGCTTGAAGATCTTCATTTGATCCATCAGCTTGGTGATGATGATGTACCAGCTGCCGATCGACATGATGGCCAGGATGATCAGGGTGGCGCGTGGCACGAAGCCGCCGTCCCACACTGCTTGCAGGCCGAACGGGTTGTGGACTTCTTCGGTTTTGGCTGGAGCGGCTGCGTCAGCGGCTGGAGCTGCTGCTGGAGCGGCGGCATCTGCGGCAGCTGGTGCTGGTGCAGCGTCTGCCGCAGGAGCCGAAGCGGCAGCCGATGCTGGCGCGTCAGCGAATGCCGGAGCTGCTACCAGAGCGGTAGTAGCGGTAACGGACAACAGAACCGCGGCAAAAAATGCGGACAAACGGGTATTCTTAAACATGCTTCCTCCAAAATTAAAAATAACAGATCGCTGAACGTAATGACAACGAAATCATGGTGTGAGACAGGGGATAACTGTCTCGGGTTTTAATCCAGCGACCAAACGTATTGCATTTGCTGCCAGCCTTGTTCCGGCTTGCCGTCAACTGTTGCCGGCTTAAATGTACAGCGGCTGATACCTTGCACCGCAGCTTTGTCCAGGTCTCTGAAGCCGCTGGACTTCACGATCTTCGAATCAGCGACCTTGCCGTCTACACCGATCAGGAACGACAGTGTCACCACACCGGTTTCCTCATTGCGCTGCGACGACTTTGGATAAGCCGGCTTTTCGCAGACACTGAAGTCAACCACGGCCGGCGTACGCACCGATTTGGCTGGTCCAGGAGTTGGCGCAGGCTGTGCAGGCGGTGCTGGCGGTGCCAATACATTCGTGGCTGGCTTCACAGCAGTCGTATTTGCAATCACGTTTTGCTGTGGCGGCGGCTGCTGCACGTTCACCTCGACTGGCGGAATGAATGGCGGCGGTGGCGCTTTCATTTCTGGCGGCGGTGGTGGCGGTGGAAGATCCTTCGGTGGAGGCGGTTTGACTTCCTCGATAATCTTGGTTTCAACCGGTTCCATCATTTTGGTGACCAACCGCTTGCCCAAGCCCGTCACGATCCCGTAAGCCGCGAGAACGTGCAGCAGGACAACGATAGTGATGCCTGTGTAGTTCTTGGGACTTTTCTCGTTCGAAAAATTCATGCCTGCTTTCTCCAAATACCATCTCTTGTCTTGCAACTGAACCCCAAAATGACGACACAAAGCTCCAGCCGTATCCGGGACGTCGCCGAATTATACATACGAATTCTTTATTTTACACAGATTTTTAACGCCTAAAACCGGTTAAATTTTTGGCGCTTTTGCGCCCTGAAAACGTACTTGCTTATGTCATCTTTGCACGCTTTCGGACAGAAAAAAAGGCGGTCTTATCGGTTTTTTACAGCCGTTTTGGGCTACCACTGCTAAGTTCTCCGATGTGCCCATATGGCGGAATTATATTTCGTGATATTCAATATGGAAACCGCTAAATTTGGAGGAAAATCTTTCTTTTTGGAAATGTTTTGACTCGGAACCAGACCACTTAGCGGCCCGCGCGCACCAAACGGGTGCGGAACGCACTTTATCCAGGTCAAAAAAGGCGGTCCCGGCGGCCCATTTGAGGCCGCCAGGCCATACTGAATTCCTATATAGGCATAGGAAGCGCTTATATTCTTGCTATTGATTATTATCAACAAATCATTTCATGGCCGGACAATGGGGTCGTCGCGCCGGTTGCGTTTTTCCCGACGGCAATTCAAGGTGCCCAGGACGACGCCCTGCGGGTCGACCGTATCGAGGTGCACATCGAAGCCCCACAGCCGTGCCACGTGCTTGAGCACCTCGGCCGCCTGCTGGTTCAGCGGACGGCGCTGGAATTGCGTGTGGCGCAGGGTCAATGCGCGGTCGTCGCGCGTATTGACGGACCAGACCTGGATGTTCGGCTCGCGGTTGCCCAGGTTGTACTGCTCGGCCAGCTGCTGGCGCACATAGCGGTAGCCGGCATCGTCGTGGATGGCGGAAATGGCCAGCTTTTCATTCTTGTCGTCGTCGAGCACTGCAAAGAAGTGGAATTCGCGGATCAGCCGCGGCGACAGGTACTGGGCGATGAAGCTTTCATCCTTGAAATTGCGCATGGCAAAGTCCAGGCTCTTGCGCCAGTCGCTGCCAGCCATGTCCGGGAACCAGGCGCGGTCTTCGTCCGTCGGATGCTCGCAGATGCGGCGGATGTCGCTCATCATGGCAAAACCCAGCGCATACGGGTTGATGCCGCTGTAATACGGGCTGTCGATGGGCGGCTGGTAGACCACATTGGTATGGCTTTTCAAAAATTCCATCATGAAGCCGTCGCCCACCACGCCTTCGTCGTAGAGCTGATTCAATATCGTGTAGTGCCAGAAGGTGGCCCAGCCTTCGTTCATGACCTGGGTTTGCCGCTGCGGATAGAAATACTGGGAAATCTTGCGCACGATGCGCACCATCTCGCGCTGCCACGGTTCCAGCAGCGGCGCGTACTTCTCTATAAAGTACAGCAGGTTTTCCTCGGGTTCGGGCGGAAAGCGGGGCGCGGCCTTGCGCTGGTCGTCCTCGTCGTCGTCCTCGTCGCGCCGGGGCAGGGTGCGCCACAGCTGGTTGATCTGCGACTGCACATAGGCTTCGCGCTCTTTCTGGCGCGCATATTCCTTCGCCATCGACAGCTTCGCCGGGCGCTTGTAGCGGTCCACGCCATAGTTCTGGATGGCGTGGCACGAGTCGAGCAGCAATTCCACGGCATCGACGCCATGGCGCTGTTCGCATTCGGCGATGTAATTCTTGGCAAACACCATATAGTCGATGATGGCATCCGCATCCGTCCAGGCGCGGAACAGGTAATTGCCCTTGAAGAAGGAATTGTGGCCGTAGGCCGCATGCGCGATCACCAGGGACTGCATGGTCAGGCTGTTTTCCTCCATTAAATAGGCGATGCACGGGTTCGAGTTGATGACGATCTCGTAGGCCAGGCCCATCTGGCCCCGCTTGTAGCTTTTCTCGGTAGACAGAAAATGCTTGCCGAACGACCAATGGTTGTAGGAGACGGGCATGCCGACGGAGGTGTAGGCATCCATCATCTGTTCGGCCGTGATGATTTCCAGCTGGTTCGGATAGGTGTCGAGACCGAACTGTTTCGCCACGCGGCGGATTTCTTCGTGGATTTGCTCGATCAGCTCGAACGTCCATTCCGACTGCTCGGGCAGGGCGTTCGGGTGGCGCAGGCGCACGAACGGTTCGCCCGGAGTATTGCTGGCGCGGTCAAAGGCTGCACTCATCATTTCACCTGTTTCTTGAACAGTTCGCGGAAGACCGGGTAGATATCGGCCGGCGTGACGATCTTTTGCATGGCGAAATGGGCGTGATGGTCGAGCACGCCCGCATATTGCTCCCACAGGTTTTGCTGCGGGCCGTCGGTGATCTCGACATAGGTGTAGTACTGCACCTTGGGCATGATGGTGTTGATCAGCAACTGGCGGCATTGCACGGAATCGTTGTCCCAGTTGTCGCCGTCGGATGCCTGCGCCACGTAGCTGTTCCATTGCCCTGCGCCATAGCGTTCGTCGATGATGGTGTTGAGCAAGTGCAGGGCGGACGACACGACGGTGCCGCCGGACTCGCGCGAATTGAAGAATTCATGCTCGTCCACCTCCGCCGCCGCCGTATGGTGGCGGATGAAGACCACCTCGATCTTGTCGTAGACGCGCTTGAGGAACAGATATAACAGGATGAAGAAGCGCTTGGCCGTGTCCTTGCGCGATTCGTCCATGGAGCCGGAGACGTCCATGATGCAGAACATGACGGCTTGCGTCATCGGCTTGGGCACCTTGATGCGGTTGCTGTAGCGCAAGTCGAACGGGTCGATGAAGGGAATCGCCAGCAGGCGCGTGTGCAGGTGGTGGATCAGGCGGCGCAGTTCCGTGACCAGCGGGTCGCTGTCGGGCGCCCCTTCGTGCAGCAGGACGGCCAGGTCTTCCTCGGCCTGCGCCAGCTGCTTGCGGGCGCCGCCGCCGACGGCGATGCGCCGCCCCAGCGCGCCGCGCAGGGAGCGCAGCACGTGGATGTTCGATGGCGTGCCCGACATATTGTAGCCGGCGCGCTGGTTCTTGAATTCCGTGGTGGCCGTCAGCTGGGTTTTCACCATGTGCGGCAATTCCAAGTCCTCGAAGAAATAATTCATGAATTCTTCGCGCGACAATTCGAAGATGAAATCGTCTTCCGTCGTCTCGTCGCTATTGCCCGCCTTGCCCCGTCCGCTGCCGGCGCCGCCTTTCGGCCGGGCGATCTGGTCGCCTTTCAGGTATTCCTTGTTGCCGGGATTGACCACTTCCCACACGCCGCCATGCGCGTGGCCGAACGACGGTTCGCCCACGTCCTTGACGGGGATGCTGACCTTCTCGCCATTCTCGACGTCCGTGATCGAGCGCCCCTTGATGGCGCGCCCCACGGCATCCTTGATCTGGCCCTTGTAACGCCGCAAGAAACGCTCGCGGTTGACGGCGGATTTATTCTTGCTTTGCAAGCGCCTGTCGATGAGGTATGTCAAAGGGTGCCTCCTTGCCTCTCGTCTTGCGCGTCCCGCCAGTCGCCGGGCGGGAGCGCGCCTCCGCTGTCCGCGCTAGGATGACTTGCGCACGCGCAAGTACCATTCGCATAACAGGCGTACCTGCTTGGCCGTATAGCCTTTTTCCACCATGCGGGCCACGAAGTCGGCGTGCTTGTTGGCATCGTCGGCGCTGGCCTTGGCATTGAAGGAAATCACGGGCAGCAATTCCTCCGTATTCGAGAACATTTTCTTTTCGATCACGGTGCGGAACTTTTCATAACTGGTCCAGGCGGGATTCTTGCCGCCGTTCGAGGCCCGCGCACGCAAGCCGAAGTTGACGATTTCGTTGCGGAAATCCTTCGGATTGGAAATGCCCGCCGGCTTCTCGATCTTTTCCAGCTCATTGTTCAGCGATTCGCGGTCAAAGCTTTCGCCCGTGTCCGGATCGCGGTATTCCTGGTCCTGTATCCAGAAATCGGCGAACGTCACATAGCGGTCGAAGATGTTCTGTCCGTATTCCGAATAGCTTTCCAGGTACGCCGTCTGGATCTCCTTGCCGATGAATTCCACGTAGCGCTGCGCCAGGTGCTCCTTAATATAGGAGAAGTAGCGCTGCTCGAGTTCCGGCGCGAACTGCTCGCGCTCGACCTGCTGTTCCAGTACATATAATAAGTGCACGGGATTGGCGGCCACTTCGGAATTGTCAAAGTTGAACACCTTCGACAGGATCTTGAAGGCAAAGCGCGTCGACAGCCCGTTCATGCCCTCGTCCACGCCCGCGTAATCGACGTATTCGTGCATGGACTTGGCTTTCGGGTCCGTATCCTTGAGGTTTTCGCCATCGTAGACGAGCATCTTCGAGAAGATGCTGGAGTTTTCCGGGTCTTTCAGGCGCGACAGGATGGCGAACTGCGCCATCATGCGCAGGGTGCCGGGCGCGCACGGGGCTTTCACCAGCGAGGAATTGGCCACCAGCTTGTCGTAGATCTTGATTTCATCGGACACGCGCAGGCAATACGGCACCTTGACTATATAGATACGGTCAAGAAACGCCTCGTTGTTGCGGTTGTTCTTGAACGTCTTCCATTCCGACTCGTTCGAGTGGGCCAGGATGATGCCGTCGAACGGTATCGCGCCGAAGCCTTCCGTGCCCTTGTAGTTGCCTTCCTGCGTGGCCGTCAGCAGCGGATGCAACACCTTGATCGGCGCCTTGAACATTTCCACGAATTCCATCAAGCCCTGGTTGGCCAGGCACAGGCCGCCCGAATAGCTGTAGGCATCGGGGTCGTCCTGCGCATAGTCTTCCAGCTTGCGGATGTCGACCTTGCCCACCAGCGAGGAAATATCCTGGTTGTTTTCGTCGCCCGGCTCCGTTTTCGAGATGGCAATTTGCTTGAGCACGGACGGATAACGCTTGACGACGCGGAACTGGTTGATATCGCCATTGTATTCATGCAGGCGTTTCACGGCCCACGGGCTGGGGATGTTGCGCAGGTAGCGGCGCGGGATGCCGTAATCCTCTTCCAGGATGGTGCCGTCCTCTTCCTCGTTGAACAGGCCCAGCGGCGATTCGTTGACGGGCGAGCCTTTCAGGCAATAGAAGGGCACGTGTTCCATCAGCGACTTGAGTTTTTCCGCGATGGACGACTTGCCGCCGCCGACGGGCCCCAGCAGATACAGGATCTGCTTGCGTTCTTCCAGGCCTTGCGCCGCGTGTCGGAAGTAGGAGACGACTTGCTCGATGACTTCCTCGGTGCCGTAGAACTCGCGGAAGGCGGGGTAGATCTTGATCACCTTGTTGGCGAAGATGCGCGACAGGCGCGTGTCGTTGCGCGTGTCGACCAGTTGCGGCTCGCCGATGGCGGCCAGCATGCGTTCGGGCGCGCTGGCATACGTCAGCTTGTCCTTCTTGCACAGGGCCAGGTACTCGGTGAGCGACATTTCCTCTTCGCGGGTGCGCTCGTAGCGTGCTGCATAGTTATCAAAAATGGTCATGTCAATGTCCTTTAATGTAAACCTGAACTGCCAGTCACCATGGCCGCCCGCCTGGCACTCGCCTGGGCTTGCCGTCTGAACTTTTCCTTTACCCCGTACCGATTTTTATTGTTGTTTCAAGCCCGGCTGTCTTTGCGAGTCCGGATTGCCCGGACCAAAAAACTGGCGCTTGATGCCGTGTGCTGACGTGGCCAGCCGGCTTTTTTTTCACTGTTGATAGCGCTTGTTGCACCTACCATTACCCCATGAAATTTATTATTGCTCTAAAGGATCAGGAAGTCAAAAGATATGTCAGCATATCCTTAATACTTGTTTGTAAATTGTTGATTTAATTGGATAAACCATCAAATTTTTCATCCATTTCAATGAACCTTTTTGGTCCTTTTAAATCATCATACGACAATTCGCCAGCGCGTGCCGGTGCGTGCCGTGGCGCTGCCGCTGCCGGCGCCACGGCGGCCGGGCGCCGGTGAGGCCGGCCATCTTGCGCTAAGATGCCTGCATGTCTGATGGCCCTGCGCGCCGCGCGCGCGTGCCAGCATTTTTATCGTCACCCTATAAGGAACACCCATGATGCATCCCCAATTGCGCGCGATCGTCCGCGGCATGCCGAAAGCCGAATTGCATATCCATATCGAAGGCTCGCTGGAGCCAGAACTGATTTTCGCACTGGCCGAGCGCAATGGCGTGCCGCTGGGCTATGAATCTGTGGAACACTTGCGCAGCGCCTATGCTTTTACGGATTTACAGTCTTTTCTCGACATTTATTACGCTGGCGCAAGCGTGCTCTTGAAAGAGCAGGATTTCTATGACATGACGCAAGCCTACCTGCGCCGCGCCGAAGCCGATAACGTCTTGCACACGGAAATCTTCTTCGACCCGCAAACGCACACGGCGCGCGGCGTGCCGATGGCCGACGTGATCAACGGCATCCATCGCGCCTGCCAGGACAGCCCCGTCAGCGCGTCCTTGATCCTGTGCTTCCTGCGCCACCTGAGCGAGGCAGAGGCGTTCGAGACCCTGGAAGACGCGCTGCCGCACCGCGACAAGTTCATCGGCATCGGCCTCGATTCCTCGGAAGTGGGCAACCCGCCCGAGAAATTCTCGCGCGTGTTTGCCCGTTGCCGCGAACTGGGCCTGCACCTGGTGGCCCACGCGGGCGAAGAAGGCCCGCCAGCCTACATCCGCACGGCGCTCGACGATTTAAAAGTCGAGCGCATCGACCATGGCGTGCGTTGCCTGGAAGACGCCGAACTGACGGCCCGCCTGGCGCGCGAACAGATCGCGCTCACCGTCTGCCCCCTGTCGAACACCAAACTGCGCGTGTTCGACCAGATGCATGACCATAACCTGGTGCAACTGCTCGACGCGGGCCTGCTGGTAACGGTGAACTCGGACGATCCCGCGTATTTCGGCGGCTACATGAACGATAACTTCGACGCCATCTTCGATGCCTTGCCACTGGGCCTGTCCCACGCGCAACGCCTGGCGCGCAACGGTTTCATCGCCGCCTTCCTGCCGCAGGCGCAGAAAGACGCCTTCCTCGCTACCGTCGATGCGTATTTCGCCCAGCACGCGGCCGCTCACGGCATCGCGCAATAAAATCTGCATAAAGACCCGCCGCCCATGTTCCGCCTCTCCCTGAAAATGACCGGCCGCGACTGGCGCGCCGGGCAACTGCGTTTCCTGCTCGTCGCGCTGATCGTGGCCGTGGCGGCCCTGTCGGCCGTGGGCTTCTTCGTCGACCGCCTGCGCGCGGGCCTGAACCGCGACGCGCACCAGCTGCTGGGGGCCGACCTCGTCATCAACGCCGACCAGCCCGTCAATGCGGCCTGGCGCGCCGAAGCGCAGAGGCGCGGTTTTATCCTGGCCGACACGGTGACGTTTCCCAGCATGGCGCAGGCGGGCGAGGGCGAGCAATCGATCTCGCAGCTGGCGTCCATCAAGGCCGTCTCGCCCGGCTACCCGCAGCGGGGCAAGCTGAAAATCACCACCAAACCGAGCGAAGCGCAGGATGCCGTGGGGCAGCCCACGGACCAGGTGCCGGCGCCCGGCACGCTGTGGGTCGATGCGGCAATACTTTCCAGCCTGAATGCGAAGCTGGGCGACACCCTGACCCTGGGCGACAAGGCCTTTACCGTCACGCAACTGATCGCCAGCGAACCGGACCGCGGCGCATCGTTCCTCAATTTCGCTCCGAGAGTGATGCTGCCCTTGAGCGACCTGGCCGCCACGGCGCTGGTGCAGAACGGCTCGCGCGTGTCGTACCGGCTGCTGTTGTCGGCGCCGCCCGCCAAGGCAGCCGAGCTTGCGCAATATCAAGCCTGGCTGGAAAGCCAGATCAAGGCGCAATCCATCAAAGGCGTGCGCATCGAGTCGCTGGAATCGGGCAGTCCGCAGATGCAATCGACCTTGGACCGCGCCGACCGTTTCCTGTCGCTCGTCGGCCTGCTGTCGGCCATGCTGGCAGCCGTCGCCGTGGCCATGGCGGCGCGCCGCTTCATGCTGCGCCACCTCGACGCCTGCGCCATGCTGCGCTGCCTGGGCCTGACGCAAAACCAGGTGACGGCCATGTACGTGATCGAATTCTTATTGGTGGGCCTGGTGGGCAGCGTGATCGGCGTGATGGTGGGCTTCGGCGGCCACCTGGTGCTGCTGGAGTTGCTGGGCAAGCTGGTGCAGAGCGACTTGCCGCCCGTGTCCCTGCTGCCCGCGCTGCAGGGCGTGGCCACCGGCATGTTGCTGTTACTCGGTTTTGCCTTGCCGCCGATTTTGCAGTTGCGCAATGTCCCCCATAACCGCGTGATCCGCCGCGAACAGGAGCCGCCGCAGGCGCTGGCCCTGGCCACGTATGGCCTCGGCATCGCCGCCTTCGTCGTGCTGCTGTTGTGGCAGGCGGGCGACGTGAAACTGGCCTTGCTGACGGCGGCCGGTTTTCTGGGCGGCTTCGCCCTGTTCGCCCTGGCCGGCTGGCTGGGCATCAAGTCGCTGAAAAGCCTGCGCGGCGCCTTCAGGCACCAGGGCTGGCGCTTTGCCGTCACGTCCCTGCAGCGGCGTCCGGGCGCCACCGTCATCCAGGTGGTGTCGCTGGCCCTGGGCCTGATGGCCTTGCTGCTGCTGACGGTGGTGCGCGGCGACCTGATGGTGGCCTGGCGCAATGCCACGCCGCCCGATGCGCCGAACCGCTTCATGATCAATATCCTGCCCGAGCAGAAAGACCCGATCGCCGCGCGCCTGGCCCAGGCGGGCGTGGCCAACGCACCGCTGTATCCGATGATACGGGGCCGGCTGGTGGCCGTGAACGGCAAGGCCATCACGGAAGCCACGTACGAGGACGACCGCGCCAAGGGCCTGGCCGACCGCGAATTCAATCTGTCGACGATGGCCGCGATGCAGGAAGAAAACAAGCTGGTGGCTGGCAAGTGGTTCAGCGACAAGCCCGGCGCGCCGGCGGAGGCGTCGGTGGAAGAGGGCATCGCCAAGACATTGAAGCTGAAACTGGGCGACAAGCTGCGCTTCGACATCGCCGGCCAGAGCGTCGAAGCGGCGATCACGAGTCTGCGCAAGCTGGAATGGGGCTCGATGCGCGTCAATTTCTTTGTCATCATCAACCCGGCCGCCATGGCGGACACGCCGCAGACGTGGATCACGGCCTTCCACCTGCCGCCCGCGCAGGCGGACCTGGGCAACGCCCTGCTGCGCGACTATCCGAACCTGACGGTGGTCGATGTGGGCGGCGTGCTCAAACAAATCCAGGGCGTGCTGGACCAGGTGGTGACGGCCGTCGAATTCCTGTTCGCCTTTACCCTGGCCTCGGGCTTGCTGGTGCTGTATGCGGCCCTGATGGGCTCGCAGGATGAACGCACGCGCGAAGCGGGCCTGCTGCGCGCCTTGGGTGCCACGCGGCGCCAGCTGGCGCAGGCGCAGCTGATCGAGTTTTCCCTCGTCGGCGCCCTGGCCGGCTTGCTGGCGGCATCGGGCGCGGCCGCCATGGGCTGGGCCCTGGCCACGTACCAGTTCAAGTTCGCCTGGAGCTTCGCGCCGGGCGTGTGGGCCTTCGGCCTGCTGGCCGGCGCCCTGTGCGCGATCGCCGGCGGCTGGCTGGGCTTGCGCAATGTCCTCAAGCATCCGCCGCTGCAAACCCTGCGCGAAAGCTGATCCTAAGCGCTGACGCTGTCGCCCGCGCCCGCGCGCAGAAATTGCGCGTAGGACATGACCGGCTGCCCCAGCTGGTGCGCGGGCACGTCGAACAGGGCCCAGAAGTACGTCACGCGGCCCAGGCAGATGGTGGGGGCGGCGCAGTAGCGGAACCAGTTTTCGCCGATGTGCGCCGCATACATGCCATCGCTGTCGGCATCGGAAAAATACGGGATCACGCGCATTTCCAGCAAGGCCAGCAGCAGCGACTCCGGCGCGTCGCTGTCGCGCGCCATTTCGTACTGCGTGTGCAGGCCCCGTTCCGTCTCGATGATCATCAGCTTGGCATGGCCATCGCGCGTGAAGAACAGGATGCCGCTGGGATTGGGAAAGATATAGAACTCGACGAAGCCGTGGCGCTGGCACAGCTCCTGCACCACGGCGGCCAGCGCTTCGTCTTGCAGGAAACTGTAGTCGTGCAGCATCAGCAAGTCGCGCACGGTATCCGATTGCTGTAGGAAGAATTCGCGCTGCAGGCTGACGATTTCCTGTTCCAGGATGTCGAGCGCGTCGTCGTCGCTCTTCTTGATGTAGCGGTCGATCAAGCCGCGGTTGAAGGCCGTCACGGCCACCTTTTCATCGGCCGCGCCCGTAAATAAAATCTTCTTGCACGGCAAGTCGCGTACGGCCTGGCAAAATTCCAGGCCGTTCATCTGCGGCATCGAATAATCGACGACCAGCACGGAGGGCACGGCAAAGCGCTGCGCCTGGCTGCTGATGCGCCAGATGCGTTCGATGTCGAGCGCCACGTTGTACTGGTCGGGCGGCAGGTTTTGCGTATCGAAATTGACGTGCAGCGGCGTCTCGCCCAGTTGCGCGCTGTGGCGCAGCCAGTGCAGCGCGCTGCTGGTGTCGTGGAACGTCTTGCGCGCCAGGCTGGGATCGAGCTGGAACGCCAGGCTTTTCAGGAAGGAATCGCTGTCGTCGATCAATACGGTCAGGGTCGGATGGGTGTAGACGGGCAGTTGCATGCGTCACCTCGCGCGGTGGATGGATGGAAAACGGCTGTGCCTGGTGCTGGCCTGTGGCTGCGGAAACTCCAGCACGAAGATGGCGTACGCGCCTTCGCGCGCGACGCAACTGATGCGCGCATGCCAGGCTTGCATGATTTGCCGGCACAGGGCCAGGCCGATGCCGCTGCCGTTGTGCGCGGGATAGGAATAGAAACGGTCGAAGATCAGCGGCAACCGGCTGGCCGCGATGCCGCAGCCCGTGTCGATGAACAGCAGGCGCGGCACGGGCCGCGCGCCATCGATGATGATGCGCACGCGGCCCTTGCCGGCGCGCTGGATGCCTTTCAAGGCATTGCGCAGCAAGTTCAGCAGGATGACCACGCACAGTTCGGACTGGCCGGAAAAGCTGAAGTCGGCGCGCACGTCGACCTTGACGATGTCGCGCTGCGCCGTGCTGGTAAATGGATAGCGGCGCAGGACGGACGTGACGCTGTCATGCATGGCGACCGTCTCGTTCGCTTCGAGCTTGCGGTTGACGGCGCTGGCGCTGAGCAGGAACAGATCGATCATGTGGTGCATATGGCGCACTTCGAAGCGGATGCGCGCCAGCGCGTCCAGGCTGTCCGCATCGGATGGCTGGCCTTGCGCCCCTTGCAGTCCCCGCTGCAGCCCGCGCACATTCGCCTCTACGCTGACGAGGGGCGTGCGCAATTCGTGCGCCACGCTGCCGAGGCCGGCCGCCAGCCCGGCCAGCTTTTCCTGCGCGCCCACATGGCGCCCCACCTTGACCACCGATAACACGACAATCGTGAACCAGTGCACGGGCAATTGCTGCAAGACGTCGCGGCTGAGCAAAAAGGCGGGATCGCCGGCGACGGCAAACGCCAGGCAGGCCAGCACGGTACCGCTCAGGTAGGCCAGTATGGCGATGCGCGTATCGAAGTGAAACAGCACGACCAGCGCCACCAGCAGCGAATGCATCCACATGGCAGAGGCGTGGTTCATCAAGAACATGTACGTGAAGAAAAACGGCAGCTCGAAAGTCAGCCCCAGGAACAGGTAGACGCTGAACCAGGTATTGCTGAAACGGCCAGGCCATAGCGCGGGCAGGAACAGCAGCGCTGCCACGCTGCGCAGCAGCGGCGATTCGTATTCTTGCGGAAAGAAATAATGCCACAGTGCGTAATACAGTGGCATGCCCAGCGCACCGATGAGCGCCAGGGTGCGCACTTGGGCGCGCCGCACGGGCGTGTGTTCGATGGCATCGTGGAAATGCAGGAAAGGCTGGAGCAGCTTGCCTTGCCACCGTTTTCCGGAAGGGGACTGCGCGTGCATCATGATCAAGGGGGCGTGTTCGTTGAAGCGTGTCAATGCAACATGATCGGCGGGTTCCCTCTGTATCAGCAGGATATCGGCACAACTGTTGAGCTGTATCAAACACTTGCCGGATGACTCGCGCATGTTGGACGCGGTAGTTCCCACCGCAACCAATCAGGAGTTCCTATGTCACACGCCCTTTCCCCCCTGTCGTCCCGCGCCATCCACGCCGAACAACTGATGCCCGCCTTCGTGCGTGCGCGCATGGATGAGCACTATGTCGAGCGCATCGAGAAGCTGCTTGGCGGCGAACACCTGCATGAATGGCAAGCCATGCCGGCCAGTGCCGTGATGCTCGCTGGCAATGATTACCTGAACATCGCCGGCGAGGCGGCGCTGCTGGCGGCCCAGGCGCGCGTCTTGCAGGGCGGCGGCGCCATGCTGATGTCGTCCGTATTCCTGCAGGAAGGCAGCCGCCAGCACCGCCTCGAACAAAAATTCGCGGCGTTTCTCGGCAGCGAAGCGTGCGTGCTGGCGCAGTCGGGCTGGGCCGCCAACGTGGGCTTGCTGCAAAGCCTGGCCGGGCCCGGCATCCCCGTGTACCTGGACATGCAGGCGCACGCTTCGCTGTGGGAAGGCGTGCAATCGGCGCAAGCCGTGCCCGTCGCCTTCCTGCACAACGATGGCGCCCACCTGCAGCGCCAGCTCGACAAACATGGCTCCGGCATCATCATCGTCGATGCGCTGTACAGCACCAACGGCAGCGTCGCGCCGCTGCGGGACATGGTGGAAATCGCCGAGCGCAGCGGCAGCATGCTGATCGTCGACGAATCGCACTCGCTGGGCACGCATGGCCCGCAGGGCGCGGGGCTGGTGGCGGAGCTGGGCCTGGCCGACAGGGTCCATTTCCGCACGGCGTCGCTGGCCAAGGCGTTCGCGGGGCGGGCCGGGCTGATCACCTGTTCGGCCCGCTTCAAGGGATATTTCCTGTCCGCCTCGCTGCCCGCCATCTTCAGCTCCTGCCTGCTCGAACACGAGCTGGCGTGGTTCGATGCGGCGCTCGATTTCATCCGCGCCGCCGATGGCCGCCGCGCCGCCTTGCGCCGCCACAGCGTGCAGCTGCGCCAGGGACTGATGGATCTCGGCTACAACGTCAGCGACGGCACGGAGCAGATCATCGCGCTGGAAGCGGGCAGCGAACCCGATACCTTGATCCTGCGCAAGGCGCTGGAGCGGCACGGCATCTACGGCGCCGTCTTCTGTGCGCCAGCCACGCCGAAGAACCGTTCGCTGGTGCGTTTGACCCTGAATGCGGGCTTGCGCGAGGATGAGTGCGCAAGAGTGCTGGCCGCCTGCGCCGCCATCCGCGACGAGACGGGCATGGCGCGCTGGCCGTCGACGCGGCGCCTGCGCAAGCTGGCGCTGGTGTAGCGCGCGTCAGCCGTTAGAGGGCTGCTTGCCGGCGATAGCGCCCAACAGCAGGGACAGTGGCGCGAGCTGGTCCGCGCTGGCGCTGCCCAGCAATTCCTGCGCCAGCGCCTGCGCCGTCGTGTTCGCGTGCGCCAGCAGCGCCTGCCCCGCCTCGGTGATGGCGGCATAGCCGACGCGCGCATCGCGCTGGTCGGCCTGGCGTGCCACCAGGCCAATCTTTTCCAGCGGCATCAGCGAGCGCGTGATGCCGGACGCCGTCAGCGCCAGGCGCTCGGCCAGGTCGATGCGGCGCAGGCGCCCGCCGGGCGCGCGCTGCAGGTGGTACAGCAATTGGTAATCGCTGAAACTGAGGCCATGCAGATTGCCCAGGATGCTGTCGAAGCGGCGCACGATGAGCGCCTGGGCGCGTGCCAGGCGCAGGCAAAAGTCCAGCGCGCTGGCGCCGTCCGGCGGCGGGGAAGTGAGATCGGTCATGTTTTCCTTGTATTGGCTGCGCAGTGCTTGAGTGCGCAAGTGTAAAGCATGGCCGCTCAATACAGGGATTGCCCTTGTTCCAGCAGCTGCGCCTGGTGCAGGGCCAGCAGGGCGTCCAGCTCGGCATCCGCATCGAAGGCGGGATCGTCGGATTGATCGACGGTGTCGATGATGTCGAAGCGAAAAGCCGCCGCGCCGTCGTGCCGCCAGTCCGCCTGCAGGCACGCATTGCGGTGCTTGCCCAGGTTCAGTTCGAAGCGGTGGCGGTTCAGCGTGCCCGGCGCGTTGCGGCTGCGTTCGAGCAGGGTGCGCCCGCTGGGCAAATGGCACAGCGCGATGATGCCCAGCGCTGGCGCTTGTTGCCGGTAGGCCGCTTTCAGGGCCGTTTGTCGTGTTTTATCCATGGTAGAACTTTCTCAATGTGACGATACGGAAGTGCTGCCCGCGATGCGGGGAATGTCGGTCAGCAGGGTGGCGGCCACGGCGGCGGCCAGCAGCAGGGCGCCGCCGCCGCAGAACAGTTCGCCCACGCTCAGGTGGCGCAGCAGCGCGCCCGTGGCCGCCGCCGACAGGGGCGCCAGTCCCAGGAAGATGCCCATGAACAGCGCCATCGCCCGGCCCAGCATGGCGGGCGCCACGCGCCGCTGTATCCACGTAAAGATGGCCACCTGCACATAGCCGCCCAGCATGCCCGTGACGGCCAGCAGGGCCGCGCCGTGCCAGGTGCTGCTGATCTGTCCCAGCGCCATCAGCAGGCAGCCGACGACAGCGTCGACGAGCAGCAGGGTGGCGCCGAAATGGCGGCGCAGCCAGTCGCCGCCCAGGCTGGACGCCAGCATGCCTGTCAGGGTGCCGGCGCCGTGCGCGCCCATCAGCAAACCGAGCGCCGAGGCGCCGTGCAGGCGTTCGCTGGCCAGCACGGGCAGGGCCACCTGCAGCGGCCCCATGACGAAGAAGGCCACCAGCGCCCAGTAGGCATAACAGCTGCGCAGGGGCAAGTCGCGCCACACCATGGCCAGGCCCGCCGCCATGTCGCGCCACATGCCGTGCGGCGCCGCAGCCGCGGGCAGCGGCCGCAGCTTGACTTGGAGCAAGGTCCATGCGGAAAACACAAACGTCAGCGCATCGATGGCAAAGGCGGCGGCCAGTGCTGCCATGGAGGTTTGCTGCCCGGTACCGCGGGCGCCCAGCACGAGCGCCGCCAGCAGCGGACCGGCCAGCAAGGACAACTGGCGCACACCCATCTGCAAGCCATTGGCCTTCTGCAACGACGGTGCAGGCACGGCTTGCGGCAGGATGGCCGTGCCGGCCGGGATGGCGAAGGCGGACGCGATGCCCAGTGCCAGCGCGGCCGCGTACGCGAGCGCCAGGCTGGCCTGGTCCAGCCACAGCAGTCCCGCCAGTGCCAGCAGGATGGCGGCGTTCGCATATTTACTCAGCAGCAGCACGCGCCGGGGCGAGTAGCGGTCGGCGATGGTGCCGCCCAGCAAGATGAGCACGGCGCGCGGCGCGCCCATCAGGGCCACGGCGATGCCGAGGCTGAGGCTATCGCCCGTCAGGCTCAGCACCAGCCAGGGCAGGGCCAGCAGGCTGAACTGGTCGCCCAGCATGGAGACGAGGCCGCCGCCCAGCAGCCAGCGGAAGTTGGTATTGCGCAGCAAATCAGTATCTGTGGCGGTTGGCATATTCGTCTTGTCCCTGTTTTAAAATTGCATGGTAGTTGATAAAAGCTTGAGTGGTCAAGTATATTGCTGTTTATTGCGGCAGGGAGCGCTGGCGCTGCATGGAGCGCCGATGCTTGCGCTATCATGGCGGCCATGACTGATACCACTGCCCCCACCCTGTACGAGACCATCGGCGGCGCCCCCGTGCTGCGTGAAATGGTCGACCGCTTTTATGACTTGATGGAACTCGAACCCGAGTTCGCCGGCATCCGCGTCATGCATCCGCCCTCGACGGACGGTTCGCGCGACAAGCTGTATTTCTTCCTCACAGGCTGGATGGGCGGGCCGGATTTGTATATCGAGAAATTCGGCCACCCGCGCCTGCGCGCCCGCCACTTGCCCTACGCCATCGGCACCAGCGAGCGCGACCAGTGGCTGCGCGCCATGGCCTGGGCCATGGAAGACACGGGCATCGAAGAATCCTTGCGCGTGCGCCTGATGGAATCGTTCTATCAGACGGCCGACTGGATGCGCAACAAACCTGACTGACACCCATGAGCCCTATCGAGTTCTACAGCCTGCTGGGCGCCGCCATCGTCGCCATCGTCTTGTTGCTCTTGCTGCTGCTGCGCCCCCGTGGCGCGGCCGGCGATGGCGCCACCACCCTGGCGCTGGTGCAGCAGCACCAGCAGCAAAGCCTGGAACGCATCGACCGGGTCGAGCGCGAAGTGCGGCTGCAATTGCAGGCATCGGCGCAAGCGACGCGGCAAGACCTGGCGGCTGGCCTGGCGCAATTCCAGGCGGCGACCCTGCAGCAGCTCGACAGCCTGCGCACGCAGATGCAGGCGCAGGGGAAAGTCGGACGCGAAGAACAGGCGCAAAGCCTGGCGCGCTTTGCCGACAGCACCAATCAAACCTTGTCCCAGCTGACGGAATCGAATGCGCAGCGCATGCTGGAAGTGCGCGCCACGCTGGAGAACAAGATCCGCGACTTGCAGGCCGACAATGGCGCGCGCCTGGAAGAAATGCGCAAGACGGTCGACGAGAAACTGCACGCGACCCTGGAAACGCGCCTCAGTGCCTCGTTCCAGCAAGTGTCGGAGCGGCTGGAAAAAGTCCACCAGGGACTCGGCGAAATGCAGCAGCTGGCGCTCGGTGTGGGAGATTTGAAGCGGGTGCTCACCAACGTCAAGACGCGTGGCACCTGGGGCGAGGTGCAGCTGGAAATGCTGCTGGAGCAGGTACTCACTGTCGACCAGTATGCGAAGAACGTGGAAACGGTGCCTGGGACCGGCGCGCGCGTGGAGTTCGCCTTGAAGTTGCCGGGCATGGTCGAGGGCGGCGCGCCCGTGTGGATGCCCATCGACGCGAAATTCCCCAAGGAACAATACGAACGCCTGGTCGAGGCGGCCGAGCGGGCCGATGCGGACGGCGTGGCCCTGGCCGGCCGCGAACTGGAACGGGCCGTGCGGGGCGAGGCGAAAACCATCGCCGAGAAATACCTGGCGCCGCCGCAGACCACCGACTTTGCCATCCTCTTCCTGCCCACGGAAGGCCTGTATGCGGAAGTGCTGCGCCGCCCGGGCCTGGCCGACGAATTGCAGCGCCTGCACCGGGTCAGCATCGCGGGGCCATCGACCCTGACGGCCTTGCTCAACAGCCTGCAGATGGGTTTCCGCACCCTGGCGCTGGAAAAGCGCTCGTCGGAAGTGTGGCAGGTGCTCGGCGCCGTCAAGACGGAGTTCGGCAAGTTCGGCGACGTGCTGTCGCAAACCCGGCTGACCCTGGAAAAGGCGGCGAAGAATATCGAAAGCGCGGAAGTGCGCAGCCGGCAGATGGCGCGCAAATTAAAATCCGTGGAAGCCTTGCCGGGCGAGGCGGCTGCCTTGCTGCTGGGTAAGGCGGACGGCGAATAGCGCCCCCCTGTTCGCCGCGGCGGCCGGCTAGGCCTGTTGTTCCTCGTCCATCTGGCGCTTGACGATGGCAGCGGTGATGCTGCCGGGCGCATCGAGCTCGCGCTGCGCCAGCGTGCGCATGGCGTCATTCGCCAGGCCGGCCAGCAAGGCGGCGCACAGCGCGTCGGCCTCGGCGGCCTGTCCCTGGCCGCGCAGTACGGCAGCGGCGATCCGCACGTCTTTCACCAGATTCATCAACTCCGCCGCCAGGCGCGGTGCCGTGCCCGGCGCAGGAAGCAGGGGCTGGCTGGCGGCCAGGGCATTGACAGTCTCGAGGTGTGCCAGCGGGGCTGGGCAGCGGTAGCGCTCCGCCAGCGCAAAATTGCCCACTTCGACGACGGCCGGCAGCGCTTGCCAGGCGTACCGGCGCGCCAGTTCCGGGGCGCTGGCGTCCAGCCGGGCGAACAGGTCGGCGGTGGAGCGGACATCGCCCAGCGTCTCGTTCATTTCGACGATGAGAGAAAAACGCGATGCGCGCCCGAACGCGTTGCTTGCCGGCGGCACGCTACTGTCCTGGCGTCCGAAATCGTGCTCGCCTGACAGCAGCAGCCGTATTTGCGCGTCACGCTCCACCTGCAGCGCGGTGTACGCCGGCGCGTAGGCCTCGGCCAAAAATTGCCACTCCAGCATGGGGATGAAATAGCTCGACCTTGCCGGATTCACGGCTCGTCCGGCGTCGGCGAACAGCTGTTGCAGCAGCGGCAGCGCTTGCGCATGCCGGCCTTCCGCGCGCAGCGCAATGAGACGTGTCAAACGGCTATCGATATCGGGCATGGCGGTCCTTGTCTGGAATGCATCATAGTAACAAGTCCGCACCCGGCTGGCTACGCATCAGGCGGCATGCTTGCCGGCCCGGCGTTTTCTGGCGGCGAAGGCCGTCAGCGCCAGTCCCGCCAGCAGCATGGCCCAGGTTTGCGGTTCCGGCACGGCTGGCAGGACTGTCGGGCCGGTGGGCGGCAGGGTCGGCAGGATCACGGTGGGCGGCACGATGATGCTGCTGCCCTGGTCTGGCGGCCTGCCGCCACCACCTCCGCCACCGCCGCCGCCCGTGCCGGCCGGCGGGCCGATATCGCTGACGGTACGCACATAACCGAAGGGCAGGAAAGGAATGCTGGCCACCTCGGGCGGCATGGCGCCGCCCGTGAACGAGCCGCCGCGCAAGGCGTCGGGATTGTCGAGCACGGGTACGCCTGCCGCTTCCGGGGCGGCGGGCGCGGCGGCTCCCGGTGCGGCACCGCCGGGAGCGGCACCGGCCGCCGGCGGCGCCGATGCGGGCGCCTGCGTGATGCGGCTGACGTTGCGGCAAATCGTCGGCACCAGGATGCACTGGCCTTGCACGCAATACACGAGTCCCCGTTCCTGCATCTGTTCGCTCCAGCCTGCGCGCGTGACGTTGCGGCAAACGCGGCCCGGGCCGAAATGCATTTCGCTGATGCGCGCGTTGTAATTGCCCTTGCCGCGGATGGCGTCGCGGCTGATCACCACGATCTCGTCGTACTGGCGCGCGCGCATGCGCTCCTTCAATTGTTCGCGCACCTGCGGCGCGATATCCGTATAGCGGTCCACGGCCGCGACCACATCGCCCATGAACGGATCGACGCCGGGACGGTTCCAGCTGCAGTTATCGAGCACGTCGGCGCGGGCCATGCCTTTCGCGTAGGCGGGCAGGGAAGCCAGAGACAACATGCCGAATATGACTGCCGCACCCAGCATGCAGGTGTTCGCTAACCATGGGCCGTGTTTCATTGGAAGTTTCCTCGTGAAAACAATATCAAAATTGAATTTTTATGTGAGTATGGATGTTATCACCGAAGAAACTTCAATATCAACTAATAAATAAAATTATTACAATTAGTGTTGTGTTTATTGATTTATTTTAAGAGGAGATAATTGATATTTTTATCTCGATGGGCGAACGCCTGCCGGGCAAGGGAAATTGTTTGCAATGGGAAAAAGCAAACGGCCCGCACAAGGCGGGCCGTCAGGGAGAAGGGGGAGGAGAGTTGCTTACATCAGGCCATGGAACAGCACGACGTCGACGAGGTCGCCGGCCGCCACGTGGCCTTGCGCCTCATGCAGCACGATCATGCAATTGGCCTGCGTCATCGAGCGCAGGATGCCCGAGCCTTGCGCGCCCGTCACGCGCACGTGCTGGCGTCCGTCGGCGTCGCGCTCGACGATGCCGCGCTGGAATTCCGTGCGGCCCCGTTTCTTGCGGATAGGCGCTTGCGCCGCTACCTGCAGCAGGGGCAGGCTGGCCGTGTCCGCGTCGGCGCCCATCAGGCGCAGCAGGGTGGGGCGGGCGAGGAAATAAAACGCCGCCATCACGGCCACGGGGTTGCCGGGCAGGCCCAGCAGCAAGGCCGTGTCGCCTTCGCTGGCAATCCGGCCAAAGGCCATGGGGCGGCCCGGGCGCATGTTGATTTGCCAGAAGGCCACTTCACCGAGGCGCGCGAGGATGTCGCGCGTAAAATCGGCCGCGCCGCTGGACACGCCGCCCGAGGTGACGATGACGTCGGCCTTGGCGCAGGCGCCGCGCAGGGCCGCTTCCAGCGCCTGCGGATTGTCCTTGACGATGCCCATGTCGTGCACTTCGCAGCCGAGGCGGGTCAGCATGCCCAGCAGGGTGTAGCGGTTGCTGTCGTAGATGCAGCCCGCGTCGAGCGGCTCGCCGATCGCGCGCAATTCATCGCCCGTGGAAAAGAAGGCCACGCGCAGGCGGCGGCGCACGGGCACCGTGGCGATGCCCAGCGAGGCCAGCAAACCGAGTTCGGCCGGCCCCAGGCGTTTGCCCTGCAGCAGGGCGGGCTGGCCCTGCATCAAGTCTTCGCCCTTGAAACGGCGGTTGTCGCCAGGACGGATACAGTCCGGCGCCAGCGTGATGCTGGTTTCGCCGGCTTGCAGCACGAGTTCCTGCGGCACCACGCTGTCGCAGCCATCGGGCATGACGGCACCCGTCATGATGCGCGCGCATTGTCCGTGCCCCACGTTGACGGTGCCGGGACGGCCGGCCAGGATGGTGTCGACCACGGTGAGGGTGACAGCAGTGTCGCCGCCAAGGTCAGCCCCGTGCAGCGCATAACCATCCATGGCGGAATTGTCGTGCGCGGGCACGCTGATGGGCGAGATGATGTCGGCCGCCAGGATGCGCTCGAACGCTTGCGGCAGCGGCAATTCCTCGATCTCGGTTACGGGCGCGACGGTGTCGGCCAGGATGGCTTGCGCCATCGGCACGCTCAATCCCCGCGCCTGCAGGGCGGCCAGCTCGTCCGGCGTATTGATGTTGCCGAACGCGCCATTGTTCTCGAAGAGCACTTCGGCCAGCTTCAGGGGGCCGTGCCAGGTGCGCATGCGGCGCTCTCCGCCGCGCAGATACGCGTCCAGCTGGGGCAGGGCCGATGTTTTTACCAGGCAAAAGACGGGATGGGGGCGGCGCACCGCCGATCCCGTCGCCGGATCGATTTCCTCGGTGACGGCGATGGCCAGGTCAGCATCGTTCTCGACCAGGCCGGCGGCCAGGCGCGCCGCCAGGTCGGGCGGCAGCAGGGGCGAGTCGCACGGCACGGTGAGCAGGTAGGCGGTGCCGGCGTGCTGCATGCCGCTGTGCAAGCCGGCCAGCGGACCCAGCTGGCCCGGCAGCGCGTCCGGCCATACGGGCACGCCGAAGCGCGCGTAATCTCCGGCATCGGCGTGGACGCTGATGGCCAGCTGGCCCACTTGCGGCGCCAGGCGCTGCAGCACGTGGCGCGCCAGGGGCTGGCCATGCAGGGGCAGCATGCCCTTGTCGCGCTGGCCCATGCGCGTGCCGAGGCCGCCGGCCAGGATGAGGCCGGTAATGTCGTGTTTGTTGATCATGTCAGGTCGGAAAATGGGTGCATGCGCCATGGTAGCAGCGGCGGGCGTGCGCCGCGCCCGATTCAGCCGCCGATGTACGACATTTCCACTTTCTTTTTACCGTGCTCAAGTGCGCCGCCCGTCAAATCCGTCTGGCTGGTGCGCAATTGCGAATAGCGGTCGGCGCGGCCGCGCCACAGCTGCGCCACGGCCGAGGAAATTTCCGCGTCGCTGTGGCCGCCGCGCAGCAGGCTGCGCAAGTCGTGGCCGCTGCTGGCGAACAGGCACGTGTACAGCTTGCCCTCGGTCGATAGGCGGGCGCGGCTGCAGTCGCCGCAGAACGCTTGCGTGACGCTGGAAATGAGGCCGATTTCGCCGCCGCCATCGGCGTAGCGCCAGCGCGCCGCCGTCTCGCCCGTGTAGTTCGGGTCGATGGTCAGCAAGGGCATGTGTTCGCCGATACGGCGCACCACCTCGGCCGACGGGATGACTTCCTGCAAGTTCCAGCCGTTCGAGGCGCCCACGTCCATGTATTCGATGAAGCGCAGGATGTAGGGCGTGCCCTTGAAGTGGCGCGCCATGGGCACGATTTCCTGCTCGTTCATGCCGGCCTTGACGACCATGTTGATCTTGATCGGTCCCAGGCCCGCCGCATGGGCGGCATCGATGCCGTGCAGCACGTCGGCCACGGCGAAATCGACGTCGTTCATGCGCTTGAAGGTGGCGTCGTCGAGCGAATCGAGTGAGACGGTGACGCGGTTCAGGCCCGCATCCTTGAGCGTCTGCGCCTTTCTGGCCAGCAGGGAACCGTTGGTCGTCAGGGTCAGGTCCAGCGGCTGGCCCGACGGCGTGCGCAGTTCGGCCAGCATGGCGACGAGCTTTTCGATATTCTTGCGCAGCAGCGGTTCGCCGCCCGTCAGGCGGATCTTTTCCACGCCGTGCTCAACGAACAGGCGCGCGATGCGCGTGATTTCCTCGAACGACAGCAAATCCGTGTGCGGCAGATACACGTGGTTCTTGTCGAACACGTCCTTGGGCATGCAATACACGCAACGGAAATTGCAGCGGTCGGTAATCGAGATGCGCAAGTCATGCAGGGGCCGGCCCAGGCTGTCGGCCACGCTGCCGCTGGGGCTTTCCAGCCGCGCGGGGATCGCCGGTGCCCCATTGCGGGCCTCGGCGAGGTAGATAATCTTGTCAGCCATGAAAGGTGATACCACTTACGTTAAGTCGTTCAAGGCAGATACGATAGCACGAGGCCGAAGATGGCACAGGCGAGCAGCAATTTGATGGTTCCCATTTGAAACTTGATCAGCGCCACGCCGGCCGCCAGCGCGATGACGATGGCCAGCCAGTCCCAGTGCGGCAGCGGATTTTCTTGCCAGAAGACATGGCGGCCAAAGAACAGGGCCAGGCTGGCGATGACGCCCACCACGGCCGCCGAGATGGCGCTCAGGGGTGCGCTCAGGCGCAAGTTGCCGCGCGACGCTTCCACCACGGGCGCGCCGGCCAGGATGAAGATGAACGAGGGCAGGAAAGTAAACCAGCTGGCGACGAGCGCGCCGCACACGCCCGCCAGCCACAGGTTGTCGCCCAGCACGGCATGGCTCCAGCCGCCGACAAAGCCGATGAAGGCGACGATCATGATCAGGGGGCCGGGCGTCGTTTCGCCCAGGGCCAGGCCATCCATCATCTGCGCGCTCGTGATCCAGTGGTAATGGTCGACGGCGCCCTGCACCAGGTAGGGCAGCACGGCATACGCGCCGCCGAACGTCAGCAGGGCCGCCTTGCTGAAAAACACGCCCATCTGCGCCAGCGGCCGGTCGACCCCGCCCGTCAGCGCCAGGCCCAGCCAGGCGAAGAAGGCCAGTGCCAGGCCCACGGCGGCCGTGCCAAGCAGGCGCGGCCAACTGAAACGCGCGTGCTCCGGTGTGGGCGTGTCGTCATCGATCAGGGCGGCGCCGTAGCGGGCCGCGCCGCCATGTTGCGTGCCGCCGGCTTGAAAATGGGTGGGTAGCCAGCGCCCGCCCGCCATGCCCAGCAGGGCGGCGGCGAGCACGATCAAGGGAAATGGCAGCTGTAGCACGGCGATGGCGACAAATGCTGCCGCCGCGATGGCGATCAGGCCGGGGCTGCGCAAGGTGCGCCGGCCCAGGCGCCAGGCGGCAGCCAGCACGATGGCGACGACGGCCGGCTTGATGCCGTACAGGATGCCGGCGATGGCGGCCACGTGGCCATACGCCATGTACAGCCAGGACAGGACGATCAGCACACCCAGCGAGGGCAGCAGGAATAGCAGGCCCGCCACCAGGGCGCCGCGCGTGCGGTGCATCAGCCAGCCGATGTAGATGGCCAGCTGGGTCGCTTCCGGTCCCGGCAGCAGCATGCAGTAATTGAGGGCGTGCAGGAAGCGCTGCTCGGAAATCCAGCGCCGCTTTTCCACCAGTTCCGCATGCATCATGGCGATTTGCCCGGCCGGGCCGCCAAAGCTGATGCATCCCAGCTTGAGCCAGTACCAGAAGGCGCTGCGCAGGCTGACGGGGGCGGGACGGGGCAGGTTGGCGTTCTCGTGCATGGCGGCGGGCTGGCAAGAAGAGTGGACGTAAAAAAGGGGAAGCCTGAGCTCCCCCTTTCATTATTGGCGGCTGGGCGAACCCGGCGCGCTTATGGACGTTGCGTGTTGACCTGGATCAACGGCTCATCCGATTGCGGCGGCAATGGCTTGCGTTCGCGCGGCTTGCGGACCGGGGCGACTGCCTTGGCGGCCGCTTCCTGCGCCAGGCGCAGTTTTTCCGGATCGGTGGCAGCCAGGGTCAGGCCGGCCGAACCGAGCACTGCGCTCAAGTCCAGCGGTGCCGCCGCTGGCGCGGCAGGTGCCGGGGCAGGAGCAACGACAGGGGCTGGCGCTGGTGCAGGAGCAGGAGCAGGAGCAGGAGCAGCTTCGGCAACCGCCGGGGCAGCTTCCACCACGGCCGGTGCTGCTTCGGCGGCTGGCGCTGCTTCAGCCACTACGACGGTTTCCACGACAGCAACCGTTTCCACGACTGGTGCCGCTTCGACGATGACTTCGGCTGGCGCAGGCGCTGGCGCCGGTGCGGCGTCCGCCTTCTCGGCAAAGCTGTACTCGGCAGCTGGCACCGGCTCGGCAGCAGCCGGTTCAGCTTGCGCTGCAGCCACTTCCACAGGGGCTTGCGCTACGACTGGCGCAGCAACTGGTGCGGCTTCAGCGGCAGGAGCGGCTTCTTCGACCTTGGCGATGTCCACCACCTTGGCCACTTCCACCACTTCGACCACTTCCACGACGGCAGCTTCCACCGGCGCCGCGACGGCGACGACAGCGGCGGCGGCCACGACGGCCACCGGAGCGGCATCAGCGGCGGCTTCCGGCGCCGGAGCGACCGTAAAGCTGATCACTGGCGCGTCCTGGCCATCGTTCTCACCGTTTGCCGATTCGATCAGCTCGCCCGTTTCGCGGTCGCGGCGGTTGCGGTTGCGGCCACCACGACGGCGGCGGCGGCGCGGTTCTTCGCCTTCCACGTCGTTTTCCGTCTCTTCGCCTTCAGGACCGGCATTCGCCGGCGCTTTCAGCAAGCTCGTTGGTGTGGCATCAGCGTCCGGGCCGTTCGATGCCACGATGACATTCACTGCGCTGGCGTTGACGCCAACCAGGGCCAGCTCTTCAGCTTTCACTTCAGCAACTACAGCCTTGTCGGCGCGTGGTTCGCGGCCTTCGCGCGGCTGGCGTGGCGGACGTTCGGCACGTTCCGGGCGCTCTGCGCGTTCCGGACGCTCGGCGCGCTCAGGACGTTCACCGCGTTCGCGTGGTGCTGCTGCCGTATCGCCGTTCTCGCGGGCTTCACGCGGTTCGCGTGGCGGACGCGGCGGGCGTGGCGGACGTGCCGCCTTTTCCAGTGCTTCCGCTTCTTTCGCTGCATCGTCCTGGGCTGGGCGGCCCTGGCCTGGTTCGCGCTCTTCGCGGCCAGGCTTGCCGTTGCGGCCACGGCCACGCGGGCCACGGCTGTTGCGGTCGCCGCGGTCGGTGCCGGCCGGTTTGGCCGGTGCGACAGGGGCGGGCGCTGGCGCCACCGGTGCCGGGGCGCCGGTGAAGAAGCTGATGATCTTGGCGATCAGGCCTTGCGGTGCGGCAGGCGCGGCCACTGGAGCCGGTTTCGCTTCGACGGGCTTGCGCTCGACCAGCGGTGCCGGCTGGTCAGGGGTGATCGTCTTGACGACGGCTTCCTGGCGCGGCTTGGCTTCTTCCTTCTGGCGCTTGCTGTACGCCATGTCGGTTTCAGCGCTTTCGGCCAGGTTGTAGCTGGCCTGGCTGTCTTCCAGACGCGGATCGTCGTGCTTGATGCGTTCCAGCTTGTAGTGCGGCGTTTCCAGATGCTTGTTCGGGATCAGGATCACGGCGATGCGGTGGCGGTTCTCGATCTTCAGCACTTCGCCGCGCTTTTCGTTGAGCAGGAAGGCGCCCACGTCCACGGGCACTTGCACGTGGATGGTGGCCGAGTTTTCCTTCATCGCTTCTTCCTGGATGATGCGCAGCACCTGCAGGGCGGACGATTCCGTGTCGCGGATGTGGCCGGTGCCGGAGCAGCGCGGGCACGTCACGTGCGAGCCTTCGGACAGCGAAGGGCGCAGGCGCTGGCGCGACAGTTCCATCAGGCCGAAGCGGGAAATCTTGCCCATTTGTACACGGGCACGGTCATGGTGCAGCGCATCTTTCAGGCGCTGTTCCACTTCGCGCTGATTCTTCGCCACTTCCATGTCGATGAAGTCGATGACGATCAAGCCGCCCAAATCGCGCAAACGCAGCTGGCGGGCCACTTCTTCGGCCGCTTCGCAGTTGGTGTTGAAGGCGGTCGTCTCGATGTCCGAGCCGCGCGTGGCGCGGGCCGAGTTGACGTCGACGGAGACCAGCGCTTCGGTGTGGTCGATCACGATGGCGCCGCCCGATGGCAGCGGCACGGTGCGGCTGTAGGCCGTTTCGATCTGGTGTTCGATCTGGAAGCGCGAGAACAGCGGCACGTCGTCGCTGTAGCGTTTTACGCGGTGCACCATGTCGGGCATCACGTGGCTCATGAACTGGTGCGCCTGGTCGTAGATCTCGTCGGTGTCGATCAGGATCTCGCCGATGTCGGGCTGGAAGTAGTCGCGGATGGCGCGGATGACGAGCGACGATTCCTGGTAGATCAGGAACGCGCCGTTGGCCGACTTGCCGGCGCCTTCGATGGCGCGCCACAGTTGCATCAGGTAATTCAAGTCCCACTGCAGTTCATCGACGTTGCGGCCGATGCCGGCGGTGCGGGCAATGACGGACATGCCAGCAGGCAAGTCCAGTTTATCCATGGTTTCGCGCAATTCCTGGCGCTCTTCACCTTCCACGCGGCGCGATACGCCACCGCCACGCGGGTTGTTCGGCATCAATACCAGGTAGCGGCCGGCCAGCGAGACGAACGAGGTCAGGGCGGCGCCCTTGTTGCCGCGCTCTTCCTTTTCCACTTGCACCATGATTTCCTGGCCTTCGCGCAGCGCTTCCTTGACGGAAGCGTTACGCACATCGACGCCTTCGCGGAAATACGTGCGGGCAACTTCCTTGAAAGGCAGGAAGCCGTGGCGGTCTTCGCCATAGCTGACGAAGCACGCTTCGAGCGATGGCTCGATGCGCGTGATCACGCCCTTGTAGATGTTGGATTTGCGCTGTTCGCGCCCGGCTGTCTCGATATCGATGTCGATCAGTTTTTGTCCGTCGACAATCGCTACGCGCAGTTCTTCTTGCTGCGTGGCATTAAACAACATGCGTTTCATTTTTATAACTCCGCGACCCGTAGGCCATCTCAAAGCCGCTTCCGGGGAAGCGGCGAAGTACAGGGATATATGCGAGAACGGGAGTGTTGGCGGGGGAAATGCCTTAGCGTGCGGAGCAACAACGCGTACGAGGTATACGTTACGGCCGCAACAGGCGCGGTGAGGTCAATCGTCATGCCGAGTGCACAGGACACTTGCAACTCATCTGAAACAGCCCGAATGAGAATGAACTGCATCGGGGGCAGAGAATGCAAGTGGTCAGCAAATTCAGAGCCAAATCGTAAGCCGGCTTATTACAGGGATCGCGATGGCGAGGCTTGGCCTCAGCCTATTCATCGACAACCCTCAGTATTGTGGCCGCATACGGGGTTTGGCGAAAACGGCAAGCGTTATCAACTTCATCAACCCGCGAGCCCGACTCGATAAGTCGCGCTAACGGGTACTTATCCTTATAATCCAATACACTCACTTCAGCATCTCCACGCGTTATCCGATTACAACTACGGTGCAACCTTGATTCGCGCAGGGATGGTGCATATACATTTTTTTCCACCGAATTTGCAATTTGGCGAGGCCGGTGGAGACGCCCCTGTGTAAAATGTGCTTTTATTCTTACACTCGCAGCAGCCAGGGCCGCAGCAAAAACAATTATATATTCAAAATGAAGGACTTAGAGAGATTTCTGGGAAGACATAGTAAATGAAGAGTCAAAATGATGTTGTTCCCCCTTCAACACCCCCGGTTCAGCCGCAAGCCCAATTCGTAACGATCGCCGAAGAAGAAGCAGGCCAGCGTATCGACAACTACTTATTAAGAGTGTGCAAGGGAGTGCCTAAAAGCCACATCTACCGGATCTTGCGATCGGGAGAAGTGCGGGTAAATAAAGGCCGTATCGATCAGCTGTACCGTCTCGCCGCCGGCGACGTGGTGCGCATTCCACCCGTGCGCGTGGCCGAAAAGGCGCCCACGGGCGCGCCGGCCGCCGAATTCAAGATCATCTTCGAAGATGCGCAGCTGCTCGTCATCGACAAGCCGGCCGGCGTGGCCGTGCATGGCGGCTCGGGCGTGTCCTTCGGCGTGATAGAGCAATTGCGCGCTTCGCGCCCCGACGCCAAGTTCCTGGAACTGGTGCACCGCCTGGACCGCGACACGTCCGGCCTGCTGTTGCTGGCAAAGAAACGCACGGCCTTGACGAATCTGCACGAGCAGATGCGCGACGGCGTCACGGATAAACGCTATCTGGTGCTGGTGGCCGGCGACTGGAAGAATGCGCGCCAGCATATCAAGTTGCCGTTGCATAAATATACGACGGCCGAAGGCGAGCGCCGGGTCGCCGTGCAAGCCGATGGCCTCGCGTCGCACACGGTGTTTTCACTGTTGCATAAATATCACAACTTCGCCTTGCTGGAAGCGGAATTGAAGACGGGACGCACGCACCAGATCCGCGTGCACCTGTCGTCGTCCGGTTTCCCCATCGCCGGCGACGATAAATATGGCGACTTTGCCCTCAACCGTGCCCTGTTGAAGGCCGACAGCACGCGCGGCGCCCTGAAGCGCATGTTCCTGCACGCGCACCAGATCACGTTTACGCATCCGGAAACGGGCAAGACGATGACCCTGAACGCGCCGCTGGCTGCCGAATGCGAGCGTTTCTTGGTAAGCTTGGGCAAACCATTGGCCGTTGCCGCACGATAACTACCGACCGCGTGCGCGCGACACTACTCACAAGGTAGTCAGTCGCCATCATTCATTCTCAAGGAGCCGGCGACTTTGTCGTCGGGAAACATGGCAAGAAAGCAATTTGATCTGATCGTCTTCGATTGGGACGGTACCCTGATAGACAGTACCTCGACCATCGTCAAGTGCATCCAGGCATCGGCCAAAGACCTGGGCTTGCCAATTCCCACCGAGTTGCTGGCCTCGCATGTGATCGGCCTGGGCTTGCAGGAAGCGATGCAGCTGGTGATGCCCGATGTGGAGCCGAAGTACCATGCGCGCATGGCCGAACGCTACCGTTATCACTATCTGTCGCGCGACCATGAGCTGACCCTGTTTCCCGGCGTGCAAGAGATGCTGCAGGAACTTTCGCAGCAGGCGTACTTCCTGGCCGTCGCCACGGGCAAGAGCCGTGTCGGCCTGAACCGTTCGCTGAATGCCGTCAAGCTGCTGTCCCTGTTCGATGCGACGCGCTGCGCCGATGAAACGTTTTCCAAGCCCCATCCGGCCATGCTGCAGGAGCTGACGCGCGAACTGGGCCAGGACATGCGCCGCACCGTGATGATCGGCGACACCAGCCATGATTTGTTGATGGCAAGCAATGCAGGCGCGGCGGGTATTGCCGTAGAGTATGGAGCGCATCCGGTCGAGCAGTTGCAGGCTTGCAACCCGCTGTATTCGGCCGCCACGGTGGCCGATCTGCACCAATGGCTGAGTGAGCACGCATGATGAGCGACGTTGTCGATGTGTTCATTTGTGCGGCCGAGGCCGTGGCCGATGGCGGCAAGGGCGTGCGCTTTCCCGTCTCGGCCGGTGGCGAGGCGACCACGGGCTTTGTCGTGCGCCACGGCGGCAAGGCGTATGGCTACCTGAACCGCTGCGCCCATGTGCCGATCGAGCTGGACTGGGCCGAGGGCGAGTTTTTCGAGTCCAGCGGCTTGTACCTGATGTGTTCGACGCATGGCGCCATCTATGTGCCGGAGAGCGGCTACTGCGCGGGCGGCCCGTGCAAGGGCGGCCGCTTGCGTCCGATTTCCGTGACCGAGCGCGATGGCCAGCTGTACTGGCAGCCCGACGAGTATGTCCAGCCGCTGCCAGCCTGAAGTCCGGCAGCGGCATTATTGCAATTTAAACAAAGTGAACCATGAGCGAAAACACGAATGACAAGCTGGACAGCAGCGCGCCAGCCGCCGGCCACGGCGCCCCTGCGGGCAACTGGGAGCGCGACGTGCTGGAAAAGCTGGTATTTGCCACTTTGCAAGAGCAACGCGCGCACCGCCGCTGGAGCATCTTTTTCAAGGTGTTCGGCCTGCTGATCGTGTTGTTCGCCCTGTGGGTGTTTTATGACTACAACACGGCCGACGACAGCGAAACCCTGGGCCGCCACACGGCCCTGATCGACATCAGCGGCGCCATCGAGTCCGAAGGCAGCGGCTCGGCCGCCGTCGTCATCCCCGCGCTGGACAAGGCGTTTTCCGACGCCGGCTCCGTGGCCGTGGTGCTGCATATTAATAGTCCGGGCGGCAGTCCCGTGCAGGCGGGCATGATCGTCGACGAGATGCAGCGCCTGCGCAAGGGCTATCCGGACAAGCCTTTATATGTGGTGGTCGATGAAATGTGCGCCTCGGGCGGCTATTACATCGCGGCCGCCGCCGACCGCATCTATGTCAACAAGGCCAGCGTGGTCGGCTCCATCGGCGTGCTGATGGATGGCTTCGGCTTCACGGGCGTGATGGAAAAGGTGGGCGTCGAGCGCCGGCTGCTGACGGCGGGCGAGAACAAGGGCTTCATGGACCCGTTCAGCCCCCTCACGGACAAGCACAAGGCGTATGCGCAAGGCATGCTCAATGAAATCCACCAGCAGTTCATCGACGTCGTGCGCACGGGACGGGGCAAGCGCCTGAAGGAAACGGCCGATACCTTCTCGGGCCTGTACTGGACGGGCGCGAAAGCCGTGGAAATGGGCCTGGCCGATGACTTCGGCACGGTCGACAGCGTGGCGCGCGACGTCGTCAAGGCGGAAGACATCGTCGACTACACGCAGCATGAAGGCTTGCCGGAACGGGTGCTCAAAAAGTTTGGCGCGGCCATGGGCGCGGGCGCCATGAAGGCGGCCGTGCAGCAGTCACAACCGGCGTTGCGCTGATGACATGACTCTTGGCTGGCAGGCAAGCCAGTCGAGAATGATTTTCAATAAGGTGGTAAATTGACTTGAAAAAGGGGCTGCTTGGGCTATAGTGAAAGCGTAGTTCTTTTCAAGGAGGGGCGATATATCAACTATGTTGTCAGTACTAACTTGATTGGCAGGTCTTGGAACTACTTGCCGCATCGCAGATGTGGTTTTGAGTGAATTTACATTCCTCACTAAAGTCCCGATGGGGCTTGGGAACGGCGGCGCAATGCCGCCGTTTCCTTTTGTGCGTCGTACGTGCCGGATAGGCCGGCGTTGCCCGATGCTGTGTCTGGGCGTGATGGCAAGGCAGGCATGCGAGGGCGGGGCATGGCTGGTCAGACGGGCCGCGTTCAGACGGCGCAGCCGTTGCAGTGCGCGGGCAAGGTCGTGGCCTGCCGGGCCGTCGCCGCATTGGCGCCGGTGCTGGAGCCGATCTCGGGCGGCATGTCCGCCATGGCGGCTGCGGTGTCGGTTTCCGCGTCCGCATCCGCATGCGCAAAACCGCCCAGTTCCAGCCAGCACATGAAATGGCATTGCGCCTCGGCATGCCAGTGCATCTGCTGCGCTGGCGATGGCGGCGCGTCCGCCTCCTGCGGCGCAGCGGTTTTGCTCCAGCGCGCCACGCCGAGTCTGACCTTGTGCATGGCCGCTTGTTCCGTAGCGATGCGCGTGCGCATGTCAGCGATGCTGCCTTGTAAGGCGATGGTATCGGTATGCTTCATACAATGTCCTTGTGAGTCGTTGTCTGGTTATTATTCCTAAAGTCCGTTAGGCGGATTCCTAACGAAGTTTCAGTCTATCAATGCGATATTCCGAGCGCTTGATATATCTCAAAGGAATCGGCCATTTATATCGAAATCTCACCTTGTACTTCAGCTTATCTGTGCCTGCGCAAGGCTGGTGCACCCTCGGCAGCCAGGCGCAGGCGCCGCGCGCCGCCGCTTCACGCTGTCAGCCGCTTCTGGTAAAGTCACGCCCATGAGTAAATTATCCCTAGACCGCATCCTGCAATCGCAGGGTTTTGGCACCCGTAAATATTGTCGTTCCCTCATCGAGGATGGCGATGTCGTCATCGATGGCGTCACCCAGACCAATTACCGCACCACCGTCGAGACCGACGGCCTGGTGCTGCACGTGTTCGAAGAAGAGTGGGTCTACCGCGCGCACCTGTACCTGGCGCTGAACAAGCCCGCCAACTTCGAATGCTCGCGCAAGCCCAGCCATCATCCTGGCGTGCTGACCCTGCTGCCGGAACAGTTCACCTGGCGCGAAGTCCAGCCCGTCGGCCGGCTCGACCACGATACGACCGGCATGCTGCTGATGTCCGACGATGGCCCATTTATCCATGCACAATCGTCGCCGAAGCGCCACGTTCCGAAGATTTACCAGGCCACCACGCAAGAGCCCGTGACCGATGAACTGGTGGCCCTGCTGTTGGCCGGCGTGCAATTGCACGACGAACCGGCCCCGCTGGCCGCCCTCGTCTGCGTCAAGCGGGGCGAGTTCCAGCTGGAAATCGTGCTCGAGCAAGGCAAATACCACCAGGTCAAGCGCATGCTGGCCGCCGCCGGCAACCATTGCAGCGCGCTGCACCGTTCCGCCATCGGCAGCCTGACCCTGGAGTCGCTGGGCATCGCCGAAGGCGAGTGGTGCTATCTGACGCCCGAGCAGATCGCTCTCCTCGCGTAAAACTCTCCTGACCGTCAAAGCCGGGAATTTCCCGGCTTTTTGGCGTCTTTAGCCTTCAATTGCCTGCATTTGACGAAGTTTCCCGCACATGAAATTAGCTACCCTGAAGGATGGCACGCGCGACGGCCAGCTGGCCGTCGTTTCGCGCGACCTGAAAACGGCCCACTTGGCCGATGGCATCGCCTCGACCCTGCAAAAGGCGCTCGACGACTGGAGTTTCATCGCGCCCCAGCTGGATTTGCTGTACCAGACCATCAATAGCGGCCGCGGCCATCGCGCCTTCGAGTTCGATCCCGCCAACTGCATGGCGCCCTTGCCACGCAGCAGCTTGCGCGTGGCTGGCGCCTCTTACCTGCCGCAGATCGAACGGGCCTGCAAGGCAGCGGGAACTGAAGTGCCCGCGAATCTGCGCGAATCGCCGCGCATGTACCAGGGCGCCAGCGACGATTTCCTCGGCGCCCACGACGACATCACCCTGGCGCACGAACAGTGGGGCATCGATTACGAGGCAGGCATTGCTGCCATCACCGACGACGTAGCCATGGGCTCGACGCCGGACCAGGCGCACCTGAACATCAAGCTGTTGATGCTGGTCAACGACGTCACCTTGCGCAATCTGGCGCCGGACGAGCAGGCCGGCGGCTACGGCTTCTTGCAGGCGAAGCCGGCCATGGCGTGCTCGCCTGTCGCCATCACGCCCGACGAGCTGGGCGACGCCTGGCGCGGCGGCAAGGTGCATTACGCCTTGCGTTGCAGCCTGAACGGCAAGTTGACGGGCCAGCCCCACGCGGGCGCCGACATGGCGTTCAATTACCCGCAATTGCTCGCCCATCTGTGCCAGACGCGCAACGCGCGCGCCGGCAGCGTGGTCGGCGCGGGCGGCATCGCCAACAAGGAAGTAAAAAAGGGCTTTTCCAGCATCGTTGAGCGACGTAACCAGGAGATGATCGCCGATGGCGTCGCCAGTACGCCGTACTTGCTGTTTGGTGATGTTGTTCGTTTGGAAATGCTTGGTGACGACGGTAAATCCTTGTTCGGCGCGATAGAACAAACGGTGAAACAGGCCGAAGCGCGCAAGTCCCGCTAAGGTTTCTGGAGAGCAAAGGAAAAGCAGGGGATTCGCCCTCCTTTTCCCTTGATGGCGTTGTGCTGATTGAACCGATAATGCTCCATGCCCAGTCCGTATTGCGCCTAGCCAGGCTGCAGGACTTCACCGGAGTTGATTGATGTCGGAAGACAGCGACGCAGAAAAGACCGAAGCCGCGTCACCGAAGCGCCTCGAGCAGGCGCGTGAGGAAGGCGACGTTCCGCGATCGCGTGAAGTGGCCACGTTTACGGTGCTGATGGCGTCCGGCTGCTGCCTGTGGTTTGCCGGCGACGCCATCGTGCGGCGGTTGACGGCCGTCATGGTTTCCGGGCTGACCCTGGACCGGGAGCAAATCCTCAATCCCGACGCGATGATGTTGCGCATCGGCTACGACGTGGGATCCGTCCTGTTGACTTGCCTGCCGTACGCCGCGGCCGTCATGCTCGTCGCCCTCGCTTCGCCCGTACTGGTGGGAGGCTGGCTGTTCAGTTCCAAGGCGTTTACCCCCAATTTTGGCAAGCTCAACCCGATTCGCGGCCTGGGCAATATGTTTTCGAAGAATGCGCTGGTGGAATTGCTCAAGGCCATCGCCAAGACCCTCGTCGTCGGCGTCGTTGCCTGGATGGTGATGCAGCATCAAAAGGATGCCGTGCTGGGTTTGTCGGTGGAATCTCTGCGCGCCGGTTCGGCCCATCTGATCAGTCTGCTGATCACGGCCTTTTTGCTGATCGTGGGCGCGCTGGGCCTGATCGCCGCCATCGACGGTCCGTACCAGATGTGGCACTACGCCAACAAGATGAAAATGTCCTTGCAGGAAGTCAAGCAAGAGGCGAAGGAGTCGGACGGCAATCCGCAGATCAAGGCGAAGATACGCCAGATGCAGCATGAAATGTCGCGCCGCCGCATGATGGCCGACGTGCCCACGGCCGACGTGGTGGTGACCAATCCGACCCACTACGCCGTGGCCTTGAAGTATGGCGAGAATTCGCGCGGCGCGCCGCAGGTGGTGGCCAAGGGTATCGACGAGGTGGCGGCGAAGATCCGCGAACTGGCGGGTGAACACAAGGTCGCCATCCTGGAAGCGCCCGCCCTGGCGCGCGCGCTGTACAAGCACACGGACATCGGCGACGAGATTCCCGAGGCACTGTACGGCGCCGTCGCCGAAGTGCTGGCGTATGTGTTCCAGCTGCGCAGCTACGGCAGCGGCCAGGGCCAGCGCCCCGACAAGCCGAAAAAACTCGACGTGCCGCCCGAGCTCGATCCGCTCGACCCCGCATCGCAGACCAAACCCGCAGCAGACGCGGCAGACAAGAATAAAGGAAGTACACCATGAACGGCCTGAGATTGCCAGCCTGGCTCAGCGGAATGGGCAACAACGCCAGCAAGGGTGTCGCCGCACCGATTATCATCATCATGCTGCTGGCGATGATGGTGCTGCCGCTGCCGGCCTTCATCCTCGACATCTTCTTCAGCTTTAATATCGCGCTGTCCATCATCGTTCTGCTGACGGCGCTGTACACGGTCAAGCCGCTCGACTTCATGGCGTTCCCCACCATCCTGCTCGTGTCGACCATGCTGCGCCTGTCGCTGAACGTGGCGTCCACGCGCGTCGTGCTGACGGAAGGCCATACGGGCGCCGACGCGGCCGGTAAAGTGATCGAGGCGTTCGGTCACTTCTTGATTGGCGGCAACTACACGGTCGGTATCGTGGTCTTCATTATTTTGACGATCATCAACTTTACCGTCGTGACCAAGGGTGCGGGCCGTATCGCCGAGGTGGGCGCCCGCTTCGCGCTGGACGCCATGCCTGGTAAACAGATGGCCATCGATGCCGACCTGAACGCCGGCCTGATCGGCGAAGACGAAGCGCGCCGCCGCCGCACGGAAGTGGCGCAGGAAGCGGAATTCTACGGCGCCATGGACGGCGCCAGCAAATACGTGCGCGGCGACGCCATCGCCGGCATCATGGTCACCGTCATCAACATCGTCGGCGGCCTGCTGGTGGGCTTGCTGCAGCACGACATGGGCTTTGCCGATGCACTCAAGAACTACACCCTGCTGGCCATCGGTGACGGCCTGGTGGCGCAGATTCCTTCGCTGATCATTTCCACGGCGGCCGGTATCGTCGTCTCGCGCGTAGCCAGCGAACAGGACATCGGCACCCAGCTGGTGGGTCAATTGTTTGCGAAACCGCAAGTGCTGTACATTACCGCCGGCATCATCGGCGGCATGGGCTTGATTCCCGGCATGCCGAACATGGTCTTCATCCTGCTGGCGTCATTGCTGGCCGGTTCCGCCTATTTGATCAGCAAGAAGCGCAAGCAGGAAAAAGCGGCGGCCGAAAAGCCGGCCGAGGCGCCGCAAGCGACCGTGGCGCCCGAGCAGGAAGAAGCCAGCTGGCAAGACATCATGCCCGTCGACACCCTGGGCCTGGAAGTGGGCTACCGTTTGATTCCTCTGGTCGACAAGACGCAGGGCGGCGAATTGCTCAAGCGCATCAAAGGCATCCGCAAGAAATTCGCCCAGGAAGTGGGTTTCCTGGCGCCGCCCGTGCATATCCGCGACAACCTGGAATTGAAGCCGTCCGCCTACCGCATCACGCTCAAGGGCGTGGAAGTGGGCGTGGGCGAAGCGTTCAACGGCCAGTTCCTGGCGATCAATCCCGGCATGGCCAGCGGCACCTTGCCTGGCCTGGCCACGAACGACCCCGCCTTCGGCTTGCCCGCCACCTGGATCGACGCCAGCTTGCGCGACCAGGCGCAATCGATGGGCTACACGGTCGTCGATGCGGGCACCGTGGTGGCCACGCACTTGAACCATTTGATTACCTCGCACGCGTCCGAGCTGCTGGGCCGCGCCGAGGTGCAGTCCCTGCTCGACCACCTGGGCAAGGAGTCGCCGCGCCTGGTGGAAGACCTGGTGCCGAAGATGCTGTCGCTGTCCACCCTGCAAAAAGTGTTGCAGAACCTGCTGGCCGAAGGCGTGCACATCCGCGACATGCGCACCATCATCGAAACCCTGGCCGAGCACACGGTGCAGACGCAAGACCCGAACGACCTGACGGCGCTGGTGCGCGTGGCCCTGGGCCGCGCCATCGTGCAGCAACTGTTCCCCGGCGCGGCCGAACTGTCCGTGATGACCCTCGACAGCCGCCTGGAGCGTCTGCTGATGCAGGCGATGGGCAATGGCGGCGACGGCGCCGGCATCGAGCCGGGCCTGGCCGACACCATCGCCCACCAGGCGGGCCTGGCCGCGCAGCAGCAGGAAGCGCTGGGCCTGACGCCCGTGCTGCTGGTGCCGGCGCCGCTGCGCGCCCTGCTGTCGCGCTTCCTGCGCCGCGCCTTGCCGCAGCTCAAAGTGCTGTCGCATGCGGAAGTGCCGGAAACCAAGACGATCCGCGTCACCAGCCTGGTGGGCGCGCAGTAGTTGACAGTATTAGTACCGGGGGTCAGACCCCCTCCAGCGTTAGCGCGGAGCTTTGCGTTAGCGTTAGTGGGGGTCTGACCCCAGCCCTTGCTCTTGGTCAAATAAACATCAATTTCCTGCCGGCAAACTGAATAACGGGTACTTTCCCGTCCTGTTCCTTCGATCATTTCCTGCAAGCATCGCTAATAATGGAAACTGTCCGGGTGATCTGTGTCCATGAGGAAGACAGCACCCAAGCAACAGGAGTCGATGATGGTCACACAGTTCAGCCAATATTGCGCCACCCCCGCCTTGGGAGGCCGGTCATGAATGTGAAAAAATTTACGGGCGCCTCGTCGCGCGATGCGCTGCGCAAGGTGCGCGAAGCATTGGGGCCCGACGCCGTGATCCTGTCGAACCGCCAGACCGATGGCGTGGTGGAAATCCTCGCGCTGGCCAATGACGATGCCGCTTCGCTGGCCTCGCCGCCGGCCGCCTCCGAAATGGCCCAGCCCCGTCCCCAGTTGCAGACCCAGTTCGCCACGCCGCAGCGTCCGGCCGCCCCGGCCCAGCGCCCGGCTGCGCCGCGTCCTGCCGCACCGCGCCAGGCAGCCGGCGAGCCAGTGGACATGGCCCGCATGCAGCAGATGATGGCCAGCGCGCTGGCGCACGTCAAGGAAAACGCCGCCGCCGAGATGAGCGGCATGATGAATGAAATCCGCGCCATGCGCGGCATGATGGAAACCCAGCTGGCGGAAATCTCGTGGGGTTCGACGCAGCAGCGCGAGCCGCAAAAAGCCGTCGTGCTGCGCGAAATGCTGGCCGCCGGTTTTTCCGCCAGCCTGGCGCGCTACCTGATCGACAAGCTGCCCGCCGGCCTTGACGGTGCGCAAAGCATGCGCTGGATTAAGACCGTCCTCAGCCGCAACCTGAACACGGTCGCCAATGAAGACGCGATGCTGGAGCAGGGCGGCGTATTCGCGCTGGTCGGCCCGACCGGCGTCGGCAAGACCACCAGCACGGCCAAGCTGGCGGCCCGCTGCGTGATGCGCCACGGCCCGGAAAAACTGGCCCTGATCACCACGGACGCCTATCGTATCGGCGCGCACGAACAGCTGCGCATCTACGGCAAGATCCTCGGCGTGATGGTGCATTCGGTGAAGGATGAAGCGGACTTGCGCATCGCCCTGAAGGAACTCAAGAACAAGCACACGGTGCTGATCGATACGGTGGGCGTGAGCCAGCGCGACCAGATGGTGACGGAACAGGTGGCCATGCTGTCGGGCGCCGGTGCCGACGTGAAGCGTTTGCTGTGCCTCAATTCCACGGCGACGCAGGAAACGCTGAACGAAGTGGTGCGCGCCTACCAGGGCAGCGGCCTGGCCGGCTGCATCATGACCAAGCTCGATGAAGCGGCATCGATCGGCAACGTGCTCGACGTGGTGATCCGCCAGAAGCTGAACCTGTTTTATGTGTCGAACGGCCAGCGCGTGCCGGAAGACCTGTACCTGGCCGACCGCGGCTACCTGATCGACCGCGCCTTCAAGCTCAAGCGCGACTCGGCGGCGACGCAGTTTTCCGATGCCGAACTGCCGCTGCTGATGGCGCAGGCGGCCGCCCGCAACAATGAAGCGCGCGGGGTGCACCTTGGCTAATTTTGATTTCGACCAGGCCGAAGGCTTGCGCCGCATGCTGGCCGGCCCGCAGCCGCGCGTCATGACGTTCCTCTCGGCCACGCCGCAGGACGACAAGGGCGCCATGCTGGTCAACCTGGGCGCTTCGCTCGCCTATGGCGGCAATGACGTGCTGCTGCTCGACGCCAGCGGCGGCAGCGACGGCGTGGCTGCACGGCTGGGACTGGCGCACGGCGCCAGCCTGCGCGACGTGGCGCGCCAGCAGTGCGGCTTGAACCAGGTCATCCACCAGGTGCCGCAAGGCTTCGGCGTGGCCAGCCTGGGCGCGCGCAACCACCTGATGGACAGCATGGACTATGCGGGCGAGGACGAACTGCGCCGCCTGGGCAAGACTTTCGAGGTGCTGGCTCGCCAGAGCGGCATCGTGCTGGTCGACGGCGTCGTGGCCGACGAAGGCGCCTGCTTCCCCGTGCCCTTGATGGCCTCGTCGGATATCGTCGTGCAAGTGTCGACCAGCGCCACTTCGATCAAGGCGGCGTACTGCCTGATCAAGCGCCTGAGCCAGGAACTGGGACGTCGTCCGTTCGGCATTCTCGTCACCGGCGCTTCCGAATCCGAGGCAAAAGTGGTATACGATAATATGGCACAGGCGGCGAGCCGCTACCTGGCCGTGAAGCTGACCTCGATGGGTTCGGTGCCTGCCGATGAATATCTGCACCGCGCGGCGCGCCTGGGCCGCAGCGTGGTCGATGCGTTTCCGCTGGCGGGCGCCTCGGTGGCGTTTCGCGGACTGGCCGAGCGGCTGGCCCGTTCGGCGGCGCCGGTGCTTGGCGGCACCTTGTACCAGACGGGGAGCCCGCACCAGTTCAGCGCCTGACACCAACCGTAGCACCAGATAAGACGAGAAAACAATAAGCAGCCTATGTACACGGTCAAAGGGAAATCGAACAAGGACTATTTGCTGACGGAGCACATTCCGCTGGTGAAGCGTCTGGCGCACCATATGAAGGCGAAATTGCCGCCTTCGGTCGAGGTCGATGACCTGATCCAGGCCGGCATGATCGGCCTGCTCGATGCCATTACCCGCTATGAAGAGACGCATGGCGCGCAGTTCGAGACGTATGCCGTGCTGCGCATCCGCGGCGCCATGCTCGACGAATTGCGCACCAGCGACTGGCTGCCGCGCAGCATGCGCCAGAACATGCGCAAGATCGAAGAGGCGATGAGCACCTTGCAGCAGCGCCTCGGCCACCCGCCGACGGAGTCGGAAGTGGCGAAACTGCTGAAAATGTCGCTGGCCGACTACCAGGAAATGCTGGGTGACGGCGGCGGCCACCAACTCCTGTACTACGAAGACTTTCATGACCCGGACGGCAACGACAGCTTCCTCGACCGCCACTGCGTGGACGAGGACAGCGACCCCTTGCGTTCCCTGCTCGATACCGATTTCCGGCAATCCGTGATCGATGCCATCGACGCGCTGCCACCACGCGAGAAAATACTCATGGGCCTGTATTACGAAGAAGAGCTGAACCTGAAGGAGATCGGCGCGGTGATGGGCGTATCCGAATCGCGCGTCTCGCAGCTGCATACCCAGGCCGTCGCGCGCCTGCGCGCAACCTTGAGGGAGCAGGCGTGGACTGGTCCAGCGTAATCGGGCTGGCGCTGGCGCTGGCGGGCCTGCTGGTCGGCCAGGCACTGGAAGGCGGCAAGATGGCCTCCCTGCTGCAGCCGGCCGCCTTTGCCATCGTCATCATCGGCACCTTCGGCGCCGTGCTGCTGCAGACGCGGCTGCGCACCTTCGTGCGCGGCCTGGAAATGCTGCGCTGGGTCTTCCTGCCGCCGTCCGATACGCGTGCCGCGCTGGCGCGCGACATCGGACTATGGAGCTTGACGGCGCGCCGCGACGGTCCGCTGGCGCTCGAGCGCCTGATGGAAAACACGGCCGACCGCTTCAACGCCAAGGGCTTGCGCATGATCGTCGACGGCATCGCGCCCGACAAGCTGCGCCAGCTGCTCGACGTGGAAATTTCCGCCTACGAAATGGCCGAGCGCCAGGCCGTCAAGGTGTGGGAATCGGCGGCCGGCTATTCGCCCACCATCGGCATCCTGGGCGCCGTGCTGGGCCTGATACACGTGATGGAAAACCTCACCGACCCGAGCAAACTGGGCAGCGGCATCGCCGTGGCCTTCGTCTCGACGATTTATGGCGTGGGCCTGGCCAACCTGCTGTTCCTGCCAGTGGCCAATAAACTCAAGGCCATCGTCTCGCGCCGCGTGGTGCAGTATGAAATCACGGCCGCCGTGCTGTACGACATCGCCACGGGCGACCACACGCGCATCATCGAAGAGCGCGTTTCCAGCCTGCTTCACGAGCACTGAGCGAGCACTGACCATGATGCGGCGCGCGCGCAGGAAGTATGACGAGGAACCGGACAACCAGGACCGCTGGCTGATCTCGTATGCCGAC